>FWWM01001332.1_pt1 | contig 74813 bp, 72 predicted proteins | sample 2228351 | NCBI WGS metagenome assembly FWWM01 (sample SAMEA103939774, study PRJEB20133) | metagenome | reverse complement strand
ACTGTTGTCATCGAGTTCGTCGGCCATGTCCACCTCCTTGGTTCACTCAGGAACCATGTCGTAGAGGTGGTCTCAATTTCAAGGGGAGCAGGATACGCGGTCCCACCCCGGTGTGGACTGCGTTCCCCGTTTGTCTTAGTCTACTTTTTACATGAGCCTGGACCGCCGAAACAAACTCTCCGGCAACTTCGGACGTTGCCGGCCGGATCATTCGAAAGAGAGTCGGCATGAGTGACTTGGAGACCGCGCGGTCTGTGAAGCCTCGTCTGATTGAGGAAGTCGGTCAGGACATCGATCTTTCAAGAGATGAGCTGATTCCTTACGGGAAATTCAAGGCCAAAGTCGAGTTGTCGGTCCTTGAGCGGCTCGCCCATCGTTCTCCGGCGCGCTACGTATTGGTGACGGCCATCAACCCGACGCCGATGGGAGAGGGAAAAACAACGACCGCCATCGGGCTCTCGATGGGATTGTGGCGGATCGGTCATCGGGCGATCGTGACCTTGCGACAACCCTCCCTGGGTCCGGTGTTCGGGATCAAAGGGGGAGGAGCCGGCGGAGGCAGGGCGCAAGTGATTCCTATGGAGGATGTCAATCTGCACCTGACAGGAGATGCGCACGCCGTTACTGCGAGCCACAACCTCCTTTCGGCGTTTCTGGACAACCATCTGTACCACGGCAATACCCTGAAGCTCGACCCGACGCAGATCACCTGGCCGCGGGCGATGGGGGTCAGTGACCGAACCCTGAGAAAGATCACCGTGGCAGGCCGGGATGCCTATGTTGATCGGGACGCGCAATTTGTCATCACCGAGGCGTCAGAGGTGATGGCCGTGCTGGCGCTGGCTTCGGGACGTCAGGATTTACGGCGCCGCCTCGGCCGGATTATGGTGGGAGTGGCAAAGGAGGGGGGGCCTGTGACGGCTGAAGATTTGCGCTGTGCTGGAGCCATGGCCGTTCTCCTGAAAGATGCGCTTCTGCCCAACCTTCTGCAGACCCTGGAAGGGACGCCCGCGCTGATCCATGCGGGCCCATTCGGCAATATCGCGCATGGCAACTGCTCGATCCTGGCCGATGCGATCGCGCTACGCTGCGCCGATTATGTGGTGACGGAAGCCGGGTTCGGCAGCGAACTGGGAGCCGAAAAATTTTGTAACATCAAATGCCGGATATCGGGTCTCCGTCCCGACGCGGCGGTTGTGGTCGCCACCCTTCGCGCGCTCAAGCTCCATGGCGGAGGGGGCGTGGTCAAACTCGGCGCCCCGCTGCCGGTCGGCCTAACCGGCCCGAACCGAGAAGCTTTGACAAAGGGACTGGCTAACCTGGATCAACATATCGCCAACGTCAAAGCCTTCGGCATTCCCGCCGTCGTGGCGGTCAACGCGTTTCCGGAAGATCGAGAGGACGAGCTGGAACTGGTCCGTGAGCGGGCGTTGGCGGCAGGGGCGGCGGGTGCGGCGGTGTCGACTCACTGGGCGGACGGTGGAAAAGGCGCCGAGGAGTTGGCCAGAGCCGTGGTGGCTGTCTGTCAACAGCGCTCAGACTTTTCGCTGTTGTACGAGGACGGCTGGCCGATCAAGCGGAAGATCGAAACCATTGCCGTTCGGATGTACGGAGCCGCCGGGGTCTCATACAGCGAGCAAGCCGAGCGCCAGATCGAACGGGCAATGCAACTGGGTTGCGGAACGTTTCCCGTCTGTATGGCCAAGACTCCTCTTTCACTTTCGCATGATCCGACGGTGAAAGGCCGGCCTTCGGGGTTCACCGTTCCGATCAAAGAGGTCCGAATCCTGGCCGGTGCCGGATTCTTGACGGCGATCTGCTCGGGCATTCAACTGATGCCAGGTCTTCCCAAACGGCCGGCAGGGGAGCGAATCGATCTTGATGCAGAGACCGGAGCGATCGTGGGATTGTCTTGAGGCCGATCAACGCTGTTTGAGGTACTTGAAAAATTCCGAGTCCGGACTCATGACCACGGTGGACTTGCCGTTGAACGTTTTCTTGTAGGCTTCCATGGAGCGGGTGAATTCAAAGAATCGGGGGTCTTGCCGGTACGCATCCGCGTAAATTTTGAAGGCTTTGGCGTCGCCTTCGCCGCGGAGTTCCTCGGCTTCCCGGTACGCTTCCGCGAGAATAATTTCGCGATCCTTCTCCGCCTCGGACCGGATTTTCTGCGCTTCTTCAGCCCCTTCCGCTCGATATTGCTTGGCCTGACGTTCGCGTTCCGCTTGCATGCGGGCGAACACGGCTTTCTCGTTCTGTTCCGGCAGGTCCGCACGTTTGATCCGGACGTCCTGAATTTCGATACCGTAGGCCGACGCCTTTTCGTTGGAACGTTCCGTCACCACCTTCATGATTTCGGCCCGCGTCTTGGAGACGATCTCGGACAGGTCATGTCGGCCCAACTCGACCCGCAGTTCGGAATAGATAATGTCATGAAGCCGCTGCAGTGCGCCCCGTTGACTCTGGAACGCTTGGTACACCTTCAAAGGATCGACGATGCGCCACTTGGCGAAGTTATCGATCAGAATCGTTTTCTTATCCTGCGTGATCACATCTTGAGCGGAGGAATCGTAGTCGAGCAGGCGCTTGTCAAAGTAGGTGACTTCTTGGATGAACGGGACCTTGACGTAAAGCCCGGGCGTCGTCACATTGCGAACCGGCTTGCCAAGCTGGACAACGATCGCCGTTTGCGTGATGTCGACGATGAAGAAGGGCGAAGCGCCGAGCAGGAACAGGAGCACGACAACGGCAATCAGCGCAACAAGAAGATTCTGCTTGGTCACGGTTTCTTCTCCTCGCCGGCGGACGGCCCCGAAGATTTCGGCAAACGATCGAGCGGCAGGTAGGGAATCACTCGATCGCCTGCCTTTCCGTCGATGATCACCTTTTCCACGTTGGGCATGATCTCTTCGAGCGTCTCGATGTAGATCCGCTTGCTGATGATCTCTTTCGCCTGGTTGTATTCCTTCAACGTTTTCAAGAAACGATTCGCCTCGCCCTGGGCGCGATTCACCCGGGCCTGAGCGAAGCCTTTGGCCTGGTTCACCAGTTGGGCCGCCTCGCCTTTAGCCCTCGGGATGATGTCGTTCCGGTATCCCTGCGCCTGGTTGATCAGCTTCTCCCGATCTTCCTTGGCGCTCGCCACGTCCTTGAACGCCGCGACAACCGCCTCGGGCGGGTCGACATCCTGCAATTGAACCGCGGCGATCTGGACGCCGGCCTGATACTGGTCGAGGATGCCCTGCAGGAGCGTCTGCGTATCCTGCTGGATCTGCGCCTTTCCGGTGGTCAGGGCCTCGTCGATCTTGCTCTTCCCGATCACTTCGCGCATCGACGCTTCCGCCGCCTTGCCGATAGTTTCTTCGATGTCGGCGACATTGAAGAGATACTCGCGCGCGTTCTTGATCTTGTACTGGACGATGAACTCGATGGCCAGAATATTTTCATCGCCCGTGAGCATCAAGGCTTCCTGCGGCAGCATCTGCTGGCGGCCCTGCCGGTCCGTGCGGAAGCCGACCTCGATCCGATGGAGTTTGGCCACCTTCGGTTGCAAGACCGTCTCGATGAAAGGGAATTTCAAATGAGGGCCGGGACCGACCACCCGGACCACGTCGCCGAAGCGTTTCACCACCCCTTCCTCGTCGGGCGCGACGATAAAGGTCGCCTGCCACACCAGGACGATGAGCAGGATGATCAAGAAGACCGAACGGAGACCGCGCGACGGCATCATCTGGCGCAATTGTGCCTGCGCCTGGCGAAGTGCGTCTTCAAGCGGGTCGCTGCGTTTCGTCCAAGGGTCTTTGGGGTCCCACACCATAATAGACCTCACCTTAGCAGACTGAAAGGGAGAGGGCAACCGGATATCGGCCGACTGAATCAGCGCATGATGACTTTTCCGCTTTTGCTCCAGTAGTAGTAGATGGAGAAATTTGGAAAGAAGGCGTCAAGCGTGTTTTGACCGGCTATGGTGAACAAACAACCGAGGGCGCCGACCCAGTGCTCTCCGAGTCGGTACTGAATCGTGGGTTGAACGCCCAACGAGTTGAAGCCGTTTTCCCCTCCGACATTGATGTGGTGTCCGTCGGCACGCCAAGTCAGCCCGTGCAACCCCACCAATTCTAGGTTGTATCCGAAGCCTTGGGTGTCGTCGAGGATATGCTCGATGATGAGCCGGGTATTGATGATGTCTGCCGGATACGTGGTCCGACCGGCATCGTTGCCGGGGAAGTGGTAGGAATAAAAAACTCCGCCGCTGATGCGGAACGGCCGGAGATTTTTCCGCATCATGACTCCCTCCGTCCAGGTCAATGAGCCGAATCGGCTTGCAGGGAGCCGGCCTAAGGGGGCGAACCCACCCGGAGGGCTCTCTGTACCCGTGACCCACCGGCTTGTCGGTAACACGATCATGTTGAAGGTCGTCACGGAGGGCCGCCAGCCCTCAGGGTCCTGTATGATCGGGCGATACTTCAAATAGACTTGCGTATCGCCGAGGCCCGTGTCGGTGGTCCAAGGGCCGCCGTTGGATTTGTTGAACTGCTGCGTACTGCGGGCCCAGAAGGCAGAACCCGATAAGCCGATGTTCAGCTCCAGGTGATGGGTGATGCCATATGCCATGGTCACGACCGGAGCGACTTGGTAGGAATGCGTCGGCGACGTCGTTCGGTTCACGGTCAGGTCGTTGCCGAAGCGCTTCTCGCTGATTTGAGAGAAAATGAAAGGATGGTAGGTGAACTGCCCCTCCGGATGGATGTCCACGCCGCTGATGAACATCGGGCCGTTCGACAGCGGATTCCAACTGCTCCGGTACTTCCGGATCTCCTCGTCAGTCGGTACCCACTCGAACGCCCCAACGCCGGTCCAAGGAGTCGCCAGTAGACCGAGGGCCAGGAGCACACCAGCCAAGATTATCAGCCGATTCTGTTTGAACAGGCCTGCCCTCACAGGAGCCTGCTCAACGCGAGGAAGGCCAAAGCAGCCATGAGTCCGGCGGCGGGGAGCGTCACGCCCCATGCGAAGACCATGTCGCGCACCGTGTCCCATCGCACGGCGGCAAGGCCTTTCAGGAGGCCGATGCCGATGATTGCCGAGCTGCTGACGTGGGTGGTGGACACAGGCAGGCCCATCGTGGCGGAGACCAGGACCAGGGAAGAGGTCGTCAGGTTGGCCGACAAGCCTTCGGCATGATCCATCCGCGTCACTTTTTCGGCCAGGACCTCGGTGACGCGAAGGCCTCCCAGATAACTGCCCAATCCCATCGCAACGGCGACCGCGGCGAAGGCGGCGACTTGGAAGCGGAGACTCGGCCATGACGCCGCGGCGTTGCCGAGAAGGAGCATCGCCGCAATCTTTGGCGCGTCGTTGGTGCCGCGTGCCAGCGAGGCCAATCCGCTGGAGAGCCAATGGATGCTGTCAAGGCCGATCGCCAAGCCGCGCAGACCAGCCCGATCGCACTGGGCCGGCACCGCAATGACGGGTTGGCCGAAGCCGGTCGCTTGGAAGAGGGTGCGGGTGATCCCTCGGGCATCGACGGTGACCAGGGCGCGGGAGGCCGGCATGAGACAGAGACACGTTCCTTCCCAGCGGCCGGCCAGGAAGCGGATAGTCGGATGGATCAGGACGGAGATCGTCAGAGCCAAGAACGGGCTGAGCAGAAGGGGCAGCGCGATCTTCTCGATGATGGCCGGCCAGACCAGTCCCGGGCTTCCGAATGCAGCCAGACCGGCGCCGACGATCGCGCCGGTGAGGGCATGGGTCGTCGAGACAGGAAGGCCGCTCCGGGACGAGACGAGCACCCACGTGATCGCGCCGATGAGCACTGCCACAGCCAATGCCGGCGGCGGTGTCACGTCGGGCATGAGCAGCCCGACGCTGAACGTCTTAACCATCGCCGTGGCCATCAGCCCTGATGCACCGGCGCCGATCACGGTCCAGGTGCTTCCCCAAGCGATGGCCGTTCGGTAATTGGTGACGCCGCTGCCCACCAACGTGGCAATGGCTTTCGACACATCGTTGGTGCCGTTGGCGAACGCCAGGGCGAGAATAAGCAACAGAATGACGAGCGAAGGCTCCATGGCGTAGTTCGAAGTTCGATGTTCGCGGTTCGAAGTCTTAGGTACGGCCGGTAGGAGCCTCGAGCTTCGAACCCGGAACTGGTCTACTTTTTTAGGTGACGGCACCGCCGCACGACGAGCCGGCCCCGGCCGTGCAGCCGTAACAGTGATTGCCGGTCACGATTCGGCGGTGGTGTAGGAAGGCTGGCTCAAACTCGCGGATATGCCGCGGTGCTCCGCGATCGACCGGCAGGTCCAACATCTGATTGAAGTCGCAGTCGTAGAGCGTGCCGTCCCAGCCGACCGACAGCGTATAGCGGCACATCACTCCCGCGGCCGCGGCGGGGTTGAACGCATTGGCGAGCCGCTCCATGTACCCCTCGTAGTTTCCGCTCTCGATGAGGAACTCCAGGAAGCGGCTGATCGGCATGTTGGTGATGGTATAGAGGCGGTTGAATGTGACGCCGTATCGGCCGGACAACTCTCGGCGGAACTGCGCTTCGATCGCTTCCTGTTTCGGAGGGAGGAACGCGCCGACCGGGTTGTAGACAAGGTTGAGGCTGAGCCCCTTCCCCTCAACCCCGTAGCCCTGCCGGTTCAGGAGCTGGAGCGCGCGGATGGACTTTTCGAATACCCCCTCGCCGCGCTGGGCGTCCGTCTGGGACGGCCGGAAATAGGGGAGCGAGGCGACGATTTCCACCCGGTGCCGGGCCAGGAATTCGGCCAGGTCGGCCTGGGATGGGAGAAGGAGCACGCTCAAATTACACCGGTCCATCACGTGACGGCCCAGACTGCGCGCCTGCTCGACCAGCCACCGGAAATTCGGGTTCAGCTCCGGCGCACCGCCGGTGATGTCCACGGTCGGGATGTCCGTCTGCGCCAACGCACGCATGCAGAGTTCGGCCGTCTCGCGGGTCATGACCTCCTGGCGGTCGGGACCGGCGTCCACATGGCAATGCCGGCAGGTCTGGTTACAGAGTTTGCCGACGTTGATCTGAAACACCGTGATGCCCGTGGCGTGGAGCGGGCTGAGGCCGGCTTGGTCCATCCGCTGGTCGAACGATCGGCAGGTTGCGCCAGCGAGGATGCGTCGTTGCTCGCGGGTGGAGACGAGCGGGCTGTTGCGGGCGAGCAGGCTGAGACCCATCGATGTCCTTCAACGGCCGTGGGAGACGAAGACGGCTCCCGGAAAGCTGATCCGGCAGCAGCCGAAGTCCAAGGCCCGTCTCTTCCGATCTTCCAAGAGCATCTGGATCTTCGGCGAGATCCGGTAGCAGATCCGCTTCCCATCCCGCAGGCCCTCGATCAGCCCGGCTTCCCGCAGGATGCGAAGGTGGTGGGACACGTGGGGCTGCGTGCGCCGGACCTGGGCCACCAGATCGCTCACGCACTGCTCACGCGCGAGCAGCACTTCCAGGATGCGCAGCCGGGTCGCGTCACCCAACGCCCGCATGATGCCGGCACATTCGCTGGTGGTGAGCTTCATGGTTCCCGGAAGCCGTGGCGCTCAGCAACAGCCTCCATTCGGGTCGCAGGAGACCGCTGTTCCCATCACGGTGGTCTGAGCCCTATTGATAATCGCAAACTGCGGGGCATAGGCCTCGCTCCGCAGGACCTTGAGGGTTTTCGAGCAGATTTCCAGCGGGACGCCCAGCCGATAGACGTGGTCATCGTCATCGGCCGCTTCGACGAAGGGCCCGGTCAGGAGCGCGAAGTGCCCCTGCCAGACGCAGGGAGCCTGCTCCGGCAGAATCGCCGTCCAGCGTGGGTCCGAGGGGGATAGGCTGACCGGCGTGTCCGACAGGATGAAGAATCGTTCGTAAGGCGGCGTCTTCAGTAACTGAGCCGTCCGCCCGGTCAGGGGTTGCGGGACCCCGCGCCGGTAGGTCTGCCCGAGCTCATCCTCGACACGGCTGAACGGCCCGCGCAACGTGGCGAACCGGACTCCGTTGGGCTCGCTCCCTTCAGGCAGCTTGTAGCCGGTCAGGGTGAGCGAGAGGAAGTGGATGCCGTCGATGACTTGCCAGGGGGTGAACTTGACCTGGTGGATGCCGAGAAAGCCGGCCCGCTGCAATCCGCCCCAATAGGCGCCCACTTGCAACGCGCCGGACAGGCAGTTGCCCCACTTCTCCGCGTCGTGGATGAGGTAGTTCGGCACCGGCTGGTCCGACACGATGTCGGAGATCGTGAACCGGCCGCCGGGCTTGAGGACCCGGTTCATCTCGCGGAACACGCGAGGTTTGTCCGGCGAGAGGTTGATCACGCAGTTCGAGATGATGAGATCGACGCTCCCGTCCTCGACAGGTATGGCCTCAGCCAGGCCCTTACGGAACTCCACGTTCGGGGCGGGATAGCCCAGATTCGCCGCGACGACCGGCGCGTTCCGCCGTGCGATCGCCAGCATCTCCTCGGTCATATCGATGCCGATCACCCGGCCGGACGCCCCGACACGCCGGGCGGCGTCGAAACAGTCGATCCCGCCGCCCGATCCGATATCCAGCACGGTTTCGCCCGGGCGCACGGTCTCAAGCCCGACCGGGGTGCCGCAGCCGTAGGAAATCCTCAGCACCTCGTCCGGGATGAAGGTGCGCAGCTCATCGAAGTTGTAGCCGGTCGGGCAGCACATCTGCTCCCCGGTCACCGCGGCTCGAGCGTAACGTTCGCCGACGAGTTCCGAGACATTTTCGACGGACATGGATCGCTCTCCTGCGGAAGGTGGAGTAAAAAAGATATGTCTATGTATCAATCCCCGCAACTCCCGTCAATCTCGTAAAGGCGGACCATACGGCCCCCGACGGACGGGGTCTGTAAGCCAGCTCACACTCCATACGGAGCAAACCGATGACCGGAGGTAGCAGGTACAGCAATGAGTCGGCCAAGGTCTGCGATTCTTACACATCGGCAGGTCTTCGGACACGAGTGCTCTCCCTTGACTCGGTACCGGGGTACAAGGTGTAGCATCAGCCTAGCGCGCTAGGAAAGGAGGTGAACCCTATGTGTCCCTGGGTCGAAACGCTCGGCTTCTGCCCTTATGAGGCGGCAGCCAAAGTCTGGCAGTGGGTGCAGAGCTTCTTGGGATAAGCAAGGGTCAGAGTGGAAACGGGCGTCCGGAGCACTGTTCACCGGCCGCCTTTTTTCAAAACCTGGGTGCAGAGGTCATTCGAAAGAAATGACTCAAAAATGTGGCTCTTTTGGATCTTGTGTGGATATAGAGCTCCGGGACATCCCTCGCCCCCGCTTGGCGGGGGAGAGGGTGCGGGTGAGGGGGACATCGGCATGGGGCGGTGACTGTTCAGAAACATCGCGGGCCTCCATGGGCATCACAGTCTTGTCCACCAACCCCGGTGTTCACCCTCACCCTCCCCTCCCCCCTCAAGGGAGAGGGAAAAAGAAAGACCCACACGATTTCCGGAAGAGCCAAAAATGTAAAGGGTCCCGGCCCCTTGACTCGATACTATGGTACAGGGTGTAACGTTCACGACCGACAAGGTGGTGCCATGGAATCAGCATTGACGATTGGGCGACTGGCGAAGCAAGCAGGCGTCAACATCCAGACAGTCAGGTACTACGAACGGCTGAAGTTGTTGACGCCGATGGCTCGCAAGACGTCCGGGTACCGGCTCTATGGCGATGAAGCACACCGGAGGCTGCGCTTTATTAAGAACGCCCAAGCATTGGGCTTCACGCTTCACGAGATCGAGGAACTCCTCGATCTTCGGGTCGGTTCAAAGGGGCGATGCGGCGATGTGCAGCGGAAGGCGGAAGCCAAGCTGAGACAAGTTGCGGCCAAAGTGCGTGACCTTCAGGCCCTCGCCCGAGCACTCCAAAGGTTGATCCGGACCTGCCGTGCTGGGCAGCCGACCGATCATTGTCCAATCCTGCAGAGCCTGGAGGAAGACGAGGCTCGAAAGGCTTTTGTTACAAAGCGGAGGTAGGGATCATGTGTCCATATGAAGAGTGATTGGGTTTTTGTCCGTTGGCGGTCGTTCGCTGAATTTGGTCGTGGCTGGCCGGACAACATCCTGACAACGCATGGCGACCCGTGCAATGGGTCACGGAGCGTCCCCGCTGAAGGCAAAGCAGCGCCTCCGAGTCGACGGTCATAAGACCGTCATCCAAGAGATGGGCGGGGCCGGGGAGGGAAGGTCCGATGACAAGAGCATGCTGTTGTGAAACCGATGTGAACCAAAGTCTGGTCAAGCAGACCCAGGGCCGCGCCGCGCAGACCGGCATGATTGGACCGACTGCGACCGACCGATTGTCTGAGGCGAAACCCGTCTGTGAGCCCCTGCTCGACACACCGTCTTACGCACACCCTGGTCCGTCGGAAAACCCTGACACGGGACCATCGGCAAGCGGAACGGTGGCGATCACCTCGGTCGCCGGGCTCGTTACGGCGTTCTTGGCCTCGTTGTGTTGTATCGGGCCGCTGGTGTTCGCCGCGCTCGGTGTCGGAGCCAGCGTCACCGGACTGCTGGCGGACACAGCGGGATTCCTGAAAGCGCTGTTGCCATATCGACCCCTATTCATAGGATTGGCGATGGTGCTGCTGGGCGTCAGTTTCTATACGGCCTATCGACAACCAGCGGTCGGGGACGCGTCTTGCCGGGCCTGTACGTCGGCCTCAGGTGTTCGCCCGAATCGATGGCTGCTCTGGATCCTCGCGGGGCTCGCCATGGCATTGGTACTCGCGCCGTATTGGTTGGAATTGGTGACAGGCTCCTGAGAGAGGGCAAATCTGTCCAAGATGACCTAGAAGAGGAGCGTTCCAATGAGGGGGACGTTGCTTCAAGTGAGTGTCATCGTGATCGGGGTCCTGATCGGGGCTGAGGCCTTGGCGGGTGCGGCTCCTTCACAGGAGCGGACACCTGCGAACCCGACCGGTGAGGTCATCACCCTCAAGATCGAAGGATGGACCTGCGCCAATTGCGAAAAGGACATCCGGCGCGCGCTGCTCGCCGTGCCGGGTGTCCTGCGGGCGGATGTCAGTTATGCGCGCGGCGGGGCCGTCGTTGTGATCGAGGCCGGTCGGGTCACCCACGAGCAGTTGGTCCGAGCAGTCGCGAGCGCGGGTAACATCCTGTCCTCTTATCAGGCCACCGTGGTCCCAAACGGCACCCTCACGGCCGAGAATGTTGAGCATGACGGGGCATGGAGTTGGTTCTGGAACCTGTTCAAATAGTGGCTGCACGGGTTGGAGGTTCAGGTGAGGGAATGGCCATCCGGCATAACCGCGCGCTCATAAACAGGTTTGCCGCGTTTCTGCTCGCGTTGCTGGGGCTTCATGGTGGCCGGGCGCTGGGGCAGGTCTCACCGCTGGGGCTCGACGCCCCGGCGATCCGTGTGGACATTGCCATCAAGGCCCGCCAATTCCACCCCTCGCCCGTGTCGGTGCCGGTGGGGCGGCCAGTCATGCTGGTGTTCCACAATCAGGATGTCGAACTGCATGCCTTTGTGCCGAAGCAGTTGCTGGGGGGTCCCGGTTCATGTGGCCGGCAACGGAGCCCCCCAATTCGGTGAGCAGGGCCTGGAGCGGGTGCTGATTCCCTCCGGCGGTAAGGAACACATTCGATTTCTGCCGACCACGGTCGGTGAGTTCGAATATCGCTGCGATCTCCCGGGGCACCAAATGGTCGGAAGGATCATCGTAGAGAAACACGCGCCAGAACAGCACACCGCGTTGGAAGGAGAGAACGGCGGTCAACGAACACCTTAGCGAACAGGGGGCAGCACGATGTCAGAGACCAGGACCGTCCAGCACGACCACCCCACTGCCTTTGAGGAGCTGCGCCGTCTGAGCCCGAAAGTCACCGGCGGTTTGGTGCGCATGCGCCAAGAGGCCTATCGCGATGCGACGGTAGCGGCCAAGTATAAGCTGCTCACCGCCATGGCGATCTCCATCGCGATCCGCTGCGAACCCTGTATTCGGGCCTACGTGCAGATGGCGTGCGAGAAAGGCATCACGCAGGAGGAACTGATCGAATTTCTGGAAGTCGCGATGACGATGCAGGGCTGTCCGGGCGAGGAATGGGCGCTGAAAGCCTGGACGGCGTACAAGGAGACCATCCGCGGAGAGCAGTCGGCGTCCGCGGCTGAGTGTTGCGCGCGCTGAGCCGACCAGCAAGCGGAGTGCCGTTGTGAAAGAATCATGCACGGCCGATTGCGGAAGCGGCTGGCGGCTTTGGGTGCCGGTCGGAATCGGTCTTCTCCTGGCTCTCATCGGGCTATTCCCGCCGTCCGCCAATGGTGAAGACCTCTCAGCGGTTCTGGCGGAGGCCGAAGACTTTGTGCATCAGAACACGTTGTATCTGGCGCTCGATCGGTTGAGAGAGGCGGCGCGCCTCGCGCCGGGCGACTACCGGATCCCGAAGCTGCGCGGTGATGTCTTGATGGCCTTCCGGCGCAATGAGGAAGCGGTCGCGGCCTACCGCGAGGCGGCGGTCCTTGCGCCTGAGGCGCTGGACGTGCACTGGGCGCTGTGGGCGCTGTTGGATCGGATGGGGGCGCACCATCAGGCCCTCGCGAGCCTCAAGGAAATTGCCCGGCTGAACCCCGACAACCCGCTGGCGCATCTCCGACTGGCCAAAGGGCTCAGCCAGGTGGATCGCCTGGAAGAAGCGGCCTTGAGCTATCAGCGGGCCGTCGACCTCGCTCCGGATCATCTGGGCATTCGTCTGCAGTTCGCCCGGGCCTTGTATGACGTGCTCGATTCCGCAGGGGCACGTCAACAACTTGATAGAGTCCTCACGCGAGCGGAAGTCGGATCACCTGAGTGGGCATCGGCGCAGGATCTGCTCTCCCATTTGCGGGGAGAAAGCTATGACAAGGGCCGCCGGTTTAATCCGTCGCAGACTCTCCGGAAACTGCCGTGGTATACGGAGCGAAATCTGAAAGAGGCGGTCTTGGCCCGAGGCGAAGCCTGGCAGTTGATGGACCAGGGTCGCTATGCCGAGGCCGAGGCTGCCCTAAGAAAGGCCCTCGGGTTCAATCCGCAGGACCACCGCGCCATCTACGATCTGGGGCGAGTCCTGATGGAGCTGGGCCGCTATGAAGAAGCCATCGCCTCGTTTCAGCTGGGCATCGATCTGACCAAGTTCGCGGAGTTTTATCCGGATTCGGTCTTCCAGATCGGTCGCTGCCTGGCCAAACTCGGCCGCTGGCAAGAGGCGATCACTCGGTTCGAGCGCGTCCTGGAGATCCGGGACTGGCGACACGAAGATTTCTACGCCCTCAATTTCCCGGATCTGGCACACGTGCAAGCGGCGCTGGATGAGGCCCGGCGGCACGTCCCCGTGGCCGAGCAAGATACCGATGCTGAAGCGCCCGCCCTAGGCGAACGGCTGGGTCCTGAGCCCTACGAATATCCAACCCACCCTTAGCCAACGGCCATAAGCTCATCGATCCGATCCCGATTGGCGTGCAGCTTGCCCCAATCAGCACCGAGACAGTGCGAGGAGCCTTTCGGCAAGTGACGACGGCGCACGACATGATCCAGGATGACCTGCAGACCGGGCTGCATGAGTTCATCCCGGTCAATCCGACGGATACGTTCCGTTCAGACGCGTCCGAGATCTATGTGGTCTTCCAACTGACAACCAATCAGGAAAACTTCGATCTCAAGCTCACCAGCCGCTGGATCGCCGAGCAGACCACGGGGGTCCCGCCCAACACAGTGGTGGGCACGGATCAGGTCCTGCTCGGCTTGAATGAACGGTCCGGCTATTTTCGGTTGTCCCGGCCCGAAGGGGGCTGGTCGCCGGGCCTCTATCGAGTGGACCTGTACTTGGGGCCTCAGGTCTCGGCCTACACGCACGCCGGCGATGTCCGATTTCGGATTGTCATGGATTCCCGCCCGCTGCAGATCAAGCGGTAAGGATGTCCGTTCACCAGTTCACGGCTCGAAGGAAGGAATCGTCATATGGGCGGCCGAACTCGTGTTATCCCTGAGTCCAAGGGACGGGACTACGACTTGATGACCATCGGCGGCGGCTCGGCCGCTTTTGCCGCGGCGATCAAGGCGGCCGAACTCGGGGCGCGGGTGGCGATTGTCGAAAAAGGCACGATTGGCGGGACCTGCGTCAACATCGGCTGCGTGCCTTCCAAGACGTTGATCAAAGCCGCCGAGCTCTGCTATCACGCAGCCTATCCGCAGTTCGAAGGCCTGACCGCGTGCCCTCCTCCCTCGGACTGGCAGCGGGTGGTGCAGCAAAAGGACGAGCTCGTCGTCGCCTTGCGCCAAGGGAAGTATGTCGATGTCGCTGCGGTCTATCCCACCATCACCATCCTCAAAGGGGAAGCCAAACTCCTGGGAGGACGTCGCGTCGGCGTGAACGGCGCCGGGGACCCATTGCGAGGCTGCGTGCAATGGGTGATGGAGCCGGAGAAGATCGTCGTGGCAACGGGCTCTTCACCATGGGCGCCGCCCACTCCTGGACTTCAGGACGCCGGTTTTCTCGATAGTGAGCAGGCGCTCAGTCTCGACGCGCTGCCTGCATCCCTCATCATCATCGGGGGAGGGAGCATCGGGCTGGAGTTCGCGCAGCTCTTTACGCGATTCGGGGTGCAGGTGATGGTGCTGGAATCCGGGCCGCATGTGGCGAGAGCGGAAGAACCAGAGATCGGACAGGCGCTGGTGCGCTGCCTGGAGGAGGAAAAAGTCCGGATCTGCACCGATGTCACGATCAGCCGGGTGGAACGCCGTGATGGAGAATACCTTGTGCACACTGAGACGAACGGGAAACCGGAGATCTGCCGAGCTGAGCGGCTGCTGGTCGCCACTGGCCGGCGTCCCAACACCGGCGGATTTGGGCTGGAAGCGGCCGGGGTGACGCTGGGAGCTAAGGGCGAGATCGTGGTGAACGAACACTTGCAAACAACCAATCCCGACATCTATGCGGCCGGCGATTGCATCGGCGATCCCATGTACGTGTATGTGGCCGCGTATGCGGGGGGACTGGCGGCGGAGAATGCTTTGAGCGGGGCGGGCCGCGTCTACAATCTTGCGGCCCTGCCCCATGTCACGTTCACCGATCCGCAGATTGCCAGTGTCGGGCTGACGGAAGAGAAAGCCAAACAACAGGGGCTGCGTGTGCAGGCCGCCGTCCTGCCTCTCCACCATGTCCCGCGTGCCGTGGCAGCCCGGAACACCAACGGACTGATCAAACTAGTGGTGGAGGAGGGAACCGGCCGTCTGCTAGGGGCCCATGTGCTGGCCGCAGAAGCCGGCGAGGTCATCCAGGAAGCCACCCTGGCGATTCGGTGCGGGCTGACGGTCCAGGATCTCGCCGACACGTTTCACCCCTATCTCACGATGGTGGAAGGCCTGAAACTGGCCGCGCTCACCTTCAAGAAGGATGTCAGCAAGCTGTCCTGCTGTGCCGCCTGATGGAAGTGGGCACAACAAGAGGAGGAGACACTCGATGAAACGCAGAAGTGTTGTGTTGAGCTTGGTGATCGCCTGCCTATTCACATGGAGTTCAGTGGCAACCTCGCAACAGGCCAACCCGTTCCGAATCCTCATCCACATGAAGACCTCGCTGGCTGAAGACGACGCCCAAATCTGCGCGGTGCCGAATGTGGCGTGGGCGGCGGTGAAAGCCGGACATAAGGTCACGATTCTTGTTGACGCCAGCGCAGTGACCTCGGTGACCAAAGGCTTCGGCTGGTTCCGAGGAGTGATCGGGTCCGATTCCACTGCGCTGGATCGTGCCGGGCTTCCTGAACGAGAGCGGCAGAGCTTGTCTGAGCAGATGGGCGTTCCGCTGGAACAGGTGCCGCACGATTACGGCGAGTATTTCGACTTTCTCAAGCAAATGGGCGTCGAGATTTACGGAAACCGAACGATGATGCTGCTCTACAAGATCGATCCGGCACGGGTCGCCTCTTCAGTGACCCCCATTCCGCTGGCGAAGATGGTGGACCTGTTCGCGTCAGCCGACCGGATCATTGTGTATTAGCCCTGATCCGAACATATTTGTCTCGGAAAAAATGCTTTCTCCGCTTCCCGAAAGGATCCTCTCCCTCCCGCAGGAGGGAGAGGAGACAGGTGATGGTGGTGTCCGAGAAGAACCCCCTCACCGCAGCCTCTCCCCCAATGGGGGCGAGGCGAATAGAGGGCTCAAGGCCGGAAAGAATTTCGGATTAGGGTTAGAAGGACCGTTGACGGGTGTGTTGCGGGGGGATAGACTAACGACATGCGGTTACGCTCACACGGTTTCCGCTCGTTGATCGCCGGAACGCTTGTCGTACTCTTCCTTGCGTTGAGCTTCAACGCCCATGCGTGCCTGGTGCCGCTCTTCAACGCCTCCGGCTCCGCGATGACAAACGGTTGTTCAACGCCTGACGAGCAGCTGGTTCGGCAGTTCTGCGATACCTACAAGACTCTCGGCGTCCAGTCCACGGATGAATCGATGGCGGGCATTGACTCGCAGATCATCTGCGCGGCCATCCTGGATTTATCGACTCCTCTCCTCGGTGCCGCCCTCCATGGCGGCCGCTTGTCCGAGCATCCCGCAGTCGGTCCGCCACCTGATCTTCTGCGAAAAACCTCAGTGCTTCGTATCTGACCCCTCCGGTTCTCACCGTTTCGTTCTCTCTGTCAAAGCTCTACGGGCTCAGCGCAACTTGGCGACGACCGAGTTGCTCCTGAATTCATCGCCGGTTTCGCACGGCCGTGCAATGGACGCCGAGCTGACTCCACATCGAGGAGGACTATGGCATGAAATGCAATTTCCCCATGAGCTCTCTTGCGGCAGGAGGGATAGGGCTGGCGCTCGCGCTTGGGATGTCTCCGGTCGCGCATGGAGCCGATACACCGACTCAGGCGACGCTGGCACTGCCGGAGTTGATCCGGGAAGCTTTGGCTCGCAACCCGGAGATTCAGGCGGCACGCCAACAATGGGAGGCGGCCTCGCAACGGGTGGCGCAGGCCCGCTCGCTGGATGACCCGACCTTGCAAGTCCAATGGTGGAACTTCCCTGAATCCTTCAACGTTGGGCAAGCAGCAAACACCATTATCGGGGTGTCGCAAAAATTCCCCTTTCCCGGAAAACTCGCGCTGAAGGAACAGATAGCCGGCCGGTCGGCTGAGATGACCGAGCAGGCGTTGCGCGCCAAGGAGCGGGACCTGATTGCCCGTGTGAAGCGGGCCTATTACGACCTGTTCTTCGCCCATAAGGCGATCCAGATCCATCACGAGCAGATCGACCTGCTGACGCAGTTTCTAGAGGTCGCCCTGGGGAAATTCCGCACGGGAAAAGGGAGTCAGGTGGATGTGCTCAAGGCGCAAGTGGAACTCTCCACGCTTCACCAAGAGTTGCCGGTCCTTGAACAGCGTCGCGAGACGGCTCAGGCCAACGTCAACACGCTGCTGAATCGGGACCCCCGGGCGCCGTTGGGACTCCCGCAAGGGCCGCGTACGGTCCGGTTCGACAAGGACCTCGACGAGCTGTTTCAAAAGGCAGCCGACGCCAGGCCGGAGCTGAAGGCGGCCGGTCTGGCGGTCCAGCGAAACGAGCACGCCCGCGCGCTCGCTGATCGGCAGTACTATCCGGACGTCACGGTGGCGTTTCAACGGTTCCAGAACTTTCAGGCCCCTGACGGCTTCGGCGCGGTCATGTCCGTCAACCTGCCGTTCTCCTTCTGGACCAAGCCCAAGTACGACGCCGGTGTGCAGGAGGCGACGGCTGCAGTTGCGGCCGCGCGCGCCGATCTTCATACGTTGGAAAACCTGACCCGCTTCCAGATCCGGGATCTTCTGGCAAAAGTCCGGGCCAGTTGGGAGGTGGCGATGCTGTATCGGACCACGGTGTTGCCGCAGGCCGAACAGAGCGTCGAGGCCGCACGGGCCGGGTATCGCACCGGGAGGACGTCTTTTCTGGATCTGATCGAAGCCGACCGGGCCTGGCGGGATTTTCAACTGGCCTATTACCAATCGCTGGTCGACCGGGAGAAGCGCTTGGCGGAACTGGAGCAGGTGGTCGGCAAAGAACTGTGAGGAGGTTTGCCATGCGCACCAAGGCCTGGAGAGGAACACAAACGGTATGGATCACAATCGCAGTGATCATCGTGAGCCTCGGGGTATGGCTCGTCAAGGGATGGGAACGCCCCCAACCCTCGCAGACGGGCGAGAAGGGGGCTAGCCGCGACCTGCAAAGAGAGTCGCGGGCGCCCGGCGTGGAAGGGATGAAGCCCTCCGCGGCTCCGGAGGGCGGACCGGCCCAGGCATACGCCATGGTCACACCATTCAAACAACAATTGATCGGGGTGAAGACATCGGTCGTGGAGAGGCGGCCGCTTGAGACCGTCGTTCGGGCCGTCGGCAGGGCGGACTACGATGAACAACGCATCGCCTCGGTCAATCTGCGCATCTCGGGATGGGTCGAGGATCTGTTCGTGGATTACACCGGGCAGGTGGTCCGGAAAGGGCAACCGTTATTCACGTTGTACAGCCCGGATCTCGTCGCCACGCAGGACGAGTACCTGCTCGCGCTGAAGGCGCGGGACAAGGTGAAAGACAGTCCGATTCCCGAGGTCCGCCGACAGGCGGACCAGATGGTGGAAGCCGCGCGCGATCGACTGAAGCTGTGGACCCTTACCGATACGCAGATTAATGAACTGGCGCAACGAGGCAAGGCCCAAACGTATGTCACGATCTATTCGCGGATGCGGGGGTACGTGATCGACAAGAACGTGTTCAAAGGGATGTTTGTGCAGCCCGAGATGACGCTGTACACCATCGCGGATCTGTCCGCGGTCTGGATCAATGCCGAGGTGTACGAGTATGAGGTGCCGTTCGTGCAAATCGGACAGCCCGCCACGGTGACCTTCGCGTCTTACCCCGGGGAACAGTTCCACGGCCGGGTGTCGTACATCTATCCCTATGTGAACAAGGAGGCCAGGACCGTCAAGGTCCGGCTGGACCTGCCGAACCCTGGTATCCGGATCAAGCCGGACATGTACGGGGATGTGCTCATCCAGGTGAATCGGGGAAACAAACTGGCGGTTCCGGAACAAGCCGTGCTCGATTCCGGCACGCAGACCCTGGTCTTTGTTGTCCGGGGCGAAGGAATGTTTGAGCCACGCACAGTCAAGCTCGGCCCGAAGGTCGGGCCCTTTTATGAAGTCCGCGAAGGCGTCACCGAGGGAGACCGCGTGGTGATTTCGGGCAATTTCCTCATTGACTCGGAAAGCAAGCTGGCGGCCGCCACGAACATGATGGGTGCCTTGGGCATGGGCGGGATCAGGATGGAGCAGGCTCAGATGGGCAAGATGGACATGGGCGGCATGGAGATGGGGGCGCCAAAGATGCAAGAGGCCAAGTCCGCTGCCGGAGTGAAGACGGAAAAACAGACCGGCGGCCTCACATTGACGCTCTCGACCGAGCCCGCGCCGCCTCGGATCGGAGAGAACCAGGTCCGGCTGGCACTGACGGACGAGACCGGAAAACCAGTGTCGAGCGCGAAGGTACTGCTCACGTACACCATGCCGATGCCGGGGATGATGCCGGCCACGATCCCCATGGCACCGGTGAAAGATGGCCTGTACCAGGCGAAAGCGAATCTTGGGATGGGCGGCCAGTGGGATCTCACGGTGACCATCCAACGTGCGGGCCGGCCCGAAATCAACGAGACATTTTCGGTGATGGCCGGTGGCGGGATGCCGGGAATGAAATAGGCCGTAATACGTGAAGCGTGATGCGTGATGCGCAAGCCGATGCGTGACCCATCCATCACGGATCACGCATGATGGATCACGGGTTTATGGGTTTATCATGATCGCGCGCGTCATCGAGTGGAGCGCCCGGAATGCGTTTCTGATCTTCCTGGCCACGCTCTTTCTGATGGGGTGGGGGCTGTGGGCGGTCTCTCATACCCCGCTGGATGCGATCCCCGATCTCTCGGATGTGCAGGTGATCGTGTTCACCGAGTGGCCCGGGCGCAGTCCGGATCTGGTCGAGAATCAGATCACCTATCCCATCGTCACCTCCATGCTGGGCGCGCCACGGATCAAGTCCGTCCGCGGGCAGTCCTTCTTGGGCCTCTCGTTCGTCTACATCATTTTCGAGGACGGCACCGACATGTACTGGGCCAGAAGCCGGGTGGTGGAGTACCTGCAGGGCGTGACCGGCAAATTGCCCGAAGGCGTCTCGCCGACGCTGGGTCCGGACGCAACCGGCGTCGGCTGGGTCTTCCAATACGCACTGGTGGACACATCCGGCCGGCATGATCTCGCCGATCTGCGCAGTGTTCAGGATTGGTACCTTCGCTATTGGCTTCAGAGCGTGCCGGGCGTGGCCGAGGTCGCGTCGATCGGCGGATTCGTCAAGCAGTACCAGGTGCAGGTCGATCCCAACAAGCTGCTCGGCTATCACATCCCGCTGAAGAAAGTAATCGAGGCCATCCGCCGCAGCAACAACGACGTGGGGGGGCGCGTGATCGAAGCGAGCGAGCGGGAGTACATGGTGCGGGGGCGTGGCTATATCCAGTCACTGGATGACATCCGACACGTTCCGCTGGGAACCGACCGGCAGGGCACCCCGATCACGGTGCAGGACGTGGCCCATGTGACCATCGGTCCCGATCTGCGTCGCGGCATCGCCGAGCTGGACGGCCAAGGCGAGACGGTGGGCGGCATCGTGGTCATGCGCTACGGCGAGAACGCGCTCTCGGTGATCGACCGCGTGAAGGCCAAGCTCAAGGAAATCACGCCGTCCCTGCCGAAGGGGATCGAGATCGTCCCGGTCTATGATCGCTCCGATCTGATTCTTCGGGCCATCGCCACCCTGAAGGAGAAGCTGATCGAGATCAGCCTCGTCGTGAGCGCCGTCAGCCTGGTGTTTCTGTTCCATCTTCGCTCTGCTCTCGTCGCGATCCTCATCTTGCCGGTCGCGATCCTGCTCTCGTTTCTCGCGATGTACTATCTGGGCATCACCTCGAACATCATGTCGTTGGCCGGCATCGCCATCGCCATCGGGGCCATGGTGGACGCGGTCATCGTCATGATCGAGAACGCCCATAAGCGCTTGGAGCAGTGGGACCGAACCGGACAGCCCGGCTCTCGGACCGCCGTGGTCATACGTGCGGCCCAAGAGGTCGGCAAGCCGCTCTTCTTTTCGTTGCTCGTCATCACAATCTCCTTCCTGCCGGTCTTCACGCTGGAAGCTCAGGAGGGGCGCCTCTTCAGGCCGCTGGCCTTCACCAAGAGCGCGGCAATGTTGTTTGCGGCGTTCGTCTCGATTACCCTCGCGCCGCTTTTGATGGTCCGGCTGATCAGAGGGAAGATCGCACCGGAGGAGAGGAATCCCATCAACCGGATATTGATTTGGCTCTACCGGCCGCTGGTGTCCGGCGCCTTGCGCATGCGATGGCTGGTCGTGATCCTGGCCGTCGTGGCGGTGGCGAGTTCGGCGCCCTTGTATAAGAAGCTTGGAACCGAATTCATGCCGCCACTGAACGAAGGGACGATCCTGTACATGCCGACCGCCTTGCCCGGCATCTCGGTGACCCAGGCGGGCATGCTGCTGCAACGGCAAGACCAGTTGCTCAAGCAATTTCCTGAAGTGGAGCATGTGTTCGGCAAGATCGGCCGGGCGAGGACCCCGACCGATCCGGCCCACTTGAGCATGGCGGAAACACTGATAACCCTGAAGCCGGAGGAGCGGTGGCGGCCTGGCGTCACCTGGGACTCGCTGATCGCTGAGATGGACAAGGCGGTGAAATTTCCAGGGATGCCCAACATCTGGTGGATGCCGATCCAGACGCGGACCGAGATGCTCGCGACCGGGATCCGCAGCAACTTAGGTATCAAGATCCTGGGGCCGGACCTCACAGAGATCGAGCGGATCGGCCTGGAGATCGAAGGGCTGCTGCAAGGCGTTCCGGGGACCCGCAGCGCCTATGCGGAGCGCGTCACCGGCGGCTACTACCTCGACGTTCACGTCGATCGCGAGGAGGCTGCCCGCTATGGGCTCACGGTCGAGGATGTGGAAGATGTCATCGAATCGGCCATCGGAGGCAAGAACATCACGCAGACTGTGGAAGGCCGCGAGCGGTATCCCGTGAACGTCCGCTATCTGCGGGAGCTACGAGAAGACCCCGAGTCACTGCGACGGGTGCTTGTGGAAGCCAGCAACGGCGCTCAGATTCCTCTTGCTCAACTGGCGAAGATTACCGTGACCAGCGGCCCTCCCGCGGTTCGCGACGAGAACGGCTCCCTGGCCGGCATTGTGTTCGTCGATGTGGCGGGACGGGATTTGGGGAGGTATGTGGAAGAGGTGCAGCACGTGATCCGTGACCGCGTGGCATTGCCCGCCGGCTATTCGCTCACCTGGGGCGGACAATTCCAGTACCTCGAACGGGCCAAGGCTCGACTGCAGGTCGTGGTGCCGGTCACGATCTTTCTCATTTTCGTGCTGCTTTATCTGAATTTCAAATCGGTCACGAGAAGCCTGATTGTCCTCCTCTCGGTGCCGTTCGGGGTCGTGGGCGCGGTCGTGTTCCTCTACCTCCTCCAGTATCACCTGAGCGTGGCGGTGTGGGTGGGCATCATCGCCCTGGCGGGCGTCGCGGCCGAGACGGGTGTCGTCATGATCATCTTTCTGGACGAGGCCTATGAACGCTGGCAGCGGGAAGGCCGTGTGCGCTCGATGGCCGATCTACGGGAGGCCATCATCGAGGGAGCGGTCCAACGGGTGAGGCCGAAGATGATGACCGCCTCAGCCGTCCTCCTTGGCCTGCTGCCGATCATGTGGAGCCATGGGACCGGCGCCGACGTCATGAAACGGATCGCCGCGCCGATGATCGGCGGGATGGTGTCGTCCACGATCCTGACCCTATTGGTGATCCCTGCTCTTTACGCCCTGTGGCGCGGCCGGCAGGTCACACGGAGCGGCGGGACCGCACGAAATGCCGCTCAAAACGTGATGACCTGATAGCCCTCCGACACCAGTTTTCTGAAGCTCGGGTGGCCTTCGAAATCCCCGGCCAGCCTCACGCCGCACGCTTCCACCTTGTCTTTGACGCCGAAGGCGCCCGCGCAGAACTCGCACGCGCCGGCGATCCGATCCTTCACGGCTTCATACAGCCCGTGAATCTTGTGGTCCGGCTTCGACAGTTCCGGAATCCACTTGGGCCCGGCGCCGTCGAAGATCAGCTGCACGTCCTCATGGGCCTCCTTGAATTCTTTCACAGCCTCCAATGCGTTGACGACCCGTCCCAGTCCCTCGTGCGTCTCCGTATCCGCGAATACGACGATGGCGACCTTGGCCATAACTCACCTCCGTTCGTTCAGGCACGTGGCGAGAGGCGAGGGGCCAGAGGTAGGACAGATGAGCCCTCTCTGGCACTTCGCCCTTCGTACCTCAATGGTCATTTCTTCTAGCCTCTAGACTGGTGCCGCTCGCCTTACCGTTACCCCCCACACTTCGGCGCCGGGGTCGGCATGAAATTCATCGCCGTGCCGGGCTTGAAGTGCATGCCCATCATGTCGAACTCGGCCACGGCGATGTGCTTGAGCCAGTAGCCGTCTTCGGCCGTCTTGCCTCCGTGGCCATGAGCCGCTTCGCCCTTTTCACCCTCAGGCGTGTGCGAGCGGTGGAAATGCATGAATCCGGTCTTGCCCCCGTCCGGCTGGTCTTCGGCGCAGAACCGGCCCTTGATCCCTTCACCCACAAAAATCAGTTTGGCCTCGGGGTCGGAAACCGGCTTGTTGAAGTGCAGAAACACCGCGCGCCCGTTCCCGGCATCCATCCACAGATGGTCGGGCATTGCGGGGCGGAACGGCTCATAGGTATAAACCTTGGCCAATGTCGGCCCGACCGTCTGGAGCGCCGCGGGGGACGGTGTGGTCTTCCCCTCTCCGGCGACTCCGCCCGCAATCCAGACACAGCCCACGAGCACTCCGCTGAGTGCCGCGACGCAAACAGTTCTCCTCAGCATGGCGCCACCTCCCTGCCAAATTTCGCTTGATCCGCTCGCTCTTCATCGGTTCATCGTCACTGGCGCGAGCGGAGAGAGTCCTCAGGCCTGAGATGCCTTCACCCTACACGGAAGGCTCAGGAATATCTGTAGCCTAGCTTACAAACGAACGGACCGATGGTTTCGAGAAGTGTGGGCTCTCTTACAGCGTGAGTTCAGGGGCTCGCCTATGATCATCACGACGAGGGACGGAAGGATCGCGTGATCGGACGCAGGAGGAATCCATGACGTGCCAACGCTGTGGGGGAATGATGATCATCGATCTGTGCTGCGATATGCTGGACGGGACCGGTGAATTGTGCGTCGAGGTGTGGCGCTGCCTGCTCTGTGGAGAGATCATTGATCCGGTGATTGTGGCGAATCGAGCTAACCCGCCGGAGCCGGACCGGTCCGCAAGACGAGCGCCGGCGCCTTTGGCCGCCGCGTGGATCGGGCGCAAGCTCTGCCCGATCGAGGACGACTGATCGAGAACCCGGCGCACATGGTCGTGCCTGTTAAGCAAAACCTCAAAGCCAGCGACCAAGGTGAGTAGGCCTGATGCGACGAAGCGGCAAAAGGGGGAAGCCATGAGAGTGCGGGATGTCATGTCGACGGGAGTGGTGACGGGGAGGAGAACGGACACGGTGCGATCGGTCGTGGTCAAGATGCTCACGCGGCGGTGCGGCGCGATTCCGATTGTGGAGGACGATGACCGCCTGGTCGGGATCGTCGCCTTGCGCGATGTGATGTTGCCCATGTATCCGAACTACGGGGATTACATCCACGATAACGTGCACAGCCGGGATTTTCTGGAAATGGAGAAGAACTATCCCGAGGTGCTGGCGAAAAAGGCGGAGGAGATCATGAGCCGGAATCCCCTGGTCGTGACCCCGGAGACGCCCATCCTGGAAGCCGCGTCGTATATGGGCTTGAAGCACTTACGGCGTATTCCGGTCGTGGAGAACGGCCGACTTGTCGGGATGGTCAGCATCGGCGACATCCACCGAGGACTGTTCTTCGCCCGAGGCGGGTGCGAGCCGGAATCAGCATGAAGCCGTAGGTATCACGCGTTGGAGATGCCGCATGAGCGAGGGGGCGCGCCGGCGTTCTGACGGACATTCGGTCGCCTGCTCCCGCTTGCGGAGTCAGGATCACGGCAGGGGTGACGGAAGCTTTGTAAGCCGGCTCACAGAGGCCGGGCCATGCAGATGGTAGCATGCACCGGTTGCTGCAATGTCATCGCTCCCGGGCCGGGACACGGGATGACTGTCCACAGAATAGCTGTCAGCGGTCAGCTATCAGCTATCAGCTATCAGCTTCCCCCCGTCTCCTCCCCCTCACCACCCGTTGCACTTGGAAGAGCAACGGGTGGTGAGGGGGGTGGGGGTGGCATTTTCGACGCAGGGTAATCCGAAAGGCCCTGGAGACTGTTCCGGAGAAAGGAGGAATCCCGATGTGTGAGCCATGAACCCCGGGCACAGAGCCCGCCGGCAGGACGCTTTCCCTTGAGAGAACAACACCTGAACCTGAAAGGAGATGCATTATGGACGGCAAAACGAAGCAGAACGCGGTCGTCCGCTCCGCACTGTTGGCCGCACTGAGTCTGGCAGGAACCCAGGCGTTAGCTGAGCCGCCCAAGATGCCGGAACTGCCCTCCGGCTGGGAAGCCTGCGGAGGCGTCGCCCGGGCCGGCATGAACGACTGCGCGATCAAAACCAGCCTCCATTCCTGCGTCGGTATGGCGAAGACCGACGGAGAGCCCGACTCCTATGTCTTCTTGCCGAAAGGACTGTGCGCAAAGATCGCCAACGGCAAGGTGCTGCCGATCACTAAGAAAGACTTCGAAGACATGAAAGCCAAGATGAAGAAGATGTAGGACGCCCACGATGGCTTGGCATGTCTCCGCTCCGATCCCGGCGCAAGCCGGGATCGGGCTACGGGCACAGCATTTTCGGGCGATCCTCGCCGAGCCCCCGCCGGTCGCCTGGATGGAAACCCATCCGGAGAATTATTTCGGAGAGGGAGGGATGGCTCTCCGCGTGCTTGAGCGGATCAGGGCCCTGTACCCGCTGAGCTTTCATGGAGTCGGACTCTCGCTAGGCTCCACCGATCCGATCGACCGCGATCATCTCCGTAAGCTCCAGGCCCTGATCGACCGCTTCGAGCCGGCTCTGGTGTCGGAGCATCTCTCGTGGAGTTCCGTCGGCGGCCGATTCTTCAACGAGTTGCTGCCTCTTCCCTACACTCCGGAAAGTCTGGACCATGTCTGCGCACGAATCGAGGAAATTCAGGACGTCTTACAGCGGCCCCTGCTCATCGAGAACATCACCCGCTATCTCGCCTGGCGGGATTCCACCGTACCGGAGGGGGAGTTCATGGCCGAGGCGGTCCGGAGAACCGGCTGCCGGATTCTGCTCGATCTCAACAATGTGTATGTCAACGCGGTCAACTTCGGCGAAGATCCGCTTGTTTTTCTGAGAACGATTCCGGCCCAGGCGGTTGAGGAGCTTCACCTGGCGGGCTTCGACCGCTTCGGGCGATGGCTGGTCGATACCCATGGCCGGGTGGTGCATCAGAAAGTCTGGGAACTGTACGAGTGGACGATCGGTTGCATCGGCCCGCGTCCGACCTTGATCGAATGGGACACCAATCTGCCGCCGCTTTCCGTGTTGGTCGCTCAGGCCAGGCAGGCGGATGCGATTCTGAGGGGCAGCCATGTTGCGGCTTCGTGAACTCCAGCACGCGTTCGTTGAGGCTCTCGTGGGCGGGAAACCCCATGCCGTCGCGGGTGCGATCGTGCCGGAAGGGAGCGCCCAGCGGAGTTTGGCGCTCTATCGCCGCCTGATCCGGATCAACTACACGCAGGTGCTCGCGGTCACCTATCCCGTTCTGCGCCGGCTCGTCGGGCCTCGGTACTTCGATATCCTCGCGTGCGGATACCTGAAGCGCTACCCTTCGACCAGCGGCGATCTCTTCGCGTACGGACGCCGTCTCCCGGCGCTTCTCCAGGCGTTGCAGGCGCCTCGGGTGCTCGTGGAGTTGGCGACACTCGAGTGGGCCTGCCATGAGGTGCATCAAGCCGCCGACTCTCCGCCGCTGTCTCGGGATCACCTGGAGGCCATGACCTCGCTGGATCCGTCGCGCGTGACGGTCCGCCTTCATGCGGCGGCTCGACTCCTGCATTTCACCTTGCCGGTGCATCGCGTCTGGCTGGCGCTGCAGCCGGAGGCGCCGAGCAATGACGCGGTAGACCTGCCGCTTCAAGAGGAAGACACCGGAGTCATCGTGACGCGAGTCGATGGGAAGGTCGAGGTCACGCCACTGGCTCCACTGGATCATCGATTGCTCGAAGCCATGGCGGACGGGAAGCGCTTGGCCGAAGTCGAACGGATGGCCGTTGAGGCCGATCCGGAGTTTAACTGGTCACGGTTTGCGGCGACCCTGCTCAGGCTTGGAGTGTTGAGCGCTTGTTCCGCGGAGGATACGCCATGAGCCCGCATACGGCCGGGCTGACGCGCGCGGCGGCCCTTGCCGTGTCCGGCTATCGCCGCCTGGTCTGGGCGCTGGAGTCGCTGCTGCCCGTGTTCGACCTGGCCGTCCGTCTCTACTTGGCGCAGATCTTCTGGAAAGGCGGCATGGTCAAACTGTCCAGTTGGATGTCGACGGTCATGCTCTTCACCCTCGTCTACGACGTGCCGCTCCTGCCGCCCGAGATCGCCGCCTATCTGGCGACCGCGATCGAATTGGGCGGCTCGTTCCTGCTCGCGATCGGACTGGCGGGACGATGGGCGGCCCTCTCGCTCTTCGGACTCAATCTCGTCGCCTCGATCTCATACGGACAGCTCTCGGAGGCCGCGTTACAAGAGGCCTTCTACTGGGGGATTCTCTTCCTCTACTTCGTGCTGCATGGGCCGGGGCTTCTCTCGGTTGACGCCCTCCTGCGGTACCTCATTCGACGAAGAACGTCGGGCGGCGCGACCGGCGGGAACCTGTCCGATCAGGCTGCCTGCCGCCTCACGTGAGCGGGCGGCACATCTCCTTCAACACGGAGTGGCGAGCAGGCTTGGTCCCTTCACCGGCTCGATCCCTCGAGGACCGGGCCGTCGGTGACCGTCAGCTCGGGCGGCAGGGAGATCACCGCGTGATTGAGCAGCGCATGGCGCTCGTAGCTCAGCAAGTACAGGTGCAGCACGGAGGGATCGTCTCGATCCCGATGAAGGAGCGGTCCATCGACGCCCACCTCGTGATGGTCCAGCCAGCGATCGGACGCATCGAGATGAAAGCCATAGACCAGTCGCTGAGGCGGGAGATGGGCCGCCAGCTCGTCATAGGCTTCGAAGAAACCAGGGTTTCCGATTCCCATGGGAACCTGCCAGCCGCGCTCGTACTCGGCCGGCGAAAGGACGGGGAGTGAAGCGAGATCGAGCCCGCCGAATACAGGCGGGTCGATTCGCCGGTCTGACGATGGCGGAACGCCAATTCCAGTTCCACGCGTGGGTCGGGTTGGGCGGGCATGCGAGTGCGGCGAAGCACGGCGCCAGTGAAATCCGCAAGATACGCCAGCTTGGTGTCGCGGGGATGCCGCACGGAATACCGGCCGGGCGGAATGAAGCCGGCGAACCGGACCGGCCGCGTGTACCAGTCGCGATAGGTCCGGACCGGCCCGGACAAGATATTGCGGCGTTTCAGGCGTTGTTCGCCGCGAACGGCCGGCGGCTCATCCCATCGGACGGTCGCCCGGAGGGGCCATTCGCGTTCGACGGTGCGCAGGCGGTCGAGAGAGATCGGGGTCCCGGCAGGAGAGCGCCAGTGCTCGAGGGACCACCAGTAGTCCCAATACGAAAGGCCGTTCACTTGCTCGAAGAGCTGCTTGTACAGCCCGAGTGGGAAGGTAAACCAATAGTGCGCATACACCCGATCTTCCCCCTCCTCCGTCGTGAACAGCAACAGTTCCCACAGCCCCGCATTGAGGCAGTTGCGCGCGAGGTCCACCCGGCTGAGCGCGCGGAATTCGAACCCGTCGCCGCCTTCCTGGACTCTCACGACAGGCGACGAGCGGGCGAACCGGACCTGCTGCCGGTTCCATTCGCGGTCGATCAGTCCGATCTTAGTCAGCTCCGGATCCGCTTTGACCCACGGAGGCACAGCCGCGACGAGATGAGCGAGATCCACATCGAGGAGTTCGATCCTGGCGGCATGCTCAGATGCCGGTTCGATGAGAAAGCGAAATCGGCCGTTGTCGGTGCGATGAATGATCAAGCGTCCGTGCGGATAATTCCCGAACACGACGCTCCGGTCTTCGGGGTCTTCCGGATAGTCCGCGTTGCTGAACGTCGTGAGGGTCACGGGATAGGTCGGCGCCTCTGTGTATCGAATGCGAAACCAGATCGCAACGCTGACAGAAGCCAGAGCAACGACGAACAGGGTCACAATGACCCATCGACGCTTCGGTTGGGCGAGCAGCATGGTAGTCCTCCCGTTTTCAATCACACGGCTTCACGGCCCTTAAGACGGATCATGGTCGGCGAAGCAGCCGTTCGCGCGCAGACCTCGCCGTCCGGAGCGTGTGAGCGGACACAGATTCCGTGAATGAAGCCGAGGCTCAGGAGACGACAGGCGGGGCGCGGGGCTGAGTCGTGCACGGGGGGACGTGCAGGAGAGGAACGAGCGTGGGGCCGGCGGGTCCGACCGACACGATCGGCATCGGGCGAACGGGGTCGAGGAAAAGGGGTCGGGAGTCTTAATTTGATTGGGCCTTGAAATGACTCCTGTGGGCCTTGAAATGACTCCCGACCCCTTTTCTCCTTTTCCAGGACGGCCGCCATCATCAAGATGCCCGGAATAAGCCGGAGGCGTCTGCACAGTGCGGATCGCTGTTCGTTGAGTCCTGCTGCCGTCATGGGAGGTGTCACACCATATCCAATCTGAAAGCGCCAATGCAGGCCGCGGCGGGCGGTTGCCTTTCGATGCGCGCATCGCGTACGCTGGACCGAGGAAGCGCGATATGGCCCCGGATGCCGTTGCTTTAAACAAGCTCTGGTACCTCAAACACATCCGGCTGTTCGACGGTCTCACCCCGGCCGAACTCCGGGAGATGGAGCGCATCACCCGGATGCAGGTGGTGAAGAAGCGGCAACCGCTCTACCTGCCGGGCGATCCCAGCAGCAACGTGTATCTTCTCAAACAGGGACGGGTCAAAATCGCGAGCACCGCGCCCAGCGGCAAAGAAGTGACGTTCGACATCCTGGAACCGGGCGAGGTGTTCGGGGAATTGGAAGTGCTCGAAGAGCGGCCGAGGGAGACGGCTGCGGAAGCGCTCGACGACACGCTCATTTGCGTCATCCGGCGCGAAGACTTCGACCGCTACCTTCGGACCCATCCCGATCTGTCCGTGAAGCTCACCAAGCTCATCGGGCTTCGGCTCCGCAAAATTCAAAGCCGGGTGGAAGACCTCGTCTTCCGCGACGTGCCGGCGCGCCTGGCCCACCTCCTGCTCGAACTCGGCAAGACCGACGGAGTGCCGGAAGGCCCCTACATCCGCCTCGGGATCAAGCTCACTCATCAGGAAATGGCTAACCTCATCGGCTGCAGCCGGGAAACGGTCAGCACGACGCTGGGTCAGTTTCGCGAGCAAGGCCTGATTCGGATGGAAGGCCGCTCGATCACAATCCTCGACGCAAACAGACTCTCTCGATTGCTCGGCTGATCTCGTTCTCCGTATTCGGCCTGACCGGCACTGAACCGGATCCGGCTGCCCACACCAGCGTGCAATACGCTCGGAGCAACGCTGCGCATGTCTGCCCTCATTGCTCTGCAGACTTGTTTCGTGGGCGGGCTAGATCCAGCAGTTCGATCACCGCGCCATAGCCGTGCTTGTGCAGCATCTCGGCGGCGGTCTTCACCATCGTCGGGCTCGCTTCGATCCCCAATCCATCGACCCACCGGTTCATGAAGCTGAAATACGCGCAGACCAACGCCGCATGATTCAGGGCGGTCTCATCCCAGCCGGCCTCGTACAGGGCCTCGACATCGGCCCGGTCCACTTGGGCCGGCGCAAGCGTCAGCGTGCGGACATAGCGGAGCACCGGTTTGAACCGTTCCGGCACAGCCGCCCGCTCCGGATCCGCGGCTAGTTGCTCGATCAACGTGCCGTCATGCCCGTACAGCGTGGCAACCGCCGTGTGCGAGGCTTCACAGAAGGCGCAGCGATTCAGCCTCGACACGTACGCGGCGAGCAGTTCACGTTCCCCCTCGCTGAAAGGCGAGGGCCCGCGCAGGAGGCGCTGAGCGAATTCATGAAGCGGTCTGGCCAGTTCGGGATATCGGAGAAAGACTTCAATCAACGAGGCATTGGGCATCGAACGAAGAAAACTCATGGTGTCTCTCCTTTCCGGCCTCGAATGGCCTGATTGACTCCTTGCGGGACCTGTGGGCCCATCAGTGTCTGGTTGAACCCGACATACAATCGATACAGCCCGTCCCCCCGTTGCCGTTCCCGCGTCGAGCTGTCGACAAGGAGGTAGTACGTGCCCGGATCAAGCTCGGAGGGAAACAACGCGGTGACGCCGGCTCGCAACGCATAGCCCGCTTGCATTCGGGCGCCATCAGAGGACAGGAGCCACAGGGCCGGCTGCCAGGCTGATCGGACCAGGCCGACGACGCCGGACCATGTGGCGCGGTTCGCCGCGACGGCGGCTTCGATCCGTGTCCGTTCGGTCAGGGTGAAACGATAGGCATGATCGGGGCCGTCCAATCCATCGGGAGGCTTGTAGTCATCGTTCGCCTGCGCCAGCGTTCCCGTGAGCACGACGCTGTCCGTGATCTGGTCTGCATGGGCGAGGTCTTCCCCGCCGCGGAGCTCTCCATCCGTCAGCGGCCGGGTCCCGCAGGTCGCCCAGGTGAACTCGCGCTCGAACCGGCTGGCGACCGAGCAGGAGGTCTGCTCAGCAGGGCACGAGGGCCCATGACCCGCCCTCGTGAGACGCTCGTACCCGTACCTGGGGGGCAACGGTGCGACAACACGACGCGTCGTATCACCGGCCGGCCTGCCGCCTTCTTCGGCGATTTCGAGCACATTGGCCCCGGCCAGCAGGCAGTTGACCAGCGCAGAGAATTCGGCTTCTCGTTGCAACTTCTCCCAAGGGCAATCGGCAAAGCCCGGTGCGCAGACGGAGCTCGATCGATATTCCGCCAGGTGCACGAACGGCTTGGGGCGGATTTCGCACCCCGTCAGCAGGTGTCCGAAAACTGAAAGGCCGACGGCGAACAAACACAAACGGCGCAGGGGACACGCAAGGGCATACATCCTCACTTCTCCAACGATCGGCGAATCATCCGGGCCAGATACTTCAGGATGCCGCGTACGATATCGAAATGGCTGGAGAGGACGTCGCACAAGTGTTCCCCTTCAATCTTGAGCGCCTTGATTTCGGTCACCGCGACGGCGGTCACCAGCCGGGGACTCTCGTCCAGCAACGACCACATGCCAAAGGTCTCTTTCTCTCTCACGATCGTCTTCTCCACCCCATCCTTGCGCAGAGACACCGAACCCTCCAGCACCACGTAGAGGGCGTCCGACGGGTCGCCTTCCCGGAAAATCACCGTTCCCGGCGCAAAGCGGACTTCCTGTGTGATCGCCGCCACCTTGGCGAGATGTTCAGTCTCCGTTTCGAGGAAGATATCGACGCCCTGTAAGAGCAGCACTTTTTCGACCGTCGTCAACATGGAAACTCCCCCGCTCACAAGCGCACGACCGCTCCGGTCAGCCGGCGCCAGGCCAGCCCGGCGGTTTCTCGAACCAGGCGCTCGGAAGCCTCCAGTGCCGCGTGTACCGGCTCCGCGAGCGCCGCCATGTGCTGCTCGCCGATGACATAGAGTGCGCAGGAGGCGAGCCAGGGATCGGGCCCGCGTACCAGGGCGGCAAGGCTCTCCTCCAGGGTCGGCCGCCGTGACGGAAACACGGAGATCCCGGCCTCCGGCAGGGCCGCTTGGAACCGCTCGTCAATCAACGGAATCAGGGGCTGCTTGAGCGTCGACGGCAGCAGGGAATCAAGGAACTCGACGGCGAGGTCCCGCACTCGGACATCGTCGGACCTCAAGCCGGCGTAGGCCGCATGGATGTCCCGGATCGGAAACAGCAGCCCCAGCAGGCGAAAGATCAATTTCAGATTGTCCTCCATCCGTTCCGTCAACGCCTGTCTGAACAGCCTGCTGCTCGGAGCGGTTTCCACCGGCAAGGGGTGTTGACGCATCCATAACAGGTCGTAATGCGCGCGGATCTCGAGCAGCAGGCGTTGCTCGATGCGGGACGGATCGAGTTTAAGCGAGCCGTCTGTGGCCCGGAGCTTGTTCAAGCCTTTTACGACGTGATACCGCGCGATGCGATCCGGCTCATCGAGACGTCTCATCAACCACGCAGCCGCCCCCGCCCCGCCGATCGCCGCGACCACTTTGGGGAGCCGCCGACGCAGTTCCACGGGCCGCCCCGGGTCGGTGTAGGCCTGTTCCAGAAGCGGAAGCACGGGTGGGCCATATTGCGCCAACGTGTCGCCGGCTTCGCCCGCGGTCTCCTTGTGCAGGAGCGCGGAGATGATCACGGGCACGGCCTCCGCCGGCTTCACCTGAGCCGCGCTGCGCAAGGCGGCCTTCGCGACCACCGGGTCGGGATCGCACAACAGGGACAGAAAAATGCTGTCGACGGCCGCCGGTGGAACGATCCAACCGAGCGCGTGGGCCGCCTCCAGGCGAAGATCCTTCCCGATCGGTCCGCCAGCGGCCGCCATGGCCGCCAGTACCCGTTCGCCTTGCCGTCGAAGAGGCCCGCCTGCGTGGCTCAGCGTACAGACCACCGCGCCGCCGAGGATCCGCGGGTCTTGACTGGCAAGCCATCCTTCGATCAGCGGCTCCGGACATCCCTTGGCGGCGCAGACGAACCGCATCGCGTGAACCCGACTCTCCAGGTCGGGGTCGCTGACGGCGGCTTCCATCAGGGGAAGCGCGCGCTCATCCCGGCTGTCCGCGAGCAAGCGCATGGCGATGGCTCGGGCCAGCGATCCCGAACGCCCGACCACTTGCATGAGCGCGGGCACATACGGGGTGACATCCGTACGTTCCAGGATCTTCAGAATCACGAGCGCTCCAGCCTCGTCGGACTCGAGCAATCGGCGGGTCAGGAACGACACGATCCGGGGCTCGGAAAGATTCAACAGGCTCCCCATGCCGTCCAAGTGCCTCGCCTGGAGCCCTGCTCTGATGGCCTGCACATAGCGCCGCCGGCTCAGGGCCGCCAATGGGATCCAGACAGTCAGCAGCGCGAGGCCCACCAGGCTGATCTGGGGGATCGAGAAGGAGAACACGCCGGTCGCCACGAGCAGGGCGAGGCCGCCCAATCCTCCAGCCATCCGTTCTGTCACGGTGTCCACAACGGCTTTGGCCTTGGTTTTGACCGTCCAAGGGATCGGCACGTACAACAGTTCCAGCCCGGTCTTATTGGTGGAATAGCGGAAGCTACCTTCGCTCAATTTCAGGAACAGCACCGGGAGAAACCCGGGAGACACGACGGCGACGAGCGACCCGGCCAACAGCGTGACGGGGAGCGAGAGCAACAGGGCGCTGAGCCCAAACGTTTGGACCACGACGCCGGTCGTGAGCAACTGCAGCAGAAGCGAGGCCACACCCAGGCCCGCGTAGAACGTACCCAAAAACGCCGTGAGAACGTCCTTGGACGGATAGACTTCTCGGACGGTCGCCTTGAACTGGTAATCGACAAGCGTCGCGACGACTTCGCCAAGCGCGATCAGGCCGGCGATCATCGCGAGATGTCCGACATGATCCGCGAATTCGCTCACGGTGGGTTCATCGTTCGGCGGATCTACGACATCCGTGGTTGATGCCGCCGCGCTGCGCTCGGGCGAGAGACGGCGGGCCATTCGATCCAACAGAGCGATCGCGCCGCTACAGCCGGCGTAACCGCAGGCCGCCACGAGGAGCAATCCTTCCGTGCCGACCGCAGCGGCCAGCGCCGTGGTCAGCAGACCGCCCAGAATGCCACCGAGAATCGCGCCGGCTCCGATCACGCCGAGCAACCGCTTGGCTTCGCGGGTGGTGAACACCTGGTTCGCGAACAACCAAGACTGGGCGACCGCGAGGAGGCCGTACCCGCTGACCCAGAGATAGAGCGCGTAATACAGCCAGGGCGCTCCGCTGGACAGGGCCAGCCAAAACGCGATCAGGACGACCGCGCCGGCCAGGAAGATCGTGTGGAGTTGCGCGCTGATCGGAAGGCGGCGAAACACGCGCGCAGCGATCCAGGCCACCGTCCCGCTGAAGATCGCGACGAGCATGTACACGAGCGGGAGCTGCAGGGCTCCCAACTTGTACAGAAACAAGGAATCGCGGGCCGCCTTCAGCACGACGTACGCCGCGATCACTAGCAACATGCAGGAAAACATCAGACCGGTGCGCCCATATTCGCCGGTCCGAACATCGATCACTCGTCTGAGCGTTCGCATCATGATCCGTTAGCGCGTTGGGCCAGCGGCTATCCGGTCAGGTCTCCCGATCGAGACCGATCAGACGGAATCGCCCGGCCTCAGGAACGAATCGCAGGTACGCCGTCACCCGTTTACTCCAGCGCATCCCGCCGTCGTAGCTCGTCTGAATCTCGATCAGCGCCACGGACCGGCCGCTGGTCGGTTCTTGAACCCGCTCTAACTGTGCCAGTAGCGCCTGGCGGAGCGAGCGGGGCAGCGGGATCCGCGGCGCGTCGACGATCTGCGCAGGAGCCACTTCCGGATCGACGCCATGCGCCACGTAGCGCCGGACCGTGTACCGGTAAACCGCGGTCTCGGCGGACGCGTAGCCCCGCGCTACCGCCAGGTTTTCGAACGTGAGCGTCTGTTCTCCGGACGCCGTCTCCGTGACAGCAAAGCGATCGAGCGGGTTGACGAGGTCGAAATAATAGCGGCCGATCTTGTCGCGCCGCGCTTTCAGCACCTCCGCCACGTACCGTTCGGCTCGTGGGTCGGTGAACCGGCCGGTGCGGACGATCCCGTCGATATCCTCATCGGTGAACGAGGTGACGATCTTCCCCCCCCAGTACGCGTCTCTCAGGGTCGCGCGCAAGAAGGCGGGATTGGGATAGGTCGGACGCCAGCGTTCGGGATCGAAATAGACCGCTTCGAAATATCCCACGGCCGGATACTCCATCTTGATCGGGGTTTCCCACGGCTTCACGTAGTACCCCGCCGCGATCGTGGACCACCCGATGGTTCCGAAGTCGAGAAAGTATTCGTTGCCGAAGCGCGGCAGTTGCGGGTCGGCATTGTCGGCGCCCAGGGTCGAGGAGAAGTCGATCAGGTGATGCGTCAGGTAGCCCGCCTGGGGATCGTACATATCGAGGGCGTTGGCGGCCTTGGTATCGGTGTGGTTCAGAAACGCGGCGATGATCCGCAGGCCCCGCAGCTCCCGGCGGTTCTCGTGGCGGATGCGGTCGTTGGGATCGTCCGGCCGCTGCCCGACATAGAGGAAGGGGCCTTTGGGAATCCCGGGCAGGAATTTGCTCGCCACGGCCCGAATGGTGCCGTCCGGTCTGTGCGGAACTCGCTCCAGAATCGCGGTGATATCCTCGTCCGTCATAGGCCGCGGCACGTGATACTTCCCGCGGAACTTCGCGTTGGGACCGACCCTAATCTTGCCGGGATCGACATCGACCAGGTATTGCTCGGGAACGTGGTAGCCGGCAGCGTAGAGGAACCGCGAAGAGATGATTTCCGGCGCGGTCGTCATCTCCGGATGCAGCGGCGGGTCGAATTTCAGGAGGTAGACGTCGCCTTTCCCGTCGCGAATCACGAAGCCGGGCGTGGAGCCCCGGCTTTCTTTCGCGCTGATGGCCGTCCAGGGGCCGGTCATGTCGGGCGCGCCGTACTCGGTCGTCGGCCCACGCGCCAGTTCGTCCGATGAGAGGCGCGCCACGGCGTGCCGGTTCGTGAACCAGGTCGAATCGGGGACCTCGTCGAAGGCGTCCACGTTTTGTGCTTCAACCGGATCGGCCAGGCCGACCCAAGTCCCGATCGTCCGGAGGGAGCGACTCAGGTTGAAGAGTTGTCCGATGCGGTAGAACACCATTTTGTCTATGCCGTCCCATAATGCCCATTGCCCGTCGACTTCCTCTTGCGGTTCGGGAATGGGCCGCCGGTCGTCGGCTTGTCGGACGATCGGCCGGTCCACCGCCGGCGCGCTGTAGCAGCCGAAGGTTGTGAGTACACAACAGACGACGCCCGGCCAGATGAGGGCCAGGGCCGATTGCGCTGAGAGATGCGAACCGGCTCTCACTGAATCCATCGTATCGTCTTCGTCAAAACCCGAGCATTGCAGCGCGCCGCCGGATGAAGTCCAAATCGCCGCGGATCAGCGTCAGGACGCCGTCTTCGCTGCCGGCGACCTGAACCCGGAAGGCGAACTTCCGCGTGGTCACGAACCGAAAGCCGGCGCCGGCCGAATAGCGGAAGTGTTTGAGCCCCAGGTCCTGGTAGTTATTGAACACCTGTCCCTCATCCAAGAAGATCGTGCCTTCGATATCTTGCCAGACGGGATAACGCCATTCGGCGTTGAACAGCAGCGCGCCTTCGTCTTGCCACCGTCCGCGGTCGAATCCCCGCAGGCCGTTGTTCAGGTCCAGAAGATTCAGGTCATAAAACGGAATTGCGCCGCTTCCCAGGCTGTCCAGCTTCGCGAGATATCCGCGCAGCAGGAGCACCCGGTCGCCATGAAAGACAGGGAGGTAACGCTGGACCTCCAACCGGTAGCCGAGGTAACGGAACCGATCGCGATCCACCTGATCGGTGTAGGTGAAGGCGCCCTCGGCGAACCAGCCCCTGGTCGGCCGGAATGGATTGTCGCGAGAGTCGTAACTGAAGCTGGGTTCCACGGCCAGCGCCGTCATGGAGCTGTTGTTGCCCGTGACGGACGCCGGCGTAGCCGGTAGCCGGCTCGATGGCTTGGCGTCGGCGATCAACAGTCGGCCGGTGAGCGCCGCGCTGACGTCGCCGGTCAGCCTGCGGCCCAGCTTCAGATCCCAGGCGAGCTGCTTGAGTTCGAAATTCGTCTGGTCCTGCTCGCGCGCCCGGTTGCCGCCCGGGAAAAAACGGCTTTCGTCGAAGTTCAAGAAGAAGACATTGGAATCAAGGAACCACGGCGATCCCAAGAGGGAGGGGTCCCGGTAGGACGCTTCGGCGACTTGATTGTCTCGCGTGGCCACGATATAGGACAGCCGCGCCTCTTTGTTACGGCGAAAGAGATCGTTGTTGAACGCCGTGAACCCGATGCCGCTGCTCAGGGTGCCTCCTACGGCAAATTTCGGATAGACGCCGGCGGTCCGCTCCTTGTTTAAGAACAAATCCAACGCCCGATTCAGCAGATCGTGCTGTTCGTAGGCGATCGCGAGCTTTTTAAACGGGTACGCGAACCCGGCCCAGACATATTCCGGCGCCGCCAGAAGCCGGTTGGCCCATGTGTTTTCCTCATCCTCCGGCGGTTGGGGCTTGGGCCGATCATCGCACTGCGGCGCAGATTCTTCCGGCGGTGGCTCCCCGGATGCGGCCTGCCGGGGGGGTTCCGCCTGCGGAACGACGGGGGACTGCCTGGTCGCACAGGCCGCCTGTTGAAGGAGTGCGAGGATCAGCAGAACCCCGACGAGCAGGCAGGCGATGGAGCGTGTATGACCGACCGCCATCGGTGTTGGACTTTCCTTCGCAGGTGGGGTCAGGCACCCTTCCCTCCCGGTCCTGCCCCCTTGGGAGCCAGGGGGTCAGACCCCGGGCGGAAGGGGGGCTGACCCACCCGTCAAAACCGATATTCGACGGTGAGGCCCAATGCTCCTCGCGCGTCCGGCACAAAAGGTAGGACACTCCATCTGCGGAGCGAGTCCGGCTGCTGATGCCGCCGGCTCAGGGTCTTGCCGATGACGATCCCGAGCGCCGCCCCGGCAACGACATCCGAGGCGAAATGCTCGTTCAGGTGAATCCGTGACAGGGAGATCAACGCCGCGCCGGCGTAGGCCAGGAAGGGGATCGGTTGCGGGTAGGCATCCGCGAAGACCGCGGCCACGGCAAATGTGCGGGCCGCATGGCTCGAGGGGAACGACTTGTCGAATCCCTCAAACGGGTCGTACGATTGTGTGCCTTCTCCCGCATCCGGCCTCGCCCGGCCGACCGCAAACTTCGCCAGGCCGGCCAGTCCTTCGGTAGACAGTTGCGCCTCCAGGCTGACCAGCGCCGTCCGCATTAGCTTGTGGCCCTCCTCATATCCTCGAAACAGCCATCCGACGCCCAGTAAGCCGGCGTTGGCGATGAACACGTTTCTGCCGAACCCGATCGTCTCCAGGCTGTCCGCGATATCGTCGTTCGTGTTGGTCCGGTTCTTCTGAAAGGCCCGCTGGATAGTCTTGTCCGCCGCCATGAGTCCACCGATCCCCGCCGCGACGCCGCCCAGAACGAGCGCGCTCTTCCCGTCGGTCCGCAGAGGCGACGTGAGAATATATGCAACATCGTCGATGGCCTGCTTTCCGAGAGACCCGACGGGGTCGAGGGCCTGTTCGGTTCCTGTCGGCTCATCACGGCTTCCCGATCCGGTCGCCGATTCCTTCCGGGGTCCGCCCGGCGCGCAAGGGCCGATCATCCCATCGTTGCCGCCGTACGAGGCATGAGGGAAGGCGACGATCACAGCCACCAGCAGGACCGCCTTTCTGTCGGCATTGTCGGGCCACATGCGTGTCGTCAGGGCAACGGTCCTCCACATGATGGGCAGGGATGATCGACGGCCGTCTCCGCGGCGGTCCGAGGCACGGCAACGGGTGTACCCCCGTGCAACAGCATGACCCATCGCGACGCCGAATAACGCACGATCAGTCTGGGCAAGAGGACGAGGAGGGCGACCAGCGCCGTCCCCAACAGGATCAGTGGCCATTGGCCGAGCGCCAGATGCCCTCCGAGAGAGGTCATGGCGAAGGTGGGAAGAATCATTCCCAAGAAGGTTGCGACGGCAAAGGTTCGGAGCGACATGTTGGTCAAACCGGCTCCATAACTCACCAGATCGAACGAGAAGATCGGGAAAAGCCTAGCCAAAAAGACAAACACGGCCAAGTGCCGATCCGAGCAGTGTTCGCAAAAGGTGATCTCCATCCGGAAGATTCTGGCGAGGGTTTCTCGACCCAGGGCTCGGCCTATCAGAAAACTGAGGACGGCTCCGATCTCCGCGCCGATCACGGCGTACATCGTTCCCAGAGTCACGCCGAACGTCGCTCCCGCCGCCAGATCCAGCGGAAGGCTGGGTATGGGGCTGATGACGACCGCAGCGGCCATAAGGAGCACGAACAAGAGCGGCCCGAACGGGCCGGCGGCCTGAAGGGGCTTGACAATGTGTTCCGGGCTCAGGCGGTCGTCAGGCTCGAACCAGGATGTCGCCAGGTAGATTCCGACAAGCAGCGCCAGGAGCAGAGCAATCCGGAGAGCGTGCGACCAGGTGAGCCTGTGCAAAGCGGCAGAGAGAGACATCGCGGGTTCCCCGGAGCATCCTTGTCAAAAGCCATTGAGCAAGAAGAACGACAGGCCGATATAGGGCAGCACCGCGTTGAGGCCGGTGTTCCGCTCGCCGATGTTCCCATTCGAGATATGGTGATACCGGACTCCCACCGTCCACGCCAACCGATCAGTCAGAAAATACTGCACGCCGGGACCGGTCTCGATGACGAATTCGAACGGCGTGCTTTGCTCGGGGATCCGCGGCGCCAAGTTGGTCCAGATCATCCCCGCGCCGGCATCCCAGAAGGGGACCCATCGTCCGAACGACAGGAAGTTGTATTTGACGACCAGAGACCCTCCGGCCGCCTCGGCGGCGAATGGTCGGATAAATCGAGCGAACAGAGGTTCCGCCAGCACTTCCACATTGCCCTGCCACCAGCCGCTCCCGAGCGGATCGGTCAGCACCATCCCCACTCGCGGCAGCACGAACACCGCGCTGCGGTCGGCCGACGGACCGCTCCCGACCGCGGTCGTACCTTGCCAGAATCCAGTGATCACCCCCGCCTCGATGGCACCCTGGGTCACTACGTCGCGGGCCTCGAAAAAAGAGCCGGCGACCGCTCCATCGGCCCTGAGCATCACGCTTGTGAAGACCGAAACGATGACGCAAACTCGAACGACATTCCGCCGTCCACTTATCTCGCTTCCAGAAGTTCCCTGCGCCGTCAGACCGTGACTGCGGCGGGCCAACTCTGTCACGGTTCCCATCGCACTGCATCGTGACCTTTCCATCCATCGTCGGATGATGACATGCTACGGCACGGTCACACCGCCGGTCTGTGAGGTATCTTACAGGCAGCGAGGAAACGCTTCGGTGGAAAGGCCGAGGGCAGCGACGCGGCACGATTTGAGCGCGATGCGAGGGAGAACCCCCGTTGGAACGCAGACGGCCGGCGCCAGGCTCACGCACAGGGCAGTGAAACCAAGGACGAGAGATGGAGCCCGGTCAGGCTGCTCATCGTCTGTCAACCGTTCGCCACGCGCTTGATGCCGGCTCGGCTCCGCTGCGAGGACTCGGCCACGACCGATCCGACAGCCGAGATCCGAATCGCTTGATGTCGCCTTCGGAAGGGTGAGCCCGGCACGTTCTGCGCAAACCTCAAGCCGCCCGTATGCCGGTTCGCGGGCCGAGCGCGCCGCCCTCCCGTGGGACGTGCGTTCATGCCGGCAAGAAACGTCGGTCTCGGGAGCCTCGACGCTTGACGACTCCTCGTCATCGCTTTCCTTGGTCCCTGTCGTGTCCCGGTTCTTAACAAGCGTTTATCCGTATCATCCAGATAGGCACCGGCCAGCGTCTTCTTGAGCCGGCGGCGCGCACGATAAATCAGCACATTGAGATGATCGGGCGTGACCTTCAGCTTTTGGCAGACCTCAGCCGTCGAGAGGCCTTCAATCTCTCGAAGCGAAAAGGCTGCGGCCGTTCGTCTGGGCAGTTGCGCGAGGCCGGCCTCCAGCAGTTTCCACAATTGTTTGAGGGCAAGCAGGGTGCTCGGATCTCTTCCTGCATTGGACTGATTGAGGATGCGGGCTGATCGTCGAGCCCGATCAGAAGCCACTTCCGTCACTCCGTCCGGCCGGGTTTCTCTCAACTCCATTCGCCTCCTCCGCCGGAACGCGTCGATGCTCTTGTGTCGAAGGATGGCGGTTAACCATGTGCGCTCGGAAGATTTGCCGGAAAAAGCTGCGCGTCCTTCCAGGGCGGCAAGATACGTCTCCTGGACGAGATCTTCGGCGAGATCAAGATCGCGGACTCTCTGCAACGCGAAGCGCAGTAAGTACGGTCCGTGACGGACAGCCCAGATGCTCGGTTCCAGGAACGGGCCGGCGGTTGGGAGCCCATCGTTTTGCCGCGCGGGGCCTCCGACCGTGCTGGTATCCTGCTTGACGCTTCCGTGCGGCTCCGTTGTCACAGGCGATCGGCTCCTGTGTCCTGCGTTCCGTTCGGAGGCGACGAAGAGTCTTTTGCTTCTGGCTGATGACTGAACACTGATTGCTTCAGTTCGCTTTGAACACCTGCGTGTTCGGGTGAAAAGCATACCAGGCGAACCAGTACGCCATCATGGAAGGCGCCGGTGTGCCGTCGGCGGTCGTGATAGAGGCGCTTCGCGCGCGGGCATTGAAATGGACGGTGATGCGTCGCCCGCCGACCTGGTCGACGAGCGGCGTCGCGACCTTCTTCAGTTCCGCGAACGGATAGGCTTTGGCGACGCCGTCGATTTCGACCCCGAGGACCCATTCCTTCGGATGGTAGCTCGGATCGAAATACGTCGTGTCGAACATCAGCTCCCGCCGGTCCGCGTAGCCCAAGTAGGGATCGCGCTCGTAATCACGGATGTAGCCGGTATTGACCGACAACACGAGCGTGTGGGGGTATGCGTGGCGCCATTCGCCCCAGGTCGTATGCTCCAAGAAGAGAGGGGAAAGCTTGGTCCCGGTCAGGGGGCCGGCCACCGCCTGCATGGCGATCTGGGACCAGAGACTCTCGGTCTGATGATCGTACAGCAACAGATCGCTCTGGTACAGCAGGCCGCTGACCCCGAACGTGACACGCCGGCCGCTGACGCGCGCATCGAACGCGATGCCGGTGCCGCAGAGCGGGCAGTAGGTGACCACCACCGGCCTCCCGCCGATCTCATCGTTGACGATCTCGTGCCAGTTCAGAATCTTGACCGGATAGGCTTTGGCCTCCGCGTCCACGTTCAGGCCCAGCACGCGATCGTCCTCTTTCAGGAACCAGGCTCCCGCGGCGAGGATGAATGTCGGGGACAGCAGGGCCGGAATGCCGTCTTTGCCCGGCCCGCCGTCCACGATCTGATCCGGCGGCACACTATGCCGGGACAGGTCGAACGCGGTCGCCGGCCGCTGCCCGATGCCGAGCCAGGTGACCGCGAGCAGCGCCGCGCCGGCCAAGCCGATCGCCGCCCAGCCCCATCCCGCCGATCTGAGAGGCTTCCTTAGCGTCCCTTCCACGGCAAACAATCCGGGCCGATGCGCGCTCATAACAGAACAAGCAGTGCGCCCGTGGCCAGGATCAATACGAGCAGGATCAGGATCGTCGCCTTTTCCGCCCAACTGACCGTGGGGTCATCGTCGTGACGCTGGAGTGAAGGCTGGGTAGACATGGCAGCACCGGATTGAGTGGCTTCCTGCCGCAGATACCCGGTCACCACGCGCGCCGCCTCCGGCGCGTACTCGTGACGGACTCCGGCCAGGAACTGCGTGAACGAACGACAAAGCTGAGCGCAGAATCGCACCTTGACAAGAAGCGTGTCCTCGATGCCGATTCCTCTGAACGCCTCGGGGTAGGCGAGGATGTATGGGGTCCCGTCGGCGGCGGCCGAAATCGCCAGCGCGACGATCCGCTTGGTCCCGGCATCCATCGCGTCCAGGGCCAGATCCTCCTTCAACAGTTCCCACGACGTCTCAAGATAAGCGGGATGCGCGACCATGTCCAGAAACAGATCCGGCACGAACCTGATGCCGAACGTCTGCGCGATCTCGGCGAAGACGGCCTGCACCGTGTCCGAGGAGTCGAGACGATTGTCTGGTGTCCCGTTCGCCGCGACCGCGCGCGACTCCCGTTCACCGTGGCATGAACGTACACCGCGCATGCGCCAAGACCCTCACCGGCTCCCGTTCCGCTCCCACTCCCGGAGTTTCGCGATGAGCCAGTCTTTCCGCGGAATGCCCGTCGCCAGCACCTGTCCGTCCACGACGAAGGCGGGCAGCGCGATGACCGCGGACGTATCTGTGACATGACGGACGCAGACTTCCCAGGCCGGCAACTCCTCGTGAATCGCGCGGGCCAATCCCCGCGCCCGTTGCTCGGACAGGCAACCCTTATGGACGAACACATCGAGGCGAGCCATGATCACAATTCTACGGAGGCTCAGCCGGTAGGTCTGTGAGCCTGCTTACAGAACGGAACGGCGCTCCGGCAGTAGGGTGCAGTCGGCTGAGGAATGTCGGGGAGGAAGGAGGTCGCGCCATGTGGAACATCAAAGGACGGATTGTCCTGCTGATCGGCTTGTCGGGTGTCGTCATGACGACAACTGGATGCATGATGGTCGCCATCGACGCCGGCCACGAGGGGGTGTTGGTGGAGAAGCCGTTCTTCTTCGGGCACGGCGGCGTGGATCCCGTCCCGGCGACCACCGGCCGCGTCACGGTGGCGCTGACGACCCAGGTGATCGACGTGGATGTCCGGCCGATTCAATATGCGGAACACTTCGACATCATTTCGGCGGAGAACGCCCCGGTGTCCTTCGACGCGTTCCTGATCGCCAACGTGATCGAGGGCCGCTCGCCCGAGCTGATCAGCCGGTTCGGCCCGAACTGGTATCAGAACAACGTCAAAGAAGCCTTCCGCACCTTCGTGCGCGAAGAGGTGCAGAAATATCCCTTGTTTCAGTTGACGACCGATCCGACGACCCGCACCAAGCTCCAGGACGCGATCGCCCGGGAGGTGCAGACGAAGCTGATCGACAGGCAGAACCTCCCGATTCGGCTCAACCGCATCGTGGTGGGCAGTATCCTGCCGCCCAAGGGGGTGCTGGAGCAGACGGCCCAGACGATCATCCAGGAGCAGCGCAAGATCACGATGGTGGAGTTTCAAAAGGCGGAGGAGGCGCGGGAGAAGGCGGAGCGGCAGCGCGGCATCGCCGACCGGGCGTATCGGGAGTCGCTGGGGCTGACGGCGCCGGAATTTGTGGACTTGCGGCGGATCGAGGTGCAGAAGGAAATCGTCTCGCACCCGCCCGCGAACTTGACGGTCATCATGGGGCTCGAACGGGTGGGCATCAACATTCCGCCGCTCGGCGCAGAGAAGTAAAGCGGCTCGGCAAGCATAAGACCGGCAGCCCCTGAAGCAGCCGCTTCGGGGCGCCGGCCGTTACTTGACCACCCAGACGCGGTAAGACTTCGCGTTGAGTGGCTTTCCGATCTTACGCACCCCGATCTCGCCCGGGTTCACGACATCGTCGCCGGAATCCGTTTTCCGGGCCGGGTAGCGGTCGCTCCTGATCAACGTTCCCTGCTCGTCATAGAAGTCGACCATCAGGTCGGCGTGTTCCCGAAGACCGCCGTCATAGGCGGTGGTGAGCCAGTCCAGCCGCTTCAACGCTTTAAAGACCACGGAGATCGTGCCGTCCTTGTCTTCGCGTACGCTCAGCACGCGCAAGGCGCGATTCTGCTCGACGGCCGTCTGCGTGTTTCCGGTACCACTGAGCTGGGCCTGGACCACGCTCCGGATCTCGTCCGGCTGCACGCTGCCGCGCACCTTGCAATACACCGTCCGGCCTTTTTCCGCCTGTTCGATCACCTGCACGTCATGGACGTAGCCCGATGCGATCGTCTGGACGATATCCTTGAGCAAAGGCGAGTCCACGACCGCCGCCGTTTGTTCCCGGAATGAAGGCCAGGTGCTGATCGCGAGCCGAAGCGCTTCCCGACAGGCGGTTGCTTTCGCCTCCGTCGGCGTTTCAGGGTCGTGGTAGGTGTAGCGATAATCGCCCACGATGTCGGTTCGATCGGATTGGGACCAAGCCTGCTGCGCGAACGAAAAGAACATGCCGCCCGTCAGGAGCAAGGCCAACGGACGGACGCCGAACGTCTGTCTGGGACACCTCATCGCCGCCTCCCTCCTTTCACAATGGATTGCTGTCATGCTACCACGCGATTTCACGGGTCGGCAATCGACGTTCCCATGTCCTTCCAGAGAGCGTCGGCCAAGGCTCGAATAGTCAGGGGTGCGTTCCCTTCTGCCCGGTTGTTGACCAGGACATAGGGGATGACGCCGTCCGCAAGGGCCTGGCGAATGAGGGCCAGGGTGTCCCGGCGCATCTGCGGTTGGAGGTTGACGATACCGGTGTAAGGCGCGTACCGCTCGACCGCCTTGGCGTAGGCCAAGCCCAGCGGGGTCAGGAGCCGGAGCACCGTAAACCCGGCTGTAAACCTGCGGCTGAGCCGCCGATGCTGTTCGAGCAGGGGCGGCATGGCGGTCCAGTGGTTGTACACATGGGCGACCCCGTGAGCCTTCAGGAGATCGCGGTAGCCAGGGCCGAGGTGCGCCGAGTTGCGGACTTCCACCGCGTAACACGGGCCGGCCGGCAGCTTCGCGAAGAACCGGTCGAGCGCGGCGACAAAATCGTTGGAGTCCGGGCCGAATCGCTGGAACTCGAAGATGAAGGGACCGGCGCGGTCCCCGAGTCCCTCGCGCGAGGGCCGAAGCACGAAGTCGTCGCACAGGGCGGCGTCGAGAAACCGGGGGTTCGGCTTGCCGGCGCGCCGTTGTATTCAGAGGCCGCGTATTCGGCCAGACAATCCTTGGCCAAACGGTTCTTAGGATAGGACCGCGTATACACCAGGCCCCGCCAGCCTTCATAGGCTCAGGAGCTGGTTCCAAAGCGAACACGGTCGCGATCGCCGATCACGAGATTCCCAAGCGCCGCCTCTCAGATCAACAGGAGGCCGGCGATGGCGGCAAGCCCTCCTCCGCAGGAAAGGAAAAAGCCGATTGCACCGGTGACGTACCATGGTGTGATGCGGGCGAGGTCAGTCCGGTCCAGTCGGGCATGGTGCTCCACCGGTGAGATCCACCAGCGAGGGGGAGGCGCCGACCGGGCGGCCAGGCCGCGGTACAGCAGGACGTGATACCACAGGCCCGCCGGCAGACCCGTGACAATGCCGACGCCCAACGTCCCGAGGCCGAGTTCGACCAGCAAGTGGGGCGTCAGCCAAACAGCCGCGAGCTCGAAGAATCCCACCGCCGTGAGCCCGCCGAGCACGAACAGGCTTTCGATCATGTGCCGGATTGTACCTGAAGAGTTTCCCCGGGAACAGCCCGCCTTGACTTGAACCGGGTCTTCACTCAGACTCACTGCTATGTCACCTTCCTCGGATCGGGAACTGCTGGATCGCCTGGCTGAACGCGCCGGGATCGCCTCGGAGTATTACGATATCAACGGGATGCGGCACGTGACTTCGGAAGACACCAAGCGCGCCGTTCTCGCCGCGATGGGATTCCGCGTCCAATCAACCCACGATCTGATGGAGGAACTACAAAGATGGGATGAGTCGCCCTGGCGACGATCCTGCGATCCGGTTGTGATCGCGTACGAAGGCGACGACTCGGCGCGATGGTCGTTTCGTCTGGCGGTCGAGGAACGCGAGCAGCGGACCCTCCGCATTATTTGGCAGATTCGAGATGAAACCGGCCGCGTCCGTCATGAGCGGGAATCGGGGCCGGGTCTGGCGCCGCGAGAGGTGCGTTACCTGGACGACCGGCGGTATGTCCGGATCGAAATGCCGCTTCCGCGCGATCTGCCGATGGGCTACTACGACGTGACCGCGCGGGTGCAAGGGATCGAATCCGGCTTGGAGGGGTCGTTTCTTCTCATCCTCGCCCCTCGCCATTGTTATGTGCCCCCCGTCTTTGAGGAGGCGCGGCGCATCTGGGGGGTGTCGGTGCAGCTCTATGCGCTCCGATCGTCGAGAAACTGGGGGATCGGAGACTTCGGCGATCTCTTCGGGGTCGTGGAATGGGCGGCCAAGAACCTGGAAGCCGGCGCCATCGGTCTCAATCCGCTTCACGCGCTGAAGAATACCCGGCCGTTTCACATCAGCCCCTATTCACCGAACAGCCGGCTTTATCTGAACGAGCTGTATCTCGACCTCGAACGCATTCCGGAGTTCGGCACGTCGGCGGAGGCCCTGAACCTGGTGCGTGACGCCCGGTTTCGCGCGACGCTGGAAGACCTGAGAAAGCAAGATCTGGTGGACTACGACGCCGTCGCCGCCGTCAAGCGGTCGGTGCTCGAACGACTCTTTGTGCAGTTTCTCCGGGACAACTTTTCCGAGGTCGGCGAGCGCATGGAACCGACAACGGAACGAGGCCGGGCCTTCACGCGGTATGTGCGGGAACAAGGCGAGGCGCTGGAGCGGTTCGCCGTGTATCAGGCGCTCGATGAGGAGATGAGCCGTCTGGATCCGCCCGTGTGGATATGGCAGGAGTGGCCGGAGGGCTATCGGCATCCGGCCTCCGCCCAGGTCGGCGAGTTTGCCCGGCGGCGTCGAACGCGGGTCCGGTTTCATCAATATGTTCAGTGGGTGGCCGAACGGCAGTTGCAGGATATAGTGGAGCAGGCCGAACGCCTGGGCATGCCGATCGGCCTGTATCACGATCTGGCCTTAGGCAGTGATCGGTCCGGCGCGGACGGGTGGGCGTTTCAGGACGTGCTGGCGTTAGCGGCTGATTGCGGCGCGCCCCCCGATCCGTTCGCGCCGGAGGGGCAGAACTGGGGCCTCGCGCCGGTGAACCCGGTGGCCCTGCGGGCTACCGGGTACCGCATGTTCATCGAGTTGCTCCGCAAGAATCTTCGGCACGGAGGCGCCATCCGTCTCGACCACGTGATGGCGCTGTTCCGCCTGTTCTGGATTCCGCGCGGCCTGCCCGCTTCGGCCGGCGCCTACGTGCATTACCCGGCCGAGGAGTTATTGGCCATCGTGGCACTCGAAAGCGTCAGGGCCAAAACGGTGATGATCGGGGAGGATTTGGGCACGGTGCCCGATTGGATCCGGGAACGGCTGGCGCGGGCGAAGGTGCTGTCCTATCGCGTCTTCTATTTTGAGCGGACGAGGGACGGAGCATGGAAGCGGCCGGCCGACTACCCGGAAGAGTCCATCGCGGTGGTTTCGACCCACGATCTCCCGACATTAGCCGGGTTCTGGGCCGGGGAAGATCTGGCCGTGCGGGCTTCGCTGGGCTTCTACGCCGACGAGCGTGCGAAGCGGGAGGCGTGGGAGGAGCGGCAGCGGGACAAAGCCGGAATCTTGACGGCCTTGCAGGCGGAAGGTCTCCTGCCGGACGGGATCACGACCGACCCGGCCACCGTCTCGGCCATGACGCCGGCGTTATGTCGGGCGATTCATGCGTACCTCGGGCGGACGCCGTCGTGGCTGGTGTTGGCTTCTCTGGAAGACGGGATCGGAGAAAAGGCCCAGGCTAATCTGCCGGGCACCGTCGAAGCGTATCCGAATTGGTCGCGCAAGCTCTCGCTCGATTTGGAAGAACTGCGCCGGGACAGCCGATTGTACGACCTGGCGGCGGCGCTGAGGGCGGCCCGTGGGGGATCGGCGCCGGGGCGGCCGGGCGGGGTGTGAAGCGAGGAAACGATGGCGGGCAGCAAGCAGAAGAACCGTCTGGTGCTGAGCATCGCGGCGGCGCTGTTTCTCGGTATCGTGGTGATGGAGACCTTCATCCCCGCGAACGTCGTCGGGGCTTACGGGTTTGTGCTTCCGATCTTGCTGGTGGCGACGGTCAGAAACCGGAAACTGATGTATCTGACGGTCGCGCTCTGCATCATCGCGACGTACATCGGCCTGTTGCGACCCGCCAAGCCGGGCCGGTTCGTCTCGGCGGTCATCAACCGGACGGTCGTCGTGTGCGTCTTGGGGATCGTCGCCTATGTCAGCATGACCGGGGAGGAACGCAAGGCCGGGGAAGAAGCGGCGCGGGCCGCGTTGGCCCTCCAGACGGAGAATCTTCTTCGAGCCAACGCGCAGTTGGTCGACATCAAGGACAAGCTGAACCGCTCGGAACGCTTGGCGGCGGTCGGCCAGCTCGTCGCCTCCGTCGCGCATGAGGTCGGAACTCCTCTGCATTCCATCGCCTGGCACGTGCAGGCCCTGGCGGAAGAGCCGGGCGCCACGCCGGAAATGAAGAAGCGGATCGAGATCATCGACGAGCAGATCAACCGCGTCGTCCAGATCATTCAGGATCTGCTTTCGTCGACGCGACAACGGAAACCCGAACCGGCCTGGCTGCCGGTCGAACGTTTGGTCCGACCGGTCGCCGCGCTGATGGAGCCGGCGTTTCATGCGAAAGGTGTGGCCTTGCGGGTCGAACTGGGGCCGGCTCCGCCGCAAGTATGGGCCGATGCGGACAAACTGCAGCAGGTGCTGGTCAACCTGCTCACCAACGCGTTGACTGCAACCCCGTCGGGCGGCGAAGTTCGGGTGACGGTGGGAATCCGGCCGGCCTCAACCGACGAGGCGGACGCGGGCGCGCGGGCCGGACGGCCGCTGGTGGAGAGAATGGTCACGGTCACGGTGAGCGATACCGGCTGCGGGATGCCCAAAGAGCATCTCCAGCGGGCGTTCGAGCCGTTTTTCACTACCAAGGCCCTCGGCAGAGGAACGGGCTTGGGGTTGTTTCTCAGCCGCGAGGCAGTGGCCGCCCACGGGGGTTGTCTCACGATCGACAGCGAAGAAGGGAAGGGGACGACGGTGGTGATCGCGCTGCCGGGGCTGCAGGAACGCCCCGTGGAAGTCGTCTAGCTTATGCAATCGGCGGCGAACATTCTGGTGGTCGACGACGACGCGGTGGCGCGCGATTTGCTGGTCGAAGCCCTCAAGAAGGAGGGCTATGAGGTCGAAGCCTTCGCCGGGGGCGCGGAGGCGATCGAGCGGGGACGAAAGGCGCCTGTCGATCTCGTGTTGACCGACATCCGCATGGGCGCGGTGGACGGTCTGACCGTGCTGCGGGAGTTCAAGAAATTCAGCCCGGACACGCCAATCGTGTTGCTGACCGCGTTCGGATCGCTCGAAGGCGCGATCGAAGCGATGAAGCAGGGCGCGTACGACTATTTGGCCAAGCCGTTCAAGAAAGAAGAAATCAAGCTGGTGGTCCGACGTAGTCTCGAACATTGTCGGCTCGTCCGCGAAAACGCCCGCTATCGCGCCGAGCTGCGGGACCGGGAAGAGTGGTCGCAGATGGTCGGCAGCAGCCCGGCGATGCTGGAAGTGTACAAGCTGGTCGCGCGGGTGTCCGAAGGGCGCAGCACGGTCCTGCTGCAAGGCGAAAGCGGGACGGGCAAGGAGCTGATCGCCAAAGCGATTCATACGAACAGCCCGCGACGCGACAAACCCTTCGTGCCGGTGAACTGCGCCGCGTTGCCCGATGCGTTGTTGGAGTCCGAGATGTTCGGCCACGAGAAAGGCGCATTCACCGGCGCGACCGCCGCCAAGCCGGGCCTGTTCGAGACCGCCAACGGCGGGACACTGTTTCTGGATGAAATCGGCGATCTGGGCGCGGCCCTGCAGGTCAAGCTCCTGCGGGTGATGCAGGATCAGGAGGTCCGCCGGGTCGGCGGTACCAGTTCGGTCAAAGTCGATGTCCGTATCATCGCCGCGACCAACCGCGATCTGGCGAGCTTGGTCAGGGAAGGCAAGTTCCGGGACGATCTCTACTACCGCCTGAACGTCGTTCGCATCGTGCTGCCTTCGCTGGCCGAGCGGCGCGAAGATATCCCGCTGTTGGCCTATCACTTTCTGCGCAAGTACACGGGCGGCGCCTCGCATCCGGTCAAGGGGTTTCTGCCGGAGACGATGGCGCTGTTGCAGCGCTATCGCTGGCCGGGGAACGTGCGGGAACTGGAAAATGCCATCGAACGGGCCGTGTCGCTCAGCCACGGCCCGTTCGTCATGCCGGACGATCTGCCTGAAGCCATCCGCCACGCCGGCTCCCTTCAGGAAGAGAGGCCGGCTTCCAAAGACGCGCGCCCGGAGGAGGTGCTGTTGACCCTGGACGAAGTCGAGAAACGGCACGTGATTCGCGTGCTGAAAGAGACGAAGGGCAACAAAGTCCGCGCGGCGAAGATTCTGGGAATCGACCGGCGGACGCTCTATCGGATGGCGGAACGGTTTGGAATCGATCTGGGAGAAGAACCGGAAAACGACTAGCGGAATTCGGCTACAACACGCGCAGGGCGTTCTTGATCACGCGCAGTTGGTTCGCGGCGCTTTGCGGCAATGGGGTGGGGGACGCCTCCCACGCCGTGAACATGCCGTCCTTTCCTTCATAGGAAACATGAATCGTGAGGTGCGTGGTTGCCTCCGATGTCGGGGTGACGGTGGCCACCACCCGACTTCTCCCCACGCCGAAGCGCCAGCGCAGCATCCAGTCCCAGGGGCTCCGAGTCTCGCGCCGGTAGCCGGTCATCAGGCGGCCCGCGTCTTCTTCTTTCACGTCATAGCCGTCCGCCGCCAGTACGTCGATCACGGTTTCCCTCACCTGGTCGGCGGGGATCGGCAGAATCGCATCGATCGCGTCCGCCTCATGCCGGGGCTGTGTTCCGCCGCACGCGCACAACAGGCCCGCGGCGATCACGAGGAGCGGGGTGGTTCGTAAGCGGCGCATGGTCGGCCGGATCCTGTGCGTTATTTCCCGAGCCGGTACACCAGATGCGTATCCGTCTGCGCCACGCCTTCGATGGCGTGAATTTTTGTGAGGACGAGTTGCGTCAGCGCGTCCTGGTCCGGGACCTCCACGATCGCAAAAATATCGGGCTTGCCCCAGCAGGGATCGATCGTCTTGATCTCTTTGATTTCCGACAAGGCCCGGACCACGTCGCTGGTTTGGCCGGGCAACACGTTGATCAACACATAGGCGCGGTCGGGCATCGTTCACACTCCATTGGTTGCCGCTCTGCCGCGAGAAACGCGCAACGCGTGGCGAAGAACGGCAGGAAACGTAGCGGATACGCCGTGAAGAAGTCAATATCGCCGATGAGGCGCCGCGAGCGCGGAAGGGCTTCGGTCGGGAGCGTTTCCGTCCCGGGGGCGCATGTCTACTTGGGAGCGACCAGTAACTCGACCGTGTAGCGGTCGCTGACGCTGGTGAGATCCATTTCCAGCCCGCGTGGGTTGCCGATCCGTCCCTCCGGATCGTACACGAAGCAAAAGAGCGTCCTGCAGGTGTCGCGGGCTGCGTAGCGTTCGGCGTCCGCCTGCAACTGCTCGGCGATTTCCCGCGCGCCGACGCCCGGCCGCGTTTTTTTGACGACGATCGCGATACCCTCCCGGTGCAAGAAAAACGTCGTCCGGCTGGCGCAATCCGTATAGGCAGGCATCCATTCTTCCGAGCTGACCTCGTCGAACTCCAGGCGCAGCAGGGCGTAGAACAGGTCCTGCACGTCGTATTCGTCTTCCACGTCCAGGGTCGCGCGGTATTCGCGGCGGAGCCGAAGTTGCCGGACGACCGTGTGAAAGCGCGTGCAGATCTTCCGGACGAGGTCCAGCGGATCCGGCTCGCCGGCGGCATCGGAGGGTGTCGGCGCGGGTGCGTCCGTTCGCGCGGTGCTGCGTGTGGGCTGACTGGCCTGTCCGGTGAGATGTTCGGCCATGGGCGCGGGCGCAGGTTTGGAGGTCGCCCGGGGGCGAGGCCTGTGACCGGCCGCGGGAGCCGGTTCTGGTCCGTCCGGATGCGGGATCCCGGAGAATGCGTGCGGCGGGGGAGCGGCTGCGGTTGTATCAGCCGGCGGAGGCAGGGTGCTGACGGGAGTCGGTGGCACGACGGCAGACGGGGGTGGCGACTCCAAAACCGGTGGAGCAGCCGGCGTGGCATGCGTCCGCGCGGGATGGGGCTTGGGAGCCGCCGGTTGGACAGGCGGCGGAGAGGCGGGGATCGGCGCCGATGGCGAAGAGACCGGCGGAGTCGCCTGGTCGAGTTGCGGAGACGCAGCAGGCGGAGTCTCGGTCCTCTGAGCCGTTGATGGGGCGGACTGAGCCGGACTGACCGATGGGGAAGGCGCTGCCGTCTGTGTTGTAAGAGGTGGCGGCGGCATAGCCGAACTCGGCGCGAATGCGACGGAAGCTGGTTGAACCGGCGGCGAGTTCGGGGGAGCCGCAGCCACGGCCGGTTGCGGGGGAGCCGTCGGCCGAGCAGATGGAGCGGTCGGAGTCGAAGTCGCAGACGCGGGGACGGCGGCGACGTTCGTTGCCAGTGAAATCGACATCGTGACCGGGGGAGGGACAACCGGCGGCACCAACGGCGCGATGGTAACCTGCGCGGGCGGGACCAGCGTCAGATGGGGAGCGCTTTGCGGCGTCCCGGCTTGCGGCGGGCTCGCGGTCGGCTCTCCAGGGCTCAATCCCAGCAAGTCGAGCTTCTTGCTCTCCAGCCTGGCAATCAGCCCGTTCAGCATGGAAAGCGTCTCGGTGATCTCCGTCGGCGTGTTTGTGCGGAGTTTGTAGTGTTGGTGCGCCTGGAACTCGGGGGACTTGTCGCCGAAGATGCGACGGATGCTTTCGCGAATTTGCAGCTCCGCCCGCGCGCGGAACGCGTCGCGATAGGGGAATCCTTCGCTCTTCAGGTCTTCGACCTTGGCGACCTGCTTGCGGAGCATATCGATGCCCTGATTGATCTCCTCGATCGCGAGGGCGGTCTTCGACCGGCCGCTGGATTTCGCTCGTGCCATCTCGGTGTCCTTGTAGCGGTGAGTCTAGCGTAGGGTCGATAAGCAGGCAAGGAATCGAGGGATTCTGGACAGACAGGAAGGGCTGCTGGGCAAGATCAGTGGGAGCGCAGAACCGAAAGCAATGAGGGGCTGCAGAGGGTTTATCCGTCGGCCTTCGATTGTAAGGCCGACGGGACGAGCAAGCGAGGATCAGAACGCGAGCCAGGATAATCGAGGTATTTATCCGCCCGCAACCGATTCGATAAGCCGATGAGGAGCGGGCGGTCCGAGCAAGGATTGAAACGCAGCTCAGGAGAGTCGAGGTGTTTAGCCGGTCGCCAAGAACAATCGCATAGCTCCCGGTCGAGCAAGCTCGGTTTGGTGCCCCCGACACGAATCGAACGTGCGACCCGCGGTTTAGGAAACCGCTGCTCTATCCGGCTGAGCTACGGGGGCGTGGTCGTTACGATACTGAAAGCGTGGGACGAAGTCCAGTGAGGGGAAGGCAATCAGAGTTCGAGGGCAACGGGCAGGCGGCCCCGCCCGCCCGTCTCCCCCGTCGAAGAGATGAGCGTTACCGGGCCAGATTGATGGCCTGGCGGTTGGCCTCGTCGCGTTTGCAGCTCTCCTCGGCGATCATCCGCTGGCCTGCACTGGCGTCCTTGGGAATACGATCGAGGCAGGCCTGGAGGGTGTCGCCCGGCGTGCCGGACGCCGCCCGCGCCGATGTGGTGGTCGTGATCCCGCCGCGATTGATGGCTTCCGCCTTGCAGCTCTCCTCGGCGACCATCCGCTGTCCCGGGCTGGCGTCCTTCGGAATCCGACTCAGGCAGGCCTGCAGCATGTCACCCGTGACGGCCGGAGCGCTGGCTCGGCTGACGGTCCCGCCGACTCCGCCGGACCCGGGCATGCCGCCGCCGTCTGTCGCGCAGGATGCCAAGAATAAGGTGGATGATGCCAGCAAGATCATGTTCATGGCTTGCATCGCTTTCATATCGATGGCCCTCCTTTGGGAGATGGATGCGTGACTATAAATGGAAGCGCACGGTCAAAGCAAGAATCACCGTGCCGCGCCGCCGGCCTGTTCAGACTTCGCCAGGAGATCTTTTCTCGATGGAACTTGCGTCAGGATGTCGGCGCGGACCTGGTAGATTCCGGGCAGCCGTTGCCCGATGGCGTACACGAGCCCGCCGACTTGATTGCCCAACGCGAGCTTTCCGCCGACCTTGCCGTCTTTGCTCGTCGCGATGAACTCGGCGGCCGGCGCCACCAGCCCGTACGACGCAAGTTGGCCGGCTTGCTTGAGCACCCGTTCTTCCGCAGGCAGATTCACCACACGGCTGACGAAGAGATCGGCCGTTTCCTGGTTCAGTTTGTCGGTCGGCCGATCTTCCAGCACCCATTCGTTGTTTTGGTGGATGAGCACGTAGTGCTCGTCCCGCGTCCTGACCGACAACATCGCAATGTCCGGGAACTCCATGCCCAGGAGGCGCTTGTCCTGCAGGGCGAAGAGGTCCTTGGTGAGATCCCGGATCGCGGTCGGGTTGATTCGATAAATCGGCGCATCCGGCTTTATCTCGGCGAAGGCCTCCCCGCTGGCCGGGTCCGGCTGGTAGAATTTGGCGACCTGATCCGCGTCGCCGGCGTGGATGGTCACTTTGACGTTCGGACTCCCCAGCTTTCTGGCGATTGCGTCCCGCTCGGGGCCGGGATCGATGATGCCGAGCGCCTTCAGGTCCTCCAGTCGGAACAGCAGCGTCCGCACCTCCGTTTGGTCCGCCTCCGCCTCGATTGGATACCGAATCTTCCATTTCTTTTTCGGTGTCCCGTCCATTTGATACAGGACGATTTCGGTGGCGGGGTACGTCAGCCGGATGCGGTCGACTTCCTTCTGATCGAACCGGAAAATCTCCTTGCGGCGGAAGCTCATGAGGTTTTTGTTGAGGAAGTCTTTCGGTGCCAGGTCGGTCAGCAGTACCTTCTGATCGGACCCGCGCAGCACGTACAGCGTGGAGGACAACGGTCCGATGTCGCCGATGGCGTACGTTTCCTGCTTGGCGCCGGCCGAGACGGTGATGATCGTTGAAGGGTGGTCGAGGCCGAACGGCGCGAGCGCGGTCGCTTTCTCTTCCACGACCCGCTGCACCCGGCCCGTGACCAGCGCGCGGATCAGTGCTTGGACTTCACGTTCGTCCGCTTCGGTCTTCAGCGGCGCAGCGATGGTCCACCCGCGACCACTCTTGGATTCGAGCACGATCTCGCCGGCGTCGGATTTGACCGTCAGGCCGCTGATCTCGCGTTCGTCGAACGGGAGCAGTTTCCTGACCTGGGCCTCGGTCCTCTGTTCCATCCGCTGGGCCGGCAGCTCGACAAAATACACGTAGGCTCCCAGCCCTGCCAGCGCGACCGCCATGAACAGCGTGACATAGTAACTCTTCATGGGGGATCAGAGGCGCCGCCGTTTTCTCCAGACCGTCATGCCCCACAGGAAAGAGACGAAGGGGAGGGTGAGCACTTGGACATACAGCAGGATGCGTTCCTGGGCCGGATTGGGAATGAACGGGCGCAGCGCCGGTTCCTTCGGCGTGATCGAAATGAGTTCGCGTTCCTCGGCCAGCCAACCGGCGGCGTGCAGAAAGAAGTCGGTGTTGCCGGGGAAATTCAGAAAGGCGTTGCTGGCGAACGATGAGTTGCCGACCACGACGATGGCCGGACGCGGTTTGCCTTCTTCGGGCGTCTTCTTCGGCGTGAGCGCGGCCGCCAAGTGCACAGGACCCTGAACATCTTCTTTCTCGCTGAAGCTTACGACCCGCCCTTTCATGTCCGTTTCCACCCAACTGCGCGGCGACGTGCGGGCGAGGGGAACGAAGTCCCACTCTTTCGCCGCGTCTTCGTGGAACGTAACATGCCGCGACAAGGGCAACAGGACGGCCGAGGTCAGATCGTGCGTGATTTCGTGTTCGGTGAAGATGCTGACCAGCAGGACGGTCAGATCCCCCTGCGCCAGCCGATTTTGCAGATCCACCACGACGCCCTTTCCCAACTCCACTCCCCATTTGGCCAGCAAATCGTCCAGCTCGGCTTGCGTATCCGGATCAATGAGAAACATCACGCGGCCGCCTCGCTCGACGTACCGGGCAATGCGTTCCTTTTCCTCTTTCGTCACCGGTCGACGCGGACCGGCGATGATCAGGGCGGAGACGCCTTCCGGCACGGCGCTTTCCTGGAGCAACGACAAGGTGCCGACGTCGTAGCCCTGCTTGATCAAGGCTTCTTTCGCCAGCGCATAGCCGTTGCGCTCGCGGTCTTCTAGGCTGCGCTCTCCATGCCCTTCCAGAAAGAGCAGGCGTTTCTTAGTGTCTTTGGAGACTCGGATCAGGGCGCTTGTCAGTTCGACCTCGGAAGGTGAATTGATCCGGACGGACTGCGAGCCGCTTTCCAACACGGCCGTGTCCGCCCGTGTAATGCCGTACTCGCGCGCGACGTTCGGGCGCCGCTCGGGATCGATGAAGTGCACCGTCAACTTGTCACTGGCCTGGCGGTAGCTGTCGAGCAAGTCGCGGTAGGTATTGAACGCCTGGCTCCGTTCCTGGGCGAACACGGTGATCTTGACCTCGCGGTTCAGGCTGCGCAGGACCTGATAGGTCTGGGGCGCGAGCGTGAAGTGTTGGGTCTCGGAGAGGTCCCAGCGGTGCGCGTGGCGGCTCGCGAGGAAGTTTACGATGCCCAGGATGCCGATGAAGAGCGCGACCATCAGCACGCTGTTGGCGCCCAGTCGGGTCGAGCGGCGGGCGGAAAAAGCCTTGAGCGCCTCGAAATGGATCACGAAAAAGACGATCAGGCAGACGAGCGCCACCCCCTCGCACAGCGTGACCAGCCACAGCTTGTCCGGCGCCAGGCTGTAGGCGACCAGCCCGGTGACGGCCAGTCCGGCTCCCGCGATGCCGATCGGAAAGGTCGACCGGGTCACTTCCATCGGGCCGACTCCACGACACGGTGCGCGAGGAAGAGCATCAGCACGATCCCACTCAGGTAATACACGAGATCTTTCGTGTCTACGAGACCCCGTACCAGATGATCGTAATGCTCGATAAAGGAGAGAGACGAGATGAAGTTGCCCGCCGGAGTGTCGCCGAGGATCGATCCCAACGCGCCCAGAAGCCAGATGAGGATCAGTAAACCGAAGCTGAGGAATGCGGCCACGATCTGGTTCTCGGTCAGGGCTGAGGCGAAGACTCCGGTGGCGACAAACAGGGCGCCCATGAGGGCGAGGCCCAAATAGCCGGTCAGGACGGGGTTCCAATCGAAGTCGCTGAAGACCGAGAGCGTGAGGGGCGCTAAGCCGGTCAGGCCGAGGATCCCCAGAAAGATCACATAGACGCTCAGGAACTTGCCCACCACGATTTCGGTGATGCCGATCGGCGCGGTCATCAAGAGTTCGAAGGTGCGGAGTTTGCGTTCTTCGGCGAACAGCCGCATGGTCAGGATGGGCAAGGTCAGCAGCAACACGATGGCGGTGCTGTAGAAGGTCGGGCGAAAGACCAACTCATTGAGATTGATTTGAGCCGTGGCCCCCTGGATCTGCATGAAGCGGATGGCCTGGTTGCCGGCGTTCACCACGGCCAGATAGGACAAGACTCCGAAAATCAGCAGGAAGACGGCGCCGATGACGTACACCACGGGGGACACGAAATACGATCGCAATTCCTTTGCAATGATGGCGCTGACCGGAGTCATGACGTGCTCGAATCGATGATCGGTTTATCCTTGACGTTCGGTGTCGACGCTCGAGACTCTTCCTCGCGGCTTGCTTCGTGCGTCTGCTCGATTCCTTCCTCGCGCTGGGTTAACCGCAGGAAGACGTCCTCCAGGGTCATCGAAATGGTTTTCAATTCCAGCAGTCCCCAATTGTGACTGACGACGAAACGGGCGATGTCGTCCCGGAGGTCGCGGCCCAGTTCGCACTCGAGCAGATACGTCCCCGATTCCGCGACGGCGAAGACATTCAGCACGCCGGGAATCGTGCGCAGCCGGTCGAGACCGTCCGCGGGCGGCGACTTCACGGTGATGCTGATTTTCTCTGAGCGCCGAAGCCTGGCGGACAAGCGGTCCGGCGTGTCCACGGCCACGATCCGCCCGTTGTTGATGATCACCACGCGTTGGCAGACGGCCGTCGCCTCCGGCAAGATATGCGTGCTCAGGATCACCGAGTGGGAGCCGGCCAGGCTCTTGATCAGTTCGCGGATTTCGATGATTTGCTTCGGGTCGAGCCCGACCGTCGGTTCATCCAGGATGAGGACCGGCGGATCATTCAGCAAGGCCTGGGCCAATCCCACCCGCTGCCGATACCCGCGGGAAAGATTCGCGATGAGCCGGTGGCGGACCTCACCCAGCGAGAGCCGTTCGATCACGCGGGCCATCCCGGCGGTAAGCCTGCTTCCATTCATGCCGCGCAGGCGGCCCGCGAAGGTCAGGTACTCCGTGACCGTCAGTTCCTGGTAGAGCGGCGGGGTTTCGGGCAGGTAGCCGATGCGGCGCTTCACCTCCATCGGCTCCTCCAAACAGTCGAACCCGGCCACCCGGGCAGTCCCTTCCGTCGCGGGCATGAAGCAGGTCAGAATCCGCATGGTCGTGGTCTTGCCGGCGCCGTTCGGTCCGAGAAAGGCCAGGACCTCGCCCTTTTCGACGGTGAACGTCACCCCTTCAATGGCCGTAAGTTGACCGTACCGTTTCGCAATGTTCTGAACTTCGATCATGAAGTTGGTCGTGAGATGAACAGCTGAGGCTAGTGACTGCAGAGCCCGCCTTCTCGGGTCGAACGAGCGGGTCTGGTGGCGGATATTATCCACTCTCTGTAGGTCAGTCAAGGGAAGGTGAATCGAGTCGCTCGGCAACGGCACATGACGAGGGCCCGCTTTACAGACAAATTCCAACCTGCTACATTTGCGCCGCTCGTGAAGCTCGTTTGAGGTTCTTACGGGAAAGGGGAGAATTCATGATGAGCGGAAATCGCACGGCGTCGTGGTTTGTGATCGCCGTAGCCCTTGTTTTCGCGTCCGTCGCCGCTCCGTCCGCGACTGTGGCGGCCGATCTGTCGGTTCACCGGGTGCAAGGTCAGGTTGTGGCGGTGAATGTCAAGGATAAGCCGTCGGTCATCGTGGTGAAGGCAATGACCGCGAAGAAGCAGGAACTGATCGTCGGGGCGACGGTCGAGGCGAATGCGTCGATCACTCGCGGGAAAAAGCCGGTCACGCTCGCCGATATCAAAGAAGGAGAAACCGTTGATCTGACCTACGTGAAGAACCCGGACGGCCTGGTGGCCCAATCGATCCGTGTCCGGTAAGGGTGGAGGTTCGATGTCGCCCAAAGTCATCCAGTGTGCTGTTGGGATCATCTGTGCGGGATTGTTGAGCGTATCGGTCGGCTGCGCCGGAAAGAAGTTTTCCACATCGGCCTCCGATCAGACGATGATGCCCGGGGAAAAACTTCAGGCTGAAGCTCCGGCGCCACCGGCGCCCAGCGCCGAAGTGTCTGCGCCGGCGATGCCGCTACAGACCGAAGCGGCGACGGCGATCGAGGAAGCCAAAACGGAGGCTCCGGTTCCTCGTCCGGAATCTCCCGGAGCCGAAGCCCCGGCGGAAACGCCGAAAATGGAGGACGCCAAGACCGAGCAGGCTCTCCCTCCGCCAACCCCATCGGCAGCTCCGCCGGTCGAGGAGAAAACAATCGTCCCCCCGGTTCCTTCCGTAGCAGAGTCAGTCCCCTCGGTTCCTTCCATAGCAGAGTCAGCCTCCCCGGCCCCGTCCGCAGCAGAGGAAGCTGCGCCAGCCGCGCCGCCACCTTCAGCCCCTCCTTCCCCTGAAGAAGCCGTGACTCTGGCCGATGTCTTCTTCGACTTTGACCGGTTTTCCATTCGCAAGGACGCGCAAGCGACTCTGGAGGCCAATGCGCGTTGGCTCAAAACGGTGAACGGGCGCAAGGTCCTCGTCGAGGGTCATTGCGACGAACGAGGAACGGTCGAGTACAACCTGGTTCTCGGCGAGAAGCGCGCCCAGTCCGTCAAGCAATACCTCCAGGAACTCGGTGTGCCAGCCTCGCAGATCCAGATCACCAGCTTCGGCAAGGAAAGGCCGTTCTGCACCGAGCACAGCGACGCTTGCTGGCAACAGAATCGCCGTGCCCATTTTGTGCTGCAGTAGCCGGAACGTCTGATGTCAACTCGGCGGTTCCTTCGAGGCTCCGGAGAGATTCCTGGAAAAAGAGGAGGGATGCTGTGAGGTTACGTCAAGTCTTCCTGAGCTATGGAGTGATGATGTTCTCGCTGACCGGATGCGCCGGTAAGGGGGAAGTGATCGCGGTAAATATCCCGGCGAAACACCAAGCTGTCGAGGCAACGGCCAAGAATCCAGGCGACCCTCACGTGGCCGTGATGGCGTTCGAAGATGGACGATCGAACAAGACCAGGCTGGGGACCCGCACCCATCTCTTTGGCGGCGAGAGCCATTTTAATCTTCCCAATGGAGCGGACCCGAGCGAGGCGACGGCGCAGGCCCTGGTGGATTATTTGGTGAAGAAGGGCTGGAATGCTTCGTTGGTGAAAGCCGGAGGGACGAACGGCGCCGATGTAACCATTTCAGGAAAGATTCTGGAGCTTTCGATCGACGCCAAGAGCGGATTCGGCTCGACAGAGATCGTCGCGAAGAACAAACTTGTGCTTCAGGCCAAGAATCAAGCGGACGGGAGCCTGGTCCGTGAAACGCTGAACGGCCTGGGGTCAGACAGCGTTTTTTGGTTCGATCCAAAGGACGGACAGGATTTGATTAACGAGGTGCTCGAGAGGAATTTCGACAAGTTCCTGTCGGATACCAGGATCGAAGGAAAGTCTCTGCGTCTCAAATAGCGGAAGCCTTGTACCTTGTCGAGGCTTCGCCCTCTTTCTCGAGGAAGATCAGCGTCAATTCGTCCGTCTTTTCAAGAGATTCGCGATCCTTCAGACGCATCCTTTTCCAGGGCATTGACTTAAGCCCGAGCCATCAATTATATAACGCGCCAGCCTGTTGCGCTTTGGCGCCTCCTCGAATTCATTGCTTTCCCTCGACTCGTTTTAGGGCTACTCGACCAGAAACCCTCATATACCAAGGTATGGGAAAGTCCTACACCGTCGGTATTGTTGCTGGGGTTGAACTCGCTTAGGTTATCGCCAAGCACACTCGGCAGCAGCCGGGTCGGAAATCCACGAAGGATCGGGGAAAGCCGGCGAAAACACAGGCGGTTGCCGAGCCACAAGGTTGACCGAACCGTGCTGATCAAGCTCTGCGCACAAAGCTAAAGGGGAAGTCAAGACAGCGATGAACCAGAAATCAAGCGAGATCAAGATCTTGATCCTCTTCGCTGTGGGAGGTCTGAGCGTTTTGACCGGAGGCTGTTCCTATTTGCCCAAAGGCGAAACAGACCTGGACTTGGGGATTAAGGAGAGAGGGATTGCTTCCTGGTACGGGGGCCAGTTTCACGGCAAGACCGCCGCCAACGGTGAGATCTATGACATGACGGCGTTGACCGCGGCACATCGCACTCTGCCTCTGGGGACCGTAGTCCGGGTCATCAATGTCCAGAACGGGAAACAGGTGCGTGTCAGGATCAATGATCGAGGCCCGTACGCCGGGGGACGCATTCTTGATTTATCATACGCGGCGGCGCAGGAGCTCGGCATGGTAGAAGGCGGCATTTCTGTGGTCCAGTTAGAGGTGATCGGGGACCATCGCCCAGAGTTCCTGGCCACTCCCGGCCGATTCGCCCCGGCGATAGGACTTTTGCCGTTGTCCGGTCCAAGTCCGGCAGGGTCTCGCACGGGTTCGCCCCCGACTCCCTCCGCACTGGACGGAAAAGGCGCAGCCCGCCAAGGCATTCGATTCCTTCCCAGCGACATAATCACGTCGTGGCGGCGCGTCCGGCGGGTCTCGGATATTCTCGCCGCCGACCACACGGTGTATGCAGCCGTGGCTTCTCTCGTGCTCGTATAGGTCGTTGTCCGCCGCGGCTTTCATCTCTTCTGGATATCGCCCTGTGTTGACAGTTTGCGAGCGGGTCGACTAGACTGACCGACGAAACGCGAGAAATTGATCGGGTACAGGCATGAGCTGGTGGATAGGAAGGGGTTGAAGAAATGGGCAAAGGGACCCAGGCCGAAACGGACGAGGAAAGACTCAAGAAGAAAATCGCGGAGCGGTTGACAGGGCGTGCGAATCCCGAAGGAGACCTGGCGCTTCGCGCTCTCCGCAAGCGGTTGAAGCGTCTTCAGCGAAAGCGCCGATCATTGGCGCTGAGAAAGCGTCGTGCTGCGGGCAAGCCTGGCGAGAGCAAATCGGGAGCTGCCGCGTGATCGAACTGCAGACTTCACCGGTCTGCGCAGGGGATGAACAATGATGGAAGAGGAAGAGAAAGTCCGGAAGCCGGCAGAGCCGGCCCAGGCGGCGGCACCGCAACCTGACGACGAATTGACCGACCAGGTCTCGGACGCGATTACGGCCGAGGCTGGAGAGGCGGGGGGAGGAGTTCCGGCCGTTGAAGCTTCCGGCGAGGAGGTGCTCGAGGAAGAGAAAGTTAAGGACGAGATCGATATTCAAATCGATCTCTTGAAGGACCCCGATTGGGTGGTGCGTCGAGAAGCCGTTGTGACCCTGGGCGAGATGGGCGACGAACGTTGCGTCGAGCCGGTCGTTCGAGCGCTCAGAGACGGCGACTGGCAGGTGCGCGACGCGGCCATCGAGGCCTGCGGGCAGATTGGATCGCCGTGCGTCGAGTCGTTGATCAAGCTGCTGCGCGATTGGGATACCCGTAAGTTCGCCATCCGGGCGCTCGGCAAGATCAAGGACGAGCGGGTGCTCGAACCGCTGATCGGCCAATTGCGCAACGATGAATTCAACGACGCGGCGACCGATGCGTTGGTCGAGCTCGGCAAACCGGCGGTTCCCAGGTTGATCGCGGCGCTCAAGGATAAAGATGAGAATGTCAGGAAGCAGTCCGTGATCGCGTTGGGACGGATCAAAGATCCCGACGCCATCGATCCGCTGATCGACATGCTGCAGGACAAGGATTGGTTCACGCGCTTGACTGCGGCCGCGGCGCTGGAATCGATCGGTCACGAGCGGGGACGGGAGGCGATCAAGCCTTTACTGAAAGACCCCGATCTGGTCGTGCGGATGCGAGTCGAGCGGATCCTCGCGAAGTGGAAAAAAGAAAAGCCGGTCAGCGCTCCGTCCGGAACGGCCTGACCTACTTGTTCAGCAGTCCGTCCAGTTGCCGCTGAAGCTCGTCCAACCGAGAGAGCGGGATTCTCTTTCCCAACGACACGTCCAGTCGAAGTTCACGAATCTTGGTCGCCAACGTCTTCATGGCGGCGCTCTCGGACGGCTGGACCCCGCGCGCGGCATTTTCCAACGAATCAACGGCTTCAGCCAGTTCGTTGGCGGCGTCGCCGAAATTCCGGTCGAACAGATCCGCTTTTGCCTGTACAACCCTGGCCTTCGCATCGACAAGACCCTGCCGCTTTCGCAGATCCTTCTCGATGCCGAGCGTTGTGTCCATCACGTTACGGGAGAGGTCTTTGACCGCCTTCTGAAGATCCGCGATGGTCTGCTGAAGGGTTCCGACCGGCTGTCGGCCGACAACATAGCCGAGCCCGAAGGACAGGCCGATCAGAGCAAGCACGCCGAAGACTTTCAGCATGGAATTCCTCGCGGTTAACGCCGCGCCTTCTTAGGAGCCTTGCTCCGGGACAAGGTTTCGATGAGGCCGCCGGCTGCGGCGATTCGGACCGCCGGGTCTGTGTCTTCCAATCCCTTCTTCAGCAGCGGAATCACGTCCGGAAGCCCGATCTTGCCCAATGCCTTGGCCGCCATCAGACGGGGGAGGGGCTGCTGATCGCGCAGTAGCGCTTCCAGGACCGGGAGCGCCTTCGTGTTCGTGGCCGCCGCCAGGGCTTGGGCGGCTGCGCCTCTGATCGAAGGATCGGAGTGTCTGGCAAGGTCCGCCGCGACGAGAATAGCCGTCTTGTCTCCCAACCGGAGAAGCCCTTCCACGGCGCCGGCCCGGACTTGGCCGACAGGGTCGCGGGTGAGAGGGAGGATCAGTCCTCGCGCGTCCACCAGTCCCAAGCGTCCCAGGCTGGCTGCGGCGATGCTGCGGACGCGAGCGCTTTCGTCTCCCAGCGCGTGTGTGAGCGGCGCCATGCCGCCCGGATCGCCGAACTCCCCCAGGGCCCCGGCGGCGAACGCGCGGACGGAGGGATCCGGATCGTACACCGCCTGGCTCAGAACGGCGAGACTCGACGGTCGCTTCAACCGCCCCAGCACCCCGATTGCCGCCATGCGCACTTCCGGATCGGGGAGCGTGGCGGCATTCATAATGTCAATGAGCGCGTCGCTCTTCCCCGATCTCACCAATCCGGCCAAGGCGAAGATGGATTCCGGTCCCTCGTCCCGGCGGGCGAGCCGTGTGAATTCTTCTGTGACGCCCGGGGCCTTGGTCTCGGCGAAGGCATTGATGGCTGCGATCCGTACGGCCGGGATGTCGTCGCGCAGGGCCCGCTTGAGCGCTCCGGACGTTGCGGCCAATCCGGCCTTCCCGATCGCCTCGGCGGCTCGTGCGCGGACGAGAACCGACGAGTCCAGCAATCCGTCTTCGAGCACCGGCGCCGTTTCGGGATCGCCGATTTCCGCCAGGGCGGTGTAGGCCGCAATCCGGACATGTTCCTGGGGGTCACGCACATGACCGGTGATGAAACTCAATGCGAGTTGGCGCAACAGACCTGGATCGTCGGGCTGTGGCGCGGGCACGAGACTCGGATAGAGCTTCAGCGCCTCTTCGGGCCTGCCCAGGCGCAGGTAACTCAGAAAGCCGAGCCGGATCAGCCTGCGGGACGGTTCGCGCGCGGCCCGAACGGACTCCAACAGGCGCGTGACCTTGTCATAGTCGGTGTTCTTGAACGCCGCCAAGGCTTCCTGCTCCGGAGAACCCGGCGTCCGTTTGGGGGCCGACACGCGGTCGGCCTGGCCGCCGAATGCCGCCGCAGGAATCAGCGCACATGCGAGAAGAAAGAAACACAGGGGATTGACTCTGAACCGGTCGGCAGGCATCAGGAACCATCGGCGGCGTTCGCGACCGGCACAGACCGGAGATTGCAGACCGCCCGGCGATGCGCGTTTCGCCGGAGAAGTTCGGATCCCGTGATGCTCACCGGCCCTTACCACGAAGACGGCATGCCGGTCGCGGCGGTCGCGTACATGAGCTCCACATATTCCTTCAACATCCGTTTCGTGCAGAATTTCGGCGCGATGGTGCGGATGCTTTCTTTGACGATTTGGATCCAGCCTCTCGGAATTCCGTCGAGGTCTCGCTGGTAGAAAAGCGGGATGACCTCATGTTCGAGGATGCGGTAGAGCTGTTCAGCATCGTGAGCGTCCTGGGCCGGTGGGTCTTTGATCTCTTCGGCCGGCGGGATTCCCCACCCGTTCGCGCCGTTGTAGCCTTCCTGCCACCAGCCGTCGAGGATGCTGAGATGCAAGACGCCGTTGAGAGCCGCTTTCTGCCCGCTGGTTCCGCTGGCCTCCATCGGCGCGCGCGGGGTGTTTAACCACACGTCCACGCCCTGGACGAGATACTTCGCCATGTGCATGTCGTAGTCTTCGAGAAACGCGATGTGCCCGCCGAGTTTATGATCGTTGCACAAGCTCATGACTTCGTGAATGAAATAGCGGCCCGGCTCGTCGGCCGGGTGGGCTTTGCCCGCGAACACGATCTGCACGGGGCGCCAGCGATTCTGCAGGAGATGCCGCAGTCGTTCGAGGTCGCGGAAAATCAAGGTCGCGCGTTTGTACGTGGCAAACCGCCTGGCGAAACCGATGGTCAACACCTCGGGATCGAGCAAGGTTCCCCTGGCCAGCACTTGCAAGGGTTGAAGGTGTCCCTGCATCCAACCGGTCCTCGCCCGTTCGCGAATAAAACTCATCAGCTTACGTTTCATCGCCTGGCGGACCGTCCACAACTCGCCGTCGGGAATGTCCAGCACCCGCTGCCAGATGGCCGGATCGTCGCACCGTGCAGCCCAGTCCGGGCCCAGATATTTACCGTACACCTGGTTCAGTTCCGGCGAAATCCATGTGGGGGCGTGAATGCCGTTGGTCAGACTCCGAATCGGCACAAGATCTTCCGTCAAGCCGGGCCACAGATGTTTCCACATGCCGCGCGACACACGGCCGTGTTCACGGCTGACCGCATTGACGTGGGCCGACATTCGGATCGCCAGGGCGGTCATGTTAAAACCGTGCCCCACGGTCTGAGGCGTCTCGCCAAGACGCAGAAATTCTTGGCGCGTCAGTCCGAGCTGCTCCCAATAGCCGTGAAAGTACCGTTCCATTAAATCAAAAGGGAAGACATCATGCCCGGCCGGCACCGGGGTGTGTGTGGTGAAGACCGTGCTCTGGCGGATTTTCTCGCAGGCCTCCGCGTGGGAAAGACCGGATTGCACCAGTTCGCGAATCCGTTCCAGGGTCAAAAACGCCGAATGTCCTTCGTTCGCGTGCCAGACGGTGGGTGCTAGACCGAGCGCGCGTATGACTCGCACTCCCCCGATGCCCAGCAGAATCTCCTGGCTGAGGCGAGTCTCCTGGTCCCCGCCGTACAGCCGCGCGGAGAGCGCCCGGTCTTGCGGACTGTTTTCCGGCACGTCCGTGTCGAGCAGGTACAGAACGACCCGACCGACGCGCACGCTCCATACCAGCGCCGCCACGGTCCGATTGGCCAATTGGACCGTGATCTGACACGGGGTCCCAGCCGGCGTCATGGCCTGATGGATCGGCGACTCGCTCCGGTTGAAGGGTATATAGGTGGCCTCCTGCCACCCTTCGGGCGTGATGCGTTGCTTGAAGTAGCCCTGCGGGTACATGAAGCCGATACCGATAAGCGGAACGCCCAGGTCGCTCGCCTCCTTGCAATAGTCGCCGGCAAGGATTCCCAAGCCGCCGCTGTAGATGGGAATGGAATTGTGCAGACCGAACTCGGCTGAGAAGTAGGCGATCAGAGAATGCTCCAGCGCCGGATAATGAGAGCCGAACCAGGTCGTGGTGTCACCCAGATACTCGTCGAAGGCTTTCATGACCGCCGAGTATTGGCGGACGAAGGTCGGGTCCTCGGCCAGCGCGGCGAGTCGCTCGGGCTTGACATCGGACAGCAACTTGACGGGGTTATGGTGGGTCAGGTGCCAGAGTGTCGGATCGATCACTTCGAAGAGACGCCGGGCTTCGGGCTTCCAGCTCCACCAGAGATTGTTGGCGAGTTCCTGGAGTCGTGCGAAATCCCTGGGTAGTTGGGCTGGCCAGACCGTGCGATCGCTATTGTCCACTCCGCCTCCATCGTGCAATCAACTCGTCGACGCGGATCGGGCCGTTGCGCCGGGGGGTCGGCATTAGGCGTGTCCGGACACATGCCAGGAGGCCCACTCCTGGGAGAATGCCACGGCCGCGTAACGCTCGCCTAAAATTGTCGTCACACGGTTCATGAGCTTGGTCAATTCCTGCAACTCCTCGGACTTCAGATCGCGTTTGAAGCGGGGATGAAGACCCCACCGGGTTTCCACCTCTTCACCGCTGACGCTCGACATGACGCTGACCAGTTTGATCTCGTTTCCCGTCGGACGACCGGCCGATGTTCCCGACGCCGCGGACGCCGCGGACGCCCCGGCTGGCGTCGCCTGTTCCGCGGACAGCGACGCGGATTCCTGTGGCTTCTGCCCCGTAAAAATCGCCGTCATCGCCGGCAGCATGGCGCTGGCGCAGAGGGTCGCGGCCGAGGCAACCTCAACGTTGCCGGCCGCGCCGATCATGTCCGCGATACGCTCGCCGAATTCCTTGAGCATGTCGTCTTTGGCCTTGCTGCTCTCGGTCACCATGAATTTGTAGTGCTCGTAGCGCCGTCGGCTCTCGCCCACGGCGCCGGCGACCGTCATGACGATTTCCATCTGGTCGCTGTTCGCTCCGAATGCGGGTTGCAGCACCGCCTTCAGTTGGGAAATGACTTCGTCCGCCAGGCTGTCCATGAAGTCCGCGTGGTCCGACACCGGGATATGGAGCGCGGCGAAGCGATCGGCCAAATTGAAAAAGATCTTCAGAAATTCCAGATAGATCTCCCACTCCGTCTGCCGTTTGAGCTTCAGCGCCTTGTCCGGCGCGTTGCGCTTGACCAGGCTGACCGATTCGCCGGCAACGGCCATCATCAGGCCCGCGACGGCCCGGAGTTGTTCGTGATATTCATTCTTGGCGGTGGTCATCGTCCGCTCCGTGATCGGCCGGCATTATACACACAGTCGCTTTCGGCATCCAAGTGCGGGGTTCGGAATTCTCGGACTCGCATCGCGGGGTTCCGTTTGCAAGCCTCCCTCCGGTATGTTATACACGCCGGCCATCTTCCACATTCCGGCCCTCGGCATCGCCATGCGGCGCGACATCAAACCCTACATTCTCAAGCGCTCGCCGGGCGACGCGGCACCGCCACGGTTGTCGCTCGACTACGAACGTGCCTTAAACCGACAGCAGTTGGCGGCCGTCACGGCCGGCGAAGGTCCGGCCCTTGTCATCGCCGGAGCAGGCAGCGGCAAGACCCGCACGCTCGTCTACCGAGTTGCGTACTTGATCGATTCGGGCGTCGATCCCGGCGGCATCCTGCTGTTGACGTTCACGCGCAAGGCCGCGCAGGAAATGATCCAGCGGGCCGGCGCACTGATCGGAGCCCGGAGCGAACGGGTGTGCGGAGGCACGTTTCACTCTGTGGCCAATCTGTTGCTCCGTCGTCACGGCCGCCCGATCGGACTTGAGCCGGGATTCACCATCCTGGATCGCGGGGACGCGGAAGATCTGATCGCGCTCGTCCGCGGTCAGCTCGGTTTGAACGAAAAGGACAAACGGTTTCCCCGGAAGGGCACGATCGCGGAAATTTACAGCAAATGCGCGAACACGTTGCGCAGTCTCGACGACATTGTGCTCGAAGAATTTCCTCACTTTGCGGATCACCTCGACGATCTTGGCAGGCTCCAGCGCGCGTACGAATCTGCCAAGCGCCAGCGTCAACTCCTGGACTATGACGATCTGTTGGTCAAGCTGCGCGAATTGCTCAGCGAAAACGAGCCGGCGCGCCGGACCATCTCGCAGGGGTATCGCTACATTCTCGTGGACGAGTATCAGGATACCAATCGCCTGCAGGCGGATCTGATCCGAAAACTCGCGGCGACCCACGACAACGTGATGGTCGTCGGCGATGACTCGCAATCCATTTACGCGTTCAGGGGGGCGACGTTCCGGAACATTATGGAATTCCCCGTGCTGTTTCCCGGGGCGGCGGTTTATAAGCTGGAAGAGAACTACCGGAGCACCCAGCCGATTTTGAATCTCGCAAACGAAATCATCCAAGGGGCGGCGGAGAAGTATACGAAGCATCTGTTCACGAGAAAGCTCGACGGACCGTTGCCGGCCTTGGTCGAGGCCGCCGGAGAAAACGCCCAGTCACGGTTTGTGGCGCAAAAGATCCTGGAGCTTCGCGAAGAGGGCGTGCCGCTGCACGAGATGGCCGTATTGTTCCGTTCCAGCTTCCATTCGTTCGACCTGGAGTTGGAGCTCTCCCGCCGCGCCATTCCGTTCATCAAGCGGGGCGGCGTCAAGTTTGTCGAAACCGCGCATGTCAAGGATCTGCTGGCCCATCTCCGCGTCGCGGCCAATCCGCTGGATGCGGTGAGCTGGCATCGGGCGCTCATGCTGGTCGAAGGGGTCGGTCCCAAGAAGGCGCGGGATTTGATCGGGACATTGCTCAAAGGGGAACAGCCGTTCGAGCTGCTGCGCCAAGTCGGCGGCCGGTCCGGCAAAGGGCTGAAGGATCTGGCCGGTCTGCTGGAAGCCCTGTCGCAGGCCGACGGCCTGAGCCCGGCTGACCAGGCCAACCTGGCGTATGAGTACTATCTGCCGATCTTGAAGGAACAGTACGACGATTACCCAAAGCGAATGCGGGACCTTGAACATTTGTGCACGATGGCAGAGCGCTATCATCAGCTCGACGAGCTTCTCTCCGACCTCGCATTGGAGCCGCCCGACGGGAGCGTCGCCGATATCGAACCGAACAGCCGTGATGAGGAGCGGCTGGTTTTGTCTACCATTCATTCGGCGAAAGGCCTCGAATGGCAGTGCGTGTTCATCATTTGGGTCGTGGACGGGAAGTTCCCGTCCGCCTATTCCTTCGTGGCCGAGGACGATCTCGAAGAGGAACGGCGCCTGTTCTATGTGGCGGTGACGAGAGCGAAACGATTTCTGTACCTGATCTATCCGATCAACGTGTACGACAAGACCAGCGGGATGCTGCTTTCAAAACCGACTCGGTTCCTCGATCATGTGCCCTCGTCATTGCTGGAAACCCTGGCGCTAGTCGAGGAAGGGGAGAGCTTCGGGTAGGACGATGGCGGGCTTGCGCGATCTGACCACGTTCGCTTCTTTGCGTCCCGTCCTGCGCCATGCCGCTATCCGGTTCGGTTGTCTGGTGCAGCCCTGCCAATTTTGAATCGCTCCCATGATGTCACGGCCGCGCCTTCGTAAGCGACTCCTGGCGCTCCTGCTGGGACTGGGAATCGCGCACTTCGTGTCGGGTGGAAACGGACCGGCCTTCTCCTCCTCGCCCGTTCGGCTCCAGGCTTCCGGCCGGGTCTGGGAGTCACTTCTCTCGCAAGCCGACGCGCTCAACCTGCCGACCCGGTTTCTCAGGCGGCTCCCTCCCGATTTTGTTCGTTTTGAGTTCGAAGATCTGCGCTCCTTCGCGGCCGAATACCATCCCGGCGAGCATCGCATGGTGTTGAACCGTACCCTGTCGTTCAACGCGGCGGGAGGTGCACTGAAGCCTCTCAGCCGGATGACGCATCGTGAATTGCAGACGCTGTACCACGAATTGTTTCATGCCTATATGGACTATTGGGGGGTGAATGAGGTGAAAGATCGGGGCGGGACAGGCGAAGCCGCTCCCACCCCGGTGCTCGACTTTGCACGCGAACAGCAGCAATGCCGTTATCTGGAAGTGTTGATCACGCCGGTGGTCCAGCGGAAGACCGCGACGGAAACGCGGTTTCTGACCGAGCGGGAATCCTGGGAAGCGCTGAATGAAACCTGGGCGGTCTTTGTGGGGTGGGCTATTTGGACCCATCTCGAGGTGCAGAAGAAGGCGAGGCGGAATCGAAACGTCGACGTGACGAATGAATGGGCGCAACGCCTGAAGAAAGCAGATCGTGATGGAGACTTGCGCGGGTATTATGAGCCGGAGGACCCTGGGGAGAGAGCGGTGACTCATAAGCGGTTTTTGGCTCCTCAATTTCGCATTTCGCCGGACGAAGTCGCATTCCTGATGGATGAGATCTTGGGGCAACAGCGCGAGATGATTCAGAAACTCGTCGCCGTTATGGAGGACAACCGGCGCACACAACCGCTGGGGGGGAAGTGCGGTTCACAGAAACCGAAGTGATCCGTTACGTCAAAGGGAGGGGGATTCCGGCACAGTCCCGCGGCTGTGTGGCTTAGGTTGCGTGCAGCTTTGACTGATGCATCTTCTGGTGCACCGAGAGGTCTCGGGCGAATTTCGGTCTTGACAAGGTCTCAATCCGTCAATACAATCGGACGTTTCCTAAGCAAGGTGAGCTCCTGTTTCCGCAGCAATTCGTCCCCTTCGGAGCGGAAGGAAAGCTGTGGGAGGTGGAGCTTACTCTCTGTTGTGCCGGCCGTGGGGAAGATAAACCGGTTTCGACAGCCCCGCTGCGAATAGGCTCTCTCGCAAACCGTCACCGACGCACATGGGCAGGTACCCAAGTGGACAAAGGGGGCAGACTGTAAATCTGTTGCCATCGGCTTCCAAGGTTCGAATCCTTGCCTGCCCACCAAACCGAGCTTGCTCGACCGGGAGCCCTTATGATGGTTCCGGGCGACCAGATAAGCGCCGCTGTTGAATTTTAATGGCTTTGTGGGTCTGCCCGCTCGACCCAGTAAATGGACGCGATGGGATAAACACCGCGAGACGATGGCCCGGGTTTTCGTGCCAGGCGCGCTCGTGACGGTAACCTAAAGCCTATTGATTGTCACTTCTGTAGCGGTCGGGTAAGACTTCACGTGGGACGATCGTTGGGCGGGCGTAGCTCAGTGGTAGAGTTCCAGCCTTCCAAGCTGGCTGTCGCGGGTTCAAATCCCGTCGCCCGCTCCATACCCTGCTTGGCCCGACCGCGAAGCCATGTGATGGTTCTTGCTGAGCGGATAAGCGCCACAAGGTTATGGTTCCTTGGCTTGTTGTTCGCTCGACCCGGAGCCATGTCGATGGTCTTGATGACGGGATAAACGCCGTACGGCCGAGCCAGCGAGGGAACGCGATTCATATCCCATCGCCCGCTTTATAAAGAAGGCGGTAAGGCGTGAAACGTTATTCGTGAAGCGTGAGGCGCATGAAAGAAAGAGTCCGGGAGATAGCGACATACGCTTCACGAGTTGTGAACGACGCGAGGCGAAGCAGAAAGGCCCACGTAGCTCAGTTGGCAGAGCACGTCCTTGGTAAGGACGAGGTCACGCGTTCGATCCGCGTCGTGGGCTCCAAACCGAGCTAGCTCGACCCGGCGCGCTCGTCAAGTGCGCGACGGGATAAGCGCCTCAAGTGTTGGTGGGGTTTGATTCGCTCTTGGCTCGACCGGGAGCCAGCACAACGGTTCTTGGCGACCTGATGAACGCCGCAAGTATTCCGGGCTGTTGTCTGGACTGATTTACGACCGGAGCGCTAGCGGTGGGCGCCATGAGAGGACCACGGCAGGGCAATTTTTTGGAAGCCGCATAACCAAAGGGAGTGATGTATGGCGAAGGCGAAATTTGAGCGGCGGAAGCCTCACGTCAATGTGGGGACGATCGGGCACGTGGACCACGGCAAGACGACGCTGACGTCGGCCTT
>FWWM01001329.1_pt1 | contig 74902 bp, 57 predicted proteins | sample 2228351 | NCBI WGS metagenome assembly FWWM01 (sample SAMEA103939774, study PRJEB20133) | metagenome | reverse complement strand
ACTCACGTCAATGGCTGCCGGGTAGAAACTTTCCAACTGAAAGCCCTGGTTATCCCAGAAGGCGTTGTTGTGGAGGGTTGGCATGCCGTCGTTGCCGGCAGCGTATTCCAGGCCGTCGCCCTTGTTGAGATGAACCAGGTTGCCGTCAAAGGTCAAGTTGGCGGTGTTGTTGATATAGACAGCCGCGCGATAAGTGGGCGCCCCCCCCTGGCCGCTCTCGGTGACGCGATTGCCATGCAGGGTCACGCCGGCGCTGTTGTACACACTCAAGCCGCCAGCCTCGGGCAGGGCAGCCACTTTGCCTGCCAGGGGGCCGTCGAGCCGGGCGTAGGCCAGATCAGGGGTCTGGGCCGTCTGATAGAGCCAGTTGTCGGCCACCGTCAGGTCCAATTGGTAGACAAACGACAGCCCTTCGCCTCCGATATGCCCCAGCCGGTTGCCGGTGACGACGTTGCCCGTGCCGTAGACGCTCGGCGATCCCTGCAGGCTGATGCCCACGTCATCCAAAAAGGCCAGGGTATTATCGGCAATGACGTTGTCCGACGATTCGATCAGAAGGATGCCGAAAGGGCTATTTTCGATAACGTTGCGCAGAAATTGGCTGCCATCGGTGCTGCCCAGGATGGCCCCGCCGACCGGTCCAAGCCAGTGGCCGTTCAGTTGCAATCTGTTGTCGGCAACCAAATTGTCATCGGAGGTGGGGTAGATATAGAGGCCATAGTAGCCATACTCCACGAAGCAGTGCTGTACGGTATTGTGGCTGCCTGCCAGGTGGATGCCATCCCAGGCGACCGGCACAGGCGGATCCAGGTCGGTGGTAAAAGTGATGGGCTGAGCCGCCGTGCCGACAGCGGTCAGCGGGCCATAAGCGATCAGGGCGGTCTCCCACCAGAAGCGGACCTCAACGCCTGGCTCAATGGTCAGGCTGGCCGTAGGCACAACGGTCACTGTGCCGGTGACGATATAGGGGCTGCCCGCTGCCGTCCAGGTCGTCGGCGTCAGGATCGGGCCGCTGACATAGGTAGGGCCGGCTGCCGCCACAGGGTGGATGGTCAGCAGCACCCCGGCGAGGAGGAGCAGCAGCAACGCCACCACTCCGACGCCCGCCCACCGCTGACGGTGGTTATTGGACTCTGTTCTAAACCCCATTTTTTCACCTCCTTGTAAATAGCCGGGCTTTTCTCCTGGCGGTCGGTAAGATCGAAAAGGAGCGGACAGAAATGTCCGGGCCCAGGCACCGGCCCTGTGTCTATTATATGCCGGGAAAGGCAGAGGAGATAGCCTCTTTTCAGAGGATGTTAGAGGGGATTTTTCCTGCCCTTGGGGTGTAGTCCGCAAGGATGAAGTGGGGGGCACAGGCGATTGCACAACCGTTGCCCTATCGCCTCCCCGCGTCCCCCACCCCGGTCAGATGACAGTCAGAAGGCTGTCATGCGTCTGGAACAGGAGTGATTTATACTTGAGGCATAGTTGTCGCTTTCAGTTGTTGATGGTATAATAGCAATGATGGTTGGCGCAGGTGTAAGGTAGCGGTTCATCCAGGAGGGTCCCATGCCTGACCTGACGTGTGTCTATTTTGGTATGTTCCTTCTCGGCGTCGGATACGCGCTGTTCATCATGATCACCGGCGGCCTGTCGGATGTTGACCTGCCCGGCGTGGATATAGACGTTCCTCACATTGACCTGCCGGGTGACGTGGACGTTGCCGGTACCGACATCCATATCGGTGGGCCAGATGTTTCGGCACCGGGCTTGGGGGCAGCCGATGTTCGCCTGTCTCCCCTCAGCCCCATCACCATCGCCACATTTATCACCACCTTTGGCGGTATCGGCGTGTTATGCCTCCAGTTTTTCCGCCTCGACCCACGCCTGAGCCTGCTGCTGGCAACGGCGGGAGGCGTGTTGATCTCGGGAATCATGTTTCTGTTGTACAGCCAGATCTTTGTCCGCGCCCAGGCGTCGAGTGAAATACGCCCCAGCGAGATCATCGGCCTGCAGGCAGAAGTGACCGTGCCCATCAGCGAGACGTCCCTGGGCCAGGTGACCTATGTCACCAAGTCGGGGCGGATGAGTTCGATGGCCCGGTCGGCGGACGGCACGGCTATCCCCCGTGGGCAGTTTGTCCAGATCGTGCGTGTGGTTGGCCAGGTAGCCCTGGTAAAACCCGCTGAAAAATTGCAAGAATAAAAATTTGAGAGGAGGAAGGCATGAATTTTCTGACGGTTGTAGTCGTCGTTGGCATCCTGTTCGTGCTCATCGTCATGGCCGGATACCTGGCCAGCCGCTACAAAAAGGTCGGCCCGAACCAGGTATTGGTCATCTCCGGTCGGCGGCGAATGGCCATCAACCCGATAACCGGCCAACGGGAAAAGGTCGGTTTTCGCGTGGTCAAGGGCGGGGGGACCATCATCTGGCCGGTGCTGGAGCGGGTGGATATCCTGTCTATGGAGATCTTGACCATCGAGGTCGAAGTCAAGAATGTGTACACCGTCCAGGGTGTGCCGGTGCATGTAGATGGCGTGGCCCAGATCAAGATCCGGGGGGATGAGACCTCCATCTATACCGCCGCCGAGCAGTTCCTGTCCAAGGGGCCAGATGGCATCATCTACGTAGCCCACGAGACATTGGCCGGCCACCTGCGCGCCATCTTGGGCATGTTGACCGTCGAAGAGATCTACAAAGACCGCGACGCCTTTGCCCAGAAGGTGCTGGAGGTATCGGGCAGCGACCTGGCCAATATGGGCCTGGAGATCGTCTCCTTTGTCATCAAGGATATCCGCGATGACAAGGAATACCTGGATAGCCTGGGCCGCACCCGCACCGCCGAAGTCAAGCGCGACGCGATCAAGGGCGAAGCCGAGGCGCAGCGCGACGCCACCATCGCCCAGGCCAATGCTGCCCGCGATGCGACCATCCAGTCGGCTCGGGCGCGCCAGGAGGGCAAAACCGCCGAATTCGAGGCCAACACCAAGATCGCCGAGGCGGAAAAGAACTATGCAGTGCAAAAGGCCACCTACGACGAAGAGGTCAACCGCCGCCAGGTACAGGCCGAGCTGGCCCGCATCCTCCAGGAAAAGATCACCAGCCAGGAGATCAAAAGCCAGGAAGTGCAGATCGAGGTGGTGACCAAGCAGAAGCAGATCGAGGTCCAACAGCAAGAAGTCCTGCGCCGGGAAAAGGAGCTGGAAGCTACCGTCCAAAAGCCGGCCGAAGCGGAGCGGTACCGCATCGAGACGCTGGCCAACGCCAAAAAGTATCAGATCGAGACCGAAGCCGCCGGCCAGGCAGAGGCCATCCGCCTGCAAGGCCAAGGGGAGGCCGATGCGACCAGGGCGCGGGGGTTGGCCCAGGCCGAAGTGATCAAAGCTCAGGGCTTTGCCGAGGCTGAAGCGATGGAAAAGAAGGCGGCGGCCTGGCAGCGGTACAACCAGGCGGCCATCATCCAGCAGCTCATCGAGGCCTTGCCCAAGGTGGCTGCGGCCATTGCCCAGCCGCTGGCCCAGACCGACCGGATCGTGATCATCAACAGCGGCGGCGACGGGGCCGGAGCGAACAAGATCACCGCCGACGTGACCAACATCATCGCCCAGGTGCCGGCGACGCTGGAGGCGCTGACCGGCGTCAACCTGGTGGAGATGCTCCAGACGTTGCCGGGTATCGGCCAGGCAGCACAGGATAAATCGGCTGAAAAATAAGGGAAGGGCGGGCCTTTGGGCCCGCCCTCTCAAATCTATTCCCCATGCTCTCCCTGAAGCCGGACTATGAGGCCTCCAGGCAGCGCATCGAAGCCTTTTGGGAGCGAGAGCTCCTCGACCGACCGGTGGTCCAGTTCACGCTCTACAAGCCCGAGGCGGAGCGAGTGCCCCTGCCCCCTTCTGGACACTCCACCCCGGCTGAGCGGTGGCTGGATGCTGAGTATCAGGCTGAATGGGCTCTGGCCGATCTTTCCAATCGGCTTTTCCTCGGCGATACGTTGCCCGTCGCCTGGCCCAACCTGGGGCCAGACCTCTTTGCCGCATTCTACGGCTGCTCACTCGAATTCGACGATACCGGCACCAGTTGGAGCCGGCCGATCCTGGAGGATTGGAAGCAGATGGATCAGGTCCAATTCGACTGGGATAGCCCTTACTGGCACAAGCTCCAGGAGATGACCGAGGCTTTGTTGGCAATCGGCGAGGGCAAGTTCATCACCGGGATCACCGACTTGCACCCCGGCGGCGATTGCCTGGCAGCATTGCGCGGTCGGCAAAACCTGGCGCTGGACCTGCTTGACCATCCCGCGTTGGTCAAGGCGATGCTGGCCCGCATCGAAGCCGACTATTTTGCGGTGTACGATCTCTTTTATCAACGCCTCCGCGCCGCCAGGCTGCCGATCACCACCTGGACCCCCCTGCTGAGCGACGGCAAATATTATCTCCCTTCCAACGATTTCTCGATCATGATCGGCCCGCAGATGTTTGCCGAGTTCTTTCTCCCCGGCATCATCCGCGAATGCCGTTTTCTCGACCGTTCCCTTTATCATCTGGACGGCCCGGGGGCGCTGCGCCACCTGGATTACCTGCTGGAGATCCCAGAGCTGGATGCGATCCAGTTTGTGCCCACTGTGGGCGACGCTGCCTTTGCCAAGTGGGCCGGGGTCTACCGCCGCATCCAGGCTGCGGGCAAAGGGGTACAGGTGACCTGCGACCTCGGCGAGATAGACCAGGTGATCGAGACTCTGCGCCCGGCCGGGGTATATCTGGTGGTGAACAACGTCCCCTCGCCAGAGGCGGCGGCGGTGCTGCTCAAAAAGCTGGAACAGTGGAGCCGGAGAGGATAGCCATGAGCCTGGGGATTACCGTGGCTTGTGTCCTGGCCCTCGCTGCACTGCTGCTGATCGCCGCCGTGGTGTTATCGTTCTTTTTCACCCGCAGGTACCATCTGGCCGAAACACACAGCCCGGCAGAGTGGGGATTGGCCTTTGAAAATGTCACCTTCCAGGCCAGCGATGGCCTTGTCTTACACGGCTGGTGGGTACCGGCCGCCGGTTCTGACCGGGCGGTCATTCAGCTTCACGGCCTTGCAGAGAGCATGGACCCCGACATTCAGTATGTGACCGGTTGGCATGAGGCCGGCCTGAATGTATTGCTCTTCGATTTTCGTGGTCATGGACGGAGCGAGGGGCGCATTGTAACCTTTGGCTATCTGGAGCGATATGATGTCCAGGGGGCCATCCGTTTCCTCAAGCAGGAAAAGGGGATGCGCCATATCGCCCTGGTCGGTTTCTCCCTGGGGGCGATGGTCTCGCTCCTGTCAGCGCCGATCTGCCCTGAGGTGGATGCCGTGGTCGCCGATGGATCTCCGGCCCGCATCCGCTCCGCACTGGCAGTGTGGGGCGTCGAGCACCATCTCCCGGCCTGGATCGCGTCGTTTGTGGCCTGGCTGACCATCGCCGGCGCCTCGCTGCGCCTGCGGGTCAACCTGTTCCGCTATGAGCCGGTGCGGTGGGTAGGCAAGATCACCTGCCCTTTGTTGATCATCCACGGTGAACTGGACCAGTATTGCCCAGATTTTGAAGAGCTGCTTGCCGCCGCCCACCCAACCGAGGTCTGGCGGCTGGCCGATGTCGGGCATGTCCAGGCCAGGCAGGTCTACCCCGCGACATATCGGGAATGGGTGGTAGCCTTTCTCCACCGCTACCTGGAAAGGCCTGGCGGTCACTTGATCGAGGAGGACAAGCGATGAAACAGATGCGCTGGTACGATTATCTGTCCATCAACCTGTTCTGGCTGGGGTTGAATATTCGGAACAACGCTATAGGCTCTATCTTTATGCCTTACCTGGTCGCCGCGTTCGTCCGCCCCGAGATCCGCAACACCGCGCTGGGGGAGATGCAAACGGCAGGGTTGATCATCGCCATGCTCGTCCAGCCGGCGATGGGGCTGCTCAGCGACCGTTGCACCTCCCGTTTTGGCCGGCGCCGGCCCTTTATCTTTGTGGGGGTGTTGTTGGACCTGGTGTTTTTGGCTTTCATCGCCCTGTCTTTTAACTACTGGGTCCTGTTCGTAGCCGCGCTGTTGCAGCAGTTTTCGGCCAACATCTCCCACGGTCCGCTCCAGGGCCTGATCCCCGACCTGGTGCCGGAGGAGCGGCGCGGCGCGGCCTCGGCCATCAAGGCGATCTTTGAGCTACTGCCACTTATCCTGCTGGGTCTCACCATCGCCCCGCTGGTCGGGAAGGGCCACTTTGGCCTGGCGGTGATCGCGACCGGCGTCACGCTCCTGGTGTTGATGATCCTCACCGTGGTTCTGGTCAAAGAGACCCCCTTGACCGAGAAGCCGGAGGCCCCTCTTGCACCGGCGATGTTCCGCGTGTTGGGGATGCTGGCCGGGATCGGAGCCGGGGCTGTCGCCGGGTTGCTCGCCGGGGGTGTGGTAGGCGGCCTGGCGGGGCTGATCACCTGGCCCCTGGCCGGATCGAAAGCCGGGATGAACGTGGCCGTGGCCGTGGGCGGGATCGTGGCCATGGCCATGGCGGTGGTGGTCGGGGTGTGGGCCGGCACACTGACCACTATCGGCCAGGAGGTACGCCACCAACCCTCTTTTACCTGGTGGGTGATCAACCGCCTGATGTTCCTGGCCGCCGTCACTGCGATTCAGGCGTTTGCACCCTATTTCTTGATGTACACCTTTAACGTCAACCGGGAGGCTGCCGTCGAGATGACCGGCACACTGATATCGGTCGTCGGAGTGTTTACCCTGATCAGCGCCCTGGTCAGCGGCTGGCTGGCGGACCGGTTGGGACAGAAGCGGCTGGTGGCCCTGAGCGGCCTTTGCGCTGTGCTGGGGACCGCTGTTCTGTTGGGCACGATCTGGGCCCCCGACATGAAACTGATCTACGGAGCCGGGTGTATCCTGGGGCTTGCCACCGGTCTGTTTGTCACCACCAATTGGGCGCTGGGCACCCGTCTCGTCCCCCCTGCCGAGGCAGGCCGCTACCTGGGCGTCTCCAACCTGGCAGGCGCAGGGGCAGGGATGATCGGTCGGGGGATCGGCGGCCCGATCGCCGACTATTTGAACAGTAGCCTGCCGGGATTGGGATATTTTGTCATCTTTGCCGGGTATGGCATCCTGTTTCTGCTGAGCGTGATATGTTTGAAAAGCATTCCAGAACACCGGCCGGGGCGCGGTTTTGTTGTGGATGAGAAGGGCCGTCAATTGACAAAATGAGCACAAATGGCTATAATGGGGCCGCTTTTTCTGAACACCGCTCATAGGAGAGTGATAGCATGGTAGATGAAATTCCGGTACCGGACGAGCTAAAAGGCAATGTGTTCCTCACCCGGCTGACCGACTTTTTGGACGCCAAGATCAGCCCGATCTATGGCTGGGGGCGCAAGTACTCGCTGTGGCCAATGTTCTTTGGCGTGGCCTGCTGCGCTTTCGAGTTTATGGCCGTCGGGGCTTCGCGGTTCGACATGGGCCGCTTTGGCATGGACCTGGCGCGCGCCTCACCCCGCCAGGCCGACCTGATCGTCATCTCCGGCACGGTCACCAAAAAGATGGTCCCCAAAATCGTGACCCTCTACAATCAGATGGCCGAGCCCAAGTATGTGATCTCGATGGGCGCTTGCGCGACCGGTGGCGGGCCGTTCAAGCAAGGATACAACGTCGTGTCGGGCGTTGACGAATTCCTGCCAGTGGATGTCTACATCCCCGGCTGCCCGCCCACGCCGGAGGCCCTGCTCAACGCCTACATCGTCCTTCACGACAAGATCCAGAATGAGCGGATCAAAAAGGTGCGCTGGTACCGCAAAGAAGCAATCCCTGAAGTACCCGTGCCGCTGCTGGGCGGGCCAGACCTGGTGGATCCGCGCCGCATCCCGGAGATCAGCGCCGCAGCACGTGAGACCCAAGTGGAAAAGGGGTAAGGAGACCGGCATGGCTATCAACCTGGAACAAGTCAAGACTCAATTGGACAAAGCTGTTCCTGGAGCGGTGGTGGGCCGCGATGGGGACTGGCTGGTGCTGGATGCCGATCATCTCCAGGCGGCAGCGACCCACCTCCATGACCAAATGGGATATGACTGGCTGACCCACCTTTCCGCCGCCGATTATCCCGACCGCTTCGAGGTAGTCTATAACCTGTATTCGACCCGGCCTGAGCTGCAAGGGCCAGGGATACCCCTCAAGGTGCGCCTTCCCGACAAGGCCAATCCGCACCTGCCGAGCCTCACCTCCATCTGGAAGAGCGCTGACTGGCAGGAGCGGGAAGTGTGGGACATGTTTGGCATCCGCTTCGACGGCCACCCCAACCTGAAGCGCATCCTGCTGTGGGAGGGGTTCGACGGGTATCCCTTGCGCAAAGACTGGCACGAGCCCTATTACGAGGAAGAACACAAGCCGTTCTCGAGCCGCTGGCCGAATCCGCCCAACCCCAAGCCCCGCTCGGCCGAGGAGCGGGTTCGCTGGCGGGCCAACCTCCGCTATCCCCAAGGCTTTGACCCGGCGGACTGGGAGCCACTGCCCGAATTCGACGTCTTGCCTGGTGCCAAGATTGACATCAACGGGATCGAAACCGACCGGATTCTGCTCAACATCGGCCCCCAGCACCCCAGCACCCACGGCGTATTTCGCATGATCCTGGGTCTACAGGGTGAGACGGTTGTCAACCTCTACCCGGTGATAGGCCACCTGCACCGCAATCACGAAAAGATCGGCGAGCGAAACCTGTGGACCGGCAACACCCCCTATACCGACCGCCTGGATTATGTCTGCCCGATGTACAACGAGTTTGGCTACGTGGTGGCGGTGGAGCGGATGATGGGCCAGGAGGTGCCGGAGCGAGCGGAGTATCTGCGCGTCATCATGGGGGAACTGACGCGGGCGATCAACCACCTGCTATGCATCGGCTTCCAGTTCAACGAGCTGGGGGCCATGATGACGCCGATGATCTATGCCTTTATCGAGCGCGAACATGTGCTTGACCTGTTTGAAGAGGCGTCGGGGACGCGGATGATGACCAACTATTACCGCATCGGCGGCATGGCCCGCGATGTGTCGGACGACTGGCTAAAGCGTTGCCGGCAAGTGGTGGACCGCCTGGACCGCAAGATTGACGAATTCGACACCTTGCTGACCGAAAACGAGATCTTTATCGCCCGCGCCCGGGGCGTGGGGGCTATGAGCTGGCAAGAGATGGTTAACTATGGCGTCAGCGGGCCGATGCTGCGTTCTGCCGGGCTCAAATATGACATCCGCAAGGTGGAACCTTATTCGATCTATGACACCTTTGACTTTGACGTGCCGACCCACGACACCGGCGATGTCTACGACCGCTACCTGCAGCGCATGGCCGAGGCGCGGGAAAGCGTCAAAATCTTGAGGCAGGCCCTGGACCGTATTCCGGCGCGGGGCGAGATCCAGGCCGGCAAGAAGCCATGGAACCCCAAGGTGCCGGCCGGCGAGCTATATAGCCGCGTGGAACACCCCAAGGGCGAGTACGGCTTTTACCTGGTCAGCGACGGTGGGACCAACCCCTATCGCTACCATGTGCGCTCCCCCTGCTTCGTCAACCTGGGGGCGCTGGAAGCCATGTCGCTTGGGCATCTGCTGGCCGATGCCATTGTCATTCTGGGCAGCATTGACATTACACTGGGAGAGGTGGACCGCTAATGTTCGGAATCGGACTTTTGAAGGGCCTGAGCGTGACCATGCGCCATTTCATCGAGTCGTATCTGTACGACCGCAAGCCGTGGGAGCCCCGCTATAGCCAGGAATGGCTGGCCAAACACCAGGCCATCGAGGGCAAGGGGATCTTTACCATCCAATACCCGGAGCAGAGGCGCCAGGTATCGGAACATTTCCGCTTCATCCCGATGCTGGTCTATGACGAGACTCCCGACAAGCCGCGTTGCACCGCCTGTGGCATCTGCGCCCGGGTCTGCCCGCCGCAGTGTATCTGGATCCAGCGGGGGACGGATGAGAAGGGACGGCCCCAGGCCCGGCCGGCCGGCTTCTGGATTGATGCGACCATCTGCATGAACTGCGGATCGTGCGCCGAGTACTGCCCTTTCGACGCCATCAAGATGAACCAGATACATGAAATCGTCGCTTTTGACCGCGACCTCGACCTGTTCTATGACATGCAAAAACTGCTCGTCCCGGTCGAATATTACGCCCGGCTCCATCCCAGCGACTATCAGGCAGAGGAGGCTGAACGCCGGGCCAAAGAGGAGGCGAAACGGCAGGCCACCGCACCCAAAGGCAAGGGTGTAGCGGAGTAGGGGGCCTGACCACGAACCAACACAGCCGCATTGACCTGCACAGCCATACCACCGCCTCGGATGGCAGTCTGTCGCCTGCTGCCCTGGTGGCCCATGCCGCCGAGCAGGGGATCGAAGTCCTGGCCATCACCGACCACGACACTACCCAAGGGCTGGCTCCGGCCCTGGCCGAGGCAGAGCGCCGGAACATGACCGTGGTGCCTGGGGTGGAGATCAGCACCGTCAGCGGACGGGAAGAGCTCCACATCCTGGGCTACTTTGTAGATGTCGAGGATTTGCAGCTTCAGGCACTGCTGAGCCGCACGCGCGAAGCACGCCGCGAGCGGGCGCAAAAGATGCTGGCCCGCCTGGCCAACCTGGGGCTGCCGGTCAAATGGGAACGGGTGGCCGAGATCGCCGGGGACAGCGGTTCCATCGGCCGACCGCACGTGGCCGCCACCTTGTTGGAAGCCGGCTATGTGAGCAGCTACGACGAGGCCTTTGAGCTGTGGATCGGGTGCGGCTGCCCGGCCTATGTGGAACGCTACAAACTGCCGCCAGAAGAGGCCATCGCCCTGATCCAGGGCAGCGGCGGCCTGCCGGTGCTGGCCCATCCCTACATCTGCGACCGAAAAGGGGAGTGTCGGTCGGGGCTGGACCTGAAACGTTGGTTGCCCCGCCTATGCGCTGCCGGCCTGAAGGGGATCGAAGTGTACTATCCCAACTACCCACGCCATATCAGCCGCCACCTGCTAGGGCTGGCGGAACAGCATGGCCTGCTCATCACCGGCGGCAGCGACTTTCACGGCGGGGCGCTGGGCAATGGCCTGGGGAGCGTAGCCGTGCCGTGGGTGGTGTGGGAAGCTCTGCAGCGGCAACACCGGCTAGGCTCTCTTGCGGCAGGCAGGAGGCCAATGGCCGCAACAACTTTTGCTAGCCAGGGGTGACTATGGCCTTGTTAACACGCACTGAATTGCTGTTCCCCCCGCGCCTGATCCGTGACCTCAAGAACCTGCGCGGTGAACCGTGGCGGGAGCTGATCGAGCACCTGCTCACGCTCCCAGAGACCCATCCCGATGTGTTGGCCTTCTGCCTGCTGATCATCCGCCTTGGTGGTTGCCTGGGCTGCGTTTCGGGCAGCTATCGCTTCATGCGGGGCTGTGAGCTATGCGCTCAGCAGACGGTGGTGCGCTTTCAGGGCAGCGACGAAGAGCTGATCGAGCTCTACGAACGGGCTAAACAGGCCCTGGCCAACTATTCCGGCGATCCGTCGGAGCTGGTGCCCGAGACGCCAGAGCCGGAGCCGGAGATCGAAGAATGACCGCGACCCGGATCGGGATCATTGGAGGGGGATATGCAGGGTTGACGGCGGCCTATGAACTACAAAAACTGGGCCATGCCGTCACCGTCCTGGAAAAATATGGCCGGTGGGGGGGGCAGGCGGCGACCATCCCTCTCCTGGGCACCTATATTGAACACTTTTATCACCACCTGTTCGGCAGCGATACCCACATCCTGGGCCTGATGGACGAGCTGGGCATCGGCGACCGGTTGCGCTGGATCGAGTCCAAGGTGGGTTGGTACTATAACGGGCAGATTTACGATTTCGTTACCCCCTTTGACCTGCTCCGCTTCAAGCCGCTAAGTCCGATCAACCGCATCAAGCTGGGGTTGATGTACCTCTATCTCCAGCGGGTAAACGACTGGCAACGCCTGGAGCAGATCACCGCCCGCGATTGGATCCTGCGCACCATGGGACAAGAGATCTATGACCGGGTGTGGGGACCTCTGTTGCGCGGCAAGTTCGGCGAGATGGCCGACCAGGTGAGCATGACCTGGCTGTGGGGCAAGATCAAGGTGCGGGGCAGCTCGCGCCAGGGAGCCTCGGCCAAGGAAAAGCTGGCCTACCCGCTGGGCAGCTTTGAAATCATCACCCAGGCACTGGTGGAGCGGCTGCGGGCCGGCGGCGCCGACCTGCGCCTGAACTGCCCGGCGATCGGGCTGACCACCGATCCCGACAATCCACGCCGGGTGACGGGCATCGTGACCAAACGGGAGACGCTGCCCTTTGATGCAATTATCGCCACGGTGCCAGGCGATACCTTTCTGCAGATCGCCCCCCCAGCCCTGGACGAGGCCTACGCCAGCCTGCTTCGCTCGGTGCGCTACCAGGCAGCGGTGGTGCTGTTGCTGGTCAGCAGGCAGAGCCTGAGCCGCATCTACTGGTTGAACATCGCCGACCGGGCAATGCCGTTCGTCGGGGTCATTGAGCACACCAACTATGTGCCGCCCGATCAGTATCAGGGCCGGCATCTGATCTACGTCTCTAACTACCTGGAGCGGGATGACCCACGCTACCGGATGAAAGCCGAAGAGCTGCTCGACCTCTACACCCCCCACCTGAACCGGATCAACCCGGCCTTCAACGCCGACTGGATCGAGCAACAGTTCCTGTTCCACGCCGAAGCAGGTCAACCGGTGATCACCTGCCACTACTCGCAGCGCATCCCCGACCACCGCACTCCCATCCAGGGGTTATATCTGGCCAATACCCTCCAGATCTATCCCGAAGACCGGGGCACCAACTACAGCGTCCGGCTGGGGCAGACCATCAGCCGCATCGTGGCCGAGGACTTGCGGCAAACGTGAAGCGTCAAATGTCAGGCATGAAACGCGACCTTGCCACCCGTTGGGCACCGGCGCTGTTGGTGCTCGGCTTGAGCCTTTTCCACGCCATCAACAACTGGATCTGGCTGAGCAAAAACCTGATCCCACATGGCTGGGACCGCATCGGCGCGCTGGTCAACAGCCTGTACTACTATAACACCCTGTCCCGGTTCAGCCTGCAGACCCTGTTCAGAGCCATCACCCAGGATGAGTACCGGCCGCCGCTGTTCGGCCTGTCAATGGCCGGCATGTACAAGCTATTCGGCATATCGGCTGATGTGGCAGTCATGGCTAATGTGGCCTATATGGTCGTGCTGCTGGCCTCAACCTATGGGATCGGCCTCAGGCTGGGGGGGCGGCGGCTGGGGATGTGGAGCGTTGTCGTGGTGGCGTTTATCCCTCTGGTATTCTCCATGTCTCGCTACTCCTACTCCGAGTTTGCCCTGACGGCCCTGGTCGCCTTGAGCCTCTGTTCCTTGCTCGCAAGCCAGCATTTTGAAAAAAAAGGCTGGTCCGTGGTGCTGGGAGCAGCGCTGGGGCTGGGGGCCCTGACCAAGCAGATATTTGTGATCTATGTCCTGGGCGCCGTGACGGTGGTCTTTTTCCAGGCCAGGTTGCCCGGCAGAGTTTGGGCTCGGCTGCAGGCCAGGCCGCGCCCTCGCTGGCGGGACATCGGGCTGGCCCTTGGTGGGGGGCTGCTGTTGTCGGCCCTGTGGTACTGGCCGAACCGCGAGGCGGTCCAGGTCCTGGCCGGCGGGGACTGGCTATTTCCCATCTGGTGGGCTCTGGCGGCCGGGGCGATCTTTTTTATTGTGCAGCCCTCCAGCCCAGAAACCAACTTTGGAGCCAGTTGCTTCATCGCCCTGTCCATCGTTTCCCTCTGGTACCTGCCCCACGTCATCGAGTTCGTCAAGCAGATCCTATGGTTGGCCTGGGGCGTGCGCGATCCCCGGGGGCGCACCGTGGATTTTGCCGATCCGACCACCTATACAGCCTATCTGCAAAGTGCCCTGTATGCCTTCTCCCCGTTCTATACGCTTTTATTGCTCTTGGCCGCAGCCCTGTCAGGGCTGATGCTGCTCCGGCGGCGTTGCCCTCTGTCGGCCCGGCGCCGGGATTGGCCGTGGTGGGCCTTGATCGCCTCGGTGCTGGTAGCTTATGCGATCCTGTCCACCTCGATCTACAAGGAGCACCGGGCCATCACGCCGGTCCTGCCCCTGTTGGGCGTGATGCTGAGTGCCCTGCTCCTCAGCCTGCCATGGCAGCGGTTGCGCCTGGCTTTGCTCGGCCTGGTCGCACTCTTTGGCCTGGTGCAGTTCCTGGCCATCTCTTACACCGGATTTCATGGGCTGGTGGAAAAGACCTCCTTTGGGCGGCGAATCCTGGGACAGCCGGGGCTTTTTGCCCAGGGCCAATATCTGGAGACGCCCGATTCGGGGGGGAACGATCCCCGCTTCTGGATCACCGGCGATGTGTTACAACGAGTGGAGGCAACGCGGCAGCGCCAGGGGTGGGATACCATCTCGTTGGGCGTGATCGCCTACAGCAGCCATGTGCATGTTGGCATCTTTGCCTACGACCAGCTACTCTACTACCCGGCCATTCAGCTTGACGACCCGACACAAACCTACCCCCAGGATTCTCCCTACTCGATGGCTTTTCAATACGATTATGTATTGGTGCTGGAGAACAAAAACCGGCGGCCGGCGGTGCGCGAAGGAGAGACGCTTATCCTGAGCCAGCGACGTTCCTTTTTTGACCAGGCGTTCGAGGAAGAATCCACCTATCCCCTCCCCGATGGCAGCACCGCGCACCTGTTCCGCCGCCGCTACCGCCCGGTGGAAATGCACGACGAATCGTCTCTATACCAGGTTGCCGACTATATAAGCCAGATGGCCAAACCTGACGATCTGAGCATGGTGGCTCCCCCCGACTTGACGGCCGAGTTCCTGGCCTATTACTGGGGACCCGCACCCTTCCTGACTCTGGCCGAAGCCCAGGCCCAGGGCCTTGGCCTGGTCAGGCATCCCCACATCTTTTTGGTGACCGGCCGGGGAGCCGACGTTGAGGTTGATACCTTCCTGAAGGCACGATACGGGCCGGCAATGGACAGCGTGCAGTTTGGCGACTTGCAGGTCACCGTGTACGAGCCGTGGAAATAGCCAAGGGACAGGCAGACAAAGGGCGGGCGGTTGACAAAGGTCGGCCCTGGTGATACAATGCTGCCCGCTGACAGAACTGTGGGGATAATGTGCGGTGTCTGATCCTGAGCTGGAGATTTTGACCGTAGACAATCCGCAGCACCGCCAAGTGCTGCGGAGCAAAGCAAAAAAGGTACAACGGGTAACGCCCAAGCTGGTTGCCCTGGCCCGACAGATGCTGGAGACGATGCGTGCAGCCAACGGGATCGGTCTGGCTGCGCCGCAGGTGGGCATATTGCAGCGCCTTTTTGTGGCCGAACTGCCCGAAGACGAAGAAAGGAACCTGCCCCGCGAAACCTACATCCTGTTCAACCCCGAGATCGTCAAAAACTTTGGGGAGCAGGTCGGCTATGAAGGCTGCCTGTCGATCCCCGGCTATGTGGGGCAGGTGGCCCGCGCCGAAAAGGTGACGATCAAGGGATTGGACGAACGGGGTCGCCCGGTGCGCTACAAGGCAGAGGGCTATCTGGCCCGTGTCTTTCAGCATGAAATAGACCATCTCGATGGAATTCTCTACACCGACCGGCTGACCGATCCGACCACCTTCAAGCCGGTAGAGGTCGGCCAGGAAGAGGCCGCCGAACGGGAAGCGGCTATCGTATAGTACTTACAAGGACACAAAGGGAACCTGGTGTCTTGGTGACTTATCCTTGCTACAATGGCCAAGATCATTACCAGATTGCGCGAGCGACGGCAGATCGAAGCTGATCTGCGCCACATGCTGGCCGCCCCGTCGGATCTGGAATTCCGGCGGCAGGCGCAGCGACTGGCCGCCCTTGGATCGCAGGTCATTCCGGTCATTGTCGCCAACCTGGATCGGGCCGATGCCCGGCTGCTGACGGCGATGGGCACGGTAGCGGCGCTGCTCAACCGCGAGGAGGTGATAGCGGCGCTACATCAGGCGATCCTTGAGCCACAGCGCACCGATCAGGGGCGGATGGGGGCCATGACCATCCTGGAACGCTTCCTGGGCCAGCCGCCCGATGACGACCTGCTCTCCAGCCTGCGCGATCCAGAAAGGGTGGTCCTCCGCTCGCTGGAAGAGGTGCTGGATCGGGCCGTCGGCAATCCGGCCGTCTGGATCGAATATATCCAGGGGCTGGATCGGCAGGAGCCGGATGTGGTGCTGGCCGTAGTTCGCACACTGCGGGAGATGGGTACCGAGCGCGCCATCGAGCCGCTGCGGATGATGGCTCAGGACGTGCGGGCAGAGATCGCCGCCGAGGCGTTACAGGCCCTGGGAACCCTCCGCTTGCCACAAGCGGGGTTGGCGCTGCAGACGCTGTTGCCCATTGTCCACCCCGAGCTGCAGCCTGCTGCCGAGCGGGCGTTGCGCAAGTTGCGGTTTGCCGGCGTGGCGGTCGAACCGTTGCCCCCGCCTGACCCAGGTTGGCGGGCGCTGGTCGGGCCGGTGGAAGGCCTGGGTCAGCGGAGCGTGTGGTTTCTCCTGCCCAGCCGCTGGACAGCCCAGGCGCGATTCCTGAACGTGCTGCTGACCGACCGGGCGGGTGCAATCGAGGCGGTAGGGCACGGCCAGATGCCGGCATGGATGCTGCCTCCGCTGCGGTCGGTGGGGTACCTGCATGACGTCGCCTTGCCCGATGGATCCGGGGCGCTGTTGCTGCTAGAGGCGACGTTTGACCTGGGCCGGCGGCTGGTGATGGAGGCGCTGGCGTACAACCGCCAGACCCAGATCCCGGTCGCCGGGCCGCTGCGGCTGCTCAGCCCCTGGCTGTGGGGCTACAGCGGCGCCAATTCTCTGCCGCCACCTGCCCTGCCGGACCTGGGCGCAGAGGGCGAGGCATTGGCTGCCACCTCGGACCGGTTGTTGGGCCATCCCGCCTTTGTCACCTGGACGGTGCGCAGCCAGGCCATCCTCCAGGCAGCGGAGGAGAGCCGACGCCGACCCACCTGGGACCGGGAGATGTGGGTCAGGCGGCTGGCCGGGGAACTGACCTCCGACCCGGTGGTCAGGCAGGTATTCGGTCAGCGATTGACAGCCATGAGCGAATGGCTGCTGCTGGCCGGGGATGAACTCATGGCCCGGCTGGCCCTGGCCGCTGCCGAGGCGATCGGGCAGGCAGCAGCGCCCGATCTGCCGTTCATCCGGGCTCTGGTCCGCCGCGATCTGGAAGCGGTGTTACAGGGCATGAAAGAAGGATTAGATTGACCGTGCGGTGCCTGCCTCACCCACCCCCACCCCATGAGGGAGGGGTTAGGAGAGGTCAAGAAGCCCGAATCTAATGTTGTCGAAATACTCACAAGATCGAATCAGGAGCGTGAACGATGGGTGGCTTTGGTTGGCCAGAAATTTTACTCGTCCTACTGATCGTCGTCCTCATCTTTGGCGTGGGCAAAGTGGCCGATGTTGGACCGGCCCTGGGCAGGGCGATCAGTGGCTTCAAAAAGGCCGTGCGGGAAACCGAAGAAGAGAAAGAAGAAAAGCCGGCAGAGAAAAGCGAAACTAAGGAATAGTCGAACTCACACCACCCTGGGCACCCGGGCCAGGATTTCACTGACCACTTCGTAGTTGATGGTGCCCAGGCGCTCGGCCACCTCTTCGGCCGTAATGCGTTCGCTTCCCTGTTGGCCGATGAGGACCACTTCGTCCCCTTGCCGCACGTCGGGGATAGCGGTGACGTCAATCATGGTCTGATCCATGCACACCCGCCCGATGATGGGCGCACGCCGGCCACGCACCAGCACCTCCCCCCAGTGACGCGGTGCCCGGCGAAAGCCATCGGCATAGCCCACCGGCAACACGGCGATCCGCTGCCAGCCCTCGGTTCGATAGGTATTGCCATAGCTGACAAAGCTGCCCGGCGGCAGCGTTTTAACCTGGGCCACCTGGGTCTTGAAGGTCAGCGCCGGGCAAAAGTCGGGCGGGCAGGGGACCTGGGGCGAGGGATGCAGGCCATACATGGCGATGCCCAGCCGGACCATGCTAAAGTAGCTCTCCGGCAGGGTCAGGATGGCGGCCGAGTTGGCGGCGTGGACCAGGGGGAATTCTATCCCTGCGTTGGCCAGCGCCGCCAGCACCTGACGAAAGCGCTCAAGCTGCCAGCGCGTGTACTCGGAGTTGCTGTCGGCCACGGAAAAGTGGGTAAAGATGCCCTCCAGCTCCAGGCCAGGCAGCGCCGCCAGGTCCAGGACAAAGGGCACGACGTCGTCGGGCAGCAGCCCCAGGCGGCCCATGCCGGTATCTACCTTGACGTGAACGCGCACCCGACGGTCCAGCTCGCGGGCTGCCCGGCTCAGCGCCCGGGCCACGTCGAGGTTAAAGACTGTGGCCGACAGGTCGTTCAGCACCAGCTCACGGGCCTGCCAGGCCGGGGTAAAACCCAGCACCAGGATCGGCGCGGGGATGCCTGCCTGGCGCAGCGCCGCTCCCTCGTTGATGCTGGCCACGCCCAGGTAACGCGCGCCGTTGTTCAACGCCGTGCGGGCCACTCGCACCGCCCCGTGGCCATAGCCATCGGCCTTGAGGACGGCCAATACAGCCACCTGTGGCCCGACCATCTCGACCACCCGCCGCACATTATGGGCAATGGCCTCCAGGTCCACTTCCACCCAGGTGGGGCGGCCAGGGCGGAGCAGCCGGACCTTTTGCCAGCCGGCCGTCTGCCGCACCAATGCCCTGGCGGCCTGGCCTGGATCGGCCAGCAGAGCAGCGACCACCTGCTCCAGACGCGATTCCACCGCCCCCTTGACCAGCACCGTATCGCCTGCCCGCAACCGGTCGGCCAGGCCCCGAACTGTGTCCTCAGCGGTGTAGGTCACCAACACCCGCTCGGCGGGCAACCCGGCGGCTATCGCTTGCCCGGCGATCTGCCGGGCGCTGTCGCCCTGGGCTACCAGCCAGTCGGCCACCTGGGCGACCCGTTGCCCCACACACCGATAAGCTTCAGCCTCGAAACCGCCTAAATCCAGCAGATCGCCCAGCACGGCAAAGCGGCGCCCCCGGCAGAACAGGGCCAGGACATCCAACGCCGCCAGCATGGAGGCCGGGCTGGCGTTAAAGCTATCGTCCAGGAGGAGGCTGCCGTTCACCCCTGGCAGCGGATTGAGCCGCCCCGGCAAGGGCCGGGCCTCGGCCAGTGCCTCCAGCGCTTCCTCCAGCGGCACCCCCAACGTCAGCCCGACCGCCACGGCGGCCAGCGCCGCATAGACGTTGTGCTGGCCCAGGAGCGAAAGCCTCACCCGCAATTTGCGCCGGCCCCGCAAGCCCGGCAAGGCAAAGTCCCGGATAAAAACGGTCAAAGAGACCCCTCCCGTATCGGCCTTGACCGCCCCGGCCACCAGGTGCGCGTCGGGGTTCAAGCCGTAAAAGAGGACCTGTGCCCGGGTGCGGTCGGCCATCGCCCGGACGCGAGGGTCGTCGTAGTTGAGGACGGCCACGCCGCCAGCCTGGGCCGGGGGCAGCGCCTCGACCAGACGCCCCTTTTCTGCGGCAATCGCCTCCAGCGAACCGAGGTAGGCCAGATGCGTCTCGTTGACCGCTGTCACCACGCCGATCTGGGGCTGAGTGAGCGCCGCCAGATCTCGGATCTCATCCAGGCCGTCGCAGGCCATCTCCAGCACCGCCACGCGGTGCTCTGCCTCCAGCCGGCCCAGGGCGATAGGCAACCCGTAGCGGTCGTTATAGCTGCCATAGTTGCGAAATACGGGATAGCGGCGGGCAAGGACCGCTGCCGTCAGTTCCTTGGTTGTCGTCTTGCCACTGGAACCGGTGATGCCCACCACGCAGGGACGCAGCTTGTGCAAGATCAGGCGCGCCCAATCGAGCAGGGCCTGGCGGGTGTCGTCCACAACGATGCAGGTGACGCCATACGGTTCCAAATCGAGGGGGCGTTGGCAGAGCACCCCGGCTGCTCCACCCTGAGCTGCTTCCAAAATGTAATCATGGCCGTCGCCCTTGTCAGTGACGACGGCCAAGAACAGCTCACCTGGCGTGAGCAAGCGGGTATCGTAGCAGAAATCGGCGAACGCCTGGGCAAAAACCGGCCCATGCACCGTCCCACCGGTTGCCGCCAGCAGATCGGCCAAAAAGATCAATCCCCCTCCTCTTTCCAGTCCTCGATGGAGGGCACGGGGGGCATGGGCGGGGCGATCTCACCCCAGTCAATGGCCGGCATCGGCGGCGGTTCCGGCATGGAGATCTGGGCCGCGTCGCTTACCCACGACCACAGGGCTTCAGCGTCTATCTGGGGCATGGGCACCGGTTCGGGGAATTGGGCGGTCAGGTCGCCGCTTGCCACCGACATTGGCCTGGCAATAACGGTGGGGTGCATTTCGATCCCTTTGCCCACCTCAATGTGGCCCACCTCGACCCTGGTGATCTGGATCGGCTCATCGAGTTTCGACCGGGCGGGCGTTGGCCGGGCAGGCTGCTCGGCCGGGGCCGGGCGCTTGGGCTTCTCCAGGCGAGCGCCGCACTTGCGACAAAAGCGGCCGGTCTGTTTCTCGGCTCCGCAGCGGGGGCATCGCCCCTCGGCCACAGCGGGCTGCACCTTTTTGATAGCAGGGGCCAGGGTAATGGCTCCGAAGGCAGCCAGGAACGATTTGACGTCGGGGTAGCGATCCGCCGGGTTGGGGGCCAGGGCTTTGAGCAGCACGTTGTCCATCTCCGGCGGCACGTCGGGATTGAAGCGGCTGGGGGGCAGGACCTGCCCCTGGACCACCTGCGGCCCACGTTTGGCCAGCAGGTTGTAGGCTATCGCCGCCAGGGAGTAGACGTCGGCGCGAGGATCGGCCGGCCCACCCTCCACCTGTTCAGGTGCCCGGTAGGGCGAGGCCGCCTGCTTGATGTGCACTCCCACCAGGTCCAGCAGCCCGGCCAGCCCCAAGTCGGTGACGGTCACCCGTCCGTTGTCCTGCACCAAGACGTTGTCGGGCGTGAGCGATCCGTGGAGAACGCCCTTGTTGTACGCATGTTCCAGCGCCTGCCCAACCTGCATCACCAGGTCGGCGACGGCATCCACGGCCCACGGCTGGTTCAGCCGCTCGGCCAGGGGCCGCGCCCGTTCGATAGCCCGCGTCACTACATAGGGCAAGCCGGCTTTGTCGCCCACCTCTTGCGTGGCAGCGATGTTGGGATGGTTGAGCTGGCGGATGGCGTTGGCCAGTCGCCGGAATCGCTCGGCGATCTGGGGGTCGCTGCCCAGCAGCCGGGGCAACACTTTGATCCACACCCGCTGCCGGGTATCTGGGGCCTCGCCGCTGAACAGGACGTACCCTTCTTCCTGTCCCTCCAGTTTGAGCGATTTATAGTTCTCAACGACTTGTCGAACCAGGTCACGCATGATCCGTTTCCTCCTGGCCCACGGCCTGTCTGCTACCGTGGACCTCTCGATCGAGCCAGCGCAGGTAGGCCTCGCTGCCGCCGACGAGGGGCAGGGCGATGATCTCCGGCACGTCGTAGCTGTGGAGCGCCTGTACGCACCGGATCAGATCCTCCAGCGTGTCACGACAACTTTTGGCCACCAACAGCCACTCCTGATCGCGCTGAACCTTCCCCTCCCAACGATAAATTGAGGTCACGCCGGGGACGATATTCACGCAGGCGGCCAGTCTCTCGGCGACCAGGGTCTGGGCAAGGCGCTCAGCCTCTTCCTGCGAGCCGGCGGTCACCAACACGACGACAACTTCTGGCATTGGGCACCTCCCACATTCCTATTGTACCACACCCCAACCACCGGCGCAACAGGGCGGGCTGACCGCTTTTCGACGAGTGTCTGACAGGTCGGGCAGGTGGAGTGCCGCCCGGCCGATCACTGCCCCTCTGTTTTTCCCTCTCCCCTGCGCCGACGGCGCGGTCGGGAACGATTGCTCCCTACCAGCCCTGCACGCCGTTGCTTCACCAACCGTTTGTAGAGTTCCTGCAGTTGTTCCGTGCTCAATTTCTTGCCATGCTCAAAATAATGTACGGCCACCTGGCCAATAGCCCAGGTGCCGACCGCAGCTACGCCGGCGGCCACCACCCAACCCGGTCCTGGGGCCAGCTTGGCTCCCTCTTGAGCCAGGTAGCGCAGGGCCACGCCGCCGGCGATGGTGGCGATCAGCTCCCTGGCGTGCTGAACGCTCATCGGTTCGCCAAAGATGGCAGCAATGCGCAGCACCATGCGTGCCTGCACGGCCAACAGGAAGGGGACATCGAGACCAGGGATCGGCTCTGCGCCGACGACCGCATTAAACACCGAAGCGTTGCGGATGACCCGCTGCGCCATTCGCCGCCGATAGGGCGGCAGCGCCCGGCCCATAGCCACGGCCAGCGCCGGATGAGCATCTACCACCCGAGGCAGGAGCCAGCGAGCGACGTTGGTGCCCTTCTTGGCCGAAATCGGGATCAGGTTCGGCTCGTCGAGCCGGGCACGGGCATCGGCCACAACGGCCTCCACATCCCCTTCGATCAGGTCAATCTTGTTGAGGGCCACTACCACCGGCTTGCCCGTAGCCTGAAGCCGGTGGAGCAGGGCATAGTCGGCCTGGCGTATCCCGGCCGCGGCGTCCAACACCAGGAGGATCACATCGGCAGCGCGAACCCCTTCCAGGGCGATGTGGGCCCGGTCCACACCATCCACTTCGCCAAAGCCGGGGGTATCGGTCAGGATAAAAGGCCCCCACTGCTCGTGGCAGAGGGTTCGTGTAGTGCCGGGCACAGCCGCTACCGGCGACACCTGGCACCCCTTGAGGGTGTTGAACAGCGTAGACTTGCCGGAATTGACCGGCCCGACGATGGCCACCCGGGTAGAGCTTTCCTTTTCCACCTGGCGGGCCATTTCCACCCAATCGAGCGCTTCGAACAGGCGGCGGATCTCGACCAATGTGGCAGGAAGCCGGGTCCTGGCCGGGGAGGCTGGCAACGATTTTTTGGTCATGGCACCCCGCCCTCATCGCCGTGGGCCGACCGCTGCCGCAGGACCACGATCAGGTTCATGATGACCAGCACGGCCAGGCCAAAAGCGGCTGCATCCCACCAGCCGATCAGAAGCACGGCCAGCAACACCAGCACAGCCAGCCCATCGGCCACGAGCAGATCGCGATGACGGATCATCTCTTTTTGCCTCACGACACTTAAAACCCCAGGCCCCGTTCTTTCAGGCTAACAAATCGCTGCCGGCCGATAATCAGGTGATCGACCACCTCCACATCCAGCAGCTTGCCGGCCTCGACGATCTGCCTGGTCATGGCCACATCTTCCGGGCTGGGGGTGGGGTCACCGGAGGGATGGTTGTGGATGGCGATGAGCGAGGCAGCGTTGGCCCGGATCGCCTCGCGGAAGAGCTCTCCCACCCGGATCGTAGTGGTGTTCAGCGAACCAACATAGATGGTGGGCGAGGCCAGCACATAGTTTCTGGTGTCGAGCAGCAGAACCCGCATGTGCTCTTGCTCCAACAAGCTCATCTCCGACATGACCAGATTGGCAGCGTCGGCTGGCGACCGGATCTGCGGTCTTTCGGGAGATTCGGCCAGCAGCCGCCGGCCCAGCTCCAACGCCGCCTTCAGTTGGGTGGTCTTGGCCGGTCCCAGGCCCCGTTCTGCTGCCAGTTCGGCCGTGTTGGCCCGGGCCAGGCCCGACAGCCCTCCATAGGTGACGAGCAACCGCTGAGCCAGCCGCACAACATTCTCGTCGCGGGTGCCGGTGCGCAGGATAATGGCCAGCAGTTCGGCGTTGGAAAGGGCATTGGCCCCATAGTGCAACAGCCGCTCGCGGGGCCGTTCGCTGCTGGGCAGTTCCTTGATCGTCAGATTGTACTCGATCCTGCTGCTCATGGGCTAGACTCCTCGCCATAGTTGGTTTCAAGGTGCCGGCCAACCCCCATTCTACCCGATGGCCGGGTTGCTGTCAAAGTTGGCCGGCGATCAATCGCAACGAGAGCGGGTACAAAAGCCTGTTGCCCCCATCCACGGGGCTAAAGCGCTCTGAGGAGAGGGTAAAGTGGAGGGCAATGGTGCCGAGTACAGGCCTGGGTCCAGACTGGTCAAAATTGACTTCCTGAGGTACAATAAAAGGCGATCCTTGGTGCGGAAGGCGTGGCGATGAATCAAAAAGACCAGGCGCAGACTGACCAGGAAAGCTTTTTTTGCCCAGAGTGTGGCACGGAGGAAAGCGGGTATTTTTGCCGAAACTGCGGCGCGCTGCTGCGGGGCGAAGAGATGGTCCTGTGCCCGCGTTGTCACCAGGTGGTGCCCGATGCAGAGTATTGCAACCAATGTGGACAAAGCCTGGGAGGCCTGGCGTTGCAGCTTCAGCAATTGGCCAAGGCCGGTGATGCATTCTGGGTGACCTCCGAACCTACGGCCCTTGCCGACACCGCCGAACCGACCCTGTTCCGGCCCGACGAGTCGGTGCCTGTGGCCCCGGCCGAGCTGCCGGACTGGCTGGCGGAATTGAACGCCGCGCTTCCCACCCCAGAGGCGCAGCCGCGCGTCCACCCGGCGCTGCGCCCCATCGAAGAGGAGCCCAAAGCCGGACGGACCCGCATCTTTTTTGTCGCCGCCATCCTGATGATGTTTCTGCTGCTGCTGGGCCTGGTCCTTGCGGCCTTTATCACGCTGTTGAGCCGCGGCGGCTGATCGCCGGATGAGCATACGTTCGACTCGCAAATTGACAGATTGGGCGGATGCGGGTATAATAAAAAGCACAGGCCCCCGTGGCGGAATAGGCATACGCGGCAGGTTGAGGACCTGTGCCCGAAAGGGCGTGGAGGTTCAAATCCTCTCGGGGGCACCACAGGATGTGGGTAGGGGCGAGAGTATCTCGCCCTAACTTTTTGAGCGCCTGCTGCGCCTCTGGCAGTGAATCGAGACCTACGGAAGGTCTCTAGCCCTGGTGCAGACCGCTGCGAGTGGAGAGACGCCCCTCTCAGCGCCCTCTGCGCCTCGGCGGTGGATCGAGACCCACTATCGCTTTGGTGTCTTGGTGAAAAGCCGGTTTCCTGTATCGAGTTCGAACAGGCAGCCTGGGTGGCTGGCCCACCTGGCTCCCTGGGCTTTGATCCTGGCTGTGGTAGCCTTTCAGGCTGTCAACAACTGGATCTGGCTCTCCAGGAACACAGTCATCCCGGGCTGGGATCGGCCGGCGCACCTGGCCCGGTCGTTGGCCTATTACGCCGCACTGACCCCCCTCACCTGGCAGGGGTTGTTCAAGGCCTCGGTGCTGGACCCGATCCGCCCCCCCCTTTTTCCAGCCTCGGCCACGCCACTCTATTGGCTGTTTGGCCTGTCCGATGATGTAGCGACCATGGTCAACATCATCTACTGGCTGATTCTGCTGGCTTCTGTGTATGGCCTGGGAGCTCACCTGGGCGGATGGCGGCTGGGGATATGGGGGGTCCTCTTGACGGCGCTGACGCCGCTGCTATACGGCATGTCGCGCTCGTTCTACTTCGAGTTCGCCCTGGCCGCCGTAGTAGCCCTGAGCCTCTATCTGCTGGTTGCCAGCCGGGGCTTTGAGCGACGGAGGGCTTCCCTGGGCTTCGGCCTAACCCTGGGCCTCGGCTTTCTCACCACTCGTACCTACCCTGTCTTTGTCGCCCTCCCGGTCGCCATCGCCATCCTGCGATCCGGGGCAATTCGTTCCTTGTGGCAACGGCTGCGGGGCGGGGTGAGGCTCTCCCTGCCCGATCTGCTTCTGGCCCTGGGCGGGGGGATAGCCCTGGCCGCATTGTGGTACTTGCCCAACCGCGCCCAGGCGCAAGACCTGATCCTGGGGATATGGCTCTTTCCGGCCTGGACGGTGCTGATCGCTGCGACGATCTATCTGCTCCTGCGCCGCCCCAAGGATCCCGGTGTAAACTGCCTGTCGGCCTTGAGCCTGGCAGCGACGGTAGCCTCGCTCTGGACCCTGCCCCGCATCGAGTTCGTACGCCGGGTGTTGCTCTACGGCTATGGCGTGGGCGACACCCGGGGCCGCAAGCTGGACCTGACAAGCATCTACACCTACACCTACTATCCGCGCATCACCGTCAACGAGGGGCTGGGGCTGGTGCTGGCGGCGTTGCTGACCATGCTGGCCGTGGCCGCGATCGTCTGGCTGGTCAAGAAACGTCCCCCGTGGCGCACCCTGTGGCAGGCCGATACCGGCTGGTGGGTGCTGTTCCTGTGGCCGGTTGGGGCCTACCTGTTTCTAACGTTATCTATTTACAAAGAGGGGCGGGCCTTCACCCCAGCCCTGCCGCCTCTGGCGTTGCTCCTGGCAGCAGGCCTGGTTTGCCTCCCCTGGCGGCGGCTGGGCCGTGTCCTGTTGGGCCTGGCCGTGGCCTGGGGGCTGGTCCAGTTCTTTGTCGTTTCTTATTCCGAGGTCAACGGACCGGCCCGGCAAACCCAATTCTGGTCGCCGCTTTTGGGTCGGGCCGGATTGTTCGCCCGGGGCGACCACATCGAGCTGCCCGATGCCGGCGCTACCGACCCCGGCTACTCCATCCAGCCCGACGTGCTGGCCCGCATTGATGCCCGGCGGCAGGTGATGGGCCGGGATTCGGTGCGGCTGGGGGTGCTGGCCCACATACCTCAGATCAACGCCGGCAGCTTTCTCTATTCGATCCTGACCCGCTATCAGGCCATTGCCGTGACCGATCTGGCCCCTAACTACGAAGGCGGCGACCCCCTGCCCCGGCTATACGGCTATGAATACCTGCTGCTAACCCGCATCAACCAGGATGAGGACGAACAGACCCAGGCGACTATCGAGCGCCTCCTTGACGACCCACCACCCCTGTTCGCCGAGGCCTTTGTGCTGGAAGCGACCTATCCCCTGCCCAACGGCGATACCGCCTCCCTCTACCGGCTCCGCTACTGGCCCGACCCGGACCTGCCCGAAGCCTACCTGTCCGAGTTCAGCAGGTTTCTGGCCGATGTCGCCCGCCCTGGCGATGCGCTGATCCTTGCTCCGCCGGGGCTGTTGGCTGCCGTGAGCCGTCAAGGGAGCAGCCGGGCCGAGATCTATTTACTGCCCGACCCGACGGAGGTCTCTAGCCGGCTGGCGTCCATCAGCCGCAACCATCGCCGCCTGTTCGTCCTCTTGGGTGAAAATGAAGGAACCATAGAAAGCTGGCTGAACCGCAATGCTTACCGCGCTCAGGATCGCTGGTTTGGCAACCTGCGGCTGGCGCTATACGGCACCACTGCCCTGCCGCCGCCCGACCAACCCACCGTGATGTCAGGAGCACACTGGGGCGATTGTATCGAGCTGACCGGCAGCGACCTGCCCGACCAGGAGTTCCGGCCGGGGGACGTGGTGCCGTTGACCCTCTTCTGGCGGGCATATCAGCCTGTTGCAGATAATTTCAAGGTGTTCGTCCATCTGCTGAATACCGAGGGCCAGTTGGTCGCCCAGCGCGATAGCGAACCGGTCGGCGGCCAACGCCCCACCGCCACCTGGCAGGTGGGCGACTCGGTCGTGGACCGGTACGGCGTGCTCCTGCCCGAAGGCCTGGCGGCGGGCCGGTACCGGCTCATCGTCGGCCTGTATGTCCCCTCCAGCGGTGACCGACTGCTGGTGATGGCCGGCCCGGCGGCCTCGTTGAGCGACCATCTGTTGGTCGGTACGGTCGTTGTGGTCCGGTGAAAGGACGCCCCGCCATGCCCCACAGTCGAGACCTGGGTTACAAATATTTCGACCTGATCCAGGCCCTGTTTGTGGCCGTGCTCCTTATCAGCAACGTCGCTTCCAGCAAAATCTTGCTGCTAGGGCCGTTCACCTTTGATGGCGGGACGGTGTTGTTCCCCATCAGCTACATCTTTGGCGACATTCTGACCGAAGTGTACGGTTATCGCCGCAGCCGTCGGGTGATCTGGACCGGATTTGGCTGTGCTGTACTGATGGCCGCCGTCTTTGCCTTGGTGGGAGCCTTGCCCCCGGCCGAAGGCTGGGAGCACCAGGAAGCCTACCTGGCCATCCTGGGCACTACCCCACGCATCGTCCTGGGGTCGCTCATCGCCTACTTTGCCGGGGAGTTCAGCAACTCGTACACGCTGGCCCGGATGAAGGTTCTGACACAGGGACGCTGGCTGTGGACGCGGACGATCGGCAGCACGTTGGTGGGCGAGGGGGTAGACACGCTCCTCTTTGTGACCATCGCGTTTGCCGGGACGCTGCCCTGGTCGCTGTTCTGGAGCATCATTGTTTCCAACTATGTGTTCAAGTGCGGCCTGGAAGCAGCCATGACGCCGGTCACCTATCGGATCACCAACTTTTTGAAGCGGGCAGAGAACGAGGATGTGTACGACGTGGACACCGATTTCAACCCCTTCAGGCTGACGGCGTGAGAGCCGGCAGCGCGGTTGTCGGCTCGGGTGGAGGCGTTAGCCCAGAACCTTGTCCCCAACTCATGACGCCCCCAGGCGCCGCTCTTCTGTTTCTACCGAGGGGGCAGGCGTCGGGGAGCCGGCCTCGGCCCCCAGCCGCACCGTCACCATCGCCAGCCCAAGATAGAGCCAGAAGATTGACACCGAATGGGGGAAATTCAGGTTGAAAAAATAGTGGTCGAACAGCCCGCCCACCAGGATGCCGACCACCGATGCGGTCAGGCCCAACAGGTGAGCATCCAGGCCGGTTGCGGGGGCTTGGCGGACCAAAGGCCAGGCGCGCCTGACCTGGACAAAGAAGAGGGAGAGGAGGAACAAAAAGGCGGCCAGCCCGATCAACCCCATCTCTTCGGCCATGAGCAGGTAGACGTTGGACACCCCGATATACAGGCTGCTCTCCGGCGTGCCGGCAAAACCCACCCCGATCCAGGGGTGACGGCCGATCAGTAGAAGCGCATCCTTGTACTCCCCCAGCCGCATCAGCGTCGCCAGGTCCTGGAGCTGGACGCCCTCGATAAAGTGTTGCACATAGCTTTGCGCCTGGGGCAAGAGCAGCAGCAGCATGGCTGCCCCCAACATTAGCGGAATCATTTTCCGATAGCGCACCACGGCCAGCACCCCCAACCCCACGGCCAGGCCCAGCATCGAACCGCGCGAGTAGGTCAGGTATAAACACAGGGCATCGATCAGGACCATCCCGGCCAGCAACGGCCGCCACAGGAGCGGCTTGTGGGCAAAAAGCTGAGCTGCCGTCAGGGTGGTAATGAGGATCAACAAGCCGCCCAACACGTTCGGATCGGTGGAGGTCGAGATGGCACGCAAGGGGAGGTCGGGGTTGTCCTCGATATAGCGTAGCACCCCCGCACCGGTCGGATACCCCACCCGTCCCAGTGCCGACAGCAGCCGGATGCTCAGCTCGCGGGGCAGGAAATACAGAACTATGCCGATGAATGCCGCAGCAAACCCGGCCAGAACGATGACCAGCACCAGATCCTGAAGCTGTTGCCGGGTGCGCACACAGTTGACAACGACAAAAAAAAGGGCGATACTCAACAAAATCTCGGCAAAGTGGCGCAGGATGTAGGAGTTGAGAGAAGCATGGGCCAACCCGGCCACAAACGAAGCGCAGGCCAACAGCAAAAAGATGACGAGAGGAAAGCCCAAAGCAGTGCCGATGAACCGGCCGGCCTTGCCAGTAGCAATGCGCACAACCCAGACGAAATAGAGGGCCAGCAGGGCCAGGTCCAAGAAGGTCGGCGTAAAGCCGATCTTGAACGGCAAGGCGCCGAAGGGCAGCAAGCACACAAGCCCAATGATAGCCATCAGACTCCACTGGGTGTCGCGCAGCATCAATACGCCGGCGACAAGGGCAGCCACCCCCACGGCCGCCAAGATGGGGGACAGGATGGCCACGTAGGCGCCCGCCACCAGGCCAGCGGCCACGCTACAGGCAATGGTCACAGCCAGCGCCAGGCGACGGTCACTTTCTATGAACAGCCGTTGCAACGAGTTCTCAGTTCTCAATTTTCAATTCTCGAGCGGGAGTGGATGGGAGTCGAACCCACCAAGGATGCTTCTGCAGCACCCCCCAGACGGTTTTGAAGACCGCGGAGCCCACCGGGACTCAACCACCCCCATGACGCCGATAGCATACCCGGTTTTGTTCAATTCGTCAAATGTCCCTTGAGGGATGATTGCCAACCCACTCAGCGGGTGCGCCGACGCCACTCCTTCTTGACACTCAGTTCCTTTAGTTGCTCCTGCGTTTCCACATCCATAAAGTCGCGGAGCAAACGGGCAAACTTGGCCGGCTCATCGAGCATGGGGAAATGTTGGGCATCGGGCAGCACAATCGCCCGCGCGGCATACTGGTCCCCTTCCAGCTCATCGGCTGTGGAGGGGTCAATCACCGGGTCTTTACCCCCATAAACGGTAAGGAGCGGCATTTCAATCTCTTCCAGCAGCTCCCTCAGGTCAAGACGGGCCACCGCCTGGATGGTCAAAGCAACGGCGTTGTGGGCTGTCTTGGGCAGGCTACTTTCTACTTCTGGATAGGGGCGCTGTCGCTGCCAAAACAGCCGGGCCAGCGTATCGTTGGAACCTGCCGTGAGCAGTTTGCGGTTGATGCAATCGGCATTCAGAGGCAAACAGACGGCCATCACCTTCGACAACCGGTCAGGATACCTGGCGGCCATTTTGACGCCAATGGCTGCCCCCAGGGTGTGGCCTACGATGGGAGCACACCCAATGCCCAACTCGTCCATAAATTTAACGAGCAGGTCCACATAGCTATCCAGATCGTACCTTTCCTGCCCCTTGTCCGAATCGCCAAAACCCCACAGGTCCAAGGAGTAGGTGCGGTAATCGTTGGAGAACAGGTCCATCACCGGAACCCAGTAGCGCCACGAACCCAGCCAACCGTGGACAAAGATGATCGGTCGGCCTCGGCCAAAGGTTTCATAGTGTATGAGGCTGTGATTGATTAGAAGCCCGCTCATCAGATTCCACTCTGGGCCAAGTTCCAATCCAACTGCAACCCGAACTACTTGTAGCGGTCTAGAATGGCCGCCACCCGCCGATACAACTCATCTGGCGCAAACGGCTTGAGAATATATTCCTCGGCGCCCAGACCCAACCCATACTTGATCTCGGTTTCCTGGCCGCGTGCCGACAAAAAGACTATCGGGATGCGCTTGGTAGCCTGGTTGGCTTTCAGCTTCTCACACGCCTCGTAGCCATTCATCCTGGGCATGCGCACATCCAACAAGATTATATCCGGCCGCTCTTCCAAAGCCACTTTCACGGCGTCTTCGCCATCCTGCACCTGAATCACCTTAAAGCCGGCAAACTCCAGGCTAAAGGCGATCAGCCGTCGGATATCAGGGTCATCTTCAGCTACAAGAACTCGCTTTTGTTCAGACTTGACCACGCTTCAACTCCGGCTTGTCTTTTACCTGTTCAAGCTGCCCCAAACCGCCTCTACTACCTTGACATTGTTAGATTGACCGCGCGGTGCCTACCCCACCTATCCCCACCCCAGTCAGGGAGGGGTTAGGAGAGGTCAAGAAGCCCGAATCTAACATTGTCGAGCTACTCGAGACAGGTTGGCCATCCCTACAGCCACTTGCACACGGTAACTGTCGTGCCCTCCCCCACACACGACCTGATTTCAAAATCATCCATGAGGCGCCTGGTGCCGGCCAGGCCCGTCCCTGCCCCGCGCGTCATCATGGCCTCTTCTTGCATAATGCGCTCCACATCCTCGATCCCCGGCCCCTGATCTTCGCAGATGATTGCCAGGCCCACCCGGTTGTTTCGATCCAGCCGCTTGAGCCTGATCAGGCCGCTTCGGGCATACAAAACCACATTCCGCGCCAGCTCCGAAACGGCGGTGGCGATGCGGGCCTGGTCAATCAAGCCGAACCCCATCTCTCTGGCCAGGTTCCGGGCTTCGACACGAGCGGCGACGATGTCGAGATCGCTGTTGATCGGGATGTACCGCTCTTCAGTCACAAACCTACTCCTTTTCCGCCAGGCGGCGCACGGCTGCCGGACCTTTTTCCAGCTCTACGGCAGCGATCATCTCTTCAATAGTCTGCAAAAGATGAGCCTGGGCATCAACCATCTCCTGCAGATCGGTGTTCACCAGTTTGAGCTCGTTCATGAGCTGTGTGTTCTCGATGACCAAGGCCATCTCCTGGGCAAACAGCTCAATAATGGCCAGGCTCTCCGAGGTGGGCCGGCGGCCATCCTGCGGATCATCCAGGCCGATGATGCCCACAATCCGTCCCCCTCGCCCATAGAGCGGCACGTATAGCAGGTCCTGTGGATGCCAGGCGTGAGCCTCGACCGGTTCGGGCGCGCGGCTTTTGACCCCCCGCACATTTTCTCGCACCCAGGCATCGGCCCAAGGCAAATAGTAGCACTGGCCGATGCGGAAACGTTCAAACTGGCCGCTAAAGCGCTTCCGCCATTCGCTGCCGGGCAACAGGTTGGCGCGCAACGCCGCTTCATCTTCCGGCGCAAAGCCAGCGCAAACCAGCTCGATCGGGTTGAGCTCCGCATCGCGCAGCGATACCGACACGCGCCCCCAACCCACCTGACGGATGCCATCGGCGATGATCTGCAGCTTGGCGGTGAGCGTCTCAGCCCGCTGCACCTCGATGCCAACGCGGTGCAGGTGGGCCAGCTTGTCCCGCTCGGCGGCAACAGCCTGGTGCGCTTGTTGCACGGCAGCATACAGCCGGGCGTTCTGCAAGCTGCTGCCGGCCTGGTTGGCAATAGCCGTCAGCAACCGCATCTGGCGGACGGTGAAGGCATGCGGCTCATAGCTCTGGGCACCCACGGCCCCCAGCACCTTGCCCTGGGAGAGGATAGGCACCCCCAGCCACGACAGAACCGGATCATCGGCAGGCCGGGGCAGGTCAGGCAAATTCGCCTGCTCCTGCGCCCAGTTGCGGATCAACAGCCCCTGGCCGGTGCGAATGACGTGCGCCGTCAATCTATGGCTCTCGGCCAGGCGAACGCTGAACGGCTCGATGCGCTGCCCCCGGTCGTACACCAGGCTGAAACAGAGCTCATCATGCTCGTCGTGATATAGGGCCACAAAGAAGGACGAGGTATCCATGATCCGATCAGCCTGTTCATAAATGGTCTGGAGAATTGTGTTCAGGTCCAGGTCGGAAGCCATCGTTGTACTAACGGCCAGCAACATTTCCAGCTCCTGGGCCCGTTGTTGGGCCTGGTCCAGGAGCCACGACCGTTGCACGGCTGCTGCCACCTGAGTGGCGGTGATGGTCAGGAAGTCCAGGTCGGTCTGGCTAAAGGCACAGGGCCGATGGCAGGCAGCATAGATCGTACCGATCGTCCGTCCGCCAGCGACGAGGGGCACCCCCACGGCAGAGCGGATCTCTTCGGTGCGCCCTTCAATGTGCAAGCGGCGCGGGTCAGCATCGGCGTCGTCCACCAGCGTGGCCTGACTGTGGCGGTAGATCCAGGCGTTGATCCCCCGGTCGGTGGGCAGCTCCACACCCAATATCCGCTCGGCAAGGGGGCCATCGGCCGCCCGGATGCGAAGCGCCCGGCCCTCGTCGTTGATCAGGGTGATGAAACAGGTATCACAGTCCACAACGCGACGAACCTGCTTCAGCACGATCTGGAGCAGCACATCCAGGTCGGTCACTTCGTTCAGGGCCATGACCATTTCGTAGAGCGATGCCACCTCCTCGACATGGCGCCGGCCCTGAGCCGCCACTTCGGTTGTCTGGAGTGCTATCTCGTGCTGGTTCATACTACCCCGTCTCGTCTTTCATCCCTTGCGCCCGGCCACCGGCAGGGTGAAATAAAAAGTGCTTCCTTTGCCCGTCCCACTCTCCAGCCAGATACGCCCGCCATGCAGCTCGATCAGCGACTTGGCAATAGACAGGCTCAACCCTCGTCCCGGATGGTGCTGCACCAATGGGTGATCGCCGCGGAAAAACCGATCAAACACCCGAGGCTGATCCTCTTGAGCAATGCCGATGCCTGTGTCTTTCACCGCCACAACAACCTGCTGTCCCCGCTGATCATCCTGGAGCTGGGCCTGAACGGTGATCTGGCCTTTAGGCAATGTGTAGAGATAGGCATTCATGAGCAGGCTGTTCAGCACCTGGCCGATCCGCTGCGGGTCGGCATAGACCGCCGGCAGCCGTGGCGATAGCTTGACCGCCAGCCTCAGGTTCTTGTCCAACAACCGTTGTTCCAGGGAAGAGGCCTGTTGCGCCACTATCTCGGCAAGCGACACCGGTTCGAGGCGGAGTTTGGTCTCTCCCGTTTCCAGCCGCGAAATGTCCAGCAGGTCCTCCATCAGCGTGATGAGGCGGTTGGCATAGCCATCAATCTGCCGGACGAGATCGGCCTGTCGGTCGTCAAGCTCCCCCATCGTTCCGGAGAGCAATATTTCATTGTAGCCCTTGATGGCCGTCAACGGCAAGCGGAGCTCGCGGGCCATTGTCGCCACAAAGTGGCTCTTGGCCTCGTGGAGCTGCTTAGCCTCTCGGTACAAACGGGCATTTTCCAGGGCGATGGCGACTGAATGGGCAACGTTGCTCAACCGATCCACATCTTCCTGGGTAAAGGGACCATGGATTTTGTTCAGCAGTTCCAGAACCCCGATGCAGCGATCTTGGACCAACAGCGGCACGCACAAAATAGAGCGGGTGACAAACCCGGTGGCGCGGTCCACGTCGGTATAGAACCGATCATCGCTGTAGGCATCATTCACTATCATTGGCTGGCGTGTAAGGGCCACCTGTCCGGCGATACCTTGCCCCGGTTTCAGGCGCATACCGCGCAGCGGCTCGACGGCGCCCAGCCAACTGGTCACAAACTCTAGTTCCTGCGCCTCATCGCTCAGCAGCAGCAGCGACCCACCTTCTACATGAAACATCTCGCCGATCTTGATCGCCATCAGGTCAAAGATTTGCTGTTGATCCAAGGTAGAGGTGACCGTCCGGGTAATTTCGTACAGATAGGTCAGCTCTTCCACCCGTTGGGCCAGGGCCTTGTCGGTAGCCTCGTAGGCCCGGGCATTCTCGATGGCGATGGTAGCATAGTCGGCCAGGGCCTGGAGCATGGCTTCATCGCCGGCTGCAAAGGGACGGTTGCTGCGGTTAGCAACCAGCAACACGCCACTGCTACGGCCCTTCATAGTCAGGGGCACCGCCAGCAGGGCCCGGACCTGGTAATCGGCTGCCACCTCGATGCCCTTCTCGCCGGGGTTGGCAACCAGGCGCAGCGGCTGCGAGCCGCGGAACACCTGGCCAACCAGGCCATCTCCGACCTGAATCCGCAGCAAGCTCTCCCGCCTCTTCTCCACCCCCTTTGCAGCACACAGTAACAAAGCATCGGCTTGCGGTTCCGGCAGCCACAGCGCCCCCTGGTCGGCGCGGGTGATGAACACAGCCGCCTCCACCACCCGCTCCAGCACCTTATCCAGGTCCAGCAGTGAGGTCACCGACTTGCTGACGCCAAACAGCACAGTCAGCTCCTTAACCCGCTGTTCAAGATCTCGCCGGGCTTGCTCCAACTCCTGGCTCAAGTGTTCTTTCTCGCGTTGCAGCCGCACCTGGGCCAGCACCCGTTCCACAGCAGCCAGCCCCACCTCGACATCGAACGGCTTGATCAGATAGTCCCTGGCCCCCAACCGGAAGGCCTGAACGGCAACCGATTCGGAGCCGTGAGCAGTCATCAAGATCACCGGGACCGTTTGTTGCCGCTCGGCCATCCACTGGAGGATCTCCAGGCCGGAGATGTCGGGCAGTTGATAATCGAGCAAGACCAGATCGGGCTGTTCTTCGGCCAACAGGTGCAGGGCCTGTTGGCCAGTGGTGGCCGACAGGGTGGTATAGCCCTGTTCCGGCAGAACTTCCCTGGCCAGGAGGGAACAGAGCTCGAGGCTATCGTCCACTACCAGGATCCGCTCACGAGACATCGGCCATCTCCGGCACTGCCAGGCGTTTTGCCGTATCGGCTTGGGCTGTCACGCCACGGGTTGCCAGCGGCAGTGTAAAGCCAAAGGTGCTGCCCTTGCCCAGCTCACTTTTTACCCACACCCGACCGCCGTGAAGCTCCACCAGCGACTTGGTGATGGCCAGCCCCAGACCGGTGCCCGATTGCCCCTGCACCAGCGGGTCGTCGCTGCGATAGAACCGGTCAAAGATGCGGTCTATTTCATCCTTGCGGATACCGATGCCGGTATCGCTGACCGTTATTTCGGCCACCCCATCTCGCCGGCTGGAGGCGATGGTGATCCGACCGCCGGCCGGTGTATAGCGGCAAGCGTTGCTGAGCAGGTTGGTCAAGATCTGCACCACCCGCTGCGGATCGCCCCGGACCGTAGCCGTGTCGGACGATAGGGCGATCTGAACCTGCAGCCCCTTGCTTTCGATCGTGGGGATCAGGGAATTGACCGTCTCTTCCACCGCCTGCAGTAAAGAGATAGGCTCGGGGTAGATCGTCAATCGGCCGGTTTCGATCCTGGAAATATCCGACAGGTCGCCAACCAGCCGCATCAATCGCTCGACGCTGACACGAGCAGATTCCAAAAACCGCTGTTGGTTGCCGGTCAAGGGGCCAACCTGGCAATCCAACAACAGAGAGATGTACCCCTGGATGGTAGTGATGGGCGTGCACAATTCGTGGTAGACGGTTGACACAAAATCGCGAAGTTCCTGGGTGCGCTCCCGAACCTGCTCTTCCAAATGCTGACTAAAGACGCGGACCTTTTCGTAGAGTCGGGCATTGGCAATGGACGTGGCCGCCTGGTTGGCCACCGTGCGCAGCAGGTCCAGCTCGTACCGTTGGTATAGGTCGCCAGAGCGCTTGGCCCCCAGTAAATAGATGCCCAACAGCTTGCCACCGTTTATCAAGGGTAACGCGATCTGAACACCGGCCTCTCTCCAGCTGGACGGGATATCTTCGAGCAGGGCAGAATGTTCCCCACTCTCACCCCCCAACAGGATAACCCGGTCGGGTTTCCCCAGATGGGCGACGATGGCGCTGTGCACCGAGATAGACAGATCGTCACCACCGGAAGGGGGGCGATCCACCGGTTCGATCCCGTCCGTCACCGACCTGACCGGCCTTCCTGGCCCTGCCGATGCGAGGTCAAGAGGGCTGCCGGGAGCGGGCAGGGGCTCCAGGCGCATTTCCTCTTCGTTGAGCACCAGGCACCAGGCGCGTTCCAGCATCATCTGCTGGGGCACCTCTTGCAGCAGTAGCTGCGCCAGGTCTGTGAAGCGAATGCTTGTGCTCAGTTTTTCGCTCCACTGAATCAGGGCACGCTGATAGTCCACCTGTTGGCGGAAAAAGGCATGGTCTATGATCGCCTGGAGCTTGGCCCGTATCGGGTTGGCCAACATGCCGATGAACAAAGCCGAGAAGAAAACCACCAGGGTGTAGCTACTGCTCCCGGCGGCAATGCCGAGGATGATGGACAGAAAGCTGATCAGCAGCAAGTAGAGAGCACCTAGAAAGGCGGTCAGCAGGCCATAGATCACACTACGGCTGATCACCAACTCCACATCCAGCAGGCGATAGCGCAGGATGGCGAAAGCAACGGAGATAGGAAGTGGAATGAGGCCCAGCAGCAACAGGTTATACACTTCCCAGGTCTGTATATGAAGCGCCGTCAGGACCATGTCTATGATGCTCGTCACAACGGCGCAGCCCAAGCCCCACAAGATCCAGCGGATCTGCCGCTTCAGGATCGGGTTGGGTGCAGTGGCGTAGACATATCCCATGCTGGCCAGACCAAAAATGGCGCTGATCACCAGATAGCCAAAGTCTATGCTGTCTCTCAACAGCAAGTACAGAGGCGCGAGGAATAGCCCTGTGCCGGCCTGGATCGCCCTATAGAACGCCCCCCCCGTGAAGGCCATGAGCCCCAGGCTGGGAAGGTACAACAGAGGCCACCAACGGGTTCGGGCCAGCCACCGCTCTTCGGGAAAAGAGAGAAAGAAATGGATCACCAGACCAGGCGCCAGGGTCAGGGCTACAATCTGCAGATAAAGAAGGGCGTTTACCTCACTATGTAACAGGGCAAAATATAACCCCAGGGCGACCGTCGTGAAGAAGAACAGGCGCAAAACCTTGTTTTGAAGCCGGTTCCAACCCACCAGCGTGCCGATCACCAGGAAAGAAAAGGCCGCCAGGTTGCGCACCACGAAAGAGATGTCCACCTTTTTATAGCGGAGCACGATCGGGGGCAGGTCCAGGGTCTCGGTACCCCGTTGCACAGTAAGAACTACCTCACTGCCCACCCGCTGATGGTTGATGTTCTGGCGATATTCGAGAACGTTGGCGAACCTCTGTCCATTGACGGCCACAATGCGATCCTGCTCCTGGACCCCCAGCGCCCGGCCCACATCATGCACTTCAAAGACGATCATGTAGGGGTCATAGTATGCGCCCATTATCTCTCGGATCGGATAGGCGGTGATATAGTAGCACATGCCCAATACCTGGACGAGCAGGCTGCCTACCGCCAGGGCGATCACCAGGATATTACTATGCCACAAAGTTTTATTGGCCTGCAACTTCTGCAGATTCACACTAGCTGTCTCTCTTCAATCGCCATTTTGATTTCGCGGACAAGCAGTTCAATAGACAGGGGTTTGGTCACGTACTGAGCAGCGCCCATCCCCAGCACCCGTACCCTGTCCCGTTCCTTGTCCACCGGGCTGGCCGTAATGACGATGATGGGAATAGCCTGCGTGGCTTCGTTGCCCTTCAGGTGGCGGATCACCTCATAGCCATCCATTCCCGGCATTTTTATGTCGAGCAAGATCAAATCAGGTTGGACCTCCACCACCTGCTCCAGCGCCTCGCGGCCACTGGCCGCCATCCATACCTGATAACCGTGGAACGACAGAGCCTGGTCCAAAAAGTTCAGAATGTCCAGATCGTCGTCCACGACCAACAGTTTGACCGGCGTCTCTTTTTCTTTAGGCAACAGAGCCTTGTGCACACTTTCCATTAGTTTCTCTTCATCAAAGGGCTTGACAACATAGTCCACGGCCCCCAGCGCGTAGCCCCGCGCAGGATCGGCCATGACAGAGATGATGATCACCGGGATGGGGGCGGTCACCGGGTTCTGTTTGAGCCGCTCCAGCACGGCAAATCCATCTCCGTCGGGAAGCATGATATCGAGGGTAATAAGCTGGGGCTGCTCTTCCCTGGCCAGCCACAAGGCATCCTCGCCGCTGCCGGCCAACAACACCTGATACCCCTCGGTCTCAAGGTGCCGCCGCAGGAGCAAAGCCAGGTCGCGGTCGTCTTCCACAACCAGGACTTTGGTCCGTCGCCCGACTGTGAGCGGTGCCTCCACGGCGATCAGATCGGGATGGATGATCTCGGCTTCGGGCAGTTGGATACCGGCCAGGGGCAGGGTGAAGCTGAAAACGGAGCCAACCCCCAGCTCACTTTCAGCCCAAATTTCACCGCCCAGCATTTCGACAAACATCTTGACGATAGCCAATCCCAGGCCGGTGCCCCCGGCTTCTTGCACCACCGGGTGATCGGCCCGGAAGAAACGGTCGAACACGCGCGGCAGGTCTTCGGCGGCGATGCCAATTCCCGTGTCGGCCACATCCACTTGCAGAAAGCCATCCCGCTCGTGAAGCCGCACCGACACGTGGCCGCCCGATGGAGTATATTGCCAGGCGTTGGCCAGCAGGTTGTTCAATATCTGGGTGACCCGGTCGGCATCGCCCCGCACCTGAGGCAGGCCTTCCGGCTCCTCCCACTCCAGCCCCACCCCTTTTTCCCGGTACTGCTCCTGGAAAGCACGGACAACCTGGCTGATGATGTTTCCCAGGTCCAGCGATTCGATGGTCAGGCGGATGCGGCCTGTTTCGATGCGCGAGATATCGAGGATGTCATTGACCAGAGCGGTCAGACGGTCGGCGTTCGACTTGATGATCTGCAAAAAGCTCCGCTGGGCGTCGCTCAGGCCACCGGCCATCCCCAAGAAGAGCAGGTCAGTGTAGCCTTTGATCGAGGTCATGGGGGTGCGCAGCTCATGAGATACTGTGGAGATGAACTCGTTTTTGAGCCGCTCCACCTCGGCTTCGCGGCTGATGTCGCGCAAGGCAGCCACCAGACCAGGCGCCCCGCCCAGCTCGGTGATCAGCGGAGCGATGGTGACGGCCAACACCCGCTTGCCCGCTACCAGGCGGGTCGTGCTGACTTGGGTACGGATCGGGTCGCCCATGGGGGCTTCCAGTCTCTGACGGAGCTCCGCATAGAACGCTTGGGCCAACTCACGGTCGGTTTCTGTCTCTCCCAGGCCCAGCATATGGCGAAAATGTTCTCCCTGAAGCGCGAGGGCGGAAAATCCCAAAAGCTCCTCGGCCGCCGGGTTGACCAATAGCACCCGGCCGTTGTGATCGAGCACCAATACACCATCAGCGATCGACTCCAGGATGGCCCGGCTCTTGGCCGCCTCTGCCTGTTGCGCCTGGAGCATCCGGCCGAGCTGATCCGCTTGGTCGGTAATGTAAGCATACAGGTCCGAGTTGTTGACGGCCATGGCCACTTGCATACCGGCGGCGGCCACCAGTTGCAGGTGTTCCTCGGTAAAGTAGCCCACCTCCGGATGGCCCAAGGTCAACACCCCCAGGATGTCGCCACCGCCCACCGACAGGGGAGCTGCTACCACCGAACGGATGGTGCTCTCCTGATCGCCGATGGGCACCCAGCGGGGATCGGTGGTAACATCGGCAATGAGGGCCGGCTTGCGATGCTCCAGAATCCAGCCGGCCAACCCAACGCCACGCCGCAACGGGGTACGCTCGTCCAGAGGAACCAACCCCGGTGTCCGTTGCAGCGAAGCTCTAAGGTGAAGGTGGCCGGTTTCCTGGTCCACCAGGGTGATGGTGCCGTGCTCCACACCCAGCACATCGGCAAAGAGCCGCAGGGCCTGTTGCAACACCCGCTCCAGCTCCAGCGAGGTACCCAATTCGGAGGTGATGCGGTACAGGGTCTCGGCCCGGTCGCGCTGCAAGGTGAGATCTTGCAAGGCCTGCTCCAGGTCGCGGGTGCGGGCTTCGACTCGCCTCTCCAGCTCATTGCTAAAGTTCACAATCTCTTGGTAGAGTTGGGCATTGCGCACCGCCACAGCCGCCTGGGCAGCGATAGTGGATAGCAGGTTGAGGTGCTCCTGATTGTAAAGATATTCCTGATCGTAGCTTTGGACGGCAATGACACCCAGCACCTTGTCGGCGGCGATCATCGGTACGCCCAACCAGGAGCGGCATGTACCGGCTTTGATCTCCTGTCCCCTCTCCCGATAGATACCGGCCACTCCGGTAGGCAGCAGCAGCGGCTTCCTGCTGCTGATAATCCGTCCGGTCAGGCCCTCGTTCCCTCTTCTCGGCTGCCAATCCTCGCGCTGCTCCGGGTCCACCACAAACGGGAAGGTGATCTCATCGCGTTCCTCGTCATAGAGGGCGATGTAAAAGTTGGTTGTGTCCATCAGGCGGCTGACCTGCTGATAGAGCGTTTGCAGCAATTGGTCCAGTTCGAGCGTTGAGCTGAGGGCCTGCGACACCTCGTTCAGGACGGCCAGTTCATTGATCCGCCGCTCACGCTCCTGGAAGAGGGAGGCATTTTGGAAGGCGATGGCCGCCTGGCCGGCGATGGTGGTCAGCAAACGCAGGTGGCCTTCATCGAAAGCGTCCTCCCGCTCGTAGCTCTGCACAGCGATAGCGCCGATGACCCGGTCTTCGGCAATCATCGGCACGCCCAGCCACGATCGGGCGACGGGGCCTTCCCGTGTCAGGCCGTGTTCGTCAATGAACGATTCGATATCACGGTTTAGCAGCAGCGGCTGGCCGGTGCGGATCAGGTAACTGGTAAGCCCTTGGCCCAATTTGAGGGTCAGAGGGGACTCTCGCCGGCCGTTTTCAACTGCAAAGATGATCCGGATCAGGCCTGCGGCCGCATCGTACAGGGCAATGAAGAAGCTGCGGTTGTCCAGCAGTTTGCCCACCTGGCTGTGGATCAGCTCGGACAGCTGATCGGCGTCCAAGGCGCCGCTGATAGCCCGGCCGATCTCGTTGATAGTCGCCAGTTCGGCCACGCGGCGTTGGCTTTCGGCAAAGAGGCGGGCGTTCTGGATGGCAACGGCCAGCTGATCGGCAGCGATCTCCAGGGCAGCCGCGTCCTCTTCGGTAAAAGCGTTGGGTTGAGCTGCCTCAGCCTCCAGCACACCCACCACACGGCCGGCGATCTTGATCGGTACCGACAGGGTAGCCCGTGAGCTCCAACATCCGACCTGCAAGTTTCGCTCATCGGTGAGAGAATCGGGGCTCAGAACCGTCTTGCCGGTGGCTGCGGCCAGGCCGATGAGGCCCTCTCCCACCTTTTGGCGATAGCCAGAGGGAATGACCGGCCAGAACTCGTCGTTGGCCGCCGCAACATATAGCTCCTGGGTAGCTTCATCCACCAGGAAAACGGCCACTCGGAAATACTCCAGGATCTGGTGCAGGGCGCTGACCGCCGTGTCCAGCATTTCCTGAAGCTCCAGCTGGGCGGCGGCGCGGCGGCCGATCTCGTTCAACAGAGAGAGGCGCACGGCCGCTTGCTGCGTGCTGGCGAACAGCCGGGCGCTCTCCAGGGCCACGGCGGCCTGGTCGGCCAGGGTGCTCAACAGCATCTGATCGGCTTCGGTCAGGGCATACTTGGCTTCGGTGCCGGCGGTAAGCACGCCGATCAGCTGGATGCCAACCATAATCGGCACCAGGATCATCGAGCCGACAGGCACCGGGCCGGCTACAAAGCGGGGCTCTCGCTCTGTGTCAGGGATGAGCAGCGGGGTGCGCGTCGCCGCAACATAGCCGACCAACCCCTCACCAGGGGCGAATCGCAGATTTTCCATATCGGCCAGTTTGACACCATAGCTGGCCGTCCCAGCCAACCGACCATCCACCGGGTCTGGCTGGAAGATGGCGCTCAATTCGCAGTGCAGCAGGTTGCTCACGGCACGGACAACGATATTCTGGACCTGGTTGGGGTCCTGGACCTGGGTGAGGGTGCGGCCCACTTCGTTGATCAAGGCCAGGCTGTCGCCACGGCGTTGCGCATCGGCGTACAGGCGGGCGTTCTCCACAGCGATAGCCGCCTGGTTGGCAAAGATGGTGAGCACTTCCAGGGTCTGGCGGGCTGGCCGCCGCCCATCTCGGGGGTCATCCACGGAGATAAGGCCCACCAACCGTCCTCCAGCCCCCCGCAGCGGGACCAGGAGCATATCGTGCGGGTGCCATTGCCCCTCCTGCCACTCCTCGACTTCAGGCATAGTCGTGACGACGTGAATCTCGGCCTCCCACTCTTCACGCCGTTGGAAGGGGAAAAAGTAACACGCCCCCTGGCGATACTCCTCGCGCAGGATACGCTCGTACCGTTCCAGCGGCTGCCGGACCCGTTTCATCTCTTCGAACGTCTCCAGCGGCATGCCGGCTGCCGCAACCCGGCGCAGGACAGCAGGAGTTCCCTCAGCCACACTGATGACGACCAGGTTGAACCCGACCGTTTCCTGAATAGCGTAGGCGATCTCTTCCAGCGTGTCTTCCAGCGGCACATCGGCGCGCATCTTTTGCCCGACCCGCAACAGGCTGTCCATCTGCTCGGTGCGCCGGCTGAGGGCGGTGTTGAGCCGCATCTGTTCCTCGAAGCGGATCGAGTTGCCGATGGCCACGGCGGCCTGGTCGGCCAGGGCGCGGACGAACCCCAGATCGTCCGGGCCAAAGGCAGCCGGCTGGGTGTTGTAGAGGTTGATCAGGCCCACGACATCGCCTTTGTATTGAACCTGGAGGCCGGCGATTTCGGCAACCGGCTGGGCCAAAAAGATAGGGACGATCATAGCCGATCGGGTGTTGTCCTTGGCGCAGATCAGGTGCCCATTCTGAACAGCATCGCCCACGATCCGCTCCTGGCCACTCTTGACCACCTGCCAGATGAGGCTGTCCTCAGCAGCCTGGAGCAGCCTTTCCTTAACAAATGCCTGTTCCTCATCCGAATAGCCCAAAGCGGCGCGCAAAGTCAGCAATCCGGTTTCCATGTCCATGAGCAGGACCTCGCCATGCGTCGCCCCGGTGGTGTGGACGGCCGATTCAAGCACAACCTGCAGAATATGGTCGGGGTCCAGGGTAGCATTTAGCTCTTTGGTTGTGCGCTGCAATGCGACCAGCTCATTCACATGGGCCTGGAGGCGCTCATCTGTCCGCTCGTACAACCAGGCGTTGTCAATGATCAGGGCTATCTCTTGGGCAAACAGCTCAATGATGGCCAGGCTCTCCGGAGTGGGGCGACGGCCATCTTGCGGATCGTCCAGGCCGATGATGCCAATGATCCGCCCTCCCAGCCCGTAGAGCGGCACATATAGCAGGTCCTGGGGGTGCCAGACGTCAGGCCGAGGTGGTTCTGACAGGTGGCTTTTGACCCCCCGCACATTTTCCCGGACCCAGGGATCGGCCCACGGCAGATAGTAGCACTGGCCGATGCGGAAGCGATCGAGCTGGGCGCTGAAGCGCTTTTGCCATTCGCTACCCGGCAACAGGTTGGCACGCAAGGCCGCTTCATCTTCAGGGGTAAAGCCGGCACAGACCAGTTCGATAGGGTCAAGGTTGGCATCACGCAGCGATAGCGACACGCGCCCCCAGCCCAACTGATGGATGCCATCAGCCAGGATCTGGAGCTTGGCAGTGAGCGTCTCAGCCCGCTGTGCCTCGGCGACGACGCGGTGCAGATGGACCAGCTTATCCCGCTCGTCGGCGGTGGCCTGGTGTGCCTGCTGCACGGCGGCATACAAGCGGGCATTCTCGATGGCAATAGCTGCCTGGCCGGCCAGAGCCTGGCAGAGGCGAATCTCATCCGCCGAAAAATCGCGGACGCGGCGATCCTCGTACAGCTCTACCAACCCTACCACATGGTCGCGGGCAACCAACGGGATCATCAGCAGCGACTTTTGCCCAAGCTGTTCCAGGAGCGCCCGCTCGGCCGGGTCGGCTTCCGGGTCGGTTACCTGAATCACACAGGGTTGACGGCCATGCAGAACCTGAGCGGTGGCCGGGTACTCATCCAGCGAGTAGATAACGCCCACATCCTCGCCAGATGCCGGCATCGCCAGATCGAGATAGGACCCTTCGGAGACCAGGGTTTGGACCACATTTCTGACCGGATCCCAGCTAGAGATGCTGCAATTGGACACATCCAGAGCATGGGCCATGTAGCGGGCCACCGTGCGCAATACTTCGTCCAGATCCAGGCTGGAAAGGGCAGTGCCTGCCTGACACAGCAGGACCTGTTCCTGGAGCTGTCGCTGCTGGAGTTCAAAGAGTCGGGCATTTTCGATGGCCACCGACGCCTGGTCGGCAAAGATTTGCAAGAAGGCAACATCCTCCTCACTATAGGCTCCGACCCGGTCGCTGGCCAGCTCCAATGTGCCTACAAACTGCTCACCAACCTTGAGAGGCAACCCGACATAAGAGCGGATCGGCGTATCGGGCGCGACCACCTTGGGCTGTACATCGGTGCGGGCGGTGGTATCAGGGATGAGCAGGCTTTGCCGATGGCGGGCGATCCAGCCGGTGAACCCTTCGTGGAGCCGATAGATGCCACCGGTGCGACTCATATAGCGCGGATCGCCGGCGCTGGCCCGGGTCACCAGCACCTGATCTTCCTCTTGCCACAAGCAGATTTCGGCGATGTAATAATCCATCAGGTCCTTGAGGCGAACCAGGATCAGGTTCAAGGTTCGCTCCAGGTCCAGGCCGGTGCCGATCTCACGGCTGATGTCGCCAATGGCCGACAGCATCTGTGCCCGCTGTCGTTCTTGCTGGAACAGACGGGCGTTGTCAATGGCAATCGCGGCATGTTCGGCCAGGTGCTCCAGGAAGTGCAGATCGTCTTCGTTGAAAGCGGCCAGGCGATCGCTTTCCAGGTTGAGCACACCGATAACCCGTCCTTCGCGCTTGATGGGCACTGCCACTTCAGAGCGCGTCGTTGACACAACGTCCGCATAATCGGGATCGGCTCTCACATCGGCAACCAGGGCCGGCTGGCCGCTGCGCGCCACCCGGCCAACAATGCCTTGATCGGTAGGCCAGTGGGTGAGGCCAGGCAAAGGAGCCGCTTCCGGCTGTTCGGTGTGCCAGAAGCGCATCTCCAGTGGTTGCCCCTCAGCCCGAAGGAGGCCAATGGCCCCAAAGGTGGCCCGACAGGCCTGAGTAGCCCGCTCCAGGACCAGGTTGATAACCCGGTCATAGTCCAGGCTGGTGCCCAGTTCGTGGTCAATCTCTTCGATAGTGGCCAGCTCCTGCAGCCGCTTGTGCAGCGCTTCGTCGGTCTGTTCATACAGCCGGGCGTTCTCTACGGCAATGCTGGCCTGGTTGGCCAGCGCCCGGCAGAGCTGGATTTCGTCAGCGGAGAAGGAGCGTTCGCTGCGGCGCTGGGCAGCGACGATAACGCCCCTAGGTTGCTCCTGAACATACAGGCCAACGAACAGACAGGAGCGAATGCCGAGAGCCTGGAGCATAGAGCGGAGCCTGTCGTCCAGGCGTGGGTCGGTCTCGACCGATCCGATGGCCGCATAGCCATCCTGTCGCACCAATTCGCGCAACCAGGGATGCTCTCGGACATCAAAGCGGGTCCCCACCAGGCTCGATGCCATACCCGTGGGGTCATGTAGGGCGCGGAGTACCGTCAAGCCATGGCCCAACCGGTCGGTTTCGTGCAGGAACACACCGCACAGATCCACATCAAGGGCGACCACCGTTTGCTCGGCGATGGTAGACAGCACCGAGTGGGTGTCCAGCGTGGCCAGACTGCGGCCCACCTCGTACAGAGTATCAATCTGCTGCAGGCGACGATTGGTCTCTTCATAGAGGCGGGCATTTTCCAGGGCAACGGCGGCGTAGGTGGCAAAGGTAGACAGCAGGCTCAGGTCCTCCTCATCAAAGGGGGGCCCATCCTGCTTGTTGAGGAGCTCCAGCGCACCGATGGTGTAGCCTCGGCTAAGAAGCGGCACGCACACGATACTCTGCGTGGCAAAGCCGGTCATGGCATCTGGTGCACCAGACCAGCGGGGATCGGCATGCACATCGCTGACGATCTGTCCTTCACCACTGCGGACGGCAACGCCGGCGATGCCCTCGCCAGGGGCCAGGCGCCGGCCCAGCAGCGATTCGCCGGCCGGGCCGAGGGCAACACGGAAAACCAGCTCGCCGGGTTCTTCGCCTATCCGGCAGGGTATATCTAGCAGCAGGAGTGAACCGGCTTCGGCGTTGAGGATCTCCATCGCCTTGGCCGTCACCAGGTGGAGCACCGCTTCCAGCTCCAGGATGGAGGTAATGGTCCGCCCCACCTCATAGACGGTGCTTAGCTGCTGGAGGCGCCGCGAAGCATCGCGGCTGACCCTCAATTGCCGTGCCTCCATAGACACGAGATAGTTCACCACAAAGGTCAGAACCAGGTAGATAAGCAGATTCCACACTACCTGGAAGGGGAGGGGTGTACCCAAGAAAATCCAGGAGTGGATAAGGGGCCAGGTAAAGAGCAGCCAGACCCCAACGCCGACGGTCAAGGCCAGCCACAGGCCTAAACGGGCAGCGGCGATCCCGGCCACCGCCGGGCCCAGGATGCCCCCCCAACCGGAAACATCGCCGGTCAGATAAAAGGCAACGGTGGCCAGCAGGATGTCAAACAGGGTAAACAGCCCGTTTTTCCATTTTCCCAAATTTATCCGAGGCGCAGCCAGGTAAGCGGCAGCGTGCAGCGCCAGGATTCCGGCCAGGGCAAGTGCCTGGAGAAACTCCAGGTGGACCAACGCCGCGATCAGCAGCAGAAACAAGGCCGCCCGCTGGAACCAGAGCAATGCGCGTTCGGTTCGGCTTTCGAGCCAGCTCGGAAGATTACGACTGCTCATTCGCGCTACTCAAATGGGTCTTTTACAACCCCTGTTGGGCACGGCGCCGGGCTTCGGCGGCCACCTCTGTGATCTCGCGGATGTCGGCAAAGGGGGCGGTGTCGTGATGGATCAGTCCGACGGCCAGCGTCATCAAGGGCACCTTTTGAATGTCGCCTTTGCCGTTCACCACCTCGATATAGCCCCGCTCTCGGTCCCTGAAGTTATAGAAGGTTTTAACCTCCTCGTTGAAGCGTTGGACCAGGCGGGCCTTGATCTGAGGTGACACATCTGGCGAGCTGACGATGATAAAGTCATCACCGCCGATATGGCCGATAAAGTCGGAGCCGGTGCCCAGCTCATCCACCACCTCGGTGAGCAGCATGGCGGTGAAACGCAGCACATCATCGCCGGCCACAAAGCCATAAACATCCTTAAAGTCGTTGATGTAATTGATGCCGATGTAGAGCACCGACCAGCCTTTCCGGCGCATGATCTGGCGCAACTGATCTTCGATGAGCTTGCTGCTGGGCAATCCGGTGACAGGGCTGGTCAGATTCAGCCAGCTGGAGCGGTGCAGCGAGTTCTGCACCCGCAACAGCAAGAGCTGCAGGTCGAACGGCTTGGTGATATAGTCGTCGGCCCCCAACTCTAGCCCGGCGATCTGATCGCTGCGCTCATCTCTCTGGGTCAGGAAAATGATAGGGATGTGACTGGTACGCAGGTTGGCCCGTAGCTGGCGGCAAACCTCATACCCGTTGATGTCAGGCAGCATGATGTCCAGAATGATCAGGTTGGGCAGTCGGCGGCGACATATCTCCAGCGCCTCCTCCCCCCGTGGAGCAACGGTGCTCTCATAGCCCTGGGAGTCGAAATAGATGCGCAGCATGTTAGAGATGTCAAAATCGTCTTCAACGATGAGTAGTCGTCCTTTGCTCATCCTGTGTATCCTCCCCTTTATCTATCTCGTGCCTGTAACTATCCAGGCGCCCGGCGCCAGATGCAACTTGGAGTCGAGCGCCGGGTACCTCTAGTGCTCCTGTCTCAAGCGCGCCACGCGCGCGTTCCTCCTGATCTCTTCGATCTGCTCGTCGGTCAAAGTCCGTCCAAAGCTGCGGAACTCGGCTAACCGAACTCCGTGCCTGGCGGCGATCTGGGCGATCTCATCGGCCCGGTCCAGGGAGATTTCCCGTCCAAGGCTGTAGCTCTCGAAGCGGCCTTCCAGGGTGAGGGCCGCCGTCTCGGCTATACAGCCATAGGCCTGACCTGGGGGCAGGCCAAAATCAAAGCCGAAATCTACTTCGCCGGGCAAGCTTACCACGCCGCCTTCAATGATCAGCACGTCATTCCGCTCCTGGGCCACACGGCGGGAAACGTTGCGCGGCCGGGCAACGTCGCAGACGACGGCCCCTGGTTTCAGGTGCTCCGGTTCGATGATTGGCTCCAAGGCGGTGGTCACAGCCAGCACTATATCGGCCTGGCGAATGGCCATCAGATCGGCCGTCGCCGTGACCTGAGCGCCGGCCGCCTCAATCTGGGCCTGTACTTCCCCCAGGCGGTCGGGCTTGCGGCCGACCAGCACCAGGTGGGGCACGTAGCGGGCCAGCAGGCGGGAACAGGCCCGCCCAATGGAACCATACGCCCCTACGATGGCTGCCACACAGCGCGCCGGGTCAAGGTCCATCCGCCTGGCCGCAGCGAGTGAGGCCTCGACCGCCACGGCTATCGTATAGCTATTGCCCGTCGTCACCGGGATTGTCAGGTGCTTGGCGACGGTGATCCCGGCATCGCCAACAACAGAGGTATAGGCCCCCAGCCCCAGGATCTGAGCGCCTAACCGTTCGGCCAGCCGGCCAGTCTGGATGATCTTGTGATACGCAACCCGTAGCGGTACCGTATGCATCCGCCTAGGCGTCAGCGGGCAGGCAATCAACCATCCCTCGATCTCTTTGCCGGTTGCCTGGGAGCGAATGCCGGTTATGCGCGACAGGCGGATAGGGGGAAAAAAGCGGCAAAAGTAGTCAATGACCGGGGGCGGCAGTTTGCCCAACAGGGGGTACTTGCGCCCCACATCCTTCTGGGGGTCAATGGGATGGATAATAAACGCAAAGCTATCCATAGTATACCTGTTGGCTGGTGGGTAGGTCCCGTTCGCTGCTACTTGCCCCCCCGGCTATTTGCCATCCCCTCTCTTGCCTGACAAGCTCAATCGCCCCGCGCCAACCGCCGAGATTTTGTTCGCCCAACGCCCCTGCTCAGCCAGGCAACCAAACCGCACCTGAGAGGGCGCATGGTTGGAGCCTCCTCGCAGGAGAAGGCCCAGCTAACAGCCCTTGAGGCGCGACCTCGGTTGCCAGGTGAGCAGTCACCGCCCCCCTCACTCCCCTCTACCGCGGATACAGCCTGGGATGCAGATCGGCATTGGGCCAGTGCAGATGATCGCTTTCCTCATACGATATATTGCGCGAGATCACAGACCTTTGCTCTGTGCGGGCCAGCACCACATCCGACTCGATGACACGCGCCGGATAGATGGTGAGATCGGCCCCGATCCGACAGTGATGGCCCACACAGCCCCCCAAAACGGTCGCACCCACGTCTTCCAGTTGCCCACGATGCATGGTGCGAAGCGGCTTGGGAATCAGATTAAAATCGGTAAAGGTTGTGCCCGCGCCGATGAAAGAATCGCGCCCGACCACACAGAACTGCAAGCAGGCGTTCTGGGCCACCATCGTATCTTCCATCAACGTCGTGAAGAACAAGGACGCGCGGAAAGGCAGGTAACAGCGGTCGCCGACGACGCTGATCAAGAGCTGGTTACCCTGCAAGATGCTGACATTGTTGCCGATCATACAGTTGGAAATGGTCACCCCTGCGCCGATATACACGTTATCGCCGATGACTGTTGGGCCTTGAATGACAGCCGTTGGATCGATCTGGCAATTCCGACCGATCTTGACCATCTTGGAACAGGAGAGAAACTGTTTTCGTTCTAATAGAGACCGCCAGAAAATGCGAAGCAGCGTACTAAACTTGCCGAGATTCCGCTCCATACGCGCTCCTTCGGCCAGCACGCCAAACAGGCAATTGGCGGTAAAGATATGAACCCAGTTTTCGATGGACAGAAAAGCGCGCAAGGGGATTTGAAAGACCAGGTCCCCTTTCGAGGTGGACATATGGGTCGGCACGCGGTAGGAGCCAAACTCATAGGCACCACAATCAATCACCAGGGGGCGGGTCTTTTCCTCCAAGCCATGTGGATAATACCACATGTTGGCCACGTAGACATCCCCCTCCCGCCGAATTCCACTCTGGAGGGGCAGAGCATGGGTGGTGATAACCTGGTCGTCCAGCGAGAAGGCCACGCGGCAGGCTTTGCCCAACGACGACGCCTTGGACAGAAATGTTTGGATAAAGGCTTGGTCGAAAAAGAGGTTATCGCGATAGACCAAAGTCTCCTGGTGGTCGTCGTTCGGGACCTGCTCAAAGAAATCCACCTCGATCTCCGAGTCGCAATAGGGCTCCAGCACATCCTTTTGATGGAGCCACAGCGGTTTGTTCAAAACCCGCAGATCCCGAGCTGGTTCGTTAAAGGGTGCTATTTTTCTCTTGTCGCGGATGATTACCTTTCTCATAGGCGTGCACTAGTCCAATGGCTTTTTGTCAATAACATAAGCACAGCTCGGGTCGCCCATAGCGATGCACTGAACCTCTTCAACCCGGATATTCTTGCCGCCGGTGACCCAGTGCAACCCTTCCAGCAGCAGGCCCAGGCCGCCGTGGCAAATGGGCACGTTCGACTTGCGGCCCCAGCAGACCGGGCAGCGGTCAATGTAATAAATGAAACGGTCTACCTCTTCCTCAACCCGCACAATCTGGTCGCTGGTCTTGTTAAAGGTTTCGGCCATGGCGTTGAGGCCGACCTTCATCTTCATCCCCAAGGGCAACAGGCGAAAGGCCAGGTCGGCAATGCCCAACACGGCTCCAAAGTCTTTGAGGGCATAATAGAGCCCCGCTCGACCGGCACGCACGGCCAGCCCCTTTCCCCCACGCGGCCCATACATGTCATCCAAGGCCTGGTTCAGGGCCCCCATCTCATCAAAGCTCCACCCCAGGTCCAGGTTGTTGGGCGGATAGTTGTTGATCAGGTGGCGCAGCTTGGCCAGGTTGAGGACGGCGTGAACACCATTCTTGCCCATGACATCTTCCAGGGCGAGCAAGAACATCCGCCCCATCTTGTTTGGCCAGTAATAGGTGACTCGCGGCGTTTCCTGAGCCGGCGTTCCTTCGGCTGCTGGTTCTTGATCGGGCGCTGCTTTTGTCTGTTCGTCCGTTGTCATTCCGCTCTACCTCTTGAATAGCCGGGCAGCAGGCTGCCCTATAGCTTCCATTTTGTTGTCACAAGGTGCAAAACTACAGCCGGCCATGATCAGGTTCAACTTGCCAAGAAATCCAACAAGGTGGAGTAGAATCGTTCCGGTTCATCCAGCATCGGAAAATGCCGAGATTTGGCGAACATTTCCACTCGCGCGCCGGCCACCCGGTCAAACAGCTTGGCCTGGCGCGGGTCCACGATCTTGTCCCCCTGCCCATAGATGCCCAGCGTGGAGGCTCGCAGCCGGCCCAGTCTGGGGCGCAGATCGGTGTGGTGCAGGGAATGAATGCTCCACAGAAACGACTCCAACGTCATCTTGGACAGGTCCCGCATCAGAAGTTGGTACCACTCGCTCCAGTTGGCCGCGATCCAGGGCGCAAACAGCTTGATGCCCAGGCGCAGCAGGCCGGGCGAGTTCCAGACGAGAAAGGCGATCCACGGATACCCGGCCAGTTTGAGGGCCAGGTGAAGCGATCGGCCATCCACCGGCGAGCCGACGACCACCACCTTTTCCACTCGCTGGGGCCGGTCCAGGGCCAGGTTGAGGGCCACCGTCCCCCCCATCGAATGGCCGATGACCGGGGCGCTTTGAATGCCCAGCCGTTCCATGAACTGGTCGGCCAGGGCGACAAAATCAGAAATGTTGTAGCTTTCCCTCCGTTTATCTGACTCGCCAAAGCCCCAAAAATCCATGGCATAGGCCCGGTACCTGGAAGCTAGGGCCTCCATAGTACCTAACCAACAACCCCACGACCCCAACCAGCCGTGAAGTAGAATTATCGGTTTGCCTCGTCCATACGATTCATAGTGGACGACGCCTTGACTCGTTACAATCGAACTCAAGCTCTCTCCTCTTGTCGAACGCTGCTCTACTCAGGTGCATTCTCCAAAATGCTGTACAACAGCTCCAACAGGACATTCTTTACACTCTCTTTATCGGTTGCGACGCAAGGCAATACTTTGACATCGGGGCTGATCTTGAGCGCAATGCGCAGGTCTTCTGTAGACCAGGCATCCTCCAGGTCCTGTTTGTTGGCCGCAACGACGTAGGGGGTGTTGGCATAACTTTTAAAGATGTCCAAGATGCGCCGCGCCTCGCGGAAGGTTTCGGGCCGGATGCTATCTACCAGGACAACGAACCCCAACATCCCTTCTGACAGGATCTCCCACATAAAATCGAAACGCTTCTGCCCAGGGGTTCCAAAAAGGTACAGGACCAGGTCTTCATCCACGGTGATGCGGCCAAAGTCCATGGCCACCGTTGTTTCCTTTTTCACCCGAGAGGTTTCGTCGGTGATCTTGCGCTCGGTGGAGACGACGTCAATCTCGCTGATGGTGCGGATAAACTCCGTCTTACCTGCGTTGAACGGGCCTGTGATGACCATCTTTACTGTCTGCATCTTTGCACTTACCTGCCTTATAGAGTCTCCATCCCCCGGCTCTGACATCGGGGACTGCCCCGGTGGTGACCGTAAGGCCGCGTCAATGCCGCTCCATACCGCCGCGTTAGAGCCGTTTGATCCGGTCAATCAAGCGATGAATGACGCCGCGCTTGATGACCGGCGGCTGGGCAATAATCTTTTCCATGGTCGTTGTCGGTGGTGCCTTGGGCGGCGCCCCCACCGGTTCGATGACCTCCACCAAGCCAGCCTGCAACATGCCGTAGACGATCTTGCGGATCTGAAAGTCATCCATGCCGATGCGCTGAGCGATCCGCTTGATCGAGTTGCGGGGGTTAATGTAAGAAATGACCCGCCATTCGTCCACGCTCAAGTTGATGCCGCGCAGCTGAACCTGAGGGTTGTCGGTGAACTTGAGGGCCATGTCCAAATCTGGCAGTTCATCCTGGAGCCGTTCCCACTCTTTAACACGGCGGCTGCCCTCCAGGATGATATTCTCCAGGTCAACGGGCACAATGATTGCCCCCTCAGCAGGCAACTGGTTGGGTTCAAAGTGGAATAGCCCCTCGGACCAGGTGAACAGACTATACACCGTTTCCAAGGTCTCGTTGCGGATGGCATTCATGATATCCTGCTTGGTGACGTGACCGGCACTGATAAGCAGCATGCCCAGTTCCTGGTCGGTCTGCGTTTTGGCATGGGCACGGATCACCTTGGCCTGCTCTTCGGTCAGCTTGCCGGCGCGGGCCAGGATGCTGGCCAGATGCCCATCTTGTCCGCTCGTTGTCGTGTGGACCAGCTTCCCCTCCCGGAAGAACAGAGTTGTCACTCCAGATGGGACCTGAAGAGTCAGCGCCCCGGTCTTGCGAGCCAGGTGGATCAGGTTCAACAACTGTGTTGTACTAAAGTCTCTGAGGTTCCCTTTTAGCGCCATCTCGACCTACCTCTGGTGAATGATCGGCTCAGAGGGGCATTCCCCGTCCGAAATGTCCCTTTGCGCCCCATGACATGGCAATGGCAACATTCGGATAGATTATACCCTGTCTCCCGGTATTAGTCAACTGTTTTAGGGTCCATCGAACGTCCATGTCCAACCAGCGCCCGCCCCAAGTTCCAGCCCTCAGCCCAACCCCTGGCATCCCATAGGCACGCACTTGGGGACTTGCAGCCGGGCGTCTAACGACGTAGACGCCTCTATCCACGCAGGCAGACAGCCGGCCGAAGGCCCTTCGAGGCGCGATGTCAATCACCAGCCCGTCAAGTTCGCACCTATGCCCTGGCATCCTCCCCTCTCCCATCCGATGGGAGCTACGGCATACCCGCCCCCGGGGCAGATTTGAACAAAGATGCCCAGGTGTGTTATAATGGGCGGCACCTGAAACGAAAGCCCGTTGACGGTAACTGGATTGCCGAGGAGGTCGGTGTCTATGAATATGGGGCACAAGAGGATTTGGAAAGCTTGGATTATGGCCGTGATCCTGGTGGTGGCTGCGTGGTATATCAACGGCTGTCTTCCCACCCAGAGCGCCAAAATAACGCCTACACCTACCAAGACCCCCAAACCGGCGAACCCGGAGCGGCCCTTGATCCCCACGGTCACCCATACGCCCCTCCCCTCTGCCACGCCAATGCCCACTCCTTCGCCTACCAGCCCACCCACCAACACACCAACCCCTGAACCGACTGAGGTCCTTGATCCGACGGCCACCCCCTGGCCTACCCTCGCGCCCGACATCTGCCCCCTGACCGGCCTGCCGGTGAGCGACCCGACGCTGTTGGAGCGGCGCCCACTGGCCATCAAGGTGCAGAACTATACGATCTCGCGGCCCCAGTTTGGCCTGCGCCAGGCCGACATCGTCTATGAGCACCTGTCCGAGGCAGGGATCACCCGCTTTACGGCCATCTATCTGTGCCAGTATGTGGACAAGGTCGGTTCTGTCCGCAGTGCCCGGTTCATTGACCTGGAAATCCCGGCCATGTACAAGAGCCTCATCGCTTACTCGGGCACCAGTCCAGGCCTGTTCCCCAAGTTCATAAACGCCGACTTTAAGGAGCGGGAGTTCTGGTATGACCGGGGCATCCACTCGGAGGGGTTCTACCGCGACAAGGACCTGCGCGCCCAAGGGGTGCCCATCGAGCACACCCTCTTTGCCCTGCCCCTCAAGATCTGGGAGATCGCCACCCAACTGGGCATCAACCAGCGTCAGGACCTGCAAGGGCTGAACTTTGCGGCCGAAGTGCCGCCGGGCGGGCAGCCGGCCACCCACATCCACATCCCCTACCCACACCGCGATATGGTTGTGGATTATTATTACGACCCGGCCAGCGGCAACTATCTCCGGTGGGATGGGAAAGAGCCCCACCTGGACGCCGTGTCGGGCGAGCAGTTATCGGTCACCAATGTCATCGTCATCTATGCCACCCACGTGGATGCCGATTTTTACGAGGACTATCCCCGGACCAACTGGCCATCGGTGCAAATCCAGTTGTGGGGCAACGGGCCGGCGGTCATTTTCCGCGACGGGCAGGCGTTTCAGGGGCTGTGGGCCCGGCCCAAGCGAGAGGATATGGTCGTCTTTCGCGATCTGACCGGCCAGGTGCCCATTCCACTAAAGCCGGGCAATACCTGGATCCAGCTCGTGCCGCTGCCCGGCCACCGCTGGAGTTTCGAGGCCACGTGGGACACTCAGGAGAAGCCGTAAAATGGTAGTGAACAAGCAGATCCGGTTGAATACCCAGGGCAACGGTCATGTGCTCGATATTACCGAGCAGGTGAGCCAACAGCTTCAAAGTTCCGGGCTGAAGAACGGCATCGTCACCCTGTTTACGCCCAGCTCTACCAGCGCCCTGACGACGACCGAGTATGAACCGGGGGTGGTGCACGATCTGCAACAGACCTTCGACCGCCTCGTCCCGCCGGACATAGACTACCGGCACAACCTGCGTTGGGGAGACGGCAACGGTCACGCTCACGTCCGCCACGCGCTGCTGGGGGCCTCGCTGACGATCCCCTTTGTCGAGGGGCGGCTGACGCTGGGCACCTGGCAGCAGATCCTCTTTGTGGACTTTGACAACCGCTCCCGCTCTCGCTCGGTTGTGGTGCAGATCATGGGCGAATGAGCGGCTACAGACCCGTTCCGATTGTTAAAGAGCGACTTCTAGCGCCCCCATCAGGCTTCAGACCCTATGTAAGGCGCAGCCAGCTACATTATAGCACAGAGATCGAGGGCCTTCAATAGGCTTTTGGTAGTAGACAAAGGTACCTGCCAGGGGCCTTTGGGGGGTAGGCTTAAGGGGGATGCAGCAGACGACGACGACGGGCGTCGGCCAACAGAGGGCCAGGGGGCACACGGGAGGCTAGGTGGAGAGGCAATGGCAGAACTGGTTACATGCCAGAGCCCGGTTGATGCCCGGCCTGCTGATGCGGTCGCCTTCCTGGGTCCGTGACCTGTTCGATCATGCCTGGGCGCCAATGCAGGCCTTGGCCCGGCAGGTGAAGCGACTGCCGGCTGCCTTGGCCGATTTTTTGCTCAGCTACAGCGGTGGGTTTGTGGCCATCTCGACCGGCGAGTCACGATATGTGCCCGGCCCGGTGCAGCTTCGTTACCGAGAGGTGCAAAACGTCGCCTTTATCTCGGTGGCAGACCTGGCCAGAGATAACGAGCTGCCCCTGCACGTCATCGGCCATCTGATAGACCACTACCTGGGCTGCGGTGGCGAGCTGCAGGGCCGTTGGCTATCCGAAGGGGGAGGGGTGACGGCGGCCTGGCAAGAGGCAGGGGAGCGCCTGCCGCGCCTGTTTGCCCTGGGCTACGGCGTAGATGAGATTGCCCGGTCTGGCGTGCGGGACTATTTTGCCCAGTCGCTGGCGATCTATTGCCGGGACCGACAGCGGTTGAATGTGGCCGACCCGCAGATCGAAAAGTGGCTGCGCAGCACCCTGTGGAACAAAACGTTCTGGCAGGGATAAGGATTAAAGGGGAACTCTGTGTACGAGAAACGGCAGGAAGCACTGCAACGGTTGCAAACTGCGAACCATGTCGAATGTGTGGCGTTGATGCCGGGGGCCAACCTGCGCTACTTTACCGGGTGGAACGTGCACCCCAGCGAGCGGCCCATCGTGACCTTTATCCCGGCTGAAGGGATGTTCACGGCCCTGTTGCCCGAACTGGAGGCGGCGGCGGCCCGATCCATTTTGCCCCGGCGGGTCCGGCTGTTCACCTACCGCGACGAGGAGGGCCACGAGACAGCCTTTCACCAGGTGGCCGAGGCGCTTGACCTGGCCGGTAAAAAGATAGGCGTCGAGTACCTGGCCATGCGCCTGCTGGAGATGCGCCGTATCGAGCAGGCAGCCCCTGGTTGTCGGTTTATGGCCACCGAGCCCTGGCTGCCCCAACTGCGCATGGCCAAAGACGAGGGTGAACTGACCTGTATGCGCCGGGCTGTCGAGATCGCCGAGCGGGCCATGCAACGCCTCCTGGAGGAACAGGCCATCCGACCGGGCCGCACCGAGCGAGAGGTGGCCGCCGATCTAAGGGTAGCCTTGCTGCGCGAGGGCAGCCAGGAAGAGGCTTTCGCGCCCATCGTCGTTGCCGGTCCGAATTCGGCACTGCCCCACGCCAGCCCTTCCGACCGGCTACTGGCCGAGGGCGACCTGGTGATCGTGGACTGGGGGGCGAGCTATCAGGGCTACCGGTCAGACATCACCCGCACCTTTGTGCTGGGCAACCCCACGCCCGAAATGATCCGCATCCACGACGCGGTGCTGGCCGCCAACCAGGCAGGTCGGCTGGCGGTTCGGCCCGGCACCACAGCCCAGGAGGTAGACCGGGCTGCCCGGCGGGCTATCGGCCTGGCAGGGTTCGGGGAATATTTCCTCCACCGTACCGGCCACGGCCTGGGGCTGGAGACCCACGAGCCGCCCTATCTGGTGGAAGGCAATCTGGATCTGCTCCGACCGGGGATGACCTTTACCGTCGAGCCGGGTGTGTACGTGCCGGGGCTGGGGGGCGTGCGCCTCGAGGACGACGTGCTGGTGACCGAAACAGGGGAAGAGACCCTGACAACGCTGCCACGGGATTTGATTTCATTGCATTTCAAGGGGTGACAAACAGTGGTAACTATCGGACAGGTCGGTCTTGGTCAATGGGGGGCGAATGTTTTCCGCAACTTTGTCAAGCTGCCTGACAGCCGCGTCAAGGTGTGCTGTGACCTGGATGAGCAGGCTCTGGGCAGAATCCGCGCCTCGCACCCCCAGGTACAGACTACCGGCGACTATGAGCAGTTGCTAGATGACCCTGAACTGGATGCAATCGTAGTGACTGCTTCGGCTACAGCCCACTACCGGCTGGCTAAAGCAGCCCTCGAACGGAACAAGCACGTTTTTGTCGAAAAACCGCTGGCCCTGCGAGTTTCTGAGGCGCAGGAGCTGGTGGAGCTGGCCGGGGCGCGAGGGCGGCGGCTCATGGTGGGCCACCTGCTGTTGTACCATCCGGTCGTGCAGCAGCTCAAAGCCTACATAGACCGAGGAGAATTGGGCCAGGTGCGCTACATCTACTCGCAACGGCTGAACCTGGGCCAGGTCCGCCGCGATGAGAATGCAATGTGGAGCCTGGCTCCGCACGACATCTCGGTGGCCCTCTATCTGCTGGACCAGGAGCCGCTCTCGGTGAGTGCCCAGGGCCGTGATTTTCTGCGCCCCGGCATCCACGACCTCGTCTTTCTGACGATGCACTTTGCCAACGGCTCGCTGATGCACTGCCACGTCAGTTGGCTGGACCCCCACAAGGTGCGGCGCTTTACCGTGGTGGGCAGCCAAAAGATGGCCGTTTTCGACGATATGGCCCCCCGCGAAAAACTGCGCATCTTTGACCAGGGAGTGGACTTTCCAGAGGTAGGATATAGCGATCTCCATACGCTGCGCTTTGGCGACATCTTTATCCCCCGCATTGACATGCGCGAGCCGCTGTACCTGGAATGCCAGCACTTTATCACCTGCATCCAGGAGGGCAAGACCCCCCTGACCGACGGGCAAAACGGCCTGGCCGTGTTGCGGGTGCTGGCCGCCGCCCAACGTTCGTTGGACCAGGGGGGGCAGCCTGTAACACTAAAGGACCTTGATGAGGAGGAAACGACATGAGCGACCCGATCGTCCACCCGACGGCACAGGTGGACAAAAGCTGCCGGCTTGGCCAGAATGTCGTGGTGATGGAGGAAGCCAAAGTGGGGCGAGGTGTGATCCTCGGCCACAATGTGATCATCTATCCGGGCACGATATTGGGTGACAACGTGACCGTGGGCGACAACAGTGTACTGGGCCGGTCGCCCAGGCCGGCCAAGACCAGCACCATCCAACGCTCAGCCGAACTTGCCCCTCTCGAAGTGGGGGCCGGCACGGCCATCGGCAGCGGCGTAGTACTCTATGCCGGCACACGCATCGGTCAGGACTGCCTGGTCGCCGATCAATCGTTCGTCCGCGAGAAATGCACCATCGGCGACGCCGTGATCATCGGCCGGGGGGTCACGGTGGAGAATGAGACCAGCATCGGCAGTTTTACCAAGATCCAGTCCCAGGCATACATCACCGCCTGGACAACCATTGAAGAGGATGTATTCATCGCCCCGTGTGTGGTGACCACCAACGATAACTTTATGGGCCGCACCGCCGAGCGGTTCAAGTATCGCAAGGGGCCGACTATCCGGCGCGGGGCGCGGGTGGGGGCCAATACCACGTTGCTGCCAGGCGTGACCATCGGCCGTGAGGCGTTCGTGGCTGCCGGCTCGGTCGTCACCCGCGACGTGCCGGATGCGACGCTGGTGATGGGCAGCCCGGCGCGCCCGGTGCGGGCCGTGCCGGAACGGGAGTTTGTGGAAAACCAATAAAAAATCCTTGACAAGTTTGAGTGATTTATGGACTCTGATGAAACCTGTGGAGGAACATGAATATTCCAATCCTGGACCTCAAAGCGCAATATCTGGCCCACCGCCAGGAGATTGATACCGCTATCCTGGGCGTCATTGATGCCGGACACTTTATCCTGGGGCCGAATGTCAAGGCCCTGGAGGAGGAGGTCGCGGCCTATGTGGGCTGCCGGTTTGGCATCGGCGTCGCTTCGGGGACCGACGCTCTGCGGCTGGCTCTGGCCGCCCTGGAGATCGGGCCGGGCGATGAGGTGATCACCACCCCCTTTACCTTTGTGGCGACGGCCAATACGGTTTCACACGCCGGCGCAACGCCGGTCTTTGTGGATATAGACCCCCGCACCTTCAACCTGGATCCCGATCTGGTGGAAAAGGCAATCACACCTCGGACAAAAGCCATCGTGCCCGTCCATCTCTTTGGCCAGACCGCCGAGATGGAACCGCTTAGGGCGATTGCGCGCCGGCATGGCCTCCGCATCATCGAAGACGCAGCGCAGGCCATCGGCGCAGAGGAAGCCGGGCAGCGGGCCGGCTCCCTGGGCGACATCGGTTGCTTTAGCTTTTATCCCACCAAGAACCTGGGCGCCTACGGCGATGGCGGCATGGTCACCACCAATGATGCAGACCTGGCCGAACGGGTAGACATGCTGCGCCGCCACGGGAGCAAGAAAAAGTATTACAACGAAATCCTGGGCTTCAATAGCCGGCTGGATGAGATCCAGGCGGCCTTGCTGCGGGTCAAGCTCCGCTACCTGGACGAGTGGACAGAAAATCGGCAGCGGGTGGCGCGCCGATACAACGAACTTTTGGCCGGGTTGCCGGTTGAGACGCCCTACGAGCGACCGAACGTCCGGCATGTATACCACCAGTACACCATCCGCGCCCCGCGCCGTGATGAGCTGCAAGCCCACCTCAAAGCGCAGGGCATCGGCACGATGGTCTATTATCCGGTGCCGTTGCACCGGCTGCCGCTCTACGCCGGCCTGGGTTACGGGGAGGGCAGCCTGCCGGTCAGCGAACAGGCGGCGCGGGAGGTGCTGTCGTTGCCGATGTACCCGGAGCTGACAGACGAACAGGTTGAGAGGGTGGCCGAAGCCGTTGGGCGTTTCTATGGTCAGGAATGATGGGCGGCCAGATGGCGCTGAGGAACGGTCGGGGATCGCCGACGGGCATACCAGATTTGACCTGTCTAGAGGAGAGCATCGAGATAACCAGAGAGCCATCGCCGAGCCTGCCGGAGGTGTGGGCGGAAGGGACCCGCTTCATCGTGGTTTTCCCGGAGGGGAATTGATGGTGGGCTTGCGGACAGTGGTGCGTGAATCGATCGAACGGCTCAATAGCTGGCTCGTTGAGAATGGCTGGGCTGGCTACGACCCGTACGATCTGCCGGGCCTGGCAGTGTTCATCAGGCCGGCCAGCGGGCCCTCCCGGCTCTTTCGCCGCCTAGTCCTCCGGGCCGGGTACTATTTTCCGCGCCTGCTGCGCCGATCCTTTGGCATACCGAAAACGATTAACGCCAAGGGAATGGGCCTGTTCGCTGAGGGTTATCGCCTGCTCTACGAGGCCACCGGCCAAGACGACTATCTGCAGCGGGCCCGGGAAGCATTGGCATGGCTTGAAGCACACTCCTGCCCTGGATACGCCGGCTACTGCTGGGGCTATCCCTTTGATTGGCGTTCGCGGGTGTTGATCCCCGCAGGGACACCTTCGAGCGTGGTTTCGGCGACGGTGGGGCATGCTTTCTGGGGATTCTTCCAGATGACGGGAGAGCAGCGCTATCTGGATATCTGTCGGAGCATCTGCGAGTTTTTTGTCCAAAACCTGAACATCAAACGCTTCGCCGGGGACCGCATCTGCTTCAGTTATACGCCGATCGATGACTTTTGCGTGCACAACGCCAATCTGTTCGTTGCCGAGTTCCTGGTACGGGTCGGTTTGGCAGCGAGCCAGGACTGCTACCTGGACCTGGGCCGGCAGGCGGCCCGCTATACCGTGAGCCAGCAGAACGATGATGGCTCCATCTGTTACTGGAGCCGGGATCAGGAGCCCAAGTGCCGCATCGATCACTATCACAGCGGGTTCGAGATCCGCTGCCTCTACGGCCTGTGGAAGTCCACGGCCGACGCCCGTATCGGCCAGGCGTTGCGGGCATACTATACCTTTTACCAGGACCGGTTGTTCCAGGACCGGATGGTGCCCAAAATGACACCGGAGCGACTCTATCCGATCGACATTCACAGCTGCGCGGAGGCTGTTCTGTGTCACAGTACACTGGCCCCCGATTTCGCCGAGGCCTGGGATTATCTGCAGCGCAGCGTTCCCTGGATTCTTCAACAGATGCAGCATCGGGAAGGTTGGTTCATCTACCGAATTGATCGTTTGCCCGGAGGCATTTGCCATCGGCTCAACATTCCCTATGTCCGTTGGGGACAGGCCTGGATGCTGCTGTCCTTGGCGACGTTGCTCAAGAGGTTGGAGAGCGCCGATGAAGCAACTGTACATTCGTAGCGGACGAGTAGTTTTGGTGGAGGTACCTCCCCCGCCGTTGGACGCAGGCGGTATCCTGGTCAACGTGCAGGCAGCCGCTATCAGCGTAGGGACGGAGGGTCGCAGTGTGCAGAGCTCCCGACTGCGGCCGGTGCAACAGATGCTCCATTCGCCTTCCTTTCGCAGTGAGGTATGGAGAAGGTTGCGAGGAGGGACCTTATGGTCAACGGCCAAGCGACAGCTGGGCCTGGGTGCGCCTACCTCGCCGCCGCGTCTTTCGTTGGGCGTGCCGACCGGCTATAGCTGTGCCGGGCAGGTCCTGGAGGTGGGGGAACGAGTTCGAGACATCCAACCGGGCGAGCGGGTGGCCTGTGCCGGTTCGCCCCATGCCGAGATCGTTCAGGTTCCCCAGAACCTCTTTGTCCCCATTCCCGACGGCGTGAGCGAGGTCGAAGCGGCTTTTGTCGCCTTGGGCAGCATTGCCCTGCACAGCGTGCACCAGGCCGAGGTGCGCTGCGGCGAGACAGTGGTGGTCATGGGGCTGGGAGTGATCGGGCAGTTGGTGGAGCAGCTGGCGCGGGCCAGCGGTGCGCGGACGGTCGTGGCCGATTTGCTTCCGGAGCGATTGGAGCTGGCGCGTCGGCTAGGAGCACACCTGGCGCTCCATCCAACCGGCGCGGGGATGCAGGAAGAGGTGCTGGCCTTTACCGCCGGCCTGGGGGCCGACGCCGTCCTTATGTGTATGGGGGGCGAGTCGGCCCGGCCCATACAGCAAGCCCTGGACCTGGTCCGCGAGCGGGGCCGGCTGGTGGTGGTCGGCACGCCGGCGCTGAACATCCCTCGCGGCCCGTTTTATCAAAAGGAGGTCGAGCTGCGCATCGCTCGCTCCTATGGGCCCGGGCGGTATGACCCGGCCTACGAGGAAGAGGGTCAAGATTACCCGGCTGCGTACGTCCGCTGGACCGAACGCCGCAACATGGCCGAATTTCTGCGGCTGGTGGCCGAGAAGCGGGTGAACGTGGCCTCCCTGATCACCCACCGGTTCCCCTTCGAGCAAGCCGGCCAGGCCTACGAGACGGCCTTGAGCGGAGATCGCACCAGCCTGGGTATTGTTCTGCTTCGTGAGGCGGCTGAGCCTCGGACTACGCCCCTGCCGGCGCCCATGCCGTCCACCCGTCCATTGGGAGTCGCCGTCGTCGGGGCGGGCTCCTTCGCCCGATCGTTTCACCTGCCCAACGCAGCGCGCTCGCCGCAGGTCAAACTGCGCGCGGTGGTCGACAAAGAAGCGCAGCACGCCAGACAGGTGGCGGCAGAATTCGGCGCAGAGATGGGCACCGCAGATTTTGAAGGTGTCCTCCATGACCCTGCGGTGGATCTGGTCATTATCACCACGCCGCACAACCTGCATGCGCCCCAGACGATCGCCGCCCTGGAGGCCGGCAAGGCCGTCTTCTGCGAGAAGCCGGTCGGCATGACGCCGGCGGAGGTCGAGCAGGTTGTCGAGACGGTGCAGCGGACCGGGCGTTTCTACGCCATCGGCTTCAACCGACGCTTTGCCCCGACCATCATCCGGGCGCGGGAACTGCTGGCCGGGCGCAAAGGGCCCCTGGTGCTCAACTATCGGGTGATGGGGACCTTTGTCCCGGCCGACCACTGGATCTATGACCCGGTGCGGGGCGGCGGGCGCATCGTTGGCGAGATGTGCCACTTTTTCGACCTGCTGTGCTACCTGGTCGACAGCCCCCCGCTACGGCTGACCGCCGTTGGCGGCACGCTGAGCCATCCGGGAACCGATTTGGCCGACAACCTGGTCTGCACCTTGACCTTTGCCGACGGCTCGATCGCCTCCCTGGTTTACGGCGATCTTGGGGAGCGGCAGTTTCCCAAGGAGCGGCTGGAGGTCTTTGCCGGGGAGGGCGTGTTGGTGGTGGACGACTTTGTCGCGCTGCAGGTCGAGGGCTTTTCGCGGCAGCGCGGCATGCGCCTGCCGCGGAGCGACAAGGGCCATCGGGCCGAGCTGGAGGCGATTGTCGCGGCCGTTCGTCAGGGGCACCCGTCGCCAATCGGTGTCGAAGAGGGCCGGCTGGCTATGCAGTGCGCCTTTGAGACGGTGCAGCAGCTTCTGGCGAGGCCTTCAGAACAACTTGGGAAATAGCTGCTTTTGAAGGTGAGAGGACGCGATGGATACGTTGAAGAGGGTTGTCAGGGTAGCCATTCCTGCCTTGGTGCCGTTCCCGTTCGTCTACGGGTGGAGCTTTAGCCGGGCCTATCGCACGCTGATGCGCAGCCAGTGGGATTCGCTGGACCAGTTGCAGGAGCTCCAGTTGACCAAGCTCCGCCGCATCGCACAGCAGGCCTATCTTCACGTCCCGTTCTACCGGCAGGCATTCGAGGCACGGGCTCTCCACCCGGATGATTTTACATCGCTCGATGCATTGGCAGCCCTTCCACTGATTGAGAAAAAGACGCTGCGCGACCATTTTGACCGCCTGGTGGCGGACAACGCCTCGCGATACCGCCCGCGCCTGAGCAACACCAGTGGCTCGACAGGCATCCCGCAGAAATTCCTCCTCGATCGGAACAACCTGGCCTTTGAGCAGGCCACAATGTGGCGGCATTTTGACTGGGCGGGATATCGCTATGGGCAACGGATGGCCGTCCTTCGTGGCCGGGTGGTGCCGGACGACAGGTTCTTCTACCAGCCGGACGGGACGACGATGGTGATGTCCTCTTTCAAGCTCAAGCGTGAGACCGTCGATCACTATGTGGCTGCACTCCGGCAGTTCAGGCCGGTCCTGATCAGGGCCTATCCCTCGGTCCTATACTTCCTGGCGAGATTGCTGGAGCAGCGCGGCGTGGACGACATCCGAACCCGTTCGATCATCACGGCCTCTGAGACGCTGTTGCCCCACCAGCGGGCCTGTATAGAGCGCGTTTTTGGCTGCCGGGTGTATGATTGGTACGGAAGCGGTGAGCATGTGGCGGTCATCAGCCAGTGTCCGGCGGGCCAGTACCATGTGCACATGGAGTATGGGATTGTCGAGTATGTCGAGCGCCCCGAATTCAGCCGCGATGGCGAGATCGCCTATGAGATCGTGTGCACGGGGTTGAACAACTTCTCGATGCCGTTGCTGCGCTACAAGATCGGGGACATCGTCCGCATTCGGCACGGTGAACGATGCACTTGTGGAAGAGCGTTCCCCGTGGTGTTCGCTATCGAGGGGCGCTTGGACGATGTACTGGTGACACCTGATGGTCGGGTTATCCCGGCCTCCGGAATGACTCTGGCCTTTGAGTTCAGCGAGAACATCGCCCAGGCTCAGTTGTACCAGGAATGTGTGGACGAACTGGTCATTCGGGTGGTCAAGACAGATCGCTACTCGGACCAGGATCATCAGTTCATGCTGACCCAGGTTCGCAATCGACTGGGCAGCGATATCCGTATCCGGGTCGATTTTGTCCCCGAGATCGAACGGTTGCCCTCGGGCAAACAGCCCTTTGCGATTTCCAAAGTCAGTCTGGACCGGGCGTGGTAGTTGGCGGGGGTATGACCGGACGGGAGCGTTGGGCAGGCGCATGACGAGGTGGCCGATAATGCGAGTGCTGATGACAGGTCCCGGGTATGGCCACAATATCCAGCCCTGGCTGGAGTACTACGAGAATAGGTCGCCAGGGCACCAGTTGTTCTTTCTGTGCAACGAATTCAAGTTTGAGAGGAGAGACTTCCCCCACATCCATGTCCTCGAGTATGGTGGCAGGCGCGGACGCCTCATCAGAACGTTGCTCTCCTTGAGGAAGGAGCGTTTTGACGTATTGTACATCCATGGCGCTTTCAGTCCCAGCCATGCCTTGTTGCTCCTGTATCTTGTCAACTGCAAGCGCTCGGTCGTCAATGTGTGGGGATACAGTGTGCTAGAGCGAGCTCGCTCCGCTGCCCTAGGCAAGAGATTCCTGTTCAGGCATGTCTTGGGCCGGGTTGACAATGTCTTCTTGAACTGGCATGGCACAAAGGCTCGTTTTGAATCGTACTTTCCGCATCTCCGACAGAAGGCAGTTTTGACACCGTGGGGGTTGCACAACGATTGGTTTCAGGGGGGAAATGTACGAGAACCAAGCGAGTTCACGCGGAATTTTCTTGCTCGCATTTCCCCAGGTGCGAGAGTCTGCTTCTGGCCAAAATCCCTCGTTCGGCCGAACCGGTTCGATCTCGTGATTGCTGCGTTGGACCGGATCAAGTCGGCAGACCCAGACTTGTTGGGCGACTTTGTCCTCTATATCTGGCCGGGCAATGTAGGAGACGACGCCTATCGCTCCGAACTGAATGCCATGGTCAGAGATATGCAACTCCAACGCCATATCGTGTTTGTGGACCACCCCTATGTGGCCTTTGCCGATATGTATCACCTTTGGCAGAGGGCAGATTTTGGCCTCAATATAGCGGATTACGACCAGTTGTCAACGACAGTCCTCGAGCCCATGCTTCTGAGAAAAGATGTGCTGTTGTCCGACATCGAGGCCTATCGGTTCCTGAACGAGGAGTACAGCTTGGGCCTGGAACTGGTCAGAAATGAGGTCGAGGAGGTCGCCGCCGGGTTGCGGCGGATGCTCGTCGGGAGCCACCGGCCGAGCCAGGCTCTTTTGGATCACAGGCGTCGCGTGGTCGAACGCGAGTTTCGATTTGACACCAACGTGGACAAGATCATGGACTTTTTGGCAGAACGGACTCAGGTTGCAGAATAGGAAGAAGACGATGAAAGCGGTTATTTTGGCTGGCGGGCTAGGCACTCGGTTGCGCCCGTTCACCGAGGTGATTCCGAAGCCCCTGTTGCCGATCGGTGAAAAGTCCATCATGGAGGTCCAGATCGGCTTTCTTGCCCGATACGGCTTCGACCACATCTATGTGGCGACGAACTACATGGCAGACTACATCGAGGCCTTTTTCGGCGACGGTTCTCGGTTGGGGGTAAGGATCACCTATAGCCGGGAAGGGAAACCGTTGGGCACGGCTGGCCCGTTGTCCCTGCTCAGGGAGGAGCTCGTTGAGCCGTTTATCCTGATGAATGGTGACATCTTGACCAAACTGGACTTTGCTGCTTTCTACAGTTTCGGCTTACATCAGGAGGCCGACCTGACGATTGCCACCAAGATCATTACCACTCCCTTTCGTTTTGGGAACGTCATCATCGACGAGCAAGGGTATGTGGTCGACGTGGAAGAAAAGCCGGAGTTCAGGCTAGAGATTCTGGCCGGCATCTATTTCCTCCGCCCGGCCGTGCTCGGGCTGATTCCGGACAATCAGTACTACGGGATGGACCAGTTGATCAAACGCATGCTTGCCGAACGACGGCCGATTGCCAGATACCTGATCCAGGAGTACTGGCTGGACATCGGACAGGTCGAGGATTACAGCAAGGCAAAAGAGGCCTATGCAGAACATTTCACCTAGCGTTCGATTGCGTTGACAGGGCTGTCGTCCAGGAACCTACACAGGAGGACCAAGATGCAAGACCTTGTGATCTTGGGGGCGGGTGGGCTGGCACGTGAGGTCGCCTTCCTCATTGAGGAGATCAATCGGGTCACCCCCACGTGGAATCTGCTGGGCTTTGTTGTGGCAGATCGGCAGCTGGTGGGGAGTCAGGTGGGCAAGTACACGGTCATTTGCGCCGAGGATGATCTGCTGGGGATGCACACGGCGGCTGTGATCGGCATCGGGAATCCGCGCACCGTCGAGAAAATCGCCAGACGTCTTGGGGATTGCCCTAATCTCTCCTTCCCCAATTTGGTCCACCCGAGGACAATATGGGATCAGGAGCGCGTTGTCCTGGGTAGGGGGAATGTCATTTGTGCCGGCAGCATATTCACTACCGACATCCAGATCGGCTCCTTCAATTGCCTCAATCCGAACTGTACCTACGGCCATGATGTCAAGATCGGCAACTATTGTGTGTTTCTCCCCAGTGCAACCATCTCTGGCGGAGTAGTTATCAGAGATGCTTGTCTGATTGGGGCCGGGGCGACGATCCTCCAGTATCTGCAGATCGGTGACGGTGCAACTGTTGGAGCAGGGGCTGTCGTCACCAAAGATGTGGCATCTGGGGCTACCGTCGTTGGTGTTCCGGCCAAACCGATTCCTGCGAAGGGATAAGGTCGGCAACATGACCGTTAGCAGGGTGGTGCTACTCGATGGTGCCGCTCAGGGAGGTGCGAGTTGAATTGGTGTGGCAGGCGGGTCCTCGTGACAGGAGCCGGTGGGTTCATTGGGAGCCATTTGACAGAAAGGCTAGTCGCGCTCGGAGCAACTACGCGGGCATTCGTCCACTACAACGCCTTGGGGAGTTGGGGCTGGCTTGACCACTCGGTGGTCCGCGACAGCGTGGAGGTGATTGCCGGCGACATCTGTGACCGCGATAGCCTGCGTCCTGCGCTGCAAGATGTAGAGATTGTCTTCCATTTGGCAGCCCTTATCGGCATTCCATATTCTTACTATGCACCGGCATCCTATGTACGGACCAATGTAGAAGGCACCTTGAACGTGCTGCAGGTAGCACGCGAGATGGGTGTAGGGCGGGTCGTGCATACGTCGACGAGCGAGGTATACGGCACGGCGCGGTATGTGCCCATCGACGAGGACCATCCCTTGCAGGGCCAGTCGCCCTATGCGGCCAGCAAAATTGGGGCGGACAAGATGGCCGAAGCTTTTTACCTGTCCTACGATCTGCCGGTCGTCATCGTGCGGCCGTTCAATACCTTCGGCCCACGTCAATCAGCCCGGGCCATTATTCCGACCATCATTGCCCAGTGTTTGACGGGCGAGGTGGTTCGGTTGGGCAGCCTCCACCCCACGCGGGATATGAACTATGTGGCCAACACGGTGGATGGCTTTATCCGGGCGGCGGAGGAACCGGCGGCGATTGGGGAAACGATCAACCTGGGATCGGGAAAAGAGATCAGTGTGGGAGACCTGGCCCAATTGATCATCCGTCTGAGCGGTCGGTCGGTGACAGTGGAATATGAGGAAGAGCGCACCCGTCCGGCAGGAAGCGAGGTCGAGCGCCTTCTGGCCGATAGCACAAAGGCGGCCAGACTGCTGGATTGGAAACCAGGGGTTGATCTGGAAAGCGGTCTGCGTTTGACCCTTGCATGGATGGAAGATCATCTAGGGAGGTATCGGGCCGATGTCTACAACGTCTAGGACTGAAGCTGCCCCGGCAGAGGGGCATGATTTCATTCCCCTGGCCGTCCCTGAGATCCGTAGCAACGAGTGGCGGTATCTCAAAGAGTGTTTGGACACGAATTGGGTCTCTTATTTGGGGCCCTTCGTGTCGCGCTTTGAGGAGGAATTGGCCGCCAAGACCGGGGCCGGGCATGTTGTATCCACAATCAGCGGTACTGCTGCGCTTCACATCTGTCTGTTGTTGGCTGGTGTGGGGCGGGATGACGAAGTGGTCATGCCTGGCATCACCTTTGTTGCCCCGGCAAACGCCGTACGCTACTGCAATGCGTGGCCGACCTTTGTTGACATCAGCGAGAACGACTGGCAGCTTGATATCGGGAAGTTATCCGAGTTCCTGGCCCAGCATTGCACCAGGCGCGATGGGCGTCTGTACAACCGGGTAACGGGGCGGCGTATTGCAGCGATCCTGCCCGTCCATATCTTGGGGGGCATGGCCGACATAGACGCTGTGGCCGAGCTAGCCGAAGAGTACGCCTTACCGCTCGTGGAAGACGCGGCTGAGTGCCTCGGTGCGACTTACCAGGGTCGCCCGATCGGGGCACCGCTGCCGTCGGCTTGTCCGCCCCTACGGCTGGTGACAACCAGCTTCAACGGCAACAAGATCATTACTACGGGCGGTGGCGGGGCGATCTTGACCAACGATGCCGATTTGGCGGCCCAGGCCAAACACCTGACCACCACGGCCAAGGCGGACAAGGTCGAGTTCTTCCACGATCGGGTAGGCTACAATTACCGCCTGACGAACATCGCCGCCGCCCTGGGCGTTGCCCAGTTGGAGGTGCTGGAGGAGTATGTGGAGATCAAACGCTCCATCGCCAGCCGATACACTGAGGCCTTTACGGGCAATGGGGCGATTGTAACCCACCGTGAACCGGCAAATTGCCGTAGCACGTTCTGGTTGTATTCGGTGATGCTAGATCGTCCCAGTCGCCCGGTCATCGACGAACTTGGCCGTATCGGCATTATGAGCCGGCCGATCTGGATGCCTATCTATCGACTGCCGCCCTTCCAGGATGGCTGCATGGCCTACCGCTGCGACTTTGCCGAGGAGTTTTATCGGAGGGCATTGAGCCTGCCCAGCAGTGTGGGTTTGCGGAAAGATCAGCAAGACCGGGTGATCGAAAGTCTTGGCCGGTTGCTGAATGGCGCGTGAGTATGGACCGGGCATCGTTGAGCCCCATCAGCCAGAGGAGGAGAAACCGGGTCGTCCGGAGGTTGGGAATTTGCGGTCGTGCCTGGTTCGCGTCGGCTTGTGAGACAAGAGGATGATGCAACCCATGGTTTCCGCCACCGGATGCCCGTTGCACTGACGCAACCGGCGGAGGTTCATCATGTTCAGACAAGTTACTCATCTTGGCAAAGACTCGGTCATCTACGGCCTGGGGCAGGCACTCCAGCGCCTGGCGAGTTTCTTTCTGATCCCTTTGTATACGGCTTATTATACCACGGCTGAGTTCGGGGTCCAGGAGATCCTCATCAACACGAGCTCAGTCTTGACCGCAATCCTGGGGCTGGGATTGATCTCGGCGACCTATCGCTCCTACTTTATGTACGACGAAGAAGAGCGTCGTCTGGATATTATCAGGACTGCCCTTACCGTCTTTGCCGTCTTTTCTCTGGCCGTCGGTTGCGTTCTCATTCCCCTTGCCCGGCCACTCAGCGCGCTGCTGCTGTCTGATGCATCGTACTCTGCCCTCTTCGTTGTGATGGTGGTCTTTGTCATGCTGTCGAACGTTGTATCCCTGCCATTTGCCATACTCCGTGCGCGTGGACAGTCGGTGCGCTTTGTGATCTACTCCTTGGTCCAGTTCCTTGCCAATATGGGGGTGACGATCTTCCTGGTTGCCGGTTTGGGCCGTGGCGTACGCGGCAATTTGGAAGGCAACGTGGTAGGACAAATCGTGGCCCTGCTTCTCTTCGCCACTTCGCTGTGGGAGCTGCGCAAGGCGCGTTTCTCATGGCGAGATCTGAAGGACATGTTAGCCTTTGGTCTCCCGCTTGTGCCCGCCATGCTCGGTTCACTCAGCCTGACGGTCGCGGACCGCTATTTCTTGCGTGCCTTTTCGAACTTTGAAGAGGTTGGGGTTTACGCGTTGGGATACAAGATCGGTATGGTTATCCAGGTCTTTGTCGTGACGCCTTTTGCCCTCAGTTGGGGCCCGGTAATGTGGTCTGTGGCAGGCAAGCCTTACGCCAGGAAATTCTATGCCAAGGTGCTGACGTACTTTAGCGCCGTTGCCCTGTATCTGGCATTGGCCGTATCGCTGTTCGGCCCCGAGATGGTCCGCTTGTTGAGCCGGCAGGAGGCGTATTGGGGGGCCTGGCGTGTGCTTCCACTCATTACCCTGTCCTATGTCCTGTACGGCGCATACTACCAGGTTAGCGTGGGATTGAACCTTCGTAAGAAGACGCAATACCTTTCCGTTGTTGTGGTTGGGGCGGCAGCCGTGAACCTGCTGCTGAATTTTCTACTGATCCCTCCGTGGGGTATGATGGGGGCGGCTGTCGCGACATTGGCCTCCTACCTGCTCCTCGCTGTTGTTGCGGCAATTGTTTCGCAGTGTTTCTACCCCTTTCCGTACGAATGGATCCGTCTCCTGAAGCTGGTTCTGGTCTTGGGGCTCTGTTATGGAGCGGGCCGGTTGATTCCCCAATCCGCCCTATCCCTTACGACTGTGCTCAAGCTGGTTCTGCTGTTCATGTGCCCGATCGTCCTGTGGCTGATCCGGTTCTTTTCCGCTGAGGAGTTGAAGCGCGCGCGAGAGCTTGGGGAACGTGGGTGGAATGGATTGGCTGCTCTCTTGCGGCGTCGCTCGGTGATGCGCTCCTGAGAGGAGGATGGCTGTGCGCATTGGGATGGTCCTGCAATATCCTTACCCGGCCGACATCCGAGTGAACAAGGAGGTGCGCGCTCTGCTCGGTGCCGGGTACGCGGTCCACTTGCTAGCCTATTCTCGTGGTCGGGCAGAACCGTACGACGAGGACCTGGGCGGCCTGGGGGTCCACCGCATTCCCCCAGAGCGCTGGCAACTCGGCCCGGCCGGCCGCCTGTGGAACGCCCTGCGCTTCTCCTTCGCCTTCCACGACGGCTACTGGGCCGGTCAGATCGAGCGATTCGCCCGCGATCAGGCGGTTGACGTGCTGCACGTCCACGACTTGCCGTTGGTGGGGACGGCCGTCGCGGTGGGCCGGCGGTTGGGCATTCCGGTGGTGGCCGACCTGCACGAGAACATGCCGGCGGCAATCCACATTGGCCGCTCCTCGCTCTCGCCGCTGAAACGGCTGATCCACGCTGTGGTGCGCAACGACCATCTCTGGCGGCGCTACGAGCGGCGCATCCTGCCCCACTGCGCACGGGCCATCGTGGTTGTGCCCGAGGCTGCCGAACGCCTGATCCGCTATGGCCTTTCGCCTGAACAGGTGGTCCTGGTCTCCAATACAGAGGACGAGACAACCTTTGTAGGGGGACCGCCCGACCCCGAAATCCAGCAGCGCTACCAGGGCCAGTGGGTGCTCAGCTATGTCGGAGGGATCGGTCCCCATCGGGGAATCGACACGGCGATTCGGGCCCTGCCGCTGGCCGCTCCCTACATCCCCAACCTCCACTTGTTGATTGTGGGGGTCAGGCGCGACAAGCAGTTCCGAGCGCTGGAACGGCTGATCCGACGGGTTGGAGCTGAGCGGTGGATAGAGGTGATCGGTTGGCAACCCTTTGACAAGGTCAACTCCTACATCGCCGTCAGCGCCGCCTGCCTGGTTCCACACAACGCCTGCGAGCACACCCACACCACCGTGCCGCACAAGTTGTTTCAGGCCATGATCGCCGGTAAGCCGGTCGTTGTGAGCGACGTGCGCCCGCTGAAGCGCATCGTGGAGGAGACGCAGAGCGGGCTGGTTTTTGAAGCGGGCAACGCCGAAAGCCTGGCCCGCGTGTTGGTCCGATTGTCTCGCGACCCCGACCTGGTGCAGCAGTTGGGGCACAACGGACAGCAGGCGGCCAGGGGCCCCTATGCCTGGCGACACGATGCCGCCAGGCTGGTCGCCATGTACCAGGAGTTGGATCATTGGCTGCGGTAACCCGTTCCGATCGGCCTGATCGTTCCGCGCGCATCTGTGTGCTGACTTCGGTTCACAAGCCGTTTGACGTCCGCATTTTCCACCGGGAGTGCTGTGCTCTGCAGCAAGCCGGGTACGACGTCACGCTGGTTGCGCCGGCCGACTTCAGGCGGCAAGAGCGCGCTGGAGTGGAGGTTTTGGGGGTGAAACCGGCCAGTGGCCGCTGGCGGCGCCCGCTCGTCTGGTGGCGGCTCTTGCGGCAGGCCTTGCGCCTCCGCCCCGAGGTGGTGCACATGCACGACCCTGAACTGCTGCTCCTGGTACCTTGGCTGCGCCTGGTGCTGGGCCGGCGGGTGCGAGTCGTTTTCGATGTCCACGAGTACTTTGTGGATTCGTTGGCGGTTAAACACTGGATCCCCGGCCCACTGCGGCCGGCCGTGACCTGGGTTGCGCGTCGGGCCGAACGCCTGCTCGTGCGCCGATTGGATGGGCTGGTCCTGGCTGTGGAGGGCCAGGCGCCGTTGTACGACTACTTCCGGGGCCCGGTGGTGGTGGTGCGCAACCTGCCG
>FWWM01001326.1_pt1 | contig 74937 bp, 63 predicted proteins | sample 2228351 | NCBI WGS metagenome assembly FWWM01 (sample SAMEA103939774, study PRJEB20133) | metagenome | reverse complement strand
GTCGATGCCGGGGAGATGGTGGTCGATCAACACCATTGGGATGCGGCGGTCCTTGCGAGTTGTCAAGAGGGGCACTCAAGGAGGGGCGGGCGTGGGGGGATTGGATCCGGTCAGGGTTCTGAAGCCCTGGTGGGGGGCCTTGGTCTGGGGCCTTCGGATCTGGCGCGGGCGGCGGTCCGCATTCAGCGGGGCAAGGCGGCCGGAATCCAGCGGCCTCCGGCTTGGGCTGAGGGCCTTTTCCCGCAACAGCTCGCCTGCGATATGCTCGGCCGTATACGCCGGGAAGAGAAGACTCGGGGTCTTCGCGAGATTTTGAGCCGTCTTGTTCCTCGCCTCTTCCGGCGGCCGGTCTGGTTCAGCCGGACGTTGGTCCGAGGGGATTCTGAGGCGTGGGTCGCATCTTGGTCATGGGCCGGTAGCTTGTCCCTGTTTGCTACTGAACGGCGGGCAGGGAGGCTCTCCGGTCTGTCGCGGGCAGGGTTTCGGGCGCCTCGCTGTTCTGGGGAGGCCGGATAAGGGCTCGCCGCTCTGCCCTCCCACGGAGGGCCGTCCTTTAGGGAGCGCTTTTCAGCACGAGGGGGATATACATTTTACATGGCCCGTCCACGCACATGCTGACGTTATAACTGGGCCAGCCGTAATCACTGAGCCAGAAATTGCCGTAGGCGGAGGTGACATAGATATCGAAACGGATGGTATAAGCTCCGGATCCCCAGTTGGGGATGTTCTGGAGGGTCAGGTTCACCGTTGGGGAGGGGTCACCCTTAGGGGTCCCACACATCGAGGCCGACCCACTGCCGGTGACCTCTCCGTGTCCGGTCTTGGCCCAGCGATACCGCAGTTCGTAGCTGAAGTGGGGATAGCCACAGATCCAGTCGGAGATGCCTGTGTTTTGCACCTTCACCGAGATGGGATAAGCCCCGCCGTGAGACATCGCGGGAGGACGGTTGTCTGGCGTGCCCCAGTTGATCTGCAAGGGGTTCCAGCGGTAGGACGGGGTGAGCAGAGCATTGTTGTTGCCTGCATCGCGCAGATGGACACCCGTGTAGTAGTGCACCAGGATCTGTTCGACTCGTTCCCAACGCACGCTCCAGGCGCCCAGGTCTCGATTCATGTTGAAGCTCAGATTGCCTCGTGCCCAGCGGCTGGCTCCCTTCTGGCTCATGCCGTGACCATGCCCGTCTTGAACGATGTCTGGGTGGGAGCTGATGGGATCATCGACGGCGATCAGGTAAGGCTGTCCGCCTGAGACTGTGCGATTGCGGATGTCGGCGAAGTACTCGGTGAAGGCTGGCCAGTCATCGTTGGGATAGGCGCCGTAGGAGATGTAGTAGCGAGGGGCGACGGCGCTGCAGACGATTCGCTGGTCGTTGTTGAGGTTTGTGCTGGCACAAGGGTTATTTGGGTTGTCGGGGAAGTTCGGGGAGGCTGCCGACGGAAGGGCTTCAAAGGCATAGGGGACGAAGACCTGGAACTGGGTGGAGTTGTTGATAGCGCTCCCTTGGCGGATGTGCCAGTAGGCATAAGAGCGGGCGGCGATGGCTTGGGCCTGGATAGCGGTAGGGTGGAAGGCCTTGACCGAGACTTCTTTGGGCACCACATCCAAAAGATAATCCGTCTCAATGGGAATGGTGACAGGGTTGGCAGAGTAAGGATAAGAGTAACTGGAAATAGCAGTACAACCGTAAGAAGTATCACCAGAGGAACAGAGCGTGTAAGAAGGATCAATACTCCCATCCCCTCTCAGATGATACACCCAAACCGTGATTGAGGAAGGCGGTGAATATGCATTAGATGGTTTCGCCTCGGACGTATGTGAGACGGTCGCCATGATCACCGCAATCAGGAGCGAAACTGTTAGAGAGCGTCTCATGGCTGACCCCCCTCAACGCTTCCGTGATCTACTGCTATGACGCATAGCCGGTCTTCTGCAGTAGGTGGATCTGTTTGTAAGGGTTTAGGACAAAGCACGCCTAGTTGCAGGTCATCCTGCGACCACGCTAGTGATCCTCCCCAGGGTCCACCGAAGTACCAACTAGGAAGCAGGGGGCGAAATTCGCTAGTTGCGATCCCTGTAAGATACAACTGATCAAATGAAGCCCCCATTTCATCTACCTTCGCGGTAACCAGGACAACTATATCCCGGCTATTGGAAGCCCAAGCTAGGTCGGTCACGTAGTAGTGTCCTGGCTCTATGTACCACTCAGGATGCGTCGAACGCAATTCACCTGTAGATATATCTAAGAGCGTCAGGTCGGTAAATCCCACAGGGGTCTCACCGATGGTCGTTAACATAGCCAGGTAACGCCCATTGGGGCTCCACTGCGCATAGAAGGCCCAGCGCTTGCCATAGCGGGCTTCACTTTCTTCGAAACCGAGATCCACTTCGCAGATTTGCCCGGAAGGCAGGTCAACCAAGTAGAAACCAGTGTCGTTGTAGAAAGCAATCTGATTGCCGGATGGGGACCAGACAGTTCGATACGGCTCCGGCCCATATTGCTGGCCCAGTGCCGATAGGTCCTGCCATGGCGTCAGGGGTAAAGTAAGAGGGTAACTTTGCCGACGAGCCTGAGCCACGTCGAAGACTTCAGGCCGGTTGGGTGCGGTCTGGGTGAAAAAGACCACCTGCTGGCCGTCCGGGCTGGCGGCCAGGAAAGAAGACCCCAAGCCGGAAACCGGTGTCTCTATGGCTGTCTCACCCCGGCTGATGCGCAACACCAGTTGCTGGTCCGGCGCGACGTCGGCAAAGGCCACGGCCTGATGGGCCGCCAGCCACACCGGCTTGCCCGGTAAGCTGTGTCGTTCTCCGTAGCGCCGGAGTTCGCCTGTTTGGGGGTTGAAGACCTCGATGTATTCCCTGGGTTGATCTGGAATCAAGCGCGTGATGAGCAGGTGCTGGCCATCCGGCAACCATCCGGCGATGCCGATGGCGGAGGTGTGGGTCAGCACGACTTGGGGTTCGGAAAACCGGTAAGTCTCTAAAGGCGCTGCCGGCTCGGCGGGAGCGGGGCGGGCTGCGACGGCACAGCGGGGTATGGGGGTTGGGGTCGAGGTGGGTGCGGGCGGGGGGCCTGGTGGCTGCGTGGGGGTTTGAATGGGGGACTGGGGGGCCTGAGGGGCTGGTTGGGGTCCGTTTGGCGATCCGCCAAGGGTCAAAGTCAGGGTTACTCCCAGCGCTCCCAGGGCCAGCAGGCCCAGCAATCCTGCTGTGATGCTCAGCCAGCGTTTCATGTGGGATCTCCACGATTATTCTACTCAACTCCATGCGAGTTGTCGAGGGGGGCCTTGGTCTGGGGCCTTCGGATCTGGCGCGGGCGGCAGTCGGTATTCAGCGGAGAAGGATCGAGTGCAGAGGGCGGGCCTTTGATCCTGCCGAGCGGCAAGGGGAGATCTTCCCCCTATGATCCCCGTGGGTCGAGGGGAAAGATCTCAACGTCCGGGGGAGTTAAAATAAAAGCGAACGCTCGATGGATCCCATCCGGCGAGGTCCGCCATGGGGCGTAAGATCCGTGTGCTGATCGCGAAGCCGGGGCTGGACGGCCACGACCGAGGCGCCAAGGTCATCGCGCGGGCGCTGCGGGACGCGGGGTTCGAAGTGATTTACACCGGGCTGCGGCAGACCCCCGAGATGATCGCCGAGGCGGCCCTCCAGGAGGACGTGGACGTGGTCGGCCTCTCGATCCTCTCCGGCGCCCACATGACGTTGCTCCCCCGCGTGGTGGAGGAGCTCCGGAAGCGCGGGCTGGAGGATGTGCTGGTGATCGCAGGAGGGATCATCCCGGAGGAAGATGTCCCCGCCCTGAAAGCCGCCGGCATCCGCGAGGTCTTCGGGCCGGGGACCAGCACCGAGGCCATCGTCCGGTTCATCTGCGACCATTTCGGCCTCCGGCCCGAGGATCTCAAAGCGGTGGGCGAGCCGGCGATCTCCTAAAGCGGGGGTTGACCCCCACGGCGTGGGGACGGGCCGGACTATGGCGCGCTCCGATCCGAAAAGGGGATCGGGGCGCGGGCCGTGACGGGATCCCACCCATCTGCTCTTTCCTGGAGGGACGCCGTTGCGAGAAGATCCGATCGTCCTCTTTGAGCGCGCGCGGGCCGGGGATCGCCGGGCCCTGGCACGGTTGCTCTCCCTGCTGGAGGAGGGAGGGGAGGCGGCCGCCCGGTTCAGCGCCCATGTCTTCCCCTATACCGGGAATGCCCATGTGGTCGGTATCACCGGCCCCCCCGGTTGTGGGAAGAGCACCCTGGTCAACGCCCTGGCCCGTGCTTACCGGGAGCGCAGGGCGACCGTGGGGATCGTGGCGGTGGATCCCAGCAGCCCCTTCACCGGCGGCGCGCTGCTGGGCGATCGCGTCCGCATGCAGGACGTCGCCGGGGATCCCGGGGTGTTTATCCGCAGCATGGCCACGCGGGGCAGCCTGGGCGGCCTGGCCCGCGCTACCCGCGAGATCATCCGGGCGCTGGATGCCCTCGGCTTCCAGCATATCCTGGTCGAGACGGTGGGGGCGGGGCAGGTCGAGGTGGACATCGCCCGGGCGGCGGACACGGTGATCGTGGTCCAGGCCCCCGGGTTGGGGGACGAGATCCAGGCGATTAAGGCGGGCATCCTGGAGATCGCGGACATCCTGGTGGTCAACAAAGCGGATCGGGAGGGGGCGGCCGCCACCCTGCACATCCTGCGCTCCATGCTCTCCCTGGGCCAGCCCGCGGTGGTCCGCCACCACGGCCAGGCGATGGCGATCCAGCGGGTGGAGCCAGCGGCGGAGGGGTGGACCCCTCCCATCCTCCAGACGGTGGCCACCACAGGCAAAGGGATCCCGGAGCTGGTGGAGGCCATCGAGCGCCATCGGGCTTACCTGGAAGCGAGCGGGGAGGGGGAGGCCCGGCGTCGGCAGCGGATCGCCGAGGAACTGGCGGCCCTCGCCCGCGAACGGCTGTGGGCCCGGGTCGTCCGCCAGGTCGGTCGGGACCGCCTGGACGGGCTGGTGGACCAAGTGCTCCGCCGGGAGATCGATCTCTATACGGCCGTGGAGCGGCTGTTGGAGGATCCGCGATCCGGCGGGGGAGAAGCGCTGCCCCCTGGGCGTGCGACGGGGATCTCCGGATGATGGAGCATCGCTCCGATGCCGATCCGGGTGATCGTGGACGCGGTGGGGGGCGATCACGCCCCTCAAGTTCCCGTGGCTGGCGCCCTGCGGGCATTGCAGGAGGTTCCGGATCTCCACGTGATCCTGGTCGGTCCGGAGGATCGGATTCGCGCGGAGCTGGCCCGCCGTCCCACGGCGGGCCTTCCGCTACCGTGGTGGGGATGCGCCTCCTGCGCGCCGGGGAGGGGGACGCCTTGGTCTCCATGGGGAACACGGGGGCCGTCATGGCCGCAGCCCTCCTCCACCTGGGCCGGATCCCGGGCGTCGAGCGGCCCGCCCTGGCCACCGTCTACCCCGCCGCCCGCGCGCCGTGTCTCCTCTTGGACATCGGGGCGAACACGGACCCCAAGCCGCGGCATCTGGTGCAATTCGCCATAATGGGCGCGGTTTACGCGGAGCGGGTGTTGGGCTGGCCGAACCCGCGGGTGGGGCTCCTCTCCAACGGCGAGGGGCCGGGCAAAGGGTCCCGCTTGGTCCAGGAGGCCTATCGCCTGCTCCAGGCGAGCGGGTTGAACTTCATCGGGAACGTGGAGGGGAAAGACCTGGCCCAGGGGCGCGCGGAGGTGGTGGTGACGGATGGCTTCACGGGGAACGTGGTGTTGAAATATGCGGAGGGGATGGTGTCCTTCCTGATCCCTTTCCTGAAGGAGCAGCTGACCGACGGGTGGCTGGACCGCTTGGGGCTGGCGCTGGCGCTGCCCGGGCTGTTGCTGGCGTTCCCCGGTTTGCTGGGGCTCCTCCCCAGCCTCCGGCGGATCCTCTGGCGTCTGGACTACCGCGAATACGGCGGGGCGCCTTTGTTGGGGGTGGACGGTGTGGTGGTGATCGGCCATGGGCGTTCAGATGCCAAGGCGGTGAAGAACGCGATCCGCACGGCGGCCTGGGCGGTGCGGGAACGCGTGCTGGAATCGATCCGGGAAGATTTGCGGTCCATCGCGGGCTCAGGCCCCGCGGAGGAGGATTGAAGGCGCGCAAGCACCGTGCGTTTCATTCCTATGGATGTTGCGATGACCGTTCAGCACCGTGTTCCCCGGCACCCCCAGTGGGGCTGAGGTCCGGTGCCACCCGGCGGCGAAGAAATTCGGGGTCTCCCACACCCGGACGGTTTGATCTCCGATTCGGATTTCATGAAAGCCCACCGGAACCACGGGGGTATCCAGGCGGATCGCCGGGATAACGATCCGTTGGGGGATCCACCCGTGAGGCGGAGTGGGGGTGGGTTCGAGAGGCTTCTGGGCGCGCATAGGTTCCAGGGCCAGGGCGCGCTCAGAGGGCTCCGCCGGCGAGAAGGCCTCGGTTCGAGAGACTGCCGTCGCGGATGCGGCCGGAGGCCCTATCCGCGGGGCGGGGCGGATCGCGAGGAGCGCCCCGATCCAGCCGAGCAGGAACACAATGCCTCCATGGCTCATGAACCGGTGGACGGGCGACCGGTCCGGCTCCGATCCATGGGCATTGCGCTCCCCCAATGGGTTCCCTTCACCGGCTGCGGGCGCGCCATGTCCGCCCGACATGGGCCGCCAGTGCCAGCCCCAGGAAGAGCCCGCTCAGGCGGGCGAAGAACAGGCTCCATCCGGACAACCCCCTGAACGCGACGCCGGTCACAGGGAGGAGATCGGATGCCGGAGGGATGGTCGGCGCAGGGCTGGCCATCGGCGGCAGGTTCCCCACCGGGGTCGGAGTGGGGACCGGAAGATAAGCAATCGTTGTCGGTGTGGGCGTGGGCGGCTCCACCCGCGGCGTGGGGGTGGGGGTCGGCGTCGTGGGCGTGGGCGGCTCCACTGGGATCACTAATCATTATAACTGTGTCGGAATGGCGCACATTGTAAGGATTTCGGTAGGAAAAACGGGCTTCGCCGTGGGGGGTAGGACCAAAGTCCTACTCGGCGGGCAGGGGATCCTGAGGCGGTCGGCGCGGGTCGCTGGGTTTGGGCCCGGTGGTCTGGGGCGGTAAAGTATCCGTGGGGCGAGGGGAAGGCCCGCCCCGCATCCGATCCCGGAGGCGTTCGATGGCCCAGGTGTCGGTGGTCGCGACGGTCAAAAACGAGGCGGGCTCCATCGGGGAGCTGCTGGACTCCCTGGCGCTCCAATCCCGCCCCCCGGATGAGGTGGTCATCGCCGATGGGGGGTCCACGGATGGAACCCTCGAGCGCCTGCGGGCGGAGCGGCGGCTGCCCTTGCGGGTGATCGAGGCCCCGGGCGCCAACATCGCCCAGGGGCGCAACCGGGCCATCGCCGCCGCCCGAGGGGAGATCATCGCCGTGACCGACGCGGGGGTGCGCCTGCACCCGGACTGGCTGGCGGGCCTGCTCCGCCCCTTCGAGGAGCGGCCGGAGACCGTGGCGGTGGCGGGGTTCTTCCTCTCGGATCCGCGCACGCCCTTCGAGGTCGCGATGGCGGCGGCCGTGCTGCCGGCGCTTCGGGACATCCGCCCGGATCGCTTCTGGCCCTCCAGCCGCTCGGTGGCGTTCCGCAAAGCGGCGTGGGAAGCGGTCGGCGGCTATCCGGAGTGGCTGGATTACTGCGAGGACCTGATCTTCGACTTCGCGCTGCGCGAGCGGTTCGGCCCCTTTGTGTTCGCCCCCGAGGCGGTGGTCTATTTCCGGCCCCGCTCGACGATGCGGGCGTTCTTCCTTCAGTATTACCGGTATGCCCGGGGGGATGGGAAGGCGGACCTGTGGCGGCTGCGCCATGCGATCCGATACGGCACCTATCTGGGCCTGATCCCGGCCCTCGCCGCCCTCGCCCTCCAGGTTCATCCGCTCTTCGTTTTCGGGTATCTGCTGGGGGGTTGGCTCTATCTGCGGACCCCCTATCGCCGCCTGTTCCGGCTCTGGCAGGGTTATCCGTGGCCGGATCGGATCCGCATGGCGCTCTGGATCCCGCTGATCCGGGCGTGGGGGGACCTCGCCAAGATGTGCGGCTATCCGGTGGGGGTCTGGTGGCGCTGGCGCCACCTGCGGGGGTTCTACCGGCCCCGCGGCTCCACCGGCCTTCGGCGGACCGAGGCGGTTTGCGAATAAGCCGGTGGGGGTGGAAGCCCAGGTTCCTCCACAACCTCGCCCAGCGTAAGGTGTAAATGGAAGTCCATCCCCTGCACATCCTTCTCATTTCTGGACCTTTTAAGTCCGCTTTGTGCAATTTACTCCAGATCAAACTACTCTTCCTCTGTCTTGGTTATATTTTTTGTTAAGGATCCCCTCGAAGGGGGGGCCATGGTTCGCCGGTGCTGGGCTCGGATCCTTGGGCTCAGGTTGGGCCTGGGATTGGAGGGATGGGCCTGCGGCCAGGCGACCTGCTTCCCGACGTCTCCTCATCGCGTGGTTGTGTGATTTGTGTTACCCACTACGCAATCTGAACCTTTCAGAGGAGGGAGCCGATGAGGAAGGAGAGCTCTTGGTGGTCTCGTGTGGTGGACAATATTTGGTTCTGGCTGGTGGCCAGCAACGTCATCTTCCTTCTCGTGTACCTGTTGTGGGGCGTGTGGAATGTCCTGAGCGTCCCGGCCCGTTAGGAGGTCTGCCATGGCACCCAGCGCCTGGTGGGAAGAGCGTGTCCACCCTCTGGAGCGGGCGTGGGTGGCGATCGCCGCCCTGGTGACAGTGGTGTTCTTTTCCATCATGATGCTCCTCTGGCACACCTTCGGCCAGCAGAACGTCACCGGCCGCGCCTACCGCGTGAACCCCAAGGCCTACCAGGCCGAGGTGGAGCGGTTCGTCCAACAATACAAGGTGGGCGAGGAGGCCGGGCAACCTGTGGTGGCCCCTCCCCCGGGCTCGCACGTATATCTATTGGCCCAGCGGTTCCGCTTCTATCCCATCCTGCGGCTGAAGGCGGGCGAGCCCTACATCCTGCACGTGGCCAGCATTGACTACCTGCACGGCTTCAGCATCACCCAGCCGCATGTGTGGAACCTGCAGCTATACCCGGGGTATGAGTGGGTGGTGCGCTTCGTGCCCCGGGAACCGGGCACCTACCACATAGCGTGTAACGACTTCTGCGGCGTGGGCCACGAGATGATGCTTGGGAAGATCGTGGTGGAGGAGTGAGCCATGGCACAGATGACAGAAGCCCGCACGTGCCCTGTGACCGGTTTCCGGGTGTACCGCGCCGCGGAGGACCTGGTGAAGGCCAACGCGGTGGCCGCGGTGGTGGCCCTGCTGTTGGGCGGGATCGCCGCCATCGTGGTGCTGTTCACCCGGTGGATGGGAGCCTTCCCCCCACCGACCTTTTACCAGTTCATCGCCCTGCACGCATGGAACATGTTGATCTTCTGGATCATCTTCTTCGAGATCGCCCTGTTGCACTTCGCGGGCAGCATCATGCTCAACACCCGGCCCGCGAGCCCCGCCGCGGGCTGGATCGCCTTCGGGCTCATGGTCCTGGGTGCCCTGATGGTGAACCGGGCGATCCTCGCCGATCCCCGCAACTACCTGTCCTTCCAGCCCTACCCGCCCTTGCGGGGCACCCCGGACTTCTACCTGGGTATCATCCTGTTCGCAGTGGGTGCCCTGGTAGGGGTAGGCGCGTTCTTCGCCACCGTGTACAAAGCGTACAAGGACCGCACCTACCAGGGGCCGCTGCCCCTGGTGGTGTTCGGCGCCTTCACCGCCGCGGTGCTGGCGGTGGGCACCCTGCTGGTGGGGGCGCTGGCGTTCGTGCCGGCCTTTTTGTGGTCCGTGGGCGTGATCCCCGGGCTGGATCCCTTCCTGTGGAAGCTGGTCTACTGGGGTTTCGGGCACCCCTCCCAGCAGATCAACCTGGCGGCCACCGTCACGGCCTGGTATCTCCTCTCCCTCCTCACCGTGGGAGGGCGGACGCCCAGTGAGAAAATCTCCCGCGCCGCCTTCGTGCTATATCTGGTGGCCATCAACCTGGGCAGCGCGCACCACCTGCAGACCGAGCCCAGCGGCGCCCTCTCCGTGGCCTGGAAGTGGGTGAACACGGGCTACCTCATGCACCTGGCGGTCCTCGGCAGCATGATCCACGCCTTCGCGGTGCCCGGCAGCGTGGAGGTGGGCCAGCGGATGCGGGGCTACACCCGGGGCCTGTTCGAATGGCTGGTGCGGGCGCCCTGGGGGAACCCCGCGTTCTCCAGCCTGGTCCTCTCGGTGGCCCTGTTCGGCTTCCTCGGCGGGACCACAGGGGTGATCGCGGGGACCGAGCAGCTCAACCTGAAGTGGCACAACACCACCGGCGTCACGGGGCACTTCCACGGCACCGTGGTAGGAGGCACCACTTTGGCCTTCATGGGCGTGACGTGGTATGTGCTGCCCCTGGTGTTCCGCCGCCGGGTGGTGGGGGAGCGGTGGGCCCGCTGGCAGCCGTGGCTGTTTGGGATCGGGGTGGGGCTTCTGGTGCTGGCCTTCCTGCAGCTGGGAGTCCGCTACGGCCTACCCCGCAAGCAGCCGGACATCTTCCGCTTCCGGGGCGTGCCGCTGGCCTTCAGCTGGCCGGGCGAGGTCTACGCCTGGCTTTCCGTGGCAGGAGTGGGCGGGCTTTTGGCGCTCCTGGGCGGTGCGCTGTTCGTGGGGCTCGTGGTGACTACGGTGCTGTTCGGCCGGCGCCTAACGGACGAGGAGCTCCGGCAGCGGTATGCGCTCCCTAAGGCGAGCGGCAACCCGGGGCACGGGGCGCAGGAGATCCCAACGGTGCCCGGCACCTTCGTCCTGTGTCTGGTGTTCGCGGCCTTCTTCGTGCTGATGTACCTGGGCAACTTCTGGAACCTGTCCCGGGCCTGGCCCATCGGCGGCTGAGCGGGCGCGGGGTCGAGGTTCGGAAACCGCACTACGGGCGGTGCAGACGTGGAGCCTTGGCGCCGCACTGGACCCCATGTCTGGCTCGCGCTGGCCGTGGCGGCGGCCGCGGTGGGAGGAGTTTTAGCGCTGCTGGTCACCGCCGCCCGGCTTCCCCCGCTTGCGGGAGCGCTGCCCCGTGAGAGCTTTTACAAGCTCCTGGTGGGGCACGTCACATTCTTCCTGGAGGTGTGGCTGCTCAGCTGCAGCGTAGCGCTGGTCCTGCACCGCAGCAGCGCCCTCTCCTCACCGTTCGCTCCCGCTCTTGCCGCCCTCGGCGCGGTGGGGATGCTGGCCGGGCTCGCCCTTCCCGGCCGTCCGGTGGTGGTGGATTACTTCCCATACGTGGACTCCCCCTTCTACGTAGGTGGCTACCTCCTTTTCGGCATCGGCGTGGCCCTGGCCTGGTGGCCGTGCTGGCGCTCGCAAGTCCCCTGGGGGCCTCGGAGCGCGGCCATCGCCTACGGGGCCACCCTCACCGCGGTGGCGGTCGGCCTCGCCCGCGTCGGACCTACTTCCCCGCAGGCGGCTTTGTGGGCCGGGGGGCATGCGTTGCAGTTCGTATACGTCATCGCCCTGGCCCTCGCGTGGTATGAGCTGGCAGGCCCGGATGGTTCCGACCGACCTCTGGCCCGCCGGGCCTTCGCCCTGGCCGCGGGGCTGTCGTGGGCCCCGCTCTTGCTCTACCTCGCGCCGCAGGTGGAGGGGATCCCGCGCTGGGCTGCCGCCAACGCCGCCATGGGCCTCGCCCTCAGCCTTCCCACCCTGCTGCACCTGTGGGGGCTGGCCCCCCGGATCCTCCGGACGCCCGGGCTGGAAGGGGCTGCCCTGCGGTGGTCGGTGGGCCTGTATCTATTGGGCGGCCTTCTGGCGCCCCTGGGCGCGGGCAACACCCTTCAGGTGACCGCCCACTACCACGCCATGCTGGTGGGCGGCGTCACCACAGCCTTCATGGGCGGAGCCCTTCGGATCCTGGAGCAGCATGGGGCCCCTGTGCGGCGGGAGGCAGGCCGCCTTCAGGTGCACCTGTTTGGGCTGGGCGTGGTGCTCACGGTGGCCGCGCTGCTGGTGGCGGCCGGCTATGGGCTGCCCCGTAAGGCATACCTGGCCGGCGGCCACCCGTGGTCGGTGCCCGCGCTCCTGATGACGGCCGCGGCGGGGTTCGCCGCGGCTGGGGGCGCATGGTTTTTGGGCTGCGCAGGCGCATCCCTCTGTTACCTGTATCATAACGGTCGAATCGCATTGGCCGCTCAGCGGCAGGGGGTGCGAAAAGCCTCCCTCTGGGGCCTATAGGAAGATGGGCCGCCCCCGGGCTTCCCGCGGGCGCTTGGATCTTGATCCCGGAGGTTCAGCGATGCGACGGATTCTGGGAATCGTGAGCGTGGGACTCCTGCTGGGGGTCCTTTTGGCCGCCTGCGGCGGAGGAGGCGGCGCGGGCGGTGGGGCTGCCCTGACGATGGAGCTGGAGGAGTTCTCCTTCAAGCCCAACACCCTGACGGCGAAGCCGGGCCAGATGTTGCAGATCACGCTGAACAACCGGGGCGCAGTGGAGCACAACTTCGTCCTCTACGACGCCGATGGGAAGACGGTGCTCTTCGAGCATGACATCATCCCGCCTGGCCGGAAGGTGAGCGTCTCGTTCAAGGTGCCGGAGAAGCCCGGGGCGTATCAATACGTCTGCACGGTGCCCGGGCACAAGGAAGCCGGGATGGTGGGGACGTTGACGGTGCAGCCCTGAGGAAGCGAGGAGGCCCCGACTTTTCGGACGGGAAGCCGGGACATGCCGACTCCCCTCCCCGCCGGCCTCGTCATAGCGGGGGAGAGATCCGGGGATCCGCATCGAACGGACCGCTGGAGTGGATCTCTGCGGATCGGAGTGAGGACCTCAAAGTGGATCTGTGGGATGGAATTCGGGGGAGCTTCGCTGGAAGCAGGGGATTTTACCGGATATCATAAGGGGTGGGAAGTGGCGGTGGATGTGGAAGCGCGTGGTCCCCTCATCCTCAACCCAACCTCCAGGGGCATCGGATGGAGCGCGGGAAGGCTCGGAAAGGGTTGCGGATCCTGTTGGCGATCACGGCGGCGGCCATCGGCCTGCTGACGATGTGGGGTGCCCTGGTGCGCACCACGGGCTCGGGCCTGGGCTGTCCGGATTGGCCGCTGTGCCACGGGCGGGTGTTCCCCCCGATCACCGACCTGGCGGCCTGGATCGAGTGGATCCACCGGCTGCTGGCGGCGAGCACGATGCCGTTGCTCGCCCTCTCCGCGCTCTTGGCGTGGTGGAAGGAGCGCCGCCCGGACCTCTATCGCCCGCTCTTCGGGGCGCTGGGGCTGATCCTGGGGCAGGCCCTCCTGGGCGGGCTGACGGTGCTCCTGGAGCTTCCCCCCACGATGGTCGCCATCCATCTGGCCCTGGCGCAGACCATCCTGGCCCTGACGCTGGTCGCGGCCGTGCGGGCCGCCGCCCCCTGGTCGGCGCGTCCGCCCCACCGGGATCTGGCCCCCCTTCAACCGGCCGCCCGCGCGATGCGCTGGATTGGGATGGTCGGCCTCGGGCTGTTCGCCCTCACCCTGGTGGGGGCGACGGTGGTGGGGAGCGGGGCGTCGTGGGCGTGCACGGCGTGGCCGTTCTGTGAGGGGTGGATCCTCTGGCCGGGCGATCTCTTGGGCCGCGTGCATATGCTGCACCGGCTGGTCGCCCTGGGGGTGGGCGTGGCCATGGCTTGGCTCACGGCGCGCCTGGCGGCCTGGCGCGAGGTGCCCCGCGGGATCTTCCGCTGGGTGCTGGCCGCCTTCCTTCTCTACGTGATCCAGATCGGGCTGGGGGCGGTCAACTTGTGGATGGGGTTCCCGCCCCTTCTGAACGCGCTGCATCTGGGGCTGGCCACGGCGATCTGGGCGGCGGTGGGGGTGGCGTGGGCCTGGGCGCTGGGGGAGGCCCAGTGGGTGGAAGGGATCCCCGAGGAGGCGGTCCGCCTGCGGAACCTGTGGGAGCCCTATTTCACCCTGACCAAGCCGGGGATCGTGGCCCTGCTCCTGGTCACCACCGCCGGGGCGATGGTGATCGCGCAGGGCGGCCTGCCTCCGATCCTCACGTTCATCTACACCCTGCTGGGGGGCTTCCTGATCTCCGGGGGGGCCAACGCGCTGAACAACGTCTGGGATGCGGAGCTGGATCGGCGGATGCACCGCACGGCCCGCCGCCCGATCCCGGCCGGCCGGCTGGGGCGGGGGGAGGCGGCTGGAGTTGCCCTGCTCTTCTCCGCCCTTGGCGTTCTGCTCCTGTGGACCTTCGTGAACACGACGGCGGCGCTGCTGGCGCTGGCCGGTTGGATCTGGTATGTGGGGATCTACACGATGGGGTTGAAGCGGTGGACGCCCCAGAACATCGTGATCGGGGGGGCCGCGGGGGGGTTCGCCCCGATGGTCGGTTGGGCGGCGGTGACCGGGCGGGTGGACCCGATGGCGGTGTTCCTGTTCGCCCTGATCTTCCTGTGGACGCCTCCCCACTCCTGGGCCTTCGCCATCCTGACGGAGCGGGACTATCGGGAGGCGGGGGTGCCGATGCTGCCGGTGGTGACCGGCGCGGGCCCCGCGGCGTGGCGCGCGCTGCAGTATACGGTCCTCCTCGTGCTGCTCACCCTTGTCCCCGTGGGGATGCGGACGCTGGGCTGGGTTTACCTGGCCGGGGCGCTCGTGCTGGACGCCTGGCTGCTGGCCCAGGCCGTCCGGCTCTGGCGGGAGCCGGCCAAGGCCGTCGCCCGCCGCCTCTATCACGCCTCCAACGGGTATCTCTTCGCGCTCTTCGTGATCATGGCCCTGGACCGCCTGATCCGATGGTGAGGGCCCCATGGGGGGTGGGCCTTCGGGACCCTGGGGCCCTTAACGGGTGGTGGGCCCCGAGTTCGGGTGGTTGTATCCCCGGCCGATCCCCCGGTAGATGAACCCCAGCTCCCGCATCATCTCGGGCTCGTAGATGTTGCGGCCGTCGATGATCACCGGCCGGCGCATGAGCTGCCGGATCCGCGCGAGATCCAGGTGCTTGAACTCGTTCCAGTCGGTCACCACCACCAGCGCGTCGGCCCCGCAGGCCAGCTCGTAGGGGTCGGCGCACATGAGGAGCGAGGGCAGAACGCGGGCGGCGTTGGGCATGGCCACCGGATCGTAGGCGCGGACGATGGCTCCCTCCTGCAGGAGGTAGCCGGCGATCTCCAGCGCCGGGGCCTCCCGGATGTCATCCGTGTTCGGCTTGAAGGCCAGCCCCAGTAGGCCGATCACCATGCCATGCAGATCCTCCAGGATCTCCCGGAGCTTTTGCACCACCCGCCGCCGCTGATCCTGGTTGATCTCCACCACGGCTTGAAGCAGTTGCGGATGGCATCCGTGGACGATCGCCATGTGGATCAGGGCCTTCACATCTTTGGGGAAGCATGAGCCCCCCCATCCGACCCCGGCGTCCAGGAAGGCGCGGCCGATGCGCTTGTCGAACCCCATTCCAGCGGCCACCTCCTTGATGTCGGCGCCCAGGGCCTCGCAGATGTTCGCGATCTCGTTGATGAAGGAGATCTTGGTGGCCAGGAAAGCGTTGGAGGCGTATTTGATCATCTCGGCGGTGCGGAGGTCGGTGATCATGATGGTGCTGCGCAGAGGGAGGTAGAGCTGGGCCACCTTCTCCGCTGCCTCCCGATCCAGCGATCCCAGCACGATGCGGTCCGGGTTCATAAAATCGTAAACCGCGGACCCCTCCCGCAGGAACTCCGGGTTGGAGACCACCCAGAAGGGGATAAGCCGGCGCTGTCGGCTGCGCACGACGTCCGCCACCCAGTCCCCGGTTCCCACCGGCACGGTGCTCTTGTTCACGATGATCAGGGGATGATCCATCACCTCGCCGATGCGCTCGGCCGCCATGCGCACATACCGCAGATCCGCCTCCCCATCCACCCCCTCCGGGGTTCCCACCGCGATGAAGACGAACTCCGCCGGCAGGCCGTTGATGCCCTCTTCGTAGGAGGTGGTGAAGGAGAGCCGGCCGGCCCTCATGTTGCGGCGGACGATCTCCTCGAGCCCCGGCTCGAAGATGGGGAGGCGGCCCTCCTGGAGCATGGCGATCTTTTCCTCGTTGATGTCCACGCAGGCCACCCGGTTGCCCAGGTCGGCCAGGCAGGCCGCTGTGGTCAGCCCCACGTAGCCCGCGCCGATCACGCAGATCCGTTTCATCCATGCCTCCCAGGAAGGACGGATTCGTCGGGGCGCCCCTCCACCGCCAGCCGCTCGGCCGGGATCACGCCGGCCATCAGCAGCCCCACCTGTTGCAGGGTGGCCTCCGCCGCCTCCATGACGGCGACGATGCGCCCCCGATACATCACCGCGATCCGATCGGCCAGCGAGAAGATCTCATCCAGCTCCGTCGAGACCAGCAGCACCGCCGCCCCCTGGTCTCGCATCTCCAGGATCTTGCGGTGGACGTATTCGGTGGCCCCGACATCCAGCCCCCGGGTGGGCTGGTTGGCGACCAGCAGGCGGACGGGGCGGGAGAGCTCCCGCGCGGCGATCACCTTCTGCTGGTTCCCCCCGGAGAGGCTCCGCACCGGCGTATGGGGGCTCGGGGTCCGGATGTCGTAGAGGGCGATGAGCCGCTGCGCGTGCTCGAGGACCGCCTGGGGTTGCCGCTGGATGCCCCGGGCGAGGGGAGGGCGGTGGTAGGTGTTCAGGACCAGGTTGTCGGCGACCGAGTAAGGCAGAACGAGGCCGTGTTTGTGGCGGTCCTCCGGGATGTGGGCCATCCCCCGCTCGATCAGGGAGCGGGGCGGCAGGCGGGTGATTTCCTCCCCCAGGAGGAACATCCGCCCCCCCGCCACCGGCCGCAGCCCCACCAGGGCCTCGATCAGCTCCGTCTGGCCGTTGCCCTGTACCCCGGCGATCCCCAGGATCTCGCCCGCGCGCACCGCCAGGCGGACGCCGTCCACCGCCATCGCTCCCCGGTCGTCGCGGACCCGGAGGTCCTCCACCCGCAGCACTTCCGGCCCGGGCTGGGCGGGGGCCTTCTCCACGGTCAGCATGACCTCGCGGCCGACCATCATCGTCGCCAGCTGCGCCTCATCCGCCTCGCCGGGGGTCAGCGTGCCCATCACCCGGCCGTTCCGGAGCACGGTGATCCGATCGGCGACGGCCATCACTTCCTTCAGCTTGTGGGTGATGAAGATGATGGAGACGCCCTGCTGTTGCAGGTGGCGCATCACCCGGAACAGCTCCTCTGTCTCCTGCGGTGTCAGCACCGCCGTCGGCTCGTCCAGGATCAGAAGGTCCGCCTTCCGGTAGAGGGCTTTCAGGATCTCCACCCGCTGCTGGACCCCCACCGGCAGGTCCTTCACCCGCGCCTCGGGGTCCACCTCCAGCCCGTAGCGTTGGGAGAGGGCGCGGACCTCCTCGACCGCCCGCCGCATGTCCAGGAAGGGCCCGCGGCGCACCTCCTGGCCCAGGATGATGTTCTCGGTCACCGTGAACACCGGCACCAGCATGAAGTGCTGGTGGACCATCCCGATGCCCAGGCGGATGGCGTCGCTGGGGCTGCGGATCTCCACCGGCCGGCCTTTGATGTAGATCTCCCCCTCATCGGGGTGATAGAGGCCGTAGAGGATGTTCATGAGGGTGGTCTTCCCCGCCCCGTTCTCCCCGAGGATGGCGTGGATCTCCCCCTGGCGCAGCGTGAAGTTCACGTGATCGTTCGCCACCACTCCGGGGAAGCGCTTGACGATCCCCACCGCTTGCAGGATGTTCTGATCGGGGAAGGGAGGGAGCGGGGAGGGATGGGCCGCCCGGCGTCGCGGGGGCAGGGTTTCCCGTTCATAGGGCTGGCCATCGGCGGCCGGCGGGATCGTCCGGCCGACGATGCCGGTGAGCACCAGCATCGTCATCACATAGGGCACCATGCCGACGAACTGGGAAGGGGCGGGGAACTCGAACTGCTGGGCGTTGGCCTGGAGGGCCTGGGCGGCCCCGAACAAGAGGGTGGCGGCCCAGGCCCCGAAGGGCGTCCAGTTCCCGAAGATCATCGCCGCCAGGGAGATGAAGCCCCGGCCGCTGGTCATCAGGGGCTCGAAGGCGGGGACGGATTCCAGGGTGAAGTAAGCGCCGGCCAGGCCGGCGACGGCGCCCCCCAGGATCACATTGAGGTAGCGAAGGCGGATCACATCGATGCCCAGGGTGTCCGCCCCGCGGGGGTGCTCGCCCACCGCCCGGGTGCGCAGGCCCCACACGGTTCGGAACAGGAGGAGGTGCACCAGGATCACCAGGATCGGCGCCAGCCAGGTGATCGGCTGCTGGCTGAAGATGGTGCCCACCAGGGGGAGCTCCGAGAGGACGGGGAGGGCGATGCGGGGGAGCACGCCGGGGGAATGGGGCATCTGGCCCCCGAAGAAGAGCTGGCGGTTGAGATAACCGGTAATCCCCACCGCCAGGATGTTGATCACCGTCCCGCTGATGATCTGGTCGGTCTTATAGGTGACCGAAAGGACCGCGTGCAGCAGGCCCAGGAGGGCGCCGGTGAGGATGGCGATCGCCACGCCGAGGAGCAGGGCCAGGAGCCCCGGGACGCCGGCGTCGAAGAGGTAGAGCGAGGCGGTGAAGCCGGTGAACGCCGCTGTCAGCATCATGCCTTCGATGGCGATGTTCACCACCCCGCTCCGCTCGCAGAAGATGCCGGAGAGGGCGCCCAGCACGAGCGGCGTGGAGACCCGGATGGTGGTGGCCAGCATGCTGACGATGATCACGGCCGCCGGATAACGCCCATGGCCCAGCGCCACCGCGATCCCGAAAATGAGGGCGATCACGCCGATGACGAAGCCAAACCGCCGCGCGTCCATACCGGATCCTCATCCTCTGGGTGCCGTTGGGATCACCGCCACGATCCAAACCCCTTCGTGGGCTGCCCTCTCCGCGCGAAGCGGAGAGAGGTGGAGCGTTCACAACTCCCCCCATCCGCGGGTGAGCACCATCCGTTCGGCCTCGGCCGCCCGCCGGAAGAGGGGGCGATAGAGGGCCCGGACGATGGCCTCCGCGGCCACGAACATCAGGATCAGCGCCTGGATCACCGAGATCAGGTCCACCGGGACTTGCGTGAGGAACTGCATGCGGCTGGCCCCGTTGCGCAGAGCGCCGAAGAGGAAGGCCGCCAGCACGACGCCCAAGGGGTGGACCTTGCCCAGCAGCGCGACGGCGATGGCGTCGAAGCCGTATCCCAGGTTGAAGCTCAACTCATGGCGATAGTTCAGCCCGGTCACCTGCACCGCGCCGGCCATCCCGGCCAGGAACCCGCTCATTGCCATGGTGAGGACGGTGATCCGGAGGAGGGAGATGCCGGCGTAGCGGGCGGCGTGGGGGTTCAGGCCGACGGTCCGGATCTCGAACCCCAGGGTGGTCCGCCACAGGAGCCAGGCGACCAGGAAGGCCATCCCCAGGGCGATCAGGAACCCGGCGTGCAGGCGGAGATCGGGATCCACGAACAGCCGGGGCAGCCGCGCGGTCTCGGCGATGCGAGGCGTCCGCGCCACCACGTTGGTCGGGCTGGGATCCCGCATGGGGCCGTTCAACAGGTAGCTGGCCATCAGCAGGGCGATGTAGTTCATCATGATCGTATTGATGACCTCGTGCCCTCCCGTCCGCGCCTTCAGCCAACCCGGGATCGCCGCCCACAGGGCGCCGGCCAGGGACCCGCCGAGGATCGCCAGCGGCAGATGGATAAACGCGGGGATCGCCCCACCGACCAACGGGGGCAGGGCATACCCGATCCACGCCGCGGTGATGGCTCCGAGGGCCAGTTGCCCTTCCGCGCCGATGTTGAACAGGCCGCCGTGGAACGCCAGGGCGATGCCCAGGCCGGCGAAGAGGTAGGGGGTCATCTGGACCAGGGTTTCGCTCCAGGCTTTGGGGGAACCAAAGGCCCCTTCCCAGAGCCCCTGGTAGGCCAGGAGGGCTAGCCAGGGCTGGCCGGTGGCCAGGGTCACCACCACGCCCCCGATCCCGAGGGCGGTGAGGACGGACAGGATCGGAACCCAGAGGGCGCCGCTTTGCGCCGCTTGGCGGAGCGCGGCGGTGAGGGCGTCCAGGCGCCCTCCCCAGGCCTGCAGCATCCCGCGCATGCTTCGCTCCACTATCCACCTCCCGAATTGAGAAAGCGGAGCCGCTTGAGCGTGTGCTTTGATTTTAGATGGAGGGAAGCAGGCGGGGCAAGCGCGAAGGCGAGGCGACGGGTCCTGGGCCTTGGCCCAGGTCCAGCCCGATCAGCGGGCGGGGGTCTCGAGCCAGGCCTTCACCATCGCCCCGATGTCGTTCAGGGGGCCCCGGTGGACGGTGCAAGGGGGCAGGGCCCGCAGGAACCATGCGCCGTAGGTCCGGCTCACGATCCGCCGATCGAGGATGAGCACCACCCCGCGATCGGAGCGGCTCCGGATCAGCCGCCCGAACCCTTGTCGGAACCGCAACACGGCCTCCGGGACCGCGTAATCCAGGAAGGGGTCCGGGTATTGGGCGCTCCGGGCCGCGAACACCGGCTCGTCGGGGACTTCGAAGGGGAGCTTGGTGATGACCAGACAGGAGAGGGCCTCGCCGGGGATGTCCACCCCCTCCCACAGGCTCCGGGTTCCCAACAGCACGGCCCGCTCCGCGGAGCGGAAGCGTTCCACCAGCTGACGGCGGGAGCTTCCGTCGCCCTGTTCATAGATGGCGATCCCGGCCTTCGCCAGGGGGGCCGCGAGGGCGCGGGCGGCCCGCCGCATAGGGGCGTAGGCCGTGAAGAGCACCAAGGTGCGTCCGCCGAGGGCCTGCGCCGCTTCCAGCACCGCCTGCTCCACCGCCCGCTGATAGCCCGCCTGGCCGGGCTCCGGCATGTCCGTCACCAGGTAGAGCAGGGCGTTCCGCCGGTAATCGAAGGGGGAATCCAGGGCCAGTTCCTCCATCTCCCAGGCCCCGAGCCGGCTCTTCAGGTGGGCGAAGGAGGGCTCCGGGCGCTCCCGATCCACCGTCCGCAGGGTGGCGGAGGTCATGATCACACACCGCTTCGGCTCCAGCAGGTGCCGCCGCACCAGCGACCCGACGTCGAGGGGGGCCGCGCACAGGCTGATGCGGGACCCGTTCCCTTCCCCGGCGCTCCCTTCCAGCCAGTAGATGGCATCCGGCGACGGCTTGTGGATCGCGGCCTTCAGCGCCTGGCGCATCTTCTCGAAATCATGGCTTAAGCCATTGGCCAGGCCGAGGGGCTCCTCCACCTCCGCGAACCCGTGGTCCAGCAGCTCGGTGAGGGCCGCCCGGAGGGCGTGGAGGGCATCCTGGACGGCCGTCCAGCGGGGGGCGAGGAGGGCCCACGCTTGCTCCACCGCGGCCCAGGCGGGGTGGCTGCGTTCCGCCCCGGTGAGCAGGATGCGGCGGGCGTATTCCCCGCTCCCGGGAGCAGCCTCCTCCAGGAAGCGCGTGAGGGCGTCCATCAGGAGGTCCACGCCGGTCCGCGCCGCTTCCACCGCGTCGCTCAGGCGGCGGGCCAGGCCGGCCAGGGTCTGGCGGAGGGCCGGGGGCAGGCCGCGCCCCAGCGTCCGCAGCGCCCCGATCAGCCCGCCGCCCGCTGGCTCGCGCGCGCCGCCCACCTCCTGGAGCAGGCGCAGCAGGCTGAAACGGTCGATCTCTACCGTCAGTTGTTTGGTGGCCGCCGCCTCCAGGTGGTGGGCCTCATCAATAATCAAGTAGCGGTGCTCGGGGAGCACCATGTTCTGGGTTGCGGCGTCGGCGAAGAGCAGCGCGTGGTTCACGATGAGCAGGTGGGCGGCCTCCGCGGCTTTGCGGGCCCGGTGGAGGAAGCAGCCCCCCTCGCCCCACGCGGCGCAGGCCTCCGCCGTGCAGGCCTCGTTGTCCGCGGAGAGGCGGGCCCAAAGTGCCCGCTCGACCGGCGTGGGCAGATACAGCTCATCCCCATCGCCCGTCTGGGTGGTGGGCAGCCACACCAGGATCTTGGCCAGCACTCGCATCTCCTCGACGCTGGCCGGCCCGGCGCGCCGCAGTTGGGACAGCCGGGCCGGACACAGGTAGTGGGCCCGGCCCTTTAACAACGCCACCCGCAAGGCGGCGCCGTCCGCCAGGCCGGACTCGGAGAGCAGGCGCTGGAGGATCGGGATGTCCTTGTGGAGCAGTTGCTCCTGGAGGTTGATCGTGTGGGTGGAGATCACCACCCGCTCGCCATTGCGCATGGCCCAGAGGGCGGCGGGGATCAGATAGGCCAGGCTCTTGCCCACCCCGGTCCCTGCCTCGATCATCCAATGTTCCCCTTGGTTGAATGCCCGGGCCACCGCGCGGAGCATGGCCACCTGTTGCGGGCGATGCTCGTATTCGGGGAAGATGCGGGAGAGGGCGCCGCCCGGCTCCAGGAGCTGGGCCAGCACCTCCTCATCCAGCGGCTGGGGCTCCGGCCGGGGGCGCAGGGGGCGGGCCCGCACCGAGGGGAGGCTCAGGTAAGCCTCCGGCCGGGCCAGGCCTTTCGCCCGCAGCTGGGCGCCGATGCTCCGGTCGGCGAAGCGGCCCCGCTGCACGGTGCGCAGGGCCTCCTCGAAGAACCAGCGGGGAGGCCAGGGGAGGGAGGCGGCGTGGCGGACGATCTCCTCCAGGATGGGCTCGGGCAGCTGGCAAGCGCGTTCGAACAGGGCCAGGAACAGCCGGTGGGTGAGCCGCGCGTCCTCCAGCGCCCGGTGGACGACCCCGACAGGGATCCCGAGGTCGTGGGCCAGGGTGGAAAGCCCGTGGCCGCCGGCGTAGGGGACCAGGATGGCGGCCAGCTCGTAGGTGTCCAGGGCCTCGTGGTCGAGGAAGAGGCCGTGGCGGCGCAGAAACGCCAGGTCCTGCTCGATGGAATGGCCGACCAGGATGGCGTGGCCGACCAGGGCCCGCAGGCGGGGGAGCACCGCCCGCAGCGGAGGGGCCTGGGCGGTGTCCTCGGGGCGGATCCCGGTGAGCTCGGTCACGGCAGGGGGGATAGGGCGCTCCGGGCGGACGAGGGTGCTCCACGTGTCCAGAACCGTCTCCCCCCGGAACTTCACCACCCCGATCTCGATGATGGCGTCCGTCTCCGGATCCAGGCCGGTGGTCTCCAGATCCAGGGCGACGAAGGTCGGAGGCATCGTTGGGTCCACCTGGGGCTGTGGAATCCGTGGAGGCCTCCCGGGCCCCATGCGGCGGTTCTCCTTCGCAAAAAGAGGGGGTTGGGCGCGCCATCCTTGATTCCCAACCCCCTCCGATCGGGCCGGCGCGCGCCTACAGATCGATGGACGTGGTGACCGCCTCGGCGAGGGTGGGGCCGGTCCCGCCGCGGGACATGGCCTCCATGCCGCGCTTCTCCGCGTAATACCGGAACCCGGTGCCGGCGGGGATCAGGCGGCCGATGATCACGTTCTCCTTGAGGCCGCGCAGCTCGTCGATCTTGCCCTCCAGGGCGCCTCCGGCCAGCACCCGGATGGTGTGCTGGAACGAGGCCGCCGACAGGAGCGAGTCCGTGGCCAGGGCGGCCTTGGTGATGCCCAGCAGGATCTGCTGGGCGGTGGCCGGGCGCTTGCCCTCGGCGGTCAGCTTGGCGTTGATGTCCTGGAGGATCAAGCGATCCACCAGATCCCCCGGGAGGAAGTTCGTATCGCCCGGGTTGATGATCTGAACCTTGCTCAGCATCTTGCGGATGATGATCTCGAAGTGCTTGTCGTTGATGTTCACGCCCTGGGAGCGGTAGACCTTCTGCAGCTCGCTCAGCAGGTAGAGTTGCACGGCCTCGCGGCCCAGCAAGCGCAGGATCCGGTGCGGATTCTTGGGCCCTTCGGTCAGGGCATCGCCGGCCTTCACCTTCTGGCCTTCCTCCACCAGGAGGCGGGCGGTGGCGGGGACCTCGTATTCCCGCTCCTCGCGGAGCTCGTAGACCACCTTGAGGGGCTCGCCCTTCCGGTAGACCACGCGGCCGGCGTGTCGGGCGGTGATCTGCTGCTCCCCGCGGCTGGCCAGCACCTGGCCTTCGGCCACCTCCTGGCCGTCCTCCACCTTGATCGACCAGTTGCCCGGGATCTCGTAGACGTCCTCCTTCCGCTCGCTCTTCACCAGGCGGATCCGCCGCGCCCCGCCCTCCGTCCGGTAGATGTGGACGACGCCGTCGATGTCGGCCATCAGGCCTTCGCCCTTGGGGTGCCGGCGGGCCTCGAAGAGCTCCTCCACCCGCGGCAGACCCTGGGTGATGTCTGCCACCCCGGCCACGCCGCCGGTGTGGAAGGTCCGGAGGGTGAGCTGCGTCCCGGGCTCGCCGATGGATTGGGCGGCGATGATGCCCACCGCCGTGCCCACCTCCACCAGCCGCCCCGTCCCCAGGTCGCGCCCGTAGCAGAGGGCGCAGACCCCGTAGCGGAGCTGGCAGGTCATCGGCGAGCGGACGTAGACCTCCTGAATCCCCGCCTTCTCGATGCGCTCCGACATGGTCTCATCCAGGAGCGTGCCGGTGTCGGCGATGAGGGCGCCGGTGCGGGGATCGAAGACCGGCGCGGCCAGGACGCGGCCGAAGATCCGCTCCCGCAGGGTCTGGCCGCCCACGTCGTCGCTCGCCCGGATCCAGATGCCCGAGCGGGTCCCGCAGTCGTAGGCGTTGATGATCACATCCTGGGCCACATCCACCAAGCGGCGGGTGAGGTAGCCCGCGTCGGCCGTGCGCAGCGCGGTATCAGCCAGCCCCTTCCGGGCGCCGTGGGTCGAGATGAAATACTCGATGGTGGTCAACCCCTCCCGGAAGTTGGATCGGATGGGGAGCTCGATGATCCGCCCGGTGGGGTCCGCCATCAGGCCGCGCATCCCGGCCAGCTGGGCCACCGGCTGGAAGCCGCCCTTGGTGGCCCCCGAGATGGCCATGACGGCCACGTTGTTGTCCGGGCTCATGTTCTGCTTGACGGCCTCGGCGATCTCGTTGGTCGCCCGCTGCCACAGGTCGATGACCCGGTTATAGCGCTCCTCCTCGGTGAGCAGGCCGCGCCGATACTGGCGCTCCACCTCCGCCACCAGGGCCTCGTAGCGGGCCAGCAGGTCCCGCTTGGCCGACGGGATCGGAAGGTCGGCCACGGCGATGGTGATGCCGGAGCGGGTGGCGTAGCGGAAGCCGATCTCCTTCAGCCGGTCCACCATCTCCACCGTGGCCTCCGGCCCCAGCCACTGGAAGCACTGGGCCACCAGATCCTTCAGCCGCCCCTTGTCCATGGTCTCGTTGATGAAGCGCAGCCCCTCGGGCAGGACCAGGTTGAAGAGGGCCCGCCCGACCGTGGTTTCGACGAGGCGCCGGCGCGGCCGCCCATCCGGATACCGTTGGCCGTTCTCGTCGTAGACCGTCTCGACGTAGACGCGGATGGGGGTGTGGAGCGTCACCTTGCCCAGGTGGTAGGCCAGCTCGACCTCCTCCAGGCCGGTGAAGACCTTGGGGGCCTCCGCCTGGCCGTTGGGGAGGGACATCGTCATGTAGTGGCAGCCCAGCACCATATCCTTGGTGGGGCCGACCACCGGCTCGCCGTTGGCCGGCAGCAGGAGGTTCTTGCTGGACAGCATAAGGTTGCGGGCCTCCCAGACGGCCATATCCGAAAGCGGGACGTGAACGGCCATCTGGTCCCCGTCGAAGTCCGCGTTGAAGGCGGCGCAGACCAAGGGGTGGATCTGGATCGCCTTGCCTTCTATCAACACCGGCTCAAAGGCCTGGATGCCCAGGCGGTGGAGGGTGGGGGCCCGGTTGAGCAGCACCGGCCGCTCCTTGATGACCTCCTCCAGCACCTCCCAGACCTCCGGCCGCTGGCGCTCGATCAGCCGCCGGGCGCTCTTGATGTTGGCCGCGTAGTTATACTGGATGAGCTTGGCGATCACGAACGGCTTGTAGAGCTCCAAGGCCATTGACTTGGGGAGGCCGCACTGGTGGAGCTTCAGCTGCGGCCCCACCACGATGACCGAGCGCCCGGAGTAGTCCACCCGTTTGCCGAGCAGGTTGCGGCGGAAGCGCCCCTTCTTCCCCCGCAGCATGTCGCTGAGGGACTTGAGCTCGCGGCGCCCGCGGCGGGACATGGCCTTGCCCCGCTGGGAGTTATCGATGAGGGCATCCACGGCCTCCTGGAGCATGCGCTTTTCGTTGCGGATGATCACATCGGGCGCCCCCAGCTCCAGCAGCCGCTTCAGGCGGTTGTTCCGGTTGATCACCCGCCGGTAGAGGTCGTTCAGGTCCGAGGTGGCGAAGCGGCCCCCGTCCAGCTGGACCATGGGCCGGAGGTCCGGCGGCAGGACGGGCAGCACCCGTAGGATCATCCACTCGGGGCGGTTGCCGCTGCGCAGGAAGGCGCGGACGATCTGCAGGCGCTTGATGGCCTTCTTGCGGCGCTGCTTGGACTTGGCCTGGCGGATCTCCTGCCACAGCTCCTTGGCCATCTGCTCCAGGTCCAGGCGCTGGAGGATCTCCAGGAAGGCCTCCGCCCCCATCTCGGCCTTGAACACCTGCCCCCACTTGCTCTTCAGCTCCCGATACTTGTTCTCGCCCAGGAACTGCAAGGGGGCCAGGCCCACCAGCTCGTCGCGCTCCGCCTGGATCCGCTGGCGCAGCGCCTCGATCTCGCGGGCGGCCTGATCCTTGAGGGCGGCGATCTTCCCCTCCGCCGCCTCCCGGAGCGCCTTCAGGGTCTCCTCGGTTTTAGCCAGGGCGCGGGAGCGCTCCGCCGTCTCCCGTTCCTTGATCCGGCTCAGCTGCTCATCCAAGATCCGCTTCAGGGAAGCCAGATGCTCCCGGCCGATGGTCTCCCCGGCGTCCGCGATCACCTCCCCTGTGGGCTCGAAGATGATCGGGACGCGGATGGTCTTGCCCAGCCGCTCCTCCAGACGCGCCTGGGTGCGCTGGGCCTCCCGCATCAAGGCCTCGACCTCAGCGTCCCACTTCTCCTCGATCCGCGCCTCCCGGTCCGCCAGCTTCTGGCGCTCCCGCTCCTCCAGCTTCCGGACCTTCGCCAGGATCGCCTCGATTTCCTTTTGATATTTGGCTTCAATGGCGCGGCGCTCGCGCTCGAACTCCTCTTCCAGTCGTTTGAGGGCCCGCTGCCGCGCTTCCTCATCGACGGTGGTGATCACATACTGGGCGAAGTAGAGGACCCGATCCAAGTTGCGCCGGGAGATGTCCAGCAGCATGCCCAAGTAGGAGGGGACCCGTCGGGTATACCAGATGTGGGCGACCGGCGCGGCCAAGCGGATGTGCCCCATCCGCTCCCGGCGCACCGTCGCCCGGGTCACCTCGACGCCGCATTTCTCGCAGACGATGCCCTTATAGCGGGGGCCTTTGTATTTCCCGCAGTAGCATTGATAGTCCCGGGTGGGGCCGAAGATGACCTCGCAGAACAGGCCGTCTTTCTCCGGCCGCAGCCGGCGGTAGTTGATGGTCTCCGGCTTGGTGACCTCGCCGTAAGACCACGACAGGATCTGCTCCGGTGATGCCAGCGAGATCCGCAGGGCGCGAAACTCCTTGGCTTCCACAGGCGCCTCCTCTTCCAGTCGCGTTCGGATGCGCGTGCAGGGTGGACGGATCCACAAACCCTCGCCGGGACCTCCCCCCGCCGACGGCTCGAAGGGGCATGGGCTGCCCCCTGCGCGAACCCCGTCGGGCTTCCCCCGTGGCCGGAGGAGGAAAGGATCCCGGGAGAGAGGCCACCGCCATCTCGCCTCCGGGCCCGACGCGCAGGCCCGGGCTGCCGCTCAATTATCCAACCGCAGGCAAGGGTTCCCCATCCCCGGTCTTCGGCCAGCGAATCGCCATCGTGGGAATCGTATTGGGGTGAACCGCTCCGGCGCCGCGCGGGGATGCCGCGCGGGCTCTGGCGTTCCATCCGGGTTCGGCCGGAATCCCGAAGCGATCCGCGTCCATCCACCCTACCGGCCGCCCACGCCGGATCGGGAAAAGACAACAAAAGACCCTTCCCTGGCACGCCGGGGCCAGGGAGCGGATTGCTGTTGCCGATTGGGGCGCGAGGGCCGGGTCTTCATGAGGACTATCCTTAACTATAGACGAATTAGGGAGTTTTGTCAAATCCAGGCTCGGGCATAGCGGAGGGAGAACCGGCCGGACAGGAGCCCCGGGCCCAACGTCCAACGGGCTGTAGGCGACACGGCCGGTTCGCTCCCGCTCGGAAGGGCGGACGCCCGGATGCCCGATCGGGCGCGGCGCATGGCCCATGCGATCGTGGCGATGCTGCTATAATGAAGCCGTGCAGGCTTCCGCACCCGGAAGGCGGGGAGCCCTATGGTTCCGATCCGTCGCAGGCTTCCGATCGGCTGGATCCTCCTGGGGGGGGTGGCCATCGCCCTGGCGGTGGCCTTCCTGGTTTTCCTCTACACCCACCCGGCCATCGCCGCGGTCCTCCGGGACGTGTTGATCATCGCCTTGACCCTTCAGCTGTCCCTGCTCGCGGCGGCGCTGATCTTCTTGGTTTACCGCCTGATCCGTTTGGTGGACTGGCTGCAAGGCGAGATCCAGCCGATCCTGGAGCGGGCGCGGGAGACGGTGGACACCGTGCATGGGACCAGCGCCTTTTTGAGCCGGCGGCTGATCCGGCCGACGATCGAGGCCGCCAGTGTCACGGTCGGCATCGCCCATGGGCTGCGTACCCTGGTCCGCTTGCTGCGGGGTCGGGTGTCGTGAAGCCGGAAGGGGCGCTCGCCCGTTGCGGGGCGAGCCCTCCACGCGGAAGATCTCCTGGTGGGAGGTGAGCGATGGCGGAGCGGGAGAGCGGTGGGGAGTTCAGGGCGTTCCTGACCGGGTTCCTGACCGGGGCCCTGGTGGGCGCGGTGGTGGGCTTGCTGTTCGCCCCCCGTTCAGGGGAGGAAACCCGTCGGCTGTTGCGGGAACGAGGGATCGAGTTGAAGTCCCAGGCGGAGGAGCTCACGGCCCAGGCCCGCTCGCAGGCCGAGGCCGCCCTCCTGGAGGCCCGTCGCCGCGCGGAGGAGGCCGCCGCCGAGGCCCGCCGCCGCGCCGAGGAGGTGCGCAAGTGGCTGGAGGAAGCACGGGCGCAGTTCGAGCAGCTCCTGGCCCAGCGGGGGGGCGCTCCACCCCCCACCGCGGGCGGATCGTCCGTGGAGGCGGGCGCCCCTTGAGGGGGATCCGTTGACGCCGACCCGGGATTGGGTGCGGATCTATGAGGCCGGGAACCTGATCGAGGGGCAGATGGTTCAGGCCCGATTGGAGCGAGAGGGGATCCCGGCCCGGCTGCGCTACGAGGCCATCCATACCCTGATCGCGCCGGCCCTCCATCGGGTGGAGGTGCTGGTCCCGGAGGAGTGGAGCGAGCGCGCCCGCGAGGTCCTGTCGGGGGGCGACCCCCTCGCCGGCCAAGACCCCGCGTAGTGTCCTGGGGGGGCGCTCCTATCGCATCGGTTGACGTTCCGGCCGTCCCATGATATGATCCTCTCCGCCATCCTGTTCCCGGAAAGGAGGAGCATATTTCCGCCCGAAAGTATCGTGTAAATGAGGCGATCCGGGCCCGGCAGGTTCGTCTGATCGGCCCGGACGGGAGGCAGATCGGCGTGGTTTCCCTGATGGAGGCGCTGGCCATCGCGCACCAGCATGGCCTGGATCTGGTGGAGGTCGCCCCTCAGGCCGACCCGCCGGTCTGCCGCATCATGGATTACGGCAAGTTCCTTTACGAGCAAGCCAAGAAGGAGCGGGAGGCCCGCAAGGCCCTGAAGCAGATCGTGGTCAAGGAGATCCGCCTGCGGCCGACCACCGATCCCCACCACGTGGGGTTCAAAGTGCGGGACGCCCGGCGCTTCCTGAACGATGGCAACAAAGTCAAGGTGCAGGTTCGGATGCGCGGGCGGGAGATGACGCACCTGCAGCTGGCCGTGGAGATGCTCCAGCGTTTCGCCGAGCAGGTGGCCGATGTGGGGATGGTGGAGACCCCGCCCAGCATGGAGGGCCAAAGCATGGTGATGGTGCTGGCCCCTGTGCGGCGGAAGGGGACGCCGCCGGTGGAGCGGAAAGGGGAATCCAGCCCGGAGGTGATCGAAGGTGCCCAAGATTCGAACCCACAAGGCGACCGCTAAGCGGCTTCGCTATACCGGGGGCGGGAAGCTGGTGCGCGCGAAAATCGGCCGCAGCCACCTGCGGCGCAAGCGCGCCAAGCGCACCAAGCGTCTCTACGACGAGATGCTCACGGTGACCGAGCCCTTCGTTTACAAGCAGGTGAAGCGGCTGGCGCCTTATCTGGACAAACAGGATTGAAGCTGTCTCATAAAGAAAGATCATCCTTCGAGGGGATGCAGCCGCCCTCGGCAGACCCCATCTTCCATCGCGAGCAAGGGGGAAGTCGGAATGACTCGGGTCAAGAGCAGCGTCACGAACCGCCGTCGCCATAAGAAAGTGCTCAAGATGGTCGAAGGCCAGCGGGGGTCCCGCAGCCGGCATTACCGGCGGGCCCACGAGGCCATGATCAAATCCCTCGCCTACGCCTACCGGCACCGGCGGGAGCGCAAGCGGGACTTCCGCCGCCTCTGGATTCTGCGGATCAACGCCGCCGCCCGCCAGAACGGCCTCTCCTACAGCCGGCTGATCGCAGGCTTGCGGGCGGCCGGCGTCGCCGTCAACCGCAAGATCTTGGCGGATCTGGCGGTGCGGGATGCGGCGGCCTTCGCCCGGCTGGTCGAGACTGCGCGGCAGGCCCTGGGCCTGGCCTGACCGCCCCGGCCCGGGATGCGAGAAGGGCGGGGAGGTCCCGCAGGGATCTCCCCGCTTTTTCGTTCAATGATTCATGAGGGGATGTTCGGCGCGCCGGGAGGCGCACCCGCTGAACCCTGAAATCCGGTTCGGCCCGAATCGGACCCCCAATGGGGCGGATCACCAGCCCATCCAACGAGAAAGTCAAGCGGGTGCGGGCGCTGCTGGAGCAACGGAAAGCCCGCCGGGCCCATCGCCAGATGGTCCTGGAGAGCCCCCGGGTGATCGACGAGGCCCTCCGGCTCAGCGCCCAGGACCCGAGCTACCGTCTCGCCTTTGCGTTCTACGCGGAGCCCACCCCCCGGGCGCAGGAGACCTTGGCGCGCCTGCGATCGGCCGGCGTGCCCTGCTATGAGGTCACCCCGACGATCCTCCGGATGTGCACGGAGGCCGAATCCCCTCAGGGGGTGATCGCGGTGGCACCGATCCCGGAGCTCCCGTGGCCGGAGCGCCCCACCTTTTTACTTCTCTTGGATCGGGTCCAGGAGCCCGGGAACGTGGGGGCGGTGTTGCGCAGCGCGGCGGCGGCGGGGGCGGAGGGGGTGGTGATTCCGCCCGGCACCGCCGATCCATGGCACCCGAAAGCGGTGCGGGCCGCGGCCGGCGCCCATTTCGTCCTGCCGGTTCGCCTGGCCGCGTGGTCCGAAGTCCCCTCCCTCCTGGCTTCCACCATCATCTGGCTGGCCACGCCGAAGGGCGAGCGCGCTTACTTTGAAATGGACGGGCGGGAGCCCGTCACGCTGATCTTAGGGGGCGAGGCGGCCGGCCCGGGGCCGGAGGCCCAGCGCCTCCCCCACCGCACCGTGCGCATCCCGATGGCCCGGGGGATGGAATCGCTCAACGTCGCGGTGGCCGGGGCCCTCTTGCTCTATGAGGTGGCCCGCCAGCGTGGGCTGCTGGGGTGACCCGCGGGGGAACCGTGGCGTCCCCGGATCATCCCCCGACCGGCTCGATGGGGCGGACGCCCTCCACGCCGCGCCGCAGCTCCCATGGGTAAATGATGTAAGCGTCGGTCACCGCGGCGTAGTAAGTCGGCCCGTGGCGGAAGAGGGATTCCCGGGGCTTGTAATGCAGCACCGCCGTCTCCGGATATCCGCCGGCGGCCTCCACCCGGCTGCGCACGGTGTTGATGGTGCGCCCGCTGGCCCACACGTCATCCACGATCAGCACCCGGCGGCCGCGCAGCAGCTCATCCTCGGGGAACTGGAGGAACGTGGGCCACGCCAAGAGCTTCACGCGGCTCAAGTCCTGGGCTTCGGGGAAGCGGACGGCGGCTGTGAGGATGTATTTGATGTCCAGCGCCTCGGCGATCATGCCCCCTGGCACGATCCCCCCTCGGGTGATCACGAGCAACGCATCGAAGGGCCCTCGGAGTTGAGGCAGCAAGTGATCCATGAGCGCCTCGACATCGCCCCACGAAAGGATCTCCCGCCGCATGCGGATCACCTCGTCGGACATGCAGATAGGCTTTCAAGGCTTGAGCATGCGCCCCCGTGGGATTCCACGTTGGGAGGGAACGCCAACAGGACCCAGGCCTTTCGATCACCATCCGGCTGACCCGCCCGGGAGCCGGCGGACCGAGGGGCGCCAGGCGATCCGGGCGCGGCGTTCGCGACTTGAGGTTCGCTACGATGCCGGCTGCCCGAGGCGGGCCCGCTCCTCCTCCGCCCGCGTCTCATCGATCTTCTCGAACAGCGGGCGGACCTCCCTCAGGCGCTGTCCGGGCTGGAGGCGGCTGGGCTCCCAGCGGATGCGCCGGTCGGCCTCGTAGGTGAGCACCGGATGCTCGCGCGTCCGCTCGGCTACTAAGCGCACCGCCAGGCGGCCCACCACATCCCCCTCATATCCCAGCATCTCGTGGAGGCGCTGGCTCGAGAAGGGGAGGAAGGGCGCGAACATCACCTTCAGACTGTCGATCGCCCGCATGGCCACGTAGATCGTGGTCGCCGCCCGGGTCCGGTCCTCGTGGATCTCCCGCCAAGGCGCGCGCTCGTTCAGATAGCGGTTGACCTCGGCCGCCAGCCCCATCACCGTCTCCAGGGCCTGCCGGAAGCGGCACCCCTCGATCAGGCGCCCCACCGTCTCGAAGCCCCCATCGACCCGGGCCAGGACCTCCGCGTCCCGCGGCTCCATCAGGCCGGGCATGGGGACCTCGCCGTCGAAATGACGGACGGCGAAGGTGAGCACCCGGTGGACCAGGTTGCCCCAGATGGAGAGCAGCTCCTCGTTGTTATGGCGGATGAAGTCGATCCAGCGGAACTCCGAATCCTGGGTCTCGGGCATGATTGCCGTCAGGTAGTAGCGGATGGCATCCACGGAATAACGGGCCGCCGCATCCAGCGCCCAGACCGCCCAGTTCCGGCTAGTGGAGAACTTGTCCCCCTCGAGGTTCAGGAACTCGTTGGCCGGGACGTCGTAGGGCAGCGTCAGGCGTTTGGAGGGATCCTTCTCGTAAAGGCGCTCCGTCCCCATCAGCTGGGCGGGCCAGATGATGGTGTGGAAGGGGATGTTGTCCTTCCCGATGAAGTAGACGATCTTGGCCTCCGGGTCATACCACCAGTCCTTCCACGCCTCGGGGCTTCCGGAAAGGGAGGCCCACTCGATCGTCGCCGAGATGTAGCCGATGACGGCCTCGAACCACACGTAAAGCACCTTGCCCTCGAACCCCTCCAGGGGGATTGGGATGCCCCAGTCCAGGTCCCGGGTGATCGGGCGGGGCTGGAGGCCCTGCCGGATGTAGTTCAGGGTGAAGGTCAGCACATTCGGCCGCCAGTATCCCTTATCGCGCAGATAGTCCAGGAGGGGCTCAGTGAAAGCGGGGAGATTGAAGAAATAGTGCTCCGTCTCCCGCAGGACCGGCGTGCTGCCGTCGATCCGGCTGCGGGGGTGGATCAACTGGGTCGCCTCCAGCAGCGTCCCGCACCGCTCGCATTGATCCCCCCGGGCCCGTTCGTAGCCGCAGATCGGGCATGTGCCCTCGATATAGCGATCCGGGAGGAAACGGCGGGAGGCCTCCGAGTAGAACTGGCGCTGGGTCTGCTTGAACAGATACCCCCTCTCCAGGAGGCGCAGGAACATATCCTGGGCGACCCGATGGTGGTTCTCGGTATCGGTGTGGGTGAAAAGATCGAAGGAGATCCCGTATTTCTGCCAGGTCTCGAGGAAGATCTGATGATAGCGCTCGAACAGCCCCCGCGGCGACACCCCCTCCCGGTCCGCCTGGACCGTGATGGGGGTCCCATGGGAATCGGAGCCGGAGACCATCAGGACTCGGTTCCCCTTCAGGCGGTGATAGCGGGCGAAGATGTCCGCCGGCAGGTAGGCGCCCGCGATGTGGCCCAGGTGCAAGGGGCCGTTCGCATACGGCCACGCCACGCAGACCAACACCTTTTCCGCCATCCGCCACCTCCCAGGCCGATCGGTGGTCTCTGTTTTGCCCATCAGCGGTGGCTCTTTCCCCCTGGGGGAAACGCGGGCACCGGCCGCCGGGATCCCGGTAAATAAAAACCGCCGGCCGAGGCCGGCGGTCGGCGGGCGGAAATCGACCCGGCAGCCGGGGGGGCCTCACGCCCCCGACCGCAGAGCCGCTCTCCTCATCCTCAAGCGGGTCTCAGAAGGCGGGATCTCCCTCATATCCGGTCCCGCATCATCCAGGATCCCAGCGCTGTGTTTTTTATTTTAAATGAAATTCTGAGGGGAAGCAACCGTTCGAGGGAGCGGGGCCCGCGGCGAACCCGGTTCAGGAGGCGGGGCGGGCGGGCACCCCGTAGACCAGGGTTTCCGGGGGAACGTCCCGGGTCACTACGGATCCGGCCCCGGTTTTGGCCTTCCGGCCCACCCGCACCGGGGCCACCAGCATGGTGTCGCTGCCGATGAAGGCCTCGTCCTCGATGACCGTCGGGTGCTTGCGCACCCCATCGTAATTGCACGTGACCGTCCCCGCCCCGATGTTCACGTCCGCCCCCACCGTGGCGTCGCCGATGTAGCCAAAGTGGTGCATCCGCGTCCGGGGCCCGATGACGCTGTTCTTGACCTCGGCGAAGTTCCCGATGCGCACCTCCTCGGCCAGCCGGGTCCCAGGGCGCAGGTGGGCGAAGGGCCCTACGTGGACGCGCTCCGCCAGCACGGCGCCCTCCACCACCGAGGCCTCCACCACGCAGTCATCCCCAATCACGGCGTCCCGCAGGATGGCGTTCGGCCCGATGCGGCAGCGGCGGCCGATCCGCGTCCCCCCCTCGATGTATGTGTCCGGGTAGATCACCGTGTCCGGGCCGATGACCGCGTCGGCGCCGATGTAAACCCGCTCCGGATCCAGCATGGTGACCCCTTCCAGCATCCAGCGGGTGTTGATCCGCCGCCGCAGGATGCGCTCCGCCTCGGCCAGTTGGACCCGCGTGTTGACCCCCAGGGCCTCCTCCGGATCCTCCAGCCGCACCGCCTCCACCCGCCGCCCCTCCGCGGCCGCGAGGGCCACGAGGTCGGTGAGGTAGACCTCCCCTTTCACGGGGCTGGGCTGCAGGCGCGAAAGGGCCAGCCACAGCCATGGCCCGTGCGCCACGTAGACGCCGACGTTGACCTCCGAGATCTGTCGCTCCTCCGGGCTCGCCTCCGCCTCCTCGACGACGCGCCGCACCCGCCCCTCAGGATCCCGGACCACGCGGCCGTAGCCGGTGGGATCCGCCTGTCGGGCGGTCAGCAGGGTCAGGGTGGCGCCGCGGGCGCGGTGGGTTTCGATCATGCGCCGATAGGTCTCCGGGCGCACCAGCGGGAGGTCCGCATAGGTGATGAGGACCTCGGACACTTCATCCCTCAGAACGGGCTCCGCCCAGCGCACCGCGTCGCCCGTGCCCCGGGGCTCCGGCTGGACCACCCAACGGGCCTCCGGCCCGACGGCTTCCTGGACGGCCGCGGCTGCCGGCCCGACCACGATGACCGGCGGGTGCGGGCAGCCCGCCGCCCGGAGGGCCTCCAGGACGTGTCGGATCATCGGGCGGCCGGCCAGGGGATGCACCACCTTCGGCTGCTCGGACTTGAACCGTGTGCTGAATCCTGCTGCCAAGATCACCGCTGCCCAGGACATCCTCACCCCCTGCAGGAACCTTCATCGAGAACGGGCGCTCCGCTGCCCGACGAAATATCCGATGGCTATCCCCACCAGCAGCAAGGCCAGGAACCCCGCTCCGAGTGCCAACCCCTCTCCGAGCCGCGTGAGATCCACCCCGGTCGAAGCCGCGGGCGCCGGGATCGGGGTGGGCGTCGGCGCGGTCGAAGCCGAGAGCGGCTGGAATCCGAACAGCACGGTCGCTTCTGTGTTCCAGGACAGCCACACCTCGCGTCGGGTGGGCCCGGAGGGCTGATACCCCGCCGGGCTCTCCAGGGCGAGGAAGTAAGTCCCCGGCTCCAAATCCCGGGCGCAGACGACCTGCCCGGCCTCCGAGATCAGGGTGGCTTTCCAGCCCCGTCCATCGATCAGGTAGATCGGGACCCCCGCGATCCAGGGCTCCCCATCCGCCTTGGCGTCGTCCCGGTTTCGATCTTCAAAGGCCCCGGTGCACAACACGCCGGGCCTTCGATCCTCTGGCCCCGGCGGGGCAGTGGGCGTAGGGACGAGGACCTCAGGCGGGCGGATCAGGAGCTCCTGGCCCACCACCAGTAGATCTGACTCCAACCCGTTCATGGCCTTGATCTTCTCCACGGTGGTCCCATAGAGCAGCGCCAGCCCGAAGAGCGTATCGCCCGGCTGGACCGTGTGGACGATGGAGCCGTCGGGGCGGGGGGTGGCGGTGGCCTGCGCCTGGGCCAGGGCGGAGCCTTCGAGCCGGACGAGGCGGGACCCTGCGAGGGCGATCAGGATCAGCCCCAACCCGCCTCCCAGCAACCACCCGTTGATTCTGCGCATCGGTCCTCCTTTCCGGCATCGAGGGGTTTGGGCCGACGGCGAGGTCCAGGCGATCTCTCCGCGCGGATCGGCCGTCCCGTGCGATCCAGGCGGTTTCCCAACGAAGCCTTGAGCATTTTAGCATATCGGCGCGCATCCCGCCGGACGGGTGAGCGCGCCCCACCGGGTTGCGGTCCACCCCCCTCCCCGAATCCGCGTCGGTCCACTGAAGTCGCATAGAATTGATACGGAAGAGGAAACGATGGGGCGGGGCGTGCTTCAGGAGGGGGCGATGCACTGGGCGATGGCGGAAGGGACGACGCTGGGAACCCTGTGGGTGGTGGCGCACGCGGGAGGGGTCTGCCGGGTGATCTTCGGGGAGGGCGGGGCGGCGGCGTGGGCGAGGTTCCAGGCCGCGCATCCCGGGCTGGAGCGGCGGGAGAACGGGCTGGCCGCCCAGGCCCTAGCCCAGATCCTGGAGTATCTGCGCGGGGTGCGTCGGACGTTCACGGTGCCCCTGGACCCGGAGGGCACGCCCTTCCAGCGGATGGTCTGGGCTGAGACGGCTCGCATCCCTTACGGGCAAACCGTGACCTATGCTGAGCTGGCCCGCCGCATCGGGCGGCCGGAGGCTGTGCGGGCGGTGGGGCAGGCCCTCGCGGCCAACCCCGTGCCCATCCTGATTCCGTGCCATCGGGTGATCGCGGCGGAGGGCCGCCTGGGCGGTTACACCGCGGGGCGCCACGTGAAGCGGTGGCTGTTGCATCGGGAGGGCGTACGGCTTGCGGCTGGATGAGCGGGACACGCCCCTGGCGGCGTTGCTGCGGCGTTGGCGACAGGACCCCGCTTTCCGCCGGCGGGTAGCGGCATGGGCGCGGGCCCCCGCCCGCGAAGCCCAATGGGCCCCGATCCCGGAGGACCTCCATCCCCGGTGGCGGGCGGCCCTCCGGGCGGAAGGGATCCATCGGCTCTACACGCATCAGGTCGAGGCCTACCGGGCGGCCCGCTCCGGCGCCCACGTGGCCTTGTTCACCGGCACGGCCTCCGGGAAGACCCTGGCTTTCCTTCTCCCGATCCTCCAGGCCCTCTGTGAGGACCCGGAGACCACCGCCCTCTTCCTCTACCCCACCAAGGCCCTGGCCCACGATCAGCTCGCGATCCTGCGCGCGTGGCTTTCCGCCCTGGGCCTCTCCGTCGCCGCGCTCCCCTACGACGGCGATACACCCGGCGAGGCCCGCCGCTTCGTGCGGGAGCGGGGGCGGCTGCTCCTCACCAACCCGGATATGCTCCACATGGGGATCCTGCCTCAGCATCCGCGCTGGGCGGCCTTCCTGAGCCGCTTGCGTTTCGTGGTGATCGACGAGGCCCACGTCTATCGGGGCGTGTTCGGGAGCCACGTCGTCAACGTCCTGCGGCGGCTGCGGCGCCTGGCCGCCGCCTACGGCGCATCCCCCCAGTTCCTCCTGGCCTCCGCCACCGTCGCCAACGGGTCGGAGCTGGCCGAAGGGCTGGTGGAGGGGCCGGTCCGGGGGATCGAAGCGGACGGGGCCCCCTACGGAGAGCGCCATTTCATCCTCTACCGTCCCCCGTTGCTGGACGCGGCCACCGGGCTGCGCCAAAGCGCCCTGACGGCCGCCGCCGGCCTCATCCTGACCTTGCTGGCGCATCGGGTCCCCACCATCGCCTTCGCCCGCTCCCGGATGGCGGTCGAACGCCTGCTCCGCATGGTGCGCTCCGCCTGGGCGGAGCGCGGGGGGGATCCGGAGGAAGTGCGCGGGTATCGGGGGGGATACCTCCCCGAGGAGCGGCGGGCGATCGAGAGGGGGCTGCGGGAAGGGCGGATCCGGGCCGTGATCGCCACCAACGCCCTGGAGCTGGGGGTGGATATCGGGGCGCTGGAAGCCTGCGTGATGGTCGGGTATCCGGGGACCATCGCCTCGGTCCGCCAGCAGGCCGGCCGGGCGGGCCGCCGCGCCCCTTTAAGCGCCGCGATCCTGGTGCTCACCGCGACCCCGCTGGACGAATACCTGGCGGGGCATCCGGAGTTCCTCTTCCAGCGCTCCCCCGAGGCCGCCCGCTTCGACCCGGACAACCTGGCCATCCTGGCCGCGCACCTGTTATGCGCCGCGTTCGAGTGGCCGCTGGGCCCCGGCGAGCCGTTCGCCCGGACGTTGGACACGGATTGGGTGGTGGAGCGGTTGATCGCGGAGGGGGAGCCCCTCTACCGGAACCCGACCGATGGCCGGGTGTATTTCGCGATGGATCGGTATCCGGCGCAGGGGGTCAGCCTGCGAATCAGCGCGGGGGATCGGGTGCAGATCCGTCTGGGGGTAGGGAAGGGGGGCCGCGTCATCGGGGAGGTGGATCGCCCCTCCGCCCCCCGGCTGGTCCACCCGGGGGCAGTGTATCTGCACGAAGGCGCCGCCTATCGGATCACGGCGGTGGACTGGGAAAAGGGGGAGGCCCTCGCGGAGCCCTTCGAGGGAGATGAAGTCACCGAGCCGATCGTGGAAGCGCAGTGGCGGGTGGATGAGGAGCGGGGGCGCCGGGCAGGCCCCTGGGTGATCGGCGCCTGGGGGGAGGTGACCATCGTTAGCCAGGTGGTTGGATATCGGCGCCTGCGATGGCCGGTAGGGGAGCTTCTGGGATGGGAGGCGGTGGAAACCCCGGAGGTCGCCCTCCCCACCGCCGCCTGGTGGCTCACCCTGCGGCCGGCGCTCCTGGAGCGCCTCCGGGCGGAGGGCATCCGGATCGGCCCCCTGGATTATGGGCCGGAGTGGCGGGCCATCCGCCAGAAGGTCCGAGCCCGGGATGGCTACCGGTGCCGGGTGTGCGGGGCGCCGGAGCGGCCGGGGCAGCCCCACGATGTCCATCACCTCCGGCCGCTACGGACCTTCGCGGACCTTCAGGAGGCGCACACCCTGGAGAACCTGATCACGGTCTGCCGACGCTGCCATCGACGCCTGGAGCAGATGCAGGGGACGCGCAGCGCCCTCTCCGGATTGGCCCATCTGCTCCACGGCCTGGCCCCGCTCTTCCTGATGAGCGACCCGGCCGACCTGGGGGTCCTGGTGGACCCCGAGGGCCGAGCGGCGGATGGCCCCACCCTGGTGCTGTATGAGGGGGTCCCGGGGGGCGTCGGCTTCGCCGCCCATCTGTGGGCCGTTCAGGAGGCCTTGTGGAAAGCGGCCCTCGAGGTGGTAGCGCGGTGTCCCTGCGACAACGGATGCCCGGCCTGCGTGGGGCCCTCCGGCGAGATGCTGAATGTGAAGGGCGAAACCCGCCGCCTGCTGGAATGGATCTGTGGGGAAGGCGAAGCACCGATAATGGAGGATACGCGTGGAATGGAATAGAATCCCGTTGTAGGGTGCGTTCGCGGCGGAGAAGGAGGGCGATGGCGCTTCCGTCTTCGGGAACGCGAAGCGGAGCAGGGGCCCTTCGATCCTCCCCATCGCAGCGGGTCGAGGCGGAGGGTGCCCCCTCCGTCATCGGGTGGGTCTTGGCTTGTGGGAGGGTTTTCAAGCGAGTGGAAGGGAGCGCCCATGCGTTGGCTTCTCCGGATCGGTTGGGTGTTGGGTTTGGCGGCGTGGAGCGGCTGGGCGCAGGCGGCGTCGGCCCCTCGGGTGTTGTGGCTGCGCGTGGAGGGCCCCCTTACCCCGGTGGTGGCGGATTACCTGCGGCGTGGGATCGAGACCGCTCAGGATCAGGGCGCTGAGGCCCTCATCCTGCAGCTCAACACTCCGGGCGGGGAGGTGAACCTCACGCTGCGGCTGGTCTCGCGGATCCGCGAGAGCCCGGTCCCCGTGATCGTCTACGTGGCCCCGCGGGGGGCGATCGCCGGGTCCGCCGGGACGTTGGTGACGCTGGCGGGGCATCTGGCGTGGATGGCGCCGGAGACGGCCATCGGGGCGGCCTCGCCGGTGGGTGGCCAGGGGGAGGATCTGCCGGAGACCCTCAGCCAGAAGGTCAAGGAGATCCTCAAGGCCCAGGTCCGCAGCCTGGCCGAGCGGCGGCCGCCGGAGGCGGTGCAACTGGCCGAGGCGGCGGTGGAGTCGGCGAAAGCGGTGAGCGCCCGCGAGGCCCTGTCCACCGGGCTGATCGATGGGATTGCGGAGAACCCGGAGGACCTGCTCCGGCAGCTCGACGGGCGGACGGTTTCGGTCCAGGGCCAGCCGCGCACGCTGCGCACCGCGGGGGCGGTGATCGTCCCGCTCCCGATGAACATCGTGGAGGAGATCCTCCACCGTCTGGTGAACCCGAACATCGCGTTGATCCTCCTGGCCATCGGGGTGCAGGCCATCCTGATCGAGCTGTCCAACCCGGGCGGCTGGGTGGCGGGGTTCATCGGCGTGGTGTCGCTCCTGCTGGCGGCCTATGGGATCGGGCTGCTGCCGATCAACTGGCTGGGCCTGCTGCTGATTGCCGTGGCCCTGGTTCTGTTCATCCTGGACGTCAAGGCGCCGACCCATGGCGCGCTGACGGCGGCCGGGACCGCCACCTTCATCGCTGGGGCGCTGGTGCTGTTCGCCCCCGTGGCGCGTTCCCCCTTCCCGCCGCTTTCCCCGTGGGTGGCGGGGGGGACCGGGCTGGCGATGGCCGGCTTCTTCGGGTTCATCATGGCCAAGGCGTTGCAGGCCCAGCGTCGGCCCAGCGTGATGGGGGTGGAAGCCCTGATCGGGCGCCTCGGCGAGGCCCGCACGGACCTCAATCCGATCGGGATGGTGCACGTGGCGGGGGAGTTGTGGACGGCGGAGAGCGAAGCCGGTATGATACCGGCTGGCGCTCCGGTTCAGGTGGTCGGGGTGGAGGGCCTCCGGTTGCGCGTGCGCCAATGGGCGCCCCCTTCCGCGGCCCCTGCGGCCTCCGGGCCGGAGCCCGGATCCGCGGCCCCACCCATGCCCTGAGGGGCCGTCGGAGAGGCAGAAGGCTTTGCGATCCCGTCGGAACGGCGAGGCGCTCCGGCGATGAGCGGGATCGGGGACGGGATGGATCGCCTGCGGGTGCTGATCGTTCATCCGGATCTGGAGGTCGGAGAGCGGTTGCTCCAGAGCGCGGTGCAGATCGGGCATGTGGCGCATTACGCCCTCGACCTGCGCGGCGCCATGGCCCTCATCACCCGGGCCATCCCCGATGTCATCGTGGCCGATCGGGAGTGGCTGGAGCGCAACGGCCGGGGGCTGTTCAGCGCCCTCCGGGGGTGTTTCCCCCTTCCGTTGATTTGCCCCGTGGAGAGCGCGGATCGGGATCCGATCTGGGATCGGCTGGCCCGGTCGGTGCGGGCGTTCCAGACGTGGACCGGCGGGGAGATCCTGCGGGTCGGGGCCCTGGTGATTGACCATGGGCGGAAGCAGGTGATCTGGCGGGGCCGGCCGGTGCAGCTTCCTCCGCTTCAATTTAAGATCCTGAACGTCTTAGCCCGCCGGGCGGGCCAGGTCGTCTCCCATGCCGATCTGGTGCGGGAGGTGTGGGGGATCGAGGCGGACGATCCCGAGGCGCGGGAGCTGCTGAAGGTCCACATCCGTCAGATCCGCAAGCGGTTGGGGCTGGATCCTGAGCGCGGCGAGGTGCTGGTCTCCGTGCGCGGTTTCGGATACATGCTGACCTCGCCGGAGGGGGAGGGATGACGGAGCGGCCGGACGGACGGCGCGGGCGGTGGGTTGGCTCCGCGATGCTGGGCGTGTTGGGCCTGATCGTCCTGATCGGGGGAGGATTCACGGCGGCCCGGCCGCCTTCGCCGTGGACGGCGGCGGCCTCGACGGCGGCGATCCTCGCCCTGATCGGGGCGGTGGGGGTCGGTTACACGCTGCGGGGGCTGCGGTCTGCCCGCTATTACCTGGACCGCAACGGGTTGACGATCACCTGGTGGCCGGCCGTTCACGTGATCCCCATCCATGCGATCCAGGAGCTGCGCCCCGGGCCGGCCACCCCGCGGGCGATCCGGAGATGGCGGGGCCTGCGCTGGCCGGGCCTTTACACCGGCCACGCGTGGGCGGTGGCGGAGGACCGGCCGGTTCTCTTCTTCGCCACGGAGGATCTTCCCCGGCAACTCTGGGTGGTCACGGAGGCGGCCATCTACGCGATCTCCCCGCCTCGCCCGGAGGCCTTCCAGGAAGCCTTCGCCGAGCGGGCGGCCATGGGGCCCACCCAACGCCTGGCGCAGACGACGGTGTTCCCCCGGTGGCGCCAGCGGGCGCTCTGGGAGGATCGGGCGGCCTGGATCCTCATCGCCGTCGGCGGACTTCTGCTGTGGGGGATGTGGCTATGGCTCTGCCTCCGGTTCCCCGGTATGCCGCCCTGGGTGCGTCTGGATGGATCATCGGAGGCCCTGCTCAGCCCGGTGTCCCATCTCATCCGCCTCCCGGCCCTGGGGGCCGTCACCTGGATCGTGAACGCGGGCTTGGGGGGACTGTTGCATGAGCAGGAGCGGCCGGCGGCGTATGGCCTGTGGCTGATCGCGATCCTGGTCCAGGCGCTGCTTCTGGGCGCGTTGCTTCAGATCCCCAGCGGATGATCTTCCCTCGGATTCATGAGCACTTCACCCGGAGGGGACGAAGCCGATGGGTCTGAAATCCGATCGCTGGATCCGCGAGATGGCCCTCAGGTATCGGATGATCGAGCCCTTCGAGGAATCCCAGGTGCGCCCGGGGGTGATCTCCTACGGGCTGTCCTCCTACGGATACGACATCCGTGTGGCCGATGAGTTCAAGGTGTTCACGGATGTCTACAGCACCATCGTCGACCCGAAGAACTTCGACCCCCGTTCGTTCGTGGATGTGCGCGGCGAGGTCTGCGTGATCCCCCCAAACTCCTTCGCCCTGGCCCGGAGCATGGAGTATTTCCGGATCCCTCGGAACGTCCTGGTGGTCTGCGTGGGGAAGTCCACCTACGCCCGCTGTGGGATCATCGTGAACGTCACCCCCCTGGAGCCGGAGTGGGAGGGGTATCTCACCCTGGAGATCAGCAACACCACCCCGCTGCCTGCGAAGATCTACGCCTACGAAGGGATCGCCCAGGTCCTCTTCTTCGAGGCCGATGAGGTCTGTGAGCGGTCTTATAAGGAAAGGGGTGGGCGCTACCAGAACCAGCAGGGCATCACCATCCCGCGGGTCCATTGATCGCAAGCGCTCCAGTTGCCTCTCCATTTCGAGCCGAAGTATAATTTTGAGAGGCAAGATCCCCCTGCGGGAGGAGAAGAATGGTTCCCTATCGGCATCGGTGGACTGCTGTGAGCCTGTTCTTGGGCGTTGCCCTGCTGCTGGCGGCGTGCGCCCCGCCGGCCACGCCTGCCCCTGCGACCGCCACCGCCCCCGCCGCCCCGCCCACGCCCACCGCCGCCGCCAAAGAGATCATCTTCGGGATGCTCCTCGTCGGCCCCTACAACGACCGGGGCTGGAGCCAGGCTCACTATGAGGGAGGCAGGTATGTGGAGCGGAAGTTGCCCGGGGCGAAGATGCTCTACATCGATAAGGTGAACCCGGCCGACCGCCCCGGGACGACGGCCTCCCAACTGGCGGAGGAGCTGGTGGCCAAAGGCGCCAAGGTGATCATCTTCAACTCGGACGACCACAAGGACGAGGCCATCAAGTTCGCGAAGGCCCATCCGGAGGTCGTGGTGATCCACGTCTCGGGGGATGACGCCTGGAAGGAGGGCAAGAACTACAAGGGCATCCCTAACCTGGCCAACGTGATGGGGCAGATGGAATACGGGAAGATGATCGCCGGGTGCGCCGCCGCCCTGACCACCCAGACGGGCCGGATCGGTTACCTGGGGCCGCTGATCAACGATGAGACCCGGCGCCTCGCCGCCTCCGCCTACCTGGGCGCCAAGTATTGCTGGGAGAAGTATCAGGGCAAGCCGGCGGCCGATCTCAAGTTCAAGGTGACCTGGATCGGCTTCTGGTTCCACATCCCGGGCGTGACCGCCGATCCCACGCAGGTGGCCCAGGACTTCATCAACTCCGGCTACGACGTGATCATCTCCGGCATCGACACCACGGAGGCCCTGCGGGAGGCAGCCAAGGCGGCCCAGGCGGGCAAGAAGGTGTGGGCGATCCCCTACGATTACATCGGCGCCTGCGATGAGGCCCCCGATGTCTGTCTGGGGGTGCCATACTTCAACTGGGGCCCCGCCTACCTGGCCCACATCAAGGCCGTCCTGGAGGGCACATGGAAGCCGTCATGGGATTGGGTGGGGCCAGATTGGAAGGATATCAACAACCCGGACACAAGCTATGTGGGCTTCTTGAAGGGGAAAGCGTTGAGCCCTGAGGCTTCCGCCCAGCTGGACGAGTTCATCAAGGGCCTGGGGGATGGCTCGATCCAGCTGTGGAAGGGGCCGATCCGCCTGCAGGACGGCACGTTATATGTTGAGGAAGGGAAGGTAGCCACCCCGCAGCAGATCTGGTATTTCCCGCAGTTGCTCGAGGGGATGGAAGGCCAAAGCGTCCCGACCAAGTAGGCCTGTGCTTCTGAGGGGGGCGTCCTGCTCCTCGGCCGGATGCACGGGATGGGCTTCGGTGAGAGGGGCGGTCGCCGGACCGCCCCTCTTTCCTTTCGAGCAAGGTTCATCCCATCGGGAGGCGGGGGCCGGCCCTCCCCGGGGGCGGCCGCCCCGGCTTCGGATCCTGTGGGGCGTTGGGAATACCGATGCGTGATCCTTCCGGGTCGGATCCGGGCGATGAAGGTGGAAATGCGTCATATCTATAAATCCTTCGGGTCAGTGCGCGCCCTTCAGGACGTCAGCCTGACCGTGGAGGCGGGCACCATCCATGGCCTCCTCGGGGAGAACGGCGCGGGCAAGACCACGCTGATGAAGATCCTGTCGGGCTACCTGCGGCCGGATCGGGGGGAGATCTTCCTGGACGGGCAGCCCGTCCGCTTCGCCTCGCCAGCGGAGGCCCTCCGCTATGGCATTGGGATGTTGCACCAGGACCCGATGGACTTCCCGGCGATGTCGGTCTTGGACAATTTCATGATGGGCCATCCGGGGGGCTTCTGGCTGAACCGCCGGGCGGCGCGGCGGGCCTTGCAGGAGCTGGCGGCCCAGTTCGGGTTCGACCTGGACCCGGAGGCGCCGGTGGACCGCCTGACGGTAGGGGAGCGCCAGCAGCTGGAGCTGCTCCGCCTGCTCCGGCAAGGGGTTCGAGTGCTCATCCTGGACGAGCCCACGACGGGCATCAGCGCCCCCCAGAAGGTCCGGCTCTTCGACACCTTGCGACACCTGGTGGGGGAGGGGAAGGCGGTCATCTTTGTGACCCACAAGCTGGAGGAGGTGGAGGAGCTCTGCCATCGGGTCACGGTCCTGCGCCAGGGCCGCGTGGTGGGCGGGGCCACGCCTCCCTATTCCCCCCAGCGGCTGATCGAGATGATGTTCGGCCGTTCCATCCCTTCCTCCGAGCGCGAATCCATCCCCCTGGGCGAGCCCATCCTGGAGATCGAGAACCTGGTGGTGGGGGATCACCGACTCCGGTTGAGCCGGGTGAACCTCACCGTGCGGTCCGGGGAGATCCTCGGGTTGGCGGGGATGGAGGGGAGCGGCCAGCAGCTGTTCATGCGCGCCTGCGCGGGCCTGGTTCGACCATGGGAGGGGTCCATCCGGATCTGCGGGCGGGATCTCACCGGAAAGCCTTATCGTGCCTTCCTGGAGGCGGGCGTTCTCTTCGTCCCGGCCAACCGCCTGGAGGAGGGGTTGATCCCGGGGATGATGTTGACAGAACACTTCCAGCTGGTGTATCCGAACGGCCGATATCTGATCGATTGGGAGCAAGCCCGCGGGGAAGCCCAGCGGCGGATCCGGGACTTCCACATTCTGGGGAAGCCCGAAACCATGGTGGAGAACCTCTCGGGGGGGAACCAACAGCGGACCCTCCTCGCACTGATCCGGTCGCCGGCCCGCCTGTTGCTGCTGGAGCATCCCACCCGCGGGCTGGACCTGGAATCCAGCATGTGGGTCTGGGAACGGCTGCGGGAGCGGGCGCGGGAGGGGGCGGCCTTGATGGTCATCTCCTCCGATCTCCAGGAGCTCCTGCAGCATTGCCATCGGATCGTGGTCTTCTTCAGCGGCCGCGTCTCGGAACCGATGGTGGTGGAGGGGCTGACGCTGGATCGGTTGGGCCACATGATCGCCGGGCGGGGGTGGTGATCGGCCTCCGGGATGAACATCGGAGCGGCCCTTCGGGGGCGGGCATCGGCCTTTCTCGCTTGGGCGAGGTTCTCGGCCAGCCCCTGCATGGGTTGGAGATCCAGGGGTTTTCGTGAGAGGAGCGGTGGAGCCCGATGAAGGAGATCCTTCTCCCTCGCGCGCGTCCTGCCCGATGGGTGGACTTCGGCCTTCAGGGCCTCTCCGTTCTGATGGCCCTGCTGTTCACGACCTTGGTGCTGGTGACGGCGGGCGCCCCTCCCCTCGAAGCCTATCGCCAGGTCTTGGAGGGGGCTTTTGGCTCCCTGAAGCGCGCCACGGACATCCTGGTGGCCTGGGTGCCCCTGATGCTGGTGACCTCGGGGTTGCTGCTCACCTTCACGGCTGGGCTATGGAACATCGGCGTGGAAGGTCAGATCGTGTTGGGGGCCATCGCGGCGACCGGGGTGATGCGCGCGCTGCAAGAGACCAGCCTCCCGGCCCCGTTGATCCTGATCCTCGCCGTGGCCGCCGGGATGGCGGGAGGGTCTGCCTGGGCGGGGTTGGTGGGCCTCCTGAAGATCTACGGCGGCGTGCACGAGATCTTCGGCGGCCTCGGGCTGAACTTCGTGGCCACCACCATGATCCTGTGGCTGATCTTCGGCCCCTGGAAGCGGCCGGGGATCGGCTCGATGAGCGGCACGGAGCCATTCCCGGAGCGCCTCTGGATGCCGGTGTTCCCGGGCCTCCGGTTGAGCCCCTGGGCCCTGTTGCTGGCCTTCCTGAGCATCGTCCTGGTTTACGTGCTCCTGCGCAACACCTTTTTCGGCCTCCGACTGAAGGCCATCGGGCGGAACATCCGGGCCGCGCATCGGCTGGGCGTGCCCACGACCCGCTACCTGTTCCTAGCCCTTCTGGGCTGCGGGGCGATGGCGGGGCTGGCCGGGGCCGTGCAGGTGACGGCCGTCTACCACCGTTTGATCCCGCCGATCTCCAGCGGCTACGGCTATCTGGGGCTGCTGGTGGCCATGCTGGCCAACTACCAGGTGCTATGGTCGGTGCCGGTGGCCTTCTTCTTCGCCGCCCTCAACATCGGGAGCATCCAGCTCCCGATCACCCTGAAGCTCGATTCCACCCTCTCCGGGGTGATGCAGGGAGCGCTGGTGCTGTTCGTGTTGCTGATACAGGGGGCGCGGGCCCGCTGGCAACCTAAGCGGACGGCGGAGTCGGACGATGATGCCTGAGTGGGTCTTCGGCCTGGGTGGGGTTCTGGCCGCCGCCGCCCCGCTCCTCATCGCGGTGGTCGGCGAGACGTTCTCGGAGCGCGCGGGGGTGGTCAACCTCTCGGTGAACGGGGCGATGTTGCTGGCCGCGATGGCCGGCTTCGCGGTCGCGGTGCGAACCGGGAGCCTGGAGCTGGGGTTCCTTGCGGGCGCCGCCATCGGGGGGCTGATGGCCCTGATCGTCGCCTTCGCCAGCCTGACCCTGCGCCAATCCCAGGTCGCGGTGGGGCTGGTGCTGGCGCTCCTGGGTCGGGACCTGGCGTATTTCCTGGGGAATCCCTTCATGGGCGTGCCGGGCCCGCGGGTCGGGGCGATCCCCATCCCCTTCCTGAAGGATCTCCCCCTCGTGGGGCCGTTGCTGTTCCAGCAAAGCCCCGTGGTGTATGTGGCCGTGGTCACCGTGGCGCTGGCTTGGCTGTGGATCTTCCAGACCCGGCCCGGCCTGGTGCTCCGGTGCGTCGGGGAGCGCCCCCCTGCGGCCTTCGCCCGAGGGGTCCCCGTCACGCGGGTCCGATACGCCTACGCCGTGCTGGGCGGGGCGCTGGTGGGCTTCGCCGGGGCCGCTTACACCCTTGACCTCAAGGGCGGCTGGCAGGGGCCGATCTCCGGCATCGATGGGATCGGGTGGATCGTGCTGGCGATCACGATCTTCGGGGGATGGCATCCGGTGCGCGGGGCGCTGGGGGCGTTGCTGTTCGCCCTGTTGCAGTGGCTCAGCCTGGTGCTCCAGCCCCAGCTGCCGGGGATCCCCTCGCAGGTCCTCAACGTGGCACCGTTCCCGCTGATGATCTTCGCGCTGCTGCTCACCAACCTGGGCAACACGGAATGGGTCCAGACGGCGCTCTCGCGCCTGCCGGAATCCGGGCGCCGCCTCGCCCTTCGCCTCCTCCGCGCCCTCCAGGTCTCCCCGCCCGCGGCCCTGGGGACGGCCTTCGAGGAGGAGTAGCGAGCTCGGCCTTCCTGACGGGCTGCGCTCCGGGGATTCCCCTTCCGGGGTCGAGCGCGCGACCGCCGGCGCCTCAGGCCAGGGCGTTCTCGCATCCCGGATCCCGCCTGGCCCTCTTCACCGATGGCCCCACCCCCAACGGCTATCATTATCTTAGGAAGGTCTTTAGGAAGGCGGTGGCCGTCCCACCTGATGGCCCGTTGGCCTCCGCGGCCCCATAACGAATTCCCGAAGAAATGGCTTCGTGGCGGAAGCGGGCCAGGGCGAACCTCGCCTCAGGAGGGCTTAGTGGAACTGTTCCCCGAAGCCATGGTGTTGATCGCCATCGTGCGCAACCGACGGGATTGGCGGTGGATCCAAGAGACGCGCTCCTATCGGATCCCACTCCGTTACGCCCCGCCGCTGGCCCCGCTGGTGGATTTCCTCGCCTTCTACCACACGGCCGCCTTCGGGCCCGAGCGTTGGTCCGTTCGCTACTACGCCCCCGTCCGAGGTCATGAGCTGGTCCGGCGTCGCGATCTGCTGCCCGAGGAGCCGGCGCATCCACGCGCGGAGGAGCCGTATTACCTGTTGCAGCTGGGCCCGCTGCAGCCGCTCCCCCGCCCGGTGACCAGCCGTCGCGGGCATCGGCTGACCTTTCTCCTGACCACTGGCGAGCGGCTGCTCCAGGCCACGGATCTCTCGGAGCTCTCGCTGGAGGGCGTGGAGCGCCGGCTGGTGCGGGGGGCGCTGCGGGAGACCAGGTGGATACCAGAGGATCCAATCCGGAAACGTGGGATGGGGAGATGATGGGGGTTCCGCTCTGGGGATCCGGAGGCGCCCCTGGAACGCGCCCCCGGATCCCACCGGATCTCCTCCCAGGCGCGGGGACGAGGCAGGTGCGCGGAAGCGCCCCCTCCGCTCTCCTCGCCCGCCGCGATCTTACATCTTCAACCGATAGACCCCCCGCCGAATCCGCTGGAACAGGTCCTGGTTTTTGCGGAAGATCAGCGTCAACCGGGCCCGTTGCACCTGCGGGTCCTTCCCGGGGACCTGAACCCCCCGCTCCACCAGCGCCTGCCGGATTTCCTCCAGCTCCATCCCCTGGGGGGCGGCCTGGAGCACCTCTACGATGCTGGACACCAGCTCCCGGGTGCGGCGGCGGCGGGGCATCGTGGTCTGGCGGAACAAGCCGATGAGCCCCTCCCCCAGGGCTGGATATTTCTCCATCAGCTCCGCGATATCCTCCAGCAACCGCAGCTGGGCCTGAACGTATTCCCGTCGCTGCTCAATGTCCGCCAATTGAGAACGAAGCAGGTTGATCCGACTCTCCAGGATCTCTTTCATGGTGCCGACCTCCTGTTCGGAAACTGGATCGGATGGGAAGCCCCACCGCTAGGCGCAGGTGCAAGCCCAAACCGTTGCTTAAAATTTTATCACAAATCTCAAAGTGGGTCAAATGGAACCATGCCATCCCTTCCCGGATCAGCGGAGGTGCTTCTTCCTTCTTCGTTTGGGTTTGACATTGCTGGTTTCATCGGCTGCTTCGCCTCCTGAATGTTGAAGAATCCTGCGCCAAGGGAGGAGCCCCGCCATCTTCGGAAAATCCCTCTTCCTCCAGGACCTTGCAGAGGGCGCAATACCCGGCGGAATCCGAACGACCGTATGCGAATTGAACGGTGGAGGGTCTTCATTCAGAAGGATCCGGCCGCGGAGCGGGGAGGAAAACTTCCCGTAAAGTACGGAGCCGTCCGGGCTCTGAGGGCTTCCAGCGTCTCCCCGTCCTCCGGAGGGGGTACGTCCGTGCGATCAAGCCGTTCCACCTCGGCGAGGGGATCGGAGCGGTGTCGGTGGGCCCCGGGAGCCCAGCGCGCGCCCTGCTGGCGGAGGGGCGGTCGGGATCCGGAACGCCGCTCCTTGATCTTCCGGAGATTCCAATTATGATGGATAAGCCGGCATCCCTTGGATTGGGAGGTCACCTGCGAATGCCTGGGCCGTCATGGCGGTATGGGGACATGATCCTGGTGGCGGGTTCTGGCCATCCGCAACTGGCCGAGGAGATCGCCGATTGCTTGGGGGTGTCCCTCCTCCCCCGCGAGATCATCGTCTTCCCCAACGAGAACATCTTCGTCCGCCTGTTGGCCAGCGTCCGCGGGCAGGACGTCTTCGTGATCCAGAGCACGGCCTCGCCGGTGAACTACAACCTGATGGAGCTTTTCATCCTGCTGGACACCATCAAGCGGGCCAACGCCGGCCGGATCACCGCGGTGATCCCCTACCTCGCCTACGCCCGCAGCGACAAGAAAGACCAGCCCCGCGTGCCGATCACCGCCCGCCTGGTGGCCGACTTCATCGCCGTGGCCGGGGCCGACCGGTGGGTGACGATTGACCTGCACGCCAGCCAGATCCAGGGGTTCTTCAGCATCCCCGGCGATGAGCTGACGGCCTTCCATCTCCTGAGCGATTACTTGCTGGAGAAGGACTTCGCCCCCGAGGAGGCAGTGGTGGTGGCCGCCGACCTGGGCTTCGCCAAGAAGGCACGCAACTACGCGGCCAAGCTCAACCTGCCCATCGCCTTCGTGGAGAAGCGCCGGACCGGGACGCAGACGGAAGCGCTGACGGTGATCGGGGACGTGGCGGGGAAGAAGGTGATCCTGGTGGACGATGAGGTGGATACGGCGGGCTCGGTGAGCGGCGCGGTGCGCGTTCTGAAGGAGCAGGGGGCGGCGGAGATCTACCTCTGTTTCACCCATGCCGTCCTCTCCGGCCCGGCGGTGGACCGCCTGCGGGCGCTGCCGCTGCAGGAGATCATCTGCACGAACACCATCCCCATCCCGCCCCACAAGCGCCTCCCGAACATGACGGTCCTCTCCATCGGCCCGATGCTGGCCGAGGTGATCCGGCGTATCCACGAGGGCCGCTCCGTCGGCCAGCTGTTCAACGAGTGAGGGGGGCGGGATGGGGCAGGCCCACCGGGCTTGTCGCATGGGGGCCATGCGATGGCTGGGGCTGGCGGCGCTGTGGCTGGGGATGGGGCTGCGGCTCTACCGCCTGGAAGCCCAGAGCCTCTGGTATGATGAGGGGACATCCGCTCGCCTGAGCGAGGGCCCGGTCCGCCATATCCTGGAGAGCGCCGCCCAGGACATCCATCCCCCGCTGTATTACCTGGCGCTCCACGCCTGGACCTCCGTCGTGGGGCGCTCCGCCTACGCCCTGCGGGCGTTCTCGGCCCTGGCCGGGGTGCTCCTCATCGCTGCGACCGGGAGCCTGGCCGCCCGGCTCTTCCCCCCTCCGACGGCGGGGCTGGCCATGCTTCTCATGGCGTTTCATCCCCTGGCGGTCTACTACGCTCAAGAGGCCCGGATGTATACCCTCCTGGGGCTGTGGGCGGCGCTCCATTCGGCCTTCTGGCTCGCCTGGCGCCGACGGCCCCGGCCGGGGGCCGCCCTGGGGTTGCTCCTCACCGGGGCCGCGGGATGGTATACCCACTATGTGTTCCCCGCGGTCCCCGCCGCCCACGGGCTCGTGATGCTCCTCGAGGCGGGACGGACCCGTCGGTTCTATCGGCTGATCCGCTGGCTCGGCTTCCAGGCGTGGATCGGGCTGGCCTTCCTCCCCTGGGCCCCGGTCGCGCTGGCCCAATGGCGGCAGTGGCCCGCGCCCCCACCGTCTCCGCTCCCGGAGGCCCTGGGGACGATCCTGCGGACCCTGGGATGGGGGATCACGGTTCCCCCGGAGATTCCTCCCGTGCTGCTCCTGGTCGGGGCGCTCCTTGTCGGGGGGGTGGGGCTCTTGGGGGGAAGCCTGCTTCACTCGGGGGGACGAGGGCCGAGGCGGTTGGGGGAAGGGGTGGGAATCGGGCTGGCCCTGACGCTGAGCCCCATCGGGCTGGTGCTGGGACGCGGCGCCTATCGGGAGGCGAACCTCAAGTTCTTCATGGCGGCGCTCCCGGCGTTTGTGGCCCTGTGGGCAGCCGGCCTGGAGGGGATCCGCAGGCTCCTGGGCCGGCGATGGCCGGCCTGGGGGGGGCGCGCGGGCCTGGCGCTGGCCCTGGGGCTCGCCCTGGGGCCGATGGGGATCAGCCTGCGGGCCTTATACTTCGATCCCCGGTTCGCCCGGGATGATTACCGGGGGCTGGCCCGCGCCCTGGCCGCCATCGCGCGCCCGGGCGATGGGATCCTGCTCTACGCGCCGGGGCAGGTGGATGTGTTCACCTATTACTGGCCGGAAGCCCCGCTGGTCCCCGCCCCGCTGCGGCGGCCTCCGCCGCCCGAGGAGATCGAGGCCGTCCTGAGCCCCGCCCTGCAGGGGCGCGATCGGCTCTTCGTGCTCTGGTATGGGGAGCGGGAGGCGGATCCGGAGGGGCGGGTGGAGGCCTGGCTGGACGCCCACGCCTTCCGGGCGGAGGAGCGCTGGGTCGGCCACATCCGCTTCGCCGTCTACGGCCTGGGGGTTCCGAGGTGGGAGCCGGGGCCCCCCATTCAGTTCGGGGAGGGCATCGAGGTCGCCGCGTATGGGATGACCGCCGCCCGCCTGCGCCCGGGGGACGTGCTGGGCCTTGCGGTTCGGTGGCGGGCGCGGGCACCGATGTCCACGCCCTATAAGGTCTTCGTGCACGTCTTGGGCCCCGACGGCCGCCCGGCCGCCCAGACCGACCGGGAGCCGCTTGGATGGCGCCGCCCGACCCCGACATGGCAGCCAGGGGAGGTGCTGGAGGACCGCTACGGCGTGTGGCTGCCGTCGGGGCTGCCGCCGGGTCGGTATCCGGTGGCCGTCGGGTTCTACGGGCCCGATGGCCAGCGTTTGCCGGTCTTCCGCGAGGGGAAGCCAGCCGGCACGGCGTGGGAGATCGGGGGGATCGAGGTGACCCCCTGAGGGAATCCATTTTCTACGGAGGGAAGGGCGATGGATCCGGAGGTCCGCAAGCGCACGCTGCGGTTGATCACCTACGGCCTGTATGTGCTCACCGCGGCGGATGGGGAAGAGGTGGCCGCGGGGACCATTAACTGGCTCTCCCAGGCCTCCTTCCAGCCGCCGCTGGTCATGGTCGGGGTGAAGCAGGACAGCCATCTGCACGCCTTGATCGAGCGGACCGGCCGGTTCGCCGTCAACATCCTGGGGGCCGGGCAGAAGGAGATCGCCGCCGCCTTTTTCCGTCCCACCCAGGTGTCCGAGGGGCGGTTGAACGGCTACCCCTTCGAGCGGGGCCCTCGGACAGGGGCGCCGTTGTTGGTGGATCTGCCGGCCTGGTTCGAGGCGCAGGTGACGGACGCGGTGCGTCGCGGGGACCACACGGTGTTCGTGGCGGAGGTGATCGAGGCCGGCCTGCGGGATCCGGAGGCGAAGCCGCTGGTGATGTGGGATACGGGCTGGTATTACGGCGGGTGATCTGGGGTTGAACCGAACCGCAGCCGGGCCCCGACCGTCGGGAGGGGATGAGGGCGAGCAGCTCGGTGGGGGGCCACTGGGGTTCGGGGGGGAAGGCGGGACCTCGGCCCGGTCAGGCGGTTGAAGCCGCCGGGCCGCCGCCTTCATCCCAGGTAATCCTTCAACCGCCGGCTGTAGTGGGGGTGGCGGAGCTTGCGCAGCGCCTTGCTCTCGATCTGACGGATCCGCTCCCGGGTCAGCCCGAATATCTGCCCCACCTCGTCGAGGGTCCGCCACTGGCCGTCCTTGAGCCCGAAGCGGACCTCCAGCACCTGCCGCTCCCGCTCGGGCAGGGTGTCCAGGATCTCCCGCAGTTGCTCTCGCAGCATCGTAAGGTGCGCTTCCTCCAGAGGGCTGCGGCTTCCCTGATCCTCGATGAAATCCGCCAGCTCGCTGTCCTCCTCCTCGCCCACCGGCGTCTCCAGGGACATCGGCTCGGCGGCCCAGCGCAGCGCCTGCTCCACCTTCCGGGTGGCCTCGCGAAGGCGGCGGGCCAGAGGGGGAGGCAGGGGCTGGTTGGCGTTCCAGGCCGCCTGGATCTCGAGCACCTCCTGGGGGGAGAGGAGGTTGACCTCCAGGGCCAGCTCCTCCGGGGTCGGATCCCGGCCCAGGGTTTGTTGGAGCTTCTGTTGGGCGCGCATCAGCCGGCTCAGGAACTCCGCGAGGTGCACCGGGATGCGGATGGTGCGGGCCTGGTCGGCGATGGCCCGGGTGATGGCCTGGCGGATCCACCACGTGGCGTAAGTGGAGAACTTGAAGCCCCGCCCCGGGTCGAACTTCTCCACCGCCCGCAGCAGGCCCAGGTTCCCCTCCTGGATCAGGTCCAGGAAGGAGACGCCGCGGCCGATGTATTTCTTGGCCACGCTCACCACCAGGCGCAGATTGGATCGGATCAGCCACGACCGGGCCTCCGCCGCCTGATCCCGCACGTGCCGCCACCACCGGCTCAGACGCTCCTCCGAGGGAAGGCGCGCCCGGAGGGCCCGCTCGCTGGGCCAGCGGATCGCGGAGGAGGACCCGGCGTCGGCCTGTTCCGCGAGGAAGGAAAGCACCTCGGGGGGGAGCAGCAGCAGATCCATATAGATCCGGACCAGCCGCTGGAGCAGGTCGGCCAGCCGGCGGCCGCCTCGCTGGCGCTCGAGATACGGCTCGAGGGAAGCGGCCCGCGCCTCCGGAACGGGCCGGCCGATGTCGGCGATCAGGTCCGTCAGGCGAGGCATGGGACGGCGGAGCCGGGCAGCGGCCTCCACGGTCTCCTCCCAGGTGGAGACCAGGTCCCGATAGATGGCGATCGCGACGTCCGCCTGGGAAGGCTTGCGCAGCCGGGAGCGGATCGCATCCAGATGCCGGGGGGCCTGGAGGCGGATGGCCAGGTCCAGTTCCTGGGTGGGCTCCAGCAGGGGGACCCGGCTGATCTCCCGCAGATACATCCGCACCGGGTCCTCCGCCACCTCCGCGTCCCACCATTCATCCAGGGCCTCGATCTCCTCCTCGATCCCCTCGTTCTCGATCTCCTCCAGTTCCGTCTCCTCAGGCTCCTCGGGGAGGGCCTCCTCGCCGATCGCCTCCTCTTCCTCTTCCCCCTCCTCCTCCAGCTCCGGGGGGACCTCGCCCTCCCACGGCTCTTCGAGGCCCCGTTGATCTTCAGGGCTCTCCCACGGCTGGCGCGGCATCTGCGGTCACTCCTTTCCCGCTCAGGTCAGCAGGGTGCGGATTCACCTTACGGCCTGCGTTCGGCGGCCGACAGCCGATCATCCGTCGCCCAACGCCGGCGTCGGAAGCGTTGCGCCTGCTTCAGCTCCTCCGCCAGCGCCTGCCATTTTGCCATGAATTCCTCCGGAGGCCAATCCGGTGTGGATTCCACCAGGGCTTGGAGATCTTCCAGCAGCTCCTTCAAGCGTTGCTCCCGAAGCCACAGCGCCAGGCGCAGGGCTTCCTCCGCCCATCGCGGATCCTCCGGATCGAACCCCCGCAACATCGGCTCGCGGCGCTGCGCCAATTGGGCCCACAGCGTCCGGAGCAGGGATGGGCCGCCCGGCATCCCGGCTTCCTCTTCCGGCCAATCCTCGATGGGCCCGAACTCCACCAGGTTCCGGAAAAGGGCCCGATGGGTGGAATCCAGGAAGTCCTCCTCGGAGGGCGGCTCGAGGCCCAGCTCGGCGAAGCGGACGTTCAGGTAGGGCAGGAGGTCCGGCCCCAGGCCCAGCATGGCCAGCAGCGTCGCCTCCATCTCACCCGCCGGGAGGCTCGCCTCCCCCAACGCCTCCGGGCCTTTCAGGGGCCCCGGGGGCGCGCCCGCCCCTCGCCGGTAGCGGCGTTCGGATCCGCCCATGCGGTAGCTGGTCACCTGCTCGAGGAGGACCCGCTCGTTGAGCCGGGCCATGCGGGCCGCCTGCTGGATATATACATCCCGCTCCACCGGGTCGGGGATCGCTGCCAAGATGGGGACGACCTCGCGCACGAAGGCGGCTTTCCCCTTGGGGTCCTCGAGGGGATGCTGGGCGGCCAGGTAATCCAGCAGGAACGCGATGACCGGGCGCGCCCCTTCCACCGCCCGAGCCCAGCCCGAGGGGTCCCGGCGGATCAGCTCGTCGGGATCCATTCCCTCCGGCAGGGTCAATACCCGCAGGTCCACCCCCAGCTGTCCGCTCAGGCGGATCAGGCCGCGGGGGCCCAGCTCGAGGGTAGACTCGGGGAAGGCGGCGCGGGCCGAGGCCAGGCCGCGCAGCACCGCGTGCATCCCGGCCGGGTCGGCGTCCAGGGCCAGCACCAGGCGCCGCAGCCCACGGCTCAGGAGGCGCAGCTGTGCCTCGCTGAGGCTGGTCCCCAAGGCGGCCACCACGTTGGCGAAGCCCGCCTGATGGGCCATCATCGCATCGAAGTAACCCTCGACGATCACCGCCACACCGCTTCGGCGGATCTCCGCCCGGGCCAGGTCTAGGGCGAAGAGCACGGCGCTCTTGTCGAACAGAAGCGTCTGAGGGGAGTTGAGGTATTTCGGCTCCTCCCCGCCCAGGGCACGGGCCCCGAATCCGATGATGTGACCCTGGGGATCCCGGATGGGGATCATCAGGCGGCCCCGGAACCGATCGAAGGCTGTGCCGTCCTCCCGGGCCACCACCAGGCCCGCGGCCTGCAGTTCTTCCAGCGTGAAGCCCCGGCGGCGCATGGCGTCGAGCAGGGCGTGCCAGGCGTTGGGGCTGTAGCCCAGGGCGAAGCGGTCAATGGTCTCCGGGGAGAGCCCGCGGGCGGCGAGGTAGGCCCGGGCGGGCTCGGCCTCGGGCGCCTGGCGCAGCTGGTGCTGATAGAAGAGGGCGGCGGCTTCCAGGACCTCCCGCAGGCGGGCGCGCGCCCGCTCGCGGGCCTCGGCCTCCGGCGTCTTGGGCTCGAGGGGGACGCCGGCCCGTTGCGCCAGGACCCGCAGGGCCTCGGCGAAGGTCAGGCCGTCCCGCCGCATCACGAACTGGAAGATGTCCCCGCCGGTGTTGCACGCCCCGAAGCAGCGCCACGTCTGGGTGTCGGGGAAGACCACGAAGGCCGGCGTGCGCACATTATGGTGGAAGGGGCAGAACCCGATGTAGTTCTTCCCCGAGCGGCGGAGCTTGACGCTCTCGCCGATGATCGCTACGATGTCCAGCCGGGATTTGATCTCCTCGATCAGGGACATCGGTTCCTCGCGAAGGCCATCGGGAGGCGATGGGCGATGACGTTCCTCTTCAAGCCCATCCGGCTGTGCAGATGATTTCGCCCCATCGAAGGATCCCCGGGACGGAGGCGGCTTCCCGTCCCCCCGCTCGCGGGACGGAAAGGCGGTTGGGACGATCTCGGGAGGCGGATGAGGGGCGGGGCATCCTCCGTGTTCCGCCGAGCGTCTGGGTCCAGCCGTTTTCTCATCATAGCCACGCGCCCGTGTCTTGCCAAATCTTCACCTGAGGAACGTGCGATGCGCGTCGTGGTGCTGGCCGGCGGGGTCGGAGGCGCCCGGATGGCGCATGGGTTCGCCCAGGTGCTCCCCCCCGAGGAACTCACGGTGATCGTGAACACGGGGGACGATTTCGAGTGGCACGGCCTCTTGGTGTGCCCGGACCTGGACACGGTGATGTATACCCTGGCCGGGATGGTGAACCCGGAGACGGGGTGGGGGATCGCCGGGGACACCTGGGCCGCCCTGGAGATGCTGGGCCGATATGGCGGAGAGACGTGGTTCCGGGTCGGGGATCGCGATCTGGCCACCCATGTCTACCGGACGTTCCTGTGGCGTCAGGGCGTGCGGCTGAGCGAGATCACCGCCCGGCTCTGCCGCGCCCTGGGGGTCGGCGTCGCCGTCTGGCCCATGAGCGACGACCCGGTGCGCACGGTGGTGGAGACGGATGAGGGGCCGCTGCCCTTCCAGGAGTATTTCGTCCGACGCCAGTGCGCGCCGCGGGTGCGCGGGTTCCAGTGGGAAGGGCTGGAGCGGGCGCGGCCCGCCCCGGAGGCATGGCAGGCCCTGGCGGGGGCGGATCTGGTGGTGATCGCCCCCTCGAACCCCTACGTAAGCATCGGCCCGATCCTGGCGCTGCCCGGGGTGGAGGGGCTGCTCCGGGGCCGGAAGGTGGTGGCGGTCTCGCCGATCCTGGGCGGGCGGGCGCTGAAGGGCCCGGCGGCCAAGATGATGGCCGAGCTGGGGGAGACGCCCTCGGCCCTGGGGGTCGCCCGGCGCTATCGGGCCTTCCTCCAGGGCTTCGTGCTGGATCGGGCGGATGCGGGCTTGGCCCCCCGCGTGGCGGCCATGGGGATCCACCCCTATGTGACGGACACGGTGATCCTCGACCCGCCGGCACGGGCGCGCCTGGCCGAGGAGATCTTGCGGTGGGTGGCGTCCTGGGAAGCGGGAGCCTGGGCCGGATGACGGTTCACGCGCCGGGGGCCATCTGGGCGGCGCGGGCGCGGAGCTCCGCCCGCAGCGCCTGGATGTCCTGGGGGGCCGACCGGATCGCCAGGGCGAAGAGGACGCCGCACAGCAGCCACGTGCTCAGGCAGATCGAGAGGATGGCGGTGTGCAGGGAGGTCTGCTTGGCCAGCAGGCCGGTGAGGAAGGGGGCCAGGGAGGCGCCGCTCCCCTCAATGAACGACGCCGACGCCTGGGCGGACCCCCGGATCTCCGGCAGGCTGATGTCGAAGATGGTGGCGAGGACGTTGGGGGCGGCAAGGGGGATGGTGAAGGCGGTGAGGATCACCATCGCCCAGAACGCGCCGAAGGCCTGCGGGGGGATGGACATCGTGATCGCTAGCAGGATCGCCCCGGTCAGCACCCCCGCCATCGAGACGATCAGCCGCCCCCGTAGGGTCCGCCGGAACAACCAGTCGCCCATCGCCCCGCCGGCCATGTAGCCCAGGGACATCACGATCACGGCGGAGGCCATGATCGCGAAGATCTGGGCGTTGTTGTAGCCCCGCTCCACTTCCAGATACCGGAAGAACCAGAAGGAGATCACATTCCAAGGAAAGACGCCGAAGAACCCCTGGGTCACCAGGAAGAGGAACGTAGGCTTGCGCAGGAGGGCGCGGACCTCGTCGAGGCGGAAGCGGTAGGCAGGGATCTCGGCCAGGGCGGCGAGCTCAGGCTCGCTCCGCCCCCGGGGGACCTCGCGGACGGTCCGCCAGATCACGAAGGCGAGCAGGATGCCCAGGGCGCCGGTGATCAGGTAGATAGCGCGCCAGCCGATGAGGTCCTTGAGGCCGAGGGCGAGGGCCACGCCCATCAGATAGCCGATGGGGCCGGTCATCTGGAGGAAGCCGTAGATGCGGCTGCGGCGCTGGGGCCCGAAGTAATCCGAGATCAGGCTGTAGAGGCTAGGGTAGGCGTTGTCGTCGATCCCCGTGGAGGCGCGGGTGAGCAGGAAGAGGGGGTAGGTAGGGGCGACGGCGCTGAGCCACGTGGTGCCCCCCCAGATGAACGAGGCGATGGCGATCAGCGCCGGGCGGGCGAACCGGTCGGCGAGATACCCCCACAGCGGGTAGAGGAAAAGGCCCACCAGCAGGGCGGCGGTGGAGGCCAGCCCCATCATGTCCTCCTCGATGTGGAACGTGTTCATGATCTCGGTGGTCAGGGGGCCCAGGAGGAGCTTGTCGGTCTGGTGGAGCAGCATGAACGCGAACAGGACAGCGGCGACGGCCCACGGCGCGCGCATGGTTTCTTCCCTCCTCCTGGGGTGGGGGGCGAGCCGGCTATCGCCCTTTATCTTTATAGCGCGCGACCCACTGCGCGGTCAACTGCAGGTAAAGGTCCCCGTAGCGGACGCTGGGCTCGATGTAGGAGCCTTCCACCCATTCGTTGAAGGAGTGGATGAGGATGAGGTCGGGCTGGGTCGGCAGCACGGCCTCCCACGTGCGGGCGTAATAGGCCCCGTTCTCCCGATCCCGGGCGAAGGGCGCGCTGCTCACCCGCAGGTCGGCGCACTGGGGCTGGGCGGAGTTCCGGTCGTCCCATCCGGGCATCACCGTCCCGATCCAGAGTTTGGGCTGGCCGGTCCGCCGCTCCCAATCGCGGACCCATCCGGCCCAGCGGGGGGCTCCGCGGTAGGCGTTGGGGCAGCAGGCATGATCAATCTTATACACATAGAGGCCGTCGAAGACGGCCAGGTAGTCGGGCTTCAGCCCCTCGGCGATCCACCAGGTGGCGTGGTGAGGATCCACTGCCTCCCGGATCTCGCGCCAGCGGGCCACGGCGGTGGCCACGTCGTTGTCGGAGGCGGGGCGGTTGGGGACCCGATACAGATCGCTGAACAGGATCACCGGCCGCTGCTCTCCTGGATCCGCCGCCCTGGAAGTGGCCAGAACGGAGGGGCATAGATTTCCGGTTCCCCGCGGCTGCGCTATCCTTTGGGTGGAACGCCTGGGGAAAATGGATGTCCCCGGATCCCGCTCCGCCATCCGATCCAGGAGGTCCGCCGATGACGCTTCCTGCGACCGCCGATGTGGTGATCGCCGGGGGCGGGGTGATGGGCCTCAGCACCGCCTATCATCTCCTTCAGAAGCGCCCCGGCCTGCGCGTGGTTCTCCTCGAGAAAGGGCCCTTCTTCGGCTGCGGCTCCACCAGCAAGGCCGCCGGCGGCTTCCGCCACCAGTTCGCCACCGAGATCAACATCCGCCTCTCGCTCCTCAGCGTCGCCATGATGGAGCGCTTCCCCGAGGACCCCGGCGCGCCCCTCGCGATGCGCTTCTGCGGCTATCTCTTCCTCCTCACTCGCGAGGAGGACGTGGCCGCCTTCCGCGCCCAGGTGGACCTGCAGCGCCGGCTGGGCGTCCCCACGGAGTGGCTCGATGGGGACGAGATCCGCCGCCGCCTCCCCATGATGCGCCTCAACGACGTGATCGCCGGGACCTTCTGCCCGCGCGATGGACTCCTCAGCCCCATGGACCTGGTCCACGGCTACGCCGCCGGCGCCCGCCGCCGCGGGGCTATCCTCCTCACCGACACCCCCGTGACCGGCGTCCGGACTCGGGGCGGGCGCATCGAGGCGGTGATCACCCCCCTCGGCGAGATCGCCGCGCCCATCCTAGTGAACGCCGCTGGGGCCTGGGCCGCCACCATCGGCCAGATGATCGGCGTGGAACTCCCCATTCGCCCCTACCGCCGGCAATACCTCGTCACCACCCCTATCCCCGAGATCCCGCCGGACTTCCCGATGGTGATCGACTTCGCCCGAAGCCTCTACTTCCACCGCGAGGGGGAAGGGATCCTCACCGGGATGTCCAACCGCGCGGAGCCGCCGGGCTTCCACGAGCAGCCCGACCCCGAGTGGGAGCTGGTCCATATGGAGGCCGCCATCGCCCGCATGCCCCTTCTGGAGCGGGCGGGGGTGCGCGCCCGCGTGGTCGGCCTGTATGAGGTCACCCCCGACGCCCACCCCATCCTGGGGCGGGTTCCCGTCGTGGAGGGCTTTTACGTGGTGGCCGGCTTCAGCGGCCACGGGGTGATGCACGGCCCCATCGCCGGCCTGCTGATGGCGGAGGAGATCCTGGACGGGGAGGCCCACACCCTGGACATCGCCCCCCTCCGATGGGAGCGGTTCGCCCAGGCGGGGTCGGCCGCGGAGTATAACGTCATCTGAGGGCGAGGCGGCCCGCGGCCTCTTTCAACTCGAGGAGGTCCCGTTCGAAGACCTATCCCGCCAGGCCGGGGCATCCGGCGGGAGATGCCGCCGCAGGAGCCGTCGGTATTCGTGCCAGTCCACCTCTAGCATGTGGCGCGGCGTGGCCACGTAGCGGCGCCAGTGCGCCTGAACCGCAGCCTCGATCGCCTCCTCCAGGCGGTCCGGCAGCCGGCACCGCCCGGCGATGACGTTGGCCACCAACTGGGCCTGCAGGTCCGAGAGGTTCCACAGGCATCCGTTGGGCTGGATCAGGCCGATGAAGAACAGGTTGCGATAGCGGGGGTGGAAGATGTTCAAGTAGAGCCGCACCTCCATGCGCTCCGGGTCCAGGAAGGTGCGGACGATCTCGGGGGCCAGGAAGGGGAACGAGAGGCGATAGCCGGTGGCGGCGATCACGGCGTCGTATTCCTCCACCCGCCCATCGGCGAAGTGCACCCGGTTCCCCTCCATCCGGGCGATGGCCGGGCGGGGGTGGATCCTTCCGTGGCGGATCAGATAGAGGAGTTCGGAGTTGATGATCGGATGGGTTTGGAACACTGCGTGGTCCGGCCGCGGGAGCCCGTATCGGGTCATCGGCCCCACCAGGAGCCAGAGGGTGAGATGGAGCAGGGGACGCCGCACCCGCGGGGGGATCCACTGCATGTGCGCATACACCACATCGGCGGGGAGGCCGCCGAAGACGAACTTCGGGATGACGTGGTAGCCCCGCCGCAGGCTGATGGCGGTGAAGCGGGCGACCCGGCTGACGTCCACCGCGATGTCGCACCCCGAGTTGCCGGCCCCGATGACCAGCACCCGCTTCCCCTCGAACGCCCGGTTGTTCCGGTAGAAATGCGAATGGATGAAGACCCCCTCGAACGATCCCTCCACCTCCGGCCAGTTGGGATCCCAGTGGTGGCCGTTGGCCACCAACAGGTAGTCCGCGTGCTCCGCGCTGCCGTCCGATAGCTCCAGCCGCCAGCGCCCATCGGGGGTGGGGTCGGCCCGGCGGACCTCCGTCCGGAAGCGGATATACGGATAAAGCCCGAAGCGCCGGGCGTAGGCCCGGAAATACTCGAGCAGGAGGGCGTGGCTCGGGTAATCGGGGTAATCGTCCGGCATGGGGAAATCCATGTAGCCCGACATCCGCTTCGAGGTGATGGCGTGGAGGGTGTCGTAGGCGCTGGAGTGGCCGGGCTCCGGCGAATACAGCCAGTTTCCCCCCACGTCGGCGTTCCGCTCATACACGACGAAGTTCCGGAGCCCCACCTGGAGGAGGTGCTTGGCGCACGCCAGCCCCGAGGGCCCCGCCCCGATGACCGCGATCCGTGGCTCCCCCATGGCTTCCCTCCCGCGCGGCCCAGTCTGCCATCCTTTCGGGGCCGGGGGCGCCGAGCCGGCACCTCCGGCCCCATTATAAATATAGCGCGGGGCGAGGGAGCCTCGGGGCGCCTCAGCGGCGGGCCCGTTCGAGCAGCTCGTTGGTGAAGACGCGCTCGATCTCCACCGGCTTGGTGATGGCGTTGTAGCGGCGCAGCACCTCATACAGCGCCGCCCACTGCTCGCGGGTCTGCCACCCCAGCCCGTGGGCCCGCGTGATCTCGGACTCCGCGTCCTTCAGCTCCGTTTCCAGCATGAAGCGCATGTGCCCGCGGTCGGCCTGTGGGGCGTATTTCAGCACGATGTCCACCGCCTCCTCTGGGTTCGCCCGCGCGTCCTCGATCCCCCTCAGCGCCGCCCGCAGGAAGCGGACGAGGAGGTCCGGATCCCGCCGGATCTGCTCCTCGCTGGTGACGTAGGCCAGCCCCAGGGTCGGCACCCCGTAGTCCGCCGCGTCCCAGATCACCAGTTCATATCCCATCTGGCGCAGCAGGTAGGGCTCGTTGGACTTGAACAGCGGGTAGACGTCCACCAGCCCCTGGACCAGCACCCGCGGGTCGAAGCCCACGTTGACCAGCTCCACCCGATCACGATCCACCCCCGCTGCCTCCATGATCGCGAAGAGGTCCGGCGGCGGCGTCCCTTTATAGCCCACCTTCTTCCCCTCCCAGTCCTTCGGCGTCCGCATCCCGGAGGACTTCAGGGCGGCGAAGGCCTGCTGCCCCCGCTGCCCGATGAGGGCGATGGAGACCAGGGGGAGGCCCGGGTCGGCCCGCCGCTGGAGCAGCACGGCCGCGTCCTGGGTGGTCACCTGGACGCTCCCGGCCATCAGCAGCTGGAGGTGCTCCCCGCGGCCGGTGGAATGCTGGACCTCCACGTCGAGCCCCTCCGCGAGGAAGTAGCCCTTCTCCTTGGCGATGTAGACGCCCACGAAGGGGAGGTTGGCCTGGGGCTTGTAGCCGGCCATGAAGACCATATGCCGCAGCGGGATCGAGGTCGGGGTAGCCGGCGGCGCCGGGGTGACGCAGCCCCCCAGCCCCAGGACCGCCAGCGCGAAGAGCAGCCGAAGGAATCCGCGATGCCCGAACATGCGTCCCTCCGAGGTGAAAGGGATAGGGTGAAGGATCAGAACCGCCACCACGCCACGCGCCGCTCCAGCCAGGCGGCGAGGACGTAGCCGGCCAGGCTCATGGCGGCGAGGATCAGGGCCGCAGCGAAGAGCCGCGGCATGTCCAGGTTGGTCTGGGCCAGCCACATGATCCGCCCCAGCCCGCCCGAGGCGCCGGTCCACTCCGCCACCACCGCGCCGATCCAGGCCAGCGGGATGGCGGTCTTCAACGCGGTGAAGGTGTAGGGCCAGGCCGCGGGCCACCGCAGGTGCCGGAAGATCTCCCACTCCGAGGCGTTCCACGCCCGCATCAACTCCCACGCCGCCCCGTCCACTGCGCGCAGCCCGGCCATGAGCGGCACCAGCGCGGGATAGAACGTGAGCAGCGCCGTCATCAGCACCTTGGGGATGGGGCCGAAGCCGAACCACAGCGTCAGGATGGGGGCGATGGCGACCAGGGGGATCGCCTTGAGCAGCAGCACCAGGGGCATGAGGGCGCCCTCGAGGGGCGGGTAGAACGTGGCCGCCACCGCCAGCCCCAGCGCCGCCCCCACCCCGAGGGCCAGGCCCGCCGCTGCCTCCCCGGCGGTGGCCGCCGTGGCCTTCAGGTAGAGGGCCCGCTCCGCCCACAGTATGTGGAGGATCCCCGAGGGGGGCGGGACCAGGTAGACCGGCACCCGGGCGGCCCGGACGATCCCCTCCCAGACCAGCAGGGCGAGGGGGAGCGCGAGGGGCATGGCCCACGGGAGCCATCGCTGCGCCGGGTGGGCGGAGCGCGCCGCCCGAGGCGCCGCCGTCCGCTGTTCCGCGATCCCGCTCATCAGAGACCTCCCGCTAAGGCTTCCCGCACGCGTTGCACCCATTCCCCTACCTGTCGCTCATCCCGGCGGGGGCGAGGGTCGGGGATGGGGAGGCGGGCCCGGATGCGGGCCGGGCGCCCGGCGAGGATCACCACCTCATCCCCCAGACGCACGGCCTCGTGCAGATCGTGGGTGACCCAGAGGACGGTCGCCCGGAACCGTTGCCACAGCCGCTCCACCTCCCCCAGCAGCTGCTCCCGGGTCAGTGCGTCCAGGGCGGCGAAGGGCTCGTCCATCAGCCAGACGGCCGGGCCGGGCGCCAGCGTGCGGGCCAGGGCCACCCGCTGCTGCATCCCGCCGGAGAGCATATGGGGGTAGGCCCGTTCGAACCCCGTCAGGCCCACCAGGTGGATGAGCGCCTCGATGGGGAGCGGGGGCTGGAGGGAGCGGCCGTTCACCTCCAGGGCGAGGCGGATGTTGCCCTCCACGGTGCGCCAGGGGAGCAGGGCCGGTTGTTGCCCCATCCATCCGATCCGCCGCGCGGCCCGGGCCGCTTCCGGGGAAAGGCCGCCCAGCCACACCTCCCCGGCCGTCGGGCGCAGCAGGCCCGCCACGATCCGCAACAGGGTGGACTTCCCACACCCGCTCGGCCCCACCACCACGGTGAACGACCCGGCCGGGACCTCGAGATCCAGGCCATCGAAGACCACCCATTCGCCGGAGGGGCCCGGGAACACCTGCACCACCTGGCGGATCCGGATCTCCAGCATCCCGATTTCCTCTCACGCGCCGGATGTCGCCACCAGCCCGCGCCGGCCCGCGATGCGCTCCGGGAGGATGCGGAAGGTCTCGAGGCCCCGCCGGGGCCACGGCCAATCCACCCGATAGCGATCCATCAGGCGGGCGATCAGCCCCTCCGGCCCTTCAGGGAAGGGCATGGGGACCGCTTCCCCTTCCACCCGGACGCGGCGCAGGGGCGGCCAGGGCTCATCGATCAGCAGGGTGACCCGAGGGTGGGCCCGCACGTGGGCCGGCCACCGGGATCCCGGGAGGGCGGCGATCCAAAGGGCGGGCCGCTCCCACACATACCAGACCGGCACCGCATACGGGCGGTGGTCCGCCCGCAGGCCGATCAGGCGGGCGACCCACGGCCCCTCCAGGAACGCGGCGATCTCTGCCGGGCGGAGCCGGCGCAGGGGAAGCCCCGGGGGTTCCGCCGCGTAGGGTTCGTAGGCCGGGGCCCCCAACCGAAGGGAGAGGCGGGCGGCCGCGGCCCGGAGGGCTTCCGCGAGGGCGAGGGTCGCTCGGGCCGCGGGGGCGCGGACCGCCAGGGCGGCGGTGGGGTGGCGGCCGTCGGGGCAGATCGGGGCGGCGGCCTCCCACAGCGCCCCCACTCGACGGCGGGCGATCCCTTCCCGACGGATCCGTTCCCAGCGCGGGCCGGGCCGACGCTCCGCCAGGAACACCCAGCCGGCCGCGCTCTGGTCGAGGGGCAGGCGCTCGCCGACGGCCCAGCGGCCGATCAGGGGATGGCGGCCCAAGGCCGCCTCGATCACCACCGCTTCCTCGCCGATGGGGCGCACCAGGGCGAGGCTCTCCGGGAATCCGTGGGCCTCCGCCCGGAACCACTCCCGCAGCGCCCGCTCGGGATGCCCTTGGGCGGCCAGCGCCCACCAGCGGGGGCCCAGGCGGTAGGGGCCGCGGGGGCCCATCTGTTCCACGTATCCCCGCGCCTTGAGGGTGTTGAGCAGCGCAAACGTCCCGGTGCGGGAGAGGCCGAAGCGGGCCATCAGTTCGGAGGGGGAAGTCCCCTCGGGCCGGCCGGCGATCCACTCCAGCACCTGAAGGGCTCGCTCCAGGGCAGGCACGCGGCGGATATAGGACAAGGCGCACCTCCTCGCATCGCCTCGGCCCCCAGCCGGGCGGCGCGCCGGCGAAGGTGAAGTCAATTATATAAAACCTAAGTTTATCATGCAAAACTTCAGGACAGAGGGACGGCGGAGGGAGCGGCCAGGGCCTTTGCGAAGTTGGGCCTTCAGCCTTTCGTGGATTGGCCTCCATCTATTCGAGTGGGAGGCCCGCCTCATCTTCAGATCACGATCGTGTCCTTCGGGGGCGGGATCGTTTTCGGAGGGCGGCTCTCCGGAGCCGCCGGTGCGGCGCGCCCTCCGAAGAAGAGGATCGGCGCATCCGAAGGGGCATCCGGCGGACCGGGCGAAGGCCATCGGGGCGGGCGAGGCGAGCCGCTCATCGGCAGCGGTTGAAGTTCCGGAGGTGCTCCTCTTGGGTGCGGGCGAACCAGTGGCGGCCGTCTTTTTTGATACAGTCGGCCATGAAGTAGAGATAATCCGTCTGCGCGGGGTTCAGCACCGCCTCGATGGAGGCCAGGCCGGGGTTGGCGATCGGCCCCGGCGGCAACCCCGGATACCGATACGTGTTGTAAGGGGAATCCACCTGCAGGTCCTCAAGGGTGAGCGGGCTCTTCCACCACGTCCGTCCATCCGGCTGGTAGCCCAGCGCATACTGGACCGTGGGGTCGGCGTCCAGTTTCATCCCGGTGGCCAGCCGGTTCAGATAGACGCTGGCGATGAGCGGCCGCTCCTCCGGCACGGCTGCCTCCCGCTCCACGATGGAGGCGAGGGTGACCACTTGGTGGAGGGTGAGCCCGCGCGCCCGGGCGGCGGCGATCTTCTCCGGCCTCACCTTGCGCCCGAAATTCTCCAGCATGCGGCGGATGAGGTCCTCCGCCGTCGCGTCCCGCGCCAGCCGATAGGTATCGGGGAAGAGGTAGCCCTCCAGCGTCGCCCCCGGGGGGAGGTCCACCAGGAAGGGGAATTCGGATCGCCAGCGGGCACCGTCCCGCGCGGCCGCCAGGACCGCCTGGGCGGAGAGGTGGGTCTGGGCGGCCACCGCCTCGGCCACCTCCTCCAGGCGCAGGCCTTCCCGGATGCGGACCGTCCATTCCGCCGCGCGGCCGGAGCGGAGGGCTTCCGCGATCTGCGGGATGGTCATCGTCCGGTTCAGGGTATATTCCCCGGCCTCGATCTCCCGGTCCAGCCCGTGGTAGCGCACGTAGGCCCGGAACAGGAGGGCGTCGCGAATCAGGCCGGCCTCCTCCAGGGCCTGGGCGACCTCGGCCACCGACTGGCCGGGGCGGATCATGAAGGCCACCGGCGTGGGGTCATCCCCGGCCGGCCGTTGGAGGTCGCCCTGTCGGAGGAGGAGGTAGAGCCCGAGCCCCCAGTCGAGGGGGGAGCCGGACAGGGCGGGGCCTGCCGGCCCGTTCGCCCGGTTCCAGCGGGGCAGGAGCGCGGCCCCGATGGCGCCGCAGAAGAAGAGCGCGGCTCCGAGGGCGATGAGCCAGCGGACGATCGCGGGACGCCGGCGCCGATGCGCCATCACCCAATGCCTCCAACAGGGGATGGAGCGGTCGGGAAAGGGAACCCCGCGGGCCCGGCGGCGCCCCGGGGACCCTTGCCATTATAAGCGGGGCCTGGCGTTCCACCAAGGGCGATGTGGCCCATCCTGGGATCCGATACAATCGGGGGGACGCTGGTCCACCCTCGCGGGGGAGGGAACCCGATGACGTGGCTCCGGTGGGATCAGATGACGGGGGAGGAGGTCCGGCAGCGCGTGTCGGAGCGGCGCCTCGCCATCCTGCCGATCGGCGCGGTGGAGGCCCATGGCCCCCATCTGCCGACGGGCACGGATAACCTCCTGGCGATGGCGATCGCTGAGCGGGTAGCGGAGCAGGTAGGGGGCATCCTGCTCCCCCTGCTCCCGTATGGGCAGGTCTGGTCCCTCCAGGATTTCCCTGGCTCCCTCAGCATCTCCACCGAAACCCTGGCGAACTTGCTGGTCGAGTTGGGCCTGAGCCTCCAGCGCCAGGGGGTGGCCCTCCTCGCCATCATCAACGGCCACGTGGGCAACGGCCCGGCCCTCCAGATGGCCGCCCGTCGGCTTCACCAGATGCGGGGGCCTGTGACGTATACGTTCACCTATCCAGGCCTGGGCGAGATCGCGCGGCAGGTGTGCGCCTCCGAGCCCCTCCCCGGCGGCTACTTCCACGCGGATGAGATCGAGACCTCCATGGTCCTCTATGTGGAGCCGGAGGCGGTGCGGCGGGACCGGATGGCGCGGGAGGAGCCTCGCCTGCCCCCGGACTTCCTGTTCCGCCCCGTGCCATGGTCGGAGATCACCCAGACCGGTGTCCTGGGCGATCCCACCCAAGCCGGTCCGGAGAAGGGGGCGGCGCTGCTGGAGGGAATCGTGGAGCGGATCGTCGCGGTGCTCCGCTGGGCGCTCCAGCGATGGGGGATGTGAGCCTCGCATCGCGAAAGCCATCCCCGCTCGCCTGCGATATACCCCACTTCATGAAAAAACGGGGGCGGATGCATTGGCATCCGCCCCCGCGCGTTGGGGACATTCCCCGGCTCAGCGGCCCAGGGCCTTGCCGACGAGGGCGATCAGGAGCGGCCAGAGGACGTAGTCCGTGTCCGAGGCCCAGCTGAAGAAGTCCCCGATGGCGAACCCCAGCACCGGCCACATCAGCGCCTGGCCCACCCCCATCAGGACCCCGGCGATGACTCCGCCCAGGATGGCCCCCGGCACCCCCCAGTATTTATTGCCGTAGACGCCCGCCGTGGCCCCGTGGAACCACGCCGACATAGTGGGGGCGAAGATGAAGAAGGGATAGCGGGCCCCGGCGAAGAGCAGGGAGACCAGGGCCATCATCAGCATCCCGATCAGGCCCCCGTAGGCCATGGAGACCTGCCCGTAGGGGAAGAAGAGAGGACAGTCCAGGGCCGGGATGGCGCCCGGGACGATCCGCTCCGCGATCCCCTTGAAGGAGGGGATCAGCTCGGCGATGATCATCCGGACGCCCATGATCAGGATGGCGAAGCCAGCGGCGAAGTTCAACGCCTGCAGCAGGACCCAGATGATCGGGTGCTTGCCCGCCTTGGCCGCCGCCTCCATCACGAAGCTGATGTTCGCCAGGGACATGATGATGTAGACGATCAGGAAGGTGGCGGCCATGAGCAGCATAGGCTCGCGCAGCCACTCCAGGGCGCGGGGGAAGGAGAGGGTCTCCATATCCCCCACCCGGCGCTTCCCGCCGCCGGAGAGGAGCCGTGACAGCCAGGCGGTCGCCAGCACCGTCAGCGAGGAGGAGTGGCCCAGGACGAACCCGCTGCCCTCGTTCACGAAGAGATCGAAGCGATGGGTATACCAGGGCTGGATGGTCTGGTAGAGGCCGGTGAAGAGGCTGGCCACGATGACCAGCGCCGCCCCCTCCAGCCCCAGGATGTAACGGAAGGCGGAGACGAAGATCACGGCGTTCCAGAAGATCAGATGGCCGGTCAGGTAGATATATTTAAACCCGAGGGGGGAGAGGAAGCGGGCGAGGAGGACGTTGATGAGGAAGGCGAAGAGCATCACCAGGCCGATCTGGATCCCCAGCTCGCTGATGACCTTCTGGGTCCCGATCTGGATCTGGACGGGCGGCAGGCCCAGGGCCTTGCCGGCCAGTTCCCCCAGGGGGAGCAGGGCCTGGACCATCAGGTTGACCCCGGCCAGGAGGATGAGCAGGCCGATGGCGGTCTTCAGCGTTCCGGAGATCGTCCGCTCGACCCGCTCCCGCAGCAGGAGGAACCCCAGCAGGGCGATGAGGCCTAAGAACAGGGAGGGTTCCTGCATGAACTTCTGGATGAACTCGAGGATCAAGCGCAAGGTCTCCATGGCAACCTCCTATGAAGGGTTCTCCAGCAAGCGCTCCAGATACGCGCGCACCTGGTCCGCGGTCTCCAGGCGGGGGAGGGCTTGGGCGATCTCATCCGCGCGGGCCAGGATCTCCGCCAGCTGGCGCAGGAACTCGATGTGGGCCGAACGGTCTGGCGTGGCGAAGGCGAGGAGGAGGAATACCGGATCGTTGTGGGAGCCGAAAGCCACCCCCTCCCGGACCACCACGGCCGACAGGCCGAAGGCCCGGGCCCCGTCCTCCGGGCGGGCGTGGGGGATGGCGATGCCGGGGGCGATGGCGATGTAGGGGCCCAGCTCCTCGCAGGTCCGGATCATCCGCTCCACGTAGGGAGGATCGACCAGACCGTCGACGGCCAGGAGCTCCCCGCTGATCCGGACAGCCTCCTGCCATGACCCCACGCGCTCCAGGACCCGGATGCGCCTGTCCAGGGCTTCCAGGAGGTTCACGCCCCCCCTCCTAGGCGCTGGACGGCGGCCAGCAGCTTCTCTTGGATCTCCGCCCGGTTCCCGTAGTTCGTGACGGCGACGATCTCCCGCGCCCGGGCCCGCTGGCGGAACATCTCCGCCAAGTCGAGGCTGGTCACGATGATGTCGGCGGCGATGGTCGGGGCCAGGGTCGCATCCGCCGTCTCCACCACCGCGGGGACGCCGGCCTTCCGCAGGATCTCCTCTACCGTCATCTTCAGGTAGAGCGCGGTCCCGGTCCCCAACCCGCAGGCAGCCACCACCCGGATTGGCCCCTTCCGCTCCAACGCTTCCCTCCTTGTGAAAGATTTCGGAGGATCCCGCTCCTTCCGTCACGCGGGCGGCTCGAAGGCCAGCGCGCGCGCCGGGTTGTGGATCAGGAGGTCTTGGATGGCCTCCTCGGGCACCCCCTCCGCGCGCAGCCATGGGACAAAGCGCCACAGGATGTAGGTCAGGCCCGGCCCGCCCCCGGTCCGGTAGCCCGGCCAGTAGGACTTGCGGGCCATGTCCCCGCCCAGCAGGATCTGCTTCCCGTAGCCCTCCGCGATCAGACGTTGGATGAAGGCGATGCGCGTCCGGTCGGGGGCGTATTTCTCCTTGCTGATCTGGTCGTAGCTGAGGTAGACCCCCGTCCGGGCCAAGGCGAGGTGGTATTCCCACTCCAGCTTCCGGTCCACGTGGCCGATGATGATCCGACCTGGATCGACCCCCTCCAATTTCAGCAGGGCCACCTGTTCCAAGCCCATGGTGCCCGCCTCCGTGTGGGTGGAGATCGGGGCTCCGGTGTGGCGGTGGGCGATGGCCGCCGCCCGGAAGACCTTCTCCTCGTTGGGGGTGATCTGGTTCAAGCTGCTCCCCGCTTTGATGACCCCTGTCCGGATGCCCGTCCCGTCGACGCCCTCAACGATCTCGCGGATGAACCGGTCCGCCAGCTCGTGCACCGAGCGGTCTTGGACCCATGGGCCGGAGAAGGCCTCTTTGTGATGCCCGGTCGTGGCGATGAGGTGCACGCCGGTCGCCTCTGCGATCCGCCGCAGCGCCTGGACATCGCGGCCGTAATCCGAGGGGCTCATCTCCACGATGGCCTGCCCCCCCGCCTCTCGGAACCAGCGCAGCTCCTGGACGGCCGCCGCCTCGCTGTCCAGGATCAGGTCGGGGTCCTCCACCGGGGGGCGGCAGAACACGTGCTCATGGGCGTAGCAGACCCCCAGGGCCTCCGGCGGGATGTCGCCGCCAACGGTGCGGATGACGGCCATGGCATCTCCTCACTCATCGGGGATGGGGTCGGCCTTCCTCCGGGCCTCCTGCGCGATGGCCCGCGCCTCCTGGGCCAGGCGTGTCAGCTCCTCCGACCGGCGCCCCTGGATCAGCCAACGGTCGGCCAGCCATGTCCCGGCGCAGGCGATCACGTTGGGCAGCTTCAGATATTCGGCGAGGTTGCCGGGGTGGATCCCCCCAGTGGGGATGAAGCGGATCTGAGGGAAGACCGGCGCCAGCGCCTGGAGGGCCTTCGCCCCACCCATGGCCTCGGCAGGGAAGAACTTCAGGATGGACATCCCCTCCCGGAGGGCGGCCATGACCTCGGAGGGCGTGGCCACCCCCGGGATCAGGGGGGTCCCCGCGGACCGACACCACGCCGCCAGCTCGCCGTCGAGCCCGGGGGAGACGATGAATTGGGCGCCTGCCCGCACGGCCTGCTCCGCCTGGGCGGGGGTGAGGACAGTCCCCGCCCCGACCGCTATGTCGGGGCAGCCCTCCCGCACATAACGGATGGCGTCCGCGGCGGCTTCCGTGCGGAAGGCGACCTCCAGGAGGGGGATCCCGGCCCGGCGCAGCACGTCGGCGAGGAAGAGGGCTTCGTCCGCCGCGTCCAACACGGCGACCGGGAGCACTCCGACGCGCTCGATCCGCTCCAGGATCTCCGTCATCGCGAAGTCCCTGCGTGGATCTCCAGCGCGGCCACGGCCGCCCCCTTGTCGGTGACCAGGATGTCGATGAGGCCACTCCGGAGGGCGGCCAGGATCGCCTTGGCTTTGAGGACCCCCCCGGCGACGGCGAACACACAGGGGATGCGGCGGATCTCCTCCAGGGTGAGGCCGATCGTCCGCCCGTCGAACGGGGTGGGCACCGGCCGGCCGTTCAAATCCAGGAAGCGGGCGCAGAGATAGCCGACCGCACCCTGACGCCGCAGCTTGGCCAGCTCCTCATCGGAGAGATGGCCCGCGCGCTTGAGCGAGGAAACTTCAGATTCGGTCGTCCCGATCCCAACCAGCAGCAGGTCTGCCCTTCGGGCGATGTTCAGGATCCCGCGGATCATCCGCTCCTCCAGCAGCTGCTGGCAGGTTCGCTCGCTCTCCACGATCAGGGGGGCGTGCAGGTAGAGGCCCTGCGCGCCGAGGGCCTCGGCCAGCCTCTGGACGATGGCGGGGGTGTCGCAGGGATGGCTTCCCCCCACCGCCCCCAGGCACTGCACTACGCGGAGGCGTGGGTAGGCCTGAGCGGGGAGGGCCTCGATCAGCTCCCACAGGGTCATCCCCCAAGTCACCGCCACCGTCATCCCATCCCGGAGGTGTCGCACCAGCTCGGTGGCCGCCAGCCGTCCCAGCCGGCTGAGCAGTTCGGGGTAGGGGAGGTTCTCCGCGTCCAGCACCCGCGCCCCCCGCAACCCGAACTCGATGATCAGGCGCTCCTCCAGGTCCGGCGCGGTCCGGATCGGCCACTGGACGGTCACCCGGACGATCTTTTTCTCCCGGGCCTCCCGGAGGAGGCGAGAGACCATGGACCGGCTGACCCCGATGGCCTGGGCGATCTGGGACTGGTTCCGGTTCTGCTCGTAGTAGAGGCTGGCGACGTAGGCGAGGAGCTCCTCTCGGGTCGTGAAACGCCGTGCGTGCCTTTTCGGCATCCCCGTTCCTCTGTTCCGCCCGCGCCGGATGCAGGCTCGCGGGCCAGTTCCCGCGGATT
>FWWM01001325.1_pt1 | contig 74988 bp, 74 predicted proteins | sample 2228351 | NCBI WGS metagenome assembly FWWM01 (sample SAMEA103939774, study PRJEB20133) | metagenome | reverse complement strand
CGGATCACCTCGAACCGACCCGCGAGGCTTTCCGTGAGGCCTTGCATCATCAGCAGGGGAGCGGACCCGAGAAGGACCACGCGGAGCGGTACTCGGTCGGAAGTTTGCTCACGGCCGTGAGTAATTTTACTCAGTACACTGAGCACATTGCAACGGGAGGGATGGTGAGGGACTTCAGCCCCGGTTCCGGCCTGCTGCCGTGCGGGCAATCCGCACGAACTCCTCCGGATCCAGGCTGGCACCGCCCACGAGGGCCCCGTCCACCTCCGGTTGGTGCAGGAACTCCGCGGCGTTGCGGCTGGTGACGCTGCCCCCGTACTGGACGCGCGTGGCGGCCGCGGTGCCGCCGAACCGGTGCGCCAGATCTTTCCGGATCAGGCCGATGACCCGGTTGGCCTCCTCCCCCGTGGCCGCGTGGCCGGTCCCGATGGCCCACACGGGCTCGTAGGCCACCACCAGGCGGGCCACCTCGTCCGCGGACAGGTCCCTCACGCCCGCCTCCACCTGGGCCCTCACCCGCGCCTCCGTCTGCCCCGCCTGCCGCTCCTCGAGGGTCTCCCCCACGCACAGGATGGGAGAAAGGCCGGCGTCGAAGGCCGCGCGCACCTTCCGTCGAACCCGGTCGTCGGTGTCTCCGAACAGCCGGCGCCGCTCGGAGTGTCCCACGACCACGTACGCACACCCGAGGTCCACCAGCATGGCCGGCGACACCTCGCCCGTGAAGGCGCCTTGGCGTTCCCAGTGCACGTTCTGCGCCCCCAGCCGCACCCGGGAGCCCTGCAACAGGCGTCCTACCGTTTCCAGGGCGGTGTAGGGCGGACAGATCACCACCTCCACCCCCTCCAGCGCCGCCAGATGCGGCAAGGCGGCTTCCACGAAGGACACCGCCTCCGCCCGCGTCTTGTGCATTTTCCAGTTCGCGGCCACAAGGGGCGTGCGCACGGCTCACCGGTCCTCCAGGACCCGGATCCCCGGCAGCTCCCTACCCTCCAGGAACTCCAGGGTGGCCCCGCCTCCCGTGCTCACGTGGTCGAACCGGTCCAACAGGCCGAACTGCTCCACCGCGGCCGCCGTGTCCCCCCCGCCCACCACGGTGGTGCCCCGGCACCGGGCCACCGCCTCTGCCACCACCCGCGTGCCCTCCGCGAAGGGCGCCACCTCGAACACACCCATGGGCCCGTTCCACACCACCAGCCGCGCGTCCTCCACCACCCGTGCGAAGCGCTGCGCCGTCCGGGGGCCGATGTCCACACCCATCCACCCCTCGGGGATGTCCTGTACGGCGACGGTGCGGCGGGGCGCCTCCGCGTCCAACCGCTCCGCCACCACCACGTCCTCGGGCAGGAGCAACTCCACGCCCCGCCGTTGCGCCAGCTCCACCAGCTCCCGGGCCAGCTCCAGCTTGTCCTCCTCCAGCACCGACTGCCCCACCTGGTAGCCCTGGGCCCGCAGGAAGGTGTACGCCATGCCCCCGCCGACCAGCACCGCGTCCACCCGCGGGAGCAGGTTCTGCAGGACCCCGATCTTGTCGGACACCTTCTTCCCGCCCAAGACCGCCACAAAGGGCCGGTCTGGGCTCTCCAGCAGCCGGCTCAGGTAGCGGATCTCTTTCTCCATGAGCAGCCCCGCCACCGCGGGCAGGTAGCGGGCCACGCCCACGGTGGACGCGTGGGCCCGGTGTGCGGTGCCGAAGGCGTCGTTCACGTACAGGTCCCCCAGCCGGGCGAGGGCTGCCGCGAACTCCGGGTCGTTCGCCTCCTCCCCGGGGTGGAACCGGAGGTTTTCCAGCAGCGCCACCTCGCCTGGGCGCAGGCGGGCCACCGCGGCCTCCACCTGCGGGCCCACGCAGTCCGGGAGCACCTGCACGGGCCGGCCCAGCAGCTCCGCCAGCCGCTCGCCCACGGGCGCCATGCGCAGGTCCTCCACCACGCGCCCACCGGGGCGACCGAGATGGGACATCAACACCACCGCAGCGCCCCGCTCCAGGAGGTACTGTACGGTGGGCAAGGACTCCCGGATGCGACGGTCGTCCGCCACACGTCCGTGCTCGTCCAGGGGCACGTTGAAGTCCACCCGGACCAGCACCCGCCGGCCCGCCACCTCCACGTCCCGGACGGTCCGCTTCGCCACGGCCCTACACGCCCCGCTCCGCCATGTACCGGGCCAGGTCCGCCACCCGGCAGGCGTAGCCCCACTCGTTGTCGTACCACGACACCACCTTCACCAGATTCCCCCCCACCACCAGGGTGTCCAGCCCGCTGAAGATGGAGGACCGGGGGTCGCCTTTGAGGTCGCTACTTACCAGGGGCTCCTCCGTGTACCCGAGCACCTCCGGGATGCGTTCCTCCGCCCAACGCCGGACGACGCCGTTCACCTCGTCCCGGGTGACCTCCCGCCGCAGGAGGGCGGTGAAGTCGATCACCGACACCGTGGACACGGGCACGCGGAAGGCCATGCCCGTGAACTTCCCCGCCAGCTCCGGGATCACCAGCCCCACCGCCCGCGCGGCACCCGTCTCGGAGGGGACGATGTTCATGGCCGCGGCCCGAGCGTCCCGGGGGTCCTTCGCGGCCACGTCCAGCAGCCGCTGGGAGTTGGTGTACGCGTGCACCGTGGTGAGGATCCCCTTTTCGATCCCGAACTCCTCGTGCAGCACCCGCGCCACGGGCGCGAGCCCGTTGGTGGTGCAGGACGCGTTGGACACGATCCGGTGCCGGGCGGGGTCGTAGCGGTCCTCGTTGACGCCCAGCACGATGGTGATGTCCTCGTTCTTCGCGGGCGCGGAGATGATCACCCGCTTGGCCCCCCCGTCCAGGTGGGCCCGAGCCTTGTGGGCGTCCGTGAACAGCCCGGTGGACTCCACCACCAGCTCCGCGCCCACCTCGTGCCACGGGATCCGGGCCGGGTCCCGCTCCGCGAACACCCGGATGCGCTGCCCGTCGATAACCAGCTCCCCGTCTCGCACCTCCACCTTCCCCGGGTAGACCCCGTAGTTGGTGTCGTACTTGAACAGGTGCGCGTTCATGGCCGCGTCTACCAGGTCGTTGACCGCCACCACCTCCAGCTGGCCGGGATACCGCTGCAGGATGGCCTTCACCACCTGGCGCCCGATGCGGCCGAACCCGTTGATCCCCACCCGGACCGCCATCTGCTTCACCTCCCTTGCGGTTCTGCCGTCGGGACCGCGGCCGGCTCCCGGGTGAACCCGCGGAGCAGGTCCCGGCGGATGAAGCTGACGTTGTTGAAGATGCGCATGCTGAACACGATCACCGCGCCCAGGTACACGTCCACCCCCAGGAGGTCCCCGATGGCCGTGAGGAGGGCGGCGAAGGAGGTGTTCACCAGAAACCCGCTGGTGAACACCACCAGGTCGAACCGCTCCTCCAGCTGCGCCCGGAGGCCTCCCAGGATGGTGTCCAGGGCCGCCAGCACCGCGATGGCGGTGTACTTCACCAGGGCCAGGGGGATCTCCACGCCGACCAGCAGGCCCAGCAGTACCCCCGCCACCAGGCCCGCCAACGGAAGCCACATGCCGTCCTCCCTCCCTTCACCGGTCTGGCCGTGCGAACCGGAACTCGAAGCCTCCCCGGTACGCGGGGACACGCAGGTCCGCCGCCTGGGTCACCCGCACGGGGAACCCGAAGGCCTTCAGGGTAGCCAAGGGGCCGGCTTCCTCCTGCAGGGCCGCCGCCAGCGCCTCCGGGTTGCCCACGGCCACCACCACGTAGGGTGCGGCCATCCGGCGGGCGTTGCACAGGATGGTGGTCCCCACGCAGCTCAGCCCGGTGGTGGACACCACCCGCTCTCCGTTCACCGCCACCGCCTCCGCACCCGCGGCCCACAGGGACGCCACCACCGCCTGCAGGTCCGTGTAGTGCACCAGGGCGAGGTTGGGGTCGTCGCCCGGACGCAGGGGCCGGGGATTGTCCCGCAGCTCCACCACCACCCCCGGGCCCCGCACCGCCTCCAGCCCCGCGGCCAGGCGAAGCTCCTCCAGCTGGCGGCGCAGCTCCCGGAGCACACCCTCGTCCTGGGTGGCCGCCTCCTCGTACCGGGCCAGCTGCTCCCGCAGGCGGGCGATCTCCGCCTCCATCCGCTCCCGGTGGCGGGCCTGCTCCTGGAGCAGGAAGGTGAGTTCCTCCAGCCGCTGGGAGGAAACGTGGAGGCGGGAGCGGATGGACCGCTCCGCCTTCAGCTGCCAGGTAGCCAGTAGGCCCGCGGCAAGCAGGACCGCAGCGAGGACGAGCTGGAGTCGGGTCGGCCGCACACCCCTAGTATAGGGGGCGGCGGGCGCTCAGGCCTGCCGGGCCTCCAGCTTCTTCTTGATGCGCTTGAGGCGGAACACGTCCTCCCGGGCCCGCTGCTCCAGGACGTCGTTGATGTAGCGGATCTCCGCCCGGATCCTGGGGATCACCACCTGCTCCAACGCGTTGACCCGGCGGGTGGTCTTCTTGATCTCCTCCCCGATTTTCCGGAGCCGCAGCTCTGTGCTGGCCACCTCCAGGATGGCGTCCAGGACCTCCTCGAAGGCCTCCTGGCTTTCCAGGGTCCGGACGCTCACCGCGGTGGGACTCAACCCCCGCTCCAGGAACGACCTCCGGAGTCTCTGGCTGCGCACCTCGGGCACCTTGATGCCCCAGATGTTGCGGATCTCCACGTCCACCACCACCGGCCGCTGTTCTGCCAGGGCCGCCGCCTCCAGGGCCTGCCGTCCCTCCACCGCCTTCGCCAGGCTCAGGACCACATACGCCTTCTCGGAGACCGCGTTGAGGCGCTCCCGCGCCTGCAGGGCCCGCCGGACCACCTGGAAGAACTCCGACACCAGCGCGTCCCGCTTGCGCTTCAGCAGGTCCACACCCTGCTGCGCCACCCGCAGCTGGTTCTTCCGCTGCAGGAGGTTCATCCGGGTGGGGCTGACCAGTTCCGGCATGCGTTCCGCTCCTCCCCTACCGCCGGGACAGGCGTTCCTCCTCCGCCCACAGCTGCTCCACGGCCTCGCCGAAGTAGTACTTCTCCACGTGGTCCTGCTTGACCCGCTTCAGCTCCGCCTTGGGCAGCAGGGACAGCAGCTTCCAGCCCAGGTCTAAGGTCTGCTGGATGGAGCGCTCCGTGTTCCCCTGGTTCAGGAACTCCTGCTCGAACCGGTCCGCAAAGCGCAGGTACATCCGGTCCCGGTCCGTGAGCGCCTCCTCCCCGATGATGGCCACCAGGCGCCGCAAGTCCACGCCGTTCGCGTACGCGCTGAACAGCTGGTCCTTGAGGCCCGCGTGGTCCTCCCGGGTGCGGCCGGGCCCGATGCCGTCGTTCATGAGCCGGGACAGGCTCGGCAGCGGGTTGATGGGCGGGTAGATGCCCTGTCGGTGGAGGGCCCGGCTCAGGACGATCTGGCCCTCCGTGATGTAGCCGGTGAGGTCCGGGATGGGGTGGGTGATGTCGTCGTCGGGCATGGTGAGGATGGGCAGCTGGGTCACGGACCCCTTGCGCCCCTGGATCCGGCCCGCCCGCTCGTAGATGGTGGCCAGGTCCGTGTACATGTAGCCCGGGTACCCCCGCCGCCCCGGGATCTCCTCCCGGGCTGCCGCGATCTGGCGTAGGGATTCGCAGTAGTTCGTGATGTCTGTGAGGATCACCAGCACCTGCTTGTCCAGCTCGAAGGCCATGTACTCCGCGGTGGTGAGCGCCAGCCGGGGCGTCATCAGCCGCTCGATGGTGGGGTCGTCCGCCAAATTCAGGAACACCACGCTGCGGGCCAGGGCCCCCGTGGCCTCAAACTGCTCGATGAAGAAGGCCGCCTCCCGCTGGGTGATGCCCATGGCGGCGAACACCACCGCGAACTCCTCCTGCTCCCCCAGCACCTTCGCCTGCCGGGCGATCTGCGCCGCGATCTCGTTGTGCGGCAGGCCCGCGCCGGAGAAGATGGGCAGCTTCTGCCCCCGCACCAGGGTGTTCAGCCCGTCGATGCTGCTGATGCCGGTCTGGATGAACTCCTGCGGCCGCTGCCGCGCCACCGGGTTGATGGGCGAGCCGATGATGGGCAGGCGCTTGTGGGGGATGATGGGTGGGAGTCCGTCGATGGGCTCGCCGCGCCCGTTGAACCGGCGCCCCACGATCTCCGGGCTGACGCCGAACCGCGCCACGTCCTCCCGAAGGCTCACGGAGGTGCGGGCGACATCCAACCCCGTGGTCTCCTCGAACACCTGAATCACCGCGTGCTCCCTGGACACCTCGATGACCTGCCCGCCCCGCACGCTCCCGTCGGGCAGGTGGATGTTCACGATGGCCCCGTAGGCCAGGTCCTGGGCCCCTTCCACGAACAGCAGGGGGCCGGAGATGTAGGAGATGGACTGGTAGCGCTTGGTGGCGAGCTCCATGGCCTTCCCCCTCCTCTACCCGGCACCCGCGGGTGCCCGGAAGGCGTCTGCCATCCGGCGCAGGAACTCCTCCGTGTAGCCGGGGAAGCGGTCCGCGGGCACCTCTTTCATCCGCGCGATCTCCTGGATGGCGGGCATGTTCAGGATCTCGTCCATGGTCACCCCCCGGCGCAAGGCCGCCTGCGCCTCCTCGTAGAAGTTCAGGATGGCCTTCAGGATCCCGTAGGACTTGATGGGCGGGCAGTACGCGTCCACCTCCGAGAAGGCGGACTGCTGCAGGAAGTCCTCCCGCAGCATCTTGCCCGCCTCGATCACCAGACGCTGGTCGTCCTGCAGGGCGTCCGGGCCCACCAGCTGCACGATCTCCTGCAGCTCCGCCTCCTTCTGCAGCATGGCGGAGGCACGCTCCCGGAGCTCCTCGAAGTCCTCCGGGAGGTTGTGCCGGTACCACTCCCGGAACAACGGGGTGTACAGGCTGTACGACCGCAGCCAGTGAATGGAGGGGAAGTGCCGCCGGTTCGCCAGCCCCGCGTCCAGGGACCAGAAGGTCCCCACGATCCGCAGGGTGGCCTGGGTGACCGGCTCCGACAGGTCCCCCCCAGGAGGAGAGACGGCGCCGATCACCGTGATGGCGCCCCGCCGTTCCGGCCGGCCCAGGCACACCACCCGCCCGGCCCGCTCGTAGAAGGCCGCCAGGCGGCTGGACAGGTAGGGTGGGTAGCCTTCCTCCGCGGGCATCTCCTCCAGCCGGGAGGAGATCTCCCGCATGGCCTCCGCCCACCGGCTGGTGGAGTCCGCCATCAGCGCCACCTTGTACCCCTGGTCGCGCCAGTACTCCGCCATGGTGATGCCCGTGTACACGCTGGCCTCCCGCGCGGCCACGGGCATGTTGCTGGTGTTGGCGATGATGATGGTCCGTTCCATGAGGGGCCGGCCCGTGCGCGGGTCCTCCAGCTCGGGGAACTCGTCCAGCACGTGGGTCATCTCGTTGCCCCGTTCCCCGCAGCCGACGTAGATGATCACGTCCGCGTCCGCCCACTTGGCCAGCGTCTGCTGCATCACCGTCTTCCCGCTGCCGAAGGGGCCCGGGATGGCGGCCGTGCCGCCCATGGCCACCGGGAACAACACGTCGATGATCCGCTGGCCGGTCACCAGGGGCTCCCGGGGGTCCAGGCGGCGGGCAGTGGGACGCGCCAGCCGCACCGGCCAGGTGTGCATCAACCGGAGCTCCCGGCCGTCCTCCAGCCGTGCCACCACGTCGGTCACGGTGAACGCCCCCTCCCGGACGTCCGCCACCCGCGACGGCTTGGCGTCCGGCGGGACCAGGATCCGGTGGACGAACCCGAACTCCTGCACCTCCCCGAGGACGTCCCCCGGTCCCACCTCGTCCCCCACGGCCACGGTGGGTCGGAAGGGCCACCGGCGCTGTCGGTCCAGCGCAGGCGCGAGCGCGCCCCGCCGGATGAAGTCGCCCTGCTGGGTGCGGACCGCGGGCAGCGGCCGCTGGATCCCGTCAAAGATGTTGCTGAGCAGCCCCGGGCCCAGCTCCACCGCCAGCGGCAAGCCCGTGCTCTCCACGGGTTCCCCCACCAGCAGGCCGGAGGTGTCCTCGTACACCTGGATGAACGCGGTGTCCCCGCTCAACCGGATGATCTCGCCCACCAGCTTCTCGTTGCCCACGCGGACGATGTCGTACATGCGGGCCCCCCGCATGCCGCGGGCGATCACCGCCGGTCCCGCGATCCGGACGATCTCACCTTGCATGGCCGCGTCCCCTCCTCACCGGAGCTTCACGTAGAACCCAATGTGCTCCTTCACCAGACGGGCGATGTAGTCCTCGCCTGACTCCAGCTTCGCCTTCGGGGCAGGGAAAGGGACCAGGACGGGGAGGTCCCGGCCCCGCAGCACCCGGGCCACCGCCTCCTCCACCCCCAGCAGCAAAGCCTCGTTGACCGCCACCAGGCCGTAGTCCTGATCCGCCACCCTCCGGAGGGCCTCCACCGCCCCGCGGGGGTCGTCCACCTCGAACACGTCCGCCCCCGCCAGCCGGAACCCCGTGGCCGTCTCAGGGTCTGTGATCACCGCCACCCGGTACGCCATGGCTACACCAGCGCCATCTCCCGCCGCACCAGGTCCCGGGGCAGGCCCAAGGCCTTACTCCGGGCGATCAGGCGGAGGTTGCGGACCTCCGCGGCCAGCAGGGTCAAAAACCCCACCACCACGTCCACCCCGAGGGGGTCGCCCAAATACAGGTCCGCCATCCGCCGGGTCCACTGCTCGTCCAGGGACCGCTCCACCTCCGCGGGTGTGGCTCCCTCCGGCTGGATCCCGCGGGTCCGAACCTTCCGCAACCCCGCCTCCTTCGTCTGCGGCGTGGCCAGGGTCCGGAACACGTCCCGGGTGATGGCGGCCCCTCCCTCCAGGAAGAACCGTTCCCGCTCCTCAGGCGTCAGGTCGGGGAGCTGCTGCAGCTTGAAGGCGGTCTTCACGTTCGTCAGGTCGATCTCCGTGCGCACCACCGCCCGGACCAGCGCGTCGTCGTGACCCCGGCCCCGCGCCACGCGCAGGGCCCACTCATAGTACGCGCGGTCCAGGGCGATCTCCAGCCCCAGCAGGTCGCGGGAGTCCTGGTACGTCCGCGCCGCCTCCGCCAGCGCGGGGGCCAACGGGTGGCCCCAGGTGGCCAGGGTGGAGACCACCGCCGGTACGTCCGGCTGCCGCAACAGCTCCCGCAGGCGCACCTCCGTGAGCTGCGCCGCCGGGACCAGGTTTTGCTCCGCCGCCTCCGGGGGGTGACCCGTGTGCTTCGCCCGCAGGACGATGCGCAGGTTGTGGACGTCCCACCGCAGGAGGAACACCTCCACCAGCTGGCGAGGCCGGTCGTCCGCGAAGGACAGCACGCGCCGCACGGCCTTCTGGAAGTGCTGCATGAGCGCCTCGTCCACCGCCCGCAGGCCGTGGTACCGGGTCAGCGCCTCCTGCAGCTCCGGGCCGTAGGGGGTACTGCCCAGGGCCTGCATGAACCCCTCCAGGTCCGGCTGCGCCAGTAGTTCCTCCAGCCGGCCCGGCGGGAGCAGCCGGGACCGCATCCCCTTGACCCGCGCGTTGATGTAGCCGAAGTCCGCCGGCACTAGCCCCCCCAGAGCACGTCCGCGACCTCCGACAGCAGCACCTGCCGGGCCCGCTGCAGGCGGGAGTGCAGGGTGTTCTCCACGGTGAACCGCCCGTCCTCACTACGGACGCGTACCCCGCTCCGTACTTCCGGGCTGGGACGGACGTCCGCGGCAAGTCCCAGCTCCCGGGCCGCGGCCTCCACCGCGGCCGCGTCCCGCTCCGGGCACTCCACCACCACCCGGTTGGAGAAGCCAGCCGCCGCCTCCTTCAAAAGGGCCCGCAGCAGGGGGCCGTACCGGGCGGGGTCCGCGGCGATCCGGTCCAGCTCCTCCTCCGCCCGGCGGAACACCTGCGCCACCAGGTCCTCCTTGGCTTGCAGGACCAGGGAGCTGGCCCGCAGGTTGGCCACCCCCCGGGCCCGCACCCGGGCGGCTTCCACCTCCGCGGCCAGACGCCGGCGCTGCTCTTCCAGCCGCGCCTGCGCCTCCGCCTCCGCTTCCTCGATGACCCGCCGTGCCCGCTCCCGGGCCTCGGCCAGGACGCGCTCCCGCTCGGCCTCCGCCTCCCGCTCGAGCAGGTCCATCAACTCGGACGCCATGGGCGCCTCAGATGCGGCCGATGAGGAAGAAGGCCACCAGGAAGCCCAGGATGATCATGGTCTCCGGCAGGGCCAGGAAGACCAGCATGAGACCGCCGATCTCCGGGCGCTCCGCCATGGCGCCGGCCGCGGCAGCTCCGATCCGGGACTGCGCCCAGGCGGTGCCCAGGGCCCCCACCGCCACCGAAAGCGCCGCGGCGAACCCGAGCAGGCCGGCCCGCAACCCGTCGCCCCGGGCCGCGGCCTCAGGCGCCTCCGCGGCGAAGGCCGGCAGGCCCACCAAGGCCGTGACAGCCAGCGCCACTACCACCATCCGAGCGAGTTTGTGCATGGGATCCGCTCACCTCCCTTGTCGTTGGAATGGCCGGTACGGCTCTCCGGTCTCCTCGTGGTACTTGATCTTCGTGAAGAACTCCACCCAGTGCAGACGCGCAGGCTGGATCACGTGGCCCACCAGGGTGAACACGAAGAACAGCCCCTGTGCTAGGGCGGACAGCAGGGACGCCACCACCGCCCCCACCCATCCCCCCAGGCCGAAGGTCTGTGCCATGGTAGGCCCCAGCTGGTTGGCCGCGCTGGCCAAGGCCGCCGCCGCCAGCCCGAAGGCCATGAGCCGCGCGTGGCTCAGCACGTGGCCGAAGGCGGTGGCGGACTCCAGAAACCACATGGGGTTGGCGGCCCGGAAGGCGAGCCCCACCGCGAACACCGCCAGAGCCGCCCACAGGAACAGCCAGCTGGCCGCCACCGCGGCCTGTGGCAACAGGCCCGAAAGGCCCCCCAGCAACAGCAACACCCACGTGAGGGTCAGGATCAGCACCAGGCTCTCGAAGACTCCCCGGAGGTGGCGGTGGACGGTCGCCATCCACAGGTGGCCCACCAGCCCGCCGTAGATCATCGCCATGCCGAGGAGGACGATGAGCTGGAAGTACAGCTCCCGGTGGCGGCCCACCCGGTCGAACACCGGGTGGACGTGGAACAGCAGCTCCGGCAGGTTCCCGAACACCTCCGCGTACAGCGCGCCGAAGACCACCACCCAGAAGGCGACCACGCGGACGATCCACGACACCGCCCCAAGCTGCTCGGGGGCTAGGCGCAGGTTGAGCAGGCCGACTTCCAGAGCCTGCCCCCCCCTGGCGCGGTTCCGCATCCACCAGCCCAACAGGAAGAACAGGGCACCGTAGCCCACGTCCCCGATCACCAGCCCCACGAACAGGGGGAAGGTGACGGCCAGCAGGGGGCTGGGGTCCCAGGTGCCGTACCGGGGCGGCCGGAAGATGGACAGCAGCAGCTGGAACGGCCGGATGGGTACGGGGTTGTCCAGGGCCACGGGCACGTGCGCCACTTCTTCCTCGTCGTGCGGGTCCGCGGGGCTGTCGTAGACCACCACCTCGTCACCGAACCGCTGCCGCAGCACCGCCCGGAGCCGCGGCACCTCCCGGGTGGGCACCCAGCCGTGGACGACGAACGCGTAGCGGGAGTGGGCGAAGCTCGGCAGGACCTCCAGCTTGGCCAGCTCGTCCCGCACCCGGGCTTCCACGCCCTGGACGGTACCCCGGGAAGCCCGGCTGAGGGCCTCCAGACGCCGCTGGCAGTCCGCGATCACCTGCGGCAGGGCCTCGCGCTGGCGCGCCATCTCCTCCACCGCCTCCGCCGCGGGCCGGTCCGCGAACTGGGCGGGCAGGCGCAGCTCGGTGATCCCCGCCCTCTGGAGGAACGACCGCACCGCTTCTGCGTCCTTCCGGTGGAAGGCCACCACCACGCCCGTGGTCTGGTCGTCGATCTGGCGGGACACCACCTCCACCCGGCCGCCCGTGAGGCGCTGCAGCTCTTGCTGCAGGGCCGCCACCGCGGCCTGCGGCTTGCCGCGCAGCACGAACCCGTACGTCTCGAAGTGGCGGCTGCCCTGCAGCGCGTTCAGCAGCGGCGACAGCACGCGCACGGCCCCCTCGTAGGCGCGGATCAGCTCCAGCTCCTCCTCCGCCTCCAGGCGCCGGCGCACCAGCTCCCGGGCCTCCCGCTCCACCGGGTCCAGGAGGGCCTCCAGCTCGTCCAGGCTCCGGTCGGAGAGGTCGGGGATCTCCACCGGGCCCGTGCGGGGGAGCAGGTTCAGCAGGCCCGTGGTCCGGTTCAGGATCGCTTCCAGCCGGCGCTGGAGCTTCTCCTCCTCGCTGCCGGGTTCCACCGGCCGCAGCTGCGGGACCTCCTCCGCCTCCACCCGGTCCACGTGCATGAGGCCCAGGGCTTGCACGGCGTCCGTGACCTCGCCCAGCCGCCGCTTGGGCCCCAGCACGATCACCCGGCTCATCTCCACGATCATGCGGTAAGCCCCCGCAGCACCGCTTCCACCACGCGCCGGACCGCCGCCTCCACGTTCCGCTCCGCGTGCGCCCTCAGCTGCCTGGCTTCCTCCTCCGCCCGCCGGAGGACCTCCTCCTCCACCCCCCGGGACGCCGCCTCCGCCTGCTCCCGCGCCTGGCGCTCCAGACGCTGCACCTCTTCCGCGGCGCGGGCGCGGATGCGACCTGCCTCCGCCTCCGCCTCCTGCACGATCCGCTCCGCCTCCGCCCGCGCCTCCTGCACCCGCCGCTCCAGCTCCCGCTCCTTCTCCGCGAGCAGTTGCAGCACGTTCGGCCGCTGGCGGTCGTGGCCCTCAGCCATGCTCCCTTCCTCCTCCGGTCCGCCGATTCGGAAAGCCGACGGTGGGGCGCGGGCTGCCCAACCACGCGAGAAGCGGCCCCCGCCTCGCCCGCCCGGCGTCGGGGTACCGCCCCGATTATGCTACCACACCCAGCCGCGTACCGGCACCGCCCGGCCCCTCACACGCCCAGCAGCCGTCGGGCGGTGTCCACGAACACCACCACCGGCTGCGGGTACAGTCCCACCGCCAGGGTGCCCACCACCGCCACCGCCAGCCCCGCCTGCAACCCCGCGGGTACCGCCACGGGTCCGGGTGCGGCCGGGGGCATCAGGTACAGGGCCCGGAGGACGCCCACGTAGTAGTACAGGGACACCACGCTGTTCGCCACCGCCAGCGCCGCCAGCCACAGCAGGCCTGCGTCCACCGCGGCGGCAAACAGGTAGAACTTCCCCACGAACCCTGCGGTGGGGGGGATCCCGGTCAGGGACAGCATGAACACCACCATGGCCAGGGCCACCCACGGAGCCCGTTGGCTCAGGCCCGCGTGGTCCGGGATCTCGTCCGACCCCGTGGCGTCCGCGGCCACCATGGCCACGAAGAAGGCCCCCAGGTTCGTGAACAGGTACGCCAGCAGGTAGTACAGCAACCCCTGCTGCGCCCACGGGGACTTCCAGGCGGCCAGGGCGATGAGCAGGTAGCCCGCGTGGGCGATGCTGGAGTACGCCAGCATCCGCTTCAGGTTCCGCTGGAGGAGGGCCAGGAGGTTGCCCACCGTCATGGTCAGGGCAGCCAGCCCGGCCAGCAAAAGAGGCCAGTTCACCTGGTCCGGGGGGACCCCCACCGCCAGGGTCCGCGCCAGCGCGGCGAACCCTGCGGCCTTCGGCCCCACGGACAGGAAGGCGGTGATGGGAGTCGGGGCCCCCTCGTACACGTCCGGGGTCCACTGGTGGAAGGGCACCATGGACACCTTGAACCCGAACCCCGCCAACGCCAGGCCCACCGCCAGGTAGGCCGCGGGGCCCGCCTGCCCCAGCCGGCCGGCCACGTGGTACAGGCTGGTGCTGCCCGACAGCCCGTAGAGGAGGGAGAACCCGTACGCCATCACGCCGGTGGTGGCGGCCCCGTACAGGAAGTACTTCACGCCCGCCTCGTTGCTCTTCGGGTCCCGCTTCAGGAACCCCGCCAGCAGGTACGAGCTCAGGGAGGTGAACTCGATGCTCAACAGCAGCAGGATGAGGTCCGAGGCGCTGGCCATGAGCAGCAGCCCCACGCCTGCGAACAGCAGCAGGCTGAAGGCTTCCCCCACGTGCGGGGTCCTGCCGGGAAAGTACTCCAGCCCCACCAGGCCCACGAGACCCACCGCAGCCAGCGCCACCAGTTTGAAGTACAGGCTAAAGGCGTCCACGGTGTAGGTATCTGCGAAGATCCGGACGCCGGAGTTCCCCAGGGCATTCAGGTCCCCCAACAGGGCCACGCACGCGGCGGCGGCGGGGACCAGAAGGACCAGCGCCAGCCAGCCCAGCCAGCGCTTCCGCTCCGCGGGCACCACCAGGTCCGCCCCCAGCACCACCAGGGCGGCGGCGCTGGTCACCAGCTCCGGCAAGAGCCACCGCACGTCGGGCCAGTTCATCGGAGCAGCGCCACCACCTGGCTGCTGGTGAGGTTGATGACGTCCAGCAGCGGTTTCGGGTACACGCCGAACACCACCATGAGTACCACCAGCGGCACCAGGACCCAGTTCTCCCGGCGGTCCAGGTCCGGCAGCTGCGCCCACCGGGGGTTGGTGGGCCCCAGGAAGATCCGCTGGATGGTCCACAGGAAGAAGGCCGCGGTGATCACCACCCCCAGCGCGGCCAGCGCGGTGTGCACCGGGAGGATGCTGAAGGAGCCCACGAAGATCAAGAACTCCGCCACGAAGCCCATCAGCCCCGGCAGCCCCAGGGACGCGAACATGGCGGTGATGGAGACGGCCCCGTACTTGGGGAGCACCGCCCACAGGCCCCCGAAGTCGTCCACCCCGCGGGTGTGGGTGCGGTCGTCGTAGATCACCCCCACCACCAGGAACAGGGCGCCCGTGATGACCCCGTGGGCCAGCATCTCCATGGTGGCGCCGTTGAGGGCCGTGGTGGCCGCGTCCTTCAGCTCTGGACGGCCGTAGGCCCACGCGGCGGCGGCCACCGCCAGCATCACGTAGCCCATGTGGTTCACGGAGGAGTACGCCACCAGCTTCTTCAGGTCCGTCTGCGCCATGGCCACCAAGGCCCCGTAGATCACGCCGACCACCGCCAGGGCAGCCACCAGAGGTGCGTGCTGGTGGAACACCTCCGGGAACAGGGGCAGGCTGAACCGCACGAAGCCGTAGGTGCCCAGCTTCAGGAGGATGGCCGCCAGGATCACGCTCCCCGCCGTGGGGGCCTCCACGTGCGCGTCCGGCAGCCACGTGTGGAACGGCCACATGGGCACCTTGATGGCGAAGGACAAAAAGAAGCCCCAGAAGGCCAGCTGCGCCAACAGCCCCGTGCCCGCCAGGGGCCGCTGCCGGATGATCTCCAGCACGTCGAAGGTCCTCTGGCCCGGCGGCAGGTGGAAGTACAGGAGCAGGATCCCCAGCAGCATGGCCAGGGAGCCCACCAGGGTGTACAGGAAGAACTTGATGGCCGCGTACTCCCGGCGGGGACCTCCCCAGATCCCGATCAGGAAGTACATGGGGACCAAGGTCAGCTCCCAGAACACGTAGAACAGGAAGAAGTCCAGGGCGAAGAACACGCCCAGCATCCCGGTCTCCAGCAGCAAGAACAGGAGGTTGTACTCCTTCACCCGGTGGCTCTCCCGGAAGGAGTACAGCACCGACAGCACCGTGAGGAAGGTGGTGAGGAGGGCCAGGACCAAGCTCAGCCCGTCCACCCCCACCTTGTACTGGACCCCCACCGCGGGGATCCAGGCAGCCTGCTCCACCAGCTGCATGTCCTGCCGTCCCAGCTGAAATCCCGGCAGGATGAGCAAGGAGGCCACGAAGGTGGCCAGGCTGAACCCCAGCGTCACCCGGCGGATCCGGTCCACGTCCTCCCTCGGGAGGAACAGGAGCACCAGGGTGCCCACCAGGGGCAAGAACAGGGTGATGGTCAGGATCGGCATGGCTCGACTCCCAGACCCCAGGATGTGTGCCGGCTCACAGTCTCCACAGGCTCACCACCACGATGACCACCACGCCCGCGGCGGCCACCAGGATGTAGTTGTACGCGCGTCCCGTCTGGAGCGGGCGCAGCCCCAGGCCGAGGGCCCGGGTCCCCCACCCCACCAGGTTCACCAAGCCGTCCACCACGTACGCGTCGAACAGCCGGTGCAGCCGGCTCACGAGCACCGTCCCCCACCCCACTAGGTTCACCAAGCCGTCCACCACGTGCGTGTCGAACCACCGAAAGCCCCTGGCCAGGGCGAGCCCGCCCCGGACGAACACCCACCCGTACAGGGCGTCGATGTACATGCGGTTGCGCAGGAACGGGTACAGGGGGCCCACCCAAGCCCGCACCTGCTCGCTGGAGACCCACCGCAGCCCGTACACCACCGCAGCCGTGGCGATCCCCGCCAGGGCCACCAGCACAGACCGCACGGCCAACGGCCACGAGAAGGGCGGCGCGTGGATGCCCGCTTCCTCGAAACCTTCGAACTCGAGGAAGTGGTGGATCCACGACCCTCCTTCCGGCCCGGTGCCCGGGGCGCCCACGAAGCCCGCGGCCAGGGCGAAGAAGGCGAGCACCACCAGGGGGACCGTCATGACCGGCGGGCTCTCGTGCGGCTCGTGGTGGCCGTGGCCGTGCGCGGAGGGAAGGTGGGAAAGGCCCGCCCGCGCGTAGTCCTCGGGCAGCCAGGGGTCTGGCTCCGGGTGTTCCGGGCCCCGGTACCGGCCGAAAAACGCGTACGCCACCAGGCGGGACATGTACAGGGCGGTGAGGAAGGCGGCCGCGGTCAGGAGGGTGTAGACCGCGGGGTTGTGGTGGTAGGCCTCCAGCAGGATCTCGTCCTTGCTCCAGAAGCCGGAGAAGGGGAACACCCCCGCCAGGGCCAGGAACCCCGCCAGGAACGTCCCGAAGGTCACGGGCATCTTCCTCCACAGCCCGCCCATCTCCTTGATGTTGTTGGTGTGCACCGCGTGGATCACACTGCCCGCGGCCAGGAACAGCAACGCCTTGAAGAAGGCGTGGGTGAGCAGGTGGAACAGTCCCGCGGTGTAGCCGAGGACGCCCAGCCCCGCCATCATGAAGCCCAGCTGGCTGATGGTGGAGTACGCCAGGATGCGCTTGATGTCGTCCTGCGCGGTGGCGATGAGGGCGGCCATGAGCGCGGTGACGGTACCCACCCACGCCACCCACGTGAGGGCCTCGTGGTGGGGGGTGAAGAAGAAGAGGGGGTACGCCCGACCGACCAGGTAGACCCCCGCGGCCACCATGGTGGCCGCGTGGATCAGGGCGGAAACGGGCGTGGGGCCCTCCATGGCGTCCGGGAGCCACACGTGCAGGGGGAACTGGCCGCTCTTCCCGATGGGACCTCCGAAGATGAGCAGGGCGGCCAGGGTCGCCACGGGCACCTCCCAGCCTCCCAGGCGCACCACCGCGGAAGCCTCCCGGGCCCGCTCCCGGACGGCTTCAAACACCACGTGGTAGTCCACGGTGCCGAACTGCCAGAACAGCACCATGATCCCCACCAGCATCAGGGTGTCCCCCACCCGGGTGGTGAGGAAGGCCTTCATCTGGGCCATGTTGGCCGCACGCCGGCGGAAGTAAAAGCCGATCAGGAGGTAGGAACACAGGCCGATGACCTCCCACCCGATCAGCATGAGGAGGAAGCTGTTGGCGAGCACCATGGTCAGCATGCCCGCGCAGAACAGGGACAGGAAGGCGAAAAACCGCGCGTAGTACGGGTCCCCCTGCATGTACCCCACGGAGTACACGAAGATGAGCCCGCCCACCAGGGTGATCATGGCCACCGTGACGGAGGACAGGGGGTCCACGGTGTAGCCCACGGTGATCACCCGCTCCCCGCCCACGGCCCACGCGGCCCGCCAGACGAAGGCCGGCGCGCCCAGGGCCTGCTCCAGGAACACCGCCCACCCCACCAGCCCCGACAGGGCCATGGCCCCCACGGCTACCCACGGCGCCCTCTGGCCCAGGGCCCGGCCCCGGAACACCAGGACCGCGTAGCTCGCCAGGGGGAACAGGGGGATCAACCAAGCCAGCCGCGCCACAAACCCCTCCTAGCCCCTCATGGCGTCCACCTGGTCTACGTTCACCGTCTCCAGGTGGCGGTACGCGTTGATCACCAGGGCCAGGCCCACCACCGCCTCGCAGGCGGCCAGGGTGATCACGATCAGGGCCGCCACGTGCCCGCGGACGAAGGTGGGGTCCACGAACCGGGTGAACGCCACGAAGTTCACGTTGGCCGCGTTCAGCATCAGCTCGACCCCCATCAGGATGGCCACCGCGTTGCGCCGGGTCAGCACGCCGAACAGGCCCAAGCCGAACAGCAGGGCGGAGAGGACCAGGTAGTGCCCGAGCCCGATCATTCCTCCCTCCGGGCGATGGCGATGGCTCCCACCAGGGACGCGAGGATGACAAGCGAGGTGACCTCGAAGGCCAGCACGTAGGGCACCAGGAGGCTGCGGCCCACGGCCCCGGGGTTGTACGGAGGCAGGGGCCCCGCAGGGGAGCCCCAGGGCACGCGGAGCAACACCGCCCACAGCAGCAACACCAGCACCGCGCACACGGCCGCGGCCAGGGGGACCTGTTCGTTGCGCTGCCGGACCCGCACCCCCGTGGCCCCCTCCGTGAGCAGGATCACGAAGAGGACGAGCACCGTGATGGCCCCCACGTAGATGAGGACCTGGATGGCGGTTACGAACTCCGCGTGCAGCAACACGTACAGCCCCGCCACCCCCAGGAGGGTCGGGACCAGGGAGACGGCCGCGTGCACCAGGTTCCGGGACAGGACCACCAGCCCACCGCCCACCAGGACCATGGCGGCGAGCCCGTAAAAGGCCAGGGCCTCCGCCGTCACCGGACCGCCACCACCAGGAGCCCTGCCACCAGGAGGTTGACCATGCTCACCGGCAGCAGGAGCTTCCAAGAAATGCCGAGCAGCTGGTCAATGCGGAACCGGGGGTACGTCCAACGCACCCACATGAGGAAGAACACCACCGCGTAGGTCTTCACGAGGAACCACAGGAGCCCGTTCCCCACCGGTCCCACCCCGGGCACGGAGAAGGGGCCCTTCCACCCCCCCAAGAACAGGGTGGTGAACAGGGCGGAGCTGGCCAGCAGGGACCCGTACTCCCCCAGCTGGAACAGGGCGAACCGCATGGGCGTGTACTCGGAGAAGTACCCCGCCACGAGCTCTGCCTCCGCCTCCGGGAGGTCGAAGGGGATGCGGTTCGCCTCCGCGGTGGCCGCCACCAGGAACACCAGCGCCGCCACCACCACGCTGGGGTACAGGTAGGCGGGGTAGGGCTGGGCTTCCACGATCTGCACCGTGGAGAGGGTGCCCGTGATGGTGGCCACCAACAACAGGGAAAACCCCAGGGGCAGCTCGTAGGAAACCATCTGCGCCGCGGACCGCAGGCCCCCCAGCAGGGAGTACTTGTTGTTGGACGCCCACCCCCCGGTCAAAATCCCGATCACCGTGAGGCTGCTCACCGCCGCGAAGTACAGGACGCCCACGTTCAGGTCTCGCACCACCCAGCCGGGGGCGAAGGGGATCACCACCCACGCCAGCAAGGCTGCCACGGCCACCAACACCGGGGCCACGGAGAACAGGGCCACATCCGCCCGGTGCGGCACGATGTTCTCTTTGTACAGCAGCTTCAGGGTGTCGGCCACCGTCTGGAGGAGCCCGTGGGGCCCCACGTGCTTGGGGCCCACCCGTGCTTGGATCCACGCGCTGATCTTCCGCTCCGCCAGCACCAGGAACAGGGGGCCTCCCACCGCGACGAAGGTGAACACCGCCGCGGCCAGGACCACCATGCGGACCAGCTCAACCTGCCACAGGGCGCCGACAAGCCCTCCTACACCCACTCCAGCGCACCCTTCCTCCACGCGTAGGCCAGGCCGACCCCCAGGACACCCAGGAAGATCAGCATCTCCACGAAGGCGAAGCCGCCCAGCTCGCGGAGGACGGTGGCCCACGGGTAAATGTAGATGACCTCGATGTCGAACAGCAGGAAGGCCAGTCCGAACAGGTAGTAGCGCACGTGGAACTGGGTCCACGCCTCCCCGAAGGGCACGATCCCGGACTCGTACGCCACACGTTTCTGCGGGTAGCGGCTGCGGGGGGCCAGGAGCCACACGATCCCGAGGGGAAGGGCCGCCATCCCCGCTCCCACGAGCGCGAACACCGCCACGTATGCCCAGTCCAGCGGCACCCGCTCACCTCAACCGTCCTGGCCAGTCCGAGGGTCGGCCCGCACCCCGGCCCTCGGCAGGCCACATACGTCCTCCTCGTCCGCGCGCACAGGTTCGCCGCCGACCCGGCCGAGCCCTTCCTTCGGCCGCGATCGGCGCTCGCCTGCGCCGGTGGGAAGGCGGGAAGGAACGAACGCGAAAGGGACGCGCCGGGGTCGCGCGTCCGGCCGCGGCCCACGGGCATGATACGGGGGGCCCGGAGGCCTGTCAAGGTTGGCGACCAGGCAGCGGCGCCTACGGGTTGATGACGCTCACCCGGCCCACCCGGCGGCGGCCTCCCAGCTGGTCCAACACCTCCAGGACCGCTTCCGCCAACCTGGCCGGGTCGTGGCGGACCAGGTCGGTCTCGCTGATGAGCGGGAAGCCGAAGGGCTGTACCCCCATCCGCTGAATCCGGTCGAGGTCCGGCTCCACCGGGAAGGCACCCTCCGCCCGGTACCGGGCCAGCAGCAGCTCGTTGCGCGGCTGCTGGGTGTTCACCACCGCCGCCCGGAGGATAGGCCCCGCGTGCTCCAACACGGCCCGCACGTGGTCGGAGGCCCGGTAGCCGTCCGTCTCCCCGGGCTGGGTCATCACGTTCACCACGTACACCACGGGAGCGCCCGCGCGCCGCAGGGCCTCTACCACCCCCGGCACCAGCAGGTTGGGAAGCACGGAGGTGTACAGGCTCCCGGGTCCCAGGAGGACCAGGTCCGCGTGCGCGAGGGCGTCCAGGACCTCCCGCACGGGCCGCGCCGCGGACGGCTTGAGGTACACGCGCCGGATGGCCTTGCGCACCTCCGGGATGGCGGACTCCCCCTCCGCGTGCGTCCCGTCCAAAAACTCCGCGCACAGGACGATGTTGTCCGTGGTGGCGGGGAGCACCTGGCCCCGGATGGCCAGCACCCGGCTCGCCAGCTGCACCGCGGAAACCAGGTCGCCCGCCACGCCCGTCATGCTGGCCAGGAACAGGTTCCCGAAGGAGTGGCCCCTGAGATCCCCCCGGTCGAACCGGTACTGGAACAGGCGGGTCATCAACGGTTCCGCCTCCGCCAGGGCCACCAGGCAGTCGTTGATGTCTCCCGGCGGGAGGACGCCCAGTTCGCGCCGCAGCCTCCCCGAGCTGCCCCCGTCGTCGAACACCGTGACCACCGCGGTGAGGGAGACCCCGTACCGCTTGAGCCCCCGCAGGAGGGTAGAAAGCCCCGTCCCGCCGCCCACCGCCACGATCCGGGGCCCCTTCCCCAGCGCCCTCCGCTGCACCATGAGCTCCGCCAGCCGGTGGTCGCCCCGGGGCAGGAACACCGCGCTCACGGACCGCACGGTGGCCCGCACGCCCAGGAACACGCAGTACAGGCCGCCCGCCACCAGCGCCCCGCCGGTTACCGCCAAGCCCCAGGGCTCGCCTCCCGAGATCCACGAACTCAACCACACCATCCCGTACAGGAGCTGCAGGATGCCCACCGACACCCTCTCCGCCAGGAGGACCGTCCCGAAGGCCACCAGCCCGACCCCCACGAACACCAACGCCACGTACCGCTTCACGCGGATGCCTGGCACCAGCCACTTGGCGAACTGACGTGCGCGCCGAACCAGGGGATCCCGCAGCCGCCGGACCAACACGCTCACTCCCGCTCCAGGTCCCGGTGACGCGCCCGGGCCTCGTACCCCCGCTGCCGCAGGACCCGGACCAGCTCTTCTGCCACCGCCACCGACCGGTGGCGCCCGCCCGTGCAGCCCACCGCCACCGTCACGTCCGTCTTCCCCTCCCGCTCGAACTCCGGCAGCAAGAACAGGACCAGGTCCACCAGGCGTCGCCAGAAGGCCTGCCCCTGCGGGGAGTCCAGCACGTAGGACCGCACCTCGGGGTCCAGCCCGGACCGGGCCCGCAGGGCGTCCACGTAGTGGGGGTTGGGGAGGAACCGGGCGTCGAACACCAGGTCTGCATCCAGGGGGAGCCCGTGCTTGTACCCGAAGGAGACCACGCTCACCGCCAGGGCTGTGGGGGCGGTCCCGAAGGTCGCCCGCAGCTCCGACCGCAGCTGCGCGGGGGTCATGTCGCTGGTGTCCAGAACGCGGTGCGCCCGCTCCCGCAGAGGCTCCAGCCGGCGGCGCTCCTCCCGGATCCCCTCCAGCACCGAGCCGGAGGTGGACAGGGGGTGCTTGCGGCGCGTCTCCTTGAACCGGCGCACCAGCACGTCGTCCGCGGCGTCCAGGAACAGGATCCGGTAGCCGAGCCCCAGGGCCTCCAGGTGCTGCAGGGCTTCGCTCAGCGCGTCGAAGAACTCCCCGCTGCGGACGTCCACCACCACGGCCACCCGGTGCACCTTCGCCTGTGCGTGGAGCACGAGCTCCGCGAAGCGGGGGATGAGGGCCGGGGGAAGGTTGTCCACGCAGAAAAACCCCATGTCCTCCAGCACGTGGGCCGCCTGGGACTTCCCCGCTCCGGAAAGCCCCGTGACCAGCACGAAGGTCACCGCCCGGGCGACTTCCCCGTGCGCGGGGGGGAGCTGTGGCAGGGTCCGTGGTGCCGACACCCCTGGGCCTCCCGACCTGGTAGGCTCAGGGTACCGCCGCCCGTGGGGGGCGGTCCAGGCCCTCCCACGGACGCCTCGCACCGGTGGGCAGCAGGCCCACCTCCGGGACGCTACACCCCGAGGAGCTTGGCCAGCAGCAGGCTGACCCCGCTTACGAGGAGCGACAGGGCCCACAGGCGGAGCAGCCCCCCGTGCGGGAGGCCCAAGGCCCACACCACCCCGTACAGCAGCAGGCCGTTCACCACCCAGGTGAACAGGCCGAGGGTCAGGAGGTTCAGCGGCAAGGTGAGCACCAGCAGCACGGGCCGGACCACCGCGTTTGCCAGCCCGAGCCCCAGCCCCGCCAGCAGCAGGGCCTGGGGTGGGTCCAGGCGAAGCGCCGCCGGGTACACCGCGGCCGCCACCCAGAGGGCCACCGCGGTCACTCCCACACGCGCCACAAACCGCACGCCCCACCCACCGGGGCCGTGGAGCTACCGGCGGAGGGCGCGGGCCACCAGCTGGGGCACCTGGGTCGGCAGCTCCGCCACCGCCACGCCCGCGGCCTGCAGCGCCTCCACCTTGGCCTGCGCGGTCCCCTCCGTCCCGGAGATCACCGCCCCCGCGTGCCCCATGCGCTTCCCCGGAGGGGCGGTGCGGCCCGCCACGTAGGCCACCACCGGCTTGCGGACCCGCTCCTGGATGAAGCGGGCCGCCTCTTCCTCCGCGGCGCCGCCGATCTCGCCCACCAGCACCACCGCCTCCGTCTCGCCGTCCTGCTCGAAGAGCTCCAACAGCTCCACGAAGCTCATCCCCACCACGGGGTCCCCGCCCATCCCCACCGCGGTGGACTGGCCGATGCCCGCGCGCGTGAGTCCCGCCACGATCTCGTAGGTGAGCGTCCCCGACCTGGACAGCAGCCCCACAGGTCCCCGCCGGAACAGGTGGGAGGGCATGATCCCGATCTTGCAGCGATCCGGCGCGGTGATCCCCGGGCAGTTGGGGCCGATCACGTGCACGCCCCGCCGCCGCGCGAAGTCCACGATGGCGATGGCGTCGTGTACGGGGATGTGTTCCGTAATGACCACCACCGGGTCCAACCCCGCCGCGATGGCCTCCAGCGCCGCGTCTTTCGCGAACCGGGCGGGCACGAACACGCACGAGGCGTTGGCCCCCGTGGCCTCCACCGCCTCCTCCACGGTGTCGAACACGGGCACCCCGTGCACGCGGGCTCCGCCTTTGCCCGGGGTGACCCCCGCCACCACCCGGGTGCCGAACTCCAGCATGCGCGCGGTGTGAAACTCCCCCTGGTACCCCGTGATCCCCTGCACCAGGACCCGGGTGTGTTCGCCCACCAGGATGGCCATGCGTTCCCTCCTTGCGTCTAGGGGAGGTGTGCCCGGATCCGCTCGCCCAGCTCCCGCAGGCGCTGCGGGTCTGCGGGCACCAGCTCCCAGTTCAACCCGCGGCCGTCCCCCTCCCACCTGGGGACCAGGTGCAGGTGGAAGTGGGGAACGGACTGGAAGGCGGCGCGGCCGTTGGCCTGCAGGACGTTGAGGCCGTCCGGGCGCAGGGCCTGGCGGAGGGCGTGTGCGACCTTCTGCGCGGCCCGCACCGCGGCTGCCAGGTCCTCGGGGTCCGCGTCCCACAGGGTGGGCGCGTGGGCCTTGGTGAGGACCAGGGTGTGCCCGTCGTTCAGGGGGTGGATGTCCAGGATGGCCAGCACCCGGTCGTCCTCGTACAACCGCGTGGCAGCCACCAAGCCGTCCCGGATCCCGCAGAACACGCACTCCACCGGACTCCCTCCCCTAGCCGCCCCGGGCCAGGTCCACCGCCCTCCGGGCCGCCGCCTCCGGGTCCACAAAGGCGGAGATCCCCGCCTCCTCCAGGATCCGACGTCCCTCCTCCTCGTTGGTCCCCGTGAGCCGGATGCTGGTGGGAACGGGAGGGGGGGCGGAGGCAATGGCCCGGGCCACGTCGTCGCAGCGGGTGATCCCGCCGAAGATGTTGATGAACAGCGCACGGATCCCCGGCTTGCGGAGCACGATGTCCAGGGCGCGGCGCATGGCCTCCGTGGAGGCACCTCCCCCCACGTCCAGGAAGTTGGCGGGCCGGCCGCCGAAGTGGGCCACCATGTCCAGCGTGGACATGACCAGCCCCGCACCGTTCCCGATGATGGCGATGTCCCCGTCCAGCTCCACGTAGGAAAGGTCGTACTCCCGGGCCATGCGCTCCAGCTCCGTGGTCTCCTCGTCCGCGGGCAGGTCCGGCTGCCGGGCACGGGCGTTGTCGTCGATCACCAGCTTGGCGTCCACCGCCAACCAGCGTCCGTCCGACAGGGCCAGGGGGTTGATCTCCGCCAGCTCCGCGTCCCGCTCACAGGCGAGGCGGTACAGGGCGCAGCTGCAGTCCGCGAACTGCACCACCAGGCTGCCCGACAGGCCCAGCCGGCGGGCCACCCACCGGCCGTGGAAGGGCTGGAACCCCAGGGCGGGGTCCACGGGCAGCTTGACGATGCGCTCCGGGGACCGCCGGGCCACCTCCTCGATGTCCACACCCCCTTCCGCAGACGCCACCAGGGTCAGCCGGCGGGTGGACCGGTCCACCACGAACGCCAGGTAGTACTCCCGCTCGATGCGCGCGGCCTCCACCACCAGGAGCCGGCGGACCCGCTCGCCCCGGATGTCCATCCCGAGAATGCCCGCGGCCTTCTCCCGGGCCTCCTCGGGGGTGTGGGCCAGCTGGATGCCGCCCGCCTTGCCCCGTCCTCCCACCAGGACCTGCGCTTTGAGCACCACGGGGTAGGGCAGGTCCAAGCCCACCACGTCCTCCGCCCGGTCCACCACCACGCCCCGCTGAACCGGGATCCCGTAGGCACGGAACAGCTCCTTCGCCTGGTACTCGTGTAGCCGCATGGTGGGTTACACAGGCAGCGCGCTGACCAGCTCGCGCACGGCGGCGACCGAGGCCTGGAACGCCGCGCGTTCGTCCTCCGACAACGGCACCTCCAGGACCCGCTCCACCCCGCCCGCACCGAGGAGGACGGGCACGCCCACGCACACGTCGCGGTGGCCGTACTCCCCTTCGAGGTACACGCAGCACGGCACCACACGCTTGAGGTCCAGCAGCACCGCCTCCGTCATGGCGCACAGGGCCGCGCCCGGGGCAGTGAACGCGCTGGCCTTCATGAGCTCCGTGATCTCCGCGCCTGCCCTCCGGGTCCGCGCCACCACCGCCTGCAGCCGGTCGGGCGGCAGCAGCTGGCTCACGGGGATGCCGCGCACGTGGGCGGTGGAGACCAGGGGGACCATGTCCCGGTCCGTGTGCGCCCCGATCACCATGGCCTCCACGTCCTGGAGGGAAACCCCCAGCTCCAGCGCCAGGAAGGTCCGGAAGCGGGTGCTGTCCAGGGCCCCGCTGAGTCCGAACACCCGCTGCCGGGGAAGTCCCGACACCCGGTACGCCAGGTAGGTCATGGCGTCCAGGGGGTTGGTGACCACGATGAACACCGCTCCGGGGGACCGAGGGACCACCTGCTCCATCACGCTGCGGACGATCCCCGCGTTGGTGCCCACCAGTTCCTCCCGGGTCATGCCGGGTTTGCGGGGTACGCCCGCGGTCACGATCACCACGTGGGACCCTGCGGTGTCCGCGTAGTCGTTCGTACCCACCACGCGTACGTCGAAGCCTGCTATGGGGCCTGCCTGCTGGATGTCCAGGGCCTTGCCCTGCGGGAGTCCCTCCACGATGTCCACCAGCACCACGTCCCCCAGCTGGCGGGAGGCGATCCAGTGGGCCGCCGCGGTGCCCACGGTGCCCGCACCCACGATGGAGATCTTGGAACGGCCGGTCGGCATGCTGTCCTCCCGTCAACCCATGCGCTCGATCACCGCGGTGGCGAACTCGCTGGTCCGCACCTCCCGGGCGCCGTCCATCAGCCGCGCCAGGTCATACGTGACGATCTTCTCCCGGAAGCACGCCTCCATGCCCCGGATCACCCGTTGCGCCGCCTCCTCCCACCCCAGGTACTCCAGCATCATGACGCCCGAGAGGGTCAGGGAGCTGGGGTTGACCTTGTCCAAGTTGGCGTACTTCGGCGCCGTGCCGTGGGTGGCCTCGAACACCGCGTGGAAGTCGCCCACGTTGGCACCCGGGGCCATGCCGATCCCGCCCACCTGCGCCGCCAGGGCGTCGGACAAGTAGTCCCCGTTCAGGTTGCCCGTGGCGATGACGTCGATGTCCTGCGGGCGCGTGAGCACGTGCTGGAAGGTGACGTCCGCGATGAAGTCCTGCACCAGCAGCTTGCCGGGCGGGACCTTCCCCCCGTACTTCTCCTGCACCTCGTCCCAGGTGACGGTCACCTCCCCGAACTCTTCCCGGGCCACCTGGTACCCCCACTCCCGGAAGGCGCCTTCCGTGTACTTCATGATGTTGCCCTTGTGGACCAGGGTCACGTTGCGGCGCTTGCGGTCTAGGGCGTAGCGGATGGCCTTCCGGACCAGCCGCTTGGTCCCGAACTCGCTCATGGGCTTCACCCCGATCCCGGAGTCCGGCCGCACCTCGATGCCGAACTCGCTGCGCAGCCACTGGATGACCCGCCTGGCCTCGGGCGACCCCGCGGGCCACTCGATGCCCCGGTAGATGTCCTCCGTGTTCTCCCGGAACACCACCATGTCCACCTTCTCCGGGTGCCGCACGGGCGAGGGCACACCCTCGAACCACCGGACGGGCCGGATGCAGGCGTACAGGTCCAGGAGCTGACGAAGGGCCACGTTGAGGGAGCGGAAGCCACCGCCCACGGGGGTGGTGAGGGGCCCCTTGATGCCCACCACGAAGTGCTCGAAGGCCCGGAGGGTGTCTGTGGGCAGCCAGTCGTCGAACTGGTGCTTGGCCTTCTCCCCCGCGAACACCTCGAACCACACGATGCGCCGCTTGCCGCCGTAGGCGGCCTGGACGGCGGCGTCCAGGATGCGACGGGTGGCCCTCCAGATGTCCGGACCGGTCCCGTCGCCTTCAATGAACGGGATGATGGGGTCGTCCGGGATGACCAGCCGGCCTTCCCGGACCTCGATCCGGTGCCCCTCCTTAGGGACGGAAAACCTCTCCAGGGTCAGCATCGTGCCGCTCCTCACGGTCGTCGGTTGGGATTGGGTTTTTGGGGACCCGCTGGGCCCGCCCCCAGTGTACCCCCAAACCCCCGACCGGCCAACCCGCCCGCTTTACAGGCCGGGGCGCCCGGTGTATGGTGAGGCTGGTCAGGCCACTAGGCCATCCATCCGACATGGCACAGCCTTCGATCTTCCATCCCGTCCGCCCCCGCCGGATCTACGAGGACATCGTCCGGCAGATCCAAGGGCTCATCGCGGAGCGACAGCTGCAACCCGGCGACCGCCTGCCGTCCGAGCGGGAGCTGGCGGAGCTGCTGAGCGTGAGCCGGGCCTCTGTCCGGGAAGCCCTCCGGGTGCTGAGCGCCATGGGGCTGGTGGAGGTGCGCTCCGGGGACGGCACCTTCGTCCGCCAAGCCCCAGCCCCCATGGACCCGGCCGTGTGGGGGTTGCTGCGGGAGCGGGAGTTCCTGCTGGACCTGCTGGAAGCCCGCCGGTTGGTGGAGGAGGAGGTGGTGGCGCTGGCGGTCCGGCGCGCCACCCAGGAGGACATCGACCAGATGCAGGAGCTGCTGAACCGGCGGGAGCGCCAGCTCCAACAGGGAAAGCACGACCTGGAAACAGACCTGCAGTTTCACCAGCTGCTGGCGGAGGCCACCCGCAACCCCGTCCTGGTGTCCGTGGTCCGGAGCCTGTGCGAGATGTGGCTGCGCAGCCGCGAGGCCACGGGCCGGGCGCCCACGAGCCCGCACAAGGCCCAGGAGTTCCACCAGGCCCTGCTGGAGGCCATCCGCATGCGCAACGAGCCCCTGGCGCGGGGGGTCATGCACCGGCACATGGAGGACATGCGGGAGGACGTGGAGCGATCCCCCTGAGGGCGAGGAGGTGCCATGTACCGAGGCGGACCCGGAATGCTGGCGTGGGCGTTGCACCGGATCACGGGCGTGGCGGTGCTCGTGTTCCTGCTGCTCCACATCGTGGAGACGAGCATGCTCCTGTACGGGCCGGACGGGTACGAAGCGGCCCTGGCCCTGTACAAGCAGCCGTGGTTCAAGCCCCTCGAGTTCTTGCTGGTGGCCGCGGTGGTCTACCACGCGGGCAACGGGATCGTGGTGATGGTCCTGGACCTGTTCCCCCACGCCACCCGGTGGTACCGGACCCTGTTCTGGGTGGGCGCGGCCGCCTACGTGGTGGTGATGGTGCCGGTGGCCGTGGTCATGCTCCGGCCCCTGTTCGCCCCCTGAGGAGGAACCATGCAGGCCACGCGGGTACGGACGAACGGGTGGGAGTGGCTGTCGTGGCTGTACATGCGGGTGTCCGCGGTGCTGCTCCTGGGGCTGGTGCTGGGGCACCTGTACATCATGCACGTCCTGAACACCACGGAGGACATCACCTTCGCCTTCGTGGCAGAGCGCTTCCGGACTCCCTTCTGGCGGGTGTACGACCTGCTGATCTTGGTGCTGGCCCTGTCCCACGGCCTGAACGGACTGCGGGGCATCGTGAACGACTACACCCGGCCCGGGGGCGGGTGGCGCCTGGCCTGGAACGTCATCCTGTGGAGTGTGGGGCTGGTGTTCACCCTGCTGGGCGCCCTGGTGCTGTTCTCCTTCGACCCCTCGGCTTTCGCCCGGCCCTGAGAGGAGGGGGACCATGGCGGTGTACGAGTACGACGCGGTGATCGTGGGGGCCGGCGGCGCCGGCCTGTTCGCGGCCCTGGAGCTGGGCCGCCAGCGGGACCTGCGGGTGGCCGTGCTGTCCAAACTGTACCCCACCCGCTCCCACACGGGCGCCGCACAGGGGGGGATCGGTGCGGCTTTGGGCAACGAGGAGGAGGACCACTGGGAGTGGCACATGTTCGACACCGTGAAGGGCGGAGACTACCTGGTGGACCAGGATGCCGCGGAGATCCTGGCCCGGGAAGCCGTCGAGACCATCTACGACCTGGAGCACTACGGCCTCCCCTTCGACCGGACCTCGGACGGCCGCATCGCCCAGCGCCGGTTCGGAGGGCACACCCACCACTTCGGACAGGGCCCCGTGCGCCGTGCCTGCCACGCGGCGGACCGCACAGGCCACATGATCCTGCAGACCCTGTACCAGCAGTGCCTCCGCAACGACGTCCACTTCTTCAACGAGTACCAGGTGGTGGACCTCCTCCTGGAGGACGGCGTGGCGGCGGGGGTGGTGGCGTGGGAGATCCTCACCGGGGAGCTGCACACCTTCCACAGCCGGGCGGTCCTGTTCGCCACCGGAGGGTGGGGGAGGATTTTCAAGGTCACCAGCAACGCGCACACCCTCACGGGCGACGGGGCCGCGGTGTGCTGGCGGCGGGGGATCCCCCTGGAGGACATGGAGTTCTACCAGTTCCACCCCACGGGGATCTACCGGCTGGGCATCCTCATGTCGGAGGCCGCGCGGGGGGAGGGTGCTGTCCTCCGCAACCGACACGGCGAGCGGTTCATGGAGCGGTACTCCCCTGCCCTCCTGGACCTGGCTCCGCGGGACATCATCGCCCGCGCCATGATCACCGAAATCCGGGAAGGACGCGGCATCGACGGCAAGGACTACCTCCACCTGGACTTCACCCACCTGCCCCGTCAGGTGCTGGACGAAAAGCTGCCGGAGATCACCTCCTTCGCCCGGACGTACCTGGGCGTGGACCCGGCCAAGGAGCCGGTGCCGGTCCAGCCCACCGCCCACTACGCCATGGGGGGTATCCCCACGGACGTGTGGGGCCGCGTGGTCCGGGACGAGCACAACACCCCCGTCCCGGGGCTGTACGCGGCCGGGGAGTGCGCCTGCGTGTCCGTGCACGGCGCCAACCGGTTGGGGACCAACTCCCTGGTGGACATCCTCGTCTTCGGGCGCCGGGCGGGGCGGGACATGGCCCGCTACCTGAAGGAGGCGGAACGGGTCCCGGTGGGCCACAACCCCGACAGCGACGCCCGGGAGCAGCTGGAGCGACTTCTGGCGAGCACGGGAGGGGAGAAGGTGGCCGCCATCCGGGAAGAACTGGCCAGCTGCATGATGGACTGGTGCGGGATCTTCCGCAACGGGGCAGACCTCCAGCGCATGCTGGACAAGCTGGGGGAGCTGCGGGACCGCTACGCCCGCATCACCCTGGACGACCGCGGCCGCCGGTTCAACCAAGACCTGCTGGAGGCCTGGGAACTGGGGTGCCTGCTGGACGTGGCGGAGGCCACGGTCCGCTCCGCCCTCAACCGGACGGAGAGCCGCGGGGCCCACATGCGGGAGGACTACCCCAAACGGGACGACGCCCAGTGGCTCAAACACACCCTCCTGTACCGGGACGGCCGGTTCGCCTACAAGCCCGTGACCATCACGCGCTTCCCCCCGCAGGAGCGGAAGTACTGAGGAGGAGCCCATGAAGGTCCACGTGCGGATCAAGCGCTTCAACCCCGAGAAGGACCCGCGGCCGTACTGGGCGGACTACGAGGTCCCCACAGACCCCTTCGACCGGGTCCTGGACGTGCTGCACTACATCAAGGGGAACCTGGACGGGACCCTGGCCCTGCGGCGCTCCTGCGCCCACGGCATCTGCGGGTCCGACGCCATGCTCATCAACGGGCGCAACCGGCTGGCGTGCAAGGTGCTGGTCAAGGACCTGGGCTCCCACATCACCGTGGAGCCCCTCCGGGGCCTGCCCGTGATCAAGGACCTGGTGGTGGACATGGAGCCCTTCTTCGCCAAGTACCGCCAGGTGATGCCGTGGCTGGTCAACGACGAGCCGCCCCCCGTGCGCGAACGGCTGCAGAGCCCGGAGGAGCGGGCCCGCATCGACGACACCACCAAGTGCATCCTGTGCGCGGTGTGCACCACCGCCTGCCCCATCTTCTGGGGCAACGGGGAGTTTTTGGGGCCCGCCGCCCTCGTGGCCGCCCACCGCTTCGTGTTCGACAGCCGGGACCGGGCGGCTCAGGAGCGCTTGGCCATCCTGGCGGACCGCAGCGGGGCCTTCAAGTGCCGGACGGTCTTCAACTGCACCGACGCGTGCCCGCAGGGGATCGAGATCACCCGGGCCATCCAGGACATCAAGCGGGCCATCGTGCTGAGCCGGACCTAGCCGGCTACGCCTCCTGGACCGTCCGCGGGCCAGACCGCAGGAGGAACTTCTGCACCTTGCCCGTGGCGGTCTTGGGCAGCTCCAAGACCAGCTCCACCGCCTTCGGCGCCTTGAAGTGCGCCAGGCGCTCGCGGCAGAAGGCCACCAGCTCCTCCGGCGTGGCCTGCGCCCCGGGCCTCAGGACCACGTACGCCTTCGGGACTTCACCCCACTTGGGGTCCGGCACCCCCACCACCGCGGCTTCCAGCACCGCGGGGTGCTGGTACAGCACCCCCTCCACCTCCACCGAGGAGACGTTCTCCCCTCCGCTGATGATGATGTCCTTCTTGCGGTCCACGATCTGAAGGTAGCCGTCGGGGTGTACCACCGCCAGGTCCCCCGTGTGGAACCAGCCGCCCGCGAAGGCCTGCGCGGTGGCCTCCGGGTCCCGGTAGTAGCCGGCCATCACGGTGGGTCCCCGGACCACGATCTCCCCCACCTCCCGGCCGTCCCGGGCCACCGGGGACAGGTCGTCCCGCACCACCGCCACCTCCCCGCACAGCAGCTGGCCGATCCCCTGGCGGGCCTTCCGGGCGGCCCGCTCCGGCAGGGGCAGGGCGTCCCACTCCCTCCGCCACTCACACACGGTCAGCCAAGGGCCTGTCTCCGTGAGCCCGTACACGTGCACCACCTCGATCCCCAGCTCGTCCTCCGCGCGGGCGATCAAGGCCGCGGGGGGCGGGGCGCCGCCCACGTACCACCGGAGGGGCTGACGGGGCCTCCACCCCCGCGCCGCGGGGTCCGCCAGCAGCATCACCAGGACCGTGGGCGCCGAAAAGGCCACCGTCACCCCCTCCTGGTCGATGAGGCGGAACACCTCCGGGGGGTCCACCTTGGCCAGGCACACGTGCCGCGCGCCCACCGCGCTCACCGCCCACACCGCACCCCAGCCGTTCACGTGGAACATGGGCAGGGTGTGCAGGTAGACGTCGTCTGTGCGCAGCCGGCCGTGCACCACCAGGTTCACCACGTTCAGGGCGGTGTTGCGGTGGGTCAGGACCACCCCCTTCGGGTGCGCGGTGGTCCCGCTGGTGTAGTTGAGGGTGATGGGTGCTGCCTCGTCCAGGGCCTCTACCCCTCGCCACAGCTTTTCCACGTCCTGGCTGCCGGCACCCCGCAGGAGGGCCTCGGAGCCGTCCTCCGCCAGCTCCACCACCTGCAGGCCGTCCAGCCGCTCCGCCAGTCGCCGGGCCGCATCGGAAAATGCCGGGTCCACGAGCAGCAGCCGCGCACCGGAGTGGCGGAGGATGTACTCGTAGTCCGCCTCCCGCAGCCGGGTGTTCAAAGGCACCAGGGCGCAGCCGGCCAGCGGTACCGCGGTGTACACCTCCAGGGCCCGGTAGGTGTTCGGGGACAGGAGGGCCACCCGGTCGCCCCGCCCCACCCCCAGGGCCTGCACACCGGCTGCCAGCCGCCCGCAGCGCTGCCCGAACTGCGCGTACGTGAACCGGACGTGCCCGTCCACCACCGCCACCCGGTCCCCGTACACCTGCACCGCCCGCCGCACGAACTGCAGGGGCGAAAGCGGCGTCTGCATGGGTTCCCCCCTACACGGCCAGGTACTGCCGCACCGCGCGCTCGTCCGAGGTGATGGCCTCCAGGGTCCCGCTCAGGCGGACGGTGCCCTTGTCCAGCACGTACCCCCGGTCCGCCAGGCGCCGGCAGAACCGGAGGTTCTGGTCCGCCAGGAGGATGGTGACCCCCGCCTTGCGGATCTCCCCGAGGGTGTGGAGGAGTTGCCGGACCACCAGGGGCGCCAGTCCCTCCACCGGCTCGTCCAGCAACAGGAGTTCCGGGTTCGCCATCAACGCCCTGCCCAAGGCCAGCATCTTCTGCTGCCCGCCGGACAGCTGGGTACCGCGCAGGTGGCGCAGATCCCGGAGGGCAGGGAACAGCCCGTACACCCGGTCCAGGTCCCAAGCCCCCCTCCGGCCCGAGGCGTGGCGGGCCAGCTTCAGGTTCTCCTCCACCGTCAGGTCTGGAAAGATGCGCCGGTCGTCGGGCACGTACGCGATCCCCAGGCGGGCCACCTCGAAGGCGGGACGCCCCACCAGGTCCACCCCCTGGAAGCGCACGCGGCCCCGCCGGACCCTTACCAGCCCCATGACCGCCCGGAGGGTGGTGGTCTTGCCCGCGCCGTTGCGCCCCAGCAGGGCGACCACCTCCCCGCGCTCCACCGCGAAGTCCACCCCGTGCAGGACCGTGGAGGCTCCGTAGCCCGCCACCAACCCGTCCACCGCCAGCACCTACACCTCCTCCTCCCCCAGGTACGTCTCCCGCACCTCGCGGTTCTCCCGGATGGCCTCTGGAGGCCCCTCTGCCAGCACGCGGCCGCGGTTCATCACCACCACCCACCGCGCCAGACCGAACACCACGTCCATGTCGTGCTCCACCACCACGAAGGTCACGCCCCGCTCGTCCGCCAGCCGCCGCACCAGATCCATGAGCCCCGCCCGCTCCAGCGGGTTCAGGCCGGAAGAAGGCTCGTCCAGCAGGCACAGCTTTGGCCGGCTGGCCACCGCGATCCCGAGCTCCAGCCGCCGCTGGTCCCCGTGGGGCAGCGAGCCCGCGGCCACCTCCGCGGCGTGGCCCAGGTGCAAATCCCCCAGCAGCTCCAACGCCTCCCGCTCTGCCTCCCGGTACTCCTCCAGCGGGCGCAGGGCGGAGCGCACCGCACCCAGGCGCGCCAGCACAGGCACCAGCAGGTTCTCCTTGGCGGTGAGCTCGGGGAAGATGGTCATCAGCTGGAAGGAGCGCGACAACCCCCGGTGGACGCGGGCATGCGGGGGCTGGTGGGTGATGTCCTCCCCGCAGAAGGTGATGCGCCCCTCGTCCGGCAGCAGGTGGCCGCTCAGCAGGTTCAGGGCCGTGGTCTTGCCGGCCCCGTTGGGGCCGATGAGGGCCACACAGCCTCCCTCCTCCACCCGCAGGTCCAGGCCGTCCACCGCGGCCAGGTCCCCGAACCGCTTCCGGAGTCCCCGCGCGGTCAGCAGCTCCGTCACCGCCCCTCCTCCCCGGCTCCGGCAGGCACAGGGCGCGCGTGCAGGCGTGTCACCAGCCCTTCCAGGCCGCTCGCCACGCCGCCCCGGAATCCCAGCACCAAAGCCACCACCACCGCCCCCAGGACCAGGGACCAGTGCACGGTGAACCGGACGATCATGTCCTTGGCCACCACCAGCACGAAGGCGCCCACCAGGGGTCCGGAAAAGTGGCGGATGCCGCCCAGCAGGGTAGCCAGCACGGGCTCCGCGGACGCCGTCCAGTGGGCGATGGGCGGGGTGACGGTGTTCTCCAGGGGTGGGAGCAGGGATCCGGCAAGGCCCGCATAGGCGCCCGCCAGGGTGAAGGCCACCAGACGCAGCCGGCGCACGTTCAGCCCCACGTGCGCTGCCCGCACCTCGCTGTCCCGCACCGCCCGCAGGGCCAACCCCAGGGGCGACCGTACCACGCGGTACATCAGGGCCACCGCCACCACCGTGGCCACCAGCACCACGTAGTAGTAGTGCTCCACCGTGGGCAGGGGTACGGTAAGCCCTCCCAGTTGGAGCGGCGCCCGGGGGATCCCCACCAGCCCGTCGTCTCCCCCCGTGACGGCCCGCCACTTCCACGCCAGCGAGAAGATCATCATGCCAAAGGCCAGGGTCAACATGGCGAAGTAGATCCGGGTGTGGCGCACCGACAGAACCCCCAGCCCCAGGGCGCTGAGGGCCGCCGCCAGCGTCCCGCCCAACAGCCCGGGCAGCAGGGAAGGCCACGCCAGCAGGATGCGCGCGCAGGTGTACGCGCCCACCGCGTAGAACCCCGCCTGCCCGAAGGACAGCAGCCCCGTCTGTCCGAACAGGAGGTTGAACCCCACCGCGTTCACCGCCAGGAGGAGGATGTGGGTGGTGAGGTACACCACATACCGGCTGGACACAGCAGGCAACAGCAGGAGCGCCCCCACCAGCGCGGCCACCGCCCACCGGGGCAGGGCGCCCTTCATGGCGCGAACAGCCCCTGGGGGCGTACCAAAAGGACGCCCGCCATGATGGCGAACACGAAAAATAGCTCGAACTCCGGGAACCACAGGGTGCCGTAACTGGACAGGACCCCCACCAGCAGCGAGCCCACGAACGCCCCGCGGAGGTTCCCCAGCCCCCCGATCACCGTAATGATGAACGCCTGCACGATCATGGCCGCGCCGATCCCCGGGGCCACAGGGCGGACGGGCGTGGACAGCGCCCCGCCCAAGGCCGCCAGGGCGGAGCCCAGCATGAACACGGAGGAGAACACCCCGGGGGTCCGGATGCCCAGCGCCGCGGCCATCTCCCGGTCCGCGGCGGTGGCCCGTACCGCCCGGCCCCACCACGTCCGGTCGAACACCAGCCACAAGCCGACCCCCACCGCCAGGCCCACCGCCATCAGGAACACGTTGTACACGGGGAAGGGACGGCCGAAGGCCGCCACACTCCCCTGCAGCCAGCCGGGGATGGGAGGGATCCGGAACACGCCCCCCCAGACCAGCTTGGCCAGGTCGTCCAGGAACAGCACCAGCCCGAAGGTCAGCAGGAGCTGGTAACTAGGGTCCAGACCGTACAGGGGGCGGAGGAACCCCCGCTCGAGGGCCGCGCCCAGCAGCGCCACCCCCGCCACGCTGCCCACCACGGCCACGCCGAAGGGCAGGCCCACCAGCCCGTACAGGGTGTACCCGAGGTAGGCACCCAGCATGAACAGGCTGCCGTGGGCGAAGTTCAGGACTCCCAGTACGCCGAAGATGATGGTGAGCCCGGCGGAGATCAGCCACAGGTACATGGCCGAGCTCAGCCCGATCAGACCCTGGTACGCCAGGACCTCCACGGCGGCCCCTGCGAACACCCTCCGGCGGTCCCCGGGCGGACTACTTGGTCAGCTCCAGCGGCCGGAACGGTGGCCACCTCCAGTAGTCCTTGGGGTCGAACACCTTCAGCTCCCCCAGCACCGCGATGGGGTACCGCGGGTCCCACACCACCTTGCCCGCGGGGACCGCGTACACGAACTGCTGGTCCTCCGACCGGAACACCCGCACCCCGGCCGGCGTCTCCATGCGCATCCCCTGCAGGGCCGCGATCACCCGGTCCGTCTGGAGGCTGCGGGCCTTCTCCACGGCCGCCTTGGTGATCAGGACAGCCGAGTACGTGGTCTCCGCGGAGTAGTTCGGCATCCGGTTCCACCGCTTGGCGAACCGGCTCACGAAGGACCGGTTCGTCTCCGTGTTGGGCCAGTTGTGGATGTACCGGGCGGTGGCGTACAGCTTGCCCTGGAACCGGCCCTCCCGGACCTCCTGGGAAATCCCCTCCAGCACGTCCACGGACCCGCCCATGGCCTGGAACCACACCTTCACGCGGTCGAACACGCCCTGCAGCAGCGCCTGGCGCAGGAGCGTGACCGCCTCCCCCGCCCACGGGGTGGCGATGATGCCGTCCGGGTTGGCGGCCATCACCGCGGCGATGTGGGGGGAGAAGTCGCTGGTCAGGAACGGGGCCCACGCGGCGGCCACGAACTCCGCGTCCGGGCGGAGGCGGCGCATCTGCTCCCGGAAGATGGCCCACGTGGCGTACCCGTACTCGTAGTCGGCCCCGATGGTGGCCCACCGGCGCACGTCCCGCCGGTCCCGGAACAGCCAGGCGGCCACCGCGTCCTGGTACACGGGCGCGCTCACCCGCACGATCTGCTTGATCTTCTGCTGCGCCACCAGCTCCTCCGTGAGGCGGTGGGTGGCCGCGTGCGTGAAGAACTGGATGCGGTCCAGCTCCCGCAGGACCGGACCCAGCGCCATGGCCACCCCGCTGCTGTCCGTCCCGTACAGGAAGTGCGCGCCCCACTCCGTCACCAGGAACCTCGCGTTGCGCACACCGACTGCGGGCCGGTTCTCGTCGTCCATGAACCGCATCTCGAGCCGGCAGCCCAGGATGCCGCCTGCCGCGTTGATCTCCTCCACGGCCAGCTGCGCGCCCATCTCGATCTGGCGCCCGTAGTCCGCGTGGGGCCCGGAGGCCACCCCCTGGACGCCGAGCTTGATGGTGGGCACCCCCAGGGCGCAGGTGGCCGGGCCCGCCACGCTCCCAGAGGCGGCCACGAGCAGGGAAAACACCACCAGCGGGATCCACACCGTCCGCATGCTCGACCCCCCTTTGTTCCGGTCTAGGGATCCCTACGCCGCGCCGCGACAGGTTCCCTCCCGTCCCCGAGCCGGAGGCGGTGCCGGCTAGGGGTAGATGCCCCGGGTGTACAGGGCGTCCGCCACCCGCTCGATGGCCCGCACCAGGGCCGCGGTACGCAGGTCCACCCCCCGGTCCTGGGCCACCCGCCACACCTCCCGGAAGCTCCGTACCAGCAGCCGCTCCAGCCGCTGCCGGACCTCCTCCTCGGTCCAGAAGAAGGCCTGCAGGTCCTGCACCCACTCGAAGTACGACACGATGACGCCGCCCGCGTTCGCCACGATGTCGGGGACCACCAGCACGCCCCGGCTGCGGAGCACGTCGTCCGCCTCAGGCGTGGTGGGCCCGTTGGCGCCCTCGATGACGACCCTGGCCTGCACCCGGGCCGCGTTCTCCCGGGAGATCTGGCCTTCCAAGGCTGCGGGCACCAGGACGTCGCAGGGCACCTCCAGGACCTCCTCGGGGGACGTCCGCCTGCCCTGGGGGAAGTCCGCCACGGTGCCTGCGGCGCGCTTGTGGCGGAGCAAGGCCTCCGGGTCCAGGCCCCGGGGCTCGTACACGCCGCCCCGGGAGTCGCTCACCGCCACCACCGCGGCCCCCATCCGGTGGAGGGTGACGGCCGCCACCGCCCCCACGTTCCCGAACCCCTGCACCGCCACCCGCGCACCTTCCAGGGACAGCCCGGCGACCTTGGCCGCCTCCCGTGCCACCAGCGCGCAGCCCAGCCCTGTGGCCTCCTCCCGCCCTACGGAGCCCCCTACGGACACCGGCTTCCCCGTCACCACCGCGGGGACCGAGTAGCCGCGGTGCATGCTGTACGTGTCCATGATCCACGCCATCACCTGCGGGTTCGTCCCCACGTCCGGGGCGGGGATGTCGCTTTCGGGGCCCATGAGCACGCTGATCTCGGTGGCGTACCGCCGGGTGAGGCGCTCCAGCTCGCCCGCCGACAGCTGCTTCGGGTCGCACACCACCCCGCCCTTGGCGCCCCCGTACGGAAGGCCCGCGATGGCACACTTCCACGTCATCCACATGGCCAGGGCGCGTACCTCGTTCAGGGTCACCGCAGGGTGGTAGCGGATCCCGCCCTTGGTAGGACCCAGCACGGTGCTGTGGTGCACCCGGTAGCCGGTGAAGATCCGCACCGACCCGTCGTCCATCTTCACGGGGAAGTTCACCGTGAGCTCGCGCTTGGGGTACGCGAGGAACTCCCGGATGCCGCGCTTGAGCGGGACAAACCGCGCTGCCCGCTCGAACTGCTCCAGGGCCATCTCCCAGGGGTCCTGCCCGTTGCCCGCCGTCATGCCCTCCTCCCGCCGGCACAGTCTCACACCCAGCATACACGGGCTGCGGTCTGGCACGGGGACGGTGCCGGGATCAACCCGGAGCAGGCCTTTGGCGTCTAACGAGGCGGACGACCCAACCCCGCAGGAGGTGAGGAAGGTGAGACGCACCGCCGTCCTGTTGGCCGTCTTGGTGGTGGCCGCGGCAGGGGCTGCCGTGGCCCGTGCCGCACACTCCGCGCCGGCTCCTCCGGACCGCGCCACCTGTTGGGACCCCGCCCTGCGGGCCCAAGTGGACGCCGTGTACGACCGACACCGGACCGCCTTGCGCGCCGCCCGGAACCGCGTGGAGGACGAGCGGTACGCCTTGCGGCGCCTTTTGACCTCGCCGCAGGCGACCCGGGCCCAGGTGGAAGCACAGGCCGCCCGGCTGTCCGAAGCCCTGGGCGCGCTGGCGCGCGCGCGGGCGGCCTTCCTGTGGGACCTGCGGGAAGCCCTGCCCGCGGACCGGCGCGAGGTCCTGCTCCGGTGCTTCGTCGGTCCCCGCTTCGGCCCCCGCTTCTGGCGGCGGTAGGAGCCTGCGCTTGGGGGAGCACAGGTTAACGGCCCTGTGCTCCCCCCAAGCGCTCCCAGTCCTCGGGCGTGTCCACGTCCACCGCCGCCTCCGGCAGGGGGACGCGCACCACCCGGTCCCCGTAGCGCTGGATGACCCCTTTGGCCCCCACGTCCCCCCGCAGGGCCAGGAGGTCCGGGAACACCTCCTGGGCGAATACCGCGGGGACGCCGACCGTGTCCCCGTAGGAGGCCGCCACCACGGGCGCCCGCGTGCTGCGGTACGCGTCCACCAACCGGCGCAGGTGCGGTCCTGTGACCTGCACTTGGTCTGCCAACGTGACCAGCACCGCGGGGGCGTCTGCCACCTCCCGCAGGCCGCACCGCAGGGAGCTTGAGATCCCCTCCCGGTGGTCGGGGTTCGTCACCACCAGAAGGGGCAGGGAGGCCAGCTCCGACCGCATGCGTTCCGCCTGAGGGCCCACCACCACCACCACGCGCGCGCAGGCCTGTAGGGCGGCCTCCGCCGCGGCACGCACCAGGGTGCGGCCCTTCCAGCGGAGGAGCAACTTCGGCCGGCCCATGCGGACGCTGCTCCCCGCGGCCAGCACCACGGCCGCCACGTCCCCGCGGGGAGATTCGCCCGCGCTCAACCGGAGGCGGCCACCGGCTCGTGGATGCGGGCCGGACGGTCCCGCAAAAACCCCCCCTGCCGCCCGGTGCGGGCCGCCAGCACCTCCGCCAGGATGGCCAGGGCGATCTGCTCGGGGCCCTCCGCACCGATGTCCAGCCCCACCGGGGCGAACAGCCGCCGCCGCTGCTCGTCCGTCGGGACCAGCCCGCCCTGTGCCAGCTCCTGGAGGATCTGGTGGGTGCGCTGGCGGGGCCCGAGCACACCCAGGTACGCGGGGAACGGGTCGTGGGTCAAGAAGGACCGCAGCAGGTCCCGGTCGTGCACGTAGTTGTGGGTCATCACCACCACGCACGTGCGACGGTCGGGGCGCACGGCCCGGGCGGCGTCCGGGAACTCCGCGTGCACGAACGCGTAGGCCTCCGGGAACCGGTCGCGGTGCAGGAACTTCTCCCGCCGGTCCACCACCACGGGGCGGAAGCCCAGCTCCGCGGCCATGCGCACCAGCGGGACGGCGTCGTGGCCCGCCCCGCACACCACCAGGCGGGGCGGGGGCTGGATGGGCTCCGCCAGCAGCTCGTAGCCCTCCGCGGGCTGCCGCAGGGGCCGTTCCGAGGCCAGGGCCAGCTCGCCCAGCGCCCGTGCCGCTCCGTCCAGGGAAGCCCGCTCGAAGCTGCCCGTCACCCGGCCGTCTTCTTCCACCACCAGGCGCCGCGCCAGCAGGTCCGCGCCTTCTGGCCCGACCACGGTGACCACCGCCAGGGCCACCTCCTGCTCCACGGCCCGAGCGAGGTAGGCTTCCGCGCCCGGCTCCTCGGCTCCCACCTTTTCCAGCAGCACGTCGATGACCCCGTTGCAGCCCAGCCCCAGGCCCCACACCGCGTCGTCGTCCGCGGTGAGGTCGTAGTGCAGCAACCGGGGCCGGCCGTCCCGCAGCACCTCCTCCGCCACCACCTGGATGTCGCCCTCCAAGCAGCCACCCGAAACCGACCCCACCGTGCGCCCGGACGCACCGATGAACAACCGCGCCCCCTCGCGCCGGTAGGTGGATCCCCTCACCCCCACCACGGTGGCCAAGGCAGCCTGTTCCCCCCGGCGGCGGGCCTCCCGTAAGGCCGCCAGCACGTCCTGTAGCTCCCGCATGGCTACCTCCTCCCGCCGAACCGCCCCTGCGCCAAAGCTCGCTCCAGCCCCCGCAGGCTGTCCGCGTTGTGCGCGGACGCGAACACATGCACGTAGGGGAGGGCAGCCTGCATCCCCCGGGTCAGAGGCTGGTACCCCGGGCTGCCCAGCAGCGGGTTGAGCCAGATCACCCGCGCCGCCCGGGCCCGGATCTCCTGCATGGCCCGCCGCAGGACCTCCGCCTCCCCCGTGTCCCAGCCGTCGCTGACGATGATGACCACCGTGTGCCGGTCCACAAGGCCCCCGTACCGGTCCAGGAACTGCCGCAGGCTGTTGCCGATCCGGGTCCCACCGGACCAGTTGGGGACCACTTCGCTCAACCGGTCCAGCGCCGCCCGCAAGGACCGGGTGCGCAGCTCGTCGGTGACCCGCGTGAGGGAGGTGCTGAACACGAAGGACTCCACCCGGCCCAGCGCCTCCTGCAGGGCGTACACGAACTGGATGAGGAACCGGCTGTACACGTCCATGGAGCCCGACACGTCGCACAGGAGGACCACGCGGTGCTTGCGGATCCGCCGCCGCTGGAAGGCCAGCTCCGGGAGCTCTCCGCCCCACCGCAGGTGCAGGCGTAGGGTCCGCCGCATGTCCACCAGGTGGCTGCGCCGTGCCCGCCTCCGGCGACGGCTCCAGCGGGTGGCGATCCGGCGGGCGATGGCCACCACGAGCCGGGTGATCACCTCCAGCTCGTCCTCCCGGAAGCTGGAGAAGTCCTTCCGGCTGAGCACCTCCAGGGGGCTGTAGCCCGGGACCTCCTGCTCCCCCTCCGGCGACTCCTCCGCCCACCGCCGCACCGACGGCGCCGGCTGGCGGGCGGCTTCTGCCGCCCCCTGCTTGTGTTCCTCCTGGGACTCCCCCTCCGAGCGCGGGTCCCGCCGCCCCCGCCAGTACGCGTCGAACAGGGCGTCGAAGACCTCCAGGTCCTCCCGGCGGTGGGGCAGGGTGGTCCGCAGGGCCAGCCGGAAGGCTTCCCGGTCCAGCACGTTCACCGCCCCCAGCGCCCGCAGCGCATCCGCGGTCTCCGCGGGCCCGCACAGGACCCCGCGGGCCCGCAGCCGGCGGCTGAACTCCACCACGTGCTCCGCTAGACTCCCGAAGTCCGGCGGCATCGCTTCCCCGGCGCCGGTGTCACCCCCTGGCAAGGCGCTCGAGCCGGTCCAAGGCCAGCTGCAAGGACTGGCCGTCCCGCTGGGCCTCCGCGATCACCGCCAGGGCCCGGTCCAGCCACGGCCCCCGCGCGACCCGCTGGTCCTCGTGGTGCTTGAACAGGCAGCCCAAGGTGCGCTCTACCGCCTCCCGATCCAGGTGGTCCCGGTGGAGGCGCAACAGGGCCGCGCTCCAGTCCAGCGTCTCCGCCACCCCCGGCACCTTCTGAAGGTCCAAGGCTCGCACCGCGTGCAGGAAGGCCGCGATCTGCTCCGCCAGCTGCCGGGAGATCCCCGGCACCTTGCGCAGGACGATGGCCAGTTCCTTCTCGAAGGTGGGGTAGTCGATCCACAGGTACAGGCACCGCCGGCGAAGGGCGTCCGACAGCTCCCGGGTGCGGTTGCTGGTCAGGACCACGTACGGCACGTGCCGGGCCCGGATGGTGCCGATCTCCGGGATCGTAATCTGCCAGTCGCTCAGCAGCTCCAGCAGGAACGCCTCGAACTCCTCGTCCACCCGGTCGATTTCGTCCACCAGCAGCACCGGCGCCCGCGGGTGCGTGATGGCCTGCAGGAGGGGCCGGCGCAGGAGGAAGGGCTCGGAGAAGATGGTCTGTTCTTTTTCCTCCGGGCTCCGGCCGCTGCCCTCCTCCAGCCGGATGCGGAGCATCTGCTTCTGGTAGTTCCACTCGTACAGGGCCGTGTGGACGTCTAGCCCCTCGTAGCACTGCAACCGGATCAGGTCGGTATCCAGGGCGCGGGCCATGACCTTGGCGATCTCCGTTTTGCCCACGCCGGCCGCCCCTTCCACCAGCAGCGGCTTGTGCAGCTCGATGGAGAGATAGATGGCGGTGGCGATCTCCCGGTCCGCGATGTAGCCCTCTTGGGCCAGCGCGGCCAGGATCTGCTCCACGTCCCCCAGGGTGGGGCGCGAGGTGCTTGCTCCTCCCATGTTTCCCATTGTATACAACGCTCCGGCCCGCCGCGCGCTTCCGGCCTTGGGTGCCGCGCCGTCCCTCAGAACCGGGTGAGGTAGCGGTCCACCTCCCAGTCGTGCACCTGCGCGATGTACTCCCGCCACTCCTGCCGCTTGGCCCGCACCAGGTCCCCCACCACGTGGGACCCCAGGGCCTCGCACACCACCTCGTCTGCCCGGAAGGCGTCCAGGGCTTCCCCCAGGTTGCGGGGCAGGACCCGGATGTCCAGGGCTTCCAGCTCGTCCTCCGTCATGGCGTAGATGTTCCGGTTCAGGGGCGGGCCGGGGTCCAACTTGCGCTGGATACCGTCCAGCCCCGCGGCCAGCATGACCGCGAAGGCCAGGTACGGGTTGCAGGACGGGTCCGGCATCCGCAGCTCCACCCGGGTCGCCTGGCCCCGGGCGGCGGGTACCCGCACGAGGGGCGAGCGGTTGCGCTCCGCCCACGCGATGTACACGGGCGCCTCGTAGCCCGGGACCAGCCGCTTGTACGAGTTCACCAGGGGGTTGGTGACCAGGGCCATGCCGCGCGCGTGCTCCAGCAGGCCCCCGATGTAGTGCAGGCACACGGAGCTGAGGCCGTAGGACCCGGAGGGGTCGTCGAAGGCGTTCCGGCCGTCCCGGAACAGGGACTGGTGGGTGTGCATGCCCGACCCGTTGATGCCCGCGATGGGCTTGGGCATGAAGGTGGCGTGCAGCCCGTGGTGGCGCGCGATGGTCCGCACCACGAACCGGAAGGTCACCACGTTGTCCGCGGTGCGCAGCACGTCCGCGTACTTGAAGTCGATCTCGTGCTGCCCGTGCGCCACCTCGTGGTGTCCTGCTTCCACCTCAAACCCCATGGCGCTGAGGGCGGTGATCATGTCCGCCCGCGCCTCCTCCCCCCGGTCGATGGGCGCCAGGTCGAAGTACCCGGCCTGGTCGTGGGTGGTGAGCACCGGCTGGCCCTCCCCGTCCGTGGGGAACAGGAAGAACTCGCACTCCGGGCCCGCCATCATGGTGTAGCCCAGCTGGGCCGCCCGCTGGACCACCCGCTTCAGCACGTACCGGGGGTCCCCGGCGAACGGCTCGCCGTCCGGCGTGTACACGTCACAGATCAGCCGTGCGGTGACCGCCTGCGCGTCCTTCCAGGGGAACAGGGCGAAGGTGCTGGGGTCGGGGACAAGGAGCATGTCCGACTCCTCGATCCGCACGAACCCTTCGATGGAGGACCCGTCGAACAGGATCCCCTCCGTGAGGGCCCGCTCCAGCATCTCCACGGGGATCTCCACGTTCTTCAACGTGCCGAAGATGTCCGTGAACTGCAGCCGTACGAAGCGCACGTTCAGCGCTTCTGCCTTCTCCAACAGCTCGCGCTTGTCCATACCGCCTCCTTGCCGGGTTGGGGGAACTCGGCACGTACTGTACCACGGGCCCTCAGGGGCCACAACACCACCTGGGCGAGACGGTCCTGCCTAGGAGGGGGGCTGGGGAGGTGCCAGCTCGTGGACCAGCCGCACGAGGGCGGAGTGGTCCAGGTCCCCCCACCCCCGGGCCACCATGGCGCCCAAAAGCTCGTGGACCAGGGCGGTGCCCAACAGCGGCACGCCCGCGCTGCGGCCGGTTTCCAGGGCGATCCGGAGGTCCTTGTGGTGCAGCCGCGCCCGGAACCCGGGCTGGTGGTTGCCCTCCAGCATGCGCTGCCCGTGGACTTCCAGGATCCGGCTGCCCGCGAACCCCCCCAGCAGCGCCTGCCTCACCCGGGCGGGGTCCACCCCGTTGCGCTCCGCCAGCACCAAAGCTTCGGCTACCGCCTGCAGGGTGAGGGCCACCACCACCTGGTTGCAGGCCTTACACACCTGCCCGGCCCCCGCGGGACCCACGTACACCACGTTCTTGCCCAACACCTCGAACAGGGGCCGCACCCGCTCGAAGACCTCCGCCTCCCCACCCACCATGATGGACAGGGTCCCCTCCTCCGCCCCCCGCTGGCCCCCGCTTACAGGCGCGTCCAACATCTGCACGCCCCGTTCCCGTAGCCGGGACGCCATGGACCGGGTGGCCACGGGGGAGATGGTGCTCATGTCCACCACCACCGAGCCCGGCTGCAGGCCTTCCACCAGCCCCATGCTGCCGAACACCACCTGCTCCACGTCAGGGGTGTCCGGCAGCATGGTGATCACCACCTCCGACCGTTCCGCCACCCCTTTGGGCGACCGGCCGTCCCGTGCGCCCTCCCGCACCAGCTCCTCCACCGGCGGGCGGCTGCGGTTGTGCACCGTGAGCTCATGCCCAGCCCGCAGGAGGTTGCGGGCCATGGGCTTGCCCATGATGCCAAGACCCACGAACCCCACGCGCACCGTCCTCCCCTCCCTCCTCAGCCTGTCCGGAACCCCATCTCCTGCATCCACGCCAGCCCGTCCTCCGTACGGCCGGCAGGCCGGTACTCCAGGCCCACGAACTCCCCGTACCCGGCGCGCTCCAGCTCCCCCAGCACGTAGGGGTAGTGGATCTCGCCGGTGCCAGGCTCGTGGCGGTCCGGCGCGTCCGCGATCTGTACGTGACCGATCCTCGGCAGCAGCCGGCGCAAGGTGGGGACCAGGTTCCCCTCCGCCCGCTGCATGTGGTAGACGTCGCACTGGAGACGGGCGTTGGGAGCGCCCACCTCGTCCAGCAGGGCCTCCGCCCGCGCGGTGGTGGGGACAAGGAAGCCGGGGACGTCGTGGGGGTTCACCGGCTCCACCAACAGGGTCATTCCCGCCTCCGCCAGCACGCCTGCCGCGTAGCGTAGGTTGTCCACCAGAAGTCGCCACTGCTCCCCCTCGGGCACACCGTCCAGCCGCTTGCCCGCCAGCGCGTTCAGCCGGCGGCAGCCCCACCACCGGGCAAGCTCCACCGCCTCCCGGACGCCCTCGCGGAAGGCCTCCCGCCGCCCGGGGTCTGCCGCGATGCCGCGGTCGCCCGCGTCCCAGTCGCCTACGGGGAGGTTGAACAGGACCAGCTCCACACGGGTACTCCGCAAGGCGTGGGCGATCTCCTCCGCGTCCGCCTGCGGTCTCTGGAACTCCACCTGCCGGAAGCCCTGCCGGGCGGCTGCTTCGAACCGTTCCAGGAAGGCGTACTCGGCAAACAAAAGCGTGAGGTTCGCGGAGAACTTCAACATGCTCTTCCTAATACGCCGCGGCTTCCCGCCCTCCCTCCGCGGCCCGCGGACCGTTTCCCACCACCTCCCCTCAGGCCTCGCGCCCTCCCCCGGAAGGCGTCCCCAGCAGGCGCCGCACCTGACCGGCCAGCTGCCCCACGGTGAACGGCCGCGCCAGGAAGGGGACCCCCAGCCGCACCGCCTGCTCCCGTTCCAGCTGGCCCCCCACCCCGAGCACCGCCACACCGCCCCGCACCAGCTCCCGCACCTCCTCCTCCGGCACCTCCGACAGGTCCGCCACCACCAAGCGCGGCGTCCACCCCCGGGAGAGCAGCCGCCGTGCGTGCCGCACGTCCGGGACCGCCACCACCTGGTATCCTTCTTCCTGTAGCTGTGCCAGGGCGAACGCCCGCAGCCGCGTGTCCGAAAGAACCAGAAGGACGTCGCCCGGCACCGCTCGCTTGGGTTCGCCGCCGCGGGCCTCGTTCCTCCCCTCGGGAGCGGGCCGCCCCGCGGTGCGCCGTTCCTCCACCATCGCGCAGGAGGAGGTGCCGTGAAGTACCGCCGCTTAGGACGCTGTGGGCTTGAGGTCTCGGTGGTGGGCATCGGGGGCAACAACTTCGGCCGCGCCCTCGACGCAGAGGGGACGGAGCGGGTGGTCCGCGCCGCCCTAGACTGCGGGATTACCTTCTTCGACACCGCGGACAGCTACGGCCAGGGACGGTCGGAGGAGTACCTGGGGCGGGCCCTACGCGGGCGACGGCACGAGGCGGTCATCGCCACGAAGGTGGGCTGGGAACTGGGACCGGGCCCGAACCAGCGGGGAGCCTCCAGGGCCCGTGTGCTGTCCGGCATCGACGCCAGCCTCCGCAGGCTCGGGACCGACTACGTGGACCTGTTCCAGATCCACCGATGGGACCCGCACACCCCCCTGGAGGAGACCCTGGAGGCCCTCCACGACGTGGTGCGCCAAGGCAAAGCCCGGTACGTGGGTTGCTCCAACTTTTCCGGCTGGCAGCTGGTGTGGTCGCTTTGGCTTGCAGACCGCCGCGGGTGGACCGGCTTCGTCACCGTCCAGCCGGAGTACAGCCTCCTGAACCGGGCGGTGGAGCGGGAGCTGCTACCCGCCTGCCAGGCCTTCGGGGTGGGCGTGATCCCGTACTTCCCCCTGGCAGGAGGCATGCTGACGGGCAAGTACCGGGAACAGGAACCCCCTCCCCCCGGTACCCGCTTCGCACAGCTGGAGCACATGCGTCACCGGTTCGCGACCCCCCGGAACTTCGAGGTTGTCCGGCGGCTGGAGGCCTGGGTCCGGGAACGGGGGCACACCCTGGCGGAGCTGGCGATCGCGTGGCTGCTGGCGCGGCCGGGAGTTTGCACGGTGATCGCGGGTGCCACCACCCCCGAGCAGGTGCAGGCCAACGCCCGCGCCGCGGAGTGGGAGCTCACCCCGGAGGAGGTGGAGGCGGTGGCGAGTCTGGCACCCCTGGAGGGCTGACCGGACCCCCTAGGTACGCCCGCTGGACTTCCGGGTGGTGCAGGATCTCCTCGCCACGGCCCTCGAAGCGGACGCGGCCCTGTTCCAGCACGTACGCGCGGTCCGCGTTCCGCAGGGCGGTGCGGGCGTTCTGCTCCACCACGAAAAAAGCGATTCCCTGTGCCCGCAGGTCGTGGACCATGGCGTACACCTGGTCCACCACCGCGGGCGCAAGCCCCAAGGTGGGTTCGTCCAAGAGCACCAGGCGGGGGGAGAGGAGCAGCACCCGCGCCAGCTCCAGCATCCGGCGCTCCCCCCCGCTCAGCACCCGGGCAGGTTCCCGCCGGCGTTTCCGCAGGATGGGGAAGCGGTCCAGGATGCGCTCCACGTCCGCCCGCACTCCCCGGTCCCGCCGCACGTACGCGCCCAGCAGGAGGTTGTCGTACACGCTCAGGTTCGGGAGCACGCTGTAGCCCTGCATCACGTAGCACACCCCCCGGCGGAGGACCTCCGGCGGCGCCAGCCCGCCGATGGGCTCGCCGCCCAAGCGGACCTCCCCCCGGTGGGGTTTGAGGAACCCGAACACGGTGCGCAGCAGGGTGGACTTGCCCGCGCCGTTGGGGCCGATCATCACCACGATCTCGCCGGGCCCCACATACAGGTCCACCCCCCGCAGGACTTCCCGGCGGTCGTACCCCGCGTGCAGGTCGCGTACCTCCAACAGGGCGCTCATCGCCCGTAGTACAGCTCCAGCACCCGGGGGTCTCGCTGGACCTCCTCCGGCGGCCCCACGGTCACCACCTGGCCTTCCGCCATGAAGGCGACCCGGTGGCAGACCCGCATGACGAACTCCATGTTGTGCTCGATGACCACGAAGGTGAGCCCGGAGCTGTTGAGAGCCCGCAGGTGCCGGCCCATCTCCTCCACCAGGACAGGGTTCACGCCGGCCGCGGGCTCGTCCAGCAGCACCACGCGGGGGCGCCGCAGCACCACCATGGCCAAGGACAGGAGCTTCTGCTGGCCGTAGGACAGCTCGCCCGCGGGCTGGCGGCGCTGCTCCCACAGCCCGAAGGACTCCAACAGCCGACGGGCTTCCCGCTGCACCTCCGGGGGCACCTCCCGCACCGTGGCCTCCCACAGCCCCTCGCCCAGGTGCTCGACCCCGCACAGGAGGTTTTCCCACACGGAAAGGTCCGGGAACACCCGCAGGGTCTGAAAGGTCCGGCCCAAGCCAGCCCAGGCCACCCGGTGCGGCGGCAGGCCCACAAGCTGCAGCCCGTCCACGCGGGCTTCCCCTGCGTCCGCGCGCAGGAAGCCTGTCAGGCAGTCGAACAGGGTGGACTTTCCGGCCCCGTTGGGCCCCACCAAGCCGAGGATCTCGCCCCGCCGGACCTCCAAGTCCACGCCGCGGACCGCGTGCACCCCCCCGAAGGACTTCCGCACGCCCACGACCCTGAGCGCCGGGGAGGCCTGGGGGACCGCCCGTGGCGCGTCCGGCGACTCTCCCCCCGCCCCCGCCACCACCACCTGGGGTCTTGGAGCCGGCCGGGCCAGCAGGCCCACCAGCCCTCTCGGCTGGTACAGGGAGAGCAGCACCACCAGCAGGCCGAACAGGATGAAGTCCGCCCCCGCCGCGGCCCCGCCCAACCACGCCCGCGTGTACTCGTTCAGCAGGACGATGAAGGGAGCGCCCAGCAGCGGGCCCCACACGGTGCCCCTGCCGCCGATCAAGGCGATGACCACCACCAGGAGCGAGATGCGGCTGGCCATCACGTTGTACGGGTCGATGTACAACACGTACAGGGCGTACACCCCCCCACACACGGCCGTCAGGGCCGCGCTCACCCCCATGGCGAAAAGCTTGTACCGGCGGGTGGGGATCCCCAGCATCTCCGCGGCGTCCTCGTCCTGTTCCACCGCCCGCAGGTACCGGCCTGCCCGGTGTCGGTCCACCACCCACACCACCGCGGTGGCCAGGGCCAGGACCGCCAGGGCAGTCCAGTAGTACGGCGGCTTGGTGTCCCACATGAGGTAGGCAAGGCGGTTGCGGTACTGCAGGGGCAGGTACAGGCCGATGGCGGCGCCCACCGCCTCCCAGTTCAAGAACGAAATCCGGGCGATCTCCGCCAGGGCCAGGGTGGCCAGGGCAAAGAAGTGCCGGCGCAGGGCGAAGGTGGGGTAGCCCACCGCCAGGGACACCGCGGAGGCCACCGCCGCGCCTACCCAAAGCCCCAGCCAGGGCACCACCCCGTACCGGCTCAACAGCCATGCCACGGTGTAGGCGCCGATCCCGAAGAAGGCCGCGTGTCCGAAGGAGATCTGGCCCGCGTACCCGCCCACCAGGTTCCACGCCTGGGCCGCGGCCCCGAACAGGAACGCGTGCACCATGGCGTTCAAAAAGAAGCTGTCGCGCACCCACAGGGGTACTGACGCCAGGGCGAGCACCCCCAGCCCAGCCGCGACCCCCGCCCGGGTCATCGGGCCACGCCCCCCAGCAGACCCTGGGGCCGCACCAGCAGCATGGCCACGAAGGCGGCGAACACGAACAGAAACTTGAAGGTGGGGGACACCAGGGTGCCCAACAGGTTCTCCAGCAGCCCGATGCACAGGCCCCCCACCAGGGCCCCGTCCACGCGGCCGAACCCGCCCAGGACCACGCTGGCAAAGGCCAGCAGCAGGAAGGCGTCCCCGATGGTGGGCGACACCTGGTAAAAGGGGATCAGCAGCGCACCCGCCAGCGCCACGCTGGCGATCCCGATCCCCCAGCTCAAGGCGTACATGCGGTCCACGGGGATGCCCAAGGACAGGGCCACCTCCCGGTTCTGGGCGGCTGCCTGGAGAGCCTTCCCCGTCTTCGTGTACCGCAAGAACCCGGCCAGAGCTGCAAAGGCCGCCAGGGAGACCACCGCGGCCACCCCTTTGGAGGCGGCCACCGGCACGCCCAGCACCGCCACCGTCCCCTCCGCGGGCCTCCAGACGCCGTACACGTTGGGGCCAAAGGCCGCGAAGGCACCGTAGCGCAGCACGAAGAGCAGCCCGAAGGTGGCGAAGATCTGCGCCGCCACTGCGGCCCGCACGATCCGCCGCACCAGCACCTGGTAGGTCACCCAGCCCAAGGCGAAGAAGGCGGGCACCACCACGGGCACGGCGACCAGGGGGTCCAGCTTGCCCAGGGCCCACAACCAGTAGGTGGCGTACATGGCCAGCATCAGGTACTCCGCGTGGGCCAGGTTCACCACGTCCATGACGCCCCAGATCAAGGACAAGCCCAGGGCCACCAGGGCGTACACCAGCCCCAGCACCACGCCGCTCACCGCGGCCTGCCACACCAGCTCCACGGCGAGAACGCTCACCCCGTCCCGGGCGGCCCGGACCCGCGGCGGGTGGTCCGCCCGGTTACCGCCGGTCCCACGGGGGGGCAGGCCACACCAACTGCGCCTCCGCCACCTCGAAGGGCCAGACCACCTTGTACTCCCCGTCCAGGATCTGCACCATCACGCCCGTGGCGTAGCGGTTCTGCCCCTTGTCGTCGAACTGCACGCCCCGCCACGGCATGATGAGCTGGTCTGCGGGGATGTTCGTCTCCCGGAGTGCCCGCTGGACGGCTGCCGGGACCGTGGACCCCGCCCGGTTGATGGCGTCCGCCAGGGTGAGCATGCCCGTGAACGCCCGGGCGGCCACCTCGTCCATGTCCGCCCCGTGCTTACGCCGGTACAGCTCGTTCACCCGCGCCACCACCGGCTTGCGCCGCGCGATGCCCAGCGCCCAGGGTGCCCGGGCCAGGAAGTAGTAGCCGTCCCGGCCCACCGTGTTCAGGTAGTCGGGTACTGTGGTGAAGCCCGCGTGCACCATAAACCCCTGGGGGAACCAGCGCATCTCCTTCAACGTACGCGTGATGAGTACTGCGTCCACCAGGTAGTTGGCGCCGATGACGAAGTCCGGGTTGGCCGCCCGGATGCGCAAAAGCTCCGCGGTGAGGCTGCTGGGCGGCGAGGTGTACAGTTCCATGGCGGCCACGGTGTAGCCCCGGGCTTGCGCGAACCCCTTGGCCACGCCCGCCGCGGTGGCCCCGAACTCGGAGTCCTCCGCGAGGATGGCCACCCGGGAGATCCGGTGCCCGCGCTGCTTCAACTCCTCCACCATGTCGAACATGATCCGGGTGAAGGTGATGTCGTGGGGGCCGGTCCGGAAGAACCACTTGAAGCCCCGCTCCGTCAGGCGCGGGGAGGAGGACTCCGGGTTCAGGAACGGGATCCCGCGGGCCTCCGCGGCTAGGCTGGCGGTGGCGGTGACCGCGCTCTGGTAAGAGCCGATCAGGGCCACCACCCGCTCCTGCTCGATGAGCCGCTCCGCTTCCGCCCGGCCCGTGGCCGGGTCGCCACGGGTGTCCGCCCACACCACCCGGAGCCTCCGCCCCCCAAGTCGCGGCAGCCCCGCGGTACGGGCCAGGGGCAGGGACAGGTCGGGGTACGGGGTGTTCACGATGTCCACGGCCAGCTCGACGGCGTTGCGGATGGCTGCCCCGATGCGGGCCAGCGCCCCCGTGAGGGGGTACACGGCACCCACGGTCACGGGCGCCTCCTGGCCCGCCGCCCAGCCCGCCCACCGGTCCCCCAGGACCGCGGAGGCCAGCGCGGCACCCGAGTACTCCAGGAACTGCCTGCGGGTCAACCGCCGTCCCATGGCACTCCCCTCCTCCGTGCGGATCTGCTCCCAGCTTCGATCAATCCCACGCCAGGTCCTCGTCCCGCAAGTCGGTGATGAGCATGTGCCCCGGGCTGTGGGTGATCAGGAAGGGGACCCGCGCCCGTTGGGCCACCGCCTGCGGGGTCACCCCGCAGGCCCAGAAAACGGGGACCTCGCCCGCCCGTACGGGGACGGGATCCCCGTACTCCGGACGGGCCAGGTCCTGGATCCCCAACCGCGCGGGGTCGCCCACGTGGACGGGGGTCCCGTGCGCCAGCGGGTACCGGGCGCAGACGCGGAAAACGCGGCTAACCAGGTGCTCCGGCACGGGCCGCATGCTGACCACCAGGGGCCCTGCGAACGGGCCCGCAGGCCGGCAGGGGACCCGGGTCACGTACATGGGGACGTTGCACCCGCACTCCAGGTGCCGGACCGGGATCCCTGCCCGCAACAGGGCCGCCTCGAAGGTGAAGGAGCAGCCCAGCAGGAACCCCACCAGGTCCTCCCGCCAAAGGCCCCGGATGTCGTCCACCTCCCCCACAAGCTCCCCGTCCCGGTAGACCCGGTACCTGGGGAGGTCCGTCCGCAGGTCCGCCTCGGGTGCCGCGTGGCGCGCCACCGGGTCTCCCGGGTCCGTCACGTCCAGCACCGGGCAGGGCTTTGGGTTCCGCTGGCAGAACAGGAGGAAATCGTAGGCGTACGCCTTGGGGACCACCACCAGGTTCGCCTGGGCGTACCCGGGCGCGAGCCCTGCCGTGGGGCCCCGCCAGCGTCCCGCCCGGATCTCCCGCCGGCATTCTGCAGGGGTGTTCATCCCGCCCTCCTGTGGGACGGCCGCGGCATGGCGCCCTACTTCCACAGTTCCTCCACCACGGCCTCCAGGAGCGCTTCCACCCGCTCCTCCGGGATGGAGAACCGGTCCGCCAGCTCCCGCACCTTGGTCCGGGGCAGACGCGCCAGCTGTGTTGCCGCCAGTGCCCGGCGCAGCCACGCGGGCTCCGTAGGCGTCCGGCGCAGGTGCAGCTGCAGCACGTCCCAGCGCCCGTAGTGGCCCACGGCGTCGAAGTACGCCTTGACCAGGTGGCGCTCCCGCAGGTCCACCTCCGCCCACACCAGCGTTTCCTCCTCGAACACGGGCTCCCGGACGAACAGCCCCGCGGGGTTCACCACGCAGCTCCCCCCCGCGGCCAGGTTGTACCGCATCTCCTCCCGCAGCTCTTCGGGAACGGCCGAGTCCGGCAGGTACCAGCTGCAGCTGACCACGAAGGTCTGCGTCTCGATGGCGTACTCGCGGACAGCAGGCAGGATGTCGCAGTCCGCGGAGCCCGCCTGGCGGCGCTTCGCTCCCAGGTGCCCGTCCATGGTCCACCAGCCCGGCCACACGGCGCAGTGGACCTCCTCCCCCAGCATGGCCATGGCTGCCTTCAACAGCGTCATGTGGTGCTCGTAGCAGATGAGCCCGCCCACCTGCCCGATGTCCATGCGGAAGGTCACCACGTCCCGCCCGTCTCCCATGCCCCAGTACACCCGCTCCGAGTGGGTGGGCATCAGCTTGCGGTGGCGTCCGAGCACCTTCCCTTCCCGCCCGATGAACAGCAAGGTGTTGTACAGCGTCCGGCTTCCCGGCAGGTGGGAGAGCTCGTTGCACCCCATGACCACGTTCACCCGGGCACGGCGGGCCGCCTCCGCCAGCACCTCCGTCTCGGGCCCCGGGATCCGCAAGGCGCTTTCCTGCATGCGGGCGGCGAGCTCCGTGCTGCGGCGCACGGACACCGACCCCCGCCAGTAGGGGTAGGCCGCGAACCACGTCTCGGGGAACACCACCAGGTCCAGCCCCACACGGCCGGCCTGTTCCAACACGGTCAGGGCCTTGCGGAGCGTGCCCTCCCTGTCGAAGAACTTGGGCGCGAACTGCGCACAACCCACCCGCACCGTGCGAGCCTCGGTCACTCCTGCCTCCTTCCGGCCCCCAGGACCCCCGTCCTCGCCCACGGCCCCCTGCCCCAGGCCACACCCGGGGCCACCCACAGCCAGGGCCAGCGGAATACGTGCAGCCGCGGGCACCGCGCGTGCTACGGGGGAGCTACGCTGGAGCCGGCGAGGGGATTCGAACCCCTGACCTGCTGATTACGAATCAGCCGCTCTGCCGACTGAGCTACGCCGGCCGCCCGCGGCGATTATAGCAGACCTCGCCTCCGTCCCTCAGGCCCGGTACACGCGGTCCCCCACCCGCCGCGCGCGCTCCGCCGCGGCTTCCGCGGCGGCAATCAGGCCACTCGGGTCGTGGACCCCGACCCCGTGGGCGGCCACACCGAAGGAAACCCGCGCCGGGGTGCGCATGACCACCTCCCCCCGAATGCGCCCCGCCACACGCTCTGCCTGTTCCACGGTGGCTCCAGGCAGCACGCACACCAACCGGTCCTCCGCCAGGTGCGCCACGTAGTCCGACCGGCGCAGCTCCCCCCGGACCGCCCGCGCCACCTCCCGCAGCACCGTCCCCGCACCCGTGGATCCCAGCACCCGCGTCAGCTCCTCCAGGTTCTCCAGGACCAAGATCACCACCGACAGGGGTTGCTGCTGGCGGCCGGCCCGGAGCATCTCCTGGTGCAGGCGTTCCCACAGGCGGTGCGGGAGGTCGAACCCCGTCACGGGGTCGGTTTCCGCGCTGACCCGGGCCGTGCCGGACAGCTTCCGCGCCAGGATGGCGGGGACGAGGAGCACCAGGGCCGCGGCGGGGTCCACCTGCAGCAGCACGGCAACCGCCAGCCCCAAGGGAACGGACACCACCAGGGGACCTAGACCGGGCAGCGCCTGCAGGCGCAGGTTCCGAACCACGGGCGTGCCCGACAGCGCCGCGAAGTACTGCGCCCGGACGGCCACCGCGGCCACGCTCCACAGGGCCCCCACCAGCAGGTAGCCGGCGGCGTTGCGAACCACGTCCACGGACCGTGGTAAGGGGACGGCCGTGCTGTACGCCGCGGCCGCCACCACCGCGGGCAGCACGCGGCGGCCGAAGCGGTAGCCCACCCGCAGGAGGTCTGTCCGGCGGACCAGGTCCGTCACCGGCGAGACCACCGCGGCCATGGCCACCGCCAGGTGGGGGCCCACCACCACGAACCCCGCCGCGGTCCCGATCTCCACGGCGTCTACGGGCTCGTCGTCCAGACCCCACGTCCCCAGAACACACAGGAGCGCGAGGGCGGCTACGTCTGCCCACGGCGGCGCGCCGGGCTGTTGTCTGAGCCCCAACCCGCACAGCGCCGCGGCCCCGAGCACGGTCAGGCCCACCAGCAGCCGTACATAGCCTCTCAGCCGCAGGCGCTCTCCAGGGCCGGATCCCTCGGGCGGGCGCACCGTCACCTCCGAGGGGTTACTTTTCCAGGGGGGGCCGCGCAGCTCCTCCGTGGGGAGGAGGTGCGCCAGCCCGTGCTATCCTGTCGGAACGTGGGAGGCACGTGGACATGGCTGTGAAGTACACGCCGCCCCGCTGGAGGCGGACCAAGATCGTGGCCACCATCGGACCCGCCACGGGCACACCGGACCGCCTGCGTGCCCTCGTGGAGGCGGGGGTGGACGTCATGCGGTTCAACTTCTCCCACGGCAGCCGGGAGGAGCACCTCCGGAGGATCCAGGTGGTCCGGCGCCTGAGTGCGGAGCTGGGCCGGCCCGTGGCGGTGCTGCAGGACCTCCAGGGGCCCAAGATCCGCGTGGGCGGGCTGCGCGACCACCGACCCGTGGTCTTGCAAGAAGGCCAGGAGCTCACCATCGGGACCGAGGCGGAGGGAGGAACCGCGGAGCGCCTGTCCACCACGTATCCCCAGCTCGTCCGCGAGGTCCAGGCGGGGGACCGGATCCTGCTGGCGGACGGGGAGCTGGAGCTGGCGGTCACCTCCGTGGGCCCCCGGGAGGTGCGCGCGCGCGTGGTGCGGGGCGGCGTCCTGGAGGAGCACAAGGGGATCAACCTGCCCGGGGTGTCCCTGCGGGCACCCGCCCTCACGGACAAGGATGTGGAGGATCTGCGGTTCGGGCTGGAGGCGGGGGTGGACTTCGTGGCTTTGTCCTTCGTCCGCCGGGGGGAAGACGTAGCCCGGGCCCGGGAGGTGATGGAGCGTGCGGGGCGCACAGTACCGCTCATCGCCAAGCTGGAGAAGGCGGAGGCGGTGGAGCACCTGGAGGAGATCCTGGAGGCCAGCGACGGGGTGATGGTGGCTCGCGGCGACCTCGGGGTGGAACTGCCACCGGAGCGGGTCCCTGTCCTGCAGAAGCACATCATCCGGCGCGCCAACGAGCGGGGCATTCCCGTGATCACCGCGACCCAGATGCTGGAGTCCATGGTGGAACACCCGCGGCCTACCCGGGCGGAGGCTTCCGACGTAGCCAACGCCATCCTGGACGGCACGGACGCGGTGATGCTGTCCGGGGAGACCGCGGTGGGCCGCTACCCCGTGGAGGCCGTCCGCATGATGGACCGCATCGCGGTGGAGGTGGAAGCCACCACCCCCCAGCTGTACCAGCCCCCGCGCGCCCACGAGCGCCGCCTAGGCATCGCGGAGGCGGTGGCGGCAGCCGCGTGCCGCCTCAGCCACGACCTCCGGGCCAAGGCCATCGTGGTCATCACCCGCAGCGGCCGGACCGCGCAGCTGGTGTCCAAGTACCGGCCCGCGGAGCCCATCGTGGCCCTCACGGAGGAGGAGTCGGTGGCCCGCAGCCTGTGCCTGTGGTGGGGCGTCCGCCCCGTGGTGACGGAGTTCCGCGAGGACACGGACGCCATGTTGGTTCAGGCGGAGGAGGAGCTGCTGCGGCGCGGGATGGTGGAGCCCGGGGAGGTGTTGGTGGTCACCGGCTCCGCGCCCATCATCGCCCGCGGCCGCACGAACTTCGTGAAGGTACACCGGGTGCGGAGGGCGGTGCGCCCGTGAGGGAGCGCCTGTGGGACGCCTACGAGCAGGTGTGCGTGGTCGAACTGCAGCCCGCCCAGGAACTGGTGCGCCGGCTCCGGGCCGGGGAGTTCGGCCCCTTCCCCCGCCGGGAGGTGGTGGACCTGCTGCGCACCCTACAGCAGAACGTGCTGGCCAACGTCTCCGTGAAGGCCCAGGAGCACCCCGCGTACGCGGAGCGCGCCCGGGAGGTGGCAGAGGAGCAGCGCAGGGCGTTTGACGAGCTTGTGGCGCAGGTGGAGGCGGACTGGCCCTGGCCCTAGGCCTCCACCAAGAACCGCCCGTCCCGCAGGATCAACTCTCCATCCGCGTACACCTCACCCCCGCGGCGCAGGTCGCAGATGAGGTCCCAGTGGATCCCGGACTCGTTGCGGCCCCCTGTTTCGGGGTAGGAAGAACCCAGGGCCATGTGCACCGTGCCGCCGATCTTCTCGTCGAACAGGGTGTTTCGGGTGAACCGCTGGATGTGCGGGTTGAGGCCGAAGGCGAACTCCCCGAGCACCCGCGCCCCCGGGTCGGTGTTCAGCATCTCCTGTAAGAACTCCGCGCCCTTGTCCGCCTCTGCCCGCACCACCCGCCCGCCCTCGAACGCCAAGCGCACCCCGGTCACCTCCCGGCCGCCGTACAGGGCGGGGAAGGTGAAGCGCACGTGCCCCTCCGTCCGGTCCTCCTCGGGCCCCGTGAACACCTCCCCGTCCGGGAAGTTGTGCTCGCCCGCGGCGTTGATCCAGCGCCGGCCCGCCACCCCCACCACCAGGTCGGTGTCTTCCGCCACCACACGGAGGGTGCGTCGGGTGGCGAGGAAGTCTGCGATGCGCTGCTGCCGATGCCGGACCTGCTCCCACTCCGCCACCGGGTCGGGCCGGTCCAGAAAACCGGCCCCGTACACGAACTCTTCGTACTCCTCCAGGGACATCTCCGCCTCCTGGGCTGCCGCGTGGGTAGGGAACTGCGTGCCCACCCAGCGCAGACTGCCCTGTGCGGCCCGCTCCAGGAACCGCTGGCTCAGCGGCCGCGTGGCCTCCGCCCGAATCCGGCGGCGTTCCGGCGGCACGTTGGTGAGGGACCGGGTGTTCGTCTCCGCCCACACCCCCAACGACGCGTCGATTTGTTCCACCTCCTGTCGGTGCAGGTCCGACACGTACCGCAGCTGCGCCTCGCTGGCCTCCCGGTAGAAGACCTCCTCCACCCCGTCCACGGTGACCCGCAGCAACGGGTGGCCGCCGGCCCGCAACACCTCCCGGTACGCGGCCAGGATGAGGGGCTGGGCCACCGCGGGGGCGCTGATACGGACCAGCCAGCCCGGTTGCACCCGCAGCGAGTACCGGACGAGCACCTGGGCCAGGCGTTGCACGCGTACGTCCACTGCAGGACCCCCGGAGAGTGGTGGGCGGTGGAGGGTTCGAACCTCCGGCCTCTTGCGTGTGAAGCAAGCGCTCTCCCGCTGAGCTAACCGCCCGCAGGCCTCATTATACGGGTCGGCGCCGTGGAGCCACAAGCCGGGCCGCGGCGGGAGGGGAACGAAGTTTCGCCCGCCCCAGCACCGTACACGCGGTACACTAGCAGGGTCACGCCGGGTGGGCCGTGCGACCCGCGACACGACGATTCCGCCCTGTGCGGGTGGGCGCGTTGGTACGGTGCGTGGTGACAGGGTTCGTGTCCCACGAGGCTTCCGCGCTTTCCGCCGCAGTGGCGTACTACGCCCTCCTGTCGGTGTTCCCGCTCGCCCTGCTGGCCACTGCGCTGGCCGCAGGCCTCGCAGACCAGGCCTCCATCCACGCGGCGCTTTCTAGGGCGCTGGCCACCCATCTCCCTCCACAGGCCGCTGCCGCCGTGGAGGCGGCGCTGGCGCAGGCGGTGCGGACCCGCATCCCGGCCGGTGCCGCGGCCCTTGTGGTCTTCCTCTGGTCTGGTAGCGCCGCCACAGGCGCGGTCCGGCGGGCCCTGAACCGCGTCTGGGAGGCCAGCACACGGCGGCCCTTCTGGCGGGCCAAGCTCGTGGACCTGGCCGCCACCGCCCTCCTCGCGCCCCTGCTGGGAGCGTCGGTGAGCTTGGCGGTCGCCCGCGAGGTGTTGGCCCGGGTGGTGCCCCCGTGGATCCCGGGGGTGTCGGCCTGGCTGGCCCCTTTGGACATCCTGGGGCGGATTTCGCCTCCTATCCTGCTGGCGTGCACCTACCTCCTCGCGTACCGGATGCTCCCCGCGCGCCGGCTTCCCTGGCGGGCTCTGGTTTCTGGCGCGCTGTGCAGCGCCGTGCTCACGGAGCTGGCCAGGACCCTGGTGTTTCCCCTGGTCCGAGGCCTCACGGCCTACCAGGCGGTGTACGGGTCGCTCGCGGGCGTGATCGTGTTCCTCCTGTGGGCGTACGTGTCGGCGGCCGCCTTCCTCCTCGGGGCGGAGGTGGCGCGGTGTGTGGCCGCCAGCCCCCGTGCCGGAACCCCCTGCTAGCTGGCCCCCGTGCACGAGCCAGGTTTCCTCGGGTGGGCTACCCGAACAACACGGCCGCCGTACCCGCAAGACACACCACGCTGCCCGCCACCAGCTGCGGGCCGATCCGCTCGTCGCCGGGGAGCAACCAACGGCTCAGGAGGATGACCAACAGCACCTGCAGGTTGTACAGGACCGCCACGTTGGCCACCGCGCTACGCTGCAGTCCCAAAAACAGCAGCAGGATGGCCGCGGTGTTGGCCAGGGCACTGCCCACCACGTCCAGCCGCCAGGCGCGGGAACCGGGGCGGGCTGTCCGGCGGGCCAGCCACAGCCCCTGCACCAGCAGGGCGCTACAGGCACCGATTCCCGCCCCCAGGAACGGGAAGGGAGTGATCTGCAGCCCCGCCCGCCGGAAGGTGTCCCCCAGGGCGAACCCCACCGCGCCCCCCACGGCCAACAGCACGCCCACCGGGTCCACCTTCCCTCCCGAGCCGCCACGCTCCCGGGCCACCAGCCACAGGCCGCCCGTGATGAGGGCAGCGCCCGCCAGCTGCGCGGGGCGGGGCAACTCCCGCAACACCACCAGCCCGATGACCGCGGCGAAGAAGGTGTTGGACAGGCGGATGGCCGTGGACCGCGACGGGCCGATCCGCAGCACGCTCCGGTAGGACAGGTTGCGGCCTGCCACGGTACCGCACAGCCCGCCCAGCACGAAGAACACGAAGGACCGGGCCGTCAGCTCCTCCAGCGCCCCCCTTGCCCCCTCCGCGGCCACCAGGAGTCCGAACACCGTCACGTTGGTGACGATGCTGACGAACACGCCGGCTTCGGGGGACACGGGGTCCGGGCCCACCATGAAGCGGCGCGACAGAACGGTGGCCAGGGCGAACGCCACCGCAGCCAGCAAGGCGAACAGCTCTCCAGGCACGTGCGGACCAGCTTCCATCATGCCACAGGGACTGCGGGAGGACGGGCGTACCGCGCGCCGAAAGCCCCAAGCGTGTGGCGCGGCCTGCTCCCTGGCGTGGCGGCTGCGGTGGTGGCGGTGGCTCCGGAGGCCGGTCTTGCCGGGGCCGGCACGGCCGCCCTGCATGTGCTTCCCCGGGAGGTGGTGCAGGGACAGGCCTGCGAGGTGCAGGTGCGGGTGGTGGACCCGGCGCAGGTCTGGGCCACCGCGGGCGGCCGGGCCGTTCTGCTGTACCGCACCCGGGAGGGGTACCGCGGCTTCGTGGGCACCAGCCCCCACACGCCGCCGGGTGCCCTCCTGGTACGGGTGGTGGTGGCCACGCGCGGACATCAGGTCGAGCTCGTCGGGCAGGTGCGGGTGCGCGCCGGCCGGTTCGGCGAGCGGCACCTGCGGGTAGCTCCAGAGCTGCTGGACCCCCGGCTGGCGGCGTACGAGCGGCGGAGGGTGGAGGCGGCTACCGCACGGCCCCTGCCTGACCCGCGGTGGGCAGGCCCTTTCCGGCTGCCGGTTCGTGGTCCGGTGGTGTCGCCCTACGGGGTCCGAAACGTCTACAACGGACGGCCCTACGGCCACCACCTGGGGGTGGACGTGCGGGCCAAGCCAGGCACGCCGGTGCGCGCGGCACAGCACGGGCAGGTGGTCCTCGCGGAGCGGCTGCCGCTTGGCGGCAACACCGTGATCCTGGACCACGGGGCGGGGGTGTTCAGCTCCTACCTGCACCTGTCCGCACTTGCAGTACGGGTGGGCCAGCAGGTCCGGGCGGGTCAGGTCATCGGGTACGTGGGGTCCACGGGGCGGAGTACCGCGCCGCACCTGCACTGGGGGCTTCGGGTGAACGGGATCCCGGTGGACCCCCTCCCGTGGACCGCACGCGGCCGGAGGACTCCTCCCTAAGCCGCAGGCGGGGACAGCACGACAAGGCTGGTGCCCCGGACGGGATTCGAACCCGTGTTGCCGGCTTGAAAGACCGGAGTCACTTCCTGAAGGGAGCACCACAGGCGGATTCTGGACTGGCTGACACCTGCCTGACACCTGCTGGTCCACAGGAGGTGGCGGAGGTGACGGTGTTCCAGCGCAAGGACGGCAGGTGGGTGGCGCGAATCTCTGTCCGCGGCCTGCGGAAGGACTTCTACGGCCGCACCAGGGAGCAGGTGACCAGGAAGGCCACGGAGTACCTGCAGCGGCTGGGCCTGCGCCCTGTGCCACGACCCAGTCGCCGTACCCTGCAGGACGTGCTGCAGGCGTACCTCGCCAGCGCCGACCTGCGGCCCAGGACCAGGGCGGACTACGAGGACGTCGCCAGGCGCTACCTGCAGCCGGTGCTGGGTGTCCGGCTGGTGGACTGGGACGCCCAGCACGTGCTGGTGGCGTTGGCACCGCTGCGCACCAGGCCGCGCACCGCGTTGAAGGCCTACCGGCTGCTGCACCGCCTCGGTGTGTTCGCGGTCCGGATGGGCTGGGTGCTGGAGAACCCATCCGACAGGGTGGACCCTCCGAAGTACGCACCGGCCAGGCGCAGGGTGTGGACTGCAGACGAACTGCAGCGCTTCCTGGCCGAGGCCTCCAGGCATCGGCTGGCTGCCCTGTTCTGGGTGCTGGCCTGCGGTGGCCTGCGGCTGGGTGAAGCCCTCGGCCTGCGGTGGGAGGACCTGGACCTGGCGGCCGGCACCGTGGCGGTCCACCGGTCCCTGCAGCGAGTCGGCGGCCGGTGGGTGGAGCAGCCGCCCAAGACAGCCGCCGGCCAGCGCACCGTCCACCTGCCGCCGCAGGCCGTGGCGGTCCTCCGGGCCCACAGGCGGCGCGCCCTGGAGGAAGCCCTCCGGACCGGCCGGCCCTGGTCGGAGGAGGGGCTGGTGTTCACCGCGGAGGGTGGCAGGCCGCTGCACCGAGCCCAGGTGCTGAGGGCGGTCAAGCAGCTGGCCAGGCGCAGCGGCCTGCCGGAGGAGGCGGCACGCCCACACGCCCTGCGCCACCTCCACGCCAGCCTGCTGCTGGCCTCCGGAGCAGGCCTGGCGGACGTCTCGAGGCGGCTGGGGCACGCCAGCACCGCGGTGACCGCTCAGGTCTACTCCCACGCCGTCCGCAGGGACCGGGAACTGGCGGACCTGGTAGCGCGCGCCCTGCGGCTCGGCGGTGCAGAGTAGCTCCCAGGAGGTGGGCACGGTGAAGACGGTCCGGCACGAGGGGCACAGGGTGGCCATCTACCCTCCGTTGGGCTCCCTGACGGTGCAGGGCGAGGACGGAGGGCCGGCTGGCTCGCAGTTTGCGCTTCCGAGGCAACCGCTGGGAAGGAGGAAGCAGGCTGGGTGTTGTAGGTTGACACCACGTTGACACCACGGCGAGCAGGGGCTGGCAGGTGCCAGGTGCTGCTGGGAGGGCGACAAGGCTGGTGCCCCGGACGGGATTCGAACCCGTGTTGCCGGCTTGAAAGACCGGAGTCCTAGGCCTGGCTAGACGACCGGGGCCGCGTCTAGTCTAGCACGGTGCCGCGGCCGGTGCGACCGTCCTGCGCGGGCTGTCACCACCGCCGCACGAGCACGTAGTCCGGGATCGCCCACTCCACCACAGGGGAACGGTTCAGCGCCCGCACGACCTCCCACACGTGGTCCGGGTCCCAATCCCGGCTGCGGACGACCACGAACCCCGCGGGGTCTTCCCGCTCCACCCGCAGGTCCAGGGACCGCAACAGGCGCTGGACGTCGCGCCCACTCGCCCACTGGAAGAAGCGGACGCGGACGCGGCCCGGTCGGAACACCTTGCGGTACGCGGCGACCACCTCGCCCCCGCGCGGCACCACCTGGATCTCCACCCTTGGGCCCCGCAGCCCCACGGGGACGGGCAACACCGGCCGGTGCGGCGGGAACAGCCCCTCCACCCAGTACCGGCCCGGGGACACAGGTCGTCCCTCGTTGTCCGTCTGGTCCCACCGTTCCCGGTACCGCCGCTCCTCACCCGGGTCCAGGGTGAGGCTACCCAGCACCTGCGCGAACACCTTGTCGTGCGACCAACGCCACACCAGCCGGCCGTCTTCCCGCAGGACGAGGAAGTCGTACCGCTGGCTGGACGGGAACTGCAGCGTCACCGGCCCGGAAGCCGGGTTGCGGACCACCAACTCCATCTGCACGGGCTCTCCCACCAGGTACACCTCCCGGTCCACCGACAGGGTCAGCTCCACGCCCTGCCGCTCCACCCGGGCGGTCGGTCCTGCCAGAGCGCCCGCGGCCACGAACACCACCAACCCCAGTACCGCCGCTGCCCGCATCGGGATCCCTCCTTGGTCCGCACTCGGCCCGACATACGCACGGTGCAGGTGGCGGGTTCCACAAGGAGGCCGCGCGCAGCCCACCTAGGACGCCTGCCGGCCCCAACGGAGGGCACCGGCGGGCGCGGCGGCCAAAACGGGCCGCCGCGCCCGGTCCTCACACGAAAACAGACTTGGGGAGGTAGCAGGACACCACCCAGTTCGGCGCGTCCACCACCTCACTGATCCGCAGGTCACAGGCCACGCTGCACAGGGCGTACGCGGCGGGTGGGTCGAGCCGGTACTCCTGCCCGAGGTGATCGATCATGTCCCGAACCGCGTCCCGGGCGGCCGCCATGAGGTCGGGCCCGATTCCGGTCGTCACGTGGTAGCCCCTGTCGTCCACGTGACGGGTGGGAGGACCCGGGAGGGAGAACTGCGGGCGCCGCAGCGCCACACCCTTCCGCAGGTCGAACCGCAGCCGCACCCGCATGGGAGACTCCACCGCCGTACCGCACACCTCGCCGTCCCCCTGCGCCGCGTGGGTGTCCCCCACGGAGAACAGAGCACCGGGGACCCGTACCGGCAGGTACAGTACCGCCCCCCGCGTGAGGTCCCGGACGTCCATGTTCCCGCCCACCTCCCGCGGCGGGACCACGGAGTGGCGCCCGGGCTCCGCGGGGGCTACCCCAATGGTCCCCGGGAACGGCCGCACAGGGAGTCGGATCCCAGGGAGGAATTCTACGCCGCCTTCGTCGTAGCGCGACACGTGCAACCAAGGATCGGGGAACTGGTCCGCCAGCAGGCCAAATCCGGGGACGATGGCGGTCCAGCCCCACCCACTGGGCTCGAAGTCTACCACCTCCACCACCAAGGCGTCCCCGGGCTCCGCGCCCTCCACGAACACGGGGCCCGTGACCGGGTTCACCCGGCCGAAGTCCAGCCTTGCCACCTCCGCGGCGGTGGAGTCCGGCCGCAGCTGGCCGCCGGAGGCATCCACCACCTCAAACGCCACCGTTTCCCCTGGTTCCACCCGCAGCACGGGCGGGATGCTGTTGTCCCACCCGAAGTGGTGGTGAACTGCGTGCACCGTCCGGACGTTCATCGCAGCACCCTCACCTCGTCGTAGTGCACCGGGATGTGGACCGGGTCCGTGAAGATGCCCGCCTTCCCTCCGACCCGCGCCGAGTGCATGGTATACCGTTTCTCGTGGAAGATGGGGACCCACGGCGCGTCCTGCATGATACGGCGGTAGATCTGTCGGTAGCGCTCTGCCCGCTCCCGCTCCTGGCCCGGCTGTACCAAGGCGTCCGCCTCCTGCGCCATACGGTCCAGGTCCTTGTTACAGTACCACGCCCAGTTCCACCCGCCCGGAGCTGCGCTGGCGCACGACAAGATGGGCCAGTAGAAGTTGTTGGGGTCCGGGTAGTCCGCGATCCACGCCATCCCCCCAGACCACACCATGGGTGCCTGCCCCTTGCCGCCCGCCTCGATCACGGTGCTCTGGGCTAGGGTCCGCAGCTCCACGCGCACCCCGACCCGGGCGAGGTCCTGCTGGATTGCCTGCGCGATCCGCGGGTTCGGATCCGTGTTGTTCGCGTACAGCACCGTCGAGAACCCGTCCGGGTAGCCCGCCTCCGCCAGCAGCCGTCGGGCACCGGCAGGGTCGTAGGCGTAGCCCTGGTAACTCCGGTCGTACCCCGGCATCAGTGGCGGCAGCACCTGGACCGCAGGGACCGCCCGGTTGTTGATCAGCCGGACGATGCGCTCCTTGTTCACCGCCATGTTCAGGGCTCGGCGCACCCGCACGTTGTCCAGCGGCCGGGTCCGGACGTGCAGCGTCACGTAGCCGGTGTGAAGCTGGTCTCCCACCTCCACCTGCCGCCGCCAACGGGGGTCCTGCATGATGCCGGCAAACCGCGCCGGGGGGATACCATCCCCCAGGATGTCCACCTCGCCTCTCTGGAGCCGCAGCAGGGCCACGTTGGGGTCCACTCCCACGAGGAACACGATCCGCTCCACCAACGGGCGGCCGCGGACGAAGTAGTCCGGATTTCGCTCCAGGACCACCCGCTGGCCCAGCACCCACTCCCGAAGGCGGAAAGCGCCGGTCCCGACAGGCTTGTGGCCGAAGTCCGCTCCTGCCTGCTCCACCTCCTCCCGCGGGACCACGTGGCTGAAGTTCAACGCCATGGTGTGCAAAAAGGCCGCGTTCGCCTTCTCCAGGGTGATCCGGAGGGTGTACCGGTCGACCACCCGGATTCCCGTCACCTCCCTCGCCTGGCCCTTGTGGAACGCCTCCGCGCCCGCAATCCCCAGGTAGAAGCCTGCACCCGGACTCTGCGTTTTCGGGTTCAGGACTCTCTCTAGCGAATACTTGAAGTCCTGCGCGGTCACCTCGCGGCCGTTGTGGAACCGAACCCCCCGCCGCAGGCGGAACACGTAGCTGCGTCCGTCCGCGGAAACCTGGTAGGACTCCGCCACGTGCGGGACCAGCTTTGTCGTCCCGGGCTCATAGTCCATCAACCCGTCGAACACGGACTTGATGATGGACCAGTTCTGCCAGTCGTACCCGATGGCGGGGTCGAGGGTCGTGATGTCGTCCTTGAACGTCACCACCACCTCCCCGGGCGCGGGTCCCGGCAGCGCGGGGGTCCGCCACAGCCCGAGCACCGCAGACACCACGAGCACACTCCATACGATTCCCAACCGCCGCATGGTTCCCCTCCCTTCGTTTGTGTTCACCCGTAGCGCACCCGCGGGTCCAGTAACGGATAGCACAGATCTGCCACAAGGTTCCCCACGAGAATGGCCAGCGCGGAGGTGAGCACCACGCCCAGGATGACCGGGACGTCCACGATCTGGATGGCCTGCCACGCCAGCTGGCCGATCCCCGGCCACCCAAACACAGACTCCACCACCACCACGCCACCCATGAACGTGCCGATGTCCAGCCCGACCATGGAGACCACGGGAATCAGCGCGTTTCGGAGGGCATGTCTCAACAGCACCCGGCTGGGCCCCAGACCCTTCGCACGGGCCGTCCGGACGTACTCCTGCTCCAGCACCTCCACCAACGCGGACCGCATGACCCGTGCGTACCAGCCCCCACCCGCCACGCCCAAGGTGAACGCCGGGAGTACCAGGTGCGCCCAACTCCCGTACCCGCCCAAGGGGAACCAACCAAACCGGAAGGACAACACGTACAGCAGCAACAGGCCTACCGCAAACTGGGGTGCCGAAGCGCCGGCGAACGCCGCCACCATCACCACCCGGTCTACAGGGGAGCCCCGCCGCACCGCCGCGGCCACGCCCGCAGGAAGGCCCAAAAGCAGCTCGAACCCGATTCCCGCCACCATGAGTTGGACCGTAGCACCCAGCCTCGACCCCAACAGCTCCGCCACGTCCACCTTCTGGGCATAGGACCTGCCCAGGTCCCCACGGAGGAGCCGGGCCACGTAGCGCACGTAGCGCTCCGGCAGGGGGCGGTCCAGACCCAGCTCTCGCCGGATCTGGGCCACCACCTCCGGGTTTGCGCTCCGGCCCGCGATCATGCGGGCCGGATCCGCGGGCACCACGTACAGCAGGGCGAAGGTGAGCAGGCTGACACCTACCAACACCACCGCGCTCTGGAGCACGCGCCCCGCGAGGTACCGGATCACCCGTGGCTCACCCGCCTCGGGTCCAAAGCGTCCCGCAACGCTTCGCCCACCAGGTTGAAGGACAACGACGTAAGGAGGATGGCAAGGCCGGGGAAGGCCACCAGCCAAGGCGCGTCCAGAAAATACGACTGGCTCTCGTTGATGATTCCACCCCAGCTCGGTGTGGGCGGACGGACGCCCACCCCGAGGAACGACAGCGACGCTTCGAACAACACGGTGGTGGAAATCCCCAACGTCGCCCACACCAGCAGGGTGGGGAACAGGTGGGGCAGAAGGTGCCGGAACAGGATACGCGCGGAATCCGCGCCCAGCGCCCGGGCCGCTTCCACGAACTCCCGCCGCGCCAGGACCAACGTCTGTCCGTACACCACGCGGGCCACCCACACCCAGTTCACAAGCCCGATCACCAACGCCACGATCCACAGGCTCGGCCTGAGAATCGCCGCCAGGGCGATGGCCAGCACGAGCGCCGGAAACGCCATCATCAGGTCGGTAAGGCGCATGAACAATACGCCTACCCACCCACCGAAGTACCCCGCTACCACGCCGAGCAAGGCCCCCACGCTCACCGCGGCTCCGTTGGCCACGACCCCCACCAACAGGGACACTCGAGCGCCGTAGACCATGCGGGACAAAAGGTCCCGACCGAGAAGGTCCGTCCCCAGCAAGAACCGGCCTCCGGGAGGGACGGGGCGTCCGTCCTCCGTGAGGCCGTCTGGGTGCTGGACGGACGGGTCTGAGGGTGCCACCGCGGGGGCCAAGACGGCCACACACACCACCACCGCGACGACGGCGAGCCCCGCCAGGGCCGCGGGATCCCGGCGCAGCCGGCCCCAGACGGAGCGCCCGCCGTGGGCAGTAGGAACCACCGCCCGGGGTGCTTCCACGGTGCCTGCGGTAGCGCTCACGGGGCCGTCTCCTGGCGTCGCCGCGCCCAGCGGTAGTAGGCGGCTCCCGTGGCGAGCACCACCCCCACCGCTACCAGCGACCCGGGGTTGTTCACACCGTAGCGGCTGTCCAGCAGGTACCGCACGTCCACATAGGCCAGCACCCCTAACCCGCACGCCCCGAGCAGGGACAAGAGCGGGACTCTTCCCACCCGTCTCGCGCCTGCTCCGCGGAGCAGTTCTGGCCGGCGGAAGGGAAGCAGCACTGCGCTCAGGCACGTCAGGGCGGCGGAGAGGCTGAGGGCGAGGATGCTGGAGAGCAGGTGGAGGGAGGGGGCAAAGCACAGGAACGCCAGGAACGCCTCCCCGGCAACGGTCACCGCCAGCGTAGCCCGCCAAGGCACGTGGAGCCGGGGGTGGACCTCCGCCCACGCGGACGGCGCCAGTCCGTCCCGGGCCCAAGCCATCAACACGCGCGCGCTGTTGATGACGTTCTGGGCTACGTACATCCAGCCCAGGCACAGAAACCCTGCTGCCGCCACAGCCAGCAGCCAGGGGTGGCCGAGGGCGAGGAGCGCCACCTCGCCCAGGTACGGCCGCAGCGGTACCCCGAGGCGTTCGGCCGCCCCCGCGGCCAGTCCCAACAGGAAGCCAGCCCCGGCCGTGCGCACCAGGAGGTCCCCCAGCAACGCCGTGGCACCCGTGACCGTAGCCAGGGCCGCCAGCATGCTCAGCGGCTGCGTCCGCCGGAGGTCTTTCACCTCCGGGGCGATGAAGGTGCTGCCAAGTGTCCACGGGAGGACCAGGAAAGCTGCGGGGACTACGCTCAGGGGCGAGTACTCCCCCGGCACCCCACCCGCGCTGTCCGCAAGTCGGAGGTACGCGTGACGCGCTCCCACGAGGGACAGCACCGCTCGGTCGAACCGCTCCGCGAAGTCCTCGGGGTGCGTGCGGGCGAGCGAGGAGACGGTCAGCGCCAGCGCGACGACCGCCAGCGCAAACGTCCACCGCTGGACCCGGAGGAAGGTTCCCATGCCCAGGTTTACGAGGAGACAGAAGGCCGTGATGACCGCCGTGCCCACCAAGAAGGCGACGTCGCCCCGGGACAGGACGCGGGCCGCCCCCAGTAGGTGTGGCCGTCCGGTCCCGAGCGCCGCGGCCACCAGCCAGCCTCTCAACCCCACCACGGAAAACGTGTACCCACCAAATCCGATCCAAAAGGCCAGCCAGACCACCCAGTTCCAGCTCACCAGGAACCCCAGAGGGCGGCCCAGCACCTGACCCACGTACACGTAGTCGCCCCCCGCGCGCGGCATGGCCGCGGACAGCAGGGCGTAGGTAGCCACCACGGGCGCCGCCGCTCCGCCCGCGACCAGCACTCCGGGGACCAGGCTGGAAGGTGCGGCCACCTGGAGGGCGATCCCATACAAGTAGACGAGCGCCAACGCGAAGGAGGTGAAGTAGACGTTGTACACGAACACATCCCACACCTCCGCCGCGCGGGGTGCCGGCACCCCCAAGGAAGCGGCCCGGGAAGGCCAGACGTGGACCAGCAGGCGCGCGCCCACCCGCGAGGCGCCCCGCAGGAGGCCGGCTCCCCCGCGTGCCTGCCACAAGACGTGCTGCGTCATGTGGACACCGCCCGGACCCACAAAGGTTCCCACCGCTCCAGGTGGGCCACCACGGCCGCGCGGGCCGCTTGCGGGTTGCCGCCGCGCAGGGCCTCCAGAACCTCCCGCAGTCCGCCCGTGGGCGCGCGGACCCACGCGACCCGGCGCAGGCCGGGCGCGGCGAGGCGGAGCTGATCGGCCACCCCGTGCCAGATGCGCTCCAGCCGCGCAAGGCCCGACAGCTCCACGAGCTGGGCGCTGAACTCCAGGTCCCGCTCCGCGGCCGCTTCCAGATTGTCCACGCGCGCGGCTTCCTCCGCGGACTCCGCCAGCTGCTCCAGGTACGCCAAGTCGCCCGGCGTCCTCCGGGTGGCGGCCGTTGCGGCCGCGTGCCCTTCCAGGAGCGCACGGAGTGCGAACAACTCGCGGACATCCTCGGGGCCCAGGCGCACCACGAACGTCCCGCGGTTCGCCTGACTGACCACAAGGCCCCGCTGCTCCAGGCGGGCGAGCGCTTCCCGGACGGGCGCGCGGCTCACCCCCAGCTCTTCGGAGATCCGCGCCTCCACGAGCCGCTCCCCGGGGGCAAGGCGGCCTTCCACGATGGCCTGTCGGATGGCGCGCTCCACCGCCTCCGTCAGGCCCTGGCGGTTCAGAGCCGGGAACACACCTTCGCTCATCACGTGGTTGTCGAATGCCGATTGTCGGCATCTTGTTCCACGCGCGGGGGCGGGTCTCCTCCCTGACCTACTCGTACCGGAGGGCGGCCATGGGATCCAGGGAGGCCGCGCGGTGGGCGGGGTACAGGCCGAAGAAGACCCCCACGGCCACCGCGAAGCAGAAGGCCACCAGGACCGCCGCCGGCGTCACCACGGTGGGCCAGCCTGCCAGGGCGGAGACCGTGCGGGTGGCGGCCAGCGCCAGCCCCACGCCCAGCACGCCGCCGCCCGTGCTGAGCAGGACCGCCTCCACGAGGAACTGCAGCAGGACGTCCCGGCGGGTGGCTCCCACGGCCTTGCGGATCCCGATCTCCCGCGTCCGCTCCGTGACGGAGACCAGCATGATGTTCATGATGCCGATCCCGCCCACCACCAGGGAGACCGCGGCGATGGCCCCCAGCAGGAGGGTCACCGTCTGGGTGACGCCCGTGAACGCCTGGACCACGTCCGCCTGGTTGCGGACCACGAAGTCCGGCTCTTTGCCCTCTGCCACGCGGTGGCGGGCGCGCAGGAGGGCGTCCACCCGCGCGGCCACCGCGTCCATGTGGGAGGCGTCCTGCACCTTCACGTACACCGCCCGGACGTGGTCCACGCCGAACAGCCGCCTCTGCGCCGTGGACAGGGGCACGAACACGACGTCGTCGCGGTCGCCGAAGCCCGTGCTGCCCTTCCGGTCCATGACCCCGATCACCGTGAACAGCGCCCGGTTGATCCGGAGGGTCTGGCCCACGGGGTCCCGGTCGGGGAACAGGCTGTCCCGGACGGTCTGGCCGATGACCGCCACCCGGGCGAGGCGCTGCATGTCCTGCTCCGTGAAGAAGGTCCCCTCCACGGGCTGCCAGTTCCGCACGTGGGGGAAGGAAGGAGTCACCCCGCTCACGTTCGTGGTGTCGTTGTACGGGCCGGCCACCACCTGTGCGGGGCGGCTGAACTCCGCGGTCACCGCCTCCACGTACGGCACGGACCGCCAGATGGTCAGGGCGTCGTCCCAGGTCAGGGTCTGGGCGGTGCCCAGCCCCAGGCCGACCCGGCCGGGGGCTTCCAGGCGGCCCGGCAGAACGGTGAGGAGGTTGGTGCCGAGGGCGCTCAGCTGGTCCTCCACGCTGCGCCGGGCTCCCGCGCCGATGCTGACCGTGGTGACCACCGCGGCCACACCGATGACCACCCCCAGGGCGGTCAGGGCAGCCCGCAGGGGGTTCCCCGAGAGGGCCCGCACGGCGAGGCGTACGCTCGTCCACAGCGTCACCGGATCGCCTCCGCGGCCCGGGGCCGGTTGGGCCGGTCGCCCACGATGCGGCCGTCGCGGAACTGCACCACCCGGCGGGCAAAGCCCGCCACCTCCGGGTCGTGGGTGACCAGGACCACGGTCACCCCTTCCCGGTTCAGGCGTTGCAGGAGGCCCAGGACCTCCAGGCCCGTCTGCGTGTCCAGGTTGCCCGTGGGCTCGTCCGCCAGCACCAGGGCGGGCTGCATGACCAGGGCGCGGGCGATGGCCACCCGCTGCTGCTGGCCGCCCGACAGCTGCGTGGGCAGGTGGTGCAGGCGGTCTGCGAGCCCCACGGCCCGCAGGGCCTCCACCGCCCGCGCCCGGTCGCGGACGCCCGCGTACAGCAGGGGCAGCTCCACGTTCTCCAGTGCCGTGGTCCGGGGCAGCAGGTTGAAGGACTGGAACACGAACCCGATGCGGCGGTTGCGCAGGCGCGCGCGCTCGCCGTCGCTCAGGGCCGCGGTGTCCCGTCCCTCGAACCGGTACTCGCCCGCGGTGGGCCGGTCCAACAGCCCCAAGATGCTCATGCAGGTGGACTTGCCCGACCCCGACGGGCCCATGATGGCCACGAACTCTCCCGCCCCCACATGGAGGTCCACGCCCCGCAGGGCCTGGACCTCCACCCCGTCCAGACGGTAGACCTTCCAGACGCCCCGCAGCTCGACGAGCATCACCGGCCCCGCGGGCCCGGTGTGGGCCTCCGGAACTGCGGCAGGAACGGATTCCGGGTCTGGCCGGGGACGTCAGACGCAGGGGCGCGCGCCTCGCCCAAGTACACCACCTCGCCCTCCCGGAGGCCTGCCCGGACCTCCACCGTCCGGCCGTCGGTCTCCCCGAGCTCCACCCGCCGGGGGGTCAGGCGCGCGCCCCGCACCACCAGCACGAAGGGCCGCCGCGCGGTGCGCACGGCCTCCCGCGGCACGAGGAGAACCCCGGGCCGGCGCAGGACCTCCAACTCCGCCTGGACGGTCATGCCCAGCTTGAGGAGGCGGAGGGGGTCCTCCAGCCGGACGCGCACCTCGTACTGCACCACGTTGTTGTTGACCCGCGCGCTCGCGGCCACGGCCTCTACCTGGCCGCGGAAGACGTGCTCCGGCAGGGCGTCTGCGCGCACGGTGGCGGGCATGCCCACCCGCACCCTGGCCACGTCCACCTCGTCCACGAGGACCGCCGCGTACAGGGGCTCGGTGACCGCGAGGGTCATCACGGGGGTGCCCCCCTGGGCGGTGCCGATCACGGACTGGCCCACCTCCACAGACCGCACGGCCACGGTGCCGGACACCGGAGCCCGGATGCGCGTCTCCGCCAGCCGGTCCCGGGCGGTGCGCAGGTTCGCCCGGGCCTGTTCCACCGCCGCCCGGGCCGCGGCCACCTCCTGCGCCCGGACCTGGTCGTCCAGCAGCCGCGCACGCGCCTGCTGCAGCTGGGCTTCCGCCTGCCGCACCGCGGCGCGGGCCTCCGCCACCTCGGGCGGGGTGGGTCCGGACCGGAGCTGCGCCAGACGCTCCCGCGCGCTCCGGTACGCGGCCTCTGCGGCCACCAGGGCCGCGTGAGCCTGGTCCAGCTGCTGGCGTGCCACGAAGCCCTGCTGGAAGAGGTCCCGGGTCCGCTCCAGGTCCTGCTGCCGCAGCTGGAGCTCGGCCTCCGCGGACCGCACCGCCTGCTCCGCCTGGGCCACTTCCTCGGGTCGCGCGCCTGCCAGGAGACGCGCAAGCCGCGCCTGTGCAGCCGCGAGGTTCGCCTCCGCCCCACGCAGCTCGGCCCGCGCCTGCGCGGCCTGGGAGGCCCGCTGCGCCTGCACCTGTCGCAGGCGCGCCTCCGCCGCCCGCAGAGCCGCCTGGGCGTCCCGGACCGCGTTCTCCGCGTCCGGGTCGTGGATGAGGACCAGCACCTGCCCCTGCTCTACCGCCTCCCCTTCTCGGGCGTAGACGGCCCGTACGATCCCCGTGGCCCGCGACTTCACCTCCACCTGCGAGGCGGGCTGCACCGTCCCCGAGGAAGAGACCCGCACCACCAAGTCTCCCCGCTCCACCGCGGCGGTCCGCCACCGCGGCACCTGCGCACGCGTGGGCCGCATCCGCCAGTACGCGTACCCCGCGGCCGCCAGTGCTACGGCAACGAGGCCTAGGGCCGTCCACCGCCTCGTC
>FWWM01001321.1_pt1 | contig 75044 bp, 53 predicted proteins | sample 2228351 | NCBI WGS metagenome assembly FWWM01 (sample SAMEA103939774, study PRJEB20133) | metagenome | reverse complement strand
GCTTACGCAGTTAGCGATCACTGTCGGCTTGGTACTTATGCTTGGTCCAGGTCATGTAGATGGCCTCTTCAACCTCGTGCCGCCAGGTCACACACAAGGGGGCGGTTACTCCCTGCGTTTTTACGGGCATGGGGTCAACGACATTGACCGCGTCAAAATCCCCATCGACCCCCACGTCCCCGCCGACATCGGCACCACCGACTTCACCCTGGAAGCCTGGCTCAAAGCCCACCTCCCCCAAAACCCCAGCCCCCCCTGCTCCCCAGGCAACGATAACTGGATCTACGGCAACATCCTCTTCGACCGCGACATCTGGGGCCCAGGCGACTACGGCGACTACGGCCTCTCCCTCGCCAATGGCCGCCTCGCCTTCGGCGTCCACAACGGCTCCACCGGCACCACCCTCTGCGGCACCCGCCTGGTCGCCGATGGCACCTGGCACCACATCGCCGTCACCCGCCGCCGCGCCGATGGCTTCCTGCGCCTGTTCGTGGATGGCTCGCTGGATGCCCAGGGCGATGGCCCAGGGGGCGATGTCAGCTATCGGGATGGGCGCGCCACCAGCTATCCCAATGACCCCTACCTGGTGGTGGGGGCGGAGAAGCACGATGCCGGGCCGGCTTACCCCTCCTACAGTGGCTGGGTGGATGAGGTGCGCCTGTCGGCGGTGCTGCGCTACACGGGCAATTTCACCCCGCCCGCGCAGCCGTTTGTGCCGGATGCCTACACAGTGGCGCTGTATCACCTGGATGAGGGGCCGGAGGGGGCGTGTGTGGGGGTGGTCTTGGACAGTTCTGGGGCGAGTGGGGGGCCGAGTCCTGGGGTCTGTCGCTATGGGGGGGCGCCGCCTGCAGGCCCGGTGTATTCCACTGATACGCCCTTTCATAGCGTTGAAAGGCGAATTTACCTACCCGCCATTCTGAAATGGTTCTGATGTGGAGACGATAACCGCAGCCCGACCCAAACTTAGCCGCCGCGACTTCTTGAAGATGATGGGGGTTGCTGGCGCCCTGACTCTCCCCGCGCTCGGCTATGGTCTGTTGCGCGTCGGGGGAGGCGAGTTCCCGCACGCCGCCTCCCCTTATGCCATAGACAGTGAATCAGAGCAGCCTTTATCATCTGGCGGGATAGATAGCCCCCTTTTGTTGCTGACTAATGAACGCGCTGATAATCCCTTCGGCGCCTACCTGGCCGAGATCCTGCGCGCTGAGGGGCTGAACTGTTTCCGGGTGGCCCCTCTGTCCACAGTAGACAGCGCTATCCTGGGCCAATTTAGTCTGGTGCTCCTGGCGGAAGGGCCCCTTGATCAGGCCCAGATAGACTTGCTGGAAAGCTACGTGGCCAGAGGGGGGCGGCTGATCACGATGCGGCCTGATGCGCGCCTGGCCCCCCTCTTAGGCCTTGAGCGCATCGCAGGCAGCACCGCTGAGGGTTATCTGCAGGTGGACACCAGCCATCCTGTGGGGCAGGGGATTGTGGCCGATGCACTGCAATTTCACGGTACCGCCGACCACTACCGCCTGGCCGGTGCCCAGGCTGTGGCCTGGCTGGCTCATGGCGATCGGGCGCGCACAGATTTCCCGGCAGTGACTTTCCATCACTACGGTCAGGGACAGGCCGCTATGTGGGCATATGACCTGGGGCGCAGTGTGGCTTATATGCGCCAGGGCAACCCTGCCTGGGCCAATCAGGAACGGGATGACCGCGATGGCGTACGGGCACAAGATGCCTTTGTCGGCTGGATCGATCTGGATCGCATCGCGATCCCTCAAGCGGATGAGCAAATGCGGCTCTTGAGCCGGTTGATGAGCGCGATGCTCTCCGATGTACTGCCACTTCCACGTCTGTGGTACTTCCCAGGCGCGGTTGGGGGAGTGCTTATCGCTACCGGCGACTCCCATCAAAGCCCCGCCTCCGCTATTGAGGATGTGCTGGCGCGTGTGGAACAACGCCAGGGCCATATGTCCATCTATTACGCCCCTCCTTTAAGGGATGACTGGCGGCGCACAATACGAAGGGTGCGGTCGTGGATGGCCGACCTGTTTGGAGCAGGAAAGGCCTCAGCCGATCTTCCCACGCCGTCGCAGGTCGCCGGTTGGCGGGCGCGGGGGCATGAGTTCACGTTGCACCCTTATGTGGAGGAGGGCCTGGGAGTGGGCTGGCAACGTTATTGGAAAGAGTTCACGGGCCTGGGCTATGGGCCGGTGTCACCCACAGTGCGGACACACCGCATTCTGTGGACAGGGTGGGTGGAGACCGCCAGGCTTCAGGCCAGTTATGGCATTCGCATGAACCTGGATTACTATCACTATGGGCCTGCGTTCCAGGACAAAATGGGCAAATGGAGATACGGCCACTTCATCGGTAGCGGTCTGCCGATGCGGTTTGTGGATGAGCAGGGCCGCATCCTGAACATCTATCAGCAACCGACGCAATTGGTGGATGAACAGTTGATACGAATGCCCTGGGGGTTAGGTGGAGAGGACATCCCGATTGAAGTTGCCATAGAGATAGCGCAGACATTGCTCCAACAGAGCCTCGCCGGCGCCTATAGCGCTGTGGCTACTCAGTTCCATATTGACCCTTTCGCCATTGGCGGGGACCTGGCCGTGAAGGCGGGACGCTGGCTTGAGGGCACACTGGATTACGCGGCGGAGCACGGCATTCCTGTCTGGTCGGCTGCGGAATGGCTGGATTTTACTGAGACCAGGCACAATGCGACGCTGGACCGGATACAGTGGGATCCGCTAGGGCGACATTTAAGCTTTCGCCTGGTGGCCCCTGCAGCTCCACCTATGGATTTAACCGTCCTGGTTCCGCAGCAGCATGGGAAGGCCAGGCTGGCCCGGGTGGAGGTGGATGGCACGACAGTGACGTATCATGAGCGCAATCTGAGCGGCAATAGCTATGCCGGTATCCCTGTCAGGGCAGGCTCTCACCAGATCGTAGCCATCTATCAGGCATAGCCTATATTAACGAGTAGATACGTTGCCTCCGGGAAGGGATACATTGGCTGCAACGTCCGTTCCTAAGCAGGTGGGGATTATGCTGGCCTTACTCATGTGGCTGACCGGCTGCGGCGGCCCAGCCATACCCGCAGTTGAGAGAACGCAGGCGGATTTCAAACGGATCCCGTTTGAGACAGTGGCCCAGGAGGTCGCGTTTCACAGCGAAGATGGCATACCATTGGCCGGGCAGCTTGACCGGCCGCCCGGCCAGGTCAGGCCGCCGCTCATCTTTATCATCCACCATTCGGGCGCCGTGGACCGTGATGCGTATCAATACCTGGCTGCACGCCTAGTCCCTGCTGGTTATGCCGTCTTTCGCTTTGACAAGCGCGGCACCGGGCGGAGTGGGGGCATATATGGCTGTTGCGAGGATAGCGATACACTGGCAGCCTACCGGGCAGCCGTCGCCCAGGATGATATTGATACCCGGCACATTTTTATCGTTGCCCAGAGCATCGGCACACGCATCCTGGCCGAACGATTTGAGGAGTTCGCGCGAATTCACCGGCCAGCAGGGGTAGCGCTCTTATCCAGCCTGCTGCCAGGAGAGGACATCCTGGCGATCAAGGCCCCGCTTCATATTGTTATCTCGGATAGCGAGCCTGACCTGGCGGCCCTCGGCGAAGACGCCGTGAAGGCCCATCGGGCCGCCTACAACTACGGGGCCAGCTACTTTATCGCGCCCCATACAGAGCATACCTTGTTTGACATCTCAGAGGGGCCCATAGATTGGTCAGACCCCGGCTGGCCGGAGAAATTCAGCCAGGACGCCTGGCTCAGCCTGTTGGGCTGGCTGGAAAACCAGTGCAATTCCGGAAAACAGCAAGAGGGCGAATCTATCCATTTATTAACCCGGCTTTTGCTTTTTCCACACTTTGCTTCGAGTACGATCAGGTCAGGGAATCGTTCCCCCGTCGCTATAAGGTGCAATAATGGCTCTATCGCCTTGGGTGCTCCGATTTAACAGAAAGTGGTGGACCAGGACAGCCGGGCTTATGAGTATAGCAGGCTTTGTTACTCTGCTTCTATTTCAGAAACCGTGGGTAGCAGCCCAAAACGGTTCGGGCTATTCCCTGCGTTTTTACGGGCATGGGGTCAACGACATTGACCGCGTCAAAATCCCCATCGACCCCCACGTCCCCGCCGACATCGGCACCACCGACTTCACCCTGGAAGCCTGGCTCAAAGCCCACCTCCCCCAAAACCCCAGCCCCCCCTGCTCCCCAGGCAACGATAACTGGATCTACGGCAACATCCTCTTCGACCGCGACATCTGGGGCCCAGGCGACTACGGCGACTACGGCCTCTCCCTCGCCAATGGCCGCCTCGCCTTCGGCGTCCACAACGGCTCCACCGGCACCACCCTCTGCGGCACCCGCCTGGTCGCCGATGGCACCTGGCACCACATCGCCGTCACCCGCCGCCGCGCCGATGGCTTCCTGCGCCTGTTCGTGGATGGCTCGCTGGATGCCCAGGGCGATGGCCCAGGGGGCGATGTCAGCTATCGGGATGGGCGCGCCACCAGCTATCCCAATGACCCCTACCTGGTGGTGGGGGCGGAGAAGCACGATGCCGGGCCGGCTTACCCCTCCTACAGTGGCTGGGTGGATGAGGTGCGCCTGTCGGCGGTGCTGCGCTACACGGGCAATTTCACCCCGCCCGCGCAGCCGTTTGTGCCGGATGCCTACACAGTGGCGCTGTATCACCTGGATGAGGGGCCGGAGGGGGCGTGTGTGGGGGTGGTCTTGGACAGTTCTGGGGCGAGTGGGGGGCCGAGTCCTGGGGTCTGTCGCTATGGGGGGGCGCCGCCTGCAGGCCCGGTGTATTCCACTGATACGCCCTTCACCGGCGGCACGAATACGCCTACACCCGCGCCGAGCGCCACACAGACACGTACACCCACGCCGTTACCTACGCCCCCGCCGTCCCAACCCTGCAGGTTGAGCGCCACTAAGAGCGGTAACGACGTTGTCCTATCCTGGACAGTTGATCCCAATGCGACAGCTTACCGCGTGTATCGGGGCACGACCCCTTACTTCGCCCCTGGCACGCCTTATGCCATCACCACCGGCCTGATCTACACCGACACCGGTGTGACAGGCGATCCAGCCGTCAATTATTCATACCGGGTAGCGGCTGCCTATCCTGTTGGAGAGACGTTCTGCGATAACCGCGTGGGCGAGTTTGATGTGACACTCGTAGCCGGATCAATCAGGGGGACAGCATTGAACGACCTGGCCATCGCGTTGGATGTCGCTGCGGTGATCACTGACGCCGAGAGCCTGGCGGACTGGATCGAGGGGGAGGGTGGTGTTCCTTTCGCTACGGTCAGGCAACTGTTGAAGTGGGATGCCGCATCGCAAACCTTCCTGGCCTGGGATCACAGGTTTGGTTTCGGTGACAATTTCACCATCACCACCGGCGAATTCATCCTGGCGACGCTGAATCGGGACGCCCCGCCTGTGACGACTTTCGTCGGGCGGGTGCCGGAGCCTGGAGAAGTGTCCTTCAGGTTGTCGCCTGGGACAGCGCGTGGCTGTGCCTTGAACTTCATCTCCCTGCCGTTTGATCAGGCGGCATTGACGACAGCCGACCAACTGTCGGATGACATCGGTATTGCGAACGTAACAGTAGTACAGGCATTGGACTGGGAAGCCGATCGCCGTAACTTCCGTGTCTGGGCCAATGTTTTCGGCTTCGGCGATAACTTCCCAACGACGACAGGCTATCCCTACATTGTCTGCCTGAGTAATACCGGCGTGCCCTCTGTCTGGCCATAGGATGGATGGATATAACTGTGAGGTTATCAAGGTGAGTGAATACCGACTCCGTATTGCGATCGATCCATATCTGGCTGAAGCTCATGGCCCTGAGATCCACTGGACCTGGCGCCTCTTGTTGACCGGGATTGGCTGGGCCTGGGAGGAAGTGCCTCTAGACAGCCCCTGCGATGTGGCCTTTGTGCGCGATCCGGGGGACGCGCCACGAGCCTCCCTGTGTATTCGGGCCAACCCGGCCGCATGGGCGCGACCGGCGGCCCGCCGCCTGAGCTGTCTGAGATATGATAATGGGCTATCCTACCCTCTCTTTGATGGAGAAATGACGGCTCCCTGTCCGCTTCAGGCTGAGGGAGACCGACTGATCTGTCAGCGTGACATCATTTTTGACGTCTTCTGGCTGGCGACCGGCCAGGAAGAACGCTACTGGCTTAAAGATAAGCATGGATTCATGGACCTGACGGGCACAGCGGTCTTGCGCGACGGAGTTTTGCGCCTGGCGCCGGCCTCGCAGATCGGCGTCTGGCTTGAAAAAGTCCTGCTTGATCGGGGATGCCCTCCGCCTGCGCCGCGCTGGCCGCAGGGCAAACGTGCTGCCGCCGCTGCAAGTCACGACGTGGATTATCCCCAGATCATACGTTGGCTGGAACCGCTGCGAGTGGTCAGGCGCAACGGATGGCGGGGAGCAGGCCCCGCCCTGGCGGTGCTGACGGGCCAGCGCAGTCACTGGCAATTTGCCGCCTGGGTGGACATGGAGAAACGTTGGGGCATACGGTCGGCTTTCTACTTCGTGCCTCGCCAGGGCTCGCTTCTGGAATTCGCCACGGGGATGCCAGACCCCTTTTACGATGTCACCTCACCGCGATTCCGCGAATTATTCCGTTACCTGGCTCAGGAGGGCTTTGAGATCGGTCTCCAGGCCAGTTACCTGGCTTACCAAAGCCGGGAAAAGTTCGCGGCGGAGAAGCAACGGCTAGAAGAGGCGAGTGGTCAACCGGTCCTCGGCAACCGGCATCAATACTGGCATCTCAACCCCAATAACATAGAAGAGACTTTAATGATCCACGAGCAGATTGGCCTGAAATATGACACGTCCCTGATCCACGACCACTATCTGGGCTGGCGGCGTGGGCTGTCTTACCCCTTCTTCCCCTTTCATCAGGGGGAACGGCGCGAGTTGAAGACGCTGCAAATCCCCACAGCCTGGATGGATGACCAGGTGTTTCGGCTGCGACGATATAATCCGGGGGATCGCTTGAAGCTGCTGCGTGGCCTGGCGGACCGCACGGCTGAGCAAGGCGGCTGCCTGCTCGTTGACATCCATGACTATGTCTTTGACGACGCCCTGTTCCCAGGGTGGGCGGCAACTTACCGCTGCCTGTGGGAGTACCTGTTGAGCCGTGGCGATTTCTGGTTCGCCACCCCCGCCCAGATCGCTGAGCACTGGGCCGGGCGCTATGCCGCATTGGTTCACACCAGTTGGGGGTTGGACCGGGGGATGCCGGAGCAGGCTGTACAGCGGATAGCTGGCATCAAACCCGCTTTGCGGGTTTCTCACGTGGCTGGCTGAAAACACCCCACAGGGATAATAGATGAGGATAGGCATTGGTAAAAAATGACAAATGCAACAGAGGTTTTCAAGAATTCAGTACGGCGCGGCATGATGAGGTTGATTCGCCTGTGGCCCGGCCCCAGCCAAAGGCCGGCCCCCATAGTGGCTCCAGTCCGTGCTGGTGCGATGGCAACACCTCAAGCGGCTGTCCGGGGGCGCATCCTGGCCATTGATGCACTTCGCGGCGTGGCAATTCTGGCCATGTCGCTTCGCCACATCGCCTACTTTCTAGGAAAACCCCTGCAGGCTGAGACCTATGGCGGTCAACCCGCTGTCCTGTTGAGCTGGCCTCATTGGGTATCCGGCCTGATCGCTAACATTACCGCACCGACTTTCTTCCTGCTCATCGGTACGAGCCTGGCCTTGCTCATCGCCGGGCGTCGCAGGGCGGGGGTCTCGGAGTGGGAAATCACCCGCTATCTGCTGATCCGCGCCGGTGTCCTGGTCCTGCTTGACATGACCATTTGCGACATGGCCTGGGCCGGCTTTAACCCATATACCCATGTGCTGCTGAGCATCGCCATCGCTATGGTCATACTCAGCGTCGCCCGCTTCCTGCCCGTCTCCCTGTTCGCCACCCTGACGTTGGCGCTGGTGATCATCTACCAGGCGTTGCTCCCCCAGGTCGCACTTCCCCTCAGCCAGACCGAGAATTTCTGGTCGGCGCTGGTGTGGAGCTATAGCACTAAGACCTGGCCAGCAACGGAGTTCTCCATTCTGGGCTGGTTCCCCCTGCCGGCCATAGGCTTTATCCTGGGCCAGTGGATGTCTCTACCGGCGCTGCGCCGCGCGCGGACCTGGGCAGTGATCGGGGTTGCCCTGCTGGGCATATGGCTGGTGTTGCGCTGGGCCGGGGGGTTCGGCGACCTGACGCCCTACACCAGGGATATGCCCTGGTACTTCTTTTTCATCATGAGCAAAACACCGCCCAGCCTGACCTTCCTGACATTTAACCTGGCCCTATCCGCGCTCACACTGGCCGGGTTGTATGCCTGTGAGAGCTGGCTGGAGCACCGCCCCCTGAAATGGCTGGTGACCTGCGGCCAGGCGTCGCTGTTCTTCTTCGTTGCGCACATCGTCGTCTATGGCGCAATAGCCCGGCTGGCGGCCTCGCTCCAATTACCGCTCCCCGCCATCCTTATCACCTACACGACATGGCTGGGTGGCCTGGCCTTGCTGGTGCCGCTCGCCGGGGCCTACGCGCGGTTGCGACGGCGCCATCCGCAGAGCATCCTGCGCTACCTGTGATAGGGGCTGCCGGGCACGGGCAAGATGCTCGTGCCCACCTTTTGAAGAAAGCATGAGGGCCTTGCTCTTTGGGCTGATCTTCATCAGCCCACCGTTCCTCAAGAAATGGCTGCTGCGCCGGTTCTGTGCGGCCAGGATCGGCCAGCACGCGCACATCGGCTGGTTCTCAGCCGTCCTGGGGCGCCGGGTGGAGTTGGGACATTACAGCGTGATCCGCCCCTTTACGCTCATCCGGCTAGATGGTGACTTCCGGTTAGGCAGCTATAGCGAGATCAGTAGCCTCACCCTGATCTACGGCTCATCCAGCCTGATTGTGGGCGATCAGTGCTACATTGGCCCCCAGAGCCTGATCAACGCCGACGAAGAGGTACGCCTTGGAAACGAGTCCGCTCTGGGGCCACGCTGCATGGTTTTCACGCATGGCTCATTTCTGCCTTACACGGAGGGCTACTGGGTCAGGCTGGCTGGCGTTACCCTCGGCAACCGGGTCTGGTGCGCGGCTGGCGTATTCATCCACCCCGGCGTGGAGATCGGCGATGATACCTTCGTGAATTCCAGGTCGGTTGTCACACAGACGATCCCGCCAGGTTCTGTGGTGGAAGGCCATCCCGCTCAGGTGGTCCGCTCTATGGATCAGGTCAGGCGCAAGATGTCGCCACGACGCGCTGACGCGGCAGCCCTCCAGATGTTGCACGACTTTGCGGAAATTGGGCTGCGCCGCGAATTGGGCCTGGAGGAGATTGAGGACAGGGGACATGCGCTTCGCTTTCGCTGGCATGGGCAAGCCTATTCCATCGCCCTGGTGCCCTCCACAGGGGACCTGCCTGAGGCAATGGAACCGATCGCCGGCACCCGCCAGATTTTCCTGGTGAACTGCCCTGGCTGGTCACCGCCTCCCCAAAGCATGGTCTTTGATCTCCTGACCATGCAGACGCGCTTCAGCTCCGACCGAATTCATACCGCCTTGCGGCTCTTCATGCAGCGCTACTACGGCGTCAGATTCCGCGACTCGGCGGTGCCTGACTGACAGTTCCCAGCGGGCCTCTAACAAAAGTCTAACCAAACTACCACTATAATCCGATCCTTCTCTGCTATCCTAAAAAGGGGAAGTATATCTGGGTGACTTCCTGACCTCATATGGCGGTTTATTCAATTAAGATGATGAAGGTCACTTTTTCTAACCCAAACTTCCCCATAATCTAACAACTCCCAACTATACTTTTCGCAGGTGTATTGCACCACTGTTGCCATAAATACACCTGCCAAAGGAAGGGCGCCTCCACCTGAATGACACTGCTGGTGGGCGCCATGAGGATGACCGGCGTCTGATGACAACTTAAGGCAGTAAGATGAATTCGGACAGGCGAGTAACTTATTATGGATACCTCAATCATCATCCCGTGCTTTAATGAAGAGGACAATATTCCTCAACTGGCTGAACGCTTAAAGCCGGTCCTGGCGCAGCTTCGTCAGGAGGGTCAAGGGCGAGTGGAGATCGTCTTCGTGGACGATGGCAGCGTTGACGCCACCTTTGAGCGCCTCCAGGCAGCGTTTGCCGCCGGTCCCGACGTGCAGATCGTGCGCCATCCTCATAACCAGGGATTGGGGGAAGCGCTGCGCACCGGCCTCAAGGCCGCGCGTGGTCAAGTGATCGTGACCACAGACAGCGATGGGACGTATGATTTCGCTTATATTCCGCGCCTGCTGGCTGCATTGGAACCCGGCGTAGATGTCGTCACGGCCTCACCCTATCACCCCCAGGGAGGGGTGGGGATGCTGCCCGCTTACCGGCTGGCCCTCAGCCGGGGCTGTTCACTTGTCTATCGGCTCTTGGTGGACCGGCATATTTATACGTACACGGCGATCTTCCGTGCTTACCGCCGGCATGTGCTGGAGAGCGTGGATTGGGGGGCCAGGGGCTACCTGGCCGCAACCCAAATGCTTGTAGAGGCGCGGTTGAAGGGATACCGCGTCGCTGAGGTGCCCCTCGTCTTGAACGTGCGCCGTTATGGGCAGTCTAAGGCGAAGGTGGCCCGAATCATGCGCGACCACCTGCGCTATCAGATGCGTCTCCTGCTGCGTCAGATGGCCTCTCGCCTGAAGGGCAGGCCCTGGGCCGAGCCTGCCCGCGCCCCTTCGCCGCGCACCTCCGGCCTGGAAGCCAAATAACAGAGGCGGGCATGACGAAGGTACTGACCGTCCTGGGTACGCGCCCGGAGATCATCAAACTGTCACCGCTCCTGCCGCTTTTGGAGGAGCGCTTTGACCACGTGCTCGTGCACTCAGGCCAGCACTATAGCTACACCATGGACGGCATCTTCTTTGAGGAGCTTCACCTGCCGCCCGCCCGGTACACGCTGGAAATCGGCTCCGGGCGACATGGCGAGCAGGTGGGCCGCCTGCTCATCGCCCTGGAAGACGTGCTGGAACGCGAACGGCCCGATGCCGTGATCGTCCAGGGGGATACCAATACCACATTGGGCGGGGCGCTGGCCGCAACCAAGCGCGGCATCCCGGTGGCCCATGTAGAGGCGGGCTGTCGCTCATTCAACTGGGAAATGCCAGAGGAAATCAACCGGGTGCTCGTGGACCGCTGTGCCTGGTGGCTGTTTGCCCCCGATGCCAGGGCCAGAAGCCATTTGCTCGCCGAGGGACTGGCGGAGAGCCGCATCTGCGTGGTAGGCTCCACCGCCATTGATGCCTGCCTGCGCAATGCACCGCTGGCCGAGAAGCGCTCAACCATCCTGGAACGGCTCGGACTGAGGCCAGGGGACTATATCTTTCTGACCATCCATCGCGCGGAGAACACGCGCCCGGAGAGACTGGGGCCGATTTTGTCTGCGGTGCAGCGCCTGGCGGCGGATCACACCTTCGTGTTCGCGGTACACCCGCGGACGCAGGCTATGTTGCCTGCCGGGATGCATGGACCTGAGCAACTGCGCCTGATTGAGCCAGTGGGCTATCTGGATGCGCTGCACCTGACCAGGCACGCGAAGGCGGTCATGACCGACTCGGGCGGGTTGCAGGAGGAAGCCGCCGCGCTGGGTACCCCCGCGCTGATCCTGCGCCGCGAGACGGAATGGATGGAGCATGTGGAGGCCGGCATCAACACGCTGATCGGCGTAGAGGAAGACGAAATTGTGCGCCGGGCGCGTGAGATGCTGGATTCACCCCAGCGGCTGGCCCAGGCACGCCAGGCCGGGCAGCAGGTCAGGCCCGGCGCGGCTCAACGGATCGTGGAGATATTGCAGCAGACCCTCACCGACCACAGCCTGGCGGCGAGCTGGCTGCAGCAGCCGGTCGCGGCAGCGCTGGCGCAGGTGTGAAACGCAGATGACGCATTTGGGCAGTGTCGGGATCGTCGGTGGCGGCATTATGGGCCTGAGCCTGGCCTACTTCCTGTCCAAGGCAGGGGCCAGGGTAGAGGTGTTTGAGGCCTCGGATAACCTCGGCGGCCTGGCCGGGCCGATCTATCTGGATGGGGTGGCGATTGACCGCTTCTATCACGCCATCCTCTCCTCCGACAGCCACCTGCGCGGGCTGTGCGAGGAACTGGGCATCGCCGACCGGCTGCGCTTCCGCGAGACGAAGATGGGGTTCTACCATCAGGGCCGCATCTATCCCATGAACAACATCCGGGATTTCCTGATGTTCCCACCGTTGACCTGGGTGGACCGCTTCCGGCTGGGCCTGACGGTGATCGGCGCCCGCCTGGTGCGCGACTGGCAGCGCCTGGAGAGCGTGAGCCTGGAGGACTGGCTGGTGCGCCTCGGCGGGCGACACCTGTTTGAGACCATCTGGCGGCCTCTGCTCAAGGCCAAGTTTGACGGCGATTTCGCCAACACACCGGCAACCTATATCTGGGCGCGCATCAACCGCGTGTCTTCCACGCGCTCCGGCGCCGATCAGAAGGAGATGGCCGGCCATCTGATCGGCGGCTACATCACGCTGGTCTCCACGCTGGCGGAACGGGTGCAGGCCATGGGCGGGCAGGTGCACCTGCGCACGCCTGTTGCAGAAATCGTCGTCCGCGATGGCGCACTGCAGGGCCTGCGGCTGGGACACCCGGCCAATGGCCGCTCTGCCCAGGCGGCCTGGCAGCCCGGCGGCGAGATACTGCCCTTTGAGGCAGTCGTGGCCACGCTCCAGACGCCGCTCTTCCTGCGGCTGGCCCCCGGCCTGCCGCAGGCTTATCGGGAATTCCTGGGCAAGACGCGCTATATGGGGATCGTGTGCCCGCTTCTCGTGCTGGACCGGCCCCTCTCGCCCTACTGGACGCTGAACATTACCGATGATCGGGTTCCATTCACCGGCGTGATTGAGACCACGAATTACATTGACCCACAGTATGTGGGGGGCTACCACTTGGTCTACCTGCCCAAGTACACCCAGGCGGAGAGCACCTGGTTTCGCCTCTCCGATGACGAGGTACGGGGGGTCTGGCTGGGCCACCTGGAGCGCATGTTCCCGGACTTTGACCGGCGGGCTATCCGGTATATGTTGATCCACCGCGAACGCTACGTTGAGCCGATCCATCCGCTCAACTCCCTTGACCTCATCCCGCCGGTGGCGACGCCGGTAGCCGGGCTCTATCTGGCCAACACGGCGCAGATCTACCCGGAATTGACCAACGGCGAGTCGGTTTCACGCCATGCCCGCCTGGCTGCCCAGGTCATTGATAGTCAAATGGGTTCGCGCCTGAGGGAAGACGAAAGACCGATGACGGAGAACCCCGTCCTTCACCTTCCGTCATCCGTCCTCAAGTAGGCTGTGATGGATAGCTACGTTCTCTTACAGCAATCCCAACAACGAAGCCTGGCAACGGGCGCCAACCGGGCCGCTCGCCAGCGCTGGCTTTTGGCCATCCTCATCTTGCTGGACACAACAGCGGTCGGGCTGGCGCTGGTCGTGGCCACTTACATACGTTTCGCCATCCATTTCCCCTTGTTCTACGAGCCGCCCGTCTCGCCGATTGAGTCCTACCTGCGCTTAAGCCTGGGGCTGATCCCGGTGCAACTGGCGGTCTTCGCCGCGGTGCGCCTGTATGATGTCAACTCGCTGTGGGGAGGGGCCACCGAGTACCAGTATGTGGTCTATGGCGCCAGCCTGGGGATGATGGTGCTGATCTTCGGCAGCTTCTTTTACCCCGATTTCGTCATCGCCCGCGCCTGGCTCTTGCTCGCCTGGCTGTCCACCATCGCCTTTGTGGGTATTGGGCGCTTCGCTATGCGCCGGATGGTGTACCGGCTGCGGGCCAGCGGGCGCCTGGTGACACCCGCGCTCATCGTTGGCGCCAATGAGGAGGCCCAGGCCATTGCCGAGCAGATCCTGGTGGCGCCCCAGGCGGGCGTGCGCCTGATCGGTTTTGTGGACGATGAGCGACACGAGGGCGAGGAAGTCGTGCCCGGTCTGCGCGTGATCGGTTCTTCCGCAGCGCTGCGCGACCTGGTGGAGCGTACAGGCGCGGAGGAGATCATCGTCGCCACCACCGCGCTCTCACGCGAGCAGCTTTTTGACCTGTTCGTCGCTTTTGGCACAGTGCCGGAGGTGACCATCCGGCTGTCTCCAGGCACATACGAGATCATGGCGACCGGGATGCGCGTCAAAGAGATCGGCTCAGTGCCACTGCTCAGCCCGAATAAGATGCGCTTAACCGGACTGGACGTGGTGCTGAAGACGCTGATGGACTATGGCCTCGCCAGCCTGGCGGTGCTCGCCTTGCTGCCCCTGTTCGCCCTGATCGCCCTCTGGGTGAAGCTGGATTCGCCCGGCCCGATCATCTACCGGCGGCGTGTGGTCGGCGCGGGCGGCAGGCTGTTTGATGCTTTCAAGTTCCGCACCATGGTGATCAACGGCGATGAGGTCTTGCGCCAGCACCCGGAGTTGGAACGCGAACTGCGGGAGACGGGCAAGCTGAAAAATGACCCGCGCGTCACGCGGGCCGGGCGTTTCTTGCGGCGCACCAGCCTGGACGAGCTGCCTCAGCTTTTCAACGTCTTGCGCGGCGAGATGAGCCTGGTCGGCCCGCGCATGATCACAGCGGAGGAGATCAGCCATTACGGGCGGCGTTACCTGAGCCTGCTGGCGGTCAAGCCAGGCATTACCGGCCTGTGGCAGGTGAGCGGGCGCAGCAACATCCCCTACCCGGAACGGGTGCGGCTGGACCTGCACTACATCCGCAACTATTCCATCTGGCTGGACCTGTGGCTGCTGTACCAGACCATACCGGCAGTGCTGCGAAAGCAGGGGGCGTATTAGGACGGAGGACGAAGGATAAAGGACGAAACGGGCTCCCAGGAGTTCCTACGAAATGACGCGGGGTACGAGGGCAAACGGAGGCATTCAACTTTATCTGAGTCGCCAGGCGGCCAGCCTGCCGCGCTACATCCTGGAGCAAACGCTGTTCGCGCTGGTGGGCTGGGTGCCAACCCTCCTCGGCATTGGCCTGCGGGCGCTGCTGTATCGGCTCATCTTGAAGATGGACGGGCTGGCGGCTATTGAGGCGGGCGTGCGCCTGCGCTTCGCCAGTCACATCCGCCTGGGGCGCGGCGTGTACCTGGATGAGGGGGTGTACATTCACGCCTGCCCCAACGGGGTGGAGATCGGGGAAAACACCCTGGTGATGCACCATGCGGAGTTGCATGTGTACAACTTCCGCAACATGCCCCACTCCGGGATCAAGATCGGGCGCGATGGGTTGATCAGCGAGTTCACCGTCATCCGGGGGCAGGGCGGCGTGACCATCGGCGACCGGGTGTATACATCGCCGTTCACCCAGATCGTGGCGGTGAACCATGTGTTTGACGACCCCACGCGGCCCTTTATTGAGCAGGGCATCACCGCCCAGGGCATCGTCATTGAAGATGATGTGTGGATTGGGTCGGGGGCGATCATCACCGATGGTGTGCACATCGGCAAAGGCGCCGTCATCGCAGCAGGGGCGGTGGTGACGCAAGACGTGCCGCCGCACACCGTCGTCGCTGGCGTCCCCGCCCGTGTCATTAAGGAAATTGGAACCAATGGCGTCAATCGCGCAGCCAGCTTTCAGCGGGCAACCATCTATCACTAAGGAACAGAGAGCACAAATCGGGCCTGTGACCTCTCCTCTCCCCTATCAGGGGAGGGGCCTCTCCGTGGTCATTCCGGCGCTCAACGAAGAGGCGGGCATCGGCGCCATCATTGAGCGCGTCCTGGCGGTGAGGCCAGCTTTGCTCGCTGTGGGTGTCGGGCCAGTGGAGGTCATCGTCGTGGACGATGGCTCGCAAGATACCACGCCCCACATCGTGGAGAGCTACATGCGCACGTACCCGGATACGGTGCGCCTGATCCGCCACAGCCACAATCGCGGCTACGGCGCGGCGCTCAAAACCGGCTTCCGCCACGCCCAGGGTGACCTGCTGGCCTTCCTGGACGCCGACGGCACCTATCCGCCCGAAGCCTTTCCAGAGTTGTGCCGCGTGGCCCTGGAGCTTGGGGCGGACCTGGTGGTGGGGTCGCGTATGTCCGGGGGGGAGAGCGAGATGCCCCACGTGCGGCGGCTGGGCAACGGCCTCTTCGCCCTCTTGCTCAGCCTGGTGGGCAACGTGCGTATCCGCGATACAGCCAGCGGAATGCGCGTCTTCCGCCGCCAGGCCCTGCCGGTGCTGTATCCATTGCCAGACGGCCTGGACTTTACCCCGGCGATGAGCACGCGGGCGCTGCACGAGAACCTGGCGATGGTGGAGGTGCCCATCCCCTACCGCGAACGCGTGGGCCGCTCCAAGCTCAGCGTTATCCGCGACGGCGTGCGTTTCCTGCGCTCCATCGTCTGGACTGCGCTCACCTACAACCCGGTGCGCATCTTCGGCATGGCGGGCTTTGGCCTGGCGCTCTTGGGGGCCCTGGTGGCCGCCGTATCCCTGGCACTGCGCCAGGACGGCGCCTGGCCGTTCCCGCGCTTCTTCGCTGCACTGGTGCTGATCGTGGCAGGCATCAACCTGTTCTCCATTGGGACGCTGTTCAATGACCTGGTGTCCCTGTTCCACAAGCGCCACATCCGCCAGGGGCTGTTTGGCCGCCCGCTGTTCAAACACCCCCTGGAGGTTCACTTCTGGTGGCTGGGCCTGCTCAGCGGGCTGGCTGGTATGACCATTTATCTTCTGGCGGTACGCTATCACTGGACCGCACCGACAGCGCCCGCGCCCTGGTTCGCGCCCGCGGTGAGCGCCTTGCTCGTGCTCACCGGCCTGCAACTGGTGTGCTCATGGTTCCTCGCCCGCATCCTGTCGGAACTGAGCCGACGGGAGCTAAGCACGGCGAACGATTTGAATGGGGAGTGAAAGGAGGACGGAATTAGCGGTCAGCTATCAGTAGTCGGATCAGCAGATCACAGGTTTGTCATGCTGAGCCTGGCGAAGCATCTCTTATGAAGCTCACAAGAGACTCTTCGCTGCCCCTTCGCTTCGCTCAGGGCTTCGGCTCAGGGCTTCGGCTCAGAGTGACACGTCTGCGATCTACTGAGATGTCAGATGTTAGATTGTCTGACTACTGACTACTGGCTACTGCTTTTATCCGTCCCTAAGAGGGGAAGGAATGGAAATAAATATCAACTTGCATGACGATATTCCGCAGGATATCCGTGATAATCTCGGCACACGGCGTATTCCCAAGCTGCCACCGGCCCGCTTCCCGGATGCTGACCTGGCCGTGTGGCAACACCAGATCACCAGGAGCGATCGCCACAAGGTGGACGTGCTCCTGGTCAATCCGCCCTCGCCAGACGGTGCGATCTGGATCCGCACCCAGCACCGCGTGGGCCGCCGCAGCCGTGAGAACATGATCTGGCCCCAGGTCTCGCTGGCCCAGATGGCGGCTTTGCTTGCACCCGATTACAGCGTGGAGATCATAGACGCCATCGCCGAGCGCATGCCCTGGGATGAATTTGAGCGCATCCTGCGCGACCGGCGGCCCAAGTATTACCTGACCCAGTGCACCGCGCCCACACTGACCAATGACATGTACGGCGTCTTCCTGGCGCGCAGCCTGGGCGCCAAGACCATGGCCTTCGGCACGCACGTCACACCTATGGTGCGCGAGACGCTGCACTCGTTCCCCGCGCTGGACTACGTGCTGCGGGGCGAGCCGGAGCTGACACTGCGCGAGCTGATTGACGCGCATGAGAACCGCACTGAGCCGCTCTCGCCCATGCTGGAGAAGCTGTTCCGCGAGCATGACCCCACCTGGCAGCCGATCAACAGCTACGGCGATGCCTCCCTGGAGGACAAGCTGGCCCGCATTAAGGGGTTGGGCTGGCGGCGCAAGGGCGAGATCACGGTCAACTGGGACCGGCCCTTCATCAAGAGCCTGGATGACCTGCCCATCCCGCGCCACGACCTGTTGCCGCTGGACAAATACCGCATGCCCATGATCAAGGGACCCTACACCTTCATCGTCACCAGTCGCGGCTGTCCGGCGGGCTGCAAGTATTGCATCAAGCACGTCTCCTACCAGTATTCGGTCCGCCTGCGCTCGCCGGAGTTGCTCGTTGAGGAGATCAAGCTGCTCAACAGCTATGGTATCTACAACATCCACATGTACGCCGACCTGTTCACGGTCAACCGCGATCAGGTGGTCACCCTGTGCCAGCTGATCCTCCAGGAGGGTCTGAAGATCAAGTGGACCTGCAACAGCCGCGTGGACTACGTGGACGAGGAGATGATCAACCTGATGGCTAAGAGTGGCTGTTGGGTGATCTCCTGGGGCATTGAGAGCGGGAACGAATTGATCCTCAAGAAGGCCCACAAGGGCTATAAGATGGAGCAGGCCCACCGGGCGCTGACCTGGGCCAGGAAGGCGGGCATCAAGAATTGGGGCTACTTCATCATCGGCCTGCCCGGCGAGACAGTAGAGACCATCCAGGACACGATCCGCTTCTCCAAAGCCCTGCCGCTGGACATCGCCCTCTTCCACATCGCCGCGCCCTATCCGGGCACGCCCTTCTTCTTTGAAGTGGTGGAGAACGGCTGGTTCCGCCCTGGCACGCGCTGGGAGGAAGTGGACATGGACCGCTCCACGGTGTTGGACTACCCCAACCTGACCGCCGAAGAGCTGGAGTACTGGCAGCGGCGCGCCTTCCGCGAGTGGGCCCTGCGCCCCGGCCCCATCCTGACCTTCTTGAAGGGCCTGAACACCTGGGCCGGCATCAAGTCGGCGCTGGAGGTGGGGCTGTCCCATCTGGGCTGGCAGAGAGGTGAGGCGTAAATACGTAGCCGTCGGTTAGAAACCGACGGCTACGTATGGGAAACCCGCAAAGCGGGTTCTATATCAGGCTATGATCATCACACAAACCCCACTACGCATCAGCCTCTTCGGGGGTGGGACCGACTTCCGCGAGTACTTTGAGCGGGAGGGCGGTTGCGTCCTCAGTTCGGCCATAGACAAATACGTCTATGTCATTATCAAAGAGCGCTTTGATGACCTGATCCGCGTGGGCTACACCCGCACCGAGATGGTAGAGCGCGTGGATCAGGTGCAGCACGAGCTGGTGCGCGAGGCCCTGAAGCTGACAGGGATCACCAAAGGCGTGGAGGTCGCCACCATGGCCGACATCCCTTCGGCGGGCAGTGGCCTGGGCTCATCGTCCAGCGTGACGGTTGGACTGCTCAACGCCATGCACGCCTACCTGGGCCACTCGGTCACGCCCAGGCAATTGGCGGTGGAAGCCTGCCGGATTGAGATTGACACCCTGGGCAAGCCGATTGGCGTGCAGGATCAATACATTGCCGCCTACGGCAACCTGCGCTTCATGCGCTTCAGCCGCAATGGATACATCAGTGTGCGCTCAGTGGCCCTGGATGAAAGCATCAAGCGGCGCCTGAATGAGCACCTGCTGTTATTCTACACGGGTATCTCCCGCCAGGCATCTGATGTGCTGACCGAGCAAAAGGCGAATATCAGTGAGCGGCTGGAGGTGCTGCGGGCCATCAAGCACATGGCGCTGGAAGCGGTTGAGCGACTGCAGGCGGGCGATTTTGACGGGGTAGGGGAACTCCTGCACCAGAGCTGGGTGCTGAAGCAACAACTCGCCAGCAAGGTCTCCAACGGCATCATTGATGAAATCTACCAGGCAGCACGCCAAGCGGGCGCGTTAGGAGGGAAGATCACCGGCGCCGGTGGGGGCGGTTTCCTTCTGCTCTACTGCCCGCGCAGCCGGCGCGATGACGTGCGCGCGGCGTTGCACGGCCTGCGTGAACTGCCCTTCAGCCTGGAACGCGACGGCAGCAAGGTGATCTTCAACTACCGCCGTTAGCTGAGTGCCTTCCGAGGGATAGGAACATAGATCGGCAGTTCCTCAACGGTCCAGATAGGGTCGGTAATTCCGGCCATGACGCCAGGAGAGCGAGGCCGCCAGCGCTGGCGACTGTAGGGGCGCAATGTATTGCGCCCAGTCCGCCGGGGGATAGAATCCCTCCGGCTACTTGCATCAAACCCACTACGCGGGTTTCTCAGAAGAAGCCGCCGATTTCTAATCGGCGGCGGCCTTTTTCCTCCCAGGCGCGCCTTCAGGCGCAGGGTTGCCCCCAACGTGGACTGCACCCCGGTCACGTTTCGCCTTGCCAAATCCCCGCCCCTCTGCTATAATCTCTCATAAGTTCGGGGCGTGGCGCAGCTCGGCTAGCGCACCTGCATGGGGTGCAGGGGGTCGGCGGTTCAAATCCGCCCGCCCCGACTCTCGTGGGTCGCCGGAGATTTTTAAGGTCCCAGGACTTCAGGCCCTTGTCAGCAGAGTGAATCTATGCTAGGATAGGGCAAATTGCATCCGGCTACCCGCCGGGTGGAGGTTGGCAGAACAATTGCATATAGGGATGACAGCGCATGGCCCTGTCCCTTGTGGCAGGGTGACGAGGAGGAGGTTCCTCACCGCGCGGTGAGGTTAACCCCCAGGCGGCGAGTGAACCTGCCTGGCGCGGGAAAATCGACAGGTCAGCGGATGCCTCCAGGGCCGGCCACGGCCCTCCCATCCCTTCCCAGAAGCGGCCCGACAAATCCGCCGGGTAACCGGCGGGCACAAAACGGGTCGCAGTGGCCACAAGCGGCGAGCTTCATCGCCGGCGCCGCTTGTTGCCTGAGAACGGGGAGGGCATGCACGACAGACATCACAGGCGCGTCGGGCTTGCCTGGCGTGCCTTTTGTTTTACCTGCTGCCCCCAGGTGGATGTCAAGGAGGCATGAATGACTCTCATAGACCTGGAAGGTGAGGTCTGGGCCAGGCCTGGAGACAGGCGGCCTGGCGAGTTAAAAGCGCGCACCGATCGGGGGGCAGGCTGGGCGCGAGACCTGGCCGCTGCCCTGAGCGCCGAGGCCGAGGTGATCACCAACGCGCCGGAACGGGCGCTATACAGCCGTGACCTGGCTGAATTACCCCGCCTGCTAGAACGCATCTTCTTCCGCACGACCCCCGATCTCGTCGTGCGCCCCGCCACACCCGAAGACGTCGCCCAAACCCTGCGCTTCGCCCACCGCCACCATCTGCCAGTCACGCCGCGCGGGCTGGCCTCCTCGGCCTACGGCGGCGCCGTGCCCACGCAAGGCGGCATCCTCCTGGACATGCTCTCGCTGAAAGGCATGGACCCGCCCAATCCATTGGGGTTGACCGTCCACGTGGAGGCCGGGGCGCGTTGGGGCGACCTGGACGCGCATCTGGCCCGGCATGGCCTGGCCTTATACACCTACCCCTCCAGCCGTTTCTCCACCGTGGCCGGTTGGGTGGCGACCGGCGGCTACGGCATCAACAGCTTCAAGTACGGCCACTTCAGCCGCTGGGTGGAAGCGCTCCAGGTCGTTGACCCCGATGGCAGCCTCCATACTGTAACGCACGCGGACCCGTCCTTTTCCCTGTACTTCGGCAGTGAAGGCCAGCTCGGTGTGATCACCAGCGTGACCTTGCGCGTGCGGCCCAGGCCAGAGAGTGAACGCCCCTATCTCCTTTACTTTGACACGCTGGCTGAAGCCTTTGCGTTTGCGCACGCGCTGGCCCAGGCGGGCCTCCGACCGGCACACATGAAGGTCATTGACCGGCAACAGATGAGCAACCTCAACCGGCTGCACGCCGAGGCCCATCCGCACGGCAGGCCACTGGTGGCTGAGCGCGATGCCCTCTTCCTGGTCTTTGACCATCCCAACGATGAGGCCGCGTTCCAGGCGTTCCCCATCCCCAGGGACGAAGCGCCGCGCCACGTCGCTGGCGCCCTCTGGCACGAGCGCTTCTTCCCTATGAAGGTCAAGCGGCTGGGGCCAACGCTGCTGGCAAGCCAGATCGTCCTGCCTCTCGCAGAAGCAGCGGCCTTCATCCAGGCGGGCGCCCGCCTGGGGGAGCGCTTTGGCGTTAAGCTCGGCTCGGAGACCTACATTATAGACGCCGGGGATCAGCCCCAGGCGCTGGTCATGGCCTGGTTCACCTGCGACGCGCGACGGCCTTCCTACCCGCTGTACCTGTTGCTCGTCCAGATGATCACGCGGCTGGGGCTGGAGTACGGCGGCAGGCCCTATGGGGCGGGTATCTGGAACGCGCCTTTCAACCGCGCCAAATTTGGGGAACGTTGGCAGGCGTTGCGGGCGGCCAAGCGGGCGCTTGACCCACAAGGCCGACTCAACCCAGGCAAGTTCCCCACAGTCCGGTCGCGCCTGGCGAACCTGCCGGGGCTGCTGTTCCGTCCCGCCTTCTTCGGCCTCCTCGTGGATGCCGCGCGGGCCGCTGCCCCCGCCCTGGGCACACTGGCACGCCTCCTGGATCGTCTGGGGCCACAGGAGACACCCGTGCCGCTGGCGCACACGGACATCCCGGCGGGCGGCGAGCATGGTGGGATGCCGACCGAACTGCTGGAAGCGACAGCACTCGGTTGCACGGCCTGTGGCGATTGTATCCCGGTCTGTCCGGCCTACCTGGTGACCGGCGATGAGACGGTCACCGGGCGGGCCAAGTTGCGCACCGGCCTGAAGCTGATCCGCGGCGAGGAGGTCACGCAACTGGAAGCCGACAAGACCTTCCTGTGCATGTACTGCAAGGCCTGCCAGGACGTGTGCCAGAGCCACCTGCCGCTCATTCGCGCGTATGAGGAGATTGAGCAGCGCCTGACCGAACGCTTCGGTCGCCCGGACGAGCTGATCCGCGCCTTTATCCGGGAAGCTGAGAGCCGCCGTGACTATTATGAGTTCATTGGCACGCAGCCCTTCCCACCGCCGGAGCCGGAGTTGCCCTTCGATCTCATCCCGCTGGCCCAGGCCGATGTGGAGGCACCGCCTGTGGTGCGGACGCCGGAGGTTCGGGAAGAGCAGCCAGTCGTGCATCGCGGCTGGAAATACCATATTGACCCGGTGCCCACGCCCTCGCGCCGTGAAGCGGTGGGGAAATTCCTCATCCTGCGCGACGTGGACCTCTGTATCAACTGTGGCCAGTGCGAGCGGGCCTGTATCTACGGCGTGCACAGCCGCAACCCCTTTGACGTGCGCAAGATGGCCGAGCCGGAGAGCGCCCTCTGCCGCAACTGCTTCCGCTGTATCCAGGAATGCCCCCGGCTGGCGCTGAGCATGGACTTCAACCCGGCATACCAGGCATTGGGGCAGGGCGCCTATACACCCGACATTGTGGCCAGCCTGGCGAAGCAGGCCGAGCGCGGCCAGATCCCCGTCCTGGGCGCGGGCTATCGCGGGCCGTTCAGCGGGCCGGGCTTTGATGGCATCTGGACGGACATGTCGGAGATCGTTCGCCCCACCCGCGATGGCATTCACGGGCGCGAGACGATCAGCACGGCAATTGACCTGGGCCGCCGCCCGGAGGCATTGCGCTTTGATGACGCAGGCAACCTGCTGACAGATTTGCCGCCGTTCATTGAGATTCCCCTGCCCATCCTGTTCATGCCCCCGGAGAATACGCGCGTTCCGGCAGTGGTCACAGAGGCGCTGCTGCGGGCTGCGCACCAGCTCGGCACGCTGGCGCTGCTCCGGCCAGGCGACTGGCAAACAGGATGGGAGGACTATCAGGAGGCCGTAGCCCTGCGCCTGGTGGCCCATGAGATTGAAGATGCCGCCGGGCTGATCCGGCGCGTGCGGCTGGTTGAGGTGGAGTCTGCCCCCGGCAGGCCGGGCGACCTCCTGGAAGCGGTAGCGCAGGTCAAGGCGATCCAGCCCCAGGCGGTAGTGGCGGTGCGGCTGCGCCTGAACGAACTGGCGCCGGTCGCCAGCGAAGGGCTGTGCCGGGCCGGGGTGGAAATGGTCCACCTCGTCGCCCCGGATGGCCTGGATGACCCTCAGGCGGCGCTGGTCATGACCGAATGGCTGCCCAGGGTGCACCGGCGGCTGGTGGAGGCCCGCATCCGCGATCAGATCACCCTGATCGCCTCCGGCGCGGTGACGATGGCCGAGCACGTGCCCAAGGCGATCATCCTGGGCGTGGAGGGCGTGGCCATTGACTGGCCGCTGTGGGCGGCGCTGGAGTGCCGCCTGAACAGCGAGGGCTGTCGCCAGGGTGGCTGCGCCTGTGGCCTGGAGCACATTGATCCAGCCTGGGGTGCTCAACGCATTATCAACCTGATGGCCTCCTGGCACAATCAGCTTTTAGAAGTCCTGGGCGCGATGGGGATGCGCGAGGTGCGGCGGCTGCGCGGCGAACGTGGCCGGGCCATGTTTGCCACCGAGATGGAGGAGCGGGTGTTCATCCCACTGGCCGCCATCAGCCGTCAGCCCTCAGCGGTCAGCTTTACATTCACCGCAGAGAAGGCGGAGCACACGGAGGAAAGCGTGGATCCCTCTCTGCGGTCTCAGCGGTAAACAGAATGGACCAAGCGATGGAGCAAGTCAACGTCGTTGAAGTGCGTCAGGCGGCCCCTCTGCGGCTGCGCCATACGGTTGGGCCCTGGCGGGTGGAGATCAACCGCAACTGCATTGACTGCGGCCTGTGCGTGGATGCCTGCCCGACGGACGTGTTCCATTATGATCCCGGCAGGCATCACCTGGCCGCGCCCGCCGATGGCCGCTGTCTGGGGCCGGCCTGCAACGCCTGCGTGCGCGTGTGCCCGGTGGACGCGATTACCATTCGCCCCAACCCCTCCTACGCCTGCCTGGGGGACAGGCGTTGGACCAACGATCTGTTGGCGGCGACGTTCTACGCGGCTGAGACCGGCGACCTGCCCCTCATCGGCGAGACGCAGGTGGGCGCCTCGGACGGCGGCTTTGACCGGCTGCGCTTCGTCTTCCCGGAACGGCCTGAGCCGATTGCGCCAGCAGAGGTTGATACATCCATCCCACTCAACCGCCGGGGCGAAGGCCCGCAGATCACCATCCCCATCCCGGTCTATGGGGGCGGCATGTCCTTCGGCTCGGTCAGCCTGAACGTCATGCTGGCGCGGGCCATTGCCGCGAAGCGCATCGGCACATTCACCTGCACCGGCGAGGGCGGCTATCCAGAGGCGCTCGTCCCCTATGCCCCCTGGATCATCACGCAGGTGGCCACCGGGCTGTTCGGCGTGCGCGAGGAGACGATCCAGCGGGCGCGCATTGTGGAATTCAAGTACGCGCAGGGCGCCAAGCCCGGCCTGGGCGGCCATCTGCTGGCGGCCAAGGTCAGCCGCGCCGTCGCCCATGTGCGCGAGGCTGTGCCGGGGACCAGCCTGTTCTCGCCCTTCCCCTTCCACTCGGTCTATTCGGTGGAGGACCACAAGAAGCACGTGGATTGGATCAAGACCGTCAACCCCACCGCGCTCGTGTCGGTCAAGGTGAGCACACCGGAGGACGTGGACATGGTCGCGGTCGGCTCGTACTACGCCGGGGCGCACATCATTCACCTGGACGGCGCCTATGGTGGGACGGGCGCGGCGCCGGAGATCGCCAAGAAGAACATCGCCATGCCCATTGAACTCGCCATCCCTAAGGCGCACCACTTCCTGGTCAAAGAAGGCATCCGCGACGAGGTGACGCTGATCGCCTCAGGCGGCATCCGCACAGCGCACGACGTGGCCAAGGCAATTGCGCTGGGCGCGGATGGCTGCGTCATTGGCACGGCGGAACTCGTCGCGCTGGAATGCGTGCGCTGCGGCAACTGCGAGTCGGGCCGGGGCTGCCCGCTGGGCATCGCCACGACCGACCCGCACCTGGCGCCGTTGATTGACCCGGAATGGGGCGCGCAGCGCATTATCAACATGTACGCTGCCTGGCACGCCGAATGGGTCAGCCTGTTGCGGCGCCTGGGCCTGCGCAGCTTCCGCGAACTGCGCGGGCGCACGGACCTGCTCACCTATATCCGGTAGAACCTTTAAAATGTCACCTTGAGTGCAGTGAGTGGTCTCCCCCTCCCCCCTTGTGGGGGAGGGTCGGGGTGGGGGGAGATCCTTTGCTTCGCTCAGGATGATAAATTCGCTAGAAAAGGGGGGCGAACATGTCAGACGTGAAAGAAACGAGAATGTTTGAGGAACAGATTGAAGCGGTGCTGGCGCGCGTTGAGCGAGATGGGGTCGCCTTCGTGGACCTGCAATTCACCGATTTCCTGGGGAATCTGAAGAACTGCACCATCCCCAGCTACAGGTTGAGGGAGGCCCTGCTTCACGGCGTATGGATAGATGGGTCTTCTATTGAAGGCTTCGCCCGCATCCACGAGTCCGATATGTTCTTGATGCCGGACCCGACAACCTATGCGCTGCTCCCCTGGCGCAACTCCGGCGAGGGTGGCAAAGTGGCCCGGCTGATCTGCGATGTGTACAAGCCCAACCACGAGCCGTTTGAGGGCGACCCGCGCAACATCCTCAAGCGCGTCCTGGCCGAGGCGCAGGCCATGGGCTTTGAGTATTACACCGGCCCAGAGGTGGAATTCTTCCTGTTCCCCAGGGACGCCTCCGGCCAGATCGTGCGGGAGTCCAAAGGGAACGGCTACTACTTCAACCTGGTCGTGGACGAGGCGCACGCCATCAAGCGCGAGATTATGTCGGCGCTGAGCGAATTGGGCATCTGCTCCGAGAGCGCCACCTATGAGGTGGCCAACAACCAGCATGAGATCGATCTGCACTACGACCAGGCGCTCAAGACCGCTGATAATACCATCACGCTCAAGATGGCGGCCAAGTTCATCGCCTTTCGGCACAACTTTTACGCCTCGTTCATGCCCAAGCCCTTCTACGGCATCAATGGCAGCGCCATGCACACGCATCAGAGCCTGTGGCGCGATGGCGTCAACGCCTTCTATGACCCCACCCATGTGTACGGTCTCTCCCAGGTCGCGCTGCAGTTCCTGGCCGGGCAGCTTGCCTACGCGCGGGAGATCGCCGCCGTGTTCGCGCCAACGGTCAACTCCTACAAGCGGCTGACGCCCGGTTATGAGGCGCCGGTGTATATCTGCTGGGCGCGCATCAACCGCTCGGCCCTGATCCGCGTCCCCCAGGTGTCCAGAGGATATGAGGAGACAGCCACCCGGCTGGAGATCCGCAGCCCCGACCCATCCAGCAACCCTTATCTGACCTTCGCCGTGTTGCTCAAAGCAGGGCTGGAGGGCATCAAACAGGGGTTAGAGGCGCCCAGGCCGGTGGAAGAAGATGTGTATGGCTTTGACGATGCCCGGTTGCGCGAGTATTACATCCATAAATTGCCCGGCTCGCTGGAGGAGGCCCTTCACTTGATGGAGCAGGGGACGATTGTGCGCCAGGTGATGGGCGAATACACCTTCCAGCGTTACCTGGAGGCGAAGCGTCAGGAGTGGGACGCTTTCCGCACACATGTGACCGATTGGGAGATCGACCGGTACCTGGAGGTCTTGTAATTATCGTCACGTAGGGGCGCAATTCATTGCGCCCTATGCCTCCCTCTTCCTCCACATGCGGGGGAATGAGGGAGCAAGCCGGAATGGGGGGCTGAAACATGCGCACAGATTTGGCCGGGGTCATTCGGAGGTCACGGCAGGCCCTGACGGGGCCAGCAAGGGAAGCGGAACGCGAGGCCGAGGGCGGCTGCGGCGTCATCGGGCTGGCGGCCAGCTTCCCTGTCGCCGGACGGCACATCATCCGCGCTGTAGGGCAAATGCGCAACCGGGGCAACGGCAAGGGCGGCGGGCTGGCGCTCGTCGGCTGTTTCCCGCGCTATCCCCACCACTACGCGCTAAACATCGGCTACCTGGAGCCGGATGCGCGCCAGGCCGTAGAAGCGGCGCACATCTGGCCCCACTTTGAGGTCGCCGAGGTGGAGGAGCAACCTCACGCCGACGATTACCGCGCCTTCGGGCTGGAGATTGAGCCACCACAGGTGGTGCGCTACTTCGTGCGCGTCAAGCCGGATGTCCTGGCCCGCTTTGCCGAAGAGCGGGGCCTCGTCCAGGCCCAGGCGGCTGAAGACGAATTCGTCTATCAAAACTCCTTCCGCCTGAACAAAGCCTTCTACGCCGACCGCGAGGACAAGCAGGCCTTCGTCCTCTCGCATGGGCGCAACATGATGATCCTGAAGGCAGTGGGCTACGCCGAGGACATTGCCTGCTACTACCTGCTGGATGATGTGACCGCTTACGTCTGGATCGGCCATCAGCGCTACCCGACGCGCGGGCGGGTGTGGCATCCTGGCGGCGCGCATCCCTACATCGGCCTGGACGAGGCCCTGGTGCACAACGGCGACTTCGCCAACTACTACGCGGTCAGCGAGTACCTCAAGCAGCGCGGCTACGAGCCTTTGTTCCTCACCGATACTGAGGTCTCCGTGCTCCTGTTTGACCTGTATAACCGCGTCTATCGCTATCCGCTGGAATTGGTCATTGAGGCGCTGGCACCGACGACAGAGCGCGACTTCGCCCTGTTGCCGCCCGACAAACAACGCCTCTACCGCGCCCTCCAGCGGGCGCATCTGCACGGGTCGCCGGACGGCCCCTGGTTCTTCATCATCGCCCGCAACGACTATCGCCATGGCCTCTGGCAGCTTATCGGCATCACCGACACCTCCATGCTGCGTCCGCAGGTGTTCGCCTGGCAGGAGCGCGTGGGCGTGATCGCCTCGGAGCAGCAGGCCATTGACGCGGTCTTCCGCAGCCTGGCGGCGGAAGACGCCAGCATTTGCCCCGTACCCGATAAAGTCTGGGTGGCGCGCGGCGGCAGCCACAGCGACGGCGGCGCGTTCATCTACTCCGTCGCGCCCGAAGACGGTGGCTACCGCCTGACGTGCACGGATAAGTTTGGACGGAGGATAGACGACGAAGGGCGGAGGGTAAAGGAAGTCCGCCGTCCATCCTCCGTCCTCCGTCCCCCTTCGCTCAATGGCCGGCTCCAGGAGATGCTGGACGAGGCGCACGTGGAGGCGCTGTACAAGGAAATTGTGGCGACCCTGCCGGAATGGAGCCTGGAGACGTTCCGCGCCTGGTGCGAACAGGTCATCAGGCTGAGCACAGGCAATGTACAGCGACGCTGGGCGGGGGTCCACCTGTTGACGCGCCTACACGACTGGCGCTATGCTACCGGACCGCACAAGCGCAGCCATGTCCTGGCGATACTCAAGGCCGCGCTTGACCGCCTGTTTGAGACCGTGCCGGGCGTTGAGGAGGATACAGCAGATGATGTGGACCGGCGCCTGACCTGGGAGACGCGGGATCAACTCGCCGGGCCGCGCGGCAACGGAACGCTGTTCATTGATGCGCGCGGCTTCCCGCACGAAGGTGAAGCTTCGGTGGCGCGTGCGCTTGTGCGCGGATATAAACTGGGCTGGCGGCGCTTCGTCGTGTTCGCCTGCCACGGCGACCGCTTCCTGGGCTGCGGCCTGGGCCCGAAGACACAGGGCGTGCGCATAGACGTGTATGGCGCCAGCGGCGATTACCTGGGGTCCGGCCTGGACGGCGCTGAGATCTATGTCCACGGCGATGCCCAGGACCAATTGGGCCAGATTCTGACCAGCGGCAAGCTGGTGATCTACGGGAACGTGGGGCAGACGTTCCTCTACGGGGCCAAGGGCGGCGTCGCCTATGTTATGGGCAATGCCGCCGGGCGACCGCTGATCAACGCAGTCGGTCGGGTGCGGGCGATCATCAACGGCACGTGTCTGGACTACTGCGCCGAGAGCTTTATGGCCGGGGCGGAGACCGGCGGCGGGTTCGTGTGCATCAACGGCATCGGCTTTGACAGGGATGGCCACATCGTCCGCCTGGCCGAGCCTTATCCGGGCGGCAACTTCTTCTCGCTGGCCTCCGGCGGCGCCGGTTATGTCAATGACCCCTATGGGACGCTGGACCCCGGCCAGTTGAACGGTGCCACCTTCATCCGCTTCAATGGCGAGGACTGGGCCGTCCTCCAGCCCTATCTGGAGGAGAACGCCGCGCTCTTTAACATCCCCCTGGAGGCGCTCCTGACCGTTGACGGCGAGCGACGTTCGCCCGAAGCGGTCTATCGCAAGGTCGTGCCGGTGCGCCAGATCTTGACCGAACGCGGGACATAGAGGCTGTCCTGGCGGCTGCCCTCCCGCGCCACCTATTTGAAGCAGGTGGCTCCACAGGGACATTGGCCTGACGCCCGGCGCGGCATTACGAACCGGGACAAATTCTGCCGGGCTTCCCATTGGGAGATTCCCTCCCCAGTACCGGGCTTCAGCCCGGTTCTAAAACCGATGCTCCTGGGCGGCCCTTTGTCGGCTTGATGGAGAATAGCTATTAGGGTAGAATAACACAAGAGGGGTAGTTGCCATGAGCCAGAAAGTCCTTTTGGTGTTGCCCGATCAGCTCTATGAAGCAGTGAGACAAACGGCTGAGGTTGAAGGCCATACGCCAGCAGAGTGGATTGTTGCACATCTTCCTGAACTGTTACCGGCTAACAGCGATAAAGCATTGCTTCGCCAGCCAATTCCTGGCGAGATTTATGAAGTTCTCCAGGGCATTGCACCTCATATGGGAATGAGTGTGGCTGAACTGGCCGCCGAATGGAAAGAACGGCTTGGCGCCAAGACCCAGGCGCCATTGACGCCTGAGGAGTACGAGGCTGAACGACAACGCTTACGCAGGCATGCCGGAGCAATAAGCCTGGGGCGCCCCACCGGTATTGATAATGAGGTCATTGACGCAGACCTGGCACGGGAATATGGCAGCACCCATGAGAATGGAGCGTAATGTTCCTGGATACCTCAGGATTACTCGCCTATCTTCATCGCGATGAAATTAAACACGGGGAAGCTGTCGTCTTCTTTGAGGCTGCTGCCACGAGACTGACCCACAGTTATGTGCTCGCTGAGTTTGTGCCTTTGTGCCAGGCTCGCGGACTGAACCGCCGTTCGGTATTGTCATTCGTGGCCGATCTGAGCGACAGTCCTCTAGTTGAAGTGATTTGGGTGGACAAGTTACTTCACCGGGCCGCCGTGTACTATCTTCAGACACGGCTTGATAAGGCTTACTCACTCTGCGATGCCGTTAGCTTTCTCTTGATGCATGAACGCGGCATGTCAGAGGCGCTGACTACCGACCGCCACTTTGAGCAGGCTGGCTTCCGCTGTTTGCTAAGATAAGCTTCCACCCGCTTCAACGCGACGCCCTGACTGTTGACGGCGAACGACGTTCGCCCGAAGCGGTCTATCGCAAGGTCGTGCCGGTGCGCCAGATCTTAACCGAACGCGGGACTTGAGTTACGGCGTTGGCGGGGGCGTCGGTGGAGGTGCTGCCGGCGCCGGCGCCTGTGCGGGGGCTACGGGCCCCTGACGCATTTCACGGAGCAAGAGCGCCGCCTCGCGCGTGTTCTCCTCAACAGCCAGAGCCAGGTAGATCGCCTCGCCAGTGGCATAGAGGACAAGGAAGTAGAGCAGCGTAAGCAGGAGGATCACAATGGCCCCGCCCAGGCCGCCCAGGCCACCAGCCGCCAGCCCCTGGAGCACGCCTCCCCGTTCACCGAACGCGCCCCCTGCTTGCATCCCACCCAGCACGCCAAATACCAATACCCCTACCGCGCTCAGGATACCCAGGACCAGGACGATCCAGGCCAGCACTTTGTAGATTGTGCCGATAACCCGTAAGGCACGGAAGCGCCTCTGCATCATCATCCACCTCCTATGCGTGGGGTTGAGAAAGCTGAGCGTATAGGATAGTCGCATTTGGATTTCAGAGCAAATCAGGGGATCAGATCGGGGTACCCATCCCTTTGGGAGCGGGATAGGGCTGGCGAAGGGAGGTGACTCGCCCTCCCTCCCCCCTTGCGGGGGAGGGTTGGGATGGGGGGCAATGTCACCCTCTCCTTAACCCTTCCCCATCCAGGGGGAGGGCCAACACGCCCTAAAATTGGACTTCTTGCCAATAGGCCCGTGCTCTGGTATAATACGAAGCAACAGGCCACCCTAGCTCAACCGGCAGAGCAGTCGCTTCGTAAGCGACGGGTTAAGGGTTCAAGTCCCTTGGGTGGCTCTGGGAGGAGGTATCTATGGGGGGCGACCTGAACGGTCGCCTTTTTCGTTCTCCTCCAGCGCCACCTGGGAGTGGTTACATTCGTCAGCCATGAACATGACTATTGACACTTCTTTTATCCATGAAACTCAGGCTGAATTCAAGGTGAGGGGTGCAAGGAGTTCGGAGTGAGCCACCCATATATCACCTTTATCTTTTTCCTTTATGGCCTGGCCTTCTTCAGCATGGGGCTGGTTGTGGCATTGGAAGGGGGGCGCGCCTCGGACGCCCGGCTGCGCCACGCCCTGCGCCCCCTGGCCGGCTTTGGGCTGATCCACGCCGCGCACGAGTGGCTGGAAATGTTCCAAATCCTGGAGCTCCTGCCATTGCAAAATGTTGAACCACTCCTGTGGCAGAGCATCCGTCTCGCTATTCTCGCCTTCTCATTCCTCTCCCTCAGCGCGTTTGGTGCTTCGCTGCTGGCCCCCAACGAGCGCATCCGCCGCATCAGCTTGCTCTTCCCCCTCACCCTGGCAGCGACCTGGGGGTTCGGGCTATTGAGTATGCGCAGCCGCTTCACGCTGGAGTCTGGCTTGTGGGACGTGGCCGACGCCTGGACGCGCTATGTATTGGGCATTCCGGCTGCCCTGGCCGCCAGCGCCGGCCTGATCGCCCAGCAGCGCGCTTTCCGTCAGGCCGGGCTGGTGCGCTTTGGCCGGGATAGCCTGTGGGCGGCTATCGCCTTCGCCTGGTATGGCCTGATCGGCCAGGTGTTTGTTCCCTCCAGCCCACTACCGCCCTCAGATACCATCAACCAGGAGTTGTTCTTCCGGCTATTTGGCTTCCCCATCCAGTTGGTGCGGGCCAGTGCCGCCATCGTGGCCGCTGTCTTCGTCATTCGCTTTCTGCGCGCCTTTGAAGTGGAGACCCGGCGCCAGATCGCCGAACTGCAAGCCGCCCGGCTGGAAGAGGCCCAGCGCCGCGAGGCCCTGCGTGGGGAGCTATTGCGCCGGGTGGTGGCTGCGCAGGAGGCCGAACGCCAGCGCATCGCCCGCGAGTTGCATGACGAGACCGGTCAGGCGCTCACCGCGCTCGGCCTGGGCCTGCGCGCCGTCGCCACCCGCCTGCGTCAGGACGCGGATCAGGCCGAACACCACCTGCGCCAGCTTGAGGCGCTGGCGACACACGCGCTCAACGAACTCCGCCACCTGATCGCTGACCTGCGCCCCTCCCACCTGGACGACCTGGGCCTGCCTGCGACACTGCGCTGGTACGCCAAGGAAGTGCAGTCCCGCGCCCCTCTGGAGATCCAGGTGGAGGTCACCGGAGAGCAACGCCCCTTGACCCCCACGCAGACCACCGCGCTTTTCCGGGTGGCGCAGGAGGCCCTGACGAATGTGATCAAGCACAGCGGCGCCCAACACGCCTGGGTGCGCCTGCACTATGGCGAGCGGGAGGTGGCTCTGCAGGTGGAGGACGACGGCCAGGGGTTTGAGGTCTCGGCCCAGGCTATCCCGCCGCGTCCCTCCTGGGGCCTGCTGGGTATGCAGGAGCGGGCCACCCTGCTGGGTGGGCGCTTCCGCATTATCTCTAATTCAGGGCACGGCACCCGCGTATGCGTGGCCATCCCATATGAGGTGAGGGAGGAGGCCCAATGACGATCCGCGTGCTCCTGGTGGATGATCATGCTGTCGTGCGCACCGGCCTGCGCATGTTGCTGGAGAGCGAGCCTGAGATCGCGATCGCCGGCGAGGCCGGCACCGCGCGCGAGGCCCTGGCGCTGGTGGCTCAACTGGCGCCGGATGTGGTCCTCATGGACATCGGTCTGCCCGACCTGTCCGGAATTGAGGCTACCCAGGAGATCAAACGGCGCGCCCCCCAGGTGGCCGTCGTCGCCCTGACCATCCACGAAGATGAAGAGTACTTCTTCAAAATGCTTCAGGCCGGCGCCAGCGGGTACGTGCCCAAGCGGGCCGCGCCGGAGGAGCTGTTGACCGCTATCCGCACGGCGGCAGCCGGCGAAGTTTACCTGTACCCCTCGCTGGCCAAGCTCCTGGTCCAGGATTACCTCACACGCAAGCGGGAAACGGCGGCGCCGGCGGCGGGCGAGTTGACCGAGCGCGAAGAGGAGATCCTGGCCTACCTGGCCGACGGGGCCAGCACGCAGGAGATCGCCGAGATCCTCTCTATCAGCCCGAAGACGGTCGCCCGCCACCGCGAGAACATCATGCGCAAGCTCAACCTGCACTCGCGAGCAGAACTGGTCAAGTACGCCATCCGCAAGGGCATCATCCAGCCGTAGACAGTACAGAGCGTAATGCATTGAGGAGGTCTTGAAGTCGCTGGTCATGGCCGGAGACATTTTCCGCACCAGGAGCGGGTGGGATCGCAGGCCCATGAGCGAACTGCACATCCCCCGCAGCATCCAGGACGCGGTGCAGCGGCGGCTGGCGCACATCAGCCCGGCGGCGGGGGAGCTACTTGTGCTCGCGGCGGTGGCGGGGCGGCGCTTTGATTTCGCGCTGCTTCAGGAGCTAACGCAGATGAGAGAGGAAGTCCTGCTTGAACGGCTGAAGGAAGGCATCGCGGCGCGGCTGATCGGGGAGGAATCCGCGAACGAGTTCGCTTTTCGCCACGCGCTGACACGGGAGGCGGTGTACGCTGGCCTGCTCATCCGCGAGCGCCGGCGGCTGCATGGCGTTGTCGGCGAAACATTGGAGCGCCTGTACGCGGATTCCCTTGACATGCACAGCGGCAACCTGGCGTATCATTTCTACCAGGCCCAGGTATGGGAAAAAGTCCTGGAGTATGCTGTGCGCGCCGGGGAGCGGGCGCAGCCGCCTGGACTGTAACAATAATCCCGTTTGTCTGCCATCTCCTATAGTCAGATAGGAACTCATAGGAACTCTGAGCCCCCAGAGTTCCTATGAGTTCCCTCCCTCTACATGGGTGAATTACCCCATCCTGGCCACAGCGCACATGGGGTAAACATCCCATCCTGATCCGCCTATATGTGATAAGTCACACAAACGAAAAATCGGTTTATTGCCGGATTTACAGCGCCAGCCGCTGGAGTTACAGTGTAAATGGCCGGAGAAGAGGCCGGCCCAGGAGGTTACCATGGACGCTGTACTGGCGATTGTGATTCTGACACTACTCAGGCTGGTGCTCCCCATCGGCCTGCTCCTGACGATTGGGACACTCTTGCAGCGCCGCAAGCTGGCCGCTGGATAGGGGATGGCATGGACGCGCTGCCCGAGCTGATCGCTGTTCTCATCGGCTTCCTGGTGCGCATTGGCATCCCCATCGGTATGACCGCGCTTCTGGCCTGGCTGCTGCACCGGCTGGACGCGCGCTGGCAGCGGGAGGCCGAGGCGCGCGCCCGCGAGGCCGCGCTTACCCGTGTGGCTGAGCGCGGGGCGGCTGGCCTGGACGGGCGCCGCCCCTGTTGGGAGGTGCGCCATTGCCCGCCAGAACGGCGGCGGTCCTGCCCGGCTTACCTGCACCCTGAACTCCCCTGCTGGCAAATTTTCCGCGCGCCGGACGGACAGCTCCAGCAAACCTGCCTGGGCTGCCCGGTCTTCCGGGGGGCGCCGCTGCCCTTAGCCAGATGACGCCTATCACTCTAGACCCCAAGGAGGATAATAAGTAATGAGGACATTCGGGTTTCGGTTGCTCATCGGCTGCGTTTGCGCCGGGGCGCTGGCGTTGCTGTCGCTCACCCTGGCGCAGGCCGGCCCGTCGCCCCAGGACGTCGCGGTGAGCCCGGGGCTCCAGGAGGGCCCAACCACGCAACTCAACTGCTATCTCTGCCATATGGAGTTCCAGGCCGCCTGGGAGAAGGGCGCCCACGGGCGGACGACCTCGGACCCCAAGTTCAGGGAAGCCTGGGAAGCGCAGGGCAGCCCGCGCCGGTGCCTGACCTGCCACACCACCGGCTACGACGGCACGACCGACACCTATACATCCGAGGGGGTCACGTGCGAAGCCTGCCACAGCCCTATCCCCGCCAATCACCCCGCCCAGCCGATGCCTTCCGACCGCTCCGGGAAGCTGTGCGGCGGTTGTCACGCGGAGACCTTTTTTGAGTGGCAGGCCAGCAAGCACCGCGAGGTCAATCTGGCCTGCATCTCCTGCCACGACCCCCATGCGACCGATCTCAAGGGGAGAGCTACCTCCAACCTGTGTATGAGCTGTCACCGTGACCGTGCCTCCAACTTCGCGCACTCGCCACACAGCCAGATGGGCCTGACCTGCGCCGATTGCCATCTCGGCCCGCTGGATGGCGCTGGCGAGGGGCACGCGCGGCGCGACCATAGCTTCAACGTCCGCCTGAGCACGTGCAACCGCTGCCACGCCTACCAGATGCATGACCCGGTGGAGGTCCACCCCGACCGGTCCACGCCGACGCCAACGCCCCCACCCGATGCGCTGGTCTCGGTGGAAAAGCTCTCGGTGAGCACCGAGCCTGGCCCGGTTAGCCCGCTGGGCTTCGCCGTGCTCTCCGCACTGGTGGGCCTGGCCGCCGGGATGATCCTGGCCCCCTGGCTGGAGCGCTGGTACCGCCGCATGAATCAGGACAATGAGAAGTAAGCCACACCGTTCACGATATGGTAGAGAGGTGGAGTGGAATGGAGAGCCAGAAGATCGGACGGCGTGAGTTCCTCAAAGGGCTGGCGGCGGGCACGGTGGCCCTGGCCGGGTTGGGCATGGTGCGCCGGCCCGCGCCAGCCTTTGAACAGACACCGACCAGTTCATACAAATGGGTGATGGTGATTGACCAGGCCAAATGCACCGGCTGTGGCTACTGCACGCTGGCCTGCCGGGCCCACAATGATGTCCCCCCCGACATCTCCTGGAACCGGGTGATTGAGGCCGGGCAGGTCGGCGGGAAGAAGGTCTTCCTGCCGCGCCCATGTATGCATTGCGAGCACCCACCCTGCGTGGAGGTCTGTCCGGTGCGCGCCACGTACCGCCGGGCCGACGGCATCGTGATGATGGACTACAGCCGCTGTATCGGTTGCCGCTACTGCGAGGTGGCCTGCCCCTACGGCGCCCGCGCCTTCAACTGGGACGAGTTCACTGAACCCAACCCGGCGGTGCCCACCTGGGGGCAGCCGGAGGTCCCCCGCCGGCCACGCGGCGTAGTGGAAAAGTGCTCGTTCTGCGTCCAGCGCATTGACCGGGGGCTGGCGCGTGGCCTGGTGCCCGGCGTGGACCCCGAAGCGACACCCGCCTGCGTGGTGGCCTGCCCGGTGAAGGCGCGTATCTTCGGCAACCTGAACGACCCCGACTCCGAGGTCAGTCAGTTGCTGTCCAGGTACCCCTCCTATCGGCTGCGCGAGGACCTGGGCACGGCGCCGCGCGTCTATTACCTGCCCGCCCGCGAAGAGACAGCCAGCACCGTGAGCAGCAGGCCGACCCCGCTGGCCCGCCAGGAGGTGACCCCATGAGCATCCGAAGGTATATTCCCCGCTTCACGCTCTTTCATGCCTGGCTGCTCGGCCTGGCGACCGTCCTGGCCGCCGGGGCCGTCGCCGCTGGGATCGTGTTCACACGCGGCCTGGTGGTCACCAACCTGACCGATCTGGTGCCCTGGGGCCTGTGGATCACGATTGACCTGTCCTCCATCGCCCTGAGCGCGGGGGCCTTCCTGCTGTGCGCTGTCGTCTACCTCATGGGCCTCAGGCGCTTCCAGCCGGTCGCCCGCACCGCCACATTCATTGGCCTGATCGGCTACAGCATGGCCGTGCTGACCCTGCTGTTGGACATCGGTCGGCCCGATCGCTTCTGGCACGCCCTGGTGTTCTGGAACCCCCACTCGGTGCTGTGGGAAATCACCATGTGCGTGACGCTGTACCTGATGGTGCTCCTCCTGGAGACCGCGCCCATCCTGGGGCAGGCTGAATGGATGCGGCGGCGCTGGCCCCGGCTGGCCGCCCGCCTGACCAGGGTCCATCGCCTTGCCCCGATCCTGGCTATAGCGGGCCTGGGGCTGTCGCTGCTGCACCAGTCATCCCTGGGCGCGGCCTACGGTATCCTCAAGGCCAGGCCGCTGTGGTACAAGCCGGACCTCTCGGTGCTGTTCACCGCCTCGGCAGTTGTGGGTGGGCCGTCGCTCACCGTGCTCGTTTCCATGATCGCCGCGCGCCTGTCGCCGCGCGTGCACGTGGATGATGAGCTGCTGGATCGGCTGGCGCACCTCATCGGCTGGGGCCTGATCATCTACCTGTACATGCGCTTCTGGGATGCGCTCTCCATGAGCTACACCTACCAGCCGGGGCGTACCGAGGGCTTGGGGCTGCTCACCTCCGGGCCGCTCTCCTTCAACTTCTGGGTCGGCGAGATGCTGCTGGGCGCGGCCATCCCCATCATCATCCTGCTCAAGGCCAGCCTGCGCCGTAACTGGCTGCTGCGGGCGGCGGCCCTGGCGATGGTCGTCGGGGGGGTCGTTGCCTTCCGCTGGGACACGAACCTGGCCGGGCAACTGGTGGTGCTGAGCTACCTGCCCCAGGATATGGGCGTCCGTTACACGGCCTACGTGCCCTCGCTTATTGAGGTCATCAGCGGGGCAGGCGTCCTGGCCTATGGCCTGCTCGCGCTTACGCTGGGCATCCGCTACCTGAACGTGATTGACCATCGGCAGGGGCACGAGCCAGAGGCAGCCCACGAGGCCAGGCCCGTCCCCACAGCGGCCCCAGAGCAGGCCCTGTCATCTTGAGAAGCCGCCCTGCAAGGGAAGGGTAGCCGGGGGATAGAATCCCCCGGCGGACTCGCCGCACGGCAGCCGATTGACACCGCCCTCTATCCGGGCTAAAATAATCTACAGGCGGTGGCCGGCCACCGCCTGTAGATTATATGCAACATATCCAGGCGCAACTCGTGAGCAACGGCTAAGCCTATGGTAACCCCAACTCGCCCCCAACGCCAGCGCAGGCGTGACCCGCATATCGCCGCCATCGGCGGCGGCACCGGCCTCTCCACCCTCCTGCGCGGCCTCAAAGCCCATACTAGCGCCATCTCCGCCATCGTCACTGTGGCCGATGACGGCGGCTCATCGGGGCGATTGCGGCGCGAGCTGGGTGTCTTGCCGCCAGGCGACCTGCGCCAGTGCATTGCGGCGCTGGCCGAAGATGAGGCCCTGATGACCCAGCTCTTCCAATATCGCTTCCCGGAGGGCGGCGGGCTGGAGGGCCATAGCTTCGGCAACCTGTTCATCGCCGCGATGGCCGCGATCACCGGCAGCTTTGAGAAGGGCATCCTGGAATCGGGCCATATCCTGGCGATCAAGGGGCGCATCCTGCCCGCCACGTTGCAGGACGTGACCCTCTACGCCGACCTGCGCGAGGAGCGCCAGGGACGCCTGAGCCGGGTCGCCGGTGAGTCCCAGATCCCCAAGGCGAACGGGGCGATTGAGCGGGTCTATCTGCAACCCGACCGCGTGCGCGCCTACCCCGTCGCCGTGCAGGCCATCCTGGACGCCGACCTGATCGTGATCGGCCCTGGCAGCCTGTACACGAGCATCCTGCCCAACCTGCTCATTGAGGACATCGCCCAGGCGGTGCGTGTCAGCCCCGCCTTTAAAGTGTACGTGTGCAACGTGGCTACCCAGCGCGGCGAGACCGAAGGCTATACCGTCTATGACCATGTGGCCGCGCTGGTGCGCCATGTCGGGCCGGGGCTGATCAACGCGGTCCTGGCCAACGACAACATGAAGCCTTCCCTGCCAGCGCACAGCGGCGTGGAATTTGTGCAACTGGGGCCGCCGCTCAGCGAGGACATCCGGCTTGTGACCGCCGATCTGGTGGACCCGGCGCGGCCCTGGCGCCACGACAGCGCCCGGCTGGCTCAGGCGTTGATGCGCCTCTACGCGCCTGTCGCAGAACAACGGAAAGAACCATCTCATACAGAGTAGCACAGAAAGGAGAGACCCCCTATGGCAACACGAATCGGTATCAACGGCTTTGGACGCATTGGCCGTCAGGTGCTCAAAGCGATCTATGAGCGTTACCCCACCGATCTGGACGTTGTCGCAGTCAATGACATCACGGATGCACCCACACTGGCCCATCTTCTCAAGTACGACTCCAACTACGGCCACTTCCCCGGCAAGGTAGAGGCCCACGAGGATCGGCTGATCGTGGATGGGCGTGAGATCCGCGTCTTTGCCAATAAGGAGGCCCCCGGCGGCGTTAAATGGGGCGACCTGGGCGTGGACATCGTCATTGAGAGCACGGGCCTGTTCACCGACGCCACCAAAGCGCGCGGCCATATTGACCCCGGCGGGGCGAAGAAGGTGATCATCAGCGCCCCGGCCAAGAACGAAGACATCACCATTGTCCTGGGGGTCAACTGGGAGATGTACGACCCGGCCAGGCACCACATCATCTCCAATGCCTCGTGCACCACGAACGGCCTGGCGCCTCTGGCAAAAGTGCTCAATGATGCCTTCGGCATTGAGCGCGGCCTGTTGACCACAATTCACTCCTACACCAACGACCAGCGCATCCTGGACCTGCCGCACAAGGACCTGCGGCGAGCGCGGGCTGCCGCCCTGAGCATCATCCCCACGACGACCGGCGCGGCCAAGGCGGTGGCGCTGGTCATCCCGGAACTCAAGGGCAGGTTTGATGGCGTCGCCCTGCGTGTGCCCACGCCGACCGTCTCCATCAACGACTTCACCGTTATCGTCAAGCGCGAGACGACGAAAGAAGAGGTGGTTGAGGCCTTCCGCCGCGCCGCGGCTGGCCCGATGGAAGGCATCCTCGGCGTGAGCGATGAGCCTCTCGTCTCGGTGGACTTCCGGGGCGACAGCCGCTCGTCCATTGTGGACGCTGCCCTGACGTATGTCATGGGCGGGACCATGGTCAAGGTCATGGCCTGGTACGACAACGAGTGGGGCTACTCGGTGCGCACAGCAGACCTGGCCTATCGGATCGCGCAGACGCTTTAGAAGCGGCAGCCCTTCGGGGCGCCCTTCTACCGTAGAGTCACAGGGGGCACGGGGCAGCCAGAGATCTCTAGACGTGTCCCATATCTCACCCCCTCCCCCCTCAGTAGGGGAGGGCTGGGGTGGGGGGTGAAGGATCAATATGACGGGGGCAAACTCTGCGCTCTCTGCGTCTCTGCGGTGAACATGGATAGTTGAAAGCTGAATGCTGAGCGCTGAGACTCAGCACATCGCAGGTCTGTCATGCTGAGCCTGGCGAAGCATCTCTTTTGTCATGCTGAGCGCAGCGAAGCATCTCCAATGTATGTTCAGGAGACCCTTCGCTTCCCCTTCGCTACACTCAGGGCTTCGGCTCAGAGCCTGCCCTGAGCCTGGCGAAGGGGTGACACTTTTGTGATCTACTGAGACTAAAAATGAACAAGAAAACCGTCCGCGATATTGACGTGCGCGGCAAGCGCGTGCTGGTGCGCGTGGACTTCAACGTGCCCCTTAAGGAGGGGCAGGTCTCGGATGACACGCGCATCCGCGCTGCGCTGCCCACCATCCAATACCTGATCGATCAGAGGGCGAAGGTCATCCTGGCCTCGCACCTGGGCCGACCCAAAGGGCCGCAGCCAGAGTTCCGCATGGACCCGGTGGCGCGGCGGCTGAGCCAACTGCTCGGCAAGCCGGTCAAGAAAGTGGACGACTCCGTCGGGCCGGACGTGGAAGCCGCCGTGGCCGACCTGCGGCCAGGCGATGTGCTCCTCCTGGAGAACACCCGCTTCCACAAGGAAGAGGAGAAGAACGACCCGGAGTACGCCCGGCAGCTTGCGGCGCTCGCTGACATCTATGTGAACGACGCCTTCGGCTCGGCCCACCGCGCCCATGCCTCCACTGAAGGTGTGGCCCACTACCTGCCCGCCGTGGCCGGCTTCCTCATGGAGAAGGAGCTGGACTTCCTCGGTCGGGCGCTGGAGAACCCCGACCGCCCCTTCGTCGCCATCCTGGGCGGAGCCAAGATCTCTGACAAGATCGGCGTCATACGCAACCTGCTGACGAAGGTGGACACGCTGCTCATCGGCGGCGGTATGGCCAATACCTTCCTTAAAGCGCAGGGCTTCCGGGTGGGCGACTCGCTCGTTGAAGACGAGAGCCTGGACACGGCCCGTGAACTGGTGCAGACCGCCGGCAGCAAAATGCTCCTGCCGACCGACGTGGTCATCGGCGACCGCTTTGATCCCCAGGCCGAGGCGCGCACTGTGCCCGTGGACGCCGTGCCGGACGGCTGGCGCATCCTGGACATCGGCCCGCAGACGGTGCAGCGTTACACCGAGGCCCTGCGCGGCGCCAGGCTGATCGTCTGGAACGGGCCGATGGGCGTGTTTGAGTTCCCACGCTTCGCCGAGGGCACGTTCGCCATCGCCCGCGCCCTGGCCCAGAGCGGCGCCACTACCATCATCGGCGGCGGCGATTCGGCGGCGGCGGTGGAGCAGGCTGGCGTCGCCGACCAGATCACGCACATCTCCACCGGCGGTGGGGCCAGCCTGGAGTTCCTGGAGGGCCTGACGCTGCCGGGCGTGGCCGCCTTGCAGGATAAGTAGCCTTGCCATCTTACGCCACACCGCAAGGCACCGCACGCTACGCCGCCCGCTTTGCGGGCCGGGTCGCCGAGGGCCACTTTCGCCAGGCCCAGGGGCTGTGGGTTTCCTCCATTGGCCTGGGCACCTACCTCGGCGACCCGGATGAAGCCACCGACCGGGCCTATGTGGAGGCCGTGAAGCGCGCGCTCAGCCTGGGCTGTAATGTCATAGATACGGCGATCAATTACCGTTTCCAGCGCAGCGAGCGCGCCATCGGCCAGGCGCTGCGTGAGCTGTTAGAAGAACCTGACCCCCCGCCCCCCTCCCCTACAAGGGAGAGGCGGGGAGAGAGGTGGGGAGAAGCCGGGGGAGAGGTTATCGCTCGCGATGAGCTGGTCATCGCCACCAAAGGCGGCTACGTCCCCTTTGACGGCGGCTTCCCCAGCGATCCACGCGGCTATATCCTGGAGACCTTCATCCGGCCTGGCATCGCCCGCCCGGAGGACTTCGTCAATGGCCACTGTATGACCCCCGCCTACCTGCGCCACCAGCTTGAACAGAGCCGGCGCAACCTGGGGCTGGCCTGTATTGACATCTATTATGTCCACAACCCGGAAAGCCAGCTCGGCAGCATCCCCCGCGATGAATTCCGGCGGCGGCTGCGGGCGGCCTTTGAGACGCTGGAGGCCGCTGTCGCCGAGGGGCTGATCCGCATGTACGGCACGGCCACCTGGAACGGCTATCGCACCTCCGACCGCGCTCCGGATTATCTCTCGCTGGCCGAGATGGTCGCGCTGGCCCGTGAAGTGGGCGGCGAGGGCCACCACTTCAAAGTCATTCAACTGCCCTACAATCTGGCAATGACCGAGGCGCTGACGCGCCCCAACCAGGCCATTGGCGACCTGGCCGTTCCCGTCCTGGAAGCCGCCAGCCGCTTCGGGCTCACCGTGGTCACCAGCGCCGCCCTGGTCCAGGGCCAGCTTGTTGACCGCCTGCCGGCGTTCATCGCCAAGGCCCTCCCCGGCCTGAAAAGCGATGCCCAGCGCGCGCTCCAGTTCGCCCGCTCCACGCCGGGGGTCAGCGTTGCACTCGTCGGCATGAGCCAGGTCCGCCACGTGGAGGAAAACCTGGCGCTGGCGCGGCTGCCTCTGGCAACGGAGGACCAGTTGTTTAGCCTGTTCCAACGGCCCTCGTGAAGCGGACGCATGAACGCTGACCTGCTGATCCACTCCGCCGCGCAACTGTGCGTGATCCCCGGCTACGCCGGCGGGCCGCAGCGCGGCGTGCGCCTGGGCGACCTGGGGCTGATCGCCGACGGCGCCGTCGCCATGCAGGATGGGCATGTTGTCGCTGTCGGGCCGACGGCTGAAGTCCGCGCCCAGGTCAGCGCCAGGACCGAGATAGACGCTTCGGGCCGGGTGGTCACGCCCGGCTTCGTGGACGCGCACACGCATGTGGTTTGGGCTGGCGACCGGGCGGGCGAATTTGAGATGCGCCTGGCCGGGGCGACCTACATGCAGATCATGGCAGCAGGCGGCGGCATCCTGTCCACTGTCCGCGCCACCCGTGCCGCCAGCCTGGAGCAACTCGTCGCCGAGACGCGCCCGCGCCTGGACCGCATGCTGGCGCACGGCACGACGACTGCGGAGGTCAAGACCGGCTACGGCCTGACGCTTCAAGATGAGCTGAAGCAGCTTGAAGCCATTGACCGGCTGAACGCCACCCACCCTATAGACCTGGTGCCCACCTTCCTGGCCGCTCACGCCGTCCCCACCGAGTTTGCGCATCAGCCCGAGGCTTACGTGGACCTGATCGTTGAGGAGATGCTGCCGGTCGTCGCCCGGCGGATCAGCGGGCAAGCCCCCCTATTCTGCGATGTGTTCTGCGACGAGGGCGCGTTCACGCGGGCCCAGTCGCGGCGCATCCTGGAGCGGGCCAGGGCGCTCGGCTTCGGCCTGAAGATCCACGCCGACGAGTTCGTGGCGCTGGGCGGGACGCGGCTGGCGGTTGAACTCGGCGCGACCTCTGCCGACCACCTAGTCCGTACGCCGCCCGACGACATTGCTCTCCTGGGTCAATCTGAGACGGTCGCCGTCCTCTTGCCGGGGACGCCCTTCGGGTTGGGGCAAACGCACTACGCGCCCGCGCAGGCCCTGTTAGAGGCGGGCGCGGCGCTGGCGCTGGCCACCGACTGCAATCCAGGCACATCCTGGTGCGAGTCCATGCCCTTCATCCTGGCGCTGGCCTGCCGCACCATGCGGCTGACGCCGGCGCAGGCGCTGGCGGCGGCCACGATCAACGCGGCCTATGCGGTGGGGCTGGGCGAGCGGATCGGCAGCCTGGAGCCGGGCAGGCAGGCCGACATCCTGATCCACGATGTGCCCGACTACCGCCACCTGGCCTATCGCTTTGGCACGAACCCGGTGGCGCTGGTCATCAAGCGCGGCGTGGTGATGGGGTCGGTGTGACGCGGGGGCGCTATACAGAGCGCCCCGCGCCTCTTGTGGTGTAAATAACCGGGGCCGCACTGCAACAGGTGCGGCCCCGGTCATCGTCCTCAAGTTGGCCGATAAGCCGAATTCTGTCCCGCGCCGAAGCGCGGTGGCGGTCATCTCTCTAGGACAGTGGTTACCCACTGTCTCCAGCGGCCTACCCGGGGGTCAGAAGGGACGAGCAGCCCCTCGGCGCCCACAGGCGCCTTCCCCCCTGCTTGGCCTTGCTCCCGGTGGGGTTTGCCAAGCCGCCTCCGTCACCGGAGCCGCTGGTGCGCTCTTACCGACACCGTTTCACCCTTACCCAACCCGCCCTGTGCGGGTTGGGCGGTCTGTTTTCTGTGGCACTTTCCGTCGGGTCACCCCGCCTGGGTGTTACCCAGCACCGTGCTCTGCGGAGTTCGGACTTTCCTCAGGCGGCCAGAAGCCGCCCGCGACCGCCTGGCCAACTTGGTTACCCTGGTGATCATAACATGGCCCTGGGGGGCTGTCAAGGCCACCAGAAGCCGAGAAGCCGGGCGGCTCTCTCTTCCCCACCCAGCCCGCCGGGGAATAGAATCCCCCGGCTACGCGTATCCAACCCGCCACGCGGGTTTCCCAGAAGAAGCCGCCGCTTAGAAATCGGCGGCTATCCGGCGGCGGGCTACTCCCGGCCCGTTGCCTTTCCCCCGCCGATTGAGTAAAATCGGGGCGATAAGGAGGAGGCCCATGCGCTACGGTTTCGCAGGCAAGGTTCTACACGTAGATTTGACCCACAACACACTGACGATTGAGGAGCCGCCGGAGGATTTCTACCGCACATACTGGGGGGGCAGCCTGATGGGGCTGTACTATCTCATGCAGTTCACGCCCCCCAAAGCCGACCCTCTCGGCCCGGATAACACGCTTATCTTCGCCATCAGCGCGCCGACCGGCCTGGCCATCTCCGGCCAGAGCCGCGCCACCGCGGTGGCCAAATCGCCTCTCACAGGCTGTGTCGGCGACAGTCAGGCGGGCGGCTTCTGGCCCGCCGAACTCAAGTTCGCCGGCTTTGACGCCATCGTCATCCGCGGCGCGGCCCCCCGGCCCGTGTACCTGTGGGTTCACGACGGCCAGGCGGAGGTCCGCGACGCGACCCATCTGTGGGGGCTGATCACCGGCGAAGCCGAGGCCGCCATCAAGGATGAGCTGGGCGACCCCAGGATTGAGGTGGCGCAGATCGGCCCGGCGGGCGAAAAGCGCGTCCGTTTCGCCTCCATCATGAACATGTCCAACCGCGCCCATGGCCGTACCGGCCTGGGCGCCGTGATGGGCGCGAAAAACCTGAAAGCCATCGCCGTGCGCGGCACGCTGCGCCCCCGCCCTGCCGACCCCCAGGCCATCGCCCGTCTGGCCAAAGCGGGGCCGGGCGCGATGGCCGAGAACGCCGCCGTCGCCAACCTGGGGGAATTGGGCACGGCCAATGCCATGCTCCCGCAGAACGCGGCGGGCGGCCAGGCCACCCACAATTACACCAGCGGCTATTTTGAGCAAGCCGAAGCCATCAGCGGCGAGCGCATGTACGAGACCATCTTGAAAGAGCGCGATACATGCTATGCCTGCATCGTCCGCTGCAAGCGCGTCGTCCAAACCGAGTACAAAGGCCACACGGTGTCCCCCTTCTACGGGGGCCCGGAGTACGAGACGCTCTCTACCTTCGGCTCATATTGCGACATCGGTGACTTGAATGCGCTGGCGCTGGCGCACCAACTCTGCGCCCAATACGGAGCGGACACCATGACCGCCGGTGCGACCCTGGCCTTCGCCATGGAGTGCTTTGAGCATGGGCTGATCACGGCAGAGGACACCGGCGGGGTCGCGTTGCGCTTCGGCGACGCCGACGCCATGCTGGCGATGCTGGAAAAGATGCTCAGGCGCGAAGGGTTCGGCGACATCCTGGCTGAAGGCTCGGCGCGCGCCGCCGAGATCATCGGCAAGGGCGCATCCGACTTCGTTGTCGCCGTCAAGGGCCAGGAACTCGCCGCGCACATGCCCCAGGGCAAGCGCTCGCTCAGCGTCATCTACGCCACCAACCCCTTCGGCGCCGATCACCAGTCCTCCGAGCACGACACGCTCTACATGCCCAAGTCGCCGCCGCTGTACCTCAACCGGCTGGCGCGGCTGGGCCTGACCAGCCCGCAACGGCCCAAGGACATGAACGAGGAGAAAGTGCGTTTCGCGCTGACCACACAATATACCTACAGCGCGCTGGATACCCTGACCTTATGCCAGTTTGTCTGGGGGCCCTCCTACCAGCTTTATGGCCCGGATGAACTGGTGGCACTCGTCCGGGCCGCCACGGGCTGGGACGATGTCACCCTGGAGGAGATCCAACAGATCGGCGCCCGGCGTTTAAATCTTATGCGGGCCTTCAACGCCCGCGAAGGCATCGGGCGCGACCGCGACACCCTGCCCAAGAAGCTGTTCCAGCCGCTCAAGGGCGGGCGCACGGAAGGGCTGGCCCTGGACCGCCAGGAATTTGAAACGGCGCTGGAGCAATACTACCAGATGGCCGGTTGGGACCCGCTGACCGGCTTCCCCAGGCGCGAGACCCTGGAGGCGTTGGGGCTGGAATGGGTCAGGTGGTAGCTTTGCTCCTGCTCGGCAAGGCAGGCCCCTCTCCCGCCGAGCAATGCATCGGGCAGGCACGCCAGGCCGCAGCCCATGACTTCCTGGAACGGGCGCTGGACTTGCCGGAGATCGGCCAGGTCATCGTAGCGACGAACGATGCTGACTGGGTTGCCTCACTAGAGGCTACGGTCAACAGCGACCGGGTTGCGTTTGACCTGGATGCGCCGGAGGGGGCCTTCCACTTCGGGCGGCGGCTGGCGGGGCTGATTGAAAAATACGACGTGCAGCGCGCCCTGTATTTCGGCGGCGGCAGCGCACCGCTCCTGGGACGCGAGGGGCTGGCTGAGGCCATCGCCGGCCTGCGCGAGGGGGTGGTCATCACCAACAACCTGCATTCCAGCGATTGGGCGGCCTTTGCCCCGGCCCGCGCTGTCGTGGCCCTGGCCGACCGGTTGGAGCGCGACAATGCCCTGGCCTGGGTGCTTGTTCACGATGCCGGGTTCAGCGCCGAGGCCCTCCCACGCTCCGCCGCGACCCAATGCGACCTGGACACGCCCACAGACGTCGTGATCGCGGCGCTCCACCCTGCGGCGGGGAGGCATTTACGCCAGGCCGCCCAGCGATGGGCACAGCGAAGCAGCCGGGTAAGGGCGAATCTGGGCGCTGTAGCCCGTGTCCTGGCGCGGCAGGGCGGGCAGGTGCTTGTGGCGGGGCGGATCGGCGCCGCCACCTGGCACGACCTGGAGGCGCGCACGGCCTGTTGGGTGCGGGTCTTCGCGGAGGAGCGCGGCATGGCCGCGAGTGGTCGCCTGGCGCGCGGCGAGGTGCGCTCATTCGTCGGCGCTTACCTGGCCCTGGTCGGGCCAGCGGCCTTCTTTGAGACGCTGGCCAGCCTGGCCGAGGCGATCTTCCTGGACACACGCGTGCTCATGGCCCAGCGGGGCGACTGGCCCCCGGCTGCTGACCGCTACGCTTCGGACCTGCTCTGCGCGGATGAGGTGAGGGACCCCTACTGGCGTGAATTCACCGCCGGCGCCGCTGCCGCGCGCGTGCCGGTGCTGTTGGGCGGGCACTCGCTTATGGCGGGCGGCATCCTGGCGCTGCTGGAAACCATAGAAGCCGGAGTTCATCTATCTTCAGAAACGTGATCCGCTGGAATAGATAGAGTATGCCTACAGTATTATTCGTCTGTACAGGGAATATCTGCCGCTCCCCTATGGCCGTCGGCCTGCTCCGGGCCCGGCTGGCGCGCGATGGACGGGCGGATTGGACCGTGCGTTCGGCGGGCACCTGGACAGTGGAGGGGCGCCCGGCCTCCCTGTATTCCATCCAGGTCATGGAGGAGAAGGGCATTGATCTGCGCGAGCACCGTTCACACAAGCTGACGGCGGAGGATATAGCCGGGGCCGACCTGATCCTGACGATGGAGTTGAGCCAGGCCGAGGCGGTCCGCGCCGAGTTCCCCGCGCAGGCCCACAAGGTCTACGCCCTGAGCGAGATGGTGGGCCTGCGCTACGATGTGGAGGACCCTTACGGCAGTGTGATAGAGGACTATCGGCTGTGCGCTGCCGAACTGGAGGATCTGATTGAGCGCGGTTATCCCCGCATCATTGAACTTGCCTCGTCACCTGCCCCTCAGAGAGCGCCTTAGACTCCACCCCGTTGTCATGCTGAGCGAGCACAGCGGGCGAAGCCTCTCACGACCACAGGGATGCTCCGGCGCTCCGCGCCTCAGAATGAGGCCCCCAGGCTGGCCCCAGGCTGGCTTACCAGCCTTCAATGAACGGGGCCCAATCGTGGTTCTCGCGCAGATGGCGGGCAAAGAGGTAGCTGGCAGTGGGCTGCGGTTCCAGCGGGCGGCGGCGCAGGGTCATCTGCGCCTCCTGCAGCGTGCGTCCCCCCTTACGCCGGTTGCAGGCCGGGCAGGCCGTCACCAGGTTCTCCCAGCTATGCGTCCCACCGCGATGGCGGGGGATGACGTGATCAATGGTGAGGTGAGGCGATTCCTGGCCGCAATACTGGCAGGTGTAGTCATCGCGGCGGAAGATCTCCCGCTTGGTGAGCTTCACGCGTGGGCGCGGGCGGTGGATCATGTAGCCCATGCGGATAACAGAAGGGCATGGGTACTCGCTCTGCGCCGTGCGGACCACGCCGCGCCCGTTCACCAGGATCTCCGCCTTACCCATCAAGATCAGCCCAAGCGCACGGCGCATATTGCAGACGTTAAGTGGCTCATAATTGGCATTCAATACCAATACAGCCTCGCTGAGGCTGGCTTGCCCCCCATGGCCATTATCTGCTCGCGCACTACTCCCTTCATCCATACCGCTCATCCCTCAACGGCTTCATGAATCCTGAGAAAGTATAACACACGCCTGGGGGCACGTCAATCCTGGCCTGAACTGGGTGTATTCCCTATTGGGGGCAGCCTGGCGCTGGCGACTGTAGGGGCGCAATTCATGGCGTCCTGGCAACCGGGGGATAGAATCCCTCCGGCGACTTGTACCCAACCCGCTACGCGGGTTTCTCAGAAGAAGCCGCCGATTTCTAAGCGGCGGCGGGTTTTCCCTCCCCCTGGATGGGGGAGGGGGCGACTTCCCTCCCCCAGGCGCGCCGTCAGCCGCAGGACTGCCCCCAATGTGGAATGCACCCCTTGCTCAGATTGACTAACTCCCGCCGATCCGGTGTATACTTATTTATCCATGCGCCGACGCAACATCACTCTGGCCCTTGAATGGGGACTGGTATCCCTGGCGATCGTTATCACCATCGCCTTCGTCGTCCAACTCAGCCGCTACAGCGCCCAGCGGTCGCGCCTGCCCCTGGGTCTGATCATAGGCGATATTGAGGTCAGCGGCCTGACGCCTGAGCAGGCCACCGAGCGCGTCATGGTCGCGTTCGCGGCGCCGGTGGAGCTACTGTACCAGGACGAGCACATCGCGCTCAACCCGGCGGAGATCGGCTTCCGCCTGGACCGCGAGGCGTTGCTGGCGGCGGTGGAGCTGGCTCGCGAGGCCACCGACTGGTGGCAGGGCTTCCGCGATTACCTCAGCGGGCGACCGGCGACGACCATCGCGCTCCAACCGGAGCTCTCTTATTCGCGGGAGCAACTCATCGCGGTGTTGCAGCGTATTGCCCAAACCTATGATCGCGAGCCGCAAATGCCGCAACTTGAGGCAGACACGTTGCGCTTCCTGCCCGGCGAGCCAGGCAGGCAACTGGACATCCAGGCATCTTTGCCGCGCGTAGAAGCGGCGCTGCGCTCAGGGGTCAACCGTCGCGCTGTCCTGGTCGTGCGCGAATCCCCTGTCCCGGATACGTCTCTGGAGGCGCTGCGCCCCTGGCTTCAGAGCCGCCTGTCCGGCTTTGATGGCGTTGTTGGCCTGTACGTGCTTGACCTGGACACGGGGCGCGAGCTGGCACTGAACAGCGACGTGGCCTTCAGCGGCATGGGGCTGCTCAGGCTCCCCATCCTGGTGGCGGCCTACGCCCAATTGGAGGCCCCCCTGGCCCCGGCTACGCGCCAACTTATCAGCGACACCCTCTCAAGCGATAATAACGGCGCTTCTGCTGCGAATGCCCTGCTGGCGCTCATCGGCAATGGGGATGGCATGGCCGGGGCCGGGCAGGTCACCGCACTGATGAAATCTCTCGGCCTGGTGAACACCTTCATCGCCCTCCCCTACGAGACCACGCCGGAGCAGCCGGTGACTACCACCACACCGGCGAACAGCCGCGCCGAAGTCACCACCCAGGCCGACCCTGCCCGCCAGACGACGCCCGCCGATATGGGCCAGCTCTGGCAGATGATCTACCAATGTGCGCGCAACGGCGGGACCTTGCTGGCGGCCCTGCCTGACCGCCTTACACCAGCCGAGTGCCGCGAGATGCTGGAGGCGCTGTCGGCGGTCCGCAGCGGCAACCTGTTGGAAACCGGCCTGCCGCCTGAGACCCGCCTGGCACACCGCCCCGCCTGGAGTGCCGACACCCACGCCGACGCCGGGATCGTCTTCTCGCCGGGAGGCGATTACGTTGTGGCCATTTTCGTCTGGCGCCCGGAGTATCTGGATTGGGCGGTGAGCGCACCCCTGATTGCCGATTTGAACCAGGCGGTGTACAATTTCTTTAATCGGTAGGGATGATATTCCTCCCCCCACCCAGTACCAGGCTTCAGCCTGGTTGGGAGGGGGAGCAGGCCAGTTCCCTCCCCCTGGATGGGGGAGGGACAGGGAGGGGGTGACACACGAGCTAAAACCAACGCCCTGCCCTGCACCCGGGTGCATTCCACATTGGGGGCAGCCGCCTTCAGACTGTCATTCTGAGCCCCAGCCCGGACCCTGAGCCGAAGCCCTGAGCGAAGCGAAGGGGTAGCGAAGGGGAAGGGGAAGCGAAGAATCTCTAGTTCACACCTCAGAGACCCTTCGCTGCGCTCAGGGTGACAAACTCGCCCCAGATATGGAATGCACCCCTGCACCCGCCCTGCTTCCCAAAAATCGCGGCCCAGGGTATACTATCCTCTGTGTCAACTGCCCGTCCTGCGCGCGCGGCGCGGCGGCCAGCGCAAAGCTGGCCTTTTGCCGCTGGCGTTGTGTTGATCACCCTGTTGCTCTTTACCCTCGGCTGGTCAGCCAGCCGAGGCCTGTTCCCATTTCGCTCCGACCAGGCCCCCGCCCCCTCCGGCCAGCCCCCCTTCTACCTGCCGGTGTTCTATTCCCTGGGCCGATACTGGGTCATCGCCGAGGCGGATAACGCCTCCCGGCCCACCGCCACACCCAGGCCGACCCTGACGCCAACGCACACAGTCACACCGCCCCCTTCGCCAACTGCCACAGCGACCAAGCCACCGTCCCCCACCGCGACGCCCACGCCCAGCCCGACGCCGACCCCCACGCCTACACCCTGGCCCACGCCCGACGGCGTCATCCGCCAGGTGCGTGTGCCCATCCTGATGTATCACCATATCGCGGTGCCTCCACCCGGCGCCAACGCCATTGAGCGCGACCTCTCGGTGACCCCCCAGGACTTTGAGGCGCAACTCCAGTGGCTGGCCCAAAACGGCTACACCTCCATCCGCCTGTACGACCTGGTCTATGCGCTGGCGCAAGGGCGACCGCTGCCGGAGAAGCCCGTTATCTTCACTTTTGATGACGGCTACCGCGATGCCTACGAGAACGCTTTTCCCCTCTTACAGAAGTACGGCTTTACGGGGACCTTCTTCGTCCTCACCGAATTCATGGACCAAAACCTGCCCCAGTATCTGAGCTGGAGCCAGGCCGAGGAGATGAGCGCAGCGGGCATGGACATTGAGCCGCACACCAAAACCCATCCCGACCTGCGCTGGCGCGACCGCGACTTCCTCATCTGGCAAATCCTGGGTTCGGCCCAGACAGTGGAGGCCCATATCGGTCGCTTCCCCCGCCTCTTCGCTTACCCCTCCGGCCACTACGATGCCAACGTCCTCCAGGTCGTCCACGAGATCGGCCTGTGGGGCGCCGTCACCACGCAGCAGGGCACAATCCACACCAGCGATTCGCTCTACGAACTGAGGCGCGTGCGCATCCGCCACAGCGACACGCTCTATACCTTCGCCCTCAAGCTCAGTTGGGATTTCTGACCCTAAGACCTGCGAGGTCTGTTTATAATATCTGGCGATGGTAGACGCTATCCTCCGCGAGCAAAGCGAGATTAACCCGGTTGAGCGGGCCTATCGGGAGTTGTTGCGCCAGGGGAAGCCGGTGATCCGGCTCTTCTCCGGCAACCCCAACGAGCACGGCATCCACTTCCCCGGGGAGGTCCTGGCTGAGGCGTATGCGCGCTATTTCGCCGATCAGACGTACCGCCCCGACCCCAAAGGGGACCTGGCGGCGCGTCAGGCCATCCAGGATTACTATGCCTCTCAGGGGGCTGCGGTCTCCGCCGAGAACATCCTTCTGACCTCCGGCACCAGCGAGTCCTTCTTCTACATCTTCAGCCTGCTCGCCAATCCCGGCGATAATATCCTGACCCCCAATCCCAGCTATCCCCTGTTTGACTACATCGCTGCCCTGGCGCGGGTGCAACTTCGGCACTACCCCTTACGCGAAGAGCGGGGCTGGGAGATGGACCTGGCGGAACTGGCCAGCCGCATAGACGAGCGGACCCGCGCCATTGTGGTGATCTCACCGAACAACCCCACCGGTAGCGTTGTCTCCGCCGATCAGATCCGCGAAATCGTGCGCCTCGCCAACCGTCATGGGCTGGCGATCATCAGCGATGAGGTCTACAGCGAATTCATTTACGACCTGCCAGCGTTCCCCCGCATCAACACGGTCAGCCAGCCGCGGCTCCTGTTCACGCTCAACGGCATCTCCAAGATGTTCGCCCTGCCCGCGCTCAAACTGGGCTGGATCGCCGTCTCTGGCGCGGAGCCACTGGTGGCATGGGCGGTGGACGCGCTGGAGACGACAGCGGATACCTTCCTCACTGTCCACATGCCCATCCAGCTCGCGCTGCCCCGGCTGTTCCAGGAGGGCGGCGCATTCCTGGCGCAGTACCGGGCCGAGGTGCGGCGGCGGCGCGACCTGGCGATCCAGCTTCTGAGCCACTCGGATCGGCTACGCTTCATCCCGCCCCAGGGCGGCTTCCATCTGATGGCGGCGGTTGAGCCGGGGCGTGAGATGGACGAGGAGGCATTCGTCATCGCGCTGATGCGGGAGGCCGGGGTCTTCGTCCATCCAGGCTACTTCTACGATTATGAGGTCGGCATCCATATCGCCCTCTCCTTCCTCACCCACCCCACGGCCCTGAGCGCCGGGCTGGAGCGGATCGTCCAGTTCCTGGCAGCACTTTGATAGTTTTTGACAGACTCTGCATGCTAACATTTTATGCCGAATGGCGGCCAACGGGAGTCGGCCATTCGTTGTTTGTTGAGGGAACGATGTCGCCAGAGGAAGAAGCGAAGACCTCACGGTTACCGGGCTTTTATGAGCTGCCTTTAGAGGAACGTGCGGCGCGTGTGGCGCAGTGGGCCGGGCTGACGCCGGAGGAACAGGCCGCGCTCCTGGGCACGGGTGGCCTGGGGCTGGATAAGGCCAACCAGATGATTGAAAACGTCGCTGGCCGGTATGCGCTGCCGCTGGGCATCGCCACGAACTTCCTGGTCAATGGCCGCGACCGGTTGATCCCCATGGTCATTGAAGAGCCCTCGGTCGTCGCCGGGGTGAGCTATGCTGCCAAGATGGTCCGGGCGGGCGGCGGCTTCCGCGCGGAAGCCGACCGCTCGCTGATGATCGGCCAGGTGCAGGTGGTGGACCTGGCGGATATAGACCGGGCCGCCGAGGCTGTGCGGGCGGCGCGGGAGGACATCCTGGCCGAGGCCAACCGCCACGATCCCATGCTGATCCGCCTACATGGGGGCGCCAGGGACCTGGAGGTCCGCCCGCTGTACGACACGCTGGCCGGCCCGATGCTCATCGTCCACCTGATCTACGATGTGCGCGACGCCATGGGGGCGAACGCGGTGAACACCGCGGTTGAAGCCATCGCCCCGCTCATCGCCCGGATCACCGGCGGCCGCACGCTGCTGCGCATCCTGTCTAACCTGGCCGACCGGCGCCTGGCGCGGGCCTGGGCGCGCGTCCCGGCGGAGCAGTTGGCCCGCGAGGGCCTGGATGGGCGCGAGGTGGCCCGTGGCATCTTCCAGGCGAACGCCTTCGCCCTGGCCGACCCCTACCGCGCAGCCACGCATAACAAGGGCATCATGAACGGAATTGACGCCGTAGCTATCGCCACCGGCAACGACTGGCGGGCCATTGAGGCTGGCGCCCATGCCTATGCCGCCCGCAGCGGCCAATACCGGGCGCTGACCGACTGGCACCTGGACGAGAACGGCGACCTGCTCGGCTATATTGAGTTGCCGCTGGCTGTCGGGGTGGTGGGCGGGGCCACGCGCTCGCATCCTACCGCCCGCGTCTGTCTGAAGATCCTGGGCGTGCAGACAGCAGCGGAATTGGCCGAGATCATGGCGGCGGTGGGGCTGGCGCAAAACCTGGCCGCGCTGCGCGCCCTGGTCAGCGAGGGCATCCAGCATGGCCATATGAGCCTGCACGCCCGCCAGATCGCGCTGGCCGCCGGGGCCACCGGCGACCTGGTGGAGCGCGTCGCCCGGCAGATGGTGGAGGAGCGGGCGATCCGTCTGGAGCGGGCTCAGGAGATTCTGGCCGCGTTGACCCGACAGGGAGGGAGGTAATGCCCATCCCAGGGGGCGCGGAGAGCATAGGGAGTTGTGTTATAATAGTGATGAAAATCACGAATAGGTAGAATGCACTTATTCAGGAGAGTCACATGAGCGAGAACCCGGTATCTGGATTTCAGTCAGGTTCGGACGGATTCCGGCAGGGGGCGCAAGGGCTGCTGCGTCCTATCCAGGATGTGGGCATTGTCGGCTATGGCGCTTACGTGCCACGCTATCGCCTGCCCGCTTCAGAGGTGGCCCGCGTCTGGACGGGCGGCGCAGGCGGCCTGCCCATTCAGGAGAAGGCCGTCGCCGGGCTGGATGAAGACGTGGCTACGATGTCCATTGAGGCGGCCCGCAATGCGTTGGCGCGGGCGCAAATTGACCCCACGCTGATCCGCGCAGTGTGGGTGGGCAGCGAATCGCACCCCTATGCGGTCAAGCCGACGAGCACCATTGTGGCCGAGGCCATCGGCGCGGTGCCCCACACGCAGGCCGCCGACTGGGAGTTCGCCTGCAAGGCCGGCACCGAGGCCATCCAGGCGGCCATCGGCTTCGTGGGCAGCGGCATGGCCCGCTATGCCCTGGCGATCGGCATGGACATCGCCCAGGGGCGGCCCGGCGACGCCCTGGAGTACACCGCAGCGGCGGGCGGCGCGGCTTACCTGATCGGCCCCAAGGAGGAGAGCCTGGCGGTGTTTGAAGGCTCGCACTCGTTCGTGACCGACACGCCGGACTTCTGGCGGCGGGCGCACGAGACCTATCCTTCGCACGGCGACCGTTTCACGGGCGAGCCAGCCTATTTCAAGCATACGCTCTCGGCAGCACGTGGGCTGATGGAGGCGCTGGGCACACAGCCCTCTGACTACACCTATGCCGTCTTCCACCAGCCCAACGTCAAGTTCCCAGAGCGAGCAGCCAGGCTGCTCGGCTTCACGCCAGCCCAATACCAGCCCGGTCTGCTCGCCGGTGAAGTCGGTAACGTCTATGCGGGCTCGTCGCTCCTGGGCCTGAGCGCGGTGCTGGACATCGCCCGGCCAGGCGACCGCATCCTGCTGGTCTCCTACGGCTCCGGCGCAGGCTCCGATGCCTTCTCCATCACCGTCACGGCGCTGATTGAGGAGCGCCGCGACCGCGCCCCGAAGACACGCGACTATATCGCCCGCAAGACGGTGATTGACTACGCCACATACGCGCGCTTTCGCGGCAAATTAGTGATGGATTGAGGACCTGGTAGAGGGATGGCCATGCGTGAAGTCAGTGTCATTGGAATCGGGCAAACGAAGGTTGGCGAGCATTGGGATATATCGCTGCGCCATCTGGCGTGGGAGGCGGTGCGGGCCGCGCTCAGCGATGCGGGCGTGAGGCGCGTGGATGGGCTGTACGTGGGCAACTGGCTGGGCGGCCTGCTCTCCGGCCAGGAGCAACTCGGCGCGCTCATCGCCGATTTCGTGGGCATGCGCGGCGTGGAGGCGGTCAAGGTGGAAGCGGCCAGCGCGTCTGGTGCGGCGGCCTTGCGCCAGGCATATATGGCGGTTGCCGGTGGGCTGATGGATATCGTGGTCGTGGTCGGCGTGGAAAAGATGACCGACCGCATCGGCAGCCCGGTGCAGGCGGCCCTGGCGACCGGCGTGGACAGCGATTATGAGGCGGCACAGGGCGTCACGCCTGCGGCGCTGGCCGCGTTGCTCATGCGCCGTGCCATGTACGAGTACGGCCTGACGCTGGCCGACTTCGCGCCGTTCAGCGTCAACGCGCACCAAAACGCCTCCACCAACCCCAACGCGATGTACCGCAACAAGATCACGGTGGAAGCCTATCTCAAAGCGCCGATGATTGCCGAGCCGGTCAACCTGTTTGATGCCGCGCCCGCTGCCGATGGCGCCGCCGCGCTGGTGCTGTGCCCGGCAGCTATCGCCCGCGACTACAGTGAGAAGCCGGTGCGCATCGCCGCCTCGGCCATCGCCACCGACGCGCTGGCCTTGCACGACCGGCCCGATCCCCTCTTCCTGACCGCCGCCAACCTGTCGGCGGGTCAGGCCTACGAACAGGCGGGGATCGGCCCGGAAGATATTGACGTGTTTGAGCTGCACGATGCCTACACCATCCTGGCCGCGCTCACGTTGGAGGCCACCGGCTTCGCCCGGCGCGGCGAGGGCACGCGCCTGGCCGCCGACGGCAGCATCGGGCTGAAGGGGCGTATTCCTATCTCCACGTTTGGCGGGCTGAAGGCGCGGGGCGATCCCGGGGGCGCGACCGGCATCTACCAGGCAGTTGAGGTGGTGCTGCAACTGCGCGGCGAGGCCGGCCCGAACCAGGTGGAGGGCGCGCGCTGGGGTATGACGCAGAACCTGGGCGGCCTGGCAGCGACGGCGGTGACACATATTTTCAGTCAGCAGTAGTCAGATGTCTGACTACTGACCGCTGATTGATAGTCTATGACAGGCAGTTTGATAGGTTTTGAGAGTTCCTTTCCGTATAATCTGGTGTTGATTTATTTGAGGATAGATTGGAGGTTGGTTTAACTATGGAAACCCCACGCCATTGGAGGCTCAGTCATCAACGCTACGCACTGGTCGGGGAGGTGTGTGACGGCTGCGGCGCCAAGCTCTTCCCGCCGCGTGATGTCTGCCCGGAATGCGAGGCGCCGGCCAAAATCCCCTATACCTTCAGCGGTCGGGGCCAGGTCTACTCCTTCACGCGCGTGCAGGAGGCCCCTGCGGGCTATGAGGAGTACACGCCTTACACAGTGGCCCTAGTGAAGCTGGAAGAGGGGCCGCTGGTCACCGCGCAACTGACCGACCTGGAGGGCGAGCCGGCCATTGGCATGCCTGTGGAGATGGTCACGCGCAAGCTGCGCACCGACGGCGCACGCGGCATGATCATCTACGGCTACAAGTTCAGGCCGGCGCTGAGCGCATAGCGCCCGCTCCAACCCCATTTTGACGCTGAGCAAGCCACCGGCGCCCCTGCCCGGTGGCTTTTGCTTCCGATGGAAGGCTCTCCCCCCATCAAGGGGGAGGGGAGTTGCTGTCTGCCCTCTGTTCCGCTGAGGAATCAAAAGAGGTGGAGGACAGGACCTCACGCGGTGCGCTGCCGCCCTGCGCCGGCCCGATAATGCCCCGTTCTTCCAGTGCATCAATCAGGCGGGCGGCCCGTGTGTAGCCAATGCGCAGCCGCCGCTGGAGCAGGGAAACGGAGGCCCGATTGGCCTCACGCACGATGCGGATCGCCTCTTCCAGTAACTCATCCTCCGCCTCATCCGCTTGCTCCCCGGTCAACTCATCCCATACGGGCACGCGGCGGCTTTCCGCGCCAACCTCCGGCAGCGGAGGCTGAATGCCGGGGCCGACCGGGTCGGTGGGGCCGCTGCGGACCGGCATAGCCACCCCTTTCCAGAAGCGCACCAGGCGGCTGATCTCTTTGTCGGAGACGAAGCAGCCTTGCAGCCGCTGCGGCTGGCTGGCCTCTGGCGAGACGAAGAGCATATCGCCCCGGCCCAGCAGCCGCTCAGCCCCCACCGTATCCAGAATGACCCGCGAGTCTACGGACGAGGCCACAGCAAACGCGATGCGAGCGGGGAAGTTAGCCTTGATCAGGCCGGTGACGACGTCCACCGAGGGCCGTTGTGTGGCGATGATCAGGTGAATCCCGGTCGCACGGGACATCTGCGCCAGGCGACAGATGGTGCGCTCCGTGTCCTCCGGCGCCAACATCATCAGGTCAGCCAACTCATCAATAATGAGCACAAGGTAGGGCAGCTCCTCACCGCCTGCGGCAGTGGCAATGCGGTTATAGTCCTCAATATGGCGCGCGCCGACCTGGGCGAATTTGTGGTAGCGCCGATCCATCTCGCGTGTGATCCATTGGAGCGCCCCTGCCACCCGCTCCAGGTCCACAACCACCGGCCCCACCAGATGGGGAATGCCATTATAGTGGGCCAGCTCCACCCGCTTGGGGTCCACCAGGACCAGCCGCAGGTCCTGGGGCGTATTGTGCAGCAAGAGGCAGGTGATGATGGCGTTGACACACACGGATTTGCCCGACCCGGTGGCTCCGGCAATGAGCAAATGCGGCATACGCGCCAGGTCGGCGACGACCGGCGTGCCCGACACATCTTGCCCCAACGCCAGGCGCAGGGGGGAGCGCATTGCCTGGAACTGCGGGGAGGCGATCACGCGACGCAGGCTGACGATGCTGATCTCGGCGTTGGGCACTTCAATGCCCACATAGTCCTGGCCAGGGACGGGCGTGACGATACGGATGGAGGGCGCCGCCAGGGCCAGCGCCAGATCATCGGCCAGCGCGGCAATCTTGGCGACCTTGACCTTGATACGCTTGCCGCTGGCGGTCTCGTAAAAGCCCGGGACGACTTTGAACTGGGTGACCGTCGGGCCGGCGTTGAAGCCGGGGATGTCCACCGGCACGCCGAACGCCTCCAGCGTCTCTTCAATGATCCGGGCGCGATACCAGTTACTCTCGGCGTCAGCAGTGCCCTCCGGCAGCGTATCCAGGATCTCGTCTATATCCGGCAGCGCGCTGCTCGCCGGTTGCGCCTCTGCCCTCATCGCTCCCTCCTGGCGCGTGGAGGCCGTCGGGTTGGGGAGCGCACCTCCTGGGCGGCTTTCCGCTGCTGCCGTCACCGGAGGCGCAGGCATAGATGCCTGGCCTGCTTTTCGCCTGCCTCTGGCCTGCCACCACTGAAGTGCGGCCTGCGTGAGTATGGAGAAGAGCTGCCAGGTGCGGCGTGCGATCAGGCGCAGCGAGAGGCGCAGGAAGAGGATAAGCCCGACCAGCCACCCGGCGAGCAGGATCAGAGCGGTCGCGGCTGGGCCCGATGCGGCGACAAGGGCGTAGAGCCAGTCCCCCACGACTCCGCCGTCCTCCCCAATGGCCGTCAGGGTCGCCAGGGCCACCAGGTAGGTGAGGACAAAGCCGATAGGCCGCTGCGGGTGGATACGCGGCAGGCGGTCGCCGAAGTGGCGTAAGAGCAGCCACAGCCCAACCGCGCCCAGGCCAAACGGCGCCACATAGGCGCCCCAGCCGAAGGCGCGTTGCAACAGGCCGAGTAACCTTTCGGGAAGCCAGCCGCGCTGGGGGGAGAGGGCGCTGAGTGCGGCGATCATGGCGAAGGCGAGAAGCCCCAGGCCGAGCAGGTCCAGTTGCCGGTCAAGCGTGAGGCCCAGCGGCGGGCCGTTGCGACTGCGCGATCTGGCTTTGCCTTTGGCAGCAGAGGGGCGCTGTGTCGTGGCCATCGCTCAAATGTTCCTGTGCGGGCATTATAACACAGTTCCATCTAGCCAGGCGGGCCAACCGGGGCCATTACCTTAAACTTGTAGCACTCTGCCCAGGAGAAAGGGGTTCAACCCTCTTGTGGCGAACGCCCGCGAAGGGCATTAAAACAGACCTGGCAGGTTTCCGAAACCTGCCAGGTCTGTTGCTTGACGCAAGACGTTTGACGTTTGGGCTACGGTGTCGGCGTAGCCGTAGCTGTAGCCGTAGGCGTGGGCGTGGGCGTCACCAGCGGCCTGCCGGGGTTGGCGCACACGTTGACGTCCTGGCCGATAATGACCCGATAGGGGACGGCGCTGTCCGGCGCGGGTTGGCGAATCACACGCGCCGGAGGAACGTGGAACAGCGCCCGCAGCCGCGCCAGCGCACTGCTGCTCCCTGTGCCAAAGTCCAGGATCAGTGTCTGGGCGTAATCGTGCCGGTCGGCCTCAGCGGGGATGGCGATGAACCCCTCATCGGCCATGCGGTCGGCGGCCACCACTGTCCAATCCGGCACCTCCGTCCCGTTCCACAGCTCCACCGCGATGCGCGGGCCGGCCACTGCGCCGCGCTCGCCGGGCGTAAAGACATCACGCAGTAGCGGCGCAATGCGCTCCCAGTTGGGCAGGAGCACCTGCTGGTTGTCCGGCGTCCGCCAGGAGGTGACCTGGGCGCTGGTGATGGCCCGGCTCTTGATGCGCCCGGTATCCAGGCGCAGGCCCATTGCCCCCAAACGCACCACATCCAGCAGGGTCAGATCGGTCTGGACGGAATCGCGCAAAGCGCCCCACAGTTCGGGGATTTTGGGGATAGCCTCAATTTGCAGGGCCTTGTGCCAGGCAGCGCGCAGCACCTTGTGCTGGCGGCGGTCACGGTCAAAGCCGGAGGTGGTCATGCGCGAGCGCACGTACCACAGCGCCAGGTCGCCATCCATGTGGCGCACGCCCGGCTCCAGGGTGTAGGGCACATACGCGCCGGGGTTCTGCGGATCGGGCCGCCAATCCTCCAGGCGGCAATCCACCGGCACATCAATCCCGCCCAGGGCATCCACGATCCGCTTGAAGCCCTCAAAATCCGCCCATACGTAGTAGTCCACGCGCAGGCCCAGGTTGTAGCGCAGGGTGGCCTTGAGCAGGTCCACGCCGCCGTAGGCCTCTGCCGTGTTGATGCGGCTCATCCCCCGCCCGGGCACGTACACGAACAGGTCGCGGGGGATGCTGAGCAGGTTCACGGCGGGCACATCGGGGAACAGGACGGCCAGGACAATGGCGTCTGCCCGCCCGTTGTGCTCGTTCCCCCGGCGGTCACTGCCCAACAGTAGAATGTTGATCGTCTGCCTGGCGGCACCGATCTCCGGGACGGGGGTGGGGATGGGTGTGACGGGCGTGGCAGTGGGCGGCGTGCCGGTCACGGTGGGGGCGTCTGGCGAAGCCGGGGTGAGGATAGGCGTGGGCGTATCGGGCCGTCGGGTGGGGATGGCCGGCCAGGTTGGCAGCGGCGTGCGCGTCGGCGAGGGGCTGGGGCGCGGCGTCATCGTTTGCCCCGGATCCTCCCAGCCCTGAACCATTGGCGCGGCGCTGGCCCAGGCCAGCACCAGCGCCAGAAGGGCGCAGGACAAAAGGCGCAGGATAAATATCACTCGCCCCCCGTCTTCCGTCTTCCATCCTCTGTCCTTTGCCATGCGTCCTTTACCCTTCATGGCGTCGGTGTCGGCGAGACCACCATCACCGGCGGCACCCAGAGCCACTGGCCCGTGCGCACCACGGTTGAACTCCCTAAACAATTCGCCCTTTGAAGCTGTGCAACTGTCGTGCCATAGCGCACCGCCAGCCGGAACAGCGTCTCACCGGGCAGGACCTGAACCTGGATCCAATTCGCCGGTGGGCCGCAAGCGGGCGTGGGGGTCGCTGCCGGTTGGGTAGAAGTGACACTGGCCTCCAGCGTCCGGGAAGGCGTGGCGGTGGCTGTCGCGGTGGGCCTGGCCGTGGCGGTCATCGTCACGGTGCGCGTTGCAGTGGCTGTCGGCTGGGGCGTCGGCGTGACCGTCGGGCTGGGGCGGGGCGTGGGCGTGATGGTGGGCGTCACCGGTGTGCGCGTGGCTGTCGTCAGGGGTGGGGGCGGGGGCGAGGCCAGCATACCTGCGGCTAGCCGATCGCGCGTCGCCAGCACCGCCGCGGCGAACAGGCTCAGCAGGGCCGCGACGATCAGCACCAGGCTGGTCAGGGCATGTTGCGCCCGATAAGAGGCTTTCATGGGGGATGTCATTCCGGGCGCGGCGAAGAACCGGCCTTCGCCCCGGCCTCCGTCCGCCCATTTACCGGGAGCAGCACGCTGGCCACGCGCGCGTTCGCCTCGCGCTCCAGCCAGATGCGCCCCCCCTGCGCCTCCACCAGCGAGGCCACCGCCGACAGGTCCGGCTCGGTCTCCACCTGCGACCAGACGCGGATGAGCAGGCCTTCCCCCCACTGGCCCTCATGTGGGGTGGGGGGTGGAGAGACCTCGGGGTGCGCGATCAGGCTCATCTCGCCCTCCATAGGCGAGGCCATACAGACATGGCTGATCAATTGGGAGACGATCTCCGAGAGTGTGCGGTAGTCGGTGCGCGGCATGGGCAGGCTGTCGGCGATGTCCATTTTCAGAGTGATGCGCTTCTGGCGCATATCCGGTCCGGCCCGGCTGATCCCGGCTTCAATGGCCTCAACCGCGCTGGCAGGCCCCGCCGGAGCGGGCACTTCCGCCGCTCCCCCTGGCGCGGCGCTTTGGACCAGGTCATCCAGCAGTTGTGTCAGGTGCATGACCTGCTCCTCAGTGCGTGCCAGAAAGCGCTTCTGCTGGGGGTCAAGCGGCCCCAGGCTTTCGCTGGCGATCAGATGCGTGTAGCCAGCGATAACCGCCAGGGGCTGGCGCAACTGCTGCGCCATCGCCGCCATGGCCGCCAGGTTGAGCGGGCGTGCTGACGCGCCTGCCCTGGCCTCCGCCTCTGCCCGGCCCTCCATCTGCGCCAGCCGTTCACGCAGTGCGGCCAGTTCCGCCTCCCGCCGCGCCAGTGTCTCGCGCAACCGGGCCAGCTCCGCCTCTTGCTCCGCCGGTGGGATCGCCAGTTGTGCTTCCAGCAGTTTGCCCATCTCCAGCAAGAGCTGGCGGTCACGTTCGGCGCGCCGCTCCAATTCCTGTAATTGCAATGACAGCCGCTGCGCCTCGGCCCGCGTGCGCTCCAGTTCGGCCTGAAGTTCCGCTTCTGCCGCGACAACCTGCTCTGCGACCTCCCCAGGTGGGGGCGCTGCTTCGGGAACCCCTTCGGCTGCCCCCATGGCCCAGGCGGCGGGGGGCGCGCTGGCGCGGCGCACAGCGAAAAGCGCCAGGAGCGGAAGCGCCACAAGCTGCGCCAGGCGCACTGTCGGGGCGGGTTGGGGCAGGAGCGCCGGGGCCAGCAAGCGGGCAGCGTGGCCGGCCAGGAGCGCCAGGGCGATGCCCAGCGCCAGCACCCAATCGGTGGGCCGCCGCAGGAGCAGGGCCAGCGCTGCCCATGCTGCCAGGGCAAGTTGCCAGCCGGTCCACCAGACGATCTGTAAGCCCGGTGGCACGGCCAGCCCTGGCAGAGCAAAGGCCAGGCCACTGGCGGTAAATAGCACAACCAGGAGAACCAACAGAATGGCGCGTGTGTTCCATCGCGCCGGTATGGGCGACAGGGCCCAGGCAATCAGGGCCAGGCTGAGCGCCTCAACGCCCTCCTCAACCACCGCCAGCACCCCGCCCAGGGTGGCCAGTGCTCCGGTCACCATCACCCCCAGGACAAGGGCAGCGTATATGGCGCGGAGGAGAAACGGGCCACCGGTGGCGATGGTCAGGCTACGGTCGGCGTTGCCGCGCCGGACAGCGCGATAGGCAGCAGTCCAGGCGATCAGCAGCGCCAAATTGACAACCCAGTGATAGTACAGGCTCCCCACCGGGTCCGTCAGCGCAGACAGGAGATCACCGAGGACAGGCATGGCCTCTGGGCAACACGCAACTTGACTGCGTACAGGGCCATTATAGCACGCTTTGGCCTGCTGGCAATTCCCCCCCACCCCAGGGGTGCATTCCACATTGGGGGCAGCCCTGTAACTGAAGACGCGCCTGGGGGGAGGGAAGAGGGAAAACCCGCCGCCGATTAGAAATCGGCGGCTTCTTCTGAGAAACCCGCGTGGCGGGTTGGATACAAGGTGCCGGAGGGATTCTATCCCCCGGCGGGACTTTTACTGCCCCAGGCGCGCCCCGATGAAATCGCGCCGCCCGCGCGCAAAATCTGCCGCGCTGACCGGACGCTTCCCCGCCAGTTGTACCTCCTTTAACTCTAACACCCCCGTGCCGGTGACCACGCCGATGCGCCCGCCCGGTAGCGCCACCACCTGCCCCGGCTCACCGGGCACGGCTACTCCGGCCAGCGCCGCGGCCCGAATGTGCAACATCTCCCCGCCCAATGTGGTGAACGTCCCTGGCCAGGGTGAGAAGGCTCGCACCTTGCGTTCCAGCTCCACCGCCGGGCGCGTCCAATCCAGCCGACCATCTTCTTTGCGGATACGCGGCGCGAACGTGGCCGCGCTTTCATCCTGCGGCATGGCCTGGACCGTGCCTGCCAGCCAGCCCGGCAACACCTCAATCAGCAGTTCCGCCCCCAGCCGCGCCAGCCGTTCGCCCAACGTCCCTGCAGTATCCTCAGGGAGAATCGGCTCAGCGCGTTGGGCGATAATCGGCCCGCTGTCCAGACCAGGGTCAATGCGCATGATCGTCACGCCGGTCACTGTTTCGCCGGCCAGGATCGCCGCGGCGATGGGGGCCGCGCCACGGTACCTGGGCAGGAGCGAGGCGTGCACATTGAGGCAACCGTGTGGGGGGATCTCCAGCACATCAGGGCGCAAGAGCTGGCCAAACGCAGCCACAACAATGACATCGGGGGCCCAGGCGCGGACCTGCGCCACTGCCGCCGGGTCGCGCAGCGTCTTGGGCTGGATCACCGGGATACCATACGCGCAGGCGGCGGTCTTCACCGGCGGCGGCGTCAGCACGCGCCCACGCCCCGCCTCACGATCCGGCTGCGTTACCACGCCGACCACATGGTGATGGCGCACCAAGGCCTCCAGCGTGGGCAGCGCGAAGGCGGGCGTGCCCATGAACACAACCCTGGCCCGTTTCTCCCGTTCGTGTTCGTCCCTTGCCTGATGAGCGCACATGCCCTCATTCTACCATGCCTCTTGGGGCGAGGGAAGTCATTCGCCTTATCCCCCCGTACGAGGGACGGGAACGGCTGCAGAGGCACAAGAAAAAGCCAGCGGCCTACCCGCTGGCCCTGGACGACCTCAGGTGGATCGGGAGGGATTCGAACCCCCAACCCAGGCGTTATGAGCGCCCCGCTCTGACCGTTGAGCTACCGATCCGAGAGCGGGAGACGGGACTCGAACCCGCGACGTCCACTTTGGAAGAGTGGCATTCTACCGCTGAATTACTCCCGCCTGTCGGGGCGAGCGGACTTGAACCGCTGACCTCGTGATCCCAATTCACGCGCGCTGCCGGGCTGCGCCACGCCCCGTGCTAATGTTATTGTACTTCCCCTTCTCGCTGGCGTCAAGCCCCCCAGAAGCGGAGGGGTGCATTCCATATCTGGGGCGAGTTTGTCACCCTGAGCGCAGCGAAGGGTCTCTGAGGTGCGAACTAGAGATTCTTCGCTTCCCCTTCGCTGCTCCTTCGCTACGCTCAGGATGACATTGCTCAGGGCTTTGGCTCAGAATGACAGTCTGAAGGCGGCTGCCCCCAATGTGGAATGCACCCAAGCGGAGCGGTTTCTATTGGTTGACTTTTACACGCCGCGCTGGCTGAGCAGGATGGTGATGGCGGCGATCAGGATGATTAAGAGGAGGATCAAGACCAGCAGCCCCCGCAGAGACAGGCCCGGCTCGGCTTCGGCCCCCGTTTCATCCGGGAGCACAAAGCCCTCTGGGATCGGCGGCACAAAGGGCGCCGCCTCAACCGGAGGAGCGACCTCTGCCACCGTCTGCGCTTCAGGCGCGGTCTCCTCCCCGGCTTCAAGTGGCTGGGCCTCTTCTACGATGGCCTCTTCCACCTCGGATACCGCCTCTGGCGTTTCAGGCGCGATAGGGGGCACCACCTCAAGAAGGGGAGGCTCTTCTTCAGCTACGCCTTCCGCCTCACCCGCCACCGCAGGCACGGGCGCCGGGGCGGGCGCTTTTTCGCTGCCCGCTTCAGGGGGCGCAGCCTCCACCAGTTCCTCCTGGCGCGGGGGCTGGGCCTGCGACTGCGCTTCGCCCGTCGGCTCAGCAGGGCTGGGGGCGAGGTCGGGTGGCGCGGAAGGCGGGGCAGCGGGCGCCGGTTCAGCAGGCGCCAGGGTCGGCAGCGTCACCCCTTTGCTCAGGAGCAGCTCAACCCCCTGGCGGGCGCGTTCGTTGTCCGGATTAATCGCCAGCACCTGGCGCAGGCACAACAGGCGCTCTGAGTCCCGCTCTACCGCGCCGCTCAGCCAGAGCCAGGCTTCCTCGTTGCGCGGGTCCTGGCGCAGAAGATGTGCCAGGATCGCCCTGGCCCGTTTGCGCTGACCGGCCTTCAGCGCGGCAATAGCCTCTTGCAGGGAGTTATCCGCCACCATACCTCGCAGGGATGGAATAAACATATGTTACAATATGTTGCCAGAATAGAGCAAGTCGTTCGCGCTGCCATGAGAAGAACATTTTCCCTTCCCTTCGCTCGTGTGTCAACCCCCCCCTGCCCCCCCCGTCCAGGGGGGAGTGACCTTTCCCCTCCCCCTGCTCTTTAAAATTCGCCTGCAGGGTGCTTGACTTCTCAGGTGAAATAGTGCTAAAATGTCTATACCCGACATAGCGCTTGTAAGCGATCCCGTACGTACACACCCGAGGTTTGATCAGGCCGGGTGTATGGTTATTTTTTTCTCTTGTCCGGCGTTAATCACCATCGGACTGTGTACCTGGAAAGGAGGAGAGGCCCCACACGCTTATCTGACATCGGATTGTCCACACACAGGCAGTGCTAGAGCCATGCATTCCGCGACGAGGGAGGTTCTCCATGTTGAGAAAGCACATTTGGCTTCTTGTTCTGGCGGTCCTGGCCTTGCTTGCCTTGATCGCCATCCTGCCGGCTGCGGCGGACCAACCCGCCTCCCCAGGCGGCCAGAGCAGCGGCCCCACGACCAGTAGCGATAGCCAGGGCGTGAAGCCCGATTCCTCCTGGGCGGATAAAGCCCCATTGGGCGACCCGGCCGGGCCCTTCCAGGGCCTGATCCCGGACACCTGGATCACGGCTGCGCCCATGCCCACCCCGGCGCGCTACCGTCAGGCCTCTGCCACTGACAACGCCGGGCGCGTGTTCCACTTCGGCGGTGGCACCAGCACAGGTGCGTTCCTCAACGAGGTCCAGATCTATGATGTCGCCAGCAACTCCTGGACCTCCGGGGCGCCTATGCCCAACGCCGGGCAGAACATGATGGCGGTGTATAACCCCATCACCAACAAGTTCTACCTGCCTGGCGGCTACAACGGCGCGCACAACACCTGGTGCCAGGTGTACGACCCGGTGGCCAACTCCTGGAGCACGTGCGCCTCGCTCCCGGCAGCGCGCTCGCCTATGGCGGCGTTCTTCCCGCTGGGTGCACAGGGCCGCATCTACATCTTCGGCGGTAACCCCGGGCCAACGAACGAGGTACGTTACCTGGACGTGGCCACCAACACCTGGAGCACCCCCCAGGCGCCCATGCCCACTGCGCGCACCTACGGCTCGGCGCTGACGGTGGGGAACTACATCTATGTCATCGGCGGCGTTCTAGGCACGCCGCTGAACACGTGCGAACGCTATGACCCCAACACCGACACCTGGGCGACCTGTCCAGGGATGCTCACCGGGCGCATGAACCCTCATGCCACCTGGTATAGCGTGGGCGGTGTGGATTACATCTACGCCTTCGCCGGGGGTGGCGCGGGGGGTAATATCTGGACGGCTTACAATACGGTAGAACGCTACAACACCGCGGCCTTCCCCGGCGGGTCGTGGGAGAATGTGGCCGACCCGGTGCCCGATGCGCCGGTCGCGGCGGGCTATGCCTGTGCCAACGACCAGGTCTGGCTAGCTGGCGGCACAAGCGGCGGACTCTACTACCAGACCAACCGGGGGTACTCCGAGGCGGGCGGCATCTGCGGCGGCGCTGGCCCCACGCCCACGCCCACGCCCACGCCTACAGGGACATGGTACACCCCTACCCCCACGAACACGCCCACGCCCACGAACACACCTATGGGGCGCTGCGAGACCATCCCGCCCGACCCCTTCGGCTACCAGTGCACCGATTGGGAGACCCGCACCTACATTGACGCCACCAACCCCACCGGCATCACCGGCGATGACCAGGTCGTGCCTCTGCCCTTCCCTTCCGGCTTCACCTTCAACTTCTACGGCACGACCTACACCTCGGTCAACGTCAGCTCCAACGGCAACCTGCAGTTCACCACAAGCAACGAGGAGTACTCCAACGCCTGCCCGCTGCCCGATCCCCTACTGGGCCTGGCCATCTTCCCCTTCTGGGATGACTTGTATCCCCCGGCAGGCGGGGCGATTGAGTGGGAGCTGACCGGCACGGCCCCCAACCGGGTGCTGACGATTGAGTGGGATGACATCCAGCACTACCCCGGTACGCCTTCGGGCGTCTCCTTTGAGGTGCAGTTGGAGGAGAGCACGGGGGACATCTGGCTGCTGTACCAGGACACGGACTTTGGTGACCCCAGCATCAATGACGGGGCCTCGGCCTCGGTGGGCATTCAGAATGCGACTGGGGGCTATGCCCTGCAGTATAGCTGCAATGAGGCTGTCCTGGCCGCAGGCCGCGTGGTGCACATCTTCCGCCAGGTGGCGACCCCCACCCCTGGCCCCTCGCCTACCCCAACGAATACCCCGCCACCCACGCCCACCCAGGCGGGCATCCTGTACGACCAGTACAACAACGCCAGCACCACCGGCGCCAGCTCCCAGAACTTTGAGCCTGCGCTAGACCCGTACGATGACGAGCTGGCCGATGACTTCGTCGTGCCCGCTGGCCCCAACCTGTGGTTCATTACCGGTGTGGATGTGGATGGGGCGTACTTCAATGGGCCCGGCCCCGCCGATTCGGTCAACGTGCGCTTCTACGCCAACACCGGCTCTAACCTGCCGGGGACGCTGTTGGCCGAGCGGCTGAACCAGCCCTACAGCGGCACAGGTGGGGACTTCTCCATCACCTTCACCCAGACGGTGACCCTGGGGCCGGGGACGTACTGGGTGAGCGTGCAGGCCAACCAGAACTTCACGCCCGCTGGGCAGTGGGGCTGGATTGACCGCACGGTGCAGTCCAACAGCCCTGCCGCCTGGCGCAACCCCGGTGGGGGCTTTGGCATCTGCCCGGACTGGGACTATCGCGGCAGCGTGTGTGGGATTGACCCGGCCAATCCCGACCAGGTGTTCCGGATTCGGGGGACGAGCGGGCCACCCACGAGCGTAGAGCTGGCGGAGTTTGGCGGCCAGACGGCGGCCAGCCGTGCCCTTGACTGGGCCATTCCACTGGCAGCGCTGGGGCTGCTGCTGAGCTGGGCGCTCTTGCGCCGCAGGCAGCGCTCACCGGCGTAAGCCCCCTGCGCTTCGTGTGAGCGATGGCGAGGCCCGGTTCTGGTGACAGAGCCGGGCCTCTGCTTCTCACCCCCTCCCTGCCCTCCCCCATCCAGAAAAAGGCCGCCGATTAGAAATCGGCGGCTTCTTCGGAGAAACCCGCTACGCGGGTTTGATACAAGTAGCCGGGGGATTCTATCCCCCGGCTTCCTCCCCCGTCAAGGGGGAGGGAAGTCACCCTTCAGCTTGCTCATCTCGGCTGTTCCGACTACAATGCAGACCTATGAGCACCGACCTGCGCGACCGCTTGCAGCGCCTGCGACTGGGCCGGGATGCCGGGCTGGCCCGACCGGTATCGCCTGTCGCGCCGGGTAAGGAGAGCGGGGGGCGACGCGGGCCGGGGATTGAGGAGGTCATTCCAGGTCGTTTCCACCCCACAGAGCACGGTGACATCTTTGTCGCGGAAACGCGCTACCCCCTCAGGCATGTGCATGGGGGCCTGCCCCTAGCCGATTTCCTGGCGCAACCTCCAGACTTAGCGGCTCGCCTGGCGCGTGATAGTGCCCTGGCTAACGTAGATTTGTCCCGCACGGCTTTTCTGGACACGGAGACCTCCGGCCTGGGCACCGCCGGATATTTCGCCTTCCTGGTGGGCATCGGCGTGTTTGAGGGCGACGCGTTCCACCTGCGCCAGTACTTCATGCGCCATCCCGGCGAAGAGCCAGCGCTCCTGGCCGCCGTCGCCGAAGACCTGGCGCAATCCCAGGCCCTGGTCACATTCAATGGCCGCGTCTTTGATGTGCCCCTGCTGGAATCGCGCTACATCCTGGCGCGGCGCCGCCCCCCAGGGCTAAGCATGCGCCCGCACCTGGACCTGCTGCCCCCGGCGCGGCGGCTGTGGCGCGACCGGCTGGACTCGTGCGCGCTCACTGCGCTGGAGGCCCACGTGCTCCGCGTGCAGCGCGACGCCGCCGATGTGCCCGGCTGGCAGATCCCCTACCTCTACTTTGATTATCTGCGCAGTGGCGACGCCCGCCCTATGCGCCGCGTTATATACCACAACAGCCAGGACATCCTCTCCATGGTGGCGCTGGCCGCACGCCTGTGCCGCCACCTGGGCAACCCCTGGGGCGAGAAGATAGACCGCCGTGACCTGCTCAGCCTGGCGCGCTGGTATGAGGACCTGGGGCTGATGGCCGAGGCCGAGCGGGCCTACCGCACCCTGCTGGCCGCCGATGGGCGCAGCGGCCTCCCCTTGCCCTTGCCGTTGCGGGCGGCGGCCTTGAAAGGGCTGGCGCTCCTGCTCAAGCGCCAGCAGCGCCGCCTGGAGGCGCTGCCCCTCTGGGAGGAACTGACTGTGCTGGCCCGGCACGAGGCCCTGGCTTACATTGAACTGGCGAAGACCTACGAATGGCACGTGCGCGACCTGGCGTGTGCGGTGGCGTGGACGCGCCGGGGATTGGCGCTGGTGCAGGGCTGGCCGCCCGGCCCGGAGCGCCAGGCGGCTCTGGCCGACCTGGAACACCGCCTGGCCCGCCTGGAACGAAAACTGGCCGGGATGGCCGGACAGGAAGAGGAAGAGGCCGAAGGCACTTGACTTGCACTGTAAAACAGTGCTAGAATGTCTATGCACCTCAACAGGTGCGCCCCCTGGCATCACGATCATTGCGCTGTGAAAGGAGGAGTCATACTGAATCCATATCTGATATCTTAGACCGGATACCGCATTGCCCCCCACCCCAGGCGGAACTAAAAACCACACATCTTGCAACGAGGGAGGTTCTTCATGTTGAGAAAACGTATCTGGCTTCTTGTTCTGGCGGTCCTGGCCTTGCTTGCCTTGATCGCCATCCTGCCAGCCGCGGCAGATCAACCCCCGCCCACGACCAACAGCGACAGCGTTGTGGCCTGGGTGGGAGCGCATCCGCCCGAAGGGCTGGCGCCGCTGGCGCCATTCCAGGGCCCGCTTGCCCGGCCGCTGGCCCCTCCTTGGGAGGACCGTGCGCCCATCCCGACCACCCTGATGGATGTCGGCGTGGCTACCTGGAATGGGATGGTCTATGTGGTCGGCGGCTATAACGGGTCGGCGGTGGTGAACACGCTGTACCGCTACGACCCCACCAGCAACACCTGGACGACGCTGGCTTCCCTGCCCGTCGGCTTGCAGGCGCCGCGCGTGGTGGCCTATAACGGGATGCTCTATGTCGCCGGCGGTTGGGATAGTCTTGGGACACCGCAGGCCCGGCTGGACATTTACGACATCGCCACCAATACCTGGTCCACCGGCGCGCCCCCGCCCAGCGGCCGCAGCGCCTATGGCCTGGCTCTGGCGGGGAACAAGATCGTCCGCGTGGGTGGCTGCACCGACAACGCCTGCAGCGTTGGTAACAACACCGATATCTACGATCCCGCTACTAACACCTGGACTGCCGGGGCCAATTACCCCTCAGGCATCGCCTGGCATATGTGCGGTGGCGTGGGCAACGTGGTGTACTGCACCGGCGGCTATAATGGTAGCGTGGCGGTCAACACCACCAACGCCTATGACGTGACCACCAACACCTGGTCGTCGCGTGCCCCGATCACCGGGCAAGGCTCGTGGTGGGCCGCAGGGACAGGGGTCAGCGGCACGGACATGTACATCTTCGGCGGCGTGCTCAACCAGTTCTCCACTGTCACCGATATGGCGATGAGGTACGACACGGTCGCCGACACCTGGACGCAGATTGAGAGCATGAACCATGCGCGCTACCGCCTGGGAGGGGGTTCGGGCAGCCTGTTTGCTGAAGGTGGGTCCAGTGGTGGCTTCACGCCGGTCAACTTCAACGAGTATTACCCCCTGGTCGTTGGCCCCACGCCCACACCCACGCCTACAGTGACGGGCACACCGCCCACAGCCACGCCCACCCCCACGCCCACGAACACACCTATGGGGCGCTGCGAGACCATCCCGCCCGACCCCTTCGGCTACCAGTGCACCGATTGGGAGACCCGCACCTGGATCACCGCCACCCAGAACACCGGCCTCTCCGGCGATGACCAGGTCGTGCCCATCCCCATCGGCTTCACCTTCAACTTCTACGGCCAGAACTTCACCACTGCCAACGTCAGCTCCAACGGCAACCTGCAGTTCACCACAAGCAGCACCGCCTACTCCAACGTCTGCCCGCTGCCCAGCGCTACCCTGGGCCTGGCCATCCACCTCTTCTGGGATGACCTGTACCTGCCTGCGGGTGGGGCGGTGTACTATGACACGGTGGGCACGGCGCCCAACCGCATCTTCGTGGTGGAGTTCCGCGATGTGCCCCACATTGGCACCAGCCCGAGCGGGGGGACGTTTGAGGTGCAGGTGGAGGAGGCCACGGGGGACATCTGGCTGTTGTATCAGGATGTGGACTTCGGCAACTCAAGCTGGAACAACGGGGCCTCGGCCTCGGTGGGCATTCAGAATGCGACTGGGGGCTATGCCCTGCAGTATAGCTGCAACCAGGCTGTCCTGGCCGCAGGCCGCGTGGTGCACATCTTCCGCCCCAGCGGCACGGCTACGCCCACACCCACGCCCACAAACACACCCGTCGGTCCTACGCCCACGCCCACCTGCCCGCCGGCTGGGAACTTCCAGGTCCTGATTGTGCACGCCGATGCCCCACCCCCCACCACGTTGCAGAGCCAACTGCTGGCCGATCCCAACGTCACTGCAGTGGACCTGTTTGATGCACAGACCAGTACGCCTTCGCTGGCGCAGTTGCAGCAGTACGACATCGTGGTGGTGTTCAGCAACTATCCCTTCCAGGACCCCATCACCCTGGGCAATAACCTGGCGGACTACCAGGACGGCGGTGGTGTGGTGGTGGCCAACTTCGGCAGCTTCTATGGCTCCGGCAACTACGGCATCCAGGGGCGGTGGCAGACCGGCGGCTACTCACCGTACAACTACAGCACCAGTGTGCTGTTCAACGCGGTGACGTTAGGCACCTACGATCCCACCCACCCGTTGATGCAAGGGGTGACCACCCTGAACGCTGTTGCCCGAATTGGGGTGACCCTGGCAAGCGGGGCCACACAGGTGGCGGCCTACAGCGATAACAGCTCTGCAGTGGCGTTCAAGGCCACAGGTGGGCGCACAGCGGTAGGAATGCCCGCCTACATCGGCGACGGTAGCAACAGCGGAAGTGGGGACTATGCGCGGGTGATCGTGAACGCGGGGCTGTGGTTATTGGGTGGGCCCTGCCCAACTGCCACACCCACCGGCGTGCCACCCACCGCCACCCCGACCAGCACACCGGTCACCGGCCAGTGGACGCCCATCGCCCCCGTCCTCACCCCCGTCTCCAGACCCGCCGGCGCCT